>Ga0255778_10000002_pt1 | contig 380392 bp, 263 predicted proteins | sample 071ome_31_FD_179976 | JGI IMG/M metagenome (GOLD analysis project Ga0255778, IMG submission 179976) | Coastal salt marsh microbial communities from the Groves Creek Marsh, Skidaway Island, Georgia - 071405CT metaG (version 2) | ecosystem: Environmental > Aquatic > Marine > Intertidal zone >...
CATCGTCAGTCAATCAACCGACCACGCCCGCCCATGGACCGCTCGAGTGTGCGGACCGCGACCGCGACGATGTCGGTCGGGAGGTTCTGAACAATCAAAATCAATCCAAATCCACGAGTCCTGACTCGTGAAAACAGCACAAGGGTCCTCGGCTCCCGCGCGCGATGCGGTGCGATGCGGTGCGGTGCGATCCGAAATTGGATACATGTTACGAGTCGTGACTCAATAAAATAGATGGACACTCGCTCCACCCCACCCTTCCATACACCCTTTTTGTTGTCCGCGATGCGTGTAAATTGAAGGTTCGTGACTCGTCAAAGTGATCCAAATTCAAACACAAGGGGGCTCGGAGAGCGCGCTTATCTACTCGAGAGCGACGGATGACGCCGATGGATGAGTCGAACGGGAACGACGCCGCTCGCGCGCGCCCCGTCACTTTGTAACTCGTTGGACGACGATCATGTACGTGGTGTAAACAACGGAATCGATGGCGATGCGCGCGACACGCGACCGACGGAGGACTCGAAATGACTGACGGATGTGTTGTTTCGATGACGACCTGCAGAAACATCAGCATCATGGCGAGCGCTACTGCGATGAGCGTGCGCGCGATTTCTACGACGGTGTCGACGAAGACGACGCGGGCTAAGGCGACGCGCCGATCTGTCGTGACCCGCGCGGCGTTTGAAGGGATTTATAAGGAACCGCACCAAGGGTTTTCGAACGAATTCATCGGCGAGACGCTCGAAGCGTTCCCGGACAAGGGCATCGCGGACAACCTCGAGGCGATGGTCCTCTTCGTCGCTGGTGGCTACCAAATCTTGGATGTTCGGGCGAAGAGCGAGATCGAGTTTGTGGGTAACTACCCGCGCGATCAAATCTACGGCCCGCAGATTACGGAGATCCCGATTATCAACGCCACGCGTCGATACGACAGCGAAAAGGGTGAAAAGGTGTACGTGCAAGAGATCAACGCCGACTTTAAGGCTCAAGTCGAGAAGAGATTCCCGGATAAGGAGACCAAGCTGATCATCGGCTGCTCTGATGGTCGCAACCGCGCCATCCAAGCCTTGGAAACGCTCGATGAGATGGGATACGTCAACATTGTCGGTCTCCGTGGCGGCTACAACTTGTGGAACCGCCAGTGGGATTCGAAGCTCCGCCGACGCAACCTCCCGGGCGTCTTCAAGGAAGAGTACCAACACGGCGCCGATGGCTGCGGTGTCCACGCGACTGGTGCCACTTTCGAAAACCAAGACGCGTTCCAATACGCCGACTGGAGAGACTCCACCGAGTGGCTCGACAGCTTGGAGCCGGCGACTGCGTAAAATCACGCTCGAAACGCCTTCGAGCGCGTGAGTGGTCTAAAAACTTTTGACGCTTATACAATAGCAATACAACAGATTAAAACTAACTCGGTGATAACTTTATCATCATGCACATTGAAATAAACTATCGACACAGTCCATAAGTACTCAAACTCAGTCTCGACCGTACCGGTTGATCCACTCGACGATGCCCATGCTCGAAGTCTCGACGCGAGCGCCAGAACCAGAGCTGACAATGTCACCGAAAGACTCAAAGGTGGCTATGCCCGTGAACAAACCGTGAGGAGACACGCGCATGCGTCTGCTCGTGGCAACACCGACGCCCGTGAGTACGGCTTCGTGTTCGTAGACGTCTAAAAACGCATACGAGGTTTCGCCCTCGCGAGCTTCGAGCATCGCCTCCAGAGTCACGTAGTGCACGCCTCCTTGCTTGTGGTATTTACCCGGATGGTCGTGACCAGCCAGACAAACCTTAACCACCCCGCTTCGTTCCATGAGTTCGGCAACGGCGCCAGAGTTCCAGGCTGACATTTGAAAACGAGCGGCGAGAGGATGGAGCGCGTTGTGACTCGCGACGATGACGCGTTCATTCTTCTTTTTGCATTCCTCTAACTCGTTCTCGAACCATTCAAACTGACGCGGTCCAAGTCCACCTCCCCACGGAACGATGTCGTCTCTATTCTTCTCCACCGCGTCCACGGCAAAAGCAATCGCGGGCTCGTATTCGACGGTGTCTGCTTCAATGTATCGTGGATTCAAATCCGTCGTGTCCAACACGATCAACCGCCATCCTCTCGGCAACGCCACCGAATAATACGGGGACGCCATGTTTACAGCGCGCAGAAACTCCTTCTTACTCACGTTACAATCGTGATTGCCCACTGTGTGATACATCGGCGTCTTCCTGCCCGCCGCGTTGACCAAATCCGCCACCACACGCAAATCCCGAGCATTTCGCTTCTTTGTCGCGTCGCTCATCGGCCCACGAAGCACCGGCTTGAGATCCTTCCGATCCTCGTTATATCCATCAAACAAATCCCCAAGATTGACGATTCCACTCAATGACGACGCCTCGCGTCCGAATGCCGCCAAACACTCCTCCAAGCGCTGCGCCGACGCTCTGAAACGCTTGACTCTGCTCGGGTCGTCGTTCCTCCTTTCATCCTCCTTATCCCCGTACTGCGCGTCCGCGAACAGCCCGAGACGAAAACACGGCTTTGGCGCCACCGCTTCGAGTCTCGCGCTCGATCCTCGCCCTTGCACGCTCGGTCCTCGGCGCTGCGTCGGCGCCGTTTCGTCCGCGTCAACAACGTCAGCTTCATCTTCTTCACCGTCACCGCTTCGACGCCTCGCCGCGCGCGCCATCGTCAAAAAACCCCGCGTCGATCGTCGCGTTAGACGATGACTGACCGACCCGATCGTTGTCGGCAGTGTCGCCGACGGTCTCATCGACGCGCGTGACGCGACGTCGACGAACATTTTTCTTGTTTGTCAAGTCGCGTTGTGAAGGCACCTCGCAACGACCGAGCTCTTCACACAGCGACGCGCGACGAAGGATGTTCGGCGGCGGCGGCGCGCCGAACCCGTTCGGGACGCCGCCGTCGACGAACGGCTCGGAGAATCCGTTCGGAAAGACGACCGGCGCGAACGCGAGTCCGTTCGGTGGTGGGAACGGTTCGAACGTTGCCAACGCATCTGCGCCTTTCGGTGCGCTGCCGTCGCCTTTCGGTGCGCCGCTGTCGCCGTTCGGGGGCGCCGCCGCGAGTGGGGCGTTCGGGAGATTCGGTGCGTCCGCGTCCATGGATGGGGCGTCGCCGTTCGGAGCGAGCGGCGGGGGTGGTGGGGGTGGCTCGAGCGGCGCGCCCACGTCGGCGCCGCTCGCCAGCGCAGGCTCCTCGCCGTTTGGGGCGGCGATGGGCGCGAGCGGATCGCCGTTTGGGGTAGCGGATGGTGTGAGTGCATTCAGTGGGGCTGGATCGGGGTTCGGAAAGGCGGTACTGGCGTCGAGCTCGCCGTTCGGGGCGTCTGCGGCGGTGTCTGCGGGTTCGCCTTTCAGAGTGAGCAGGGCAACGGGCAGAGCGTTCGGTGCGCCGGCGAGCGCGAGCGCGAGTCCGTTCGGAGCGAGTGCACCGGCAAGTGCGAGCACGTTCGGGACTTCTGCGTTGGGAGCATCTCCTTTCGGGGCGACGCAGGGATCGACGTCTCCGTTTGGTAGCGCGGTCGGTTCGGCAAACGCGAGCCCGTTTGGAGGTTCGAGCGCCGCGCCGCCGACGAGCGCGTCTCCGTTCGAGGCGGTGGATCGCGGAAGCTCACCGTTTGGGGCGTCGAATACCGCGCTCGCGGGTGGTACATCTCCGTTCGGGGCGTCGACGCAACCGAGTCAGACACCGTTTGCGCCCATCGTGAGTTCGCCGTTTGACGCCGCGCCGCCGACAACGACGTCTCCTTCCACGTCTCCGAGTGCTTTCGGTGCCTTCACGGCGCCGACCGCAAGATCACCATCACTGTTTGAGCCGAAACCTAGCGCTGGCCAAGCGATCTTGGGTGGGCTCGGAGCGGCGACGGCGTCATCGACCCCAGCGCCGGCGGGCAGTCCGTTTGGAGGAACGGGCGTTTTGAGCGGGTTAAGTCCGGTCGCCTCATCTTTCCAACCAAAGGTTAGCGATGAAAAGCCAGCCGTGACGAGTTTTGGTGGTTTTGCGACCGCAACCGCGGCGAAGAGTGTGCTGGAAGCGAGCGCTCCCGCATTTGGATCGGCGAGCGCGAAGGCGTTTGTTCCGCCAAAGCCGCGACCGGTGAATGCTAGAGTAGGATTGACGAGTCAACCGCCAGCCTCGAGCAGCGGTGGTGGCGGAGGCGAGGCGGGGGAGCTTCCCATGGGACAAGGGCACATAATCGGTACGTGCGATTTGATGTGTCCCGTCAAGGAGAGAGAATTTAGAAGCGCGAACGGTGATTTGGAGGTGTTTGAGCGCATAGATGCAAACGACCGCATGAAGTCGCATCCTGATTTGTGCGTGAAAAAGTACACTCGCATTGTCGCGGATTTGACACCCGATATGGTTAGAACGAAAAAAGGTTTACAATTGGCCATAGATCAACTCTGGAGAATTATAGACGGCCGGGATGAGGATTTCATGACGAAGAGCAAGTTCCTGTGGGATCGGCTTCGTTCGATTCGTCAAGACTTAAACCTTCAACAGATCACAGACTCGTTCGCCGTCAAACTCATGGAGCAGATGGTGCGATATACAATCTTAGCGGAGCATGAGTTGTGCGAAGAGACGGCATCGGCAACGAATCCCGATGGTCACAACTCGCACCTGAATGTCGAACAATTGACAAAGACGTTGACGTCGCTGAGACACATGTACGACGACAACGCGGCGAAAGGAACACATTTCAGTCTCGATGCCGAAGCAGAGATGTATTGCTACCAGCTCTTACTTCGAATCGATTCACACGGTAGATACGCGGTCCAGCGGTCCGAGATGTTGAATGATCTGCGCGGCGTGCGCGGCGCCGTCTTGAAGCACCGCGACGTACAATTCGCACTCCAGTGCCATCGAGCCTATCACTCAAACAATCTCACTGGATTCTTCCGACTCGTGAAACAGGCGACGTTTCTACAATCGTGTTGCCTTCACAAATTCTTCAATAGCATGCGGTCCAAGGCGCTCGAAGTCATGAATTCTACGTATGGAAGGTTCATGATGCCGATTTCAGAGATCGGGCGGCTGATGAACACAGATGAAATGGAGGCTGAAGCTTTGTGCATTCATCACGGATTGAAAGTTAGCAGAGGTAAGGATGGAGATAAACCTCCCGCAGTCATGATGCGCGAATCTTCGTACATTTCACCCGCAGACGAGTTCCCAGTGACCAGGTCTGAAATTGTCATGAAGAAGCGCGCGGCATCCTACTTGCTTGAGATCGTAGGAAAAGAGGACGCTGATAGGATTCTCGCGAAGCAGCTTCCGTCCTTAAGCGTAGCGACGCCACAAGTCACGCCTAAACCGGCTGACGCGGCGAGTGCTGAACTCTCCGAGATGGATAAACGCAAGAAGCAGGCTGATGAACTCCGCGCTAAGATTGCAGAACGCGAAGCGGCGCTCGCGGCGGAACGAGCGGCGATTGTGGCAAAGAAGAAGGAGCTCGAGGAACGTAAGGCGGCTGAGAGGAAGGCGGCAGAGGAGGCTGAACGGAAGGCGAAGGAAGAGGAAGAAGCTGCGAGACGAGCGGAGGAAGAAGCCAAAGCTATCGAAGCGAAAGCTCGAGCTGAAGCTGAGGCTGCCGAAATCGAGCGTAAGCGATTGGAAGAGGAAACGGCTCGAGCCAAGGCGGAGGCAGAAGCGAAGGCTCTCGCCGAGGCTGAGCGCATTCGCGTGGAACAAGAGGCAGAAAGGCAACGCATCGAAGCCGAACGTCGTGCGAAGGAGGCTGCAGAGGCTGCGAGACGCGCGGCGATCGCCAAGGCCGAGGCTGAGGAACGCGCTCGCAAGGCTGCGCAAGAAGAAGCTGAGAGGCAGCGCGTTCTCGCTGAAGAGCGCGCTCGACATGAGGCTGCGGAAGCGAAAGCGGCTCGTAGGCGTCGAAAACAGACATTGGCGATATGGCGTCTGTTCTTTGCTCGGTGGCGCATGAATTCCAAGGAGTTCAAGCGTGAACGTCTCATCGGAGAATCGCTCGCCAGCGCCAGTCCAGCTCCGGGATTGAATAGTCGCGCGTCGGCGATGTTCAACAGGCTCGGCGCCATGTTGAGACCGACGGACGTTCTGTCCCAGCTGCGACATAGGATTGAGTCTGCGCGTTCTCCAGAGTTTGGAGGACCGCTGGACATTCCGCAAACCGTCGGAATGGCGCTTCACGACGCCGCGAAGATGGCTGCACCGAGCGCCCTGGTGTGGAAGTGTCTCATCTGCACCGGCGCCGAGGCTGATTCCGGCGTCAAGGCTTCGGCTAGACCTAGGACGGCGGCAGCAACGCTCGCCGCTGAGTGGCTTCGTACGAAACTATCGCGAGGCAAGCCGACCGAACCGACTGAGACGGGCACCGGGTCGATTTTATCGCTGTACGGAACGCGTCTGCCTTCTCTCGAGAGCGACGACTACTACGCCGTCGGACCGTTGGCTTGGATCATCGTTCGCGACGTTCCGGCGATGATGGATGCTTCTCACGGCGCCGAAGGTGGTGCCGCAGCGGCAATATTCATTCTAGATTGCGGCAGTGGTGAATGCGAGCCGCACGAGATGGCGAGGCTCAAGCAATTCTACCGTTTGGTGCGCCGAGGCGACGCTCCTCTCGTCATCATGGTGACGCACAAGGAGGGATCTTCCCAGGGAGACGTTCAAACCGCAATCGACGATGCCGGCGTCGAGGGCGCACTCGTCATGTTCCTTCCACTAGACCACACAGAGTGGCACGATGAGAGACTGTCGAATGTCTTGCTTTGGATGGCGGAGCGCGCGCCAAAGGCGCCGCGAAGACGAATCGCACACGTTTCCTCTGAACTCGAGGAAGCAGTGCGACCGGCGTTTGTGGACTTTACCCCCAAGCCAAGAGTGAGTCCCAACGCGTGCGTTAGCGCTTTCAACAACGCGATCGACCAAGTCGAGAAGAAGATACTCGATGCGGCGCGCGAGGACGACGGCGCTGAGTGGCCTCCGATTGAGATTGGCATGGTAAACGCAGCGCTTCCGCCTCCCGGTTGGCGATCGAGCGATAAGCGAACGAAAATGTTGAACATGCTGCACTCTGCTCGTTTACCGTCGTTCGACGCCGGGGATATGCCAGCTCGAGCTTTTATCGATTACGTCGCTAAAGTCTTACCGGGCTATCCAAAGGAATACGGACGCTGCATGCTCGCACAAGCCCAATACGATCCGCACTTCCACAGCTTGGACGACGTGCCGTGGGTCGCCCTCTTCCAGTCCCTCATCACCCTCATACTGAGCGGTCTCGAGAGTCGCACACGAGGCGAGTGCATTTACCTCCCACCCGGCCACCCGACGTATACCTTCACGCCGTACGAGCCCGAGCCGGAGCTCCTCGCGAGCGCGCATTGTCCGTCGACGCTGCCGCACGCCGACGCGTATGCCTCTCCCACCAAATCCACCAAGCGAAAGAGAAAGCACATCGACACCGGCGCCGCCGCCGCATGCACGAACGCAGACCGCTTCGAAGATTTAGAATCCATCCCGCTTGATTTAACCCGAGCCGCGACAGACGCCATGAAGCGCGACGTCGAGCGTCACACTCGCGTTGCAGAAGCCTCTGAGCGTTGGCTCGCCGCCGTCGCCACAAACACCCCCGGCGCATCCATCATCGCCCCGGGCGTGGGTATCATCGACACCGACGTATCGAACATTGACGCGAGTCTCGCCGAGTTCAACGCCGCGTCCATCGCCGAGCGCGACGCCGAGCGTCGTCTCAGAAAACTTTTAGGATTGTCGTAATAGCGACTCACTCGAGTCAGATCAAAAAATCCAAGACCCCCTACGTCAAAGTCGAGTAATGATTCGTCAGAACACGAGCAAGAATCGACAACAGCAGAACGTATTCGTCGCCACAACGAGACCGGCGCCTCTGTCGTCGTCGTCAAGTAGAGTCGTCGGCGAACGCGTGAGCGACGCGCGCGCATCGTTCGTGTCGTGGCTCAAACATACACGGCGACGAACCGCATTCGTGGTCGTGGTCGTCTTCCGGGCGTTTGATTGACTCCACGCAATCGCATCATGCCGGCGGCGGCTGAAAAGACGCTTTATCAAGGCGTCGAACGCGATGGATTCGGCATGCGTCTGCTCACGAAAATGGGATGGAAAGAAGGAAGCGGGCTTGGGAAGAATGGGGATGGGATATCGAAGCATATTCACGCGAGAAAACGGGCGATTGGAACGGGAGTGGGTGCGGACGTGAGGAACGACGCGAGCGGCGCGAGCGCCGTGGACTGGACCATGAACACTTTAGCGTTCGATGACGTGCTGAAATCGTTGAATCGAACGCACAGCGCGGATGATATCTTAAGACGCGACGACGCGGACGCGTCGCCGTCGTCGTCTTCGGGTGGTGAAGGCAAGAGAGGGAAAAAGGAGAAGAAGGAGAAGAAGCGCAAGTTGAGCAAGGAAGAGAAGAAAGCGGCAAAGAAAGCGGCGAAACGGGCAAAAAAGGACGAGGTCGTCGTCGCGCGCTCCGTTGTGAGTCACGCCGGTAGGTATCAGAAACGCGAGTCGCAAAAGATGGTGAAGAATTACAGCGCGGAGGATCTGGATGCCATTTTGGGAGGTTCGTTTGTTTCCATCCCTGCAGTCACGGCAAACGTCGGCGGCGCTTCGTCTGGAAGCGAATCCGAGCGAGAGGAGAAGGTCGTCATCGAAGAGGCAAAAAGCCCGAAGAAACTAGTGACGATTGAGCGGCCAAAGTGGGTGTTTGACCCGCCACCAGAGGATTGGTGGGGTTGGCGCGTCGGGTTTCGTCCGGAGGGCCACGGGGAGACGACGAAGAATGAAGAGACGCACGCTTTAGAACGTAGACGAGGATTCGATGAGGACGATCAGGTGAACCTCTTCGAGTCCACCACGGCGGGGGCAAATAAAAACCGACGTGGTCTCGGCGCTTCGCGAGGAAAGGCAGCCGATGCTGATTTTGCGGGGACGAAGAAATCCTTTGGTGACGAGGACGAAATCAGTGAGACTGAAAAGGCGGCGGCAAAGGCGGCGAAAAAAGTTGAGTGGCAAAAGATTGCCGAAAAGATTCTCAACAAGGCGGCAGGGTCGATGAAGACGAAAAAGTTCATGGATAAGGTGGTTAAAAAGTCTGATTGTGGAGACGACGAAGCCATCAAGGGTATTTACGAAGACGCCGCGTTTCACGTGCTCTCAAGAAGCGGCGCTTTTACGTCACTGGAAGAAGACATTGTCAGATTTAACAAGTAGATAGCAACCACGCGACGAGCGAGCGTTTCCTAGAATATACTCACACGCGTATTGTTACAACACAGTCACTACTACTAGATTCCCACGCCGACGAGGCCGAGATTAAAGCACGCTCTCGCGCCACTCGTGTTGACATCGCTGACACTGTACCAGTGCCAAACATTCCTCATCCCCTCCTCCCCAAATCTCCGCCTTTCGAATATCCCGATTATCGCTCAGCATGACGTACTTGCACTCATTCGTCCGGCACTGCGGACACACGTACGCCTCGGTGTTCACCCCGTCGTCAAAGTGTTTTCTAGTTCGTCTCGACAACGCTCGCGCCTCCATCTCCTCCCGTTCCCTCTTCGCGCTCTCCGTCGCCATCTCCAACGCGCTCATTCCAACCAACGCCTCCGCCGACATCCGTCCATCTCGCACGCGCGCCGCGAGCGCGTCGTTCCTTCGTAGATTCGCCGCGAGCTCTCGAACGCTCCGTCTGTACTCGGACGATGTTTTCCCAGCGGTGGCTGCAAACAGCGCGCGCTCCACGCGCGTCGCCGCGTCGAACAGCGGGGTATCGTCCGCCATCGCCTCCCCGAGGATGACCGTGGACTTGGTGCGCGTCTCCGTCGTGGAATCGTCCGCCCAGAGGGGTTCGGCGGCGTATTCCATGTCGACGACGATTCGACTTCAAGAGCGAGCGCGCGACGCCGAATGAGGCGACCGTCAGTGCGCGACGCCGAAGCCTTCTGACGGCGGAGATGAGCGCCGCGGAAACGTCCGGACGCGCACCGCCCGTCGCGATGACAGTGCGTGAGCTCGCGGGACACTGCGCCAGCGGTGCCGTCGCCGGGTGCGCAGTCGAGGCTGCGTTTTACCCTCTGGATACCATCAAGACGCGTCTTCAGGCGCGTCGACACGGTGAACGCGTCGCGCTGTTTCGTGGACTCTACCGCGGAGTTGGTGGAAACCTTCTCGGTGTCGCGCCGGCGAGCGCGGTGTTCTTCGCGGCGTATGAACCGATGAAAAGAGCGCTCGGGGCGGGAGGCGACGCGGGCGGAGGCGAGGGCGGAGGCGTCAGGGCGCACCTGACGGCGGGTGCGACGGCTGGATTGGCGTCGAGTCTCATCCGGGTTCCGACAGAGGTGATAAAAACGAGACGACAGGTGGGGACGAGCGCGGCGTCGAGCTTGCGGGGGATTCTCGCGGCGCACGGGGTGATGGGATTGTTCGCTGGGTATTGGTCGTTTCTGTTGCGTGACTTGCCGTTCGATGCCATCGAGTTTGCGGGATACGAATCCCTCAAGCAAGCATGGGGATCGTTCGCGGATAAGGAAGATGTGAATGGTGCGGAGGCGGCGGCGTTGGGGGCGATCGCGGGCGCTTTCACCGGCGCAGTTACGACGCCTTTGGACGTCGTGAAGACACGTCTAATGACGAGTCCGGATTCGTACACCGGCGTCGTGCAGTGCGTGAGAAAAACGATCGCAGAGGAGGGTGCGATGGCGCTGCTTAAAGGCGTCGAACCACGTGTGATGTGGATCGGGCTCGGTGGTGGGTGCTTCTTTTCGGTATTAGAAACTGCCAGAGGTATCTTTGTGCCAAAACGTGAACGTGAGGGGCCGTGAGCGGCTTCGATTTGTTTACTTAGCTCTCAGAGCGGTGAGAGGTCATAGGTACAATTCATTTTAGTAGCGTGTTTGATGCGTACCAAGCGTTTAGGGTTTAGGGTAGAACATTGAATAGTATTCCGTGCACATACACGCGCGTTCGTTCGAGCATGGAGTCGAGTGTGAATCGCTCGAATCGTTCGTTGCCTTGTCACTTAACCGACAGTTGGTGAACGTGGCGGGTGGCTGATGTTCTCTAACCGCCACCCTCACTCTTCGTCCAGCGATGATCATACGATGGACACCTACACGTCCGCACCCGAGCCGATTGGCATGATCAGGGATCAAGCCACCGGGCTCGAACGAGACCCGACGTACGCCGAGGCGCTGAAGTACTCCAAATCGCTTCCGAATGGACCTCTGGCGAGTGATTTTTCTGGTCTCCACAGGTGCAGAGGGGGCACCGGCGACGCGTGCAACGGCATCTGCCGTACGTGTTGCGTAGTGTGCCCGATCTGCGTGTACAACTGCTCCTGTTGCCGCGGCTGCACGCAAATGATTTGGTGCTGGCTCGGAGTGCCGATCCCGTTGTATTCGTGCATCACCGCCTTTGCTTGCTACGAGGAGGAAGAGGGCGCGTTCATATCGAGGGATAAAAACCGACAAAAGGCATGCGCGCTCATGCCGCTGGATCGAGCGACGGGGCGATACGGTGTGTACATGGCGCAGTGTCAGAATTGTCAGCAGGTTCTCAAGGCTGACTCGCAACCGGCGTGCATCGCCGAGCCGTTGTGCCGTCGGACAATACAAATCATATAAGAGAGACGTCGGACACGACGTCAGTGTTGCTCGTGTTGGTGCGACCCACACGTATATCCATAATTTTGTATTGATGAATTTTAGCAGTCCACTCTTCTTCATTGGCGTTTCGTCACGAATCGACGGTGCAAAACATTGAGACGTCGCTGCCTCGGCTCTGTCGTCGTTCCAAACGCCACAGTGCGACTGCACCACACCATCATGCGCCGTTGGACGCGTGCGCTTTCGACGTTGCGACAGACCGCGTCAAACGATGCGTCTCTTTCGCGCACCGCCGCGGTCGTGGGACAACCAACGCGCGCGACGCACCCGCATTTGTTCGTCTCTGCAGACGAACTCACTCCTGGCGTCTCTCGGGACGAGTACGCCGCGCGACGCCGCGCGCTCGTCGCCGCCATGCCGGCGAACAGCGTTGCTATCTTTGCTGCTGCGCCAGCGCTCAAGTTTCACGGAACAGTGATCCCGGCGGGGCGATACAGACAGGATGCTGACTTCGCGTACCTGACGGGTGTGAACCAACCAGACTGTCTTGCGTTGGTCGAGCGGGGTGACACGGAGCGAGACGTCCGGTACGTGTTGGTGGTGCCCGAGCACTCGGAGAGGTACATGGTATGGGACGGTGAGCGCATCAACGCCGCCGCTGGGGAGTCTATTTTCGGCGCCGACGCCTCGTTTGAGGCGAATGAACGCGCCGTGGCTGACGTGGCGGACATGATAACGCGAGCGGCTGGTGGGGTTTATGTAGACATGGAGAAGGTTGAGTCAACGTTGTTAAAGCGCGCATTCGGGGCGCTCGGACGCGACGCCTACGCGAGCGAGCGTCTTCGTCCAGCGAAATACTTGACACACAAGTTGAGGTGGAGAAAGAGCGACGCGGAGATCGAGCTCATACAAAAGAGCGTTGACTTGGACATTAGCGCGTTCAAGCGGGCGCTTGCGACGAGTAAAGTTGGTTCAACGGAGGCAGCAGTCATGGCGCATCACGAGGCCGCGTGCAGGATAGGTGGTGCGGATCGGTTAGCGTACCCCTCAGTCGTCGGCTCGGGAGCGGCCGCTTGCGTCGTTCATTACCATCCCAACGACAAAATCCTACGAGATGGAGAGTTACTCCTCATGGATGCCGGTTGTGAGTTGAACGGCTACGTCAGTGATATTACGCGAACCTGGCCAGTGAATGGAAAGTGGACCACGGCGCAATTGGACGTGTACTCTGCGGTGCTCGACGCGCACGTTGCGTGTCAGCGCGCCGCGCGGGCAGATGGCGCGACATCGTTAGCAGACATCCATCGCCTATCCGTCGAAGTCCTGGCGCATGGTTTGTCAAAGCTTCTTCCGAACTCGGACGCTCGATCCCTCATTAGAAGCGGCGCATACACGAAGTATTACCCGCACTCTATCGGTCATTGGCTTGGCGCCGACACCCACGACGTGCCCACCATCGGCATCGCCACACCCTTCGAGCTCAACACCGTCTTCACAATTGAACCCGGATTATACTTCCCACCCAACGACCCGGACGTCCCGAAGGAGCTCAGAGGCATCGGCGTTCGCATCGAGGACGATTTTGTCGTCGACCGTGGCGGAGCGTGCGCGCTCAGCGCTGCGCTTCCCGTCGACCCTGATGCCATCGCTGCGCTCGCCACATCCTCTTAGCCAACGCGAAAAGTAGTCTATTAAGCTGTAAAATGCACGTCTACGCTCTTCTTAGTCATACCGAATCACGCGTCCCGTCCAATCCCTCGTCGAGCGCCGGTCGCGCTTCAACCGCGAGCGCGAAACGAGTTCCCCTTTCCACGGCCCATACTGTAGCGCTCCACATCGCTGAATAAAATATACATAGTTTTAAAAAAGACAAAGTACGAGAACGAACACGCCACGCGCTTATCGGTTCAAAATTAGCATTGCCAGCGCAGAGGTGCGTCGCGGCGGTGCGACTCGCGGCTGCGGCACCCGCGCCATCCTTCGACGCGCGGCCCCACGCGACGTGCATCGAAGAGAGTTTGACGCACGAAACGAACACGGAACTTTTGTGAAACAAAGTCCCGCGGTCGAAACGTCCCGATCGAACGCGCTACGAGTGGGAGAAGAGAAGAAATAAACGAATCGATCGTTCGAGCGCGCGCCCACACGGAGGCGACCGATGCGTTCGGTGATGCGATGCCGTCGTTAAGCCAGAAGTTGCGAGCGAGTAACAGATCCGGTGGTTCGAGTGTCGTCGGCGGATTTCTTTCTTCCCCGATTCGAGTGTTTTATTCAATCTTGTTCATCTGCGCGCTAGAGGTACGTGTCGCGCGGGAAGACTCGGATGACGATGTGGTGCCGCCCGTTTGCGCGAGAGTTTGATTTGATTATTCATACGATGCGACGGGTTTCGGCGCTGTCAAGGGTGATGTACTGACGGCAAACGCGCGGGAACGATTGTAGGTTTTACTCTGGTCCGTCGTATTGGTTCCCGGCAGAACTTCGGGCGCTTGGAACGACGCGGCGCGAGCGTATTACACGCGCGAGACGGTGCGTTGCTTCGCGGGGTCTTCTTGCGACTGTTTTTTCATATGGTCAAACGCCGCCACGTGTTGACTTCCTCATTGGTGACATTTTCGGCGTTTTTCTCTACGTTTAGGCGTTTTCAAGTGAGCTCTACGCTCGTGGGAGCTCGAAGTCGAGTCGTCCTAGACACTGACCCTACATGCGCGCGCCCGATGGTGCGATTGTTGGCCGACGCAGGTGAACTTGTCGAGTGCGTACGGAGCGAGCGTACGCGTACCCATACCTGCGATAGACTTGCGAAGTCTAGCGCTTGCGTGGCGACAAGAAAGTTCTTGGCAACAGAAAGCCTTATCAGTTGTCTCTTCAGCGCTTCTACCTAGCGTAGCGCAGCAGGGGGGACAGTCGATACAGGCTCGTCTAAGGCATTTAGACGAACAGTTTCTAACTGGTGAGTCGTGTGAGCGAGGAGCGTCCAAAGCGGCGGCATACAAAGAAATCTCTTTTTAGAGTGTATTCTTTGTGTACTGCTATTGCTTCCGCTTAGTCTATAGTGACTTCGATTTTACTAGACGACAAGAACAACCAAGAAACGAATATCAAAATAACACTTGAGATGGGTAAGAAGGAAATTTCCGCGCAGACGGTGCTCAGCCGCCGAGGGCGGTTGACACGACCCCGACGTCATGGTGAGGAGTACGTCGAGGTTTCGTTGGCAACCGCCGCGCAAACGGGTGTCCTCAAGGATATCGGGCGTTTTGTCCCCGTAAAGGACATTATCGCTGGTGGATTGGCTCGAGCGGCGAGTCAAAGTACGATTCATCCCTTGGACACAGTGAAGGTGCGCATGCAAGCCGCTTTGAAGGGTGTGACGCCAGCGACGCCCCCGCCTAGCGGTGGAAAGTATGGTGTCGGCCTTGGTGCCGTCTCAAGCGGAGCGGTTAGCTTAGGCAAACGCTCCTTCGCCTCTGCAGCGAAGGCTGGGGCGACGAAGATGACTGCGGAATTGGCTCTTCTGTACAAGGGCTGCTTCGGAGCTGCCACTGGAGCGGGTGTCGCCATCGGCGCATACTTTGCTTTCTACGGCACCGCCAAGAAGCTCTTACAGGAGAAGTCAGATATGCCGGTGTCTACCATTGCATTCGTTGCTGGTGGCATCGGTGCCCTCGGCTCGTCCATCGTCAAGGTCCCAGCGGCAGTGTGCATTCGCTCAGTTCAAGCTGGTGTTTACCCCAACGTCATCGCCGCTGGTCGCAGAATTACTGCTGCTGCCGGTCCGCGAGGTCTGTTCACCGGCTACATCCCAACGCTCCTTGAAGACGTGCCTGACATGGCTGTCAAGTTTGCAGCGTATGAGACTCTTCGAACGATGCATCGCTCATTCACGAAGAAGAGCAAGGACGAAAGTAGCACTGGTGCAGACATCGCGATGGGTCTCATCGCGGGGTCTGTCGCTGCCGCTGCTACCACGCCCTTGGATGTTGTCAAGACGCGAATGATGTGCGCTGCGTCATCTCGACCCAGCTTTGGTGGGGCGATCCGTGGAGTATGGCAAGATTCTCCCGCAGGCATGGGTCGTGTGCGCACCTTCTTCACTGGAGTGCGCCCGCGCGCCATCTCCAATGGAATCAACTCTGCCATCTTCTTCTGCTTTTATGAGGCGCTCAGATCCGGACTTGTCCGTGCTGAGGCTGAACGCGAGTCGCAACGTGAACGTGAGTTGACTGAAGCGCGCTCGAACGCTAAGAATGGCCGCCGCGCTTACAGTGGAGTGTCTGTCGATGCCGTCCATTACTCCACGCCGTCTCACGTCGGCAGAGTGACTGAGGCCTCGATGACCTTGGCCATGTCCAAGAACAAGAGAAAGTCTAGTTAGGACTCTTTCGTTTACTACGGTTCAAAGTTTTGTCTTATAATGATGAAGTCATACAAATACTGCAACGAAATCGTGCTCTCTTCTTCGATGATTTAACGTGTCTGCCGTCGTCATTTCAAAACTACTGATTCTACTAACTCGGATTACTTGGATAGGGAAATTAAGCTTTAGGTTCGTCCTGCTCCGGAACGGCGAGAGACATTGGGCGGTTCTGGTAGGCTTGAGCCATTTGGGCGCGCGTAGCGTCCACGTAGTTCAAGATCTTCAGTCTCGGCCCAGGTGGGATTCTCACCTCTTGAAGAGCGCTGTCGTTGAGCAACAAAAGTGTATCATCCGTCAACAAACCCTTTCTGAAGTTCTTCTCGTACTTTTCGAGACCCAAAGTCGTCAGCATGTTACTCGCATGCGCGTAAAGGTAGTCTTGCGAAGAATCCTTACCACTAAACGCTTGCCCAACCTTCATAAACGCCCCGTTCAAGAGCGCAAAAAGAGCACCAGTTCTCACCGCATCCGTCATGACTCCGACCGCATCTTTCGGCGCTTCACCTCCCATGGCACCTGTTGGCGAACCAGTCGCAGCACCGACAAGACTCAACGCGCTACCAGCCCCAAACATGGCCATCATAGAGCCTTGAATGTCCTCGACGCCTCCGCGCGCTTTTTTAATAGCGAGCGTCAAACCACCTTGAACCGCCGAAAATACGGCCAAGTTCAACGCGAGCACTCTCGGTGGGCCACTGAACGAACCTTGCGCCATCGTCGGCGGTTTGTTTGGCATGTTCGCCGCTTGCGCTTCGAGGGACTTGTTCATCATGCCCAAGCCGTAACCGAGCACCGAACCCTGAAGCGCGCCACCCGCGGCAGTGACCCCTACCTCAACCTATTTCACGTCATCACACACCATTCTCGCTCGTCAGTCTTCGCGTCACGACTCATTTACCCGCCGTTTTCACTCGTTTCCTCCATCTCCCCCGATCTCCCCCGACGTCAAAACGTCCAGTCGCGTACACCCTGTCCTAGGTTGTCCGATCGTTTCAAGCCGCGCTTCAAACCATCCGCTTCGTCGTCTTCATCCATTGTCCATCGTTGCGTTCGCGCGGCACGTACCGGGTCGGATTGAGTCTTCAGCCACGCATCAAACTGTTCCTTCTTTTCCGTGAACGCCTTCATGACGTGCGGTTTTGTGCCGCGCAAGATGAACGACTGCTGGAGACTACGACTTGAGAGTTCGATTTCGCGTTCCGCGTGGTGGGTAGGTTTCTTTATACTGTATGTACATATTGTATGTGATGGGTGTACAACTAACTCAAATACAAACTGCAAGCCTCGCTTACGCGCGAGGACGCGCTACGGGACCTAAAGTCGACGATTTCTTCTTTTCCTTTTTCGCCTTTTTCATTTTTTTCGCCCTCCTCTCCCCGTTCTTTTCGGTTTGCTCGTCGGTTTGATCGACAATTGATGAACGCTTTTTGTTTGGCGGCGCTTCTTCGACACCGCGCGAGCGGTTACGTTTGAGACGTTTACGCTCAGCTTTGCTCATGTGACGCTTTTCACGAGGTGGAATTCTGGCTTCTTCTTCTTTTTCTCCGTCGTCGTCGACTCCATCACCGCTCAGTCCTACGCGAGGAGAACGCGTCGCGTCGGTCTCTGTTCGTCCGCTCGCCGCCGCTTCGTGCACCCGTCGCTCTTCGTCACCCATTTTCGTCGTCGTAGCCGACGACTTTTCTCCAGCGCCGAGGATGGATTCCGCCGTCATTGTTTTCCGAAGGTGCTGGAGCAGCGCCATCTCTTTTGCGTCCACTTGACGAACCGAGCTCGCGCGCTCAGCCTCGGCTTCCTGACGCGCGAGCGCCGCTCGGTTCGCGGCGGCGACGGCGATGCCCGAGTACTTGGCCGTGCTCATCGTCGATTGTCGGGCACCGAAACGAAGGAGAGTGAGGGCTATCGATGTTCTCGATCGACTGCGCGCTAGGTCGGGGCGTCTTCGGTCGTCGCACAGTGAGGTAGCGTAGGTGGGTGGTGGGAGGTGCTGTGTGTGTGTGCGTGTGTGTGTGTGTGTGTGTGTTATACAACAATGTCACCCTAATGACGACGACATTCAAACTAGTCAATGCGGTTCTATGCGGGTCGAGTGAGGACTATTAGTCCCAATAGTAATTGTTGCCCGTCTTTTCGCGGTTGACGCGGGGCTTGCGACGCGGGGCGGATGTCCAAGGCATGTCTTGGCCGTACTGGAAATCTCTCGCGCTGGACGCTGACCACGTACTCGATCGAGTAAACGTGCGTCTCTGTTGTGAAGCGTCTCGGATGCGCTCCGTCTCGTCGAAGACACGTCGAAGGGCTGGGTCCCCGAGCTGTGCATTGGTTTCGCCGAGAAGCTTAAACAAACGGTCTGCGTCGTCGTGAAGCGCTTGCGCGGGTACCCAAGCGTGCATGTTTCGGTTGGATTTGTCGGGGTGAAACTTGAGCGCCAACGCTCGGTACGCCTTTTTGATATCCGCTGCGGTCGCTTGAAAGCGTAACTTACTCAAGCCGAGTATTTGATACATATCAACTTGCGAATGCGCTTGTGCCTGAGTCCTTGGCTCTACGGTGCGAAGGCGCTCCGTCGCCAATGCCAAGGCGTTTCTGCGCTCCTGAGTGGAAGAAAACAAGTCGTAGTTGGCGCGCCCTGCGATCTGAATGTACGCCTTCAAATCGTTCACTGCCTCGTTCCAGCATCGAATGGATTCGTGAATCGATGAGCGTCTACTGAGCGCCTTTATGTTCCACGGATTGAAGCTCAGCGCTCGCCCGCAATCGGCCAACGCGCTCAATGTCTCATTCAAGCCTTGATAAGCGGCAGCGCGATTACCCAAGATGACGGAACAGTACGCCGCCGCGATCGGCGCCGTACCAGCCTCAAATGCAATCGTGTACGCTTTGACGGCATCAGCGTATTTCTTGGCGTTGAAAAGCGCGTTCCCTTCATCTTTTCCCTTCATCATCGTCTTGGCCATCGAAACCAACTCTGGGTCCAAATCGTGTCCCGTCGCCTGGTCTGCATACTCGATCGCCGCGCGTAGGTCACCCTTGCCGAAAAACGCGGTGAATGTATACTTTGGCACCCAACTTTCATCCTTCATGCCGTACTTTTCAATTTCAGTGATGAAAGTACACGCCTCGTGGTAAGCTCCGCATGCGTTGAGCAAAAGCGCCTTGGTCTCAATAAAAGTCTTCGCGTGCCTGCTCGCGTAGATGGCTGGATACGCCGAAAGCGCCGCGACACTCTGCACGAGACTCTCTCGTACTTCATCCAGCGGATGCGCAAGTTCGTCGCTACCCATTCTCGGCAAACCGGCGTCGAAGTCTCGGAGCTTTGTCAAGCCCATGTCAATTTTATTGAGGTGCTCGAGCATCGCCTTGGCTTCCACCGTCGCTTTTTCAATCTCCGCATCCTCCGGGACGTTACCACTCTCCAACAGAGCCAACGCATCTTCGAACGCCGCCATCTTAATGTGGCACCCCGCCGCTCGGACAAAAGCACGTGGATACGTTGCATCCGCGTGAATCGCGTGTTCACAATCCATCAGCGCTCGGAGCAACATTTCCTTCTCCAACGCGAGCGTCATCTCTTCCGGCTTCACCTCGCTCGGAATCATCATGCGTGCGGCTGCCCTGTTCGTGAGCAACACCGCCGCCTCGCGACCGACGAAAGTGGAAAACTCGGCACCGAATGGATTCGCATCCTCTTTCCTGACGGTGAAATCCGTCCGAGGCGCCGTTGCGAGGGCGAGAATCGCCATAGTATACATGTCATCCGCTTTGGCGTACTTTTGCTCGCGATAAAGGGCGTTCCCCTGTTGTCTCAGCCGTTCCGTCTCCTCGGCGTTGTATTCTTGAATGGAGATTTTCGCCGCCGATCGGGAAAGTTGACTCACGTCCACCTGCGCCGCGGTCGGACTTTCCACTGAACGTTTCTCCCTGCCAGCGCGTTGCGCGTACTTGAAACTACGACTCTTTGTCGAAGCGCTCAGAGTCTTCTCCTCCAATCCCATATTAAACAGCCCCGGCGATTTCGGCGGCTTATCTGCGGATCCACCGTTCGGGGACGATTTTCTTGGCGACGGCTTCGACGGCGGCGGCGCCGCAAACTCAAACTTTTTCGGCGTCGGCGAAGCGAAAACTGGCGAAGCGGGCGACGCTCCTCCAAACGTGCTACTATCGCTCCGCATAGATCCCGGAGTCTCCATGGACGTGTTTGTCGTCGGAGTTTCCACGCGAAGCGAGCTCGCCCGGTTCCTAAACGACGTCGACTTCTTTGACCCACCCGTCGATCCTCCTCCCGCGCCCATGCTAAAACCGCCGTTCGGCGGCGGCGTCGAGCCATACGCCGAACTCGCGTCGGATCCGTTCGGCGAGTCCACCACCATGGGTTCCGGCGACGACGCATCCTCCGCCGCGCTCGTCGCCGGTTCACTTACAGTCGCTCGCACCGGTGCTTCATTCGTACCCGCCGACGACGGCGTCATCGTCTCCCGCTTCGCGTTGGTCGCCGCCTCGCTCACGTGCTGCATGCTCGCGCTTCTCGGCCGGGCGTTGTTGACATTCCTTTGGACGCCCGCGCTCTTCCCCGGCATGGCGCTAAACTCAAACGTCGGACTCGACTTGCCACTCGCAGACCTCGATGACTTTGTCGTCTCCGCCTCCATCGCCGCTCCTCTTTTTTCTTCGTCGTCCAATTTCGCCGCGAACGCGCTCCACGAACCCAACCGTCCGCCGCCCGCCGCTCGTCGCCCGCCGCGTCCGCCGCCCGCCCGCCGCGTCCCCGGAGACGACAAAGTCGTCGACCGTCCGAGCGTAAACGCCCCTAACCCCTCACCCAAATCATCCACGCTCGTTCGCCCCTGCGTCGACTGATTCTCCTCCGGCACCGGCGACCCCGCGGCGTCGTCTTCCTCCTTCCCTCGTCGTTCCGCTCGACCACCGGTAATCTTTTCCTCGCCGTCGCCCGCGCGTTTGTCGCGAACGCTTCCCGTCGTCATCGCGTTCCCTTTTCGTCGCCGTTCCGCCCTCAGCACGAAATACGCCGCGTCATCCTTGACGTCGTCGTCGTCGTTTTCCTCCTCCTCCTCCTCCGTCGTCGTCAGCGTCGCGTCGTCGTCGTCGTCGTCGCCATCATCACCATCGCTCGTCTCGCGTCGGTTCCCCTCTGCCGTCTCGACACCGAACCGGTGCGCCATCCGCGTCGTCGTCGTCGCCGCCCGCTCTTTCCCGTCCTGGGTGACGAACGGGTTTGAAGGCGACGACTGGTTCGAAGACGAAGACGTTCGGTTTAGGAGTTCCATCCGTTCCCTCCCTCGACCGCGTCGTCGTCGTCCGTCTGTGTCGCCACCCGTCGTCATCGTCCTCGTCCTCGTCCTCGACGTACAACGACGACGACCCTTCCTCTTCCTCGTCCTCGTCCTCTTCCTCTTTCGGTGTGTGAAAGTCACTGTTCACGACCCGTCGTTGTATGTATGTCTGTCTGTCTGTCTGTTTGTTCACACACGCATCATGCATGCATGCATCACCCTCGTTCGTTTCGTACCACGACGCCCCGGGCGTGCCTCTCGTACATTGATATCAAAACCACTAGGTAGTACTACTTAGTAGGTACCGAGTAGCACTTATTAGTCACGACGGCGGTGCGCCTAAATCCGCGTCGCGCGATCGTCCGTGTGCGTTTCGGGGTGTGTGACTCAACAAAAAAAAAGAAACCCTCTGTCCGTTTGTCTGTCCGAGTGTCCGAGTCGTCTGTCCGAGTCCGTCTGTCCGAGCGACAGAGCGGCGCGGGACGGTTTTCGCGGACGGATTTGAATCGATCAGTCAAACGCCGTCGTCTGTCGTCTGTCGTCATGAAGTACGTCGTCGTCTCCGGAGGCGTCGTCTCGGGGCTGGGCAAGGGCGTCACCGCGTCCTCGGTCGGGGTCTTGCTCAAAGCCTCCGGGTTGCGGGTGACGAGCGTGAAGATCGACCCGTACATCAACATCGACGCCGGGACGATGTCGCCGTTCGAACACGGGGAGACGTACGTGCTGGACGACGGCGGGGAGAGCGATCTGGACCTTGGGAACTACGAGCGGTTCGTGGACGTGTCGCTGACGAGAGATCACAACATCACGACGGGGAAGGTGTATCAGGTGCGTGGAAAATCGGCGAGACGAGACGAGACGATGTCGGGCGAGGCGCGCGAGCCGTCGCGCGCGCGGGTTTTTTCGCGTTTGGGAACGAATCGAACGATCGAAAGGAAAGCGCGCGCGAGTTGGATGACTGACGGTGAGAACGGGGACGACGAACGCGTGACAGAGCGTTATTAACAAGGAGCGCGAGGGTAAATATCTGGGGAAAACGGTGCAGGTTGTGCCGCACATTACCGACGAGATTCAAGACTGGATCGAACGCGTGGCGCACGTGCCGGTGGACGGTTCCGACAAGGTACCGGAAGTGTGCGTGATCGAGCTCGGAGGTACCGTGGGTGATATCGAGTCGATGCCTTTCATCGAGGCGTTGAGACAGTTTCAGTTTCGGGTCGGTACCTCGAACTTTTGCTTGATTCACGTGTCGCTCGTGCCCGTCGTCGGCGCCGTGGGCGAACAAAAGACCAAGCCGACGCAGCACTCGATTCAAGCGCTTCGCTCCGCCGGTTTGTCTCCGCACATGCTCGCGTGTAGATCGAAGAATCCGCTCGAACAGGCCGTCATGGATAAGCTCGCGCTCTTCTGCCACGTCGATCCAAAGTGCATCATCAACTTGTGCGACGTTTCAAACATTTGGCACGTGCCGCTCGTGATGCTCGAGCAAGACATGCTGAGAAACATTTACAAGCAGTTCCAAATGTCCTACCGCACGCCGGATATGCAAGAGTGGGCGTACCGCGCGAAGAAGTGGGACAATGTCACGACGCCAGTTACGATTGCGCTCGTCGGTAAGTACACGGGCTTGGGCGACTCGTACTTGTCCGTCACAAAGGCGTTGCTTCACAGCTCCATCGCGTGCGATCGCAAGCTCGACTTGCTCTGGGTCGAGGCGAGCGATCTCGAGGAACAAACGAAGAACGAAGATGCCACCAAGTACGAAGAAGCGTGGGCAAACGTGAAGAAGGCGCAAGGTATTCTCGTTCCGGGTGGTTTTGGTGGAAGAGGCACTGAGGGTAAGATGCTCGCGGCGAAGTACGCCCGAGAAACGAAAACCCCGTACCTCGGCATTTGTCTCGGCATGCAGTGCTTGGTTATCGAGTACGCGCGGAACGTTCTTGGTTTGGCGGGCGCGCACTCGACCGAGATGGAGCCGAACACCCCGCACCCGGCTGTCATCTTTATGCCAGAGGGAAGCAAGACCCACATGGGCGGTACGATGCGACTCGGTAGCCGTCGCACGATTTTCCAAACTCAAGAGTGTATCTCGTCTCGATTGTACGGCAAGGTTGACCACGTCGATGAGCGCCACCGTCACAGATACGAAGTCAACCCGGACATGGTTCCGAAGCTCGAAGAGGCTGGCTGCGTCTTCGTCGGTAAGGATGACACGCAAACGCGCATGGAAATTTGTGAAGTCGCCGGCCATCCATTCATGGTTGGTTGCCAATATCACCCGGAGTACAAATCCCGTCCGGGACGTCCGTCTCCGCTCTTTATGGGCCTCATCTTAGCCGCCAGCGAACAGCTCGCCGAGTACAACTCGGACGAAGCCATCGCGGTTCGCAAGAGTACCGCGTACAGTGAAGACGGCCACGTGCTCACCTCTCCGCTCAAGGTGCTTCGACAAAGCGTCACGCCGACGAAATAGGTTCAAAGAACATCAATTCTCCCCTAACACAAAATAGTATGTTGTTATTGTCTACGCACTCACAACTCGATAACGTCGCACCTCTTCCACGCGTTCGTTTTTGGGACGCTCGCGGCGAGCGCGTCCGCAGTGGACGAGTAAAAAGTAATCAACACCGAGACGCGTGACGCGCCAGACCGCGACGCCTCACAGAGAGCGCTCGCGCGGCCAAGAACACCGACGTGGTGTTATTACCGCGCTCGCGCGAATGTCTCGCCGCGATTCCGGACGCGCTGTGGGCGCGCGCGTTGCGTTTCTCGCTGCGGCGGCAACGGTAAGTTGGGCCGCGGCGTTCTTCTCGCTCTCCCAGGGCGTTCTGGCACACGCGCAACGGCTTCCGTCGTACGTGCCGCCGCCGTACCTCCATAGTATCACCCCAGACAAGGGCCACGTCGTCGGAGGGACCACGGTGACGATCACCGGCGGTGGTTTCCAAAGAAACTCTGCACTGTCCGTGCGCTTTGCTTACTACGACCCGTCCACCCCGAGCGTCGCCCCAGAGGTTGATATCGTCAAGGCAACGTACGTGGATTTTGGATCCATCACAGTCGTGACGCCTCCGCGGAAGAAGGCGGCAAACGTGCACATCACCGTGGCGAACAACGGCATAGGATATAGCACGACGCCGTTGAATACGGATGACGACGGCACGTTCCTGTACTTCACCTACAAGGACAGCGACCCGAGCGGAGACTGGGTTATTCGAAACGCCACGGGTCATGTGGACGGAGGAGTGGTCGTGGAGATTAGCAATCCGTCGCACAATTACAACAATAGGATGACGGATGATAACTTTCTTCCAGGAGTGCACCTTCGATGCCGTTTTGGCAATCCGTCGGATCAATCTACCGCTGTCGCTTTCACGGTTTCAGCTGTGACGAAGACGAACGCGCATCCCTGGTTCGGTCGTGGCGCGGATGACGGCTTTAGCATCGCCAGTTCGCGAGTGAACGGGCAAGGGGCTGCGTTCATCTTGCAGCGTGATACCACGTACACGTTTACAGCGAGCAGCCTCGGAAACCACGCGTTTTATCTATCCACAGTCGAACCTGCGATGTGGTCGAGCAGTCGTTCGTCTGGAAATGCGTTGACGTCACCCATCTCCACTGGATCGGTGACGTTCACGCCAGATGCGAACACGCCTGATTTCATTTTCTATCACAGTACTAGCGACGCGTTCATGGGCGGAATGATCACCGTCATCGATTCGACGGATTCTACTACGTTTCAGACGGCTGCAGCCGAGGCGAACACGGTAAAAGCGGAATGGATTTCGTATTCTCTCATTCGGTGCGTGGCACCTGCTTGGATAAGTGGTCAAGATGACGATACGGCGCATGGAGGCAAACAGGTGACAATTTTTGTTTCCAACGACGGTGTCACGTATCACAGCGGTCAAGGTGGGGCGGATGGCGCACCTCCTGTCGATGCTGGTGATGGGTCGACGTTCACTTACTTTGACAATTCTTCGTTCGAAGATGTGCCAATTTACTATGAGGCTTCCGGAACCACTTACATTGACGGCGTGCCTCTTGCGTTGAATTTGACGACGAACACGGTGAGTACGATTTACGGAGATTCCGGCGCAAAAGACGTGGTTGCTGCAGCGAGCTACGCCGCGGCAAAGACGGCTTACGACATAGAAGCTGCGGAGAGCGGGAGCGGGAGCGGTGTTGCGAACGATCTCATAGTTGAGGGTACTTACGGCGGTGACGGCCTTGGATGGTACGAAGTCGTGATTGACGCTACAAACCCTGCTGAGACATTCCGCTGGAGATTTCATTCGAGTGTCGGCTCCGACGTGCCGTGGGTAGAAACTGGGCGCGCTATTCCAGTGGGATTGGCCGGAGGGAGCATCACGGATCCAGCCGGCAATGCCGCTTCTGGGGCACTCGGAAGCGACCTGTCCATTCGTTTCACGTCGACGGGATCGCATCATCAACTCGGCGACCGATGGTTGATTCGCGTTTACGGTGGTAAACCGAACGTCGTCTCTGCGAGAACCACGCACGAGGAAACGACTTATCCGGCCCGGGGCCCGTTCTCTGGTAACACTGAAATCTCGGTGTATGGCAGCGGCTTCTTCCCCTCAAGTAACATGCTGTGCAAATTGCACGACTCGGATACCTCAGTCACGCACACGCTGCAGGCAAGCTTTGATAACCTCGGTCGCGTACGATGCATAACTAAGAAGCACGCGCCAAGAAGCGGCGGTGAGATTATTGGGACTTTCCGTCCCTGCTTTGAGAAGACGATTCAGGTGAGCGTTGACGGAGGCAGCACGTGGAGTACGGTGAAGTCTGGATCCGATCAAGTAAAATTCTTCTTTTGCGACATTTACGTCGCAAAGGATGGATCCGACACATACGGTGACGGTACGCCGAATCAGCCGTATTTAACATTTCAGCGTGCAATCGAAGCGGCGCTAGGCGAACCGAGAGCTTACGGTTTGAGTTATAGCGTCTCAGACTCTGAACACGGCACGAGAACTCCTCCGCAGTATCGTTCTATGAAGTTTGGTAGATCGGCAAAGATCCCGGAAAATCACGGGTTCTCTTACATGGTGAATCGTGATAAATTTAGAGTTAAATCTGGAACGTACACCGGGGCGGGTAACGTCGGTTTGCACCCGCTGGGAAAGATGCTCGAGGCTGAGTCGGCGGATGGTCCAGTCTTGATTGACTGCGGATCGCAGGCGTACACCGCGATGCTCGTCAATGGCGATCGACACGGGACGGAGGAAGTGACAAACTCGGGGAGTTTGTCGTTCTACGGAATCAATCACGTCAATTGCGGATGAAGAATACTGTATCACTTAGAGCCTTTACAACATTGTAGCAGAAATCATCAATCCAAAGAAATGCGTCAATTTTTATTTATGTGTCGTCGTCTCCTTCGTTTTCCTGTTTCGACTCGCCCGACGCGACGAGCAGAGTCATATCGGCCCAGCTTCCGCGTCTGTTATGCGCGCTGAGACCCTTCTTCGGCGAAGAAACAGCGTTGTGCGCGCGATTTGTCAAGCTGCCTGTGTTGACATTCTTCAGGTTGCCGAAGGATGCCACCTTGACCATTTCGCTCAACAAGCCGGAACGACTGGGCACGCGATCCAATTTGAAGTCTTTGGAGGCCGGATCCGTGGTATCAGAAGCTCGCAGACCCACCGCAGCGAGGGCATTGAAGCCATCCATGCGCACCATACCCGTCATGTTGACGCCGCTCGCGATGCGTTTAATCGCCGCCGACGCCGTCTTAATCGCAACAACCTCAGCCTGTCTGTGATCCTCCTCGGTACCAGGTTCACCCTCCTCAACCTCGATCGCTCTATCGTGCGACTCAAACTCGTGGCCGCCGTCTAAATCGTCGAGCGCGCGCATGGTGTCGTCGCAGAGCGTGCGCTCTCTTTCTTCGTCGAGCGAGGCTCTCGTTGATCTGCGCGATTTGACATTCAATCCACGCAGCGCGCGTTCCGCTGCCGCGACCGCCGCCGCGAGCTCGCTGCTCTTCTCCGCGAGCGTCTTGGCGAATCGATTCGGAGAAATGCTGCGATGTCCGTAAACGTAGCACCCCGGTGGCACGTCGCTCATCCCGCGTTTACTCGGCATGAGCTCGCTCGCCCCGTCAAAGTTTGAAACAATCACCGTCCCATCGTCATCCTTGGCAAACTTCAAATCGTAATCCCCGCTCACATCTCTCGCCGCGAACACACGCACCGATTTCGAATCAAACACCACGAACGCAAACTTCCCCCTCAGCTTTGGCAACGCCTTGGTCCCAAACGTCTTGTACAGGTGACACACCAGCTCCGCCTCGTAACACCTCCCTCCGACCAACTGTCTCGCCGCCTCCAGCGCGCTCGGCGCCCTATCCCCTCGTCTCCCTTCGTCCGAAAACAATCGCCACGCCAGGTAATCCACGTTCGTCAGGTGTCCGACAAAGCTCACAATGAGCTCGTTATCCGTGAACGCCTGTATCCCCGGCCCGACGCCGATCGCCACCCCGCCTCCGTCCAACGCGCTGCTCGACTTTTTAAACTCGAGCGCGTTCAGCGCATCCTCCAGCGCATCTTCCCCGCCCACTCGAGCCGCGCTTCCGTCCGCGTGGTTCACGCGGAGCGTTTTCGGCGGCACGACGCACAAAAACTTCCCCACTCGGTCTCGCATATCGACAAACTCACCCGCTCTGACGTGGCACCGCGCGCTTCCCTCGCTTTTTTCACCAGGGCACCTTCCTCGACGGTGCGCGCGCACGGACGACGTCGATCCGACGACGACGACGACGACGACGACGCGTCGTGAACAAACCTTTACCTCGCGCGAGGGTCTCGCTCGCTCGCTCTCGCTCTCTCGCGCGCGCGTATCCCGACCCCGGACCCCAGCGACGACGAAACGGGGCACCAACCAACGAACCAACCAACGAACCAACGAACGGACGATCGGACGATCGGACGATCGGACGAACGGCGCGCGCGAAGACGAGATCTGATGAGAGTTACTCACTCCTCGAACTTTGTTGGGGGAGATTTTGGAAGGATTTCGGACGAATCTCCTCTTTTACTAGTACGTAATACGTCACGTGAGTTCATATTAAAGTATAAACCCCATCGATCTATCTAGTGGAGCATCGTCCGTCCGTCCCGTTCGGTGTTCGCGATCGAATCGAACGAATCGATCCCGTCACACACGCCCGCGGGAGAGCGCGGACGAAGGTGGTGGACGTTCGGTCGATACACCGGTGCGAGATGGCGTTCGGAGGCGGCGGAGGATTCGGTGGGTTCGGGTCGGCGACGCGGCCGCCGGCGGTGGCGACGCCGAGCCCGTTCGGTGGACCCGGGGGCGCGACCGCGGTGGGCGGGACGTCGGCGTTCGGGACGCCCGGTGGAGGATTCGGTGGAGGAGGGGCGAGCGGGGCGTTCGGGGGAGGGGCGAGCGGGGCGTTCGGAGGAGGCGGTGGGGCGTTCGGAGGAGGCGGCGCCGGTGGAGCGTTCGGGGCGGCGACGCAAGGCGGCGCGTCGCCGGCGCAAGGCGGCGCGTCGCCGGTGCAAGGCGCGTGTTCGTACTGGAACAAGGGGAGCTGCAGATTCGGCTCGAATTGCAGGAATAAACACTGTTGCTCCAAGTGTGGGTCCACGTCGCACAAGGCGGTGAATTGCTCGATGACAGCCGGAGTCGCCGGTTACCGGTCGACTCGGGTGACGGATAAGGAGTTGTTGGCGCCGAACACGTCGTACGCCATGGTGCACTCGATCTCAGCCATGCCGGAAAATCTGAGCAAGAGCGTGGAAGAGATTCGGGCGGCGGCGTACGATAGCGCGGATCAGCCGTCGACAACGGGTGGATTTGGCATGCCTGGCGGTGCAAGCGCGGCGCCGAGTCCGTTCGGGGGCGGTGCGGGCGCCGGTGGGGCATTCGGGGCGCCGAGCGCGGCGGCGAGTCCGTTTGGGGCGCCGAGCGCGACGACTGGGTTTGGTGCGGGGGCGTCCACGGGTGGGGCGTTTGGCGCCGGGGCATCCACGGGCGGGGCGTTTGGCGCCGGGGCGTCCACGGGTGGGGCGTTCGGGGCGCCTTCGACGACGGGTGGGTTTGGTTCTTCGACGCCGGGTGGGGCGTTTGGCGCCGGGTCGTCGGCGCCGAGTCCGTTTGGCGGCGGGGCGACGACAACCAGTGCGTTCGGCGCGCCGACCAGCTCATCTCCGGGAGGAGGATTGTTTGGCAGCTCTGGAGGCGCCACGGGTGGGTTTGGCGCTTCGGCAACGCCGAGTGCGTTTGGAGCGCCGTCGTCGACGCCGGGTGCCTTTGGAGCGAGTCCGACGGCGACGGGTGGTTTCGGTGCGTCCGCAACGCCGAGCGCGTTCGGAGCGCCAACGAGCACGCCTGGTGCGTTCGGCGCCAGCGCGCCGGCGACTAGTGCGTTCGGTGCGGCGCCAACTCCGGGCGCGTTCGGCGGTTCGCAACCTGCGGCGAGTCCGTTTGGTGCGGCGCCCTCTACGACTCCGGGCGCGTTCGGTGCGGCTCCCGCTGCGGCGAGTCCGTTCGGCGCGGCTCCTGCTGCAAGTCCGTTTGGTGCCGCTCCAGCATCCACGCCAGGCGCGTTCGGTGCGGCGCAGTCCACGCCCGCGTTCGGTGCGGCGCCGACGACGCCGGGAGCGTTTGGAGCTGCTCCGTCCACCGGCGGTGGATTGTTTGGTTCTTCCGCCCCGGCGACGCCCGCTTTCGGTGCAGCGGCATCTGCGCCCGCGTCGGGAGGTCTCTTTGGTACAGCACCAAAGCCTGCGGGCGGGTTGTTTGGAGCTGCACCCACGACTCCGGCTGCGGGCGGTGGTCTCTTTGGTGCACCCGCGCCGACACCAGGAGCGTCCACGCCAGCGTTCGGCGCCGCCAGTGGAGGCTTGTTTGGCACCGCTTCCACTCCCGCAACGACGGGAGGTGGATTGTTTGGCGCCTCTCCGGCGACTACAGCTGCGGCGACGCCCGCCTTCGGAGGTTTTGGCGCGTCGACGTCCACCCCGCTCGGCGGCACCACGCCCTCCATCGGCGGGGGCTTATTCGGCGCCTCTACCGCAGCGTCCGCACCGGCCGGTGGTCTCTTTGGTGCCTCTGCGCCCGCGGCAGGAGGTGGTCTGTTCGGAGCATCGGCACCGGCGGCGGGTGCCGCCGCCGGTGGCGGCCTCTTTGGCGCGCCGAAACCGGCGGGTGGTTTATTCGGCGCTCCCGCGTCCAGCCCTGCCATCGGCGGAGGTTTGTTTGGAGCGTCCGCCCCAGCTTCGGCGCCCGGCGGCGGTCTCTTCGGCGCACCCGCGGCCGCGGCGTCTGGTGGAAGTATATTCGGCGCATCAGCTGCGACTACGGCGCCCGGTATCGGGGGAAGTCTCTTTGGCGGCGGCGCTCTGAGCACGGCGCAACCCGCGATGGGCGCGATCGCTCCTTTGGGCGGCGCACCGACGGCGATGACGCCGTACGGTTCTCCATTGCAAATGCCGCAGCTCGCTCTCGTCGCTGCCGATGCGGGCCCTCCCAAGCAATCACTGCTCGGTAAGATTCAAAGTCCAGCAGCTGGTGCCGCTGCGACTGCGTTCCCCGTTCGTTCGCTCACGCCGCGTTCTCCGTGGTTGACGAGCCGAGGCGGTTTGAGCAGAGACGCCAAGCCTCGCGGCGGTGCCTCTGTTCTGTCTCCGGCTACTGGTGGCGCGGGCACGCCCTTAGCTGCCACTCCCGGGTCGACATCTCGCCCGGGAAGCGCCGTTTCCGTCGCCACGCCTTCGAGCGCGGGATGGTTGTTCAAGCCTCGCGAGAACCCACGCACGCTCTTCATTCGACCCGAGGGCGCTGCGGCGTCTCCCGCTCCGTCTGTGACGCTCGCCGTATCGCCCGCGCGATCGGAGAGAAGCCCGGCGCGTCGTCAAGTGCACTTTGCGGACGATAAGGAGAACACGCCGGCGAAGACGACGAGCGAACCCCGCAACGCCATTCTTCCGAAGCTCAACGGCGCCGGGTACAGCATGAGTCCTTCGATTGAACAAATGGAGCGCATGTTTGAACGCAACGGCGACGACGCCCTCGCGGCGCTCGATAACTTTACCGTGTCCAATGAAACGTTCGGTCGCGTCAAGTGGCTCGAACCTGTCGACGTGAGAGGGCTCGATCTGGATAAGATCGTTTCCTTCGAGCAAGCCTGTCTCTGCCTCTACCCCGAGGATCAAGACATCGAACCGCCTGCCGAAGGCGAAGGTTTGAAGAAGCGCGCTGAGGTGACTTTGTACGGTATTTTACCCAAGAAATCGGGCGATGCCGCCAAGCACAAGTACCGCGATAAGATTGTTAAGCAAACGGAAAAGGCGGGCGCCGAACTCGTGGAGTACAACCCGGACACGGGTATTTGGAAGTTCATCCTGCAACTTTGAGTGTCGAAAGTGAGCGCTCTCTTCGCGAAAAACGGACTGGTGAAGAGATTTTTTCTTAGTTAGTAGAGAAATCCTAAGCCGACACGGTGAGCGAAAAAAAAGTAGATTTGTAATAAGCAAAGAATAACGAGAATACGATTGACTGATTGCAATGCTAGGCTGGAAGAAAGACGCCGACGCCGTCGCTAAACTTTGAGCCGCACTCGGAAAGTTTGGCGAACGCGGCGGCGAAATCGTAAAAGAAGGCATTCTGATCCGTAGCGTATCGCATGAAGTGCGGCGCAAAACCTGGGTCGGTGTGCAACGCACGGTCCGTGCTCAACCAGATCAAATCCTTTTCATCCGTCTCTCGTTCCCGATTAAAGTACGAGTTGTCGAATTTAAGCCAGTTTCTCGTCCACGACGCCCCACCAGGCATGCCGATGTTTCCTTGTGTGCCGTCACCCTTGGCGTTCATAAACGGGCATCCCGTAAACTTCGTCCCATTCTTTGCCCCGTATCCAAACTCCGTCGTCCCACTCCGCTCTTTAAACGCCCTTCCAATCGTATGCGCGCCCGACAACGCGACGATTTCTCTATCATTGAAACCCATGCGTCCAAAGACGTTTCTCAAGTGCGTCGCGGCGTCCTTCGCCCCATCCCCGAACGGCGCCTCCGCATCCGGCAAATTCCCTTCCCTCGGACACTCACCATCCACCACGACGTCGACGCGTCCATACCTCATCGGAATCTTCGGTCCACCGGCGTGTTCGATCGCCGTCGCTCCGCCCAGTTGTATCACATCAGCCCAACTCAACGCCGGGTACTTTTCCTTGATTGGTTTCAAGTAGTTCACCGCCTTGGCCAACCCCGCATTGGCGCCGTGCGCGAGCTCTACGTCGAATCGAATGCTTCCATTCGCACCCCCGCGCCGAGGCCACGCTTCGTTCGACGTCGCGTCGTGCGTCCCCGCGTCGTGCCACGCGAGTCGCACTAGGATCGGATTAGCGCTACTTTCATCGAGAAACGAAGCGATTTCCGACCGCGCGGCGAGTAAATCTGCGATGTAGGCGTCGTTGATGGACGGGGTAACCGTACGTAGGTGTCGCGCGATGGTTTCCACGCGTCGGGTCGTGGACGACATGTCTTTTCGTGAAGCGTTTCGCGTCACCGAGTGACGCGGCCACTAGTCAACTACCGCATACACCGGCGCTCGTCGCGAGCGCCGACGCGAGAACAGAAGACGCGCGCGGTATGGCCACCACCACAATGACGGCCCTCGTCACGGGATCGACGGATGGGATCGGATTACACACGGCGCGTCGTCTCGTCGCGGCTGGGCACTCTGTCATCTTGCACGGAAGAGACTCTGGACGACTGGAACGCGCGATGACCTCTGTGGAATCGCACGCGGTCGACGGCGCGCGTGTGTACGGTTACGTGCGAGATTTTAAATCCCTCGCCGAGTGTCGGGCGTTGGCACAGGAGGTGGAGAGGGATTTCCGAGGGAAGGATTTGTCGATGTTGTTCAACAACGCCGGCGTGTACATGGAGGGACAGCAAATGTCGGACGACGGACATGAGATGACTTTTGCGGTGAATGTATTGGCGCCGTACGTACTCACAGAAGCGTTATTACCGACGCTGGTGGAGACGGCGGAGCGGACCGGGGTAAAATCGAGCGTGTTGAACGTCGCTTCGATTTCTGCGGCTCCTCGTATAGATTTCGACAACATAGCAGCAGAGAAACGATTTAGCTCCCACGGGTCGTATTCGCTATCGAAAGCGTGCATGAAGGCGTTTTCGTATGAACTATTCGATCGACTTGTCGATGGACGGGTTCTCGACGGGACTGCAAATCACGAGCGCAACTTGAACGTGTTTTCGTGCGATCCTGGGACAGTTAATACAAAGATGCTTCTCGCCGGTTGGGGGCGCTGCGGTATTGAAACGTACGAGGCGAACGATCAGTTTGACATTATGGTACGAGATATTGAGCGAAACTCGCGCGAGAGAAACGGGTATTATTTCATAGGTGCCTCCCCGCAACCGCGTCGGAGTCAACCGGGCGACGCCGAGCAAGCGAGACTCTGGGCGTTGATGGAAAGCAAAACGGGCGTCGTCTACACCTAATTCCTTCATCTCGCGCGTAGCTATTCCTTCTCGTAGTAAAACAGTCCGTTGGTTCGTACATATACACAGTCTTGCTTTATTTTTACATTTACAACAACACGCGACGGAGTCTCTTCAGCCTCGTCGGCATCGTTTTCGGAGCAAGTAAACTTCAGCTCTGCACTCGTTCGTTTGTTCGTTTGAAAACAAAATCAAAAAGACAGAAACCCGAACAAAAACGCTCAAATCGGTCCAATTCCAAAAAACGCCCTCGCCTTTTCCTCCGCGTTCGCGTTCGCCGACGCTCTCGGCGTCCGATTCATGGCGGCGTTTTCGCTCAACCTTCGCTCCCCTTCATCCACCGAGCTCCTCGAGCTCTCCATCGACGTCCTTCTTCTGCTCTCCACCGCCGCCTGCGCAAAGATATTCCCCGCGCAATCTCCGTACGGGTCTTCCCCGAGAAACGTCACGTCTTCCTCCGTCCACGACATCATCCATCGGTCCGCAAACGTCGTCGGTCGATGCGTCGTCGCATCCGTGCCTTGCTGACTAGACGCGCCGCTTGTTTTTTGATTCTTCTTTGACGATTCCGACGCCGTTCGCGACGAGGTCCCGCCAAGCTTACTCGCGAGATTGGTGAACATTATTTCGTTTCGTGCGCTCGTATCGCGCGCGCGTCGTTTTCGTCGTCGCGCGTCTTCGTTACCGTCGGTTCGTGCGGCACGTAAATGCCGACAAGAGCCGTCGATCGAGTCTCGAAGTGGTTAGAACCCCTCTGTATGCGTATACAGTGTAAACAGTGACACTTTGGTGCACTTTTTCATGCAGTCCATCACGCCTCAGTCGTCGACGCCATGCGGTGCGCGACGGCGATGCGACGGGCGTCGGTATCGATGCGGACGACGTGTGCGACAACATCGACGTCGACGCGTCGAGGGTGGTCCGGATGTAGGGACGACGCGAGGCGAACGTCGCTCTTGGGATTGAGTAGTGGTGACGGCGCGGTGGTCAGACGTCGTGAACGAGGACGACGACGAGCGACGACGACGACGAAGAGGGTGTTCGGGGCGGTAACTGCAGACGACGACGATGTCAACGACGGGCGGTTTGAACGTACCGATAAAACGAAGAACGTCGTAGTGCGCGTTGATGACTCGTCGGCGTTGACGCGGTGCGCGAGGGCGTTGGCAGATGGGGGCGTGTGCGCCGTGCCGACGGATACCATTTATGGCTTTGCCGCGTGCGCAAAGAGCGCGAGAGGGGTAAACGCGCTGTATGAGATTAAAGGAAGAGCTGCAGACGTGCCGCTGGCGATCGCGGTGGCGGATGCAGAGGATGTTGGGGCGTACGGGGAGTGCGAACACCTGGCTGAGGGGCTGCTAGCGCGTCTGCTGCCGGGACCGACGACGGTGCTGTTGCGACGGCGACAGTCGCGTGCGACCACGGGGGTGGCGCCGGAATTGAACCCGGGGGTGGAACTCATCGGCGTTCGAGTGCCCGCGAGTGAGTTCGTGCGGTCGCTGTGCCGGGCGCACGGTGGAGCTATAGCGCTTACGAGCGCCAACAAGTCGGGCGAGACGAGCACAACGGCAGTGGAAGAATTCCAAGAGTTGTGGTCAAAATGCGACGTCGTCATCGACGGAGGACGCATTCCCACCGCGCGTTCTGGGAGTACCATAGTCGATCTAAGCTCGCGCGATGGGGATTACAGAATCGTTCGCGTGGGTGAACGATGCGACGAGCTCGAACGCGTCCTCGTCGACGAATTCGCGTTGCAACGCCGCACTCCATCCAAGTAGACTAGACGAGCTCGGCGCGACGAGCTGTAGGAATGGTGGTAACATTAACATCAGCACACATTAGCATGACGGTTTTATTTTGGTATTAATGGTACACGACGCGTCTGAAAACTCGCTCACAAATCCTTCCCTTCAATCTTCCCACTCTTCGACCGCGCGAACGCTCCGTAGGTTCTCGCACACAAACTCATAAAATCCTTCGGTTTGAGCACGTTACACCCCTCCGGCGCGTCCTCCGGGTTCGCCCAGAGCACCCCGAGAGGGATGCACGCCGCGAGATACCCCATTCCGATCGCCGGGAACAGCGCGAACGCCCCGGGGTGTCCGTGCACGACGAGTTCGTGAATGACTACGCAACCGACAACAAAAACAACGGTGAAGACACTGAGGGCGACGACGAGCGCGTTTCTTTGCGTCGAAGCGAGCGCGCCGGACGCGCGCGAGCCTCTGTTCACGTCAAGCACTCCGCGCGGCATATCGAGCGACGGCGGCGGCGGTGGTGGTGGTGTCGCGGCTTTGCGAGAGGTGCGAAGCGTCACGTTGTGTCGACCCAGCTTTTTGGACACTTGTTCAGTATTCTGAGTGGTCTAGCTGACACACCGCTTGACGCTCGACGCGAGCCTGCGATTCGGGTCATTCAATGCCTAAATTCCAATCATCCGCAAAATAACACACGCGTGATAATTTCAGTCATCGCGTGTCGTCGTTTCGACGTCGACGTTGATGCGCCAACATGCGGGAGAGGACGCGTTTGCGGAGCTCGGATTCGGTGAGTTCGGCGCCGGCGGCTTCAGTTTCTTCTTCGTCGTCATCGTCGTCGTCGTCATCTACGTCATTAGCAATCGCATGCACGTGCGGTAGACCACCATTCGACGGCGTCGTCGTTCGCGGTTGTGGAACGGACACGCGATGCGCGTCGTCGTTTTCATCGTCCCTACCACCCGTCCCATTCGGCGTCGCTCGACGACGCATTCGCTCGACGACGTCTCTGTCATCGACGTACCCATCATCGAACGGCCGTCTCGACGATGCCAACGCAGCGAGCAAATTTGACTGCGTCGTCATGATGTCCATCAGCATCCGCTTCACGCCCGCCATCTCATCTGATAAATCATTCTGTCGTCTCCGCATCGTCTCTACGCGTTCGGAGAATCCTCGCATGGACGCGCGGGCCTCCTCATGAAATGCCGCTTCACGCATCGCGCTATCGCCCGCGCTCGGTCCACCACCACCACCGCCACTACATCTCGCAAACTCGCACCCTTCAGACGTTCCCCCGGGGAGCGTCATCGTAAGCGGCGCCGAGTTATCCGCTTGCGAACGCGCGACTTGCTGCTTGCTCGAATCCAGCGAGTGGTGTCCCAACGCAGTTGTCCCAAAGATGTCCCCGTTGAACCTAAACCGCTCGACGAACGCGTCGTCCGAGCCGAGGCGGCCGTCACCAAACGCGCCGGGTAAAACGAGTCCGAGATCATCTTCGCTCGATCGTCCGCGCTTCGCCGGCGTCGTCTCTATCGTCGACGGTGGAGCGTTGGCGAAGGGAAACGGAAGGAGTCCCGTTCCCGCGCCCGCGCCGCCCGTCATCGTCGTTTGCGACGTCGGCGTCTCTCTCGGACGCCCGATGGCGGTGACGTCGCGCGCGAACGCGTACCGGGGTTCGAATGGCGTCAGCGGCGGCAGCGCGCGCGTCGCGGGTGGGGGCCAAGCGTCCCGCGGCGTCGTCATGAGTTCACGATGACGCGCGTGGTGATTAGTGACGGTTGGATTCACGCGGGGACGCACTCATCGCCTCGCGCGGCATCGAGCGACCATGTTGACGCGACGATGGGCGCGCCTCGACGCGGGAATGCGTGTGAAAATTTTATTCTTCATCGTTTTCGCGCGCGTCGTGATCGCGCGCGCGTCGCCGACGTCGGTGCGGCTTCGAGAGAACGAGGGTGCGTCCCTCGTTCCCGCGTCCGAGGATGCGCCCGCGCCAGTCGTCGTTCCGTTCGAGCCGTGCGTCGGTGCCACCGCCGATGTCGACGCATTTTGCGCGAAGATTGGTCTCGGGTGTGAAATTACGGATGCGCGGGCGACGCGGGGAAGGGACGGGGCGACTTTGGAGGATGGGTGCGTCGCCGTCCTCGTGGATGCTAAGGTTGGAGTGGCGAGAGCGACTGTATCGAGGACGTGCGCGGGACGCGCGCGAGAGGCGCTTTGGATTCGAGCGACGATGATGTGCGAGGAAGAACAAGGGAGGCTGTTTCCGTATTCGACGATGTTGCTCGGAGAAGTCGTCGCGCTCGCGGATGCTGCGATTTATCTCGCAAATTCGACGCACGCGCTCAAGGAGACGATTCGCGGCAATGAAACGACTGAGGATGATGCAGAAGAGGAGAAAGAAGAAGAACGCGGTGCGAGCTTCACGATATACTACCCGTGGTCGTACTAGCTCGAGAGTATTTCAACACAGGTTTCATCATTAATACAAAGGATTCGTCTAATAGTCCGAATCATCGTCGTCGTCATCGTCATCGCTGAGTTCATCGAAATCGTCATCTGATATCTTGAAATCGCTCTCATCGTCTTTATCGGGCGCGTCTTTAGCCTCTTCTTTTTCATCGATATCGTCGTCGTCATCGCTGTCTCGAGCGCGTCCGGCGTCGTTGTCCATGTCGTCATCGTCGTAGCCAACGTATTGGCTGGTGTTTGTGCTGGGATAATCAGCCATCGTCGCCCCGTCAGCAACCAAGCCGAGCTGTTTAGCCATCTCATCCGTCGTCAAAAGTTTCTCCAGCGGGTACAGGCACTTTTCGTAAGCCTTTCTCAAGGCGAACGATGCGCTCGTTTGAGAAGTTAGATCACGCCCGAGAGTACGCGCGACGGTTTTCCAGAGTTTGTTGCGCGTCACGGATTCGTACCCACCCAAGTGCATCGCTTCGAGGAAGACTCTGTGCACGTTGAGCGGCGTGCGACAGAAAATTGGCGGTTGTGGCGGGGCACCACCGAATGATTCCTTGTGGTATTTGTCAAACTCTCTCTTGTTATCCCCGGCGGGCCATCCCAAGTGACGCGCCACGGATTTGCACCGAGCTACGAGAGCCAGATCTTCCGGGGAGAGAAGTTTTTCAGGGTCAACCGGAGCCGGCGCTTCGTGGACAGGATCGTGATACTGTTCGGGCGCGGCGACGATTTCCCAAGGAGAAACCCACATGTAATCGTCCGGGTCGCTATCGAAAACGATCATGACAGTCTCCCAGTTGTCTGGCGTGCTGCGTCGAACGCTGCGCACGCGACCGAGATAGTACAGTCCGTTATCAAACGCTATGAGACCCTTGGATTCATCCGCTGTTTCGACGCCTTCAAACTGCATCATGATGCGATCACCAGCGTTCCATGGATCGTTCTGGGCGTCCTGGTACTTGTTCCAGGGCAGAACGTAGTCGGCAATGTCACCTCCTGCGTAGAGAGGGGCGATGATGAGTCGACGCTCGTGCTTCTTCTCTTCTTCTTGCGGCGTGGCTCTGTTCCTACTCACCATCGGACGCGTGACTTCAGGCGGATCTATGAGTAGCAACATCATCCATGCACAAGGTGGTAAACGTTCGTCGTCTCGACCGCGCGCAGAGAAGACCTCGCCGGCGCGGTATGCCGTACTGAGGACTACGCAACGCTCCGTGGGCCGCAGAGTGCTAACGTCAATCCAACTCTTTGGACGCGATTTACGATCAATGTAACGCGCGTACGTCTTGGCCAGACCGCGTTTAATGAGTGCAACAGTTTCCCCAGTCTGAATGCCCGCGGCGCCGTAAGCTATTCCGGTGCATAGCTGAAAGCCACCCTGCGACATGCGATTCGGATCTTGCGCTAAGCAGCGAAGAAACTGGTTGACGAGATTCGCGGCGCGTCGAGTGTTCAAGTCTTGAAGAGGTTCGACGAGCTCTGGCGCGAGCAAAATGTCGTGAATGGCCGGAATGCTATCATCCACCTGCGGTAAAGGAGCTGTTCCGTTCAACTCTGCTTCTGATCTTGGCCCGAGGACGTAAAATCTAATTTGAGCGAGCCACGTTGGTTTAGCTTCCGCCCACAATGTGTTGTCCATCAGGCCAGCCGCGTCACAAACACCTTCAACAGCAGGTAAAAGCATCAAAAGATCCACTAAACTCTGAGTCTGTGCCTGCGATGCGCTATCCAAAAGACTACTCACTTTAAGGAAGCGGTCCATCCACCGTTGATCGCCGGTGCGCCACCAGGGACACGCGTGCAAAATGTGCTTGACGACGCTGAAAAGACGGCTCACCAACTCCTTTTCATTCACAGAGTCGCTCGAAATGCCATCCAAATTCGCGTATCCATCTTCAGAGGACGACGAACATAGCTGTTGAATGCGCTCACGACGGGTTTCATCGTCAAGCTTCGTTTCTGCGCCATCCTCTGCGTCGTCTTCTACCGATTGCGCGAGCAACTTGTTGAGCCTCATGATGAACCTCTCGCTTTCGCACTTTGCGTTGCACCATTTGCTGAGCGCGTCCAGCTCGGGCCCGGGTTCGTATACACCCCAACGCGAAGCGTACTCGACGAGACCGGAGACGTTTTCGGACAATGCTGCAACGTCAGTGAGCTCCCTCGTAAACGCCACATCCTCCACTGGAGGACCCGCAATGGGCTGCTTCGGGCGTTCGACTCCATCGACAATCTCGAGAGGAGAGCTATCTTCGACGAGCCAACCCTCCGGTGCTGTCTCTACGTACAGTCGGCCGCCATTACTGAGACCTCCGAGCATGAAGTAACGTCTTCCTTGAAGATCGACGGCGTATGGTTTGCCGCGATGAATTATCGCTCGCTCAACTGCCTCGTCTCGCCACTTTGTGTATTGCTCGCGTCTGTACTCCGTTAGCGTGGGCGGTTTCTCCTCCTTCTCCTCCTCATCGTTCTCTTCATCATCCTCGCTCTCTTCTCCATCACGCGCTTCCTCCTTGACGTCGGTTTCATTCTTCTCATCCCAACCGCCGCCATCCACCTCCATCGCGTCGTCGGCTCGCTGCTCCTTGACCTTGTCATTCTTGTCCTCCTTTTCCTTGTCATCGCTCTCCTGTTTCGGAACCTCGCTCGCGGGATTCGGAGGGGCAAAGTGAAACTCACCCGTCTTTCGCTTCGACCGAGTACCCTCGTAAATCTCTGTAAAGTACTCTCTGAAGAGATCGCTCTCCATGGCCACCGCGCACAACGCCACGGCGAGCGCCACGCGATTTTCTGGCGTCAACTTTTCCACGGATGTCTCCTTCTCCAATTTCTCCACCGCTCGAAGCGCCTCGGCGCGAACCCGGGCGTTGATACCGTACTGATAATCCTGAATAACATTATTCGCGCGATCCTGCCAGTCCAACTCCCCAACGTCGTTCAAACCCAAAATCGGCGAGGTCCACCATCGAGCCGACTTTGGCGGCTTTTTTGAGTTCTCCGCGTCGATGGAATCCGTTCGACCCTCCGTCAAGCGCAAGCACGCTACCATGAAATCGCGAAGAAGCGCCGCCTCGGCAGCGCTGACGTGATCGGAAAAGAACGCCTTGGCGTATCGCTCAAGCGGACACCGCGGAATGTGAAGCACTTGGGCGAAGACTTGGGCGAAATCCCAAAGCGTGAGAACTTCGGCTTGTAACCGAGGACCGACGCTCGAGTACTCTGGAAGTATCGGTGACGCTGGCGGGGGCGCTTCGAGGCGTACAGGCGCTGGTTTCTTTGCCTCTGCTATCTCCGCAGCCTTTTCGGCGCGGATGCGCTCGCGACGCGCGCGGTCTCGCTCTAATCTGCTCGCCTTTGTCATCGATCCTAATTGGTGCTTTTCCCTCGTCCAATTTTGCAAGTCGACAAGGAGCGCGGGGGCGGACGTCTCCTCATCCACGCTCACGCCTGGAGGGCGGAGAGCCTTTGAGTACACCATGCTCTCCAACTGGCTTACGATGAAGAACCCGTCCCCGACAATGTCCGCGTGGGTGTACTTGTACTCGCCCGCATCCTTGGCCTCTTCCTCCGTCTTGCCGCAGAGCGCCTCCTCCTTTTGTTCCTCTGGCGTCGTGTTCCCTATGAGTTTTGCCGCCTTGTTCGGGGTTTTCACCGCCATCGGCACGTCGTGGGGAACCACGGGAACGCTCAGAATCAACGCTAATCCATCCTCCAAGTTCAGGTTCCAATCCGCCGCGAGAGCTCGAACGAGCGCGTTGGTGAACCTCGCTCTTCGAAGCGTCACGGTTACGTACTTTTCAAACCTCGCGCTCGGTTTTAAAAGCTTATACCACGCCCGTTGCGTCACCAACCAAATCTCCGGTTCATCACCACCGTACCTAATCGTCCAATCCCGAACATCCATGAGCTTGAGCGCGTGCGGCGGACGATCCTGCGGTGTCAACTCTCCCGCCAAGACGACGCTCGGTAACCCGTGCTCGCCATCCGTCAACTTTCTCGCCTTCCCGATCGCCAGCACCCTCGACGGTTTCGACCCGTGCACGCTCACGGCTTTATTCTCATCAAACTTATCTCGAAACTCGTACTCATCGAGGATTCGCATCGGAAGCGTCTCCCCGGGGACTTCCTTCGGCACTTCCCGCGACTTCGCGTCGCCGTCGTCCGTCGTCGCCGTCGTCCCGGCGGTCATCGCCGCCTCACCCGTCGATCCATCCTCCCCGCGCCCCCGCGTTGTACCGTCATCAATCTCCATCGCGTCTCCCTCCGTCTCATCCGTCGTCGTTTTCCGTCTCTCGGGGCTCCCTCCCGCGTCCGGCGTCGTCGCCGCCATGACGCCGACCGACTGAACTGAGAGGTCGTCTCGATGCGTTTCCTCGGTGACAAATCCGAGTCTCTAATCACCCTATCACCGAACGGCGCCGAACCGAACCGAACCGCGCCGAACCTCCCCGTCGTTCGCCTCCGTCGTCGTGCGTCGTCGAACCGGGCGTCGCGCTCTGACCCAGAGTTCGTCGATCTTAATCAAACTCAGCTCGGTTCGGTCGATCAGAGCTCTCAATACTTCTCTGTCGTGTCCCACGCGCTTCACTCCTCGACTGCTAACTGAGCGCACTGATTTGATTGATTCCAAGTCGAACATACATGTCGTTGGCGCGTTTCGTGACGCGACGAGTCGGCTTTCCCCGCGGGACTTCGCTTTCACCGGGTCTCGTCTTTCATCGGTCTCGCTCCGTGACGCCGGGAACGGGGAAAGCCGACGGCGTGGACGACGACGACGCGCGCGGGTACAAGTTTGCGTCCGCGTCGTCTCGGGCGCCGACGCTGGCGGACGCGATCGATGCGTGCGCGAAAACGATCCGGGAGACGCTCGGAAAGGGGCGCGAGGTGACGTGGGCGCACGTGTTCGTCTCTCGCGGGGCGGGGTACGGGGAGGAGGAGGCGGCGAGCGCGGGGAGTAGGACGCGAGAGGCGTTGTCGTCGGGTTTGGTCGCGTCGGCGTCGGCGCCGACGGTCGTCGGCGCGGTGACGCGAACGTGCGTCGGTGGGAACGGGGAGACGAGCGATGGGGTATCCATCGTCGCGGCGTCCATGCCGGGGACGCGGGTGCACGCGTTTAGGGCGGAGAGCGGGGCGATGCCGACGTTGGAGAGCGGGGAGACGTGGACGAGGTTGGTCAAGAGTCAAGGCGGCGGCGGCGACGGCGACGGTTCGGCGTCTACCGATGCTGTCGGTGTGATGATGCTGGCGGAGACGTCGTTCGCAGAGGTGGATGAATTGTTAGAGCGGTTACACTTGGCGATGCCGAATAGCGTCGCGCTCGGTGGGGTTGTGGATGAAGGAAGCTCGCTCTTCTTGAACGACGACGTCGTGCGAAGAGGCGCCGTGGCGATGATGGTGGAGGGAGATTTCGATTTCGAGACGCACGTCGCGCACGGAGCGCGACCGGTCGGGCCGGTGATGTCTCTCACGCAAGCGCACGGAAGTGCGGTGCTCGAATTGGATGACGCGCCGGCGCATCCTTTGCTGTTGGAGACGCTCGAGTCGTTGCCAGAGACGGCAAAGACGCTTCCGGTGATGCTCGGTCTGGGAGTGCGCGGCGCCAAGGGTCCGTTTGCGTGCCGAGACATTCTCGCAGTGGGTGACGGAGGTGCCGTAGAGGTTGCTTCGATGTCTCTTCGCGAAGGCGTGCCCGTGCAGCTGCACGTGCGCGATACGCAGTGGGCTACAGAGCAAGCGCGAAGCGTGATCGAAAAGTGCGTCAGCAGCGCCAAAATCAAAGACATTTCCAAGGAAAATTCCATCGGTGCCGTCATGTTTGCCTGCGGTGGGGCGAATCGCATGCATGCGAACAACTTTAGAGAGCAACTCCCGTACGTTCCTCTCGGTGGGGCATACGTCAGGAGCGAGATTGCGCCCTTGGTGGCTAGAGGCGCGAGCAGCGTGCTCTCGCACACGAACGCCATCGGCATTTTCCGCAAGAGGAGAGTATAGCTGTGTTCTTAGTCACTGTAATCACAATTAGCGTAGCGCCTCTAGATGATTTAATCGCGATCGGAAACCTGCGCGTCGACGTCAATCGTATCCCCCGGTGAGCCTCCACCGCCGTAGGACTTTCTACCGCCCCCGCCGCGCTCACCCATGCCGCTCATGCGAGGGTCGTAGCCGGCGCCTCCGCCCATGCCACCCATACCGCCCATGCGCGGATCGAAACCAGCGCCACCCATGCCACCCATGCCGCTCGCGTTCATCTGCTCCGCCGCCTTGCGCTGCATGTTCTCCACCTGCTCCGCGATGAGATTGGGCATCAAGAGGTTTACGAGAAACGTCGCCGTGAGACCAAAGTAGAGCAAACTCCAAAAGACACCCGAAGTGAAGAGCCAAATCCAAAACATGAAGTTGAGAAACCTACCCACCGGCGTCTGTCTCGCCTTGGCGTACTCGTCGAGCACCTTGGGAACGTTCGTTTTAAACCACTTGGTCACGCCGAGCTTGCTATCCGTCTCCTTCACCTTGCGCCGAACGTCTTCCAACACGGATTGCGCCTTTGTTCCAGCGCCGCTCGTCGCGTTGACTCGATTCGCCTTCTCCCGAACCGCCGCCCACACGCTATCGAGACGCAGCTTAGATTTTAAGTTTTCCAAGGATTCTTTAAAGAATCGCTGCGCGTTCGTGAACATCGTCTTGGACGACGATGACGAAGAAGAATTTTCCGCCGTCGAACTCGTCGCCCTGGCGGAAGCCCTCTCGCGTTTGGGTTCTTCGCTCTTCGCGCTCGTCGAGCTCTTTCCAGCCTTTTGTTCCTCCGTCAACAGCGCGTACTTGGCTTCTAAGTCCGCGCGTTCGAAACAATCCGACACGTCCACACCCTGCGTGAAGCACGAGCACACAAACCGTTTCGTCAGTCGTTCGCTTTGCGTTGCGTCGAGAAGCGTCGCTCGCGTTGAAGCATTCAATCACTCCATCAATCCCAACTTACCGCATCCACGAGCGCTCGCTTGAGCTCTGTCGCCTTCATCCGACGTCCCCCGCGTTCGTCTTCCGCCGCCGCGGACGCGCGCGCGCCTGCCCGACGGCGCTTCGTCGTCGGCGTCGTTCCCAAAGAATCAGTCCTGCTAATCATCATCGTTTCCCTCGTCGAACGACGACGCGGGTGCGCCCCTCGCATCGTCGACGCGCATCGTTGACCTCGCGCGAACATGGGTGGCGCCGTCATCGTCGATGTCGGCGTCGGCGTCATTTTCGTCGGCACGAACATATTGAATCGCGTGGTCGCGTTGTGTCGTCTTCTAGAAGTTTTGGGTTTGTTTCCAAACCAGTCGCCAGAGCTCGGCGCTCTTGCACGCGCGCGCGACCGCCGTTAACGATGACGGATAAAGACAGAGCGACCTACGACGCGGCGAATGATGCGGATGTGGACGTCTCGGCGGAAGACCGCGAGGCGTGGTTGCGTTCGAGAGGAGTCGTCATCGAAACTCCAGAAGACCGACGAAGAGCGAGAGAGGAAGCCGAACGGAAAGAGCGCGAGCGCGCGGAGCGCGCGGAGCGCGGGGCGCCGATGCGCGTGTTGAAGTACGTCAAGATTCCGTGTGATGATTCGGAACCGTTCGAGGAGATGGAGGTCATGGTCGGGGTGGAGGAGGTTGGGGACGCGTTGCCGGCGTTGTTGAAGCGAGAGTTCGCAGGCGGCGGGGAGGTTGATGCGGCCAAGGCTCGTGCCGAGGCGATGCGGACGCTCGGTGAACAAGGAGCGGGGATCTCGACGGAGGCGTTGATGCGGGAGACTGAGGGTGGGAGCACGGAGACTTTCGCGCTCGTGCGTCCGAGCGATGCGAACGGGTTCTGCGGCGTGTACCTGTATCTCGACGAGGTGGGTATGTTGAAGGGTTTGCCGTCGAACAGACGCGCGGATAGACTTGCCGTCGAGTGTGGATTCGCTGGGGTCAACTTTTATGGCGATATGTTCATCGGGCGCGTGCAAACGAAGCCTGAACCGATGCGTAGCGTTGACTTTCCGCTCTCGGATTTGGACTCGAGCGCCAAATGGATGCGCATGGCCACGATGGAAAACGTCGAGTACAGCAAGGGGCTCAAGGAATTAGAATCTGCCATGGCTCGTAACGGCGGCATGGAAACCATCAAGATGGGCGGCGCCCCGGACGCATCCGAGAGCATGCCCACGGGCCAAGGCGACGGCTACCGCTGGCATCAAACCGAAGATGAAGTCGAAGTCTCTGTCGACGTCCCACCTGGCACCACGTCCAAAATGGTCAAGGTTCTCTTTAAATCCAAGCAATTCATCGTCAAAGTCAACGACGAGATTGTCTGCGACGTCTCCAACCTCTACGCCAACGTCCGTCCGGACGAGTGCACGTGGACCATGGGGCCCGACGAGGTGTGCGTCTCCCTCGCCAAGATGAACGAAGATCAAATCTGGCGCGAACTCTCCCTCTAAGCTCTTCACGCGTCATCGTCCAAACACAGACACGCGCATATACATTCACACGGACGCACGAACGCACGAACGACCTGCGTCGAGACGTGCGCTGACCAACATTGACTCACTCATACATTAATACATATAGACCCATCACATTGATAAAATTCATCATGTCGCGTACACACTCGAGTCCAAAAAGCGTGCGCGCGCGAGCGAAGATTCTCGAAACGCGCAACGACCTGACCTCACACCTGCGCGATCGCCCACGCGATGGCGGACGAGACGAAACCAGACGTGAAGAAGGAGGGTAAAGCCGGAGATTACTCCACGGCGATTCTCGAGCGTAAAAAAGCGCCGAATAGACTCGTCGTCGGTACGTAAAAAGAGACAGACGGACGCGGGATCGTTCGTCGTGGGTCGACAGAATACCGAAAAAGAGATCTCGTTAATTTTAGTGGATTGGCGACGACGCGACGCGCGGAAACGAGATGAACGTTGGACTGACGAGACGCGCAATCACCACCATCGTGGATGGGGTTGTCATTTCTTCGCGCGCGCGCAGATGAGGCAATTAACGATGATAACTCGGTCGTGGCTTTGAACCTGGCGAAGATGGATGAGCTTCAACTTTTCCGAGGGGACACGGTGTTGCTCAAGGGTAAAAAGAGAAAGGAGACGGTGTGCATCGTCTTGGCGGATGAAAACTGCGAGGAAGGGAAGATTCGAATGAACAGAGTTGTGCGGAAAAACTTGCGCGTGCGACTTGGAGATGTTGTGAGCGTGCATCAGGTGAGTTCAGGCGGGAGATTCGCGCGAGACTCGCGCGCGGGCGCTTTTCGGTATCGACGGGCTCGGTTGACTGACGAGGGTGTTTTTCTTTTGATTTTTCGTCTCGTATTAGTGCACGGATGTGAAATACGGTAAGCGTGTGCACGTGCTTCCGTTTGGGGATTCCATCGAAGGCGTCACGGGTAACTTGTTTGACGTCTACTTGAAACCGTACTTCTTGGAAGCATACCGTCCAGTGAAGAAGGGCGACACGTTCTTGGCTCGTGGTGGCATGCGCGCGGTTGAATTCAAGGTTGTCGAGACTGATCCTGCTGAATATTGCATCGTCGCGCCGGATACGGAAATCTTCTGCGAAGGAGAACCGATTAACCGCGAAGACGAAGAACGCCTCGACGATGTCGGTTATGACGACGTCGGCGGCGTGCGCAAGCAAATGGCTCAGATTCGTGAACTCGTGGAATTGCCTCTCAGACACCCGACGTTATTTAAGACGATCGGTGTCAAGCCTCCGAAGGGTATCCTTCTGTACGGCCCGCCGGGTAGCGGTAAGACTTTGATTGCGCGCGCGGTGGCAAACGAAACCGGCGCCTTTTTCTTCTTGATCAATGGTCCGGAGATTATGTCCAAGCTCGCGGGTGAATCTGAATCCAACCTTCGCAAGGCGTTCGAAGAGGCTGAAAAGAACTCTCCGGCGATCATTTTCATTGATGAAATCGACTCGATCGCTCCGAAGCGCGAGAAGACGAACGGTGAAGTTGAGCGCCGCATCGTGTCTCAGCTTTTGACTTTGATGGATGGTATGAAGGCGCGCTCGCACATCATCGTCATGGGCGCTACCAACCGACCGAACTCCATCGATCCGGCTTTGCGTCGTTTCGGCCGTTTCGATCGCGAGATTGACATTGGCGTTCCGGACGAAGTTGGCCGCTTGGAAGTGCTCCGCATTCACACGAAGAACATGAAACTTGATGAAGCTGTTGACCTTGAAAAGATCTCCAAGGAAACGCACGGTTACGTCGGCGCTGACTTGGCTGCTCTCTGTACCGAAGCTGCGCTTCAGTGCATCCGTGAAAAGATGGATCTTATTGACTTGGAAGATGAAAACATTGATGCTGAAGTCCTCGACTCCATGGCTATTACGAATGAACACTTCTTCTCTGCTCTCACCACCTCCAACCCGTCCGCGCTTCGCGAGACTGTCGTTGAGGTGCCGAACGTCTCTTGGGACGACATCGGAGGATTGGAAACTGTCAAGCAGGAACTTCAAGAGACTGTGCAGTATCCGGTCGAGCACCCCGAAAAGTTTGAGAAGTTTGGCATGGCGCCGTCCAAGGGTGTTCTCTTCTACGGCCCCCCTGGTTGCGGTAAGACTCTCCTCGCCAAGGCGATCGCCAACGAATGCCAGGCGAACTTTATCAGCATCAAGGGTCCGGAGCTTTTGACGATGTGGTTCGGTGAATCTGAGGCAAACGTGCGCGAGATTTTCGACAAGGCTCGCCAAAGCGCCCCGTGCGTGCTCTTCTTTGATGAGCTTGATTCCATCGCCAACCAGCGTGGTAGTAGCTCTGGTGATGCGGGTGGAGCGGCCGATCGCGTTTTGAACCAGCTTCTTACGGAAATGGATGGCATGGGCTCGAAGAAGACGGTGTTCATTATTGGTGCTACCAACCGACCGGACATCATCGACACGGCGCTCATGCGCCCGGGTCGTCTCGACCAGCTCGTGTACATTCCGTTGCCGGATGAACCATCTCGCTTGAGCATTTTCAAGGCCAACTTGCGCAAGTCTCCGATCGCTGCCGATGTTGACCTCGAAGTCCTCGCTCGCTTCACCAACGGTTTCTCTGGTGCCGATATCACTGAAATTTGCCAACGCGCGTGTAAGTACGCCATTCGTGAGAGCATTGCCCGTGACATCGAAGCCGAGCGCGCGGCTGCTATGAATCCGGATGCTATGGCCGATGATAACGCCGCCGACCCAGTCCCTGAAATCACCAAGGCTCACTTTGAAGAGGCGATGAAGCACGCTCGCAGATCTGTGACGGATGCGGACATTCGCAAGTATCAAACCTTTAGCCAAACTCTTCACCAAGCTCGCGGCTTCGGTGGAGACTTCCAATTCCCCGATGGACAAGCTGGTGCTGGCGCTGCGACACCGACCGCTGCGGGTGCTGCGGGTGATGACGACGATTTGTATGACTAGACTGGATGAAAGTTTCGACGCGTCGCGCTTCCCTCACACGACATCAGCTACATCATAAAATGACGCGACTCCAAAGCGAAGACGCTCCAGGAAATTTTAATGAAACGATAAGAGAAAGAAAACATTATTGTGATTTTGATTCGCTAAGTTTACATGTCTAATTGCTACACCGCCGCTGCGGAAACCGAGTTACTCGGCAGACTCCAAGCTCGACGCGCCAGAAATAATTTCGATAAGCTCCGTCGTAATCGCGGCTTGGCGAGTACGGTTGTAAAGCAGAGTGAGCTTGGAAAGCATTTCGCTCGCGTTCTTACTCGAGTTCTCCATGGATTGCATTCTGGAACCCAATTCAGAGGTGTTGTTTTCCAACATGGCATTGTAGAGGAGCGTACCCATCTTGAACTCAGAAAGGTCGAGCAAGAGTTCGGAGCGATCCGGGCCTTCTATCTCGTAAGAATCAAACGCGTTTGCACCCTCTTCCGCAGCCTTTTCGAGCTCTTCGCTGTTCAAGCAAGTGACAACAGTTGGCTTGAAAGAGATGGCCGAAACAAATCGGTTATAGACGAGGTGCGTCTTCGGGGAGTTCTCCGCCAAGATACTGTCAGCGATGGCGCTCGCCGTACTGAAGGTGAGCGGCTGCTTGGTGGTGTCAACGACAGAGCTGTTGACGTTTTGCGGGTAGAGACGCGTGAGCTGAGACCTTGCCTTATCACCAATGACGTTCAAGCCCGCTTCACCGTTGTTGATCGCCTTGAGAACACCCGTGTACTTGACGACGGCGGTGTTGATACCGCCGCAGAGGCCCTTGTCAGACGAAACTGGCACGACAAGGGTTCTCTCCGTCTCAGCGTTCGGCATATCGCCCAACAATCGCACGAAAGGCTGAATCATCGCACGAGACTTTTCACACTTCGTTTGCGCCCCCTTCAAACGGGACGCGGCAACCATCTTCATCGCCTTGGTGATCTTTTGAATGTTACCGACGGAGCGCATGCGAATCTTCACCGCTTGCAAAGAAATGCCGCGCGCGCCCTCTGGAGCTCTATCGCATCATCGTAAAACACCGAACCGTTCGTCAGTCTTCGCGTTCAATCGCGTGCATTTGAAACGTCTTCATCGAAAGCACGTCCGCCGCCGCGTCTGTGCGTCTGCGACCAGAGCAGTCAAAAGAAAAAGAAATCGTTCGGACACTCGTTCAACAACCCTTCCACACCCGCTTCGGTTCGAGCGATCCAAAACCGCGATCGAACGATCAACCCGACGCGCCGCCCACCCCGACGCGGCGTTTAAACACACCCCGCGAATCATCGCGAGTCTCAAGCAAAAAAAAGCAAATCATCGCATCGACGTACCTCTCGACCGCGCGCGTTTCCGCACCGACCGTCGCGCCGATCGCGCGCGGAGTCATGATGGCCCCGCGACTCGCGCCGTCTCGCAGAGCGAGTCGCGCCGCGCCGACCGCTGAGCGTCTCAGCGCTGACATCTTTCCGTTGCCGTTAAAACACAGAGGCGGGGTTTTCTCCTCGATCCGTCTTCGGAACGAACGAATGAGCGGGCTTGCGCGCGCGTCCCTCGCTCGACGTCGGCGTCGTTGTGACGTTGGACGACGATCGCGCGACGACCTAGTACTGAAGGATCACACGTAACAGGAGTGATTTCGTACAAAGATACCATCGTTTTACGTCCAATACGAAAACTACCCAACGCGCGGGTGTCTGAATAGACCCTCAAAAACTGATATTTGGCGTAGATAACCAACGCAATCTTTCAATACGATGTATATTGCCCGAACGAGTTTCCCTTTGCAATTTGCGTTCGTCGGCACGCCGCGACGCGCGCCGTCCTCGCTCCCACGACGCCGCGACGTGGTCGGAGATGTCGACGATACGACGAGGGTCGTCGGATTCGCCCATGCGCGACCCGGACCCGTCGGTGGACGCGGTGGATGTGCGTGGAACGATGGAAGAGGCGGTCGTGCGAGCCGTGCACGGATTCTGTGGTGTCGAACGAGACGCCGTGCGTCGAGCGGTCAACGCAGCGAATAAAGCGGCGGCTGGTTTAGGAAGCCCGGCGACGATGACGACGGAGGAAACGGCAGAGTACGTGCGGATGGTGACGCTGCCGGGGGAACGGGAGCGAGGGAAGTTCGTGGCGAGGCCTGGATTCGTGTTGACGTACGGGTTGAGAGACTCGAGAGAGGCGGAGAAGAGGTCGAGTTCGGGAACGACGAAAACGAAGACGCCGACGACGGCGGGGATGAAGAGAGGTAAGAATGTGATGATTGCGAGTGTTTCTGCGAGCGGGGCGAACAGTGGGGCGAAGCACGCGCGGGTTGAAGCGGATGGTGCGAGGAAGAACGGGGCAGGCGAGGATGGGCGAGGCGCCGGCGAAGCGTCGGAGCGCGTTGACCCGAGCTTTTCGGAAGAGTTGGAAACGGCGCTAGCGAAGACTTTGAAGAGCGCAGAAGTGGCAGAGAACGCACAGAGCGTGCTTGAGGACTTGATGCAGCGCGAGATTAATTTGAAGAATACGCTCAAGGATGGGATGCGAGTGAAGCGAGCAGTCAAGACGGATTTGTCGGGAATGCCGAATTTCGAGTTTGACGAGGAGAAGAAGGTGTATAACGGCGATCCGAGCGATCGACACGCTCTCTTGTCGCACAAAAAGTTTGTGGAGGCTGAGATGAACCGATTGCAAACGGAAAAGGCGAACTGGATCGCCGAGAAGAAGAGGAAAGCGAGATTGAAGGAAAAGGCGCAGAGGAGCGCCAACGCCAATGCCGAACTCAAGAAGCTCAAGGAAAAAGTGGCCAACGCTAAGCGCGAGGCGAACCGGGCGGTATCGGTCGCGACAAGTGACGCGAAACATCTCGAAAATCTCAAGTCGAAGATTGCGCTGACGAGCGCTCAAATGTTGCAGGTGAGTGAGCGCGAAGCGCTACGCGCCAAAAAACTATTGGAGCAAAACGAAGCCAAGGCTATGAAGATGGCCGACGCAGCAGCAAAGGCTGAGCTGTTGGCGCAGATCAAGGCTGAAAAGGCTGAACTCGCTTTAAGAGAGAAAGCTGATCGCGCAAAGCGACTCGCCAAAGAAAAGGCTGAACGTGCAGAGCGTCTCGCAAAGGAAAAGGCTGAGGCCGCGCGACTGAGAAGATTGTTCCCTATGGAAGACTCAGAGCTTGTCAAGTACGACGCTGAAGAGGCGAAGAGGCAAGGTCGCGAGCCTTGGCCGTCTGTGCCGTCTTTCCCGCCTTGGGAGCCTCGTGAAAACGATCTCGATCACATGGAAATATGTGAATTTGTCAACACGTTTGCGAATGAGATCTTCAAGGGTGAGGTGTCAGAGCTAGATGTAAAGGCGCTCAGAGAGATGCTCGCCGAGCCAAGCTCCAGGCAACTCAATCACATTTACGTTGGGTTGCTCTACGCCGCAGTGACGACAGTATCTGAGCATTACGGAGCGCTTGTCACGATGTGGCAGGAATCACTAGACCAGGGCACCTATCCCGAAGTGCTGCAGCATTACTTCAAGGTGAAACGTAGACTCGGCCTAGAAGAGACGGACTGCTACAAGGTTGTTCTCTCACTGGAGGACCGTGTTTTAGCAGAGTTGACTCCAGCAGAGCACTCTGCGTTATTGATTTCGCTCTGTCGCGACAGCGCTGCGAGCGAGCTCGTCCGAGAGCTCGTTGATTCGAGGGTGAATACGCTCGATAACTTGCGCAGAAAGAGGCAACGCGAAGATGCGAGAGCGGTGGCGTACGACAAGCAACGGGAAAAGTTGCTGATTCAGGCAAAACCAGAAGGGACTGAAAAGACGGACACCGCCAACGAGGGCGAGTTAAACGCCATTCAAGATAACGATCCGAATATTAAGTCGACTTCGTCGCCTGGAGCGAACGAGCCCGACTCAATGCAGCTGAGCGAGACAAAGGTTGACGAAGAACACGAGGCAGAGCTCAAGCGCAGAGAGGATGCGATCCACCAGCGAAACAACGAGGATGCCACATTTCGTATTCGACCGCTCTGTCTGGGCGTCGATCGGAATCAGAGCAAGTATTACTGGAATTTTGCATCCAACACGTCCGCCATCTTCCAGTGGAATGTTGACCAAACGTGGGCGAAGATTACGACGGAGGATGAATTTGAGGCGCTTCGAAAGTCACTCAATAAGCGTGGCGTTCGCGAAAAGCGATTGCTCAAACGGCTCGAAATCACGCGCAAAGAAATACTTGATGTCTTCAACGCCGAAGGGGATGGAATGGTGTTTCCAAAATCAACCTTGACGCGAAGCAAGAATGAGGAAATGTGGCTCGAGATTGCGAGACGCGAGACCGAGGCGATGGAGAGCTTGCGATCTGGCATTAGCCTACTCATGGCAGACGTCGTGGAGCACGACGCGGTCGCACCAGATGGCACGATGTCCGGTTGGCGAATTTGGGGTCGAGAATTGACGAGGACATCAGCTCTTGAGGATCTCAGACGACACCTTTTGCAGATGGAAGACACCGTCGCAGATTTGGGCGAGACTCCAAAAGACATCATCAACTCGGAGGGTTCAGCCATCGAGTGGACGAACAAGCGCCTGCGAGAGGCTAATCAGCAAGTTGAAAACCATCTAGAAGACGAAGTAGGCGAGCCCCTGCCCGTTTACGAAGACCTCGAGTGGTGGGAGCTCATTATTCCAACTGACTCATCAAAGCAAAAGAAGCACAAGCGAGTTTGGGATTCCAACCAACAACGCGCCATTTGGAGGGAGGCGATGGAGAACGCCACATGTATGGCCCGCCTCGCGTACGGATGCGCAATGCTCACATCCTTTTCCAGAAGCATTTTTCTCTCTCTCGGGGACGTGAAAGCGAAGAAACGACGCTCGTCTATGAGAGACGCCGAATACCGTCGGACGATTGCTGAGTTTGAGGCTGATGGTTATAAATTGAGTTGAGCGAATGCAACCCGTCGCACCTACGGCCAAAGCGCAGGGTGTTCGAATGGGCTGTACAACAGTATATTGTTTTAATGTAGAATAATTAGGTGCATTGAGATTTAGAGTGATGTTACAACAGTGTTCACGCTCCTCTGACCGTAAGCTCTGATTTGAACTCTGAAATTGTGAGTGCAGCCGCATTGAGCGCAGTGACGCGAGCGCGCGTCTGCTCGCGAATTGCGGCTATCTCAGGATCCTCCGCCAAAAGGTTACGAATGATACCCGGATGGTACAACTTACCAATCAAGTGTTGTCGTAAACCTCTCGCGATCGAGTTCACCAGGAAGTGCATCACCGCCTTGGGCACCATGTCCGCGAGGATGCCTCTAGAAATGCTAAAGTAACTCTCCAAGAGAGTTCGAGTCACCATCACTTGCAAAAACTCCTCATCAGTCTCGCACTCGTGAGCGTTCAACTTTTTCGGCGGAGATTGAAGCTTCACAGTTCCGTTTTCAATCAGGTAGTGCCTCTTCGACGGACTCAAAATACCGCTGATACCTTGGGTAATCTTTGACATGGTGGAAGGCTTGGTGCCACCATTTTCCTTTTCTTCCACCTTCTTCACACCCTTCTTCGTCGGAACAGCCGGCACGTCCTCCCCATCATCGTCAACGCCGTTGCGAATATTGAGCGCCTGTTGCGCCTTCAACAACGCCCTCGGACCGCCGATAAAGTCGGGATGAGACGTGTTTATGTGGGCCAATTGACATTCAACCAAGTTGACAATCATGTCCCTCGCCGGCGTGAGACCACTGTTTAGGAACTCTTTGCATGACTTTTCGAGCGCTTGACCGAGACGCGGATAGACGGTGGAAATATCCTTGGTTACGCAAGACAAAGCCATCGCACACAACTCATCGTGCACTAAACTCGCGCATTGCTTGCAAGGGTCAACCATCTTTTCAATGCACTGCCGCGCCAGCTGCTCAAACGGCTCCTCGGGCACGAGCAACACCGCCTTGGTACCGGCGGTGTTTTGAATCTTCGTGCGGATGTGTTCATCCGTCATGTGCGACGTCGGGTTGAGCTCCAACAAACCCTTGACGAAAATCTCTTGCAAGACGTAATGGATGCGAGCACCACCTTCCAAGACGTCGATGCTCAAATCCTTGCTGCGGCCCTCTACCGCAGCTTGCAGGCTGGCGGCGTAGCGCTCAAGCTTTTGCAAAACGAGAGCCGCGCGATCCGATTCCGTCTCCGGGACATCTGGGCCGAGCATCTCGAGCTCCTTTTCGGCTTCACTTCGCTCGTGCATGATGCGAACTTGCAGTTCGGGTAAAATTTGCGCGATGTGATCGGCGAGAAGAGTACTTACTCTCTTGCTCAACGAAGCGATGCCGCAGTGCTTCGTCACCTCCTTGTACTCAGGCTTGGAAGCGAAGAAATCAGCCTCGAGTTGACGAGCGTGGTGGATGGTTCTTCGCTCATCGATGTCCGCCTGACATCTGTTCACGACACCGATGTAGCCGAGACGTAAAGGTACGACTTCACCCTTCAAATACTTGAGTGCGTTTGTACCCCTGTCCATAATGTCCAGCTTTGTGATGACGCCGAGTGTTCTCTTGCCTTGCGGATCCACCTGCTTTGACAGCGTCAACGCGTCACTGTTTGCCAAATCCGAATTTGCCGGAGTCACCGCTAAAATCAAACACGTCTCTTTCTTGATGTAACTCAAAATCATGTTGCGAATTTGCGTCTCAATGTCCTCTGGCTGGTCGCCGACGGCGACGCGCGTGATTCCCGGCAAATCTACCAACGTCATCGTGAGCACGTTCGGCGAGCAAATCTTCAAACGAATCTGCTTGTTACTCACACCCTTGTTGTTCCCCGTCGTTCTCTCCGTCTCTGCCTCAATCTCATGTCGAATCGCCTCGAAATCTGTGAAAATTTCACCCGGTCGGTGTAAAAACTCGCCGTACTCCTCCGGTTCGCCTCTTCTCGCCGGCGTGTGCACCAACTGCAACAACAACGGTCTTCGCGTACATATATCCGGTCCGCGCGGTAAAAAGTCGCGTCCGACCTGTGGACCGCGCGATGGAAACCGCATCATTTCGCGTTCGCATCGTCAGTCATCGCGTGTTCTCACTCGCGCGCTCGACGCGTACTCGACGTGTGTCAGTTCATCTTCTTCCCCCCGTCCGTCCAGCCATCCATTCCCGCGTCGCAACCAACATCCCGAATCGAACGAAACACGCACCAACGCCTCCAAAACGCTCGATTTCCCGCTCGACTGCGATCCAACCACGGCAATCTGGGGTAAATCGATCCCTTTCGCCCCGCGCACGCCCGCAGACGCGAAGATGTCTTGCAAACGATTCACCAGTGGAACTAAACCGCTTCCGAGCGTTTGCTGTCGAGCGCCATCAGCCGAGACGCGGACGCCGACGCGGTGCGACATCGTTTACGTGTGTGTGGGGGGTTTTACGTAACGTCCGTCGCGCGTCCAAGTTGACGCCGACGTCGATGTCGCGGTGCGCGCGTGGATTAATGTCGCGTCGCACTTCGGGGGGACAAGTGGCACGTTTCGTTAAAGTTGCCAAGTGGCAACATTGGAAAGCGGTGGCGCGTTGATTTTGTCATCACGTCGTGAGGGTGCCGACGGATCGCGATGGTTGCTACGACGCGTGTTTATTACCGCTCGGTTCTTCTATTCTGTGCTATGGATTGCGACTTGCGCGCGCGCCGTTGGTTATTCGTTGGAGAGCCGAATGAATATTTCGCCCGCGAACGCGGTGATGGACGAGAGCCGTTCGTCCCTGGATGGGGCGAATTTTTCACCCGATGCGTCGTCTGAGACGAGAATTTGTGCCCTTTGGACGGGAATGTCAAAGACTTTGGAGGCCAGAAGCCTTATTCTTCGAATGGTGATTGACTTTGGGAGCTTTCGGGCGACGGCGTCGCCCGTGGATTCCAAGCGAAGGACGACGTCGACGCAATTGCTGCCGAGGGTGTTGTTTCCGGGCGCCTGCGCTGAGTGGGTGACAAGATCTCCGTGCTTTGAGACTAATTCTTGCACGCGTGGGTTTGCCTCGCCGATGAACGCCTTGCGCGCGTCGTCGAGAGAGATGTCTTTCAGCGCATGCAACACTCGGCGCAAGTAGCGTATTTCCGAATCTTTGCGCTCAGCCACCGACACGGTGGACGCGTTGAGCGTGGTGAGATGCCGCACGCGAGCAATAATTTCGTGGCGAGCCGAAGAATCTTGTGCGATCGGGTTGCCGGTGAGTCGAGTCTCTTCCAGGCGAGGTAACGCATTCATGGCGTCGACAGAGGCCCAATCGGCGAGTCGGTTGTCACCAACGAGTAGAGTCTTCAATCTCGGAAACGCAGCTGAAGAGTGAATCTCCGCCAGAGCGTTACCACTCAAGTGCAACTTTTCCAACGTGGGGATCTGGCGTCCCAGGCTCTCAACCTCTGACCACGATGTCACCGAGTTGTCATCCGCGCACAGGATGCGCAAATTGCGAAATCGCGCTTTGCAGCTCTTTGACACAAAGTCACCGATCGCGTTGCCGTTCACGTACAGCTCCTCGACGTTCGGCATGACGGTGCTCAACCTACAGATATCTTCCCACGTCAGATGCGCGTTGTTCATCACCAAAATTTTCAAACAATCAAACGCGACGCCGACGTGACAGCCGTCGTCAAACTCGCATCGGCCGAGTCGCGACGCGCTCAAATCCAACGCCTCCAGCATCGGAAACTCATCCGCGATACGCAAAACATCACCCCATCCGCTAAATAAATTACCCGCGAGACCAAGCACGCGAAGCGGCCCGGAGACACCGCTCGCCTCGCCGGGTTCTCCCATGGTTCGAATTTGCGAGTAATCCACGTACGCCCGTGTCATCGACTTCAATCTCTCCCTAATCTCCTCTGCATCCATCGCCATCTCCTCGCTCGTCTCACACAGTTCTACCCGCATTTTGTGTCCTCTCGACGTTCTGATGTACATATCCTCCCCCTCCTCCTCGACGTTTCCGTCTGTTCCTCCGCGTCGTCTCGCGTACTTTTCCCGAAACGCCTCGACGAACCGTCTCCCTTCCGCCAACTTATGACTCCGAACCATCGACGCCCGCGCCTCGCCGTCACTGCCTCCACACGTAAAGTACCTCCGTCCCTCGAACGTCCCGTCGTGTTTCCCCCGCGACGCGTCGTCCCACTCGACGCCGAACCACGTTCCACTGCGCCCCGAGACTTGACCGACCCAGCGCACCGTCCCTCGCGACCGCGCGTCATCCTTCGTCTCCACGCGATCACCAACGCCGTGCGAAGACGACGTCGACGGAGGCGTCGGTACCGCTGGTGACGTCGACGGCGTCATCGAACGTCGTGCGTCGCGGTCTTACGATTGATTGATTTCGTTTTAAGCTGCAACCGCGGGAAAAGTTCGTTGAGTCAACGACGTTGACCGAATTCCCGACGGCCGCGTTTCGACAACGACGTCACATCGGCGCGACGAATGTAGACGATGTGGGTAACAAGAAAAAAAGAGAGGGAACGCCCCGTCGAATTTCTACACGCACGCACGCGCGCTTAACAACTGTTGTTACAAGACTACCGGTAAATTACGCGTGCGTTCATTCCTTTGCGCGTTTTAACGCCTCGACGCGCGCAGCGGCGGCTTCGATCGCATCCGTAAGCGCACGAACACCCACGTCGTCCATCTCGCACTCAAACGTTCGGGTTTGTTCCGGCGCGTCGGAGGTTTCATCGTTTGAACATAGTTTGAAACTGAGCACACCAAAGCTCGAATCACTCACCGTCTCATCGCCGCCGCCGCCGCCGCCGCCGCCGCCGCCGCCGGCGGCGGCGGCGGTGTCCGACGTCGATTTGCACGCGGCGACGTATTCAACCCGCCAATCCGTCCCTTCGAGTCGTTCGATCCCACCCATCAGAGGCTCGGTCTGAGGCACAAGGAAACAAGATGAAAACTTGAAAATAATCAGTGAGTCAAACCCGCGACTGCACTGCGCGACGCGCGACGCGCGACACACACTCACATCCGAAAGAGCGAGCGATGAAGGTGGTCGTCTTCGGGTCGGGGTCTTTCGGCACCGCCATGGCCACCGTAGTCGCGCGAAACGACCACGACGTCGTCATTCTCACCCGACGTGAAGACGTCGCAGTCGGCATCAACGAACGCCATCGAAACCCGTCGCACTTGTCTGAATTCCAACTCTCTCCGCGCATCACGTGCACGACGAACGCGGAAAAGGCGCTGGAAAATGCCGATGCCATCGTGCACGCGATTCCGCTGCAAAACACAGAGGCGTTTTTAGAGGGTGTGAAACCGCACGTGTTGAAACTCAAGTCGCGCGGGTGTGTCTTTGTCAATACAAGTAAAGGCTTGCGAAGCGACACGCTCGAGTTGATGCACGAGACGCTCGATCGAGTGCTCGGAAGCGATTACCCGTGCGCGTTTTTCGGTGGACCGACGTTTGCTGGGCAGTTGATGAATGGAACGCCGAGCGGTGGGGTGATGGCGGCGACGGATATCGGGTTGGCGAAACGCGCGGCGCGGTTGTTCTCTGGACCGACGATGCGTGTGTATCCGAGCGTGGATGTCGTCGGGGTGGAGATTGGTGGGGCGTTGAAGAATGTCATCGCCATTCTCGCCGGTGGATTGGAAGGAATGGGTCTCGGGGTGAATGCGCAGACGTTGTTGGTGACGCGCGGGTGTCGAGAGATGACGAGATTGGGCGTGGCGATGGGCGCGCGCGAACACACCATGGCAGGACTTTCGGGAATCGGCGATCTCATGCTCACGTGTTTAGGCGACGCATCAAGAAATAAAGCGGTCGGTATCGCGTTCGGGAAAGGTCAGAAGATTGAGGATATTTTGAGTGAGCGTGCGCAGTCGCTCAAGGGCGTGGCGGAGGGCGTGGCGACGGCGCCGGCGGCGGAGAAGCTCGCAAAAAAACTGGGCGTCGTGGCGCCAATGATGAGCACGTGCGCGGCTTGCTTACGAGGAGAGCTCAACGCGGAGGGTGCGTTACGACAGTGCATGGAATTACCGATTCGACCAGATGAACCCATCGCGAGTCGTGAAAAGATTGGTGTCGTTCGAGCGGCGCTCACGCACGTTGCCGTGGCGACGCTCGCCGCCGCTTCGGTGTTTCTCATTCGGTGTCCGCAGCGTTGATTCATGACAGTTTTCGCGCGAGAGAGATTACATTCCATTCCTAGTCAGTTGTTTAAAACGTTGAAAAGTACCGGTATCTACTAACTTAGTATAAATTCAAACCGCTGCGCTGCGCTACGTTCAACTAGATCGTTTACTCTCTACGCTGCGTCCACGTCGTTCAGCTGCGATTTCAGACGTGTGTTTTCAATGGCCGTAATCGCCGCTTCGACGTCGTCGACAAGTTCGTCCCCAGTTAATCCCACTCCGCAATCCGACGCACACGCCATGACGACGTTATAAAGACGCATCGCATCTTCATCACCTGGCGGAACGAGCGCGCGAAGCTCTGCTAGACGCGTGGAACACTCTTGCATGCCCGCCATGAGACTTTTGGTATCCTTGACGCCAATGCCCAAGAGCTCGACGGAACGCTCTGAGTCCTGAACTTGGCTCAGAGCCGTCTCCACCGATCGCCGCGTAAGCCTCCACACCCTGGTGAGACACGCACACGATAGTCTCGACACCACCACCTGATATGCCAACGCCCGAAACGTCGTCCCGCGTTCGAAATCTTCGCCAATTCCGTCCTCGCACGCCGTAGCGACGAATCGGCAAAATTGCACGTCGTCGCGAAAATTTTGAATCTTCTTCTCCAAATCTTGCGTCCGCACCGCTGCCGCCACGAAACCGACCGCCGCGCGCGCGTACAGCCGCAAAACCTCACTCAATCGCTGGTCGCTCAATCGTCCATCGGCGTCTCGTCTCTTCCGAAGCATTTCCGCCGCCTTTTTATACGCTCTAGCTCGCGCGTACGGATCCTCACCCGTCGTCGGTTTCAATTCCGCCGTGTCTCCACGGGCTCCACCATCCATCATTTTACCAATCATATCATCCTCTTCTTCCGTCGTCGTCGTTTCGGGTGTCCCCGCGCTCTGGCCTGGCATATCCACCGAAGACGTTCCACGCTGGCGTTCGTAATCAGCGTCAGCACTCCCCCAGTCCTCGTTCCCATTCGTCTTCACCCGCTTCCCACCTTTCCCCCAAGACGACACCGATGGGGTACCGACGACGTCTCCGACGACACTGGCGTCCCCGATGACGCGTTTCGTCGCCGTCGTCGTTCGTATTTCGCCAAGTTCTACACTGGCGTCAGCATCAAGACTTGCACGGTGATTCGTCGTCGTCGTCGTCGTCGTCGTCGTCGTCCACTCGAAACGATCATTCGCGGGATCGCACGCGGCGTGCGCGTCGTTGTCGATGTTCGGGCGATCCGTCGGCATTGAGGAGCGAAACGCGCGCGCCGCGTCGGTCAGTAGCGGCGCGCGAACGCGCGAGTTCGTTAGTTGCTCTAGTGTGGTTTGAAATTTCCAGTTTTTAGAAACTACGCTAGCGTACTATTCGGATGCACTCTACTACTCGCGAGGCGACGTCAGGGACCGATGGATGACGATGACGTCACGTCGCGCATGGCTTGGTGGAGCGACGCGATCAACTCGACGTATCGGCGACACGCGTCGGTATCCGTCTCGTGCGCGAGCGCGGCACGGGCTTGGGCGAGTTTTGTCTCAAACGCATCGACGGTGGCGATGACGCTCGGGTGTGTCGACGATGACGGTGGTGCGTGAGTGGATGATGTCGTGGTGGTGAGTGCAATGGCGTGTGCAGCCGTTCCCGGGGGTGGTTTGGGTGCCGTGGTGGTGGTGGGGGCTGCGGCGGAGCGGTCGCGCTCAAAGCGATTTGCGAATTCGGCGCGCACGAAGAGTTCGTGTTTGCAGCAGTACATTTCCCTCGCGCGGTTACGCACGAGCGGGGTGGAACACCCAGGCATCGGGCACAAATCGTTTGTGAGCGTCCACCCTTCGAGGAGCTTATCGGCGATTCTCGACGAGGCGTCGACGGCGGACGCGGCGCCGGGCGAAACCGTTTGACTGGCCACGCGTTTGACCGACCACGCGGGGTCCTCACCACGCAACGCCGCGATTTCCGCGCGCATGTCCGCGATCCACGTCCCGTCGGATAATTTGTCGTAATCCCCGCGAACAGCGGTGGACTCGTCGTCGTCGTCGTCGTCGTCGTCGTCGTCACCGATGGAAAAGCTATTCTCTTCTTCGGCGTCCGCTCCGCCTCGCGAAGCCGTCGCGTCCTCCAAGTCGATCCTCTCATCATCCTCGTGCGCGCACACGGCCCGCGCGCCGTGCGCGACATCTCCGAGACGTAAAAATGTATCCGTCGCCGCGCAGTAGTATTCCTCATCCGTCACTCGCTCGCGCATGAGCGGACAGCGACACGTAGACACTGGACAAAATTCAGCCGTGAGCGTCCAACCGCGAAGTAAACGCTCGGCAATTCTCGCGCTGCCGTTCCCGCTCATCGCGACGGCTGTCGACGCACGACTTCGTCGCTGCCGTCCTCACGCGCGCGTTTCGCGATCTCGACGGTGATTGCGCGCGCGTCAAGGCGTGCGCGTCGCCAAGTGTCGTTTCGATTTCTTCTCCTCTCTCAGAGACAACTTTCTCTCGACGCGAGGAAAAACGTCAATGAGCGACGCGCAGGGTACCAATACCGCGCGCGACGATGAGACTATGGATGAAAATGTATGCGTGCGCGCTCAACGTTCTCGGGGCGTCGTCGCGATCGGAATACGATCACCAGGTGCGCGTTTGACAAGGCTCTTGTCGACACATTTGCACACATGAAAACTGACGACATGTCACATTGAAAGCGCTCAACGTACGTTCCGCGATTTACGACGCCGTACGCGGGCGATGATGGCGATACGCACGTGATCGCGACGTTCTTTTCGCCCGAGACCTCCGGGGAGACGACGCGGATGCTGGTGCGAAGCGCGACGAAGACGTTGGACGTGTACACTCCGAGCGTCGAATCGTGGGCGGGATGTTCTCGCTGGGGTTCTCCGTGCGTTGGATGCGAGCCTAGTGTCGTGCGGAACGAGGAAACGTTCGTGCTGTTTCGTGATTTGCTCGACGCGGCGAATGTGCGCGGGGTTCGCGTGCGGTTGATTACGAATAAATTTGATACAGCTCGAGAGTGCTTCGGAACGATAAGCGTCTTATCGTATTTGAGCGAAGTCATCGATGTGAGGACGTACGCGACGACGACGTTTCAGCACGCGAAAGTGATCGTTGCAGATTTCAATTGCACGGCGATCTCATCGGTGAATTGGTCAAAGACGTCCTATATCGAAAATCGCGAGGCTGGCGTTGTTGTCTGTAACGAGAAGCTCGCTTCGTACGCCGAACGTGTCTTTGCGTACGATTGGCACGTCGCCGATCCGTGGACGCGCCCTAAAAGGAATGGTATCGGGCCCGACGACGTTCGGCTCATGCGCGATCGGGCGTATCTTGAACCTTTTGACGTACAGCATAGAAACATTTCAAAGCCGCACTATAGCGTCGATGCGCAGAGATCAGTCCACATCGACGGAGCCGACATCCAACTCAGCGTGAGTCCCGACAACGCCGCGAATGTCATACTTCGAGCCGTCAACGGAACGAAAAGGTCGTTGGACATTTACACGTATCAGCTCACGGATGCGCTCTTTGCGGATATGATTTTAGAAATCGCCAGACGAAAACCATCGGTCAAGGTGAGATTGCTAATGTCTCGAGCAATTTTCATGGACCGTGACAGAATCGCTTCGACCAAAACGATGAAATATTTGAGAAGCGCCGCGGGCGGTAATATCGAGTGCTACTCGTCTCCGAGCTACATCCGGTACGCGCACTTGAAAATCATCATCATAGATGGCACAAGCGTCATCGTGCAAACAGGAAATTTGAGCCCATCTGATTTACCGTACCCGGCTACGCCTTTCGAGCCCTTCGGTTCGCCCAACTGGAAATCAATCAATCGCGACTTCGAAGTCATCATACGAGACGCGCGCGTCACCCAAACCTTCATCGATCTCTTCGAAGGTGAGCTTCGATTTGCGACGACTTACGTCAATCCAAAGAAATTCTAAAGGCAACGTTCAACTACAATAAATGCTCCAAACTAGACTACAGCGCACGATGACATGAAATAGAAGCGAAACGAAGGCACAACGCAAACGACATCATTCACCGACATTGTGCTTCTTCTCCATCTTGTGCAAGAGTTTTCTCGTAAATATCAACCCCGTGACCAACCCGACGCCGACCAACGCTAACGCTCGTCCTCTCCCGCGCGTCTCCAACGCCGTAACCCCGAGCGACCCACCTGACCCGCGCGCTTTTCTCCTCGCCTCGAGTAACCCGTTCAACGTCTCTTGCGTCTCCGCATCGAACGCTCTTCTCGTCATTCTCTTTCCCACGACGCTTAAATTTTCGGTGGGCGTCTGCGCGGCTTCTTCCGCTTCACTCCCGCCCGCCCGCATTCGCGTCCACTCTCTCGCCGGCGCCAGCCCCCCCGCGCGTCTTTCGCTCTGTTCCCTCCACGCTCGCGCCGCCGTCATTCTCGCCCGCATCCCCGGTCCGTACACCTCCTCCATCCCATCCCCGTCGTCGTCCGCTTTCGCACCCCGACGTTTCAACAGCGACTCATAGGCAGCCTTCAACGCGTGGAACGCGTCGACGTCTCGCGCATCCGTCGACGTGTCCGGGTGCAAAGCCTTCGCGCGCTCGCGAAACGCGCGTTTGATCTCATCCACGGTGGCGGTTTTCCGTAGTCCCAGCACGGCGTGCGGGTCCGGCATCGTTCGCGAGCGAAGGGCGCGCGCGCGCGCGTGTGTGTCGGGCGGACGGGGCAGCGCGCGCGCTGGATTGATTATTCATTGTTTCGATCCGAGTTGAAAACCAACTGTTTCGACACCGGTACCTTGATAACTCGAAAGTTAACTCGACAATCTGTAGGGACTCATTTTCAAAATCGCGACAGCTCGGACGCGACTGACGCGTCGTCGACGACGCCGCGACGCCGCGACGCCGCGACGTCAGACTTCGGACGTCGGACGTCGGGCGTCAGACGCAGACATCCATGGTGCTCTATTGCGCTGCAGAGCATTGCGACGACGTCGCGACGAAGCGGTGCTCGAAGTGCGCCGTGGCTCACTACTGTTCGGCGGTGTGCCAACGCGAGGACTGGCACGCGCGGCACAAGGGTGAGTGCGCAGAACTCGCGAGAAATGCGCCGAAAGGATCGAGGCGTTCGTCGTCCAAGGCGAAGAAGAAGCCTTTCGTGCCGAGAGAGTGCGTGCGTTGTCGCACGATGGTGACGGATGAGAACTCAGAGTGTCGCGTTGAGCACTGCGAGTCGCAGTTGGAGTGGAAGGGGTCGTGCTCACTTCTCGGCGAAGTAGGGTTCGAAGCGAACTACCTGTGCACGTCGTGCGGCGAATATATCATGCGCAAAGAGACTCGAGCGGGAGAGTCGCATGTCAGCGGCTCTCGGACGTGCTATCGAGGCCGGCATTGCTTTCACGAGTTTGGTATTGCCGAAGAAGATACCAGGCGCAAGTTGAAAGAGTGCGTGCTGTTAGTGCAGCGCCGTGAAGGAGAGGATTTTCAGCCGCAGATCACGATTGATGAGCTTCCCGATGACGTGGAATCACTCGTGATTCGTTCGGTGTGTGGATACTATGAATCAAACGAACAAAATCAAGGTCTCGTGTTGAAGCGAAGATTGCCAAATTTGAAAACGCTCAGGATTTGGGACGTCGACATGGCTGAAGTTGAACTCACTAATGAGCTCACGCCACACCTGGAACGTCTCGAAATAATGAACTCGATCGATAAATGTGCGGAGCAAGGCAAGATCAAGATTGTCCTGAGCGAGTTGCGTTACTTCAAGTGCGAATTCTATTCGGGTCCAGGGAAGTTTTTGCAAGATATGCTCAACGCGGCTGTCGAGCTCATGTTCTTCAAAACGTACAAATTATATCTCAAAGATCACCATGAGTTGGCGATTAGTTCTTTTTGTTGCGTGAAGATTGATCTTTCCCGAGCTTCAGGGTTGTCCAAGTTGACGTTAGCAACGCCGAGTCTTCAAGTGCTAGAAATTTGCGGCGCGGACTTGAAGGATATTGAATTTCGAGCTCTACCAAAGAGATGCACCGATATTCTCCGCCCGTCACATCAGGAAATGTATAATGGAAAGTATGGCAACGAGAATCAACCGCCGTTACGCGTGAACATGGATGGCGCGTGTGGCCCGCGCGCGCAGAAGGCGCTGCAGAAGCATCCGCGCATCGACAAGGGCTCTGTGCTTGCGCAAATGACCAACAGCAGTTATGGTGGGACATTTAATGTTGAGCAATTTCTGCGCATGCACATTCGCTAGCGTCAGTCACTCGTGTGCACTGTACGACTTACGCTGACAAACGTTCTCGCGCTTTACGTCGGCGCCGCGCCAAGACTTTCTTACCACCACGTAAAAAGTTAATATATGGGATGATGTGTGAGTATTTTACATAGAAAATAGCTAGTTCCAGATTTTACAATCATTCATGTTCAAAAGGTACTCGTATCATACACTCAAACCAACCGTATACATCCGTCACATGGCGTTCAAACCGAATCGTTCGCGAAGGAATTCTCCGACGCAAAACGTCACGACGGTTTGTGGACCCAATCGAACGTAATTGGCTGAAAAGCCTTTGAACAATCCCATCGGACCGTGCGCCGCGAGCACGCGGCTCAAGGTGCCAAAAGCGGTGACGCCCGATCCACGAGCGACGAACATTTGTGTTTTGACCATATCTACGGGATTGGTGGCGGCTGTGGTGACGACGCCGGTGAGCATGGAGACAATAAAGTGCGTCTGGAATCCGTCTTGGGCGCCGACACCGAGAGATAACCACGCGCGTTTTGCCTCCCCGTAGGTGGCCACCTGACTCGCCGTCAAAATGGCACTTCGTGTCATAGCTAAACTACACCCTCTCCACAGGCTCAACACTCCGTCCGTTCGTGCGGCGTCTACTAATAATCGAATCGCGGACGGCTTGGCGCCGACGCTCCCCGTCGTCGGCGTCGCCATCATCCGAGTCTTTAACAACTCTGTCGGATTCAATAACGCCGCCGCGAACGCCCCAGAGCTCGCACCCGCAATTAACTTTGTCCCCACGCTCGTTCGCCGCTTTAAATCCTCACGATCACGCGCACCATCGCCGTCGTATTCGCCACCTTCGAGCCCTCTCGCCGCGAGCTCCAGCGTCGGCTCGTATAACCCGAGCCGCAACCCCCCGTACAACCCGGCCCGGGTGAGACTCGGACCGAGCCCTCGCCAAAATACGGATATCCCTTCGCGCTCGACCGCGCGCGCCGCCGTCGCGATCGCCCCATCCGCCGCCGTCGTCGAACTCGTCGTCCCCGTTGCTGTCGCTGCCGTCTGCAGTCGCACCTTGACGACATCCAACGGGTTCGTCACCGTCGTCGCGCACATGACGGAGGCCCCGGATACGAAGACGCGCGTCGTGACTTCTCGCGCGTCCATGGACGCGTCGAACGACACCGACCGAACGACACCGTCGCCCCCGCGCGTCGCGCTGCCGTCTGTCGAGAGGCGTCCGCGTGGAGTGTAGTTGACCCCTCATGTAAAACATTGAGTCATGAACCGTGAAACGTATCCACAAAAAACAAAACCAAAAAGTTGCACCACCGCGCGCGCTTCAGTGTGCGACGCGCGCCCGTCACAGATGTCGACCGAAACGCCCTCGATCACGGCATCGACGCCGAACGCCGTCGCGGCGACCCCGATCGATCTCTTTGCGAAACTTTCCACGCAAAATCGGCGACGTCCCCCCGGTCACGCGGCGAGACGCGCGTCGGAAGGAGGATCGTCAGCATCGTACGTGACGGTTCACACCACCCCGGCGACCGGGGGGACGTCGTCGCGACGCGCGAACGGTGGACGACGCCGGGCGCTCGGACCGTCGGTATCCATCGTCGGCGATAGCGTGGATGAAGAAATCGTCTCGCGGGAGGTTCCAACGACGGGGGCGCGACGACGGGCGGCGTTGGCGAAGATTGAAGAGAATGTGCGACGCTACGCGAGCGAGGGGAACAAGCGCGTCGGAGTCGCGACGGATGAAACGACGACCACGAGCGCGAGCGGGGATTTGATGCACGAAGCGGAACGAAGCGCGACGTCGTCGTTATCGTCGGTCGAAGGCGATGGTGATGACTCGCGGGAGTGGGGGGAGGGAACGCCGGCGACAGAACCGTTGACGCGGACGAAACCGAAGACGCGAACCGAGCGAACGCCGGTGACGTCGAGTAGATTTGATGAAAAGTTTGAGCTCGCGGATGGGGCGAAGAGGGCGCTGCGCGAAACGCTCGAAACGATTCGAAAGAGTGGGGTGGATCCGGTGAGAGTGTTTGCGTCGTTGGCGAAGACTATGGATGGAAGCGGGGATTTCGACGCGTTGGTGCGCGCCATCGACGCATTGGAGTCGCCGGCGGAGGAGGTGCGCGCGAAACGGTTGAGTTTCTCCGAAGTTGCGACGCAGACATCGGTGCCAACGGTTGAGGAGGACGAATACGGTAAAATCCAAGACGACGCGAGCGAGGACGTGTCCTTTGGTTCGGCGGGAGAGAGCTTTGAGAAGACGGCGGAGGACGCGGATGAAGTGGAGGGTACCTTTCCTGCGTGCGACTGCGGAGAAGCCGAGTGCCGATTGGTGGAGATGCACGCCCGCGGTGGACCCTTTCAGCTGCCGGAACGTCGAGCCTCCATCACGAGTGGGATACAAGAATCCGTCGTGGAGACGGATGACGACGAATCGATCGCGGGCACGGAGAATGGCGAATGCGAGGAGTTGGACCGAGCGATGGACGCGTTGGCGCTAGATGAAGTTCACAATGTAGAAGAATACGATCAAGCCGGCGAAACGTTCGAAGGCAACGATTATGAAGATGAAGATGAATACGAGGACGAAGACTATGCAGATGAAGAGTTGCGAACCGGGACGCACATTCGTTTCGAGGATTCCATCATCGCAGACTCCCCGCTCCTCGCTGGCACGCCGACGCCGAGAGCGGTTCGACCAAGACGCAAAGCTGTCCTGGAGAGTGACGGTGAAGATGATGAAACCGACGCCGCAAACCCTGAGGACGACGTCAAAGTTGTCGAAGACGATCAACAGGTTGCCCGAACGCGCCCGAGACGCGCCGCCGCGGAGAATCCATTCACCAAACGCCGAAATGCATTTGTGGATGACGACTTGACTGAAAGCGAAGAGGAGTACGACGACGATGAGTACGACGATGACATGCACAGCAGCGATGATGATTTCATCGACGATGACGACGTTTCTGACAGGGACTACAACGTTGAGTACGACAGCGATGCTGAAAATGTCACGCCTGCGCCGAGAAAACCGAGCACAGCCGAAGACTTGGCAAAGCGAGTAGATGAGAAGCTCGTCATCGATGAGTACAGCCCATCAAACTTGCACACGCCCACGCCGCCAAAGGAACTCTCCCCGACTTCAGCGGTCAAAGCTTATCGCCCACCGCCTTCGCATAGCAAGGCGCTACAGTCAGCTTTGAAGAGCGTCTCGAAGAAGGGCGCGGACAAGTTCAACTTTAATCGTCACAAGGATGCGCTCACCTCTGCGTTGTTCGAAGAGTTCAACGAGAACGTCTTCTCCAATGATCTGCCTGAAGACTTTGAAATCACCTGGAACAACAAGCTCCTGACGACTGCTGGGCTGACGCACTACAAGCGCTCATCAAAGACTGGTGATACGGTGTACAGCGCCCGGATTGAATTGAGCACCAAAGTTCTCGATACCGTTGAAAAGCTAGAAGCGACTCTTTTGCACGAAATGTGCCACGCCTCTGCTTGGCTCATTGATAAAACGGCAAAGCCGCCGCACGGGCCAGTTTTCAAAAAGTGGGCGCAGCGCGCAATGTCGATGTATCCAGAGACAAACGTCTCGACGTGTCACGCGTACGACATTCACCAGCCGTACAAGTGGAGATGCACGCGAGATTGGTGTCGCCAGGAGTACGGCCGCCACAGCAAGTCGATCGACATCACGAAGAAAGGATGTGGATCGTGCGGTGGCAAGCTCGAGTACCTGGGGAAGTTTAAGAAGAATGGAGAGGCTGTTCAGGCGAGAGCCCCGACTGCTTTTTCGCTCTTTGTCAAGAAACATTTCAAGGCTGCCAAATCGAGGCTTGGAGCGTCGACGCCTCACAAGGATATCATGAAACACCTCTCCCAACGATGGAAGGACGAAAATGGAGCCGTCCAGATTGATTAAACAAACGCACGAGTTTGGCTCGAAATACTTCGCCGAAACGCAAAGAAGAGGCTCTCGCGACGTGTAGAAGAATGAATTTGTAAAACATGTGACGTGAATATTACTACTCAGATAAAGTGGTCGTTTGTGGTTATCCACGAGACGATAACGAAGACGACGAATAAAAACATATCGTTCACGCTCCTATTGGAGGAGAAAATCAGGTGCGCCATCTTTAAGGACGCTCTAAAATCTTGCTAAAAAAACTTGGTGTATTTCACATTTGGAACTCCGCCGCGTTGGCGGGCACTGCACGTCTGGTGACAGTTTGGATAACTTGACGCAACATCTGGTTCTCTCTCTCCAGAGTAGTCACGCGGTTTTGCAAATCAGCCAGTTGATTCTGCTTCTGCGACTCCGTCTGCTCGAGCGACGCGAGGTACGCCTTTTTCCTCTCTCTCGCTTGCTGCGCCGATACTCTGTTTCTCAGCAGTCTCTTCAAGCGCTTCCTCTCCTTCTCATCAGTGATCGTGTTCAATCTCGCCTCATCCGCCTTGACACTCAACGCAGTATTCCCCGTCGGCACATGCGACGTCCCCAAACTCGTAAATGGTTCCATCGCGCTCGTGGGCGTCGTTTTCCCACCCTTTGCCTTGGCGCTCGCCGTTGCCCGCTTCGCCCTGCTCGTCATCGCCGCGTTCGCGTTCGCCGTCGTCGTCGTCGTCGACGCTGAGCTATTCACACCGCTGTTCGCGATCGATCCACCACCGCCGATGATTGGCCGAAACGCCGTCGTCGACGTAAACGCGCTCCCCCCGCGTCGCTGTCCCAGGGGCATCTACCGTCCGAACGCACGCAGGGCCCGACGAGTCGACGAAATGATTGAAACGAAGAAAGTGCGTTCCGCGTACCGACGAAACGGCGGTTCGATCGACGTCTGCGTCGCGATTCAAGAAACTGGGACCTCTCCCGCAAACCTTTCTCGTCTCCCTGCGCGTCGCGTTCGTTCGTCGTCTGCGTCGCGCGGGCGTGTCACGTGCTGACGCCGACGTTTCAGTCTCGTTACCGTGTCGACGTCATCACTTTTACCCGATCGATAAAATGATTTTACATTGTTGGCACCCCATTTGTGTGCAGACGACGTGAGTGAGAGTGGGAGTGAAGTGCGACTCTGCGTCGACAAGCGCGAGCGTGTGTGTGTGTGTGTATGGTTACAGAAAAGGCAAAAGGCTATATATACGACGACGATGATGAAATCGCCAGGCTATGTATGGCAACGAACCGATCGATGAATCAATCCATCGCTCGCGCAGGACCCGTCTAGTACGCGGCGACGCCGTAGATTGGACCTCTGATGCGACGGGCGAGTTGTAAATCCTTGGGCATGATGGTGACGCGCTTGGCGTGAATGGCGCACAAGTTGCAATCCTCGAAAAGGTGTACCAAAAAGTCCTCCGTCGCCTCCTGTAACGCTAATAAACTCTCCGCCGTATATCTGAGGGGTTCTGGTGAGAGCTCGTTGGAAATCTCCCGAACCTGTGAAAGGAAAAGTAAACCGAGCGGTCAGTACGTCGTCGATGCGACGAGTCTCAAATTTAAACGCTCGAGCGTCGCGCGTTGCCGAATGTCACGCGCTCGTAAGGCAAAAACCTTCTCGAAAAGCTTGCTCGCGAATCATCGAGTCGTATTCCATCGCATCACACGTACCAATCGAGCGAACGGCATCTTACGAATCAACAAATCCGTCGTCTTTTGAAATCTTCTAATCTCCTTGAGCGCCAAGGTTCCCGGACGATAGCGTCGTCTCTTTTGCGTCGCCAACTCTGTCTCACGAAACGCGTCCATCCCTCGTCGCCGTCGCCGTCAGTCACGCACGTGATCGCGTTCGCCTCAAACCCCACCGCGCATGCAAACCCGCCATCGCCCGCGCGTCGCTCAAACCGCGAGCGCTAAAGAATTCAAAAACGCAAACAACAGCCAGCCCACGCGAACGCCGACGATCAGTCGCACCTTGTCGCTCCGCGCCATCCGCACCGGATAACCGTCTGTGCGGCGCCTGCGATTACGTCAAAAAAGCGCGGACCCACTCGTCGTCAGTCACTCGATTCGCGCACACATCCACTCGCGCGCGCCGTACGGAGCGCGTCACGGACGGGCGTGCCCGTTGTGCATTTTCAAACAAAAACAGAAATGCGCGCGCGAGCACCCTAAACACGCCGAGCCGCGCGCGTCACCGCCCGTCGCGCGCGCGTCGTCGTCGTCGCGCCACCGTCGTCGTCGTAAAAGCGCACCTTGAAACGCTTGCCGTGTAAACGACGAGCCATGTCCGCGGCGGATTCGGGTTCGGATCCGTCGCCCAGTGCGGTGGCGTCGTTCAAAAGTGAAGGCGTGCTCGAAAAAACTGACAGCTCGGCTTTGGGTTTTCTAGTAACCATTTTCACGGTTCGTGATCCGTCATTCAGGGTGGGGCTCTCCGAAAACTTTTGGTGTGCACCAGTGCTTTGTGTAAAGTACCGGTACATACGGGTAAACAGTTGTGTTGGAGGAAAGCACGCGCCGTCTGTCTGCACGCTGCGCACAGACGACCGACGACCGACGACCGACGACCGACGACCGACGCGAGAGGTCGACGCGCGCGAGGCGACGCGAGGAAAACGAGCGAGCGGACGCGATGGCGAACGCGACGGATCCCCTGGCCAGATCGGTCAGGGGCATGAACCCGCAGGTACGGAGGAGAAGGAGGAGGAAGAGGAACCCGACGGACGGTTTTGGTTGGCAAACGGAGGGACTGTGCTGACTTTGAGAGAAGAGAGGAGGACGAGGACGAAGACTCGCGTGGTGAGGACGACGACTGACGACTGACGAGATGATATTTGATGGCGACGCAGAATTTGATGGAACGCATCACTCGGGATAAGGTGTACGCCATGACGTACTGGAAGGAGAAGTGTTTCGGCGTCTCAGCCGAGGCGCTCGTGGACCTCGCGGTGGATTTGCGAGCGGTGGGTGGGATTTACGGCGGGAACAACCGAGCGACAGAGTTTTTGTGTTTGACGCTCAAACTATTACAGATTCAACCCGAGAAAGAAATCATATTGGAGTTTATTAAGAATGAAGACCACAAGTACGTGCGGTTGCTTGGGGCGTTTTACATGCGCTTGGTCGGCAAGCCGACGGATGTGTATCAGTACTTGGAGCCACTTTTGAACGATTACAGAAAGGTTCGGTACCGAACGAAGGATGGTAAATACGTTTTGACGCACGTCGACGAGTTTGTGAACAACCTTTTGACGAAGGATATGTTTTGCGACGTCGCATTGCCACGCGTGCCGCATCGTCAGATGCTCGAAGCCGCGGGTCAATTAGAGCCTCGCGTGAGCGCTTTGGAAGAAGACATTGCAGATCTAGAGGAACAGTTGGAGAGTGCTGTTGAAGCCGCATTCGAGCGCGGGTCGAAGATGGACGTAGACGACGCCCCGACGCCTTCGACAAGAGGTGAGGTTGCGCACGCCGTCGGCGAAAAACGTGGACGTGAAGACGGCGAACTCGATGCGCCCCGAGACGAGGGAAGAAAGGGCGGTAAAGAGCCCGAGCGTCTGAATGAACGTCGCGACAACACTAACGACCGTGGTCGTACCGATCGCCGATCTCGCTCTCGTTCACCGACGCGTCAAAGAAGAGACAGCCGCGAACGCCGACGCCCGCGAACGCCGCCTCGTCAGCGAAGAGATTCTCGCGAACGATCGCGCCGAGGACACGACTCGATGGGCTCCAGGGGTGATATGCGACGCGATGACGCGGATGATTCCCGTCGCGGCGACGTCGAGCGAAAGGAAAAGAAGGAGAAAAAGGAGAAAAAGGAAAAGAAGGAAAAGAAGGAGAGCGACGTCGATCCCGAAATCGCCGAAGCCAACGCGATCCGTGCCAAGCTCGGCCTTAAACCGCTGCGCGGATGATAAGCGCGGACGATTAGCGCATAGAAGTTGTAGTACTATTTGGATTTTTCACTCAACGCATCGTATCGCACATCGAGCGGTGATTCAATCGTTTCTTGCATCAAGTCAACATCGCCGTGGCCGCCGGGGGCTTCGTGGGATACATGATTTTTCTTATTAAAACTTGCAAAACTTCTTGTCGCGTCAGTGGGAGAGAGATCTAGTCGTCACCCTTCCTTTTTCAGACGCGCGAGTTAGAGTTACGGAACGTGGATGGGAAATACGTGGCTGTGCGCGAGCGACAAAGTACGTAAGCTTTCACTTACTTGGCCATCATCATCTTCACGAATTCCTCATAGTTCACTTCGCCGTCGCCGTCGACGTCGGCCTCGCGGATCATCTCATCAACTTCCTCGTCCGTGAGCTTCTCCCCCAAGTTCGTCATGACGTGACGTAATTCCGCCGCAGAAATGGTTCCGTTGCCATCCTTATCGAAAACCTTGAACGCCTCTTGAAGTTCTTCCTCGCTGTCGGTGTCCTTCATCTTTCTCGCCATGAGGTTCAAGAATTCTGGGAAGTCGATCGTACCGTTTCCGTCCGCGTCAACCTCGTTGATCATGTCTTGAAGCTCAGCCTCCGTCGGGTTTTGGCCGAGAGAACGCATGACGGTCCCGAGTTCCTTGGTCGTGATCGTTCCGTCGCCATCCTTATCGAAGAGCGCGAACGCCTCCTTGAATTCCGCGATCTGTTCATCCGTCAAGTCTGCAGCCATGATTAATTAATTAAGACTCGTTCGTTTCGTGTGCGTGTTCGTTATCGGTTTCTTCCACAACGTCCGTGCGGGTTCAAACTGTCGTTCCGTCGCGTGTGCGTCGGGCGTCGGCTGTTCGAGTCAAAGTGTGCCGTCGTCGAACGCAGGAACCGACGCGTCGTCGTCGTCGTCCTTCAAAAACGTTGACGGGAATTCAGGGAGATCATCGCTGGTGCCCTCACTATAATCACGAAAAGTTGCACATGTATCGAAAAACACACGTCAAAACATACGCCACCCATCCGTGTTTAAACGGTCACGCGTGGGGGAAACGCGACGTGCAAAACAACTTTGATTGTTTACACTCCCTATTAAATACTTTAAGAATTTGATAAGTATGTATTTTTCGTCGCATGTGTTCGGAAACTTAAACATACTTAGATATAAATAAAAGGTACTCATCATCGTATTAAAGTGGGTGTTGGAACTATCAATATACAGAATTCGTTTTCTTTCTCTTCGTGTTTCATCCATTCATCCATTTGTCCGAACTTTCCATCCCTCGAGACCCTCGGCAGGGGCGGGGGCCGCCGGTGCGCGTCACACGACGCCGACAACGCCGACGAGCGCGACCGACGCCGACGAAACCACCGGGTGCGCACACGAGACGCACGCCAGACGACCCGTTATCGCGACGGATCGAACGACCTAACCTCGCTGGGTTGAAACCAAAGGAAAAGTAAAAACACAAACACGATGTTGACCGCGTCGACGTCAGCTTTCGCTGGCCGATGCGTGTGCGACGCGCGAGTCGCGTCGCGCGCGCCGCGCGCGTCTCGACGGGGTGCCGTCGAGGTGTACGCCAAGGGAAAAGGCGGTGGCCGCCGGGGCGGGCCGGCGTCTCAGATGCAGCAACAGGTGGAGCAGTTCATGCCGCCGATCGATCCGGATAACGAGCAGTTCGTCATCTACGTTCGCTCCAAGCGGGGCATCAAGGCGTGGTACCCGTTGAACGTCGTGACTGGCGGTAGCGCGGCGAACACGCTCGTGAAGGGATTGGACAACGATATGTCGAAGAGCATGGCGCTCAAGTCGCTGTCTCAAAACATTGGCAAGGCGATTTACAGAGACTTCGAGGCAATTGAACAAGTGGCGAGGTCGATGCCGATGTTGAAGCAAGCGAAGGAAATCGAGTATGGATTCGGTGTTTTGGACAAGGAAAACCCGCGCGCTTCGATGTTCTCCCCAAAACCGGACAGCGTTTGGATGATTCCGAGCGAAGAAGAATGCGAAACGCCGGCGGACAAGTTCCAAGAGGCGGGCGACAACCTTAAGAAGATGTTCGGCGGTAACTAAGCGGGCGTTAGCGGTTTGGCGTCGAACACTCGGGCGGCGCAGTAGATATTCATCCATCCATTTGATTTTTTGATATCACATCGGATTAAAAACATTCATAATCATTACCATCATCACATCATCGTGTACAATTATATTTCACATAAAAATGAATAGCATCGCTAGAGCGCCGACGTTTTACTCGGCATCTTCGTCGACAGCTTGAAATTCGAAACGAGGACCAGGGATGAGCGTAATATCACCGAACTCATCAGAATCGTCTTGAAACGCAGTCAAATAATCAGCTCCGATGAGCACGAGCGTTTGATAGAACAAGCGCGCCGCTCTCGGTCGGTTCAGATTGTTTATGCTGCACAAATCAGAGAGGCTGATGGAGTCCATTTCGTTGTCGGGCTTTTCCGAGGTAAAGACGGCTCGCGAGAGAAATTGGAGCAAGTTCATCGATGCGCGTCCGATGGCATCTGGACTCTCGGCAAAGATGTTCTCTTCGTCTGTTTCGAGAAGCGAAGGCTGAGAATGAGTCGCCTTTGTGTGGCGACGAGCCGTACCGCGAGCGAGGAAATCTGTTTCAATTTCGCTGCCGAATACGTGAAACTCATCAAATTCGAACACGGGCGGTTCTTCTTCGTCTTCGGCGTCTTCGGGAATCATGAAGGATAATCGCCCACCCGACGTGAGTCCAAGACCAGAGCTCATGGCTGACTTGCGAAGACTAGACGGCGTGACCTTTTCTCGATTGAAGAAGCCCGTTGTAATACCAGAGCCTGGAGTAGAGCGTTTGCGAGCAGAGAGAACGGCGCGCATCTTCTCAGCCGAACGAACGTTACCGAACTCGTCATACATTACAGTGAAGTCAAAACCTTGTTCTCCGCGCGCAGTGGTGCGGTTTTCGTGAGCAAACTGTTCGAATTGAGCCTGAGCCTCCGGGTTCGTGACGAAGAGCTGCAGAGCAGAGCGCGAAACCATCGCTTCGTTCACCTTGAAACCTTCATCATGGAAGTAAGAATCACGCGCGAGATCGTTCCCTTCAGCGAGTATTCCTTCAATCGATCCAGTATCAGGGCGATTTAGAGTGATGTCACTCGTATCTGAAAGCCAATGACGAAAGATGTCGGCGTTCACGTGAGTGACGCTATCGAAGACAAACATGCGAGAGCGGGCGAGCGGTACCGCGCGTCGAGACTTCTTCGCGGTCGGCTCAGCCAGAGCTAATTGCTTTTGGATCTCTTCTTCGCGCATGCGCTTCAACTGGGTACCAATCGGCTCTTGGTCAATCAGCTCGAGCTCCGCTTCGCCCAAAGGCAATTTCTCTTGGAGCGGCTCGTCGTCTTGCGCCGCGGCGTAATCGATCATGTATTCATCTTCTTCGTTCAAGTTCAAGAGGTGTCCTCCAGTCGTCAGTATGTTGTTGTACTCATATTCTTCATCAATCGCTTCGTCATCACGAATCACGTGCGTTTCCAAGAGATTGAGAGTTTCTTCATCTGCTACGGTGTATCGATCCCCTGCGAACGCATCGTCTGCGAGTTGATGGCTGATGGCGACGTTGAAAGCGGCCGGATCGACGAACGCTTGCGAATCGCGGACGACATCGAAATCTGGATTCAGTAAAATGTTGCGATCGTACGCATGCGTCATCGCATCTCGAGCGCCGCGGTTCCCACCGCCTTCTTCCAACTCATCCGTCGCGAGCAAATTTTTATCGGCACGCATCGGTACTCGCATAGAATTTAAACGGCTCATGGCGCGCATGCAATCGTCGTGTAAGAACCGAATCTTACGCGTATACAACGCCACGACACCGCGCATCAATAGCGCAGCCAAGCGCAAAGCCTAAACACCATTTACGTCAGTCAAACGTGATTCAATCCCTCGTCGGTACTCTCGGCGTGTGTCGACATCGTAAGCGCGTCTCGTCGACATCAACTTACCAACGGCGACGGCGGATGCAAAATAGTATCACACGTTCCCGCGATGGAGATCGTATTCGCCTTCGATCGCGTCATTTTAGCCGCCTTTTCTGGTCGATTCGCCAAAATCTACGTCGCAATCGATACAAACAAGTAAGTCGTTAGTCACTCACTCTGTCTCTCGCGAAACGAAACCATTCCAACAAGACCAATCTCGAGAGACGCGCGCGCGCGCGCACGCACCCAAATCTGTCCCAACGCCCCTTTCGAACACAACAACTCTGTGGAATAAAACATTAGCCTTCCTCTACGTCTTTTCGTTCAACGATCCTCCTCTTCGCGCGCGCGCGTCGGTGTGTGCGACGAACAATCGAGTCAAAAAGTGTCAAATGTTCGGACATGTGGAGCAGTCGCACCGCACGCACGCACGCACGCACAGGAGACCAGCCCTCTGCGGACGGCAGAGCTCGTTCAGCGACGACGCGAAACGATGGCGACGCCGATGGAAGCGTTCGCGGCGATGCAAAGAAAACTGCGAGAGGACTCGAAGACGTACGAGAGTCTGAGTGAGGGTGCGTGTGACTCGGCCATGACGACGACGACGACGACGAAAGAAGAGGAAGGAAATGTATGAAGAGGGTTCGTCGGTTTCTGTTGTGAAGGTCGACCGAGCGAGTTTTTGATGTGTGAACGATCGCGTGGACGACTGACTGACGAACGTGATGAATTTAGAGATGAATTCGAACGCGATAGCGCGTCAACAGGCGCAGCAGCAGCAGAGCGAGAATGAGATGGTTTTGAAGGTGCGTGAGTGTTTCTTCGTGCAAGCGTCCAGGCGTGTTGACTTTTTTTTACGTAGGAACTCGAAATTTTGGAAGACGATGCCAAGGTATATAAGCTTATCGGGCCGGTTTTGGTGAAGCAAGATTTGGTTGAGGCGAGGGGAAACGTCGAGAAGCGTTTGGATTTCATCAAGGCGGAGTCTGATAGACTGGAGAAGAAGGCTGAGGAGATGCAAAAGAGGCACGGTGAAGCTCAAAAAGGAATCATCGAGTTGCAACAAAAGATGATGGCGCTCGCCAACCCGAGCGCGGACGGGGCGTGAAGGATGAGTTGTGATGATTGCGTTTCGTATTTCATCTCTCTAGACTATAAAAAATTAGCTACAAATGTGATATCAAACAGCGTATTAGTACACTTCGCTCGCTGCTCAGCGAGAGCGGTTTTGACTTCGAAGAAGCCGGAGCGATTGGCGCGCCTTGGCGACGCGTTCACTGTATTCGCGCTTGCGAATGGCTTCTTCGTGCGTGTTTCTCATGTAATCCATGCGCTTGCGCTCCAACATCATGCGTTGTTTCTCTGCAGACATGGTGACTTCGCGCAGCGTCTTTTCTCGCGCCGTTTGCGCGGCGAAAATGGGAACCATTTCCTCCTTGTAAGCTTCAAACTCGGCGATCGACTTGTCCGCCTTTCGAACGAACTCGTCATCCTTGACGCTTAGGTACTTCATGGGAAACGGATCCGGCGCAAGATCAAACTGATCCAAGAATTTATGCCTGGGCCGGATTCGCTGGTCCAAAGAGAGAGAAAAGTACGCCGGGTACTTGACGCACGTATCCTTGTCACCTCCGAGTTCGTCTGTCAAGTACTTGAACTTTGGACGCAACGAGTCGTCGACGGAGAGGGAGAAGAACTGTGACAATCGCGTGACAGTTATCGCCGCCTCGTTGTCGTTCATCCCAATCTCTCCCAAAAATTTCAAGTGCTCTTCCAATCCCTCAAACGAGTAGTGAAGCATTTGCGGATGACGCGTGAGCATCTTGACGACGTTTTCTTTGCTGATGCCGAGATCGCGCAAAAAGTCAACGCGCGGCTGGATTTGGTTTTCCACGGAAAACGTAAGCACGGCGGGCGATCGCTGAATCAGGAGCGGGATATCCTCCGCGAGGATACCCACCTCTTGCTTGAGGTATTGCACACGCGGCATGAGCCCCTTTTGCACGCTCAAGTGCAAAATGCTCGGCTGCTTGCCCAAGATGTCGGCGAGTTTTTCTTGCGGCACGCCAATCTTTGTCAGGTACCGACACCTCGGAATCGAGTGTCGGTTTCGCTGCAATAAGATTTGCGGGTCCTTATTCACCGTTTGCCGCAACCTGTTACCATCCAACCCGAGTTCGCTCTGCAAGTACTCCACCCGCGTGATGACGCGCGACACCGGCCTATTGAAGAGCTCGGAGCAATTCACCACCACCTTTTCCAAATCCCTCGTCTTCAACCCGATGGACACGAGATAGCTCACCATCGGTCTCCAACCGGGCTCGAGCGCGAGCTTTTTGCTCAATTTCGCAAACTCAGCGTCGCTCAACGTCTCGTGTTCCTGGTGCTCCATCGTCTTCCAGTCGACGAAGCTCTGCCAGTCGCTCTTTCTCCGTTCCACTTTCTTCTTCGACTCCTTCACGCTCGGCATCGCCGGAGTCACCACCACAGCGGGTTTCTTCGTCATCAACGTTTTCCCTAGCGCTTGTCTGCTTCGCAACCGCAACATCGTCGCTTCAATCGCCGCCTTGCCGTCTTCGTTCCCGTCCTCGTCCTCGTCTCGGACTTTGGACCCCTCCTCTGAAGAGCCCGCATGCGCTTCGTCGTCATTCTCGTCGAACGAAACCATCCCACCGCCGTCGCCACCGTCCCAAATCATCGCCGGCGGTGCATTCGCTCTCGATTTCGCCGCTCGGCGTTTCGCCGCCGCTTCTTCCCCCGTCATCGCGTCGCCCAGGGCGTCGTCTCGCTGAGATTCCTCATCGGCGGCACCACCACCAGACACCGCCGCCGGTCGAATCGCGCATCGGCTCACCCTGACGAGCGACGACGACGACGAAGAGGAGGAATGACGACGACGACGACGAAGACGAGGACCACCACGAATCGTTGTCCCCGTGAACGACGACGACGACGACGACGACGACGTGGATGCCATCATCCCCGACGCACGCATCGTCGTCGACGCACCACCCACCGTTCGCGCGTGACGACGCTCAGCGCGTCGAGACTGAGAATGACGACGACGAGAACGACGAGAACGACGAGAACGAGAACGAGAACGAGAATGTTGTATGTACGAATAGTGTAATCATCATACGAAAAAAAAGAGGGGAGAGAAAAAACGGACCGACACCCATCGAGGCGTCGATCGATCGATCGATCGGTCTCGATCGGGTGAAATCAGGCTTGGATTCCCCCCGTCTCTCCCCCTTTTCGCACGCACGACGGGTTGGGCGGGTACGAACGAGTGCCCCACCCGCGATGACGATGACGATGACGATGACGATGACGAGCGACCCAACCAACCATCCATCGAACGGCGCGACGCGACACCCGTCACCCGTCGACGCGTGGGAAGGGATCGACGGACGGCGTGAAGGACGGACGTTCGGTGTGCGGTCGTCGGTTTCGGCGCGCCTCGAACAGAGCCGGGACGGGGGAGAACCGAGAGACCAATCGACCCGCGTCCAGTCGCTCGAGCGGCGGCGGCTCGGTTCGCTTCGGGGTTGGTTTGCGCGTCGAGCGCGCTTTGTCGAATCAGGGCGACGGTTGGGTCGGACTGACGCGACGAAGGGACGCCGGTTTGTTCACGTGTTAGTCACTCGGTGAGCGCGTCGCTGAGGGAGACTCGGGATGTCGGCGTCGGCGTCGACGTCGGCGTCGGCGCCCCGCGCGACTGGGCGTAGAGGACTCGGGGGCTTTGGGCGGCGTTCGCGAGGCAAGAGGGGGCGACGCGCGAGCGACGGGAATCGAAACGCGGCGTGTGGAGCGTCGATGTCGAATGTGAGAGTGTGTGGATCGATCGTGGGCGTCGATCGCGGGGGATCGGTCGCGAAAGGCGGTTGTACAACGGTACGAAAGGGGGTCGAGAGGGCGGCGCGCGGCGCGCCGTCAGCCGCCGAGTCGTCGACGCGCGCCTCCGCGCTTTCGATGCCCGAAGCAGAGAGCGGTGCGGAAGAGTATTCGATTGACGTCAATGGGCGCGAGTTGACACTGCAAGATATCAGTTGGACGCGGTGCGTCGAGGAGATTGCGCGAGGCGACCCGGGGTGCGAGTACGACTATCGAGGCGTCGTCTTCAAGACGCCCGAAGGCGGCTTCATCATGGGCCAGCAAAAGACGCTCTATCACCTCGAGGGGTGCCCGTGTCCGACTTGTAACGTCTTTAGGTGTCGCGTGAGAGAGGGTGCCGATCACAACGGCGTTCCCGTGAACGTTGTGGTCATTAGCCAGAGCGAATTTAATACGCTCAAGTCAGTCGGAGAGTTTAAGGATATGAGTCAGGTGGAAAAGCTACGCAGACGCAAAATTGGCAAGGCGAACGCGGGCAAGGTTCCGTGGAATAAGGGCGGTAAACATAGCAAAGAGACCATCGAGAAGATTCGCGCGACGACGCTCAAGCACATGGCCAATCCAGAGTATAGAGAGCGATTGAAAAAGTCGTACTCTGGAAACAACGCTCGTCACTCAGAGCACACGCGCGCGAAGATCAAGAGGGCATCCGTGGACAGAGCCAGGGCTAAGAAGATAGAGCGTCTCGAGGAGGAGTCATCCACCGTCTGGGGTAGAAAGATGGGCAACAATGGCGCCGTATCGTCTGGTTTGTTCTGTCGTAGAAGCTCGGGGGTAATGACGGTTCGTTTTGGCGTCAACGGTGCGACGGATATGGAGCGACTTCGCCAGCGTCACAAGGATGAAGAAAAGGTGCGACAGCAAGAGCAACGCGCTCTGAAGAAGCAAATCGTCGCCAAGCTCGTCGAAAAGCGCAAGGAACTTCGTAAGGCCAAAGTGAAGGCTCCACGAAAGCGTTCTTCTGAACATCGCGCCAAGATTTCTCAAGCCATTGCCGACAAATGGCGCGATCCCGAATACGTCGCCAAGATGCGTCGTCAGCGCAAGTCTTCGACGACGAAAAAGAAGCCATCATCGACGCCGAAGCGTATAAGGATCGATCCAGCCAAGACGAAGCTTCTCAACGAGATTAACGGCATGTACGAAAAGGCTGACTCGGCGCTCAGAGCGCTTCGTGCGCGCGAGCGAGCCGGCGTCGCCGTCGACCCCGCCATGATGGAGCAAGCCGTTAACACGCAAGCACAAACGCGCGCCATGATGGAGAAGGTGCAGCGCACCATAGACATCGAAATCGACCTCGCCAAGAAGAGGCAGCAGCAGCAGCGACCCGAGGGCGCTGCGCGTCCACGTTAGCTACGTGCGTTAGCTACAACAGGACACACGGTGATGTATTAGCCAAAAACCAACAATTTCATTCCTTCGAGCTCCCCACCCCACCCCACGAGTCACTTGACGAGTCAATCCTCGAGATTCAAAAAAGTCCCACACACGCGCGGCGCCATCATACCACGTGCACAAACAGTATGCAATTCCAAAAAGAACGACCCCATACGTAATATGGGGTCGTATATTACACACTCATAACCATATCAGGCAACACATCCGAAGCGGCATTTCAAACACACCCGCGTGTGACAGACATTCATCTTTTTTCAAAAAACCGGGAGACCGATCGAGATCCCCCAAAAAAGCAGACGCGAGTGACCGTTCACGAACCGGGAAATACCCAACAGGGTCCCAAGCGTTCGAGGTCGAGGTTCGCGCTGAAAACGGAAAAACGACGCGGAAAACCGACGGACGATCCGCCGCTGACCGGCAGCGAACGCGCACGCGCGCGACACGCGCACGCGCGGCAGTGCGCGACTCTCGACGAGGAAGTGACACGCAGGCGTACCGTCGCGCGGTTGTCCGACTGATACGACCGAGCGAGTGATTCGACGAGCGCGCACACCGACGCGGTCGATCCGCTCCGTGGCATTCCGTGGGCGCGCAGCGCACGCAACCCGGACGTCTGACGCATCCGCGCGGCGCGCGCGGACGACGACGGACGACGCGCGGACGACGACGGACGACGCGTGAAGGAGGACGATGAAACGATCAAGAGACGATGCGGCGACGACGCACGGTGTGGTGAAGAGGTACGATCGACGCGACGACACGACACGACGCGACACGACACGTAAAAGACAGGCGGGATTCTTGTCGATGGGTGAAGGCTTTTCCTGGGCGATTCGAACTCGATGCGCGAGAAATCTTTCAGAGCTGGGTGGATGTTTGACCCTCGAAGGTGAGGATGAAAAGTGTGATGACTGACGGGTGCGTGCGGTTGTGTATTGCGCGATTCTAGACCGGGCGCGGCGGCGAGAACGACGACGGAGACGAGCGAACAGGCGCGCAAGCAAGAGGCGCTGAGTTACCTCAGGGAACTCAAGGATCGACTCAAGGACAAGAAGCACACGTATGACGAATTTTTGGAAATCATGAAAGAGTTCAAGGCGCAGAGAATCGATACCGAAGGTGTGATTCGACGCGTCAAGACGATTTTCGCGGGGCACAAGGATCTGATTCTCGGTTTTAATCAGTTTTTGCCCAAAGGGCACGAGATTCGTTTGGAGGATATCGAACGCGAGGAAAAAGAAGCGGCGGCCAAGCAGCAAGGGGGTAAGCCTCAGGTTGAATTCGTGCACGCGATTTCGTACGTGAACAAAATCAAATCGAGATTCGCGTCGGATGAACGCGTGTACAAGAACTTTTTGGAGATTCTGAACATGTACAGAAAGAACATGAAGTCCATCTCCCAGGTTTACGAAGAAGTTGCCCAACTCTTTAAGTCTCACTCGGATCTGTTGGAGGAGTTCACGTACTTCTTGCCGGATTCCACCCAACCGGCGGCGGGTAAGAAGGGACGATCGAGAGGAGGCGCGAGCAGAAGAAAAGGCGGACGCACCGAGGCGGAGACTGCCGAGGAGGCTGAAGCGCGCCGAGCGGCGGCCAATTTGGCAAAGGAGCTCGCCTTTTTCGAAAAGGTCAAGGGTCGACTTCGCAACAGAGACGCGTACAACGAATTCATCAAGATCTTGAACATCTTCAACATGGGCATCATCACCAAGATGGAGATGCAAACCTTGGTGCACGATATTCTCGGGAAATTCCCCGAATTACAGTCTGGATTCAACGATTTTGTCGCCAGATGCGAGGCGCTCGACTTTGATCCGTCCATGGCCAAGCGACCGCCGGAGAAGCTGACTCCCAAGGATTTACAACTCATGAAGGTTGTGGCGGAGAGAGAAAAGTTTGTCTCCAAGCCCATCTCTGAGCTCGATCTGTCCACGAGCGAGCAATGCGGTCCATCGTACAGATTGCTGCCCAAGAACTTCCCTCCCGCTCCGTGCCAAGCGCGCACCGAGCTGTGTCAGAGCGTGTTGAATGACAACTGGGTCGCCGTGACTTCGGGCTCGGAGGATTACTCGTTCAAGGCGATGCGCAAGAACCAGTATGAAGAGGCTCTGTTCCGATGCGAAGACGACCGGTTTGAGATTGATATGATCTTGGCGACGACGGAAGCATGCATGACAAAGCTTGAAAAGTATTCGGAAGAGCTCAAGGCGATGAGCGAAGAGGATCGAGGCAGCGCGCTCATGCCAGACGGCTACTTGGGCGCTGTGAGCGAACGCGCCATCTTGCGCATTTATGGCGAACGCGGGGATGAAGTTCTCTACCTGGTCAAAACGGCGCCGCAAGCGACGATCCCAGTCGTCATGAAGCGCCTTCAGCAAAAGCAAAGCGAATGGGAAGGTCTTAAAAAGGAGATGATGCCCATCTGGACGGATGTGTACAAGAAGAACTACGCCAAGTCGCTCGATCACCAATCCTTTTATTTCAAGCAAATGGACAAGAAGGCGCTCTCCGCCAAGGGCATGACGCAGGAGATCAAGGACTTGAACGACAAGAAGAAGACCGCGGACGAGAACGTCGGACGAGGAATGCCACCGATCGAAGAACCAGATCTCGAACTCGACTTCTCAGACGCCCGCGTGCACGACGACGTGTACGCAGTCATCAAATTTAGCACGAGAGAAATGCTGAGTGTCGAGCAAGGCGAGCGCGTGTTGACTCTCTACCGCAACTTCCTCGAATCTTTCTTCAACGTCACTCGCTCCAGCGCTGATGACTTTAAGGATAGCGCCGCCGAGGCTGCGGCAAACTTTGTCCGAGGCACCGAGCAGGAGGATGTTAAGAAGCTCAATGAAACGAAGAAGAATGAATCCGAAGCCGATGAAGACGAGGATGAGGATGATAAAATGCGTGTTTCTAGCGCGCGCAAGGCGGCGCGACCGGACGTCAAGGATGAAGAGGATGAAGACATGGAAGAATCTGAGGAAGAGGAGGAGAAGGACTTTACCAACTGCAAGCCGGCGAGCGGCATCATCGATGAGACCGAGGCTAGCGCCAAGGTTCCGCTTCGAACGCTCAAGAGAAATATCTTCTACGCTAACGATGCCATCTACCACATGTTCCGCCTGCATTCGCATCTCTATGAGCGTCTTGCGACGGCGCGTGAGAGCGCTGCCACCATGGCCAAGGCGAGCAAACCGGCGAGAAAGCAAGCTGACGTGCACACTGAATTCCTCAGGTTGCTCTTTCATTTGCTCAACGGCACGACGGAGTCTGCCAAGTTTGAAGACGACTGCCGCACGCTCTTGGGAGCTAAATCGTACCTTCTCTTCACCTTGGACAAGCTGATTTACAAGGTTATCAAGCAAGTCCAACTCGTCATTCAGGAGGAACCGAGTAGCAAACTTCTTCATCTGCACGACTACGAGTTGGCCAGAGACGCGAACTTCAACGATGGAATCTATCGTGCGAACGCTTGTGTTTTGCTCCAGGATGAACCGTGCTTCCGCCTAGCTTCTACGGAGGACGGCAAAAAGTTGATGGTTAGATATGTGGAAATGGGCCCGGAGAGACCCGATATGCCGACCGGCACGATGGATGCTCGCTTCGCTGTTCACTTGCACACTTTCATCAACACGCCTGCCGGCGACGACATTCCGGAATCTGCAGAACTTGAGGATGAAGAGGAAAGAACTGGCGTTTACTTGGAGAGGTCCAAGGCGAAGGCTGGTTTCGATGACTTATCCGCCGCCATGGAGAATACGATCGTTACCAACGCGCTCGAGTGCAAGGTCAGCTGTAGTACGAGCAAGGTGTCTTATGTGCTCGATACAGAAGACGTACTCCACCGTTCCAAGTCGAAAATGAGCGCAAAGGGCAACGGAAAGGTACCGCACAAGCGCAAATCGCAAGACACGAAGGGTGAAAAAGCTCGCATCGCCAAGGTTCACGCGTGGATAGAGGCCAAAGCTAAGGAGGCCGGCACCGAAGATCCTATGGACGCTGACAAGGCTTAAGACGCAATATGTTAAATTCTTTTAGAAATCTTTAATGAACACGCTTCTGACATGAAAATAATAGCCCATCAAGCTGCACCCTGTCGCCGCACTCAGAATTATTCATCAAGCCATCTATTCTCTGAATCAAGAGCTCGTTTTCCCATTTCGCATCACGAAGGTGTTTTTGACTGAGTTTGAGCGCTCGCTCAGCGTAGTGCAGATGTTTGTTCTTTTGATCAGCCTGTGACAGGCGCATCTGCATTCGTGAAAGCTTGCGCTGGGCGTCCGCAAATGGCCCGGCCAGCGAGGCGTTACGCTCTTTCAATTCTTTCATTTCTACCGCCTGTTTCGCAAGGAGCACGGATGCATCGCTCAATCCCTTTTTAAGCGTATCAATCTCGGATACATGCGCATCAGTCAGTTCGTTGAAGAACTCTTTGAGTTGCTGAAATGCATTTGTGTACGCCGATATTATTTCTTGATTGTACACGGCGTACTGAGATTCAATCTTCGATATTTGACTTTCAACTGCTTGCTTGTACCCATTCATGATTTGCACGGCTTCTTTCTTGATGTTTTGCACACGCTCAGAAGCTCGTCGTTCGAAAAACTGCCTTTCCTCTCTGAGCTTAAATGTATGCTCTAATTTTAGTCCTCTCTTGGCGCGTTCGTGCTCTTCCGTGATGCATCGAATCTTGGACTCTAGGTTGAGAACTGCCTGGTAATTATCAATTAGATTCGCTTCGCACTCTCTACGGCTCTGCGCTTCCTGCTGATCGTAGTCTTCTCGGAGTCCAGATGCGTCTTCAAGACGTCGATGTTCAATGTGCTTCAACTTTTGAGCGTGGAGAGATAATTGCATGTCGCGCTCTTCCTTGACTTGTTCTAGTTCACGTTTCGTCTCAGTGACATGTTCTTTCGCACTTTGTAGATGTGTTTTCGTCTCCTCTAGCAGCTTGCCGAGTTTGTCCTTATCGAGTCGTGCGCACTGCTCGCTTTCTTTAGCTTTGACCATCTCGAGCTCTAGTTCTTTTAACCTCGCCATTGAATCATTTCTAGCTCGATCGGGCGCGCCATCACCCGTTGACTGGATAGTGCGCTTTACGTCGCTCTTCTTCACGTCACTATTCTTCGCGCCCGCCTTTGGCTTCTTCTTCGTCGCTACGATTGATTTCGGTTTTGGAGGCATGGTTGCGAAGCGAAAAATGTGGACGTCGCTTCGCGTGACGGGCAGGTCATCGATCGGTATTGAGTTTACAAGAATCATCTTCGCAATAATTTAAACAAAGGCATCATATTTACTTTGAAAATCAATGACGTGCGCCTCTCTTCGTTGTCCGCAAGAAATGGAGAGATTAAGAGCTCGATTGGACGTCGAGAAGATCGACGTAGAGATCAAAGGTCGCTCCAGGTGGGATTTCGCCTTCACCGATGTCTTCGTAGCCGACGTCCGACGGAACGACAAACTTACGGCGACCACCAACCTTCATACCAGCGAGTGCTTCAGGTACATAGATGAGCGGCGGCGCTTTCGGTCCACTTCCACCGACAAAGAGTCCACCGCCACCTTCAACTTGCACCTCACGCTTCGGAGTCGCGACGGCGGTCACTTCTCGCGTCAACTTGATCGTTTCAACCTTGGCATCCGGGCCAGCGCGCGATCCTCCCTTTTGCACCTTCAACTCGAGCTCACTACCGACGTCACCGACAAGCAACGCACCGATATCTTGAATCGGCTTGTTCACCAAGTCGCCCACTCCATCGATTTCAAGAATGACGTCGTTCGGCTTGACGCCCGCGCGATCAGCCGGACCATTGAAAACGCACTTGACAACGTAGAGCTCCCGTAGATCCGGGTCTATTCTAACCTCGATGCCGACACCGATGATGTTCTTTCTCTTCGCAGCCTTCGTGAACTCGTTCGGTAGCGTTCCATACTTGAACTGAAACGGTTCGCTGATCGTTCTGTTGCCCCCGAGCGTGCGGGCTTCGCGCGTGGAGAGCACCGTGAGACCTCTGAACTTGCACTCAAAGTGTAGCGTCGTGAGAGCGCCCGCTTCGACGGCTTTGCCGTTACCCTCCTTCTCGTCAAAGTACCTAACTCCAGCGTGGGGCTCTCCGCGGAACTCAAACTCCGCCGTTTTTGCGTACGCTTCGTCACTGATCGGTCCACGCTTCTTCAATTCTTTCTGAAAGCCGATCGCTCGCGCGTCATCGGCGCGCATTACTAGACCAAGCGCGATCGCCGTGGATAACGCCTCGCGACGACCGAGTCTCGCTTTTTCAGTGTTGACGTCACCTCGGTGAGCAGACGCGGTCGTGATCGCCCGCGCGCTTCGCTTGGAGCGCGGACGGAATTCCGAGGGCGCTCGAACTGTCGTGTTCGCGTGCAGGACCAAAGTCATAGCGCTCGTACACTCGGAGAAAGTCGCGTTATGCGGTGCCTGCGCAGTTTGTTTTACAAGAGTTGTTGAGCTAAAAGACGTCTCTGGGATCGATGTCCAACGTTCGTTTGAGTAGGACGACGACACACAGGGCGACAATGGTGACAGATGTGGAACCCAATGCGACAAAAACTTTACGTTGACCACCGTGGACATCCTCCAGATTTTTGCGATCACTGTCCGGTTTCTCAAACTTTTTAGAAGATAAGAGAGGCGACAATCCGGCGTATCCCATGGCTCCACCGGCGAGGAATCCCCAGAGGTGGCCCACAGAGTTCACGACGTGTGTTCCGTCTTCGGATGGAAGCGATGCGATGTACTGGAGTCCCGTTGCGAACACGGCGCAGTACAAGAGCCGAACGGTGAAGCCTCTCTGGTTCCATTCGTTTTCTATGTTCATCGCGCTGTACAACAACAGGGCGCCAAAGACGCCCATGAGTCCGTCGCTACTCGTGACCGTCAGCGCCCCAGGCTCGAGTGACATGCTCCCGATCCCGCCCATGGCTGCAGAGAGAAGATATATCGTCAGAAAAGGCGAGGTACCGAGTATCGCCTCCGCCTCGGCGCCCACCGTGAGCAAACCGGTGTTGACTAGTGCAAAGTGCACCAACCCAAAATCCACGAAAGATGCCGTAAACGCCCGAGTCCACTGAGACTCGTACACGACAGCGTTATCAAAAAGCGCCGTTCTGATGAACACTTCCCCACCGTTCGACACACCAGCCTTGAGCATGGCCAAATCCCCAAAGAACGCGAACGCATGCAACGCCGCCAGAAAATACGCTGCCCTCGGCTCAACCGTCGGCACGTTATACACTGTCGACAGCGGGCTCCAGTACGGCTTCCACCAACCTGTGACCCCCTCTGGCGTCGATCTTCTCCTATCCATCTCCGCCTTGACTCTCTCGCGCTTCTTCGCTTCGGTCTCCTCCCTCGACGCCGTCGTCTCAACCGACTCGACGCGCGTCCTATCCTCTCGTCCTCGCGAGTCCAACACCGCGCCCCCTTCGCCCATCCCTCCTCGTGCCTTCCCGCCGGTGTCGCGTTCCAATACCGCCCCGAGCGCATCCAGCGTCGACCGCATCGCAGTCTTTTTCGCATCACCGGTTCGTTCGCGCGCGGCGTCATCCTTCATCGAACGTCCAACGACCGAGTCTACGACACCTTCTTCATCATCCCGTCGCGACGCGCAGACGCGCGACGACGTCCACCGACGTCGCATCGCTCGAACCCGACGCGATGACCTCGACGCCGCGACGTCGACGCCGACGGACCGACGCTCGACGCGCGTCGAGCCGATGGTGTCGATGTTTCGCATGTTTTTTCGCACACTCAAGAGTCGCGCAGTGTCGTCACTCGCCGACGCACGCGCACCATGACGACGCGTGCGAGAGAGCGCGAAGGCGACGGCGGTGAAGACGCGAAACGGGCGAAAAAGTCCGAGGAAGAAACGCGCGGCGGTGGCGGCGGCGGTGAAGACAACGACGGTGGTACTGCGGACGACGGCGACGTTGGACGTTCGGTGAAGCGGGTGGCGGCCGAGGACGACTCGACAAAGGATGCGCGCGTGACGACGACGACGACGACGACGACGACGACGGCGACGGCGACGACGGCGACGGCGACGACGGCGACGGTGCTCGCAGGTGCATCTGGAGGTACGGCGATGGTTCAAGGGGTCGTCGCGAACTGGGATGACGCGCAGTTCAAGGCATGGTTGGACGAACGCGGGGTGACGAGGGTGAGCAGTAAAAAGCGTCCGCGTTGGACGTACGGTTTCGTCACCTTTGGTCGGGTCGAGGATCGGATACACGCGATGGAGACGCTGTCGAAAGTGGAGATTAAGGGGAGGCTGGTGCGAGTGAAGCAGGCGAATCCAAGAGGGAAGAGTACGGCGTCGGCTGCGAATTTGGACGCCGATGGTTTGATTGCGGCGGCGAACGCAAGCGCTTTAAGAGATATTCGAGACGTCATCACGCCGCTTTGGCAGGTGCCGTACGGGGAGCAGCTCGCAAGGAAGAAGGGTATCGTAGCGGAGTCACTTCGGAACGTGACGAAGGCTATTCGAAACGCAATGAGTAAAGCGCGTAAAAGAGGCATGCACGTCGAGGTCGACTGGTTGCGACCGGCGCTGGCCAACGACAAGCTGTGTTGCGACATTGACGGCATTGTGAGGTCTCCGGTTTTAGATGGGTATAGAAACAAGAGTGAATTCACCATCGGGCCTGGTGCGAACGGCGAACCGACGTGCGGCTTTAACGTGGGGTTGTTCCGCGAAGGTGTCACGGCAGTGAGCGCACCAGAAGGATGCCGAAACATCAGCGATACGGCTAAGTATCTCGGCAACGCGATCGAAGTGTACCTGCGAGCACGCGCTGCCGAAGGACGGGGGCTGCCGGTGTACGACAAACGCACCGCTTCTGGCTTCTGGCGCTTGTTCACGTGTAGAGAGGGAGGTATGGCGCCGAATAGCGAACACGGTTGGAAGCACTGGTTGCGACCCGGTACCGGACCTCCGAAGCCGGCTGTGGATGCCAATGGTAAGCCGGTAGTTGAAGAGACTCCGGAACCATTTGAATACCCGAATGAAGAAGACTCTCTTCCGGCACCGACGACCAAAGATGCGAACTCGGAGGTCATGGTTGTGTTACAAGTGTGCAAGCGAGACTTTACGGAAGAGCAGATTACGGAAGAACGTCGAGGCGTGCACGCGGCGATCAAGGAAGCGGCTGCAAAGGCATCGCCTCCGATCAACCTGAAAGTGTGTCTCCTTCAATATCATGACGGCCGCTCGAACGCTGCTCCGGATGACGCGGAGATTGTCAACTTGGAAACCAGCCAACCGAGCGAAAAAGCGACAGATGTCATTCATGAACAAATGTGCGGTTTGCAGTTTTCTTTATCCGCGACAGCCTTCTTCCAGGTGAACACTATCGCAGCCGAAGCTTTATATCGTCTTGCTGGAGAGTGGGCGAGCCCGAATGGTAAGAGTCTCCTTCTCGATGTGTGCTGCGGCACAGGCACGATTGGCTTGACTCTAGCGCGAAACGTCGGCAAAGTTGTCGGCGTCGACATTGTCGAGGAGTCGATCAAGGATGCTTTCGTCAACGCAAAGTTAAACGGAGTCGACAACACAGACTGGCGCGCGGGCAAAGCTGAGCAAGTATTACCCGAGGTTCTGAACGAGTACAAGTCATTAATCAAACCGGCGCCGAATGTCCCGACGCCAAAGCTTGCAAAGAAACCGCGTTACAACCCAGATTTGAGCGGCGACGAGGCTGAGGAAGCTATGATTCCGGAGATTCAAACGAAGGAATGCGAAACATTGAATGTGAACGCGCCAGATTCGTATATGTACGACGACGTAGTGGCGATCGTTGATCCTCCACGCGCCGGCTTGCACAAGAATGTATTATCGGCGCTACGCAGAGAAAGCAGACTGAAACGGCTCGTGTACGTCTCGTGCAACTCTAAGACCATGGCTGAGAACACGATCGACCTATGTATGCCACAGGGCGAGGACGGTAACGGAGGTGGTGCACCATTCAAGCCAGTCAAGGCGCTCGCACTCGATTTGTTTCCCCACACGGAGCACGTCGAGGCCATTCTTTTACTCGAGCGCTGACTCGACGCGTAGAACCCATTCCTATTCTCCTAACTCGGGTAATGTTACAAAAACCTAGAAGCGTTGACTCTCCCTCACAAAGTGTCTATCAACGTCCGACTCCTCATGTCTCTTCCGAACATTTCGCTCGAGCCACTGCGCCACGCACCCGCGAAACCATTTCACTCCTTCTTCACAAAATATCTATCAACGACGACATCCGGCTCCCCAGGTCTCTTCAAAACGTTTCGTTCGAGCAACTTCCCCGTCGTTTCATCGATAAAACGTCTCTGCTCCGTGTACCACCCCGGACCTCGTTGAAACAACTCGCACGTAATCAGACTCGTCTTTCCTCCGTCCACCACGTCGCCGCTCAACCGAAACTTCTTCCTCCCACCTCTCGTCGTCTTTTCCACCGCATCCTCCCCGAACCGCACCGACGTCGCGTTCGCCGAACTAAACGTCGTCTTATCCGTGATCGTCATCCCCCTCCCGTCCTCGTCGCACTCAATCCTCAGCTCGGTTCGAATCGCATCCACGAGCGGACACGCCACGCGTGGCAGCCCGAGTCCACGTAACATCGCGCACAGCGAGTCGCTCGACACCTTGTCCTCTCTCCAAACGCCCTGCAGGTTGGTTGTCGAGCATCGTTTCCCATCCAACACGCGCGAGAGCGCGCGGATGGTCGTCGCGATCGCGTCCTCGTACGCGCTCATGTGTGAGGCGATGCGTGCAACCTCAGTCCGTGACGCAACTCGCAGAACGACCTGGTAGACGACCGACTCGAACCGAAACGCACCGGACCGCGCACGTCGTGGTAGCATGTTTCGACGAACGGCGCGTCTCGCGGTGACCCGGGCGCTCGCGAGCGGCGGCGCGTCCGTCGCGCGTCTGCGCGCGAGCGTCGAGACGACGACGACGACGGCGTCTTCGGGGTTTGTGAGTTCGAGCGCGCGCGCGTCGGGCGTCGACGCGGTGAAAGAGATGGCGATGGCGACGCGCGCGCGTCGGGCGTTCGCGACGGGGGTTGGACGCGCGTGGATGGTCGGTGACTCGTCGGTGATGGCGGTGGTAGCGGCGCCGGCGCGACGCGGGGCGTTCGTCGCGCGAGCGAGAGGGTTCGCCACGGAAGCTATGGACAAGATGAAGACGTACAAACCGACGTCGCCTGGTCAACGTGGGCGTGTGACAACGTCGAGGACGATGTTGTGGAAGGGTCGACCGGTAAAGGCGCTCACGGTGGGTCTGAGAAAGACGGGTGGGAGAAATCATAAGGGTCGGATCACGGTGTGGCACAAGGGTGGCGGACACAAGAGGTTGTATCGCATGATAGACTTTAAGCGAGACTTGACTGGGGTGCCGGGGAAGATTCGGAGGTTGGAGTACGATCCGAATAGATCGACGCACATCGCACTCGTGGATTACGAGGCGGGACACAAGCCGCGATACGTCTTGGCGCCGCACGGTTCGTTGCCGGGGGACGTGATCGAGAGCGGACCTGATAGCGACATTCGAGTCGGAAACGCGCTGCCGTTGAAGAACATTCCGTTGCAGACTACGATTCACAACATCGAATTGCGACCGGGTCGCGGTGGGCAGCTGTGTAGATCGGCGGGATCGGCGGCGACGCTCGTGAAGAAGGGTACGGATGGTTACTGTGTCGTGCGTTTGCCGAGCGGCGAGCAGCGTTTAGTAAAGGAAAATTGCATGGCCACCATCGGTATGCTCTCGAACCGTGGTCACCAAAACCGTAATATTGGCAAGGCGGGCGCCAATCGCTGGCGTGGCATCAGACCGACGACGCGAGGTGTGGCAATGAACCCGATTGACCACCCACACGGCGGCGGTGAGGGCCGTACGAGTGGCGGTCGTCCATCGGTGACGCCCTGGGGTGTGCACACCAAGGGTAAGCGCACGCGTAACAATAAGCGCACCGATCAGTTCAGAGTTAGCAGAAGGCCGAGAAATCGAAGCAAATACAAGGATAACAAATAGATGAAGCTTGTATTATTTCAACGAAAAATTGTCTAGTGAAGAGGAACACTGCTTCAGACTCTGCCTCTCACACCACGCGCCACCGTGACTTCCGACGGTCGCCATGCCCGGCGTCATCGACGACATCGATGACGTCAACATGCACACGCCGCTTTCGGCGACAACGTCGGACCAAAACAGCGTCGAAGACGCACTCTCGCTTTTGAAAACGTCTTTGCTGTCTAACCGTTCGTCCGGAAGCCGTGGCGTCGTTACGCCCTTCGACGCGCGTCGCGCCGTCAAAGCGGCCGGTCTCGAGCTTCCGTTTGAGGATGTCACGCGGCTCATGCGAGACGCGCGCAATGACGAGGGTGATGGCGATGGTGATGGCGTACAACAAGGTGTTGTGGTGAGTGCCTTTGTCGGCGGTTTGCGAGCGTCACTCTTTACAACGACGCCGAGCTCAGAAGCGGTCACACCACCGCAGATGGAGAGAAAGAGAGATCCTTTGCGCGAGTTGGCCAAGGAATTGCTACCAGAGTGGAACGGAGGGGAAAGCGTCAGAGCACGTGCGACGCACTCGCCGGTACCCGTGTCGTACACTCGACGTACTGGTAGCCGCGTCGAGGACGAACTCGGAAAATTTGATGACAAAAAGATGCGCGAACTCGAGTCAACGTTGTTAGAAGTCACCCGCGAGGCAAAGGAAGCTGATGTAGCTTTTAAGGCGACGTTACGAATGAAAACGGAGACGATTGCGAGTCTGCAGTCAGAGTTGGAGAGAGAGCGTGCCCAAGTGCGAGAGCTGAAATTTGATAGAGACGAATTCGAACGAAGATTGCGAGAATCGGAATCGAAAGAGGCGGACACGCGCGAGGCGATGCGTGAGTATATCAGCGCGTTACATCACGAGCAGCAAGGGAGAGAGGCTGTTCGCCGCGAGCTCGAACGAACGAGCGAGCGACTTCATCGCGCGGAAATTGCACTCGAGCAAGCCACTTCGCAAGAGTTGAGCATGGACTTGAAGCTCAAGTCATTGAGAAACGGAGATTTACTCACGGCATTGAGGGAGCGAGTGATTGAATGTCGCAGAGATCTCGAAAACGAGCGCAAAGCTCACGATTTATCGAGGCGAAACGCTCAAAAGCACCTCATCGCTAAGGATCGTTTCTTAATGCGAGCCAGGGATAGGATGCGGGCGCTTGGCATGCAGGTTGAGCTCCTTGAAGTTGATTCGACCAGTTCGGACGAAAGCTAGTCAAACATAGAAGTACAGTAGATTGATGTGTAGCGATATTTCCTAGATAGTAGATGCTTACAACGTGCTTGCACTCGCGCGATGCTATTAGACGTCCAAAATCTTAAACGTCGTGACAATATGTTCCAATAATGCAGCTGCTTCGGGGCCCTTGTCATCGGGCATCTGACACGTGAGTGAGATAATATCCTTTCTACCGAGCTTGCGCCCGCTCCCGACGGGACCAGGGCCCAACGCTACTACTCCCCAGAAATGCAACGCAAGCATGGAAGCGGTGACGTACTCAAAGTAATAGTACCGTCCATCATCGCTCACGCGAGAGTTGATCACCTTGCTCACAGCTTGACCCCGATTTGTACTCCCCTCGCTCTCTAATGGCGCGAACTTTCTCGCCACATCCTTCGCATAATCCTCCGGAGTCGCAAACTCTGGTTCCTCCAGCTCACCCAGTCGAAGCGACGGTGTCTTCCCGTACGGCTTCACCTGCACCTTGAACCGGCGCCCCCCATACTCGCTCACCGGATGAATTTCAATTTCCGAGATCCCATTAGGCAAATCCTTCACCCAATCCTTCGGCGTAAGCAGCGCGTAGCCATTCTCCAGATCGACGTACGGCACCAACTCAACGCCCTGGAACGTTTCGCCTTCCAACGCCAACGCCTCTTTCGCCCCTTCCGACATCTCATCCGCCGCGCGCGCGCCATCGCGCGTCGTCCAGGGCACTAACGCAGGCACCGTCACCATCGCCATCGCTTTCCGGCGTCCGAGACCCGATGCATCAGCGCGAGACGTTCGTTGTGTTTCCATAACCACGTTGGATAGCGCCAACGCTTCATCGGTCGCGTCGTATCCGACAGCGCCGAAACGTCGCACCCGCGACGCCAGAGCTCGACCGGTGATTCTTCGCGCGACGTTTGAGCGCGCGATACGCGGCGTTACCGTCCGACGCGTCGCCGTTGTCGTCATTTCGCGCGTTTCGCGAGTCGTGCAGTGAAGCTGAGTGAAAAAAGTGAAGTCGAGTTGCGACAGTGAGCGACGCCTGCGCGTTCACGAGACTGGAGACGAACGCCGACGCGGCGGCGGCGAGACCTTTGACGCGTTGAAAAGGGGGTCGAGATGGTGCGTTCGCGGGTAGCGATCGAACGACGCGACGCGATGCGACGTGACGCGCACAAAAGTGTGTGTGAATGCTCCGACTGACCACTGTCCGACGACGGAAACCTCTCGCGCGCGCAGTCGAAACACCATCCAGATTTAATCATGTGTAGGAAGATGCCAGGGATCTCCATCGGGAGGCTTTGTGAGAAGTGTACGTGGCGAACGCGAACGCGTGTCGTGCGTGTCGTGCGTGTGTGCCGCGGGCGGGCGGAACGCCCGGCATTAGGGACGACGTGAAACAGACGTGAGCGGAGAGACTGACTTGTTTTTCTTTCTTTCGAATTCTCAGGCGATGGTAAGTGTGTGATTTGTGATTCACACGTGCGCCCGGCGACGTTGGTCCGCGTATGTGATGAGTGCAACTATGGGACGAATCAGGGAAGGTGTGTTATTTGTGGTGGAGTGGGAGTTGCGGACGCGTACTATTGCAAAGGATGCACGCTGATGGAGAAGGATAGAGATGGATGTCCGAAGATTATCAATCTAGGCGCGGCGAGGACTGATTTGTTCTATGAACGGAAGAAGTACGGTTTCAAGCCGCGCGATGCCTAGTTCCCTAGTCAGTTTTGCTAATCAATACAATTTCTAGAACAAATGTTACGTTCGCATCCTAACGCGAAGCCGACCGCCGTTCGGGAGGTTGCCTTGAATAGATTGAAGCGCCGACGCGATTGTTGGATACGATTTTATGCCGTCAACGCCGAGTGGTTCACCCTCGTCTTCGGGCATTTCGTGAAGCAGATCGTCTTCCAGTTCTGCCGCACATGAGGCGAAGAGGCTGCCTTCGCCATGAAAAATTTCACTATTGATGCGAATCAATTCCACGTCCGATTTGAACGCGTCTACCTGCCGATAGTAAGAGCTCTTCAAACGAGCCATAATGAGATCAAGACTCATCGGTGTCGGGACGACTGAGCAGTAATTCGTCCGAACTCCATTGGCTCGGACGAATGACTCATTTGGTCCAATCAAGTTGATGAACGCTTCGAACCTCTCGTTACGCATGACGCACTCCAACCGCGACACGAGTTGTTTTCGAGCCGTTTTACCTATGAGTACAGTATTTTCGTCAATGTTGAAGAAGCGAGATGGTTTCGGTCCTCGTGAAGTAGATGCTTCCGATAACGCCTTGGCGTGCTCTTTGCGCATGGCGTCATCCGTGTACAACTCCCAAAAGCTATGGTCCATAAACTTGTCATCTTCGTTTTGAACGTTGAAGTACTGGACGCAAAGAGTGTTCCACGGCGAGCCGCGCCATCTGCCTTCATTTTCGCGCTTCTTGTTGACGATGCCAAACCACGGCGACATGTCGCCGAGGCCAGTGTCATCCCACAAAGCAGCGCAAAGATCTCCTCGATTCCACGCGTGACTTTCCGCCGTGAGATATCTAGAGAGAGGGACTAAAAAGTCGGCAGTGTCACTCTTCTTGAGCTCGATGAGAAAGTCAGAGCCGCAATCGTTGCAAGCAGGATCGATGAGCTTGAGCTCGATCAAACAATGCGTATCGTAAGTACCGTCATCAGAGATGACGTAACGAAGCGACTGCACAACGCACGGCTCTACAAATCTCATCGAAGTGAGACTCTGCCAAGGTGCCTCGCTCAGCCAATCGACGCCGTTTTCTCGCATTCGTTCGTAGTGACCCTGCGCAACGTAAACAACGCGATCTCCGAGTTGAGGAACGTAAGCGCCGGCGGTGACACTCGTGGCACAAAGCCATGAATAGGCTTCATGTAGGCGTATATCTGCCCTTGATTTGATCTCAACTTTCGGCTTCTTACGCTCCATCTTTTCCTCTTCCTCCGCATCCTCCTCTCCAGATTCAATCCCAAGCTCTTGCATTTCCCTCTTCCTTCTCCGCGTAATTCTTGGCTGACCCTCCTCTTCGTCGTCGTCACTCGTTTCATAAGTATCAACACCAAGTCGGTCCGGTCTACGAGGCTGGCGCGTACTTCTACGCGTAGCTGGATCTTCTGACTCAGAAAACTCTGATTCGTCCGAGTCGAACCGGCGCCGTTGTCTTCTAGATCTGCGGGCTCGATCTCGTTCACGTCTCCTCGCGAGACGCTCGGCGTCGCTATCGTAGTCCTCATCCTCATCCTCTTCATCGAGATCGATTTCGACGTCTTCATCGTCGTCGTCATCCTGCTCGCCTGCTGAAACGTCTTCGTCGTCTGACATTCTATACATAATCGTGCCCGCCGGAGCCGGGATGTCTGGTGCACTCCACGGGCCTTGCACTTCTTCCGGCGCGAGCGCGGCTAAAGATGGCGGGGCTACCGTTACATCCATCATACCTGCATCCGCCGTTGGCAAACACTTGGCCACTTGTCCAGATTGAAACGCAGACTGATACGGGTCGGGGTAAGGATCACCCATCGCATCACACAACAAGTTGCGACGATACACGTCGTTGAGGAGTGCCCCAGTCGCCAAGTCAATCAGATGGCCACCTTCACTTCTCCCAAGAAAATCGTCGCTGATGAACTCCGTTTGGAAAAACTGTTCGTATTTCGTACGCAGTAGGCGCACGCTATCGCCCGTGCCAAAGATTGAAAATTGACCCGCCAAATCAGAGACAACGATGGAGGTTCCATCCGGGTGCCAGTTTCCATCGACAAGTTGAGTGTTGCAATGAGATCCATCGAACACGCGAATCGCGCTGCCTTTTACAATGTCCCATATTATCGCTTTCCCATCATAGCTCGCGCTCATCGCCAGCCGCGGATCTCTTGGGTTCCCTTGCAGTACGTACGTGGACGAACCGTGTTCCTGCATGCAGTGGCGCAACTTTCCAGTCGCGGCATCCCACACTCTGATAGACTGATCACCCATCGACGCGATGACGTTCGTATCATCCGAGGACCACACAGCGATGTGCATGTTAGGTACAGTAGGACCTCTGCGTGTGTACTGCTGAGATGTGATGGAGTCCATGCGCTGCTGGGCGCGCAACGCCGCGGCGTCGTCGGGCGTCGTCAGAGTCGATTGAAGTACCCAACTCAGTGGTCTGTGACCACTTGGAGCCCAAATCCTCGCCTGGCCTTCCTTGGAAGCGGATAGTAAAAGATTGGCGTGATGCGCAAAGTAGACGGACACGACGTCGTTTAGATGCGTTCCCGAGACTGAAATCTTCTTGACTGATCCGTCGGGAGGTGAACCGTCTCCAACTGCCAGCATCTCGTTGAGACCCAGCTGCCACATGAAAACCTTACACGTATTCGTGCCGACAGCGAACACATCGCCTGTCGCGTTGAACGCACCACAAAGTACTTGACAGTCACCGTCAGCTGGCCGTTCCTGCTCGTCGACGGGTTCCGCGGCGATGGCGTCCAACTGCGCTCGCCTCGTTCGCATTCCTGGAGAAGTGGCGTCATTCGCCATGGCGGCCAAAGGCATGACATCATGCTCTAAGATTTGCCCGCCAGTGATGTTATTCCCATCAACGTTCAAGTCGATGACCATCGGTTTGACATCGTTTGAACTTCGAACCGCGCTCCATAATCGCACTGTTCCGTCGTCCGCCGTGCTGAGCAATACGTGCGACACGAGCGGACAAAAATGCAACTCTGTAATCGAGCGCATGTGTCCGAGCAACACCGCTATCGGAGCCCCGGTCCATAGATTCCACGTTCTGATACTCGTATCCGTAGACGCTGAAGCGACAATCTCTTCAGTATCGTCGATGGCGACGTACGTAATCTCTCCCACGTGTCCTCTGCACGCAGACTGCAACAAACCGTTGTGCGTCGACCAAATCTTCACGAGTCTGTCGTCACCACCCGTGACAAGCCGCTGCCCACTTTTACTCAACACGGCGCAATACGCCGCGTCGCGATGCGCTCGCAGCGTTCGCAAACAATTGATATTTTTGGTCAACACGCTCGTTTCCAAAAACTCTCTCGTTTCTCCCCTCCTCGCGCTTCTTCGTCCGCCACGCACTTCCCTCTTCAACACACCCCTGTGCGCGAGTCCGAGCACCCGCTCAACGCGGGCATAATCCCCCTCCACACCGCTCGCGTCTCGCCGTTCCTCTTCACCGCGTCTCGCGCGTCCATCCTCTCCGCTCGTCCCCGCGTGCGCGTTGGACAACGCTCGCTCCAACGCATCCTCTCGCACGCTCGCGAACGCCCCTCGAGCCAACTCCTCGAACGTCGCGTCGCGTTCGACCCCGAACACGTCCGTCCGCCTCGGAAACGCCCCGACATCCCTCGACGCCCGCTCGAACGCTTCGGCGACGTCCGCGAACGCCGCACCTCGGCGTCGAAGGTACGACGCGACCGCGAACGCCACAGTCTCTTCGTCGATCGAAGGTACCCCACGCGCGTCGCTCGGTCGAACCCCGCCGGAGCTGCAGCCGTCGTCGTCGTCGTCTCGCGTCGGCATCTCGCGCGCGAGCGCGTCAAGACGCACCGCACCGAGCGTCCGAAACTGCCGTTCAAAGTACGTACGTTTCGTGCGTGAAAGGCGTGAATTTTCATTCCAAATGCGCAACGACCCGGCCACACTCGACGACGCGGCATGCCATCCACGTCGTCTTCGTCGTCGACGACGACGACGACGACGACGAACGAGGTGTTGAAGAAAGAGGAAGAGGCGCTCATCACGCTCATGAAGGAACGCGCGCTCGTGAAGTGTAAGAGCGCGCAGAGACAGTACTACGAGTGCGTCAAGGGTCGAATGATATCTGTCGTGTGGGCGTGTCGAGAGCGTGCGACGGCGATGAGCGCGTGTTTGAGCGACCACACGAGCGAAAAGGTGTTGGAGGATATGAAGGCAAGGTGGGTATCGGCGGGGAAGCCGTCCATCGCGGATAGGAACGCGGTACCGAAGTTTTAGAAGGAGGATGCTTCGGCTCGCGGACTTAAGTCTTGCGGACGTCTCGACTTTATAACGCGGTTCGGTTCAGTTCGGTTCGGTTTACCGCCGCTTAGTGTATTCGTTGTGTATCATTACAATCATCATAGCGCATCTATCGCTCTTCTTTCGTCCACGCGCGCTAGATGAGGTCTGATTCCAGGTGCGTCGCTCGCGCCTTCCGTCTGAGGTCCTCTGCAAGATGCAAAGGTGGATAACGCCCCCGACCCACCACCGCATATTTTGTCGCGCGCCACGCGTCCGAGAGGGAGCCCCAGGACCGTGCGCACACGAAGAAGAACATGCACGCCGCGGTCGCGACGCGATTTGCCGTCGGTGCGCCGCGCGCGTCGACGCCGACGACGCACCGCGTGAAGTCTGCGGAACGCGTGACGTCAGTCAGCCGCCAACCTGGATGTAGACGAGGGGTCGCGACGGCGCCGAGAGCGGCGGCGAAGAGCGCGGAGCGCACGGATGAAGAGCGGTTGGATGGAAGACCGATATATGCGCCGGCGAGCTACACGGAGATGTGCCACGATGCGTATGCGAGCGTGAGGGATGCGCTTCGAGATGGAAAGAAACTTATTGAGGTTGAGTTCCCAGCCATTCCGGGAGAGGACGCGGATTACAAGGCGGCTTCGGACGTGTACATTGATGCAAACGTGCAGTACGCGTTGGTTGTCGCGCAAAAGCTCAACGTCGAGCAAGGGAAGAAGGTGGATATTTTAGTGCCAGATGGGATCGAGTATCGTCGCGCGAAGAAGATTTTTGAGAACGCGTTGGATCTTTCCACGGGCGTGCGATTGAACGTGTTGGACGGTAAGAAGGGAAGTATGTTTGGATCTGCGTTCGGTGATTTGCTCGGCAACAAGGGTTTGCGCACGAGAACCGAAGCGGAGAAGGATTTCGATTTCGCCGAAGCCGACTGCTTCATCGCTGTCAACCTCAGCACCATCGAACTCGAGACTCTGGAGTCTTTCGTCAAAGAAAAGGCTAACGGACGCCCGGTGATCACGTTAAATGTTCAGTTGGACACGCTTCGCGCCGATCTCGGTTTGTTCTCCTTCCCGGAGCGAGACTTGCACTATCGCTTCTTATCCGCTTTCACGCCGGCGTTCTACTTGAGAGCGAGAAACTATTCTCGCACCATCAACGTGTCGCCGTTTGTCATCAACTACTCTGGGGCGATTTTCCGTGAGTACCCAGCCCCGTGGCAAGTGATGATCAAGCAAAACAACGGCACTCTCGCTTGCGTCGCCGAGAATGAAGATAGGTTCACGCTCGCTGAGGCAAAGGAGGAAATGTTGATCGCGCTCGGCATCAACGACGCGGACGACAGCCCGATGAAGAAGCTTCGAAGCGGCTACAAGACGTCCACGTGGTGGGAGGAAGACTGCGAGGATGAGCAATTCGATGCGTGGAGAACTTAAGGAATTCCCCCGCTGACACTTACTAGCTAGGCGCTTTATTAAAATACTTTGGCTTTGTGTTTCAACGCGTCGTCAATCCTTCTTACCGGCTCGAATGGGTGTCAAATCTCCGCTCGAGCCGCTCTTCGCACTCAATAATCTAGAAGTACCGGCGTTGTCATCGCCGTTCGTCGGGTTGTTTCGAAATCCAAACGACGACACCGCGCCCAACTCCATATCCGTCGAGCTCGAAGACCGAGGTATTCTCGGATCGCTCGCCCCCGGACCGCGAATCGCCGGTGCGCTCTTAAACAAAGCGTTGTAACCCGCTGTACACACCCCCGCAAACACTACGAAACCAAACAACCCCATCACTAAAAGGAGCGCGATGCCGAACACTCCGCCAAACGTGAGAGGTTGTTGCGTTCCATCTTCGCTCGCCAACACGTCGTACTTCGCCTCAGAAATCTCTCCAAGTGTTCCGCCGCTCACGACAGCAGCTTTTATAATCCAAGACCCGATCCTACGCATCGCGAGAACGCATCGTCGTCGTCAGTACTCGAGTTTGCCTTCGCACGCTTTGTCGAATCCTTCAGTTCGCTTATTCCAAAGGAATTTCCCTTCACGCGTCTCCCGTCATCCATCGCGTCGCCATCGTCGTCGTTGTCGTTGTCACGTACGGTAAATGAATCCCTCCCTGATACACCTTGGTGTCCGCTCCCCGTTGCCCATTCGCCCCGAGCTCGGGCGTCGCGCCGTTCAACGTGTACAACACGCTGCTTCCACCCGCACCCTTCAGCGTCACTCGCAAGTCCTTCGTCGCCGTCGATCCGCTCTCTGGATCAAACACGACCGTCGACGCGTCGACGATGACAAACATCACCGCGAAGCACGCCGCCAGCGTCTTTGTGACGCGCGCATCGAAGCGCATGGCGAACGGAAAGCACAGATGAAAGCAAAATCAACAGTTCTCGAGTCGCCCTCTGAGGAAGTTGCCCGCAGACCGAGGCGGGATACATGTCGTCGTCACCGGCGACGTCGAGGGCGTACGTCGGCGACGCAACCTGCGTCGTCCCACTCGCGGTTCGACGCGATGCGAACGCGCTCAGTGGTGGTGAAGACGCACGCGACGAACACGACGCGACGACGCTGTTGGTAGGAACAGGTGGGTCGCTGACGTGGTACGCACCCTTTGACGCCGATGCGACGGGTGGAAGGCGTCGAGCGTGCGTGAGGGTGTTTGAAGACGGCGAACGCGTACACGGTGGACGCGATTTCGGCGATGGCAAGCGCGTTGTTGCGTGGGGAGAGCGGAGAGTGCGCGTAGTGCGCGCGAGCGAAGAGAGAAGCGGTGACGGCTGGACGTTGCAGACAGAGAGCGGTTTGCCGGCGTTCGGGGCGTGGGTGCACGATGTTCGAGGGGTTTTGAGTGCGAGCGGTGGTGATTCACGGGATGTCGCGGTTGGGTTGAGCGATAACTCGGTCGAACGGTGGTGTGAGAACGTCGGAGAACATGGCCAACGAGCGTGGACTAGAGCGGCGCGCATGGAGTGCGAATCAAGATGTTTGTTGTATACGCTCGAACTCAGCGCGAGCGCGACGTGGGAAGGAATGAGAGTCGCGGGTGGGACAATTTACAACGAAATTCAGGTGTGGGGGGTCACCGATGGCGTCGTTCGTGAGAATTGCGTCGGACACGAGGGATCGTTGATGAGAGTGCGCTTTAGCGACGACGGATCTAGCATATACTCGGCGAGCGATGATAGAACGGCACGGGTATGGAATTTGGAAGACGGAACGGGCGCAGATGGTAGCTTTAGGACTATTCGTCCGCACGTGGTTTTGGCTGGGCACGTCGCTCGAGTTTGGGACTGCGTGCGTGTTGAAGGAGAACGGCCGGTCTATGCCACCGGCGGAGAGGATTGCACGGTGCGCATCTGGGATGCAAATGCCGCGGCTGGCGGCGAAACTTTGGCAGACGGGGTTCGAAAGCGAGAAGATTGCGAATTAGCGGCGCTTCGAGGCCACCGAGGGCGCGGGATCTGGCGTTTGTGCGCGCTGAGAGCGCCGAACGGAAGCGTCACTCTGGCGAGCGCCGGAGCAGACGGGAGCGTCAAGCTATGGAACATGAGTGATTGGACGAGAACCCAGGCGACTAGCGCCGGTAGCATGGCTCTCCACGAGAGCACGACGCCCGTTCCACCAGGTCGAGTGGATAAAGCGATGACAGACGAAGTGAAGGATGTCAACATGGCGGATGTCGACGCCCAAGAGGGCGATGCGCAAAGCGGCAAAAAACGCAAAAAGAAGAGCAAAAGGCGACAGAGCGTTTTCAGCGCTGACGACGAATTCGTGCGCGTCGTGCGCGTACTTCGTCACGGAAGTTTATTCGTTGCCACCAATCACGGCTTCTTATATCGCGTGAAGTGGATGAGAGATCGTGAAACGTGGGACTGGCAGCTCGCGTACGACAACGCGTCGTCTCTGATGTCCATGTGCGTCGAAGAAGCGGACGAAGAGGACGTCGTCGCTCTCGCGGATCTCGACGGAAAGATCATTATCGTGCGATTATCGAGAGCAACCGGAGAGTGTACCGAGGTGACGAAAATTGATGCGTCGGAACCTCGTCTACTCATGGATGTCTTCTTTTGCAAGGGAAAAATTTTCGCCTCAATCGTCGGCGGCGTCATCAAATGCTGGCGCATCGCCAACCCGACTGAGTGCTCATTCACGTTGAAGAATCCCTACGGTCATCGCATCTTGGCACTCGATGTGTGCGAGAACTCAAAAGTCGTTCTCGTTGGGGATCAAAAGGGTAATCTGTGCGTTTTCAACGTAGCTGTCGACGCGGCGGAGCTGCCTGTGATTGCGCAAAAGTGGTCTGCGCACGAAAAGAATTGCTCGGTAAACGTGTGCAGGATTCAGGACGGTCCTTCGTTCATCACCGGTGGCCGTGACTCTAACGTTTGTACGTGGAACATGGTCCGAAGTGGCGACAAGATGGAGCTCGTGCTAGCATCTAAATGGACCGCTCCGTCCAAATCGAGTGTCATGTTCGCAGGCGTAGGCGAGTCGGGTGAACTCGAACACGCCGCAGGATTCCGTGAAACAGACTTTGTGGCGTACTCAGTCGATGATCAGCGTCAAACGTTGCGCGTCGCATGCAAAAAGATCAATATGCCGCACGATGCTCTCATGGGCTATGGCGACAAGATCATTTTCGTGTACCGCAAAGCCAAAGAGCTCCACATCTCGATGCGATGGTCCGAATCGCACGCTGATTCGAGCCTGGATAAACAAACCAACATCTGGTCTCATGGGTAAGTATCGCGGCGCGTCGACCCCATCACGGATCCGATGATTGGAACATATATGAAGTAATATGAGGCGCTCTACGCGTGCAGCCGGCTCGTCCAACACTAAGAGCTGCAGACATTGCCCCTGGCTCGCGCCAGACGTTGGCGGTGTGGCGGCAGGTGTGACGAGTGTCAAAATATGATCGGAGAAGGCATATATGAGGATCCAAAGCGAATCTGACATTTGCGCCACTCGTTTTCTTTTTCGCGGCGCAATGAACCTCTTACTGACGTTTTCTACTCAATCGCAGGAGAGAAATTCACACTGTCGGTATCATTCCGGCGCCGGATGACTCATCTCTGTGCGTCGTCTCTGGCGCCGAAGATGGAACGGTGATGCGTTTCTTGTACGATCCGAAGCGAGAAGACGGTTCACGCGTGCATTCGCCCGCGGATATATGTAAGCACCCGGGTGGAAGAACTGTCAAGGCTTTGAGCGTGTTTAAGGAGAGCGACACATCCTACATGTTGTGCGCGGGAGGAGCCAAGGAAGTGCTTCTCGCGTTCCGCATTACTTGGTTTCGCAACGAATCGAACGCGTGGGAGGTGAGATCGAAGGCGCTGGTGATACCGAAGCCTATTGATAAACCGGGGACGCGTTCATGGAAGAAAGGATGCGGTTTCGTCGAACCTAGGCGTGAGAGTGATCAACGCATCATGGATGTGGCGACGTACGCGAGTGGCAAGCAGATGCGCGTCGTGTACTCGACAAGCCTCGGCGAAGTATCGGTGGTTTGTGTGGACGAGAAGGCGCGCGCGTGGCAGACGCTCTCATCATTACAGTATCACACGTGTCCTGTTCTCAGCGTTGACGTGATTGAGTCCACAAAGGGGGTTTGGGGCGTGACGGGCGGTACGGACGGCGGCGTCGCGCTTTGGCGCATGATGGAGGATACTTCTTCGATTTCTCCCGCTCTCACGTTCGAACAAGTGCATCAATCGGGCGTCAACGCCCTTTCAATTGCGCAGACGAAAACTGAGGGGACATTTATCATCGTCAGTGGGGGAGACGACCAGACTTTGCGAGCGCAAGAGATTGTTGTTGACGCCTCGGGCGCCGCTTTGGCGTCGCGCACGGCGACGTTTGATTTTTCTCATAGTTCGGCGATACGAAGCGTGTGGACAGATGGATCGCGCATCGTGTCCACTTCCGTCGATCAGCGCGTCAAATTCTGGCTTTTGGATGATTCATTCACCATCCATTCGGAACGAGGCGTCATGACGCAGGCCCCAGAACCAGAAGCCATAGTCGTGCACCGCTCATCCGCGGGCGCGCTCACCATGGCGGTCGCCGGACGCGGCTTCGAAATCTTCGACATCGCGCGGGCATGACTCGAAACGCAATCGTCTCATTTAGACTTTAGGTTATAGTATAGACACATTCTTTCTCTATCCGCGGTCGCTTTCCTCGCCTCTCTGCTCTTCTCTTTTCCGCTTTCTCTCTGCGTTCCCCTCGCCGCGCGCAATTCGTTCACCCCACGCCTACTTCCCGCTCGTGTACGCGGCAATCTTCGCGATCGCGTGCAACATCGTCACAAACCCGATGAAGCACACCGACATACCGAGCACGACCACCGGCGTGATCTTCAAACCCGGGGACTCATCTGTGTAAAATCTCAGCAAACTTCCAGAAGGCGGAGGACGTCTCGCGTCCCCGGAACTCGCCGCCGGTCTGCGTCTAATGGAGGCTATTCATCGCGTCAAGCGTAACGAAAGAATGAGTTCACCAGGCATCGTCAGTCCACCGTTGCGCATCGGTCCGTCATCGCGTCCATCCATCACCACGACTTTTCGAGACTCATTCGACTAAGTGACTGATTTGATTGCATTCAGTCCCGATCTCGACCCACGTCGCGTCGCGTATCTCCCCGCATCCATCCATCGCGATCGCTCGTTCCGCGTCATCGTCATCGTCGTCGCTTCGTCGACGCACTCGTTCTCGGTCCGGACATTTCTCTTTTGCGCGCGTCGTTCTATGCCGAAAAACCCACATCTTGTTTCGCTAGTACAAACCACACACGTCGACGCCCTTTCGTCCGCGCGTTGTTTCATCCATCCGTCACGAAGAAATGAAACCCCGACGCGCAACGACGTCCGGTGATCGACGCTCTGCGACGGTCTCCGTCGGCTCGGTTTTCGCGGCGACGTTGGCGCTTGCGGCGAGCGTCGCGACGGGGTTCGTGCTCGAGATCAAACACGACGCCGAGGAGTGCGTGTATTCGGTACGTGTATCGACGCGACGCGACGCGACGCCAATGTTTTGGATCGTTACATGCGTGACGAGATCGGTCGACTGACTTGCCTTCGTTTTCCTTCTTTGCTTCGCATCAGACGTACGCGAGCGATGACCCGACGAGGTGTGCGAAGCACGAGACGGAGGTGCACGCGCGCTTCGCGACGCAACCCGCGGGACGATGGGCAGCGAGGAGCATCGAGGGCACGCTATACGATCCGGAGGGGAAACAGCTTGAGACGACGACGTTTACCCATGGCGATGCGGACGGGGTGTGGGAGATTGAGCAAAAGGCGACGGGGTGTGGGACGTACAGCGCGTGTTTTAAAGTGGTAAACGGGGCAACCAATGACAACGCGAGGACGCAGGTTGAGCTTGATTATTTCCAAGTTTTGCACGCCCCGGGCGGTAGAGTGGATGACGAGTCGTCGGAGAAAAAGTTGAGGGAACTATCGAAGGCGCAGACTCGCGAGGGCTTAAAGGCACAGGGGATGGATGAAGCGCACGAAAAGGTGAGCGGGTTGAACAACTGGGTGCAACAGTTGCGTCAGGAGCTCAACTACCTTCAGATTCGCGGGCAAAGACACAAACGCACGGTGGAGTCGAACGCCCGACGCACGGTGCGCTGGACCTTTGTCGAAGTTGCTGTGCTTATAAGCGTCACCGGGGTGCAAGTGGTTACCGTGAAGAGGTTTTTCGACGTGCAAACGCGCGTGCACGAGAACCGCCGAGCGACGATGGGTGGCGGCGGAGGCGGAGGCTCGTATAGAAACAGCTTCGGTGATCAGATGCACCGCGTCGCCGGTCCGATGGCGGGTATGGCGGCTGACGCGGCGCAACGAGGCGTCGCGGGTTTGAAAAAGTCTCTCGGGATCGCCGGTCGGGATTCTCGATCGTATCATTTGGGCTGACGGGTAAACTCTACGGATTAAATTGCAATACAAATTCATAGATTTAAAGGATAGTTTACACGGCATCTTCCACCGGCACGGCGTTTTCGAGCTCATCTGAGTGAAAGTGCTCTGGCATGAGCGTCTCGAAATCGTGCACCGTGGATATAATGTGATCGGCGTGTTCGCACACGATGAGATCGCCCCCGTCTCTCGCGTGCGTTCCGACTAAAACGTTGACCCATCCAATCTGTTTCGCCGCGCGCATGTTACTTGTGCTATCATCCAGAAACAAACACCTCGACGGGTCCTTAACGCCCGCGATGCGCATCGCCGCCTCGTAAGCCTTTACCGAGTGCTTCGTCTCGAAATCCACCGCGCGAACATCGATGATTCCTTCAAACAAATCATCCACGCCCAACAGTCGCAGACATCGTTCGGCGTGCTCCTTTACGCTCGCCGTAAACACCCATTTCGGCGTCTTAATCCTCTCCAGCATCTCACGCAACGCCGAATCCGGAGATATGTGTCGCTCCAAATCAACATCGTGCGCGTACCGCAGAAACTCATCCACACCCTCGCGCAAAAGGTTTTCTTCTTGCAAACCTCGCAAACACGTGCCGTAGCGCTTGTACAACGCGTACGCCCGTCCCTCATCCAAACCGAGCTTTTCCGTCGTGTACCGCTCAATCTGCGCCGTGATCATGTTTGCAGTCGCCCACTCGTTTTTATACAAGCAATCATCGCAATCGAAAAAGATGACGTCGTGCGTCGGCGTCGGCTTTGCGCCCGTTCCCTTTTGCTTGGAAGAGCTCTTCTGACGCGCCACCACCGCCGCCGCACCATCCATCGCGTTCGACGATCCGTTAGCCCGCATCATCCCGTCGCGCACGATTCGCCGTCCTTCCCGAGATCGTCCTCCGCCTTCTTTCGGTGGGTTCAAGGCCGCGCGCGAGACGACGCGCGTCGGCATCTGAGGCAACCGGTGCCGTCTTTCCGAGAGCAGAAACAAAATGGTTTTTTTTTTAAATTTGAACGTCAAACCGCGACGTGCGCCGCTCGATCCGATCGACGTTCGCGCGCGCACTGATTGACTGATTCGGTCGTCGACGTTGACGATCGTCGCGCGCGTTGAGTGAGACGCCACGATCCTCGCGCGCGTCGGAAGAGCGTTGAACGCGAGCGTTCGCGCGATCTCGGGCGTGGACGTCGCGAGGGCGAGCTCGAGCTTTGTGTCCGCGTTCGAGAGCGGTACGTTGCGCGAGAGAAAGACGGAGACGGAGCGAACGACGGCGGGAATGGTTGAGATGCAAACCAAGGGGGATCACGGGTACGATTACGACGTCGTCGTCATCGGCGGTGGGTCGGGCGGGTTGGCAGCGGCGAAGGAGGCGGCGAAACACGGCGCCAAGACGGCGTGCTTGGACTTTGTGAAACCGTCGCCGGCTGGCACGACTTGGGGACTCGGTGGGACGTGCGTGAACGTTGGATGCATTCCGAAAAAGCTCATGCACACGGCTGGGTTGTTGGGAGAGTCGTTCAGCGACGCGAGGGAGTACGGTTGGAAGCTCGCGAGCGAGGGCCATGACTGGTCAAAGATGGTGGAACAGATTCAAAACCACATTGGATCGCTCAACTTTGGATACCGCACGACACTTCGGGAAAAGAATGTGACGTACATCAACGCGTACGGTAAGTTTAAGGATGCGCACACCGTTGTCGCGACGAAGAAGAATGGACAAGAGCAAGAAATTACGGCGGACAAGATTGTCATCGCCGTTGGCGGACGTCCGTCGTACCCGGATGCGCCGGGTGCGAAGGAGTGCTGCATCAGCTCTGACGACATCTTTTCTCTCCCGACTCCGCCGGGTAAGACGCTCTGCGTCGGTGCTTCCTACATCTCTCTCGAGACGGCGGGTTTCCTCACGGCACTCGGATTTGAAACGTCTGTCGCTATTCGATCCATTCCGTTGAGAGGTTTCGACCAAGAAATCGCGGAAAAGATTGTCAAGTACATGGGCCAGACCGGAACTCGATTCCTTCGCGACTCTCAGCCGACCAAGTTTGAAAAGCTCGAGAGCGGCAAGGTGAAGGTGACGTTTGAAAACACGATGTTTGGCAACGAGTTTGAAGAAGAGTTTGACACGGTTGTCGTGGCGGTGGGTAGAGATGCGGTCACGGAAGGCATCGATCTCCCGGCGGCGGGAGTCGAATTCAACCCGAAGAATGGCAAGATTCCGTGCGTCGACGAACAAACGAACGTTCCAAACATTTACGCGATTGGCGACGTGCTCGACACGCGTCAAGAGCTCACCCCAGTGGCCATCAAGGCGGGTGTCCGTTTGATGCGTCGCATCTATTCCGAAACGCCTTACAAGGAAAAGATGAGCTATGACCTTGTGCCGACTACCGTTTTCACGCCTTTGGAATACGGTACCATTGGCATGAGCGAGGAACTCGCCGTCGAAACGTACGGCGCAGATAATGTTGAATGCTACGTGTCGTACTTCAAGCCGCTAGAGTGGACCGTCAACCACGAGGAGCACAAAGGTGTTGCTGTTCGTCCGGACAACTCTTGTTTTGTCAAGTTGATTACGAACTTGGCTGACGATGAGCGCGTCGTTGGTTTCCACTATCTCGGCCCGAACGCGGGTGAGGTGACTCAAGGTTACGCTGTCGCCATGAAGATGGGCGCGAAGAAGGCTGACTTTGATGAAACTGTCGGCATCCACCCGACCGTGTCCGAAGAGTTTACCATTCTTGAAATTACGAAGCGTAGTGGCGTTGATCCCACTAAGAGAGGTTGCTGAGGATAAGTTCGCCACCATGGTGCTGGGGTAGAGAGTTGTTGTTAAAGCGCCGATGTTTCAAGTTTGCGCTCTCTTCGCCCCACGTGGTGGCTCGCTTTCGTTATGATACGCGAAAGCCCTCCTGATCGATCAGCGATTCATGAGTGAACTGATTTTAGTGACGACGACTGTCGTAAACACAAGTTTTTGTGTCGACGTCGTCTGATTCCGTTTGGTTCGTTTTTGATGAGTTGACGATGACGACGTGTTTGCGCTGTATGCATTTTTGCGTGCGCATGCACACGTCGCTTCGTTGATGTCGAAACTGATGACGTATGGTTTCTCAGGCTTATTCAAAACGTGCGTGCTTGTAATAATCTCAACGTTTACATTACATCCTGAAACTACTTTAAATTTCGCGCGGGCTTCTATTACAACAACATCTTCATCGCTCTGACCTTCCATTTTCGATGCGGCAAATACAGAAGAGCTGGGTCACTGACGATACCAAAGTCGCCCAAACCTCTCATCTTCTGTAACACTGGCTTCTCGCGCTGGAAACATTCGACGCTGTATTTTCCGTGGTACCGACCACTGCCGCTATCTCCAACACCTCCAAAGGGCAAGCTGTCGTGACCGCAGTGCGTCAGCGTACCGTTCACGGTGACGCCTCCTGCGTGCGTGTTGTCCAGTATGAAACGTGTCTTAGCGGCAGTGCGGCTAAATATGTACATGGTCAGCGGCTTGGGCTTGGATCGAATCACGTCGATCACTTCATCGAGCGTCGAGTAAGGTAGCACGCAGAGGATGGGGGCGAAGAGCTCATCTTGCATGAGCGGCGAAGCATCTTTCTCGCAAAGCACAACGGTGGGCTCGACCATTCGAGTGTTGACATTGTAACCGCCACCGCATACGAGCTGATCTCCACTTCTCCCGAGTTTCAAGGCGTCCAGCATTTTTGCAATATGATCCATTCTACCACTCGGACCACCGATTCGCGTCATCGATCCCTCCACCGAGGCGTCAGGCACGAATCGCTGAACCCAATACTTGCATGAGTCGGTAAACTCATCAACTACAGATTCGTGGCAAAGCACAAACTCTGGAGCGATGCATTGCTGGCCACAGTTGATTGTGCGCCCCCAAATACATTGTTTGGCCGCGATATTGATATCTGCACAATCAGTTACGACGACCGGATTCTTGCCGCCCAATTCGAGTGCTGTCGGTGTTAGGGTTTCAGCGGCGGCGCCCGCGACAATTTTACCAACCTTGGTGGATCCAGTGAAGAAGATAAAATCAAACTTTTGCTTTAACAGCACCTGCATGACGTTCACACCGTTTCCAGCGATTTCACTTCCGACAGCCTGCACGACGTGAGGATCGCAGTAGCTACGGATGAGCTTGACAAGCAAATCCGTCGACGCACGGCTATCGTTCGAAGGGCGGAGCACGACGGTGTTACCCGCAGCGAGCGCACCAGCCAGCGGGACCAGACTGAGTAAGAAGGGGAAGTTCCAGGTTGAGCACACCAATACGCAACCGTACGGTTGCTTCTCCAACCACTGCTGCGAAGGCCAAGTGATGATACTCTGCTCCCACACTCGTCTCCTACCCGTCCATCTTTTCAAATTTTTGATCATGGCCGAGATTTCTTTCTTCGGAAGCACGACATCGTAATAGAGCGCCTCGATGCCTTCTCGCATCAAGTCTGCGCGCAACGCCTCCAGAATTTCCTTCTCGTGGGCGTTGATCATCTTGAGCAGAGCCTTGAGCTGTTCGCGGCGCTTCTCGAGTGGCAGAGACGTCCCAGCGTTGAAACAATGACGCATATCGCTCACAACGTCTGGGATATCCTTGATGGTGGCGCCTCGCGCCAGCTTCTTTTTGTCACTCACAAACTTTAAACCGTCCAACTGAGCGCTCTGAATGTATAGGCTCTTTGACCGGTACACGGCCGGATTCAACACGGCGCGCACGACGAGGATCAACACGACCGAGACGAGGACTGGTAACGCCTTTAAACGCACGTCATCCAAGTCGAGGCCGTGTCGAAGCAACATCACTTCGAGTTTGAAGAGAGCCGCGTGCATCTCGAAGTGAAGACGAGCGCGTCGTTGGCGAGTGCGACGTAGCAAAAAGTGGTACAGATTTTGGCGCATTCTGCTTACAAATGAATACAGTCTCAATGGTGCACGCGAGCTTGAGTGGTGATAAAGTCACGCGCCTCGTCTACGCGCCGACTTTAATGGGAAGAGAAGATTGAAACATCGTTGAGAGGAGAGCGATTCGGCGCTTTTACGCCTTGGCCGCGTTCTCTTCACGCGGGCGGCCCTCAACGCGTCCAAACTCCGAAATCGTGACGCCCAAGCTTTCAAGCTTTGCCACGACTCTCGCATCATCGACGACCGGGAACTCAGCCAAGCCCGTCGGCAAGTGCATGATGCATTCGAGCACGACGTCTCTACCAGAGCGGTACTCGTCCAGGTGACTCAACGTGATGCCCTTGCAGCACAAAAAGTCTGCAATCTCGTTCACGACGCCCTTCTTGTACGGCACCGACAACTTTGCCCGACGCACGTACGGCAACAACGGCGACGTCTCGCAGTACGGGCCCTTGAGATCTTGCACCGTGTTTCTCGCCGGAAAGATACTGAAAAAGTCATACGCAGACCCCTCAAACTCCTTCTTCAAAAGCATCGGATCCGCGTTCGTCACCAAAAACATATTCGACGCCCGTCCGCCCAACCGCACGTTACGGCTCTCTTTAATCTCCGCCCCAGACGCTTCAATCATCCGGTGCACTTCATTCAGCGGCTTTTGCACGCCAATCATCGTCACGAGCAAAGGCGCGCTCTTATCGGTCGAGTACGCAGCGGCTCTCGAAAGCGCCGTCGCGTGCATCGCGCCGGCGCGTTCGAGCGCAATCTTGGACGCGCGTCGAAGGGCAAACATCTCTCGCGGGTTTACTCTGCGCTCGCGGGGTGGGGTCGACGTCGGGTCGACGTCGCACGCGGGTGTGACGTCCGAGTCACGACCGACCCCCCCTCCCTTTATCCATTTTGGTTTCGACTGGACGCGACCACCAGACGGCACACGTCCGCACCCGCGCGTTTGTGTTCTTCTCGTGGAGGCCCCGACGGAACGAACGAACGAAAGTGATGCTCGCGGCGGCGGCGAGAAGAGGACGATTCGCGCTGGCCTCCGCGTCCGCGTCCGCGTCCGCCTCGGTCGCCGCGTCGGCGGCGTGCGCGCGAGGATGGGCGACGAAGGTGGATGAGAAACTCAAAACTCGTGACGAGGAGGACGACGCGGCGACGACGAGCGGGAACGCGTCCGTGAACGCGAAAGCGTCGTTTGGATACGTCGAGGTGGATGCGTCGGAGAAGGAGGGGCTCGTGCGCGGGGTGTTTGAGCGCGTGGCGCCGTCGTACGACGTTATGAATGATTTGATGTCCGCCGGCGTGCACAGGCTGTGGAAGGATTACTTTGTGTCGAAGGTTGGGGTCTTTCCGGGTATGACGCATTTAGACGTCGCCGGTGGGACTGGGGACATTGCATTTAGGGTTCTTCGGGCGTTGGAAAAGGTGGAACGTGATGCCGAGCTCGATGGTCAGGTGTTCGACGCGTCGACGCGAGGCAAGGTCGTAGTGAGCGACATCAACCCAGCCATGTTGCACGAAGGAAAGAAGCGCGCGTCGCAGAGAGGACTAAGGCAGGATCAACTGGAGTGGTTGGAAGGCAACGCTGAACGGCTGCCGGTAGAAGACGAGTCCGTCGACGTGTACACCATTGCGTTTGGTTTGAGAAACGTGACCAACACGAGCGCCGCCATCGCAGACGCCTACAGATGCCTAAAGCCTGGCGGAAAGTACATGATTCTCGAGTTCAGCCACGTCGAGAATAAAATATTGAAGAACGTGTACGACTTTTACAGTTTCAACATCATCCCGAAACTCGGTGAGCTCGTGGCGAAGGATAGAGGTTCGTATCAGTATCTCGTCGAAAGCATTAGGAAATTTCCGACGCAAGAAAAATTGAAATCGATGATGCGGGATGTCGGTTTCAAGCACGTTACGCATGAAAATCTCACTGGAGGCATGGTTGCGGTGCATACGGGTTACAAGACCAAGTGAGGTCTAAATATAGTAGGCATTATAGCGTGCAAGTAGCGTGGTGAAATCAATCTCACTCTGTAAATGCAAATGGATCAAAGTCTTGCAGTTCATGGGAGTCATCTCCCGGTGCCAGAGCCAAACTTCTAATCTGTGACTTAAAATCACTCTTCGTTTTCGACCTTGATTTCTTCCCCTTGAATCTCTTTTTAGGTGGATCTAAGTCCTTTGAGGCACGGGTTGGTTTGCGCGCAGTGTCCTCTGGTATCTCTTTCGGTTGCCGAGCGAGATTGCTCATGCGACGCTTCGGAGCCAAACTTGGGGTTAGAACGCCATCTTCGTGCGTGGCGGTGCGACGCGTTATATCGACGGCCGATGATGAACGTACATCGACTGAGCGTTGCAATTCATTCACTTGCCGTTCCAGTTCCGCTTTGGACAGTTGCAACTCGACGATCGTCTTTTTCAAGGTTTTAATTTCAGCATCTCTGTGTGCGACCACGCGCCTGTGTTCATCCTCTTTAGTACTAATCCATTCTTTGTTCTGGCGCATCAACTTCTCCGTTTCGGATTCTAGCCGCGCATTTATAGATGCTTCGAGAGATTTCAAGCTCGCCGAATGCGTGCGTTCAAGATCCTGGCACTCGGAGAGGTGTTTGTCTTCCAGCATTGTCATCTGCAACTTTAGGGATGCGATTTCATCCTTATTCTTTTTCTCCATGTCCTTGCTGTCTAGCAACTGACGAGACTCGTCCGCGTTCGTATCTTCGAGTTCAGTCACCATTATTTTCGTTTCCTCTAATGTCGCTTCCAACTCCTCCTTCTCGAGCTTCAACTCATCGCACTTATTCTCCAGCTCGTCCATCATTCGTTCATTTTCCGTAATTTCTTCTCTACTCTGCTCAAGTTGTGCGTTGACTGTGCGCAGATTACGCTTCAGACTCTCATGATCATTCGACTTCTTTTCCAAGTCTCTCCTAAAATTGCCAATGCGTCGCTGGAGCTCCGTATTATCAGCCTCCCATCGAGCCATGTTCTTCTGCGCAGCGATGCGTTTTTCCCGTTCGTCGCTGAGTTCAGCGTCCATTTCACTGATTCGATTCGTAAGCTGACGCAACTTCTCGTCATGCAGCGCGTTAAGATTGGTCTCAAGGCTCTTGTGCTCCGTTTGTAAACGAGCCATCATTTCATTCTTCAAATTCAAAGCTTCTTCACTCGCAGTCAAACTTCGTTTTGCCTCTGAGAGCTCGAAACGAAGAGTTTCACAGTCTTTCACAGCCGCTCCGGATCGATCCTTGAACTCATCGCACAGAGATTGTAGTTCTCCTATGTTGCCGCTCAGTCGACGGTTTTCTTGAGTCGCGCTGGCGAGCTCAGATTTACACTGCTTCAACCTCACAGTCACCTTGTCCAGAGAGCTCAAGAATTTCTCGTCATCTTCCAGTCTTCCAGAGACTAGTCCAGCAGAAACATCGTAATTCCCTCTGCATTGCTCCAAAACTTTTTCGGCGCGTTCTTGATTTCTCTTCACCTCGTCGAGGGAATCACCGAGGTTGTGTATGCGTTGTACGAGTTGCTTACGTTCTTCCTTGCTTGTTTCCAGAGTCGCCTTAAGCGCCGCGCATTGCGTGATAGATGCAGCACATTCATTATGTAATCGTGATATCTCATCTCTCTGCTCTTCGACAGTCCGTCTCAAATCCTCTTCAGAACGTTTCGAGACGAGAAATTGCGCAGCCATATCCGACGCCGACGCGCGCAAGTTTGACAACGACCCTCCACCTGCCGATGGCGAGCTGACGACCGTAGTGCGTGAAAAAGATCGCATTTCAAACTTGTTTGCTTCCGTACCCGGCGTAGCACCGTCTCTGTTCCGCGCCATCGGTGTCGTGAGCGGTAGTTGTACTCCCCTAGACTGCAAATGAGGAGAGCGAATGAGTGGCACATTACGAGGACCCGTCGGCCCATCGTCCCGCGGCATGGTTGGTTGCATACTTTTCTCGAGAACGTCCAATCCTTCACGTAGATCGCTCGCACGTTCAATTCCAGTACCTTGTCGGCGCAACACTGAGCGGCGTAGAGTGTTGTGGAGTTACTGGGTGCGTTCATCGTTGACAATATTATCGTCATTCATCATTGATGAACTCCACTGGGATTAAATCTTCTACTACAATTTTTTTTCGCCGGAGAATTGACCGTACGCTTCGCTGACGACACCAAATCATCACCTTCACTCGCTCACTTCTTTCCGTCTTCTTTTTTGGAACCGCCAGTCCAACCGCCGCGACTCACCGGCGGCGCGCCTTGCCCACCGCTCCGATTCCCTCCACCGCTGGCCCATCCAGCAGCTTGACCTCCGCCTCTGTAGCCAGCATAAGAGCCACTGCCCCCGTGTTTGGCATTCAAGTTAGAGTAACTCCCTCCTCTGCTTCCGAGGCTATTCAAACCTCCACCGACACTACCGTATCCACGACCCTGTTGACTATACGTTGGCTTTTTGTGCCCTCCAGACCATCCCGCAGTGGCGGTCGAAGGTCCACCGTATCTGCCCGCCATCGACGGCGGACCGGGCGGCTGACGATTTCTGTCCCACCCTGGTTCGCGTTTGGTCTCTGGAGGAGGTCGCGGACGCTCTGGATTTTCAGCAGTCCTCTGGCGCTTGCTTTGTTGCTCAGCCGCTAGCTTCTTCGCTTCCTGGCGTCTCTTCTTCGTCTGGAACTCATGCGATGGCTCATATCGCGGTAAATCACTTGGATCACACGCTAATGGATTCTCCCAGAACCAATCCGAGTCGAGTGCTTCAACCGCAGTGATGCGCTTGGCCGGATCAAGAGTTAGGAAGCGTTCCACCAACTCTTTGGCACTTGGCGAGAAACGGCTAAACACTTCACGCACGCGACGCGGATACTTTTCCTTTTGCTTGAAAGCCTTAGCCATGGGAAGTTTTTCAGCTTCCGGCCAATTCTCCGGCGTGGGCGTACCGCAGAGTCTGAAGATGAGTTCAAGTTGCTCAAACTCATTCTTACCCGGTAAGATTGGTTTACCGTACAAAAGCTCCGCAAAGATGCAACCAGCGCTCCACATGTCAATACTCGGACCGTAAGCAGTCGTTCCGAGCAACAGTTCCGGCGGACGGTACCAGAGCGTGATGACTCTGTTCGTCAGCGGGTGCGCGTTCTCGTTTGTGTAAGACCTCGCGAGACCAAAATCTGCAAGTTTCAAGATGCCGTTATTGTTGATCAGAAGATTGCTACCCTTCACATCACGGTGTAAAATATTGTTTCTGTGGCAATAGTGCAGTCCTCTCAACAGCTGCTGCATGTAGCACTTAATCTGCGGCAACGTGAACTTCATCCCCGGTCTCTCAGCCAAACCCGTCAAGTCGTGGTCCATGTACTCGAAGACGAGGTAAATGCTACCCTTGTGCCCGTTCGACGCGCTCGCCTTGGATGTAACGATTTCCTTGAGATCGATCACGTTTCGATGTCGCAGCTTTTTCAGAATTTTTATCTCGCGAATGGCGGTGATTGGGAACCCTTCCTTTTCGTTGTCCATTCGAATCTTCTTCAGCGCCACGATATCGTTCGTCTCCTTGCACCGTGCCATGTACACCTGACCATAAGTACCTTCACCAACTTGTTCTAGCTTCTCGTAGCACTCCACGCTTCGCGCACCCCAGTTTTCGTGCCGCCGCTTCGGCGCACCGTCCGCGTCCGTTCCAGTCGCGGTAGATCCCGCACCCTTTGCCTTCGTCGGCGACTTTCCTGCGCGCGCGTCCGCACCCGCGGTTTGCGGCGGCGGTGGAACGCCTCTGGACGCGTTTTTACCGTCTGTCATACCGCTGCCGTGACGTCTCGGCGTGAGTCCGCGACGCTCGTCGAGCGTCTCGTTCTGAAGATTTAGCACTCAGTCTTCACACTCTCTCACTTCTTCACAACGAGAGCGTGACACACAAAGACTGGAATTCGACGGGCATTTCGAATGGAAAAGTCGCGATCGAGCGACCACATGCCTAGGCAAGTGTCTAAATTATGTTGTTACATGCTAATTCGTAGTCTATGCGCGCGCGCGCGTTCCCGACGTTCATTCCGTTACCAACTGGGCCGCGTAGTTGTCCAACGCCGAGTCGAAAGCCGACGAAGTAAACGGTTTCCGAGGTTCCATCGCCGGGTTCTTCACGATGCAATCGATGTAAATCTTGGAATAAATGTGCTTCATCACCGGTCGCATGTCACCCGCGCGTTCATCCGTCGTCAAAAGCAGTCGTAATCCAGTGGCTGTTTCAAAAAAGTGAAGCTTGTAGTTATTCGTGGCAAAGGCGTAGAAGTTGCAATCGCCCTCGACTCCACCGGTTGGGTCGAGCTGGCGCGCAAAGTCCTTCATGGTGAAGAACATACCGAATAACGTTTTGTGTTCCGTGGTCTCATCCTTGATTTCTTTCTCGCGGGCCCAGTCGCGGTAGAAGATGCACTGACCAACCGCGTTGAAGATGTGAAAGGTGTAGAGCTTCATCTGTCTCGCACCGTTCAGTTACGGAAACGCGCGCTCGGGGGCTAGGGGCGACGGCGGCGGTGACGACGATGACGACCGGTTCCGCGCGGTGCCCACCTGCAACCGCGAGACTTCTGGTGGTGTTCGTCGACCGTGAGTCGAGTCGCGCTCTGACACGGTTCTTTTCTCAAGGTAGTTGGAAGGAAGCTTGTGTGGTGTAGTGCGCTTCGCTGTTACATTACAAGAACAAAATCCTTTGCGTGGCGTCGTTCGACCGCATATAAACAACATGTACGTACAACTTTTTCAGCTGCCAAATCCATGAAATGGAACTGCGTGAGAAGGGTATTATACAATTTCGTACATTACGGAACAACCGTAATGCTGGGTTGATTGGACGCCAGCGGCGCGGGCTTGCGCTCCTTTTGTGCGCGCTGAAATTGTGGAAATCCAGTCCATTTGACATTGTTTCTCGCCTTGTGCGTTTGGTACGACTTGGGAGAATCAGGTCGGGCGGGGACGTCGCCGCTCTCGGATGAGACGCTCTCGGCTGCGCTGTGTCTTCGATGCCTAAACTGGGGCGAAGATATGCGCGCGTTGCGCTCACCCTTGGCCAAAGCGGATTGTTGACCCTCATCGGATAACCTGTACCAGTTTGAACGCATCACAGCGTCGAGTTCAAGTTTTCCAAGCTTCGTAGCGGCGCCGACTGCATCCAAAGACGGAGAAACAAGCGGCGCTAAAGCTGGAGCAACGTTACCTGGTCTGACAATCGTCGCTGCATTGAACTTTTTTGCGATGTCTGGAACTGCATCCGTAATAATGCCGAATACACCGAGTTCCACTTGGGTAGAGGAAGACGAAGCGTCATCGTTCCCTTCCCCATAGGTTGCTAACAACAATCCACTATCGCGGACATCTGCCGCGTCGGAAGGACGCTCAATAATAGCCTTGACGTCTGACACGACGCCACATAAACCACCTTGCAAGGCAACCTCCATCGCGGCCGCGACAGATCTGCGACGTGGATCGACGTGATCGGGTTCACCATCGGTTAGAATCATAACCGGGTATTGGCCTTGGATGGCGCGCATGAGAAGCGCGGCGTCCGGATCGAAAGAAGAGAAGACAATCCTGCGCGCTGGTTGAGACGAGCATACGGCAAGGATGGCTCGAAGCTCCGCAACCAGTCGGCGCGTGTCGCACACGTTGTCTTCGTCATACTTAAGTTCAATGTTGAACCCAAGGTCCTTTGGCGTGTTGGACAAAATCTGAGACAGTGTGGGGATCTCGTCCTCAATCTCCATGATCCACGGCTGTGGTTCAGGATCATTACCAAAAATTCTGTAAAAGGTAACCTTGGCGTCGTCATCCTCAGGGTACACGTCATCGTCGTCGTCTTCATCTGTTGTCATGTTAATGCGTGGTATGGCGTCTTGGACATCGATGGCATCTTGAACGTGATTTGTCGCCGTTGCTTTCGCTGCGCGCGAAAGTTCGCGCAAGTCGGACCATTCGACTTCTCTGATGCTGAAAGACTCCAACGGACCGTCTCCTCGTCGTATGATGACGACGTCGTCGTGCCACGCGACGGGCACTCCGTCAGACGTTACTTGGACATCGAATTCACACCACTCTGCACCTCCCGCGACAGCTGCGTCGAACGAAGCGAGTGTATTCTCGCGAATGCCCGCACCAGACGCGCGGTTCGCCTTTAAACCACGGTGTCCAATGACTGCACAACCAGCAGGCTCAAAGAGACCCGGAAGATGCGACGAAAAAGGAGTCGACGCGAGAGAGGGCAAACTCACCCGTCGCTGCTCAAAACCTCGTTTCGTATTCTTCACACGCGATGATGCGGTCGGGTTCTTGGCGTGCGCCTCTCTCCGTCTGAGCGCGAGCATATCCTCGCCATCCATAGCCCATTCACGCCGAGGGGCGACACCAAAGTGCTCAAGAATTGTGGGTGCAATGTCGGTGTCGCACGGAGCCGGCAAAATTTCTCCAGACATGTCCACCTTCTTGCGGCTCTCGATGAGAACCCATCCGGCGCTATGTTGAGGGAGTTCTAGCATCCCGCTGACGCCGTTTGAGCGTAATTGTCGGCCACCGCCATCGGTCCAGTCGTGCGCGTCGAATTCACCTTGCATACCGGCGGGCATGTCGTGTCTGCACGTGCCTCCGGATGGAGAAGTCAGAACGATGAGCCAGTCCTCATTGGGGATCTCAGCCTGTCGTTTTCGAAGCGCGCCGATGACATCAGCGAGTTTCTTTTCCGTGGACTCAATCGCATCCATGTATCGCTCGACGTGCGGACCAAATCCGTGGTTGAAACCGACATTTTGAATCTCACCCATGTGCAAAAAGAGCATATCACGGGCGTTTTCAGATTTGAGCTCCTTGACAATCGCCGCCGCCGCCTCGGCATCGGTGCTCAGTGACTCCTTCAGTAACGGTTTGATCTCCTTGCGGATGATGCGATCCAAATCTTCCGCTTCGCCAATGGCGCAAGCACCCTTGATCCAAGAGCGAGTCTCCTTCAGTCGATCAAACATGGAAGTCAACGATGCGTCTTCGTCTTCATCGATAGCTTTGAGCACACTCACCGATTGACCAGTTAGCACTGGTAACATCGGAGAGTTGGCGCTCGTTGAACATCGCATTGCGCTCGCATTCATGTCGAGAGAGAAACACGCATCCTTGTTGCCACGAATGAATGACTTCAACGTCGGCGTGTTTGCGCTCAACATGGCATCGACGCGACAACCTGCCACTGCGACAAGAAGCACTTTACGAATGAGCGGTGTGCTCACTTGCTGATCCAGTTGCGGTGCCGGCTGAGAACCGAGAAGGGCAGTAGTGTCGCTAGACTCTTCATCCAAATCTTCATCCTTGAAATTCGTACGTATCAGTTCGTCCAGGTGCGAATCCGGTCTGAACATACCAGTGGTGCGCGTGTGCGCATCCTTCGTCTTACACACCGGGCATCGACTCGGAAACAACGCGACTCGACTCGCCGGCGTTTTCATGATCGGAGACCCAACCTCGGCAAGTTGCGCAATGTCATTGATATTATTGATTGACGAAGAGGTAATGAGTGGCGCGCCCGCAGTCGGAGCGGCGGCGATGATGCACTTGAAGCAAAACTTGTGCTTGCAAAACGGAAGCACTACGGGATTGCTCAGCACTTCATCACACACCGGACAGATGGAATCCTCCAGCATTTTGCCCGACTTCGTCGGCGCCGCATGCACGGCGAGCATCTCCGTCCTCGTCACGAGCTTGGCCAATCCCAACGAGTAAAACATTGGCGCCTCGCTCAGAATGGTGACGGCGTTTTCGCTGCGGTTGCAGTTCTTGTTAAACTTCTTCACCGCCTTCACCACCGCCGTGTAATTAAGCACGACAAACTCCCGCAACTCGCTCAACTCGGGGTAAAAGTCTCGCACGAGCGCCTTCTTCGCACGTTTCAACGCGGCGATATCCTCAACCTCACTTCGAATCTCCGCTTCGAGCGCGTCGAGTCGCTCCTTGAGACTCTTCTCCTTGGAACAATAAAAAGAATTAGCCTACACACCGCGAGACAGCACGCACCACCGTCAGTCAACACGTTCCTTTTATCCATCAACCACCGCGTCATCGCATCCAACTTTCTAATAAACGCACGCTTACCTTTTCTATTTCGCTCCCGAGCGAGCTCAAAAAGTGCTCGGCCTTGGCTTCATCCTCCTTGGCCGCGTACACCAACCCCTTGAGCGCGCGATAATCAATGTAATGCTCCGCCCACGACGGAAACGCTTCGGAATCAAGTCTCCGGCCGAATTTCACCATCTTCGCGTCGCCTCGGCGCGAGCGCCCGCTCTTTGTTCACCAGAACGCCTCGACGCGTTTTGTTTTCAACCGAGCCCTCGTCCTTCGTACGCGCCCGTCCGTTCCGTTCCGTCACGTTCCGTTTCGTTCCGTGCCGTTTACGAAGCGCGAGTCGCCCAAGGACGATCGACGCGTCGCGTCGAACGCGTCGCACCCGGAGACGCGCGCGCTCGACACTGCCGCCGGTCGTCGGGCGAGTACACGACGCGACGAATATTCGTTGAATAACAGTCGTTTTTTTTGGGGGGGGGGTCGGGTTGACGGTTCGTAAACCTTAAAGGGATCAACCTAAAAGTGCCCACGCCACGCCACGTGTGAGGTTTCGGAGACGTTTCAGTCGCGCGAGTGTGCATAAAAATCTTTCTTGCTGGAGCTCTTGACTCTTGTCGCGATGGTGGCTAGACATGAGAAAGAATGAGATTACTCGCTACTCACTAGGTAATTGCTAGGTGGAAAAACCGAGGTCGGCGATTTCGTGTAAGACGGTGTCAAACGGATCGTCGTCGAGGACTCGACGCGCGGCGGACGCGGACGTCGAAGCGAAGATGTCGGATCCCGAACCGAGCGTCGGGCGAACGGATTTAGAATGTCCGGATTCGGGATGGGCGGCGAGGAATGTCGGCGCGTGCGACGCATCTGGGTTGGAGAAGACTCTGCGCTCGAGCTCGCGGGCAGTTTCAGCGGCGGCGGCGGCGGCACCGCCGCCGCCTTGCGCGAGCTCTTCGTTGGTGGCCAACGCGGCTCGAATCGCCTTGGCGGCGGCTAGGGCGTCGTCCGAGGCGCGGTCGTCTGTGGATGACGCCCCGGTGTCGTCGCCCGGATTCACCGGTGCGGCGACTCGTCGTCCAACGAGATCGAGGTTCCACGTCGTGCGTGCTTTGCGCTTGGCTTCTTCTTCAGCCTCTGCCATTTCCTTGGCTTGTCGCTTGAGTTCGGCGCGCTCGGCTTCGTCGAGCCATGCGTTGGAATCAATCGCGTACCATTCGGATTGGTCATCGATCACCGTCGTGCGCTTCGCGCTCGTTTGATCAAAGTGCACCAATCGATCCTTAGCCGCGATCGCGCGCGCTTCGGCTTCGTCAACCGTGGCGTCCGCGAACGAAACATTTGCCATTGCCTCGCAAACGCTCTTCTTCCCGTTAGCAATTGTTGATGCGTACTCTAAAGAATCCCCGCGGAATCTAGTGACCCCATCCGAAAGGAGAACTTCCACAAAGTTTGAACAGTGCGTACACTTGGCGCTCGCCTCTAAAAACGCCAACGCAGTTTGTGAAATCACCCCATCTTTTGCCCTCAAATCAAAAATTTTCCCACATTGAAGACAGTTTACACACGACTTGGCCAAGTCTCCCGGGCTGAGTTCGTCCCCAGGCTTGAGCGTTCGCTCCGACCCACTCCTTCCCAGCGTTGATTTTGCACTGGGCTTTTTCTCTACGAATCTCAGCGCGCGCGTCTCCCTCGCCGGCGGTCTATCGCCTCTCTGATGTTGTTGTTGTTGTCGACTCGAAGGACCCGCCCCGTCGCCGCGCGCGCCCGCACCCGTCATCCATTCACCGCCGTTCCCGTTCCCACTCGTGCGCGTCTCGCGTGCCGATGTCGACGTCTCCGCGGCCCCGCTCCCCGGTTCGGCCGCCGCTGACGTCGACGATGAAGACGTCGGCGCGTCGGCGGCCCACAACGACGCGAGCTCTTCGAGCGTTTCGCTTTCGCCGAGAAACGACTCGAGCGTCTCCTCCACCGCGGCGCGATCGCCACGAAGCGCGGAGAGGGACGCACATACGCCCTCAAGCATCCATTCTTCGGCAGTCGGGTACGCCGCGCGAAGAGCGTCGAGCTCGGCGAGCGACATGACGACGTAAAGGCAGAGACGTCGAGGTTGACACTGACGAGTCTGCAGAGTGCGACTGCGCGCGTCGACCGACATGTCGCCGATCGCCAAAGTCGCCGACGCGTCCAAAGGGAATGCGGACGCGAAACCGGATTTAACGTCGAGCGAACGCAAGCTGCGAAACGCGCTGAATGCGGCGCGAGCGGACGCGGCGGCGATGGCTATGGATTGTCTCAACAAGATGAAATCTCAAAACGCGCTCGAAGGCGTCGCCCGCGAGCTTCAAACGCGCAACACAGAGCTCGAAGAGCGCAACGCCAAGTTGGTGCAGGTTGTTTCCGAAGAGCTCGATTCGATTAGAGCGCGCACGGAGGAACAGGAGAGCGTTCGGCTGCGGATGGAGAAGGAGATTGAGCTTTTGAATCAACAGCGGTCGATACTTGAACAGCAGTGCGCTATGCACGAGGAACGGGCCGAGCGGACGGAAAAGGCGATGGATGCCTGTGAAAAGCTTTGTGAAGCTAAACTAGACGCGGCAGGGGAGCGTGCGCGGTTGTTAGAGGCGGAGTTGGCGAGCACACGAGAAGAGCTTTCAACTGTTTTGAAACGAGAGTTAGCGTTGGTACACGACATGAAGCAATACGGAGAGAAATTGGAAGAGTTCAAGGTGATATCGCAGAAGAATGATACCATATTAGAGGAATACCATGAGGAGATTACGCTCGCCAAGAATGAGGCGCTGATGTATGAAAAGGAGAAACTCAAGGCACAGTTGCATCAACGCGAGGCAAACGCAAAACTCATCGAGGTGTATTCGGAGCGTGAAGCTCTCGCGCAGCGCTGCGCGCAACTAGAAAAACGTAACACAATGCTCGAGAACTTGTCTCGAAGCCTATCTGAAAAGCTCAAAACGGGAGCAGACACTGCGGCGGCGTGAATGTGACGTCTACCTCTCAAGATTGTAAATTACAAAACAAATTATCCAACCGTTTCCGTTTCTTCGCGATGGTCCACAACGGCTCTTCTTAACTTACCGGGACGTCTAACTTTCTTTCGCTTTGCGAGCTTACTCGCCTTTGCACGCGTTTACATCGCAAACGCTTCGTCGACGTCTTCGTCGTCGAATTCGCCTTCTTCTTCGGCGCTCGCATCTTGGTATTGTTGATACTCGGACACCAAATCGTTCATGTTGGATTCAGCTTCGGTGAACTCCATCTCATCCATGCCTTCACCCGTGTACCAGTGAAGGAATGCCTTGCGTCGGAACATCGCCGTGAACGCTTCGCTGACGCGCTTGAACATTTCCTGAATCGCTGTGGAGTTACCAATGAAAGTGGAAGACATCTTAAGACCCTTCGGCGGGATGTCGCACACAGAGCTCTTGACGTTGTTCGGAATCCATTCGACGAAGTAAGAAGAGTTCTTGTTCTGGCAGTTGAGAAGCTGCTCGTCAACTTCTTTCGTCGACATACGACCGCGGAAGAGAGCAGATGCAGTGAGGTATCTTCCATGACGCGGGTCAGCGGCGCACATCATGTTCTTCGCATCCCACATTTGCTGAGTGAGTTCCGGAACGGTGAGAGCGCGGTACTGCTGAGATCCACGAGAAGTGAGCGGAGTGAAGCCGACCATGAAGAAGTGCAAGCGCGGGAACGGCACGAGGTTCACGGCGAGCTTTCTCAAATCCGCGTTCAATTGGCCAGGGAAGCGCAAGCAGCAAGTGACGCCACTCATCACGGCGGAGATCAAATGGTTCAAATCGCCGAACGTCGGCGTCGTGAGCTTGAGAGTGCGGAAGCAAATGTCATACAAGGCTTCGTTATCTAAAACCATACACTCATCCGCATTTTCAACGAGCTGGTGAACAGACAAAGTGGCATTGTACGGTTCGACGACGGTATCGGACACCTTCGGCGACGGCACGACAGAGAAGGTGAGCATCATGCGATCCGGGTATTCCTCACGAATCTTCGAAATAAGTAGAGTACCCATACCAGAACCGGTACCGCCACCAAGAGAATGGCAGACTTGGAAACCTTGAAGGCAGTCGCAGGATTCAGCCTCCTTTCGAACTACATCGAGCACGCCGTCGATGAGCTCGGCACCTTCGGTGTAGTGACCCTTCGCCCAGTTATTACCAGCACCCGTTTGACCGAAAACAAAGTTATCCGGTCGGAAAATTTGACCGTACGGACCAGACCTCACGGAATCCATCGTTCCCGGCTCGAGATCCATGAGAACAGCGCGCGGCACGTATCGTCCTACGATGCGCGAGCGCGCTCGAGTTAAAAATACATTCCTCCCGCATCAAAGCGCTAAACTTACCTCCGGATGCTTCGTTAAAGTATACGTTCACCCGCTCGAGCTGCAAATCCGCATCTCCGGCGTAGGTTCCAGTCGGGTCGATGCCGTGTTCATCGCAAATAACCTATCCCAATCGATACCACGCCATGATAGTCCGCAGTCAGTCATCCTCAGTCAAGTCTCCGCGCGCGTCGTCCTCGCCGCGTTGACTCGCGCCCGCTACTTTCACGCACCTCCCAAAACTTGGCACCGATTTGGTTACCACACTGCCCCGCTTGAATGTGCACAATTTCTCTGCGTTCGCGTGCGCGCGCGTCGTCACTTTCCGTCAATCACCGGCATCGCAATCAATCGATCGAACGAGCGAGGCTTTGACTTTTCCGCAACCAAAAAGCGCGCAATCGCGCGTCTCTTTGACTTCCGGACGCCCCGCCCCGCATCGCCCTTCATCATCGCGCCGCGCCGTCTGGTTTCACGCACCTCATCGTTTACTCTTCGTTTCTCGTGTCGCGCGTCGAGTCCGTTCGTTCGTTCGTTCGTTCGTGTGTCGTCGATATACCCGTCCGTCGCACAGTGTCGATTTGTCTCCCAAAACTCGCGCACGTCACGCTTCCAAAAAAAGCTCGTGACGTCGCGCCCCATTGTTACGCGTCCACCGGACGGACGGAACGGTCGACGGACGAGGCGTCACCGGGATCGAACGGTCTTCGAAGCGGACATGTCCGCGCGAACCGTTTCTTTACCCGCGCGCGTCGGCGGTCTCGGTGTTCGCGCGAGTCATCGGTGTCGTCGTCGTGGAGTGACGACGCGAGCGGATGCGAGTGATGCGGGAGGGCGAGCAGCGATGCCGACGCTCGCTGACGCGGAATCGGTGTATATCGCGAACGATGGACACCGTGACGAACGGATTCCGGCGACGCCCGGGGTGTACGCGATTTACGATGAGAAGAACGCGTTGCAGTACATTGGGTTGTCGAGGAAAGTGAGCTCGAGCGTCAAGGTGCACGCGTTTGAGCTGCCGCAGTATTGTCACAGCGTGCGGTGCGCGTCGTTGCCGGACGCGTCCAAGGCGGATTTGCAGACGGCGTGGAAGACGTGGGTTTTGGAACACGTGGGTGCGATGGGGAGTCTTCCTCCCGGGAATACGCCGGAGAATAAGCTGTTTAGCGAACGGCGATCTAGGCCTAGTAAGGCGTGTTTGAGACTGAGCGACGGGAAAAATCCGGAAATGCCGGCGGATGAGCTCAAAGAGGCGATTCAAAAGTGCGTCGATGGGCACAAGATTGTGGCCTTCATCAAGGGGACTCGGGAAGAGCCGGATTGTGGGTTTTCGCATCGTATGATCAACGTGCTGAATGAGCTGTGCGTCGATTACGAAACCGTCAACGTGTTGGACGACTACTACAATCCCAATCTCATCTTTGTCATCAAGGACTTTTCAGAATGGCCGACGATTCCGCAGCTCTACGTCGACGGCGAGCTCCTCGGCGGGCACGATATAGTCAATTCGATGCACGAGACGGGTGAGCTGAAGAAAGAACTCGGCGCGGCGTAGCGATTCGTCCATTTTAATGTTGAAGTAAATTTTTTAGACTTGTTCGGCGCTAAAGATCGCGTTTTACGTTCGTTGGTTGGTTGACTATTAAAATTGAATGTATGCGTTTTACTTGGCCACGGCCGAGACCCCCCAAGACGGCTTTTTACCGTCCGGAATGGAGAGCAAAATCATCGGATGAGACATGTTCACGTAAACGCGGTCGACGACAAAGTAACCCTTGCGTTCAATCTGGACAACTTGGCCCTTGTTGTACGCACGCAAGTTACCGTCACCCTTGGCCAAAGTCTCAATTTCGGTGCACTTGTTCACAATGTCCGCGAACTCATCGGTATCTTCAGGCTTCTTCTTCGTGATCAAGTAGTCAAAGTCCTTCATGATCACGGGGACGAGCTCGTTCCAGTTGGCCAACCAAGTCAACTTGAGCTTGGTACTCTTGATGTCGCCATCTGGATTGATTTCGCACTCCATTGACTTGACGATGTCGCCCTCCTTGACAATGTTCTTGAAGATGGCGTTACCCCAATCCATGAGCGTACACTCCTCCCCTTCACTGATGACTTGAGCGTCCGCTTGGTCGAGTAAAATCTCATTCATGCGCAAGGTCACCTTGACGCCGATGTCCGGGTTCTTCTTGTGCTTGGGTGTGGTGAACCACTTTTCGCCCTCTGGGTAGTTGAGCACCTTGACGACGACGGCGTTTTCGTTGTTGACGCAAACGTGACGCGGCGCAATCGGATCGATAATCTTCTTGTTCATCGCCCAAATCTTACTCCACTCCATGAGGTTGAGGTTCTTGCTCGCACCTTGCGAAACCATAAACTCCTTGAGCGCTTCGACTTGCAAACCGCGACGGACGACGCCTTGGACAGTCGGGAAACGGGGATCATCCCAGCCCGTAGCGTAGCCGTTGTCGACGAACCACTGGAGCTTTCTCTTGGAGAGCGTGGTGTACTCCAAGTTCAAACGACTGTATTCCCAAATGTGAACCTTGCGCATACCCATCGCCGCTTGAATCCAAACGTATTGCTCTTCGCGATCGGCGTATTCAGAAGTGCGAAGCGCGTGCGTCACACCTTCGTGAGCGTCCACAAAGGGGCAAGCGCAGTCATACGTCGGGTAAACCTTGTACTTGGTGCCAGTGCGGTGGTGAGGCGTTTCAACGTTGCATCGGAACGCAACAGGATCACGCATAGTACCGTTGTTGCTGGACATGTCTATCTTGAAGCGCGCGGCGCAAGCGGCTCCCTCCTTCGAGCCAGCCTTCATCTCCTTCCAGAGTCTCAAGTTCTCGTCGACGCTTTGGTTTCTGCACTTGGACTCAATCTTCTTCATACGTTCCTCGCGCATGGTGTCGACGTCCGTCGTGTCGATGTACATCTTACCCTCCTTGATGAGCTTTTCGCCCATTTCAAGAATGGCGTCAAATGAGTCGGACGTGTACGTGACGACATCCGCATCGAGGCCGAGAGTGGCAATGTCCTTCATGATGCCATCAACGAAATCATCATTTTCCTTGTCCGGGTTCGTGTCGTCGAAGCGCACGATGAGCTTACCCTTGTAGCTCTTGGCGAAGTATGCGTTCAAGAGCGCCGCCTTGGCGTGACCGATGTGCAAAATTCCACTCGGTTCCGGCGGGAATCGCGTGACAACCTTGCCCTCCTCCGCACCAGGGAGGTTGATCTCATACGAACCGGACGTCTTTGCGCCAACCTTTTTGCCGGCTTCGTTTACCGTCGTCGCCGTCTTCGCCAAGATCGGGTTACCGGCTTCACTCTCCGCGACGACGGCGCTCAAATCCGCATCCGCGTTGAGCGTCGCCAACCAGCGTTCAATGTTACCGCACTTGCCCTTCTTCGCAACGACCGGCCACTGACGGTTCGTCGTGAACTCGGCCCAAAGTGAGAGATCCGCGAGTGTCAACCCATGACCGGCCAAGTACGTGCGCGTCGCCAGGTAATCGTTCACTTGTTCGCACTGCTTCTCAAAGCCGCCACCCGGAAGAAAATCTCTCGCTCGAACCAACCACTCCATCACCGTCGCCTCGTCACCGGCATCCAAACCGAGCAACGCATCGCCTGCACACGCATCGATCAACGTCTCGACAAGATCGAGCGCGCCAGAGACCACCGCACCGTCCGAACCCGTTGCCGTCGGCTTCTCTGGCGCCGTCTTGACCTGTGCCCCGCACGTCACCCCAGTCATCCCGAGCTTCTTCGCCGCCGCCAAGAACGCCAACGGCGCCCCAAATGGTCGGAAATCTACCGAAACCTTTGCATCGCGAGAGAAACTCACCTTTGGCTCCACCTTGACCGGCGCTTCGGGCGTCTTCACCGCCGCCGCGGCACCGCCGCCGTCTTTGACTTCCAACTTTTCAACCTTTTGCGAAACCTCTTCGACCGTCGCCGGTTCCGCCGGCGCCGGCGTCACGGGCGTCACCGCGGGCTGTTCCGACGCGGGCGTCGTCGTCGTACCCTCGTTCGGTTTCGACTGATCGCCTCCCATGCTTCGACGATGGATGACGGTTTCGGTGTTCGTCTGTGTGTGTCGAACGCGTCGTCAAATGACGATCGAAAGATGCGATAGAGTTTGACCAGTCTTTCGTCCACAGACACCGACGCGCGGTGCGCGTGTGCTTGTACATCCGATGTCGATGAGGATAACGTCCGTGTCGACGTCGACGTCGACGTCGACACGACGATGCACCGATCGACGCGTCGCGAACGCTCAGTGTGGACGCGGACGAATGAGCCATAGACTCAGCGCAGAGCCGACCACGACCACGTCTTGTGTTTCGGAAGCGCTCGTCGAGCGCGTCGACGCGCGGGTGCGGTGGCGAGGACACGACGTGCATTACGTGCGGTGTGGATCGACGCACGCGGCGAAGCAAGTGTTGTTGCTTCCAGGATTTGGGGTTGGCGCGTTTCACTACGAAGCGCAGTTGAGCGGGTTGGGCGCCGAGGAAAATACGTGTGTATGGGCGATCGACTTTGTCGGGCAAGGTGAGAGCTGGCCGGTGGATGCGACGGTGGATGTTGGGTTTCGTTACAGCGTGGAGACGTGGGCCGAACAGGTGGAGTTTTTCCTGCGCGAGGTGGTGCAGACGGAGTGCTTTTTGGTTGGAAACTCGCTGGGCGGATACGTGTCGACGCTCGTAGCGGCTCGAAGTCGTTCGCTCGTTCGCGGGTTGATGCTGTTGAACGCGACGCCGTTTTGGGCCTTCGTCCCGAACGACCTGAATTCGTTCGGGAGTCGCATCGCTCCTTGGCGAGGGGAGCTGCCCGCGCCGAAATGGATCTCTGGTCTCATTTCAACGTATTGGCAAAGCTTTAGATCCGAAGCCAACGTTCGAGGACTCCTTTCTCTAGTGTACTCCGATCCGAGCGTCATCGACGATGAACTCGTTCGTAACATCATCAAGCCGACCGATAACGCGAACGCACTCAGCACGTTCTGTAGCGTTGTTTGGTCTCCGAAGAGTGAGTTGTCGTTCGACGACATGCTCGAGCGCATCCGCGCCGACGCTTCGCTACCGGTTGCGCTCATGTACGGTAAGGAAGATCCGTGGGTGGTGCCGCTCTGGGGGCAAAGACTAAAACGAGCCGTCCCGCGCGCGGATTACTACGAGATTTCGCCGTGTGGACACTGCCCCGCGCACGAACGCCCGGAGACGCTCAACGAGTTGATTTCGTCCTACATGTCGTACTGCCACGCCGGCAGATCCGGCGAACCGCCTCGAGGCTCGACCGATGGATTCGCGACCATCGTCGACGGGTCCCCGCGTAATGTATTCGAACGCATTGACGCTCTGCGCGCCGCGGCGTAGACCTTCGATGCGAAATCGCACATAGAACACCATGTTTATAACATCATCGCAAGAGCACGCAACCAACTGTAACAGACGCCACACGCGGGCTCCAAGCCGCAGAAACATCGTCCAGCGCCGCGCGCGCGTCCGGCGCATGTACGACGAAGTCGGCGGCAACGACGCACGGGCGCGTTCAAGTGCCGAGTGCTCGCCATCCGTGACCGTGACTGGCAAGGACGCGCGGGCGTACGCCTACGTCGCTCAAGGAAACGCGCACTGCGTCTTCGAGTACTCTGGCCCACGTCGCGAGCTCTCCGACGCGTACCTTCGTCTGCGTAAGCGACGAAAAGGAGGGCTCAATGGGCCTTGGCGCCCAACGCGAATCGATGCGTTGGTGTGGCACCTCGATGAAGCGACGTCGTCGTGGACAGATTTCGACGCCGTTGCGCGTCGTGAGTTTTTCAAGCGCGACGACGCTTCGTCATCGGTAATCAGTCGATTCGCAGAGGAGGATGAGCCTATAGTGGCGGTGACGGAAGACGCGCTCGAAACGTTGGTCGGCATCATGTCGTCGGACGCCAAGTTTACCAGCGAAAGTCGCAGAGATGGGAGGGTGGTGTGCGTGGATGAAAATTTTGGTCAACTGTCGCGCGTCGCGGCGAAGAGCGAATACTTTCGAGACGCGGCGCCGATTTATACGGTGGAGATCAAACCGAAATCCGGGGTACCGATCGTCGCTAAGGATGGGAAGACGACGAGCCGATACAGACTGCACCAAAAGTTGAAAGTCGCTCGAGGGGAGCGCGCCGAGGAGAGCGCGTACGATCCGCTCGATTTATTTAGCGCGGATGAGACTCGAATTCGTCGCGCTGTCGACGCCCTGTTCGCCTGTCCGCAGAACAATCTGCGAATCTGTCGCGACGGGGTCGTGATATTCGATGAAACGACGCGTGGCGCGGCGAACGCGAGCGATGCAATCGCTGATATGCGCAACCTCGTTCCGAAACTCGTACGAAACGCATCCGACGTCTTTGATTTCATTCTCACAAAGCAACGTCTCGACGCGCTCGGCTACGCCACCGCGCACGACATCGTCACAGAGCTCACCGACGATACCAAGAAAACCAACAGCATTACCTCCGATGCCATCCAATCCCTCCGCGACTTTATCGTCGCCCAAATAGCCAAGGATTGCGCCGTCGTCTTCACCATTCGGCTCGATCGAGCCAGCTCCTCTGCTCGCCCTCCAAATCGCGTTCGCGTCGTCAATCATCCCACCGACAACGGCGACGACGGCATCGCGTCATTCGAGGCGCAAATCATAGACGTTTCCGGTAAATCCCTCTCGAAAACCTTCGATTGGTTGACGCTCAACCGGGACATTTTAGACTACTCGCGGGCTCGAGACATTCCATTCTGCCACGCGCGGTGCAGCTTTTAGTGTCAGTCTAGACCGAACCGCTCGCGCGCGCGTCACACCTCACCTCACTCCCCGCGGCGTCGCTTCCACCGACCGACCCGTCCGCGCGAGAGAGAACGCGCGACCGTTCATCGTCGATCGATCCCGGTTCATCCATCTCAACACCGCTTCGTGCGTCGTCGTTGTCGCCGTCAAACGCGAACGATTCACAAAGGCGCCGCCGCCGCCAAAAAGAGAAGGAAAGGAGAGCATGGGCAAGTCTGCGCGCGCGGCGTGTAAACGCGAAGTCCGCGCGACGCGTCAAGTGACGCTGGAGATGACGGATGCAGAGAAGGAAAAGTTTGCGGCGAAGCAAGCCGCCATGGCGAAAGCGTTGGCGGCGCCAAAGGTGCCAGTTGTGAACTCGCGAGCGCATCAAAACATGAGAATGGAGGACGCGTCCATGATGGATGCGGATGCGGATAAGGAACTGGAGGTGGACGAAGCGACGATGGCGCGGGCGAAGGATGCGGAACGTAGAAACGCCGAGGCCGCGGCGTGGGGGTTAAATCCGGTGGGTAAGGCGGATATTTTCTTAAAGACGAAGAAAGGTTCGGGGGTGAGTAAAAAGGCGAAATTGCCAACGGCGAAGCAATTGGCGATGCAAACCTTCCACGTCGACTCCAAGTCTAGAAAGAAGATGAAGCGACAATTGAAGCAGATGAAATCAGCCAAGCTCAAGGTTCGCGCTTAGTTTGTTGTGTAAAAAGAATGTCCAAATGTCATTTCCCAAAACTCTACTGCGCTATGCGAGCGTGCTGCCGCGTTCGTCGTCGTTCAGCGCCTGTGGCTCGACACTCTCGACGGCCTCCTCCTTTGTGCGTTCCTCGCCCGGTTCCTCTTTCACCTCTGGCGGCGGTCGCGGTGGATCGAGATCGCTCATCGGCCGAGGCGGTACGACGCCCCACTCCGTCGCGTTTGGTGGATGCGCGAAATCCGGTCCAAAATTGAATACGAGCTTAGCTGGCTCTACGTTTGGCATCGTGAATAACGACCCACAAGGAAAGTACTGCCCGTCATCGGCGTTCAAACTCTCGAAAGCTTTCCCTTGAAACATCCCATTCTTCGCGAACGCGACGTACGACGAGTTCGCGCTCGTAGTCATCGTTGTGTCTTCCTCGTTTCGATCGCAGCCGCAGTCCTCCGTCTTCGTCTCGTCTATGAACACGTAGCACCCAATCACGTCACCCTCCCCGAACGCCTCCCCGTACTCCGACGTCACCCCTTCGTGAACCTTCTCACCCCGAATGTCCTTGTACCCGTACCCGCGTCCATCGAACCCAACCGGCGCGTTCACCTCTCCCGTTTTCGACATCCAACCCAACCTCGCGTGCCCCGTCTCTCCCAAAGCCGCAACCTTCACTTCAAAATAAAACGCCCCACCGCTCACCCCGTGCGTCGCCACCGCCGTCCTATACCCTTTACTACTCGTAAACACCATTCTATCATCGCTCACCTCACTCCCGTTCGGCGCCCGCTTCTTATTTATGCACACCGGCCAATACATCGCCGCCTCGCGACGCTCCTTTTCCACGCGCGCTTTTTCCTCCTCCGTCATGACGATACCAACCACCTTCTCCACGCGATCTGCCAGCGTTTCCTTTGGCGCGGAGACGACAGCCTTTGCTGTTGTCGTTGTCCTCGCTCCCGTCGCCGTTTTCACCGCCGATATCCCGTCACCGACGACGGCGTCCGACACGTCTGGTCGTCCACCGGGATGAATCGCAGCCACCACCGCATCCATCTGTTGACGCATCTCCTCGAACACCGGGTCGCGTTTCGCTCGTAACGCCTCGGGCGGCGGACCGGGACGCCGCGGACGCACCTTGTTCGGATCTCTCGGGCGTCCACGTTTCTTCCCGGTGGGTTTATACGGCGGCATGGTTCGCCTGGTGCGTTCGAAACTGAGGCGTCAGTGCGACGCGCGAGCGCTCGACGACAGTTCACAAATGCCGCCGGCGGTCGCGGCGCGGGAGTCGTGGATATGGGCGCTCGGACGCCGCGAGTCGACGCCGACGAGCTCGGGATTCGACGCCGACGACGCACAGGGACGGCGGCGACGCGAAGGGACGTCGACGGCGTTGAAGGCGACGAGCAGTACCGTTGAAAAAATGAAGTTGAATGTCGAGATGCGAACACCGACACGACGCGCGATACGCGACGGCGGGAGGAGGACGACGACGACGGGGCGAATGATGCCCATGCCGCCGATGCGGCGAGTGAGGTTCGGGGCGCACTTGGGCGGATACGACGATGATGAAGAGGAGAGCGAGGATTGGCGAAGCGCGTCAAGCGAAGAGAGCGAGCCGCCGACGCCGAGCTCGAGACCGCCTCCGAGGGCGTACGTGCGCGCGAACGAGGCAAAAGATGATGACGCGCGAGACGCGCGGTGGATGCGTAGACGGGATGGGTCGTCGTCGTCGGTGGCGACGGCATCGACGACGGTGAAGCTTCGGGCGTTGACGAAGGAGGCAGCGCTGTTTCGTGACGAATCGCGACGCGAACGCAAACGAAGAGAGGCGGCGGAAGAGAGAGAGGAGCGCCTAAGAAGTGAGCTGGCGAGTGTGAAGAGGGAGTATGTAGCGTTGAAGTTTTCGCACGATAAGCTCAAGACGGCGAACGAAGAGGCGGATGAGGAGAGTAAGCGAAGGACGCGAGCGCTGAAGAAGAAGTTAGCCGCGACGCTCGAACGCGAATCGAGGCAAAGAAGGCGATCGGTCGCAGCTTTGCGCGCGGCGCTGAATGCGTTGCGAACGTTCGCGCCCACTGCGCCGAGTGGTAGAGCGCTCGGAGGCTCGGCGGTGAGCGTCGTCATCGATGAAATCTCAAAGCTTACGGAGACCATCGCACTGAGAGACGCGCTCGTCGACGATGAAATCGACGACGCGCCGGCGGACCACGCCATTCCGTCCTCCTGGACAGTCAGTGAGATGGAACGCGCCAAGGCGCGTTTGGAAATATTAGAGCGTGAGCTTGAGGATGCGCACGAAATCATCCGAGCCTCGGAAAAGGAACGCGTCGCGCTCGAGCGCGAATTAGCCGCAACTCGGCGCGAGCTTGAATCTGAGACAGAACGCTACCACGAGGACATCAGAGCCGCCACCGAAGCGACGACTCGTGCCATCGACATGGTTCGCGAGCGAAACGAAATCGACGCCACCGCTGTCGCCGCTCACGACGACACCGGTGGTCCAACTACTCCTCCATCACCTAGGGACTCTCCTCCGCCTTCGCCGAGCGCGAGAGACCTCCGCGCCGACATGGACGTCCTCCAACTCGAGCTCTCACGTCTTCAGGACACCATGCGCCAAGCCTTAGCCGAGGTTGACGGTCGCGTCACCGCATGACCCGTCCTTCTCCTCCGCCAACAGCACATAACTTATCCGACGCTCTCGGCGCATCTGCGCGTCCCGACCGTCAGTCACTTCTCATCAGCGAGCAGCGTTGTAATGCAAGTAGTCCCATTTGTGCGTCATTTCACATTCCATGGTAACGAGTCACGATTCAAGAAATGATGCACACACTGAGCAAAAGCTACATGGATCGCACCTGCCAAGCCCCGCACAACGCGACGAACAAACGAACGAACGAACGACTCGTTCGAATGTCGCGACGACACGCCGTGCGGACGCTCGCGACGGCGTTCTCCAAGGCTTGCGGTAACGGAGCGACGACGCCGGCGACGACGACCGTGGCGGCGGCTGCGTGGACGTCTGTGAGTTTGGGTCGAGGCGGTTTGGGTGGCGCCGACACCGCGACGTCGTCGACGACGTTCGCGACGAACGGACGACGACGAACGTTCGCGAGCGGACTGACGTTTGAAGGTGGACTCACCCCGGCGTACGAGGCGGTACCGGAATCCATCGTCGTCGTTCCCGATGAGGAAAAGCCGACGATCGATCCGACGCGAGGGTTGGAGGTTTCGCCGAGGGACGTCTTCGGAGTGGTGCAGATAAGGTCGCATCAGTTTAAAGTGTCGCCGGATGATTTGATTTACGTGGATAAGATTAATGGGGTGGATGTGAACGATGTGGTGTCGCTGCCGCGGGTGCTCATGCTGGGGAATAAAGGGAGCACGGTGATTGGACGGCCGACGGTGCCGGGGGCTGAAGTCGTCGCGTTGGTGGAGGAACAGGTGCGAGACGGGAAGAAGACCATCTTTAAGATGAAGCGTAGAAAGAATCACAGAAGGAGAAACGGATTTAGGGCGCAGCTCACGGGATTGCGAATCTTAGAGGTGAGAGGTATCGAGGAGGAGTGAGTTTTTCTTTATAGTAGCGAAGACTTTGTATAGCACGTCGAGTCGAGCGATGATGAATATTCATTTTGAGTTTTTAGAATCACAACAAACAAACAGATGGACACGCACTCGCGCGTTGCAGAGAAAACGAGAACACGCAGATCACGCAAACACTCGACGAATGCCGTGCGCAAAGTTGGAGTCGCGGAAATGGGGGGAATCGTCCGAGGCGCCCATGGCAAACCTCAATTTGAGAGGCGTCAAACGTTCCTTAATGGCTTCACCGTAAGGCGTGAGTCGGCGTTTCATCACCGTAGATACGTCTTCAATGGAGTGGATCCCGAGTGATTTACACGCGGTAAACGTGAGGCCGAGCGTACCCCAGACGGCCAACGTGCCCCCCCAAGCCATGGCTCGCGCCGGTGTCGGATCCGGCATGAGCTTGAGCTTTGTACCCGCAAACTGAATGTATCTGTTATCCACCATGTGACGCGCGGCGCGCGATTCGACCCCTTTTGCGTTCCTCAACGGTGCGCTTGACATCAATTCGGGCGCCTTGTGCACGCTGAATATCGTCGCACCCTCCACTCCGGTGCTCACCGTACCCGCCGCCCACTTATTCTTGCCCAAACTCACGCGACTCCCCATCAGAAACCCATCTGTGTAGCGTAAATTCTTTACCAGCACGTGTTTATTCATGAATTCCCGATCAACAACGCGTTTATCCACTCGAGCGGCGTCCGACGCGCTCAATCGCAACGAATGCGCCATGATTTGCGGCAAAGTGCTCGCCTTTTCGGCGCTCCCGTTGAGTTTCGCTGTGACGGCTCGCATCGCGTTCTCGTACCTCCCTTCCGCCTTGAGTTTCGCGACGTACGCTCGCACTTGATCCTCTTGCGCGCGTTTGAAAAACTTTTCCTCGTGCGCGCGTCGCACCGTATCGAGCGCAGAGCTCATGCTGCTTCGTGTCGTTCGTGTCGTTATCGTCCGTATCGTGTGTGCCAAGTCAGCAAAATGCGGCTGCGGCTACGGCGTTCGTCGGTCGCGTCTGTTCCTTTGTCCGTTCGTTTAAAACCCGCGATCGCGTGCGACGCGTGTGATTCTTTTATTCGTAAATGTAAACGCGCGTCCTCGGTTGTCGCGCGCTCTTGGTGAGTGGGTGCGGAAAGTGACGACGGCGCACCGTGTGCGACTCGTTTGTTATCCACGTCAGAACAGATACGAGGGAGTTGGTTGGTTTTCTAACAAACAAACACTACAGGGCTATTGTAAAACGCTGCGTGGACGTGTCCTCGTCGCCGACGACGTATTGCGAAACGAAGGCATTGTCGTGCTTTTCTCGCACGATCCAAACGTGTCTCTGAAATGTCTTGACGACGCCGTGATGCCGAGGATGGACGTCGACGTAGTGCACCTCTGAACCACGAAAATCGACCCAGTAAATGGAGACCATGCGAGGCCGAGAATTGTAAAAAATGGCGGTGCGACGAGGAAAACCAGGCTCTGATTTGACGGATCCATCGAACGGGCCGCCAACGGCGCTGGAGTGGGTTCTAAAGTCGGCTTCGGTCAGATCCATGTCTTGGACGATTGAAGACGTCGATCGACCGCCTGCGGCTGCTTGCGATAACTCGGTGAGTCGCTCCTGAATGCGACCCATTTGACCCGCGACGTCTAAACCTAGCTTTTTCAAATCATCAACCGTCGTCTTTTTAAAGTAAGTGACCAAATCCTCAATGCTGTCGAGACGAATGAGCGACACCTTTGAGCGTTTGCTCTCGACGGGCGAGAGCTCGAGGCTCTCTTCCTCGAGCGACCTCTCCGTAGGCGCGTGTGGATCGAATAGCGTCTCACATGTCGGTCCCTGCAGCGATGAGCACATCGTCCCTTCATCGTCTCTGTCTGTCATGTGATTCACGAGCGTCTACGTTCGAGTGTTGCGTCAGTATCGGGGCGGTCGTTGCTCTCTCGCGCTACGTGACGCTGTGCGTGCCGCGAACCGAACGTACCTCTCGAGGAAATGCGACGTGCTTCGCCACCACATCGCCGAGCGTCAGGCTCGGCAATGGCGGCGACTCCGTCCTAGTCGTGATCGATACCTCATCCGAGCTCACCACCACCTCGGCGCGCGTCGCGACGACGCGAGTACTTAGCGCGAACGCGACGGCTGAGAAGGCGAGCCTTCGCGAAGCTGACGACGAGGACGACGCGCGAGGCCGGCGCGCGCGTCGCTCAACGACGACCGGATCGTTGTCGTACGCGAATGCATCCATCGCGCGCGTCGTCGGTATCCCTTGCGTTCGACCGCAGCGGTGTGACGTAGGGAACAGTTTAATTCTCTCTTGGTTGTTTACCTCCATGGGAGGATGCAGATACGGAAAGAAAATGTGATTATTTTTTTGTTTCTACAATCTGGCGGATGAGATGCTAAGCTGACGCCACGGGAGGGGTGTTTTTCAATACGCGCAAGAGAGACTTCATCTTGGAGAGATCGGTGAGGGAGTCTGGTACAAAGTTATCCTCCGTGGATGCAGCGTAGTTGCAAACCGCTTCCCACCCAGACGAGTTGGCAAAGAGTTCCTCCTCGGCGGTTTGTCTCTCGCGGTTCGCAGTCTTCGCGGCAGCGATTTGCTTGGCGCGCTGCGATTCCATGAGCTCGAGCTCGGCTTGAGCCTCCTCCTTGATACGCGCGATTTCGTGCTTCTCAGCCTCCTCCTTTTCTGCAAGCGCTTGCGCTTGCGCCGCTCGAAACTCTTGCAAAAACGGCGAGTTGTACGCGTTCAACGCCGGTTCTTGCGTGGAAGTGTGGCTCGGCGGCGCCGGTGGGGCGGAGAACTCCGCCTCACTCAGCGCCTGGACGGAGCCCGGGTTGGAAGACATTACTGGCGGCGCCGGATCAGCTACGACGAGCTCCTCCATGAGCGCCGCGTTGCTCGCCGGGGCGGCTTCCGTAATCGGCGCCGTCGGGTCCAACGCGACTTGTTCCATCGCCGCCGTCGTCGTCTCCACCGCCATGGGTTCAGCGGAAAATTCACCAAAGTCATCCAAAGTGTCGTGCACCGACGACGCGTCGCCCGTCATCGACGGTGCGCTCGCCGCTTCCACCGGTTGGGAATCGCTCAGAGACCCAAACGACGCGTTCGCCTGCATCTGCGTCTGCGCCACCTGCGAAAAGTCACCCGAAACCGAACCCGTCTCGATCGTCGTCGTTTCTATTCACGCGGTTAATGTATCACACATTGTCAGTCATCCGTGCCGCGCGGTCGCGCGTGCCCGTCGGTAAGTCCATTCTTTCGAGATCCAGCCTCAATCAACCAACATCAACTCCAAACGATTAATCCCCGCCGGGTTGCGCGCTTCGCGTCGCACGCACCGTTCGCACCCGCTTGCGCGATGTCCGCCTCGTGAATCGATCCCGTCATCACCGCGGACGCAAACTGATCCGTTAAGTTTTCCGAGCTCATTCCGTTCTCGCTGGGTCTGATCAGAGCTTCGCAGAGTGACGAGACAGACACGTGGCGCATTGCACTCCTTTTAGTTCACTTAGCGCCGCCGTGGCTCGACGACGGGCGACTGAGCACGAACGGGCGCACGGACGATGATGACGCGAACGCCGCTGTGGACGAACGCCAGCGAACGCAAGCGGTACGATGATTTCGCGACGCTGTACGCGCTGGCGAGAACGCTGGAAAAGTTGGAGAGAGCGTACGTGCGGTCGTCTGTCGACGCCGGAACGTACGAGCGGACGTGCATGGACCTCGTCGCAAAGTTTAAAACGCTGCGAGAGGTGACTCTGGACTCGGTACCGGACTTGGATCGGTTTTTTGCGACGTACGGGGCGCACGTGCCGAGCGCGAAGAGACGGTTGGAGGTGGGGGTGCCGGCGACGTACGAACACAGAGCGACGAGGACGACGGATGAAGAGCGGAGAGGGGAGGCGAAGGCTGTCGCGGATGCGACGCACTGTTTTATTGGAGTGATGGATACACTCAAGTTGGATATGCGGGCTAAGGATCAGGTGGGACCCGCTTTGGGGGACTTGTTGCTCGCGTTGTGCAAGGTGAGTCGGTTGCCGAGCGACTTTGAGGGGATTCGATGCGCGAGAAAGTGGTTGATGCGGCTGGATAGTATGCGTGCGAGCGAATTGTTGAGTGATGAAGAGACTAGGGAGATTTTGTACGAGCTCGAGAGCTCGTACTCGGTCTTCATGCAACAATTGGAATAGAAGTGTAGCGGCATTGTTTGACGTTTGACGTTTGACAAGTTGTAACTTTACAGACCTATCTCTAGCACGTTCTCGTCGAGGTCAAACCCCGACGGTGGTAAAAACGGGCGACTTGCTAACGGCAGAATGACCCATCGTTTTCGGGTTAAACGTTCTCGCGCTGTCTGGTGAAATCGATCGCACGACACCAATTCCTTTTGTTCTTCCCTCGCGAAAAATTATTCTCGATCCTGGAATCATGAATTCGGGTCGATGACACCACTCAAAGTGCACCGTTGCCCTATCTCCCATGCGCAACAAGTCTTTCCCTTCGATTCCGTTGATGCGCGCGGCCTGGCGAACAGAAACACAGTGGAGTATGGGAGAATATCCGCAGCGCAGCGTCGTTGGATGTGACAAAATGATGACTTCAGCGGTAAACGCCCACGTCGCTTTTGGCTTCAAATCGGGAGCACACAAAATCATACCTTTGCGAACATCGTGCTTGTGCAAGTGACCTTTTTTCGGTCTGATCGCAAACGAGCCTGTGTTTCCAGTCTGAACGTGCTCGACAAGCACGCGCTTGTTCATTGCCGATTTGATTTGGACGGGTAAAAACGATCCGTTTCCGTCTGGTCCGAGAAGTAAATTGTCGTGCGTTTCGACTTTCCCACTTGTGACTAAACCAGACACCACCGTGCCGATTCCAGTCACCGTGAACGAGTCGTCGAGGTAGACGACGGCCTGTTCGCCATCTAACGCCTTGTATATCTTTCGAGACGGCAAGTGGTTGAGAAACAACCGTATTAGATCCATGCCGTCGCCCGAAACGCATGAAACTTGGAAAATTGGTGTGATTACGCCACCTGCAATGTTATTGACGCTCGTCAGCACATCGTCCTCGCCGCGAACGAGTATCGGCGTCTTGTGTACGTTTGGCCGCTTGAGCATTTTCATCAATGCATCGATTGTTGCTGATTTATTCTCTTCTGACGCCATGTCAATCTTGGTGATGATGACAAAAAATGGTACTTTGAGACCGAGCATGATTGACACGTGCTCCTTGGTCATCCCAACGATCCCTCCTCGATTAGCGTCGACGCAAAGCAACGAATAGGCCGGAAGAGTTCCCGCAACGCCGTGCATGGTGGTTTTAAGATATTTTTCGTGCCCGCACAAGTCGCTAAAGTGTATCACTTTAGACGAAGCCATGACGATTTGCTCCCAACGAAGCTGATGCGCTTCCCTCACGTCCGGATTCGCGTAATTCACAATCTTTCCGTCGGGTGCGAAGCCAAGTATTTGCTGAGACACCGCACTCGTTCGCCCAGTCTCCAACTCGTGCTTATGCCTGAAAACGCCTCCGCGCGCGAGCCCACGGCCGTTATCAAGCCCGCCCCTGGTCAAAACGCCCATCAACGTCGACTTACCGCTATCGACGTTCCCTAGTGTCGTCACGCGCACTTCGAGGTGTTCCGCCTTTGCCATTCGGCGTCTCACCAGGCACGTCGCGCACTTGCCTCCGCCGCGAGTCACCCTCTCGCAGACCAAAGTGCAGTCGCATCCAATCTCGTCAGACATTCGTCGCAGCGTATCTACGCTCGTCGCGTACTCCTCGTCGTTCAACCCCACGGCGGTGCCGTCGTCATCGATCCCGAGCTGATACAACGCCTCCCCGTCGCCTTCGGACACGCGCCATAAGAGCTGCGTAACGAGCTCTTGAAATCTCGCGCCTTCGCACGCATGACACAATCGACGCTTGTACTCGACGTTCCCTTCGGGCGGCTCTGGTCGGAGTGAACGGGCGAGTTCGTCCAAGCCGAACGCATCGGTCGGCGACGCGCCGGCGACCGCGTGCGTCGTCTTTGGCATGCTCGACGCTTTGCGGTCACGGCTGGCGGCGGCTCGTGCCACGTCATTTTTCAACTACTTTTTTGATTTTCTATGTACAAATAGTATTCTACTGCTAAAGATCTACGGAGGAAAAGTCATGTTCCACTCGAGGATGTGCACGGCTTGCCACAAGTAACCGCTACTCGCGGTAAAACCGACCCAAGCGGTGGTGGAGTCGGAAATGTTGCGCATGATACTCTCCATGTTGAATGGAACGCTCATAATCGGAAGCGTTAGGTCGTCAACGTAGACGGAAAAGATGCCGAGCGAATCGGCTGAGTGCGAACTCAACGCCGTGCTCAAACCGGTGATCTGCCCCGAGTCTATGTAGTAAAACATGTCATCGACGGTGATATTTGGTGTATACGTGATGAGGACTTCGTGGACTTGGCCGTCGTTGATCGACGATGTGGATATAGAGCCATCGAGAGCGACGGTGGCGAGGCTCGCGCTCGAGTGCGCCGTATTCGGTGCTCGGCCGCGAGTGTGTATCGCCACGTGACTCTCTCGCGGTTCGGTGTAGTCGGCGGTGTAGACTGTGTCAAACTCCACAGCGATTGAGTTTCCAATGCCTCCGTACCCTAGGGAAGGTCCGCCCTTGCCAATCGAATCGCTCGTGGGAGCGTTCGGTGTGTCGTCTCGGATCACGAACGCGAAACCGTCACCGCCGGATGTCGTGCATTTATCGTACAGCTTCGTGTGCAGAGACTGCGCGAACGCGCCAGATACGCTTTGAACACTATCACACGCAATACTAGGTTTTGTGACCATAAACTTAAAACTGACGTTGAACGCACTGGCAACATCTTGTGCCGTAGTGTGCCAGATGGCTCCTGTCGCATTCTGCACGGCATCAATCACCTGCAGCGATTTGAATTCGCACTCTCCGTAGGCGTTGTTCTCTCCGGTTGCGTTCTTGGTAATTTGAGTTCGAAGCGTACCAAATGAATCAATACGTCTAGGACCACGTTTCTCTTGATCAGCTGTCGTCTTTTGACCGAAATCCTGCGCCCACCAACCGCCGGTGACGCGCCAAGAGCCGTCCGCCCAACTTCGACTCATTTGTGCTTGTTTCGTTTGTTCGTCCGCTTGTATCCACACGCGTTCACACGTAGGAGGAATCGGCTCCGGGACGTTGAGCCATTCAGATTTGCAAGTGCACGCCTGATCAGCCCAACCTGTGACGTAATCGAGGATGCGTTCGCGTTGGCGATTCCAATCACGATTTTGTAAACCCGCTGCAGCCGTCCAGTCCTCTGGCATGAGTTCGCTCGACGTAACGATACCGAGATAGTTTGTCCCAGTCTTCTTACCGTGTAATCTGTGTGCGTTTCTGTACGTCGCAGCAGTACATGAAGGATACGCCACGCCAACGAAACCATCCTTTGTACTCAACTGCTCGTATTCGCTTGTCGTCTTGACGAGCTGCCCGCGGACGTACACGACGTTGTCCACGCCAACCTCATTCGTCGAGTTGAGCACGTCGTCGCGGCCGTCGACATAAATTGACTGCCAAGAGGTCAAGTGTTCCTCTTCTTTTGAAGTATTGCCGTAGAGGATCGGCTCGTCAACCTGGACGATGGCTGCGTTCGCAATCAACGTCTCTGGTTCAATTGAAAGTTGCGTGAGCGTCGAAGTCGTCGGATCCGTGTACGTCACGGAGCCCGATTTCACTTCGTCTTTCGTGTATGGACCAATGATGACTCCACTTGCGAGTTTAATAAGAAAGATTGAAGTGCACTCGGTGGCATCTACGACGCGCGCTGCGTCGTCGTTTGCGAGGCACGTGCCGCACGCGTCCAAGGTTTTACCGCTGTTCGGTACGCCATCACAGCCGCAACATCCACCTTCTCCGTTCGCGCACGCTTGTTCAAACGCTGTCGGATCACTACATCCGCTTCCCACTTCTCCCAGGGTGTATTTAAGAATCTGCGAAGAGGTTCCGTAGTTGTCGTACATTCGTTCGTCGTTTGACTGATGGCAGGCGTCGAACACCTTCCCGCTCGCCTCGACGCCATCACAACCGAAACACCCTTGACTAGTGTCGCCGCCTACGCACACACCGCACACATCGTAGCTATTTTGACCGTCGCACAAATTGCAGTCGTCCTCGTGTAATCCTCCGAATGGTCCGATGGGCACGGCTACCGAGCCAACGGAGCAACCGATGCAGGTACTCGTGTCACCTTGACACACACCGCATGCGTCGCGCGTGTTTGCCGCTTGTGCGTTCGCCGATAGCGTCGGAAAGCACATGGCACCGGTTTGATCGGCGTTTTTCTCCTGCGTCACCAGCGTCCAAGCATCGGTGAAAGCCTGTTCCGCAGTCGCGAAATGGTCGTCGGCGGCGACGCGCTTCTTTGACGTGCTATCAAACGTCGCCAGCGCATCCGTCGCCGCCGCGTACGCCATTCGTCCCTGCTCCCACAATGCCTCAATCTGCAAATGCGTCGCCGGTTTTGAACCACTGGGGTAAAAAGTTGCCGCATCGACGCAATCACAGCACAAATCAATCACGCTCGAACCGCCGGCGACGCCGGCGCAATCGCAACACCAGCTCCACAGTGAAGGATCGTCCCCATCGCACCCTTTCCCACCGCACACCCCACACACATCGAGCTCCATCCCACTATTCGCGACGCCATCGCACCCGACGCAGCCTCCGAGGTGATAATCCGGCACACCAGCCCTTGAAAACGTCGAATCTGTCGGCGTTTTGCACGCGCCGCACGCGTCCACCGTCCGCCCGCCCAACTCGCCCCCGCCGCAGTCCTCGCACGTCGTGTTAAACACGCACGCTCCCGGCGCCGCGGTCTTATCACACGACGTCCCACACGCCCCACACGCGTCAAACACCGTCCCAGAGTTCGCGACACCATCGCAGCCTTGACACGCCGTCCCGTCGCCTCCGCACGTTCCGCACGCGTCCACCGTCGTCGAAAAGTACCCGGCAGCTCCCGAATACGTCACGCTCGTCGGCGATGTTTGCGTCGCGTTCACATCCAGCTCGAACGCCCTGATACCTCGCGCGGTGACGACGACGAGCGCGACGACGGCGCGCGCGACGGCACTCTTCTCCCTCCTCCTCCTCGACGACGACGACGACGAAGACGACGACGACGACCGAGAGCGGCGTCTTTCACAGCCAAAACGCACAAACGTCACTCCAACCGACACACCGTCATCATCGTCCTCGTCGTCGCCCTCGTCGAACCCAGCTGTCCGCGAAACCGTCCCTAGATCCATCGAAACGACCCGCGCGTCGCGTCCGGCGTCGCCCCTCCTCGCCTCGCCGCACCGAAGAACCGAAGAACCGAAGAACCGACGACGACGACGACGACGACGACGACGACGACGATGGGCGCGAGAGAGAGTCCCGCGGCCCGTGAGTCAAAAAGTCAAAAAATCATCATCATCCAAACTAAACCCGCGTCTCGATCGAACGCGTCGTCGTCGTCGTATTCGATACCGAACGACCGGCACACGGATATCTACAGTACGACTAAAAAGAGTGTACTTTGTACTCACATACTGGTAATAATAACCCGGTGTTCTGCGCATTCACCGATCGCGACTCGTCGTCGTCGACCGCTCGATCGATGGAGACGCGAGAGCGAGACGCCCGGGATCGGCGCGGCTCCTCTCGACCGAGATTTGCGATCCGCGGCAAAGATACGATCCGGACGGTTTCGGTTTTGTAAAAAAAATGTGTTTTTTTTAATGGGTCCTGACTCGCCGATTGTGCGAGAGGGGACGCACCCCCGCGTTCGTCCGAAAATCACATCCGTCCGAAAATCACATCCGTCCCTTCGTCTCGATCGATCGAGTGAAAACACCGACGCGCGCGCGAGGGGTGATGGGTGAAAACACGGGTTCGGTGTCGAAAACGCGATCGGCGATGGAGGATAAGGAAGGGTGAAGACGACGCGCGATGATGGTGGCGCCATGGGTGCGACGTGGTCGAGAGGGCGCGCGGGGCGACGCGCGAGAGCGAGACGCGCTAGGACGGACGGACGATCGGACGACGCGGTCGAGGGAGCGTCCGATTGAATCTCGCGCGTTCGCGGTGGGGACCGAGGCGACGGTTGACTCTCGAGGGTGTTCCATAATATACGTACGACTCCGTGGGAGACGCATCGTCGTCCTCGTCGAGGCGTGGATACGATGATGGCGCAGACGATCGGCGCGACGCGCCCGACGACGTGCGTGACGTCCAGAGGACGGGATGCGGGGCGAAAAGGACTCGTGAGAGGTGGTGAGCGACTTCGAACGATGCGAGGGAGAGCGAGCGGGAAGACGATGGCGGTGCAGTCGCCGAGTAAGCCGGCGGATGCGCCGACGCGGTCAAAGGAGGAGGAGCCGTTCGCGCAGCAGTACAGAGACTACGCGACGGGATACGCCTCTGTTCCGGGTTTGGAGTATGAAAGTATGGGATGGGTCACGGAAGTGGAGGGTGAGATTCCAAAGGAGATGGTTGGGACGCTCTTGAGAAACGGTCCGGCGATGTACGAGAGAGACGGGTTCGTCAAGTCGTACTTGGACGGCGACGGGATGGTGACGTCCATCGCCATCAAGGATGGCAAGGCGTACTTCCGTAACAAGTTTGTCCGCACAGAAGACTTTGAAAAGGAAGAGGCACTCGGTAAGTTTACCGAACCATCCATTTTCACCGCCAAGGATCCGAGATCTCCGGCGTTTGCGTACCGATTGTTCAACGACATTTTGGGCGGCAACCTCAAGCGCAAGCAAAACGGCGCCTACAACGTCATCAACTGGGGTGATTCCTTGGTTGCTGTTGATTACAAGAAGCCGTATGAACTCAATCCAGACACGCTTGAAACTATCGGTCACGGTGCGAGCGATCTTTCGAGCGTCATGCACACGTCTCACTACCGCACGGTGACTGAGCCGGATGGCAGCAGGCGTTGCGTCGCGTTTCTCAACGAGGTCAACTGGCGCACCGAGACCACGAACGCCGTCTTCTACGAGTTTGACGAAAATGGAAAAGAAGTGGCGCGACGTGCTTACGATTACCCGGCGTCGTACGTGCATGATTTGATCGTGACGGAGAATTACTACATTCTGTTCGACTGTCCCATCAAAATTGATTTCCCGGCGGTGTTCACCAAGTACATCTTTGAGAAGTCTTGTCTCTCTGAGCTCATCTGCGAAGACACCGACCGTCGGCCCTTGTTCCGAATTTTCCCGCGCAGAGGTGAGTCTAGAGAGGTTCTGACCGCGCCGGCGGACTACTGGTGCTACGCCTACCACCACGTCAACGGTTTCGAAGACAAGGATGGCAACGTCGTCTTTGACACGTGCACCTGGGACAAGTTTACGTTGTACTTCACCGACATTTGCAACCCGAATGGAAAGGACAACTTCCCGCGTATGAAGCTGAGCCGTTTCATCATCGACATGAAGAAGCTCGAAGCGAAACACTACTTGCTCAGCGACGTTCCGTGCGAGCTTCCCATTACCAGCTGGGACTACACCGGCCAGGATTACGAACACATGTACTTAAGCACATCCGTTGGCCGCACTGAAGACGGCATTAATGGCCCCATGCAGGCGCTTTCCAAGGCTTCCATCAAGCCGGAAGAACAAAAGCTGTATTATGAAGAGCAATGGATTCCGGGCGACAGAAAGTTTGCCATGGAACCGTTCTTCGTCCCAAGACCCGGCGGTACCGAGGAAGACGACGGTTGGGTTGTCGCCCTCGTGCACGATGCTGCTTACGAAAAGAGCCAATTCGGAGGCCGTGGTACGGAAATGGTCATCATCGATGCCAAAAAGTTCTCCGAAGGCCCGGTTGCGAGACTTCGACTCCCGTCGTACGTGCCGTTCGGCGTGCACGGCTCGTGGAGCCCCAAGTACGTCGCCGGTCCGCCGAAGGAAGATGAACTCAGGAGATTAGAAGAGTTGCGCGCTAACAACGATGGACGCCCCATCAGCCTTGGTACAAACGCGGCGGAACCGGTGATTCACAGCACCCCGACGCCGCAAGCCATTGGAGTTGGTGTTGCCGGCTTGGTGCTTGGTATTACTGCACTCAGCTCCATCATTTCTTAAGAATGGAAAATCGACACGTGAACTCGTAATGGTCACGAGAGTAATAGCTATGCTACGCGTAAGTAAATATCTGAACAGATGTAGAATTAACTAAAGACGTCTAAACAATTTACAATCCTACTGTGCGTCGCCAATCGATCTTTCACTCTGCGAACAGCTTTTTGTCTGAATCAACAATTTTCAGCGCAGCTTCGACTTTGCCGTTCAACACATGCAATTCTTTAGGCGAGTCGGTCAGCTTGCGCTCTCTCGAGTGCCGTTCGCAGAACACCTCGAGTCTGTTCCAGGCCTCCTCGAGTTCGTCTTCGGGGACGGTGATGACGATCCGCAGGTAGCCTGGCGCGTGAAAGCACGTGCCTGGAAGAACTAAAACGGACTCCTCGGCGAGTAATCGTTTTGCAAACTCCACATCGGTAAACGTCTCGTCATCTCCACCGAACGCGTCTGCTTGCATTCGTACCAACACGTACATCGCGCCTTGGGGCTCAGATGGCACACTCAACCCTCGCACACGAGCGCATCGCTCCAAGCAACTCGAGCTCGCCTTCCTGAGCACTTCCAATGTACCTTCCAGCCATTCGCCCTCATCTGCCTCGAATATACCAGGAATAGCCGCTTGAATCGGAGTCGGTGGGCCGAGTGAAACCTGACAGAGGTTGTTGATTGCGAGCTGCACGCCTGCAGTGGCAAGAATGCGATTGTAATCGTGCATCACTAACCATCCGACGCGCCAGCCTGGGGCGAGCCAACGCTTGCTCAACGCACTCACCGACATGACGGGAACACGTCCACTAAAAGACGCGACTGGAATGAAAGGGCGGTCGACATCGAAAGCGACGTCTTCGTAAACCTCATCGGCTATGATGGGCAGTCGAAGAGCCTCACACGTGGCGCAGATGGCTCGCAAGTGTTGCTCGCTGTACACGGCACCGCAAGGATTGCTCGGGTTGTTCACAATGATGGCCACCGTGTCCTCGTCGCGCAACCGTTCAACGTGTTCGAGGTCAATTTCCCATCCATTATCGCCGTCTAAATCGTAAAATTTGTACTCGACACCGTGTCGATTGCACAAAGTCTCGTAGAGCGGAAATCCAGGTCGTGGTAACAACACGTTCGCCTTGTCGATCGCTAACGCCGCGATTGCGTGTGAGAGTGCTTCCGAACAGCCAACAGTCATGAAGACGTCGTCCACATTCAACGCAGGTCTATCGGGCACGGAGTATCGAGCAGCCACAGCTGCTCGAGCGCTCGGGGCGCCGGCGCTCGCCGTGTACCCGTTGTACGTGTACGCTCCGAACGCGCTCGACACCTCCTCCACAGCTGATCCGGGAGGCAGCAAATGACCAAACACAGTGGGATCACCCTGGGCGAGAGAGATCAACCGCTTATCCGGGTTCGCCAAGCCAACCATATCGTCCACAATGCGCCGAATGGGATTACAGAGGTCTCGAAGCGACGAAGCCCTGACGTTCCAACCATCGCGATGATACCCATCGACCGACTTTCTGCGCTCGCAAGTCATCGACATTCGTCTCGTCGCCGTCCTCGAAGTCTCTTCGCTCGCCGTCATCCTCGCCGCGTCGCGTTTCGAGCGGCGGCGCTATTTTTGGAAGCCCCCGCCAGGCACCACGGACACGAAATTTCCCGCTGCCGCCAGGTCGCTGACGCGATCTGTGGGCGCGTTCACGGCTCGCGTGTGTTGTGCGAACTTTCTTGCCGAGTTTCGCGTGCAATTTCGCGCGCGCGCGACGTGCGATGAAGTGGCGCGCGCGCACGATGTGAATCGACGTCACGCGCTTCAGGCTGCTGCTGTGGAAATTTGGGCTTGGTGAGACTGAAGGCTCTTGGGATTGTTCGCACCGGCGCGCGTCCATTCTGATCAAGGGAAGCTAATGAATGTGAGTATGACTAATAAAAGAATGTCTACGCTATAGTTTTGAAATTTGCCGCGCGGTGGCGACGCCAGCGATGAAATCGAGTACGGATCGAGCGACTTCGAGAGGAATCTCCATCGGCCCAAGGTGGCTGTTATCTGGAAACTCGACGAGCGTTCCTCGCCGCACCTCGCGAGCTATCACCGGGGCGATGACTGCAGAGTATATGGGAGATGTACCATCGCTTGCGAAGGATGTACCCTTGGCGATGACGACGGGACAGCTTACTTTGTTTAATTTGGCAAACGCCTCGATTTCCTTGTCGCCCGCCTGGTAAATGCTAATTTCCGTCTCAGACGCGCACGCGAGGGTCACTCCCGCGCCGTTTGGGTCGTCGACGAACCCACCTTTATTGACGTACGCATCCAATGCGTCCCCGTTCCACGCGCTCATGGGAAGCTTGCTCTTATACGCCTTCAGCGCCTCGGCACAGCTAGCGAATGTCGATCTTCGCCTCGACGCGCTCTTCACCATGTACGACGTCGACGCCATCAACGGCGACCCAGGCGAGACATCCATCCCAGGCAACGCTTCCGGAGACACGATGAATATCGGCTCAAACGCGTACACGCTCCTAAACGTCCCCGGCCGCCGCGCCTCACACATCAACAACGCGTGTCCGCCGCACGAGTGCCCGAACGCGTGACACCCGTGCAACCCCAACGCCGTCACCACCGCCGCGCAATCGTCCGTCAGCGCCCTCCACGTGTACTCTCCCTTTACCACCCGCCCACTCTTCCCGTGTCCCCTAAAATCCAGCGCGTAACACGCGTACCCAGCCGCGACGAACGCATCCATCATCGGCGCAAACACACCCCCGTGAAAACCGTTGGCGTGCGCCAACAACACCGTCCTTCCCGGATCCATCCCGGCGATCGCCCCGCGTTTCCGCACGATGATGGACGCGTCGTCCGCGCTCTCCACGCGGATCGTTTCCTCGGCGTCCCTCATCGTTCGGACGTCCACTCGCGCGTGTGACGCGTCAAGGCGCATGGATCGGACATGTGGACGAATGATAATTCGGACATCTGGGCATTTTGGCATCCATGGAGCCGTTTGCCTCTCTCTGCGTTTAAAATGCGAAACGACAGACACGAGGGAAGACGTCAGACGGTGACGACGGACGGAGACGTCAGACCCGGGGACGCGGTTCTGTGTGAGCGCGTGCGTGCGTACGAACGTCGGTTGCGCGCGCGTAAGAAGAACGCGCGTGCTGTGGTGTGCCGTCGCGGAGAAGACGGGAGACAACTTGAACGAACCGAACGAACGAACGAATTTGAAAAGAAACGGGGAACGATGTTGGGACGGATCGAAGAGGACGACGCGGCGATGCCGACGACGGTCGGAAAGTTGCAGGTGATATTCGGACCGATGTTTAGCGGGAAATCGACCGAGCTTCAGAGACGGTTGAGGCGACACACGGTGGCGAGTCGGAGGGTGTTGGTTGTCAAGTACGCGGGGGATAATAGGTACGACGACAAGGTTGGTTCGAGTAACTCGGCGGTGACGCACGATTTGGCGACGATGCCGGCGCTGCCGACAAAGGATTTGAGTCATATCGATAACGTGGTGCACAATTACGACGTCGTTGGGATTGATGAGGCGCAGTTCTTTGATGACGTCGTCGGGTACTGCGAAAAGTGGGCACAGTTGGGGAAGGTGGTCATCGTCGCAGCTTTGGATGCCACGTTTCAGCGCAAGCCGTTCAAGTCTATTCTCGGTCTCGTACCTCTCGCGGAAGAAGTGACGAAGCTCACCGCCGTGTGCACCGATTGCGCTGCTGATGCGGCGTTCACGGCGCGTACGACGAAGGAAACTGCCGTGGAGGTGATTGGCGGCGCTTCGTGCTACAAGGCGGTGTGCCGCGCCTGCTATCCAAAGTATGCGGCGGAAATGCACGACAACGGCGCCACGGTTAAGGCTTCCGTGTCTACTCCGTCTGCGAAGCGCGTGGCTGAGCGCATGGGTGAGCTCACTCTCAAGACGCCAGCGCCGACGGCGAGTTCGTTTACGTTTGCGACGCCGGCGACGCCAAAGCTCGGGGCTCATTCGGCGTTGCCAAAGGCTAAGGACGTTGACTCGTCAACAGTGAAGAGCGCGAAGAAATCTAGAGGTTTTGGAGGTCCGGGTCGATCTCCGTTGAGCGATTTCATGAATAGTTCTGGTTTCCACCGCTCGCCTCTCAGCACTTTGCGCTAACAATCTTTTAGTCTGTCATCGCCTCGCTGAAATAGCCTGGTATCCTAAATTGTAAAAACTAGCTCATACACTCGCTAACCGTACTACAGTCTATCACAAAAACGAACCGCCGCCCGCGCCGCCCCCCTTCCCAAATCTATCTCCTAAACCACCGCCCGCGCGTTTCAGCGCCTCTTTGGTGCTCAACTCCCCAGGCTTTTTCAGCTTCAAGTCAGTGTCGCGATCGAACGGACGGTATTCCCAATTCGTTCCGTCAGTCGATCCATCTCCACGTTTGTCTTTCTTCTCCTTTTTTTCCTTCTTCTCCCTCCTAGACGACTCGCGTTGCTTTTCTTGGTGAATCTCCAAGAGCGATTTCGCACGTCGCGTCGCGTTGAATTCATCCACGAGTTTCTTCGTCTCTTGTTCCTTCGCAACAGCCGCTGGAAGAGTGTACTGCTGCGCTTGCGCTTGTAAGAAGAGTTGTCTTTCCCGCTGAGCGGCTTGTTGCGGGGTATCGGTCCAAGCCGCCACCATTTCAGCCGTTCGAGCGACTTTTTCCGTTTTGCGAAACGCGGTGACGTTAGCGGTGGGAGGTCCTTGATTCGGACGAGCCTCAGGCGGAAGGTGCGTCATCCACTCTTCTCGCGCGTTCCCAGTTTCTTTCGAGCCATCCAAAAGCTCGTCGTCTCCAGGCAGCGGATTGCCTTTGAGTCGTCTCCACGCGGCTTTTTGTCGTTCTTCGCCCAACCACCTCTCAAATTCTTCGCGATCCTTCGCATCGTTCCTCTTCGCGTCAACCTCAGCACGCTGCGCCTCGTCCGACAAGACGGCGTGTGCCTTTTTAATTGCATCGAACGCGTCCTTCGCGTCTTCGTGATTGCACTTATCCGGGTGCACCATGAGGGACAGCTTCCAATACTTCTTTTTGATGAAAGACGCGCTATCCTCTGGCGAGACGCCTAGAATGTCGTAGGCGTCACCCCCGCGCTTTGTGATGCGAACCAGTCGCGTCGCGCAAGCTTCACGCGTCTCATTACTCGTGTTCTCAATCTCGGCAACGAGCTCTGGCGGTGGCGGGCCGAAGGCGTCGCCAAATGAAAATTCTGCTGCGGCGGCTTCGAGCATGCTTTTCGGCGGAACCATCGGACCGAGCACTCGGCGAGCGGGCGCCTCCTCTGGAATGGGTGCCGGGCCAATCGGACCGATGGGCTCGGACGCAATCGGTTCTCTACCTTCATCCTCGCTATCGCTCTCTTGATCCGCCATGAGTGCGTGCGCTTCGTCGCCCACCAAGATTTCATGCTTTGCATGGCAACTCTTCGCCTCGGAGCGTTTTACCTCTCGCGCCTGCGCCCTGGCAGCTTTCTCTTGCGCTCGAGCTTCATCCTCCAACCAAGGCTCTCGAGCATTCACAAACGATGCTAACGAATCGGTAGATTCATCAAAAACGGCTCCGAATCGACTCAATAAATTCAACTCATCCTCATCCAGCGCCCATGCGCCCGTTCTGGATGACTTGACCAACAGAGCGTTGTCAAAGAAATACTCGAGATAATTTCGAACCTTTTCATCGGCGACACCCGCCGTGGCGACGCCTCGACCGCCATCAATCGTCCGCAATACATCTCTGAGGTTCGTTCGCTCCCCTGGAAATTTCGCCAGCATGTGTCGCAAAGCCTCTGTTGCGCGTCGGCCGAGCTCTACGCGCTCACCCGTGCGTCTCTCGCTCCTCTCTCTACGACCATCGCTGGATTCTGACCCCGACTCCGACACCGACGAGCCCGACGAAACGGAATCATCCGAACGTTCCCTTCGTCTCCGTCTCTTCCCATCTCGATCCTCATCGCGTCGTCTTCTTCGCCGCTTGGATTTTGACGACTTTTCGCGCTTGTCTCGTTTTCCTCCTCTAGACGACGACCGACGTCCCTCCTCTTCCCGATCCCGTCGAGAACGCTTCGACGACTTTTTCCTTCGTCGGTCGCGATCCTTCCCCGCGTCCTCGTCGTCACCCCCCTCGCGTTTCGCGCGTTGATGCGCCGCGTACGCCGCGTTCAACGCTTGCACGTTCGTGAGTGCCGCACTCAACTGCGGATGGTTTCCAACCATGGTTCGGGTGGCGACGAAACCACGACGACGTCGGTTCGCGCGCGCGAATGATTCGCCGACCGTCCGTCGTCGACGGGTGGACCCACCTCGATCGGTTGTGTTCCCAGCGGTTCCGTGGAGCGCACTGACGACTCGAAGTCTGGTGGAAGCCTTCACTCTGTGACGCAGCCAGAGAGTTCGTTTGATTATGATGACGACGACGGCTAAAAACCTCGCAGACGTCGTCGCGCGCGTCTCCGCCGCGGCGAGGCGCGCATCGAGAAAACCCGAAGCCGTCCGACTCGTCGCGGTGAGCAAAACGAAGCCGGTGGAACAGCTGGCGGAGTGTTACGAAGCCGGGCAGAGGTGCTTTGGGGAAAACTACGTGCAAGAGCTCGTGGATAAAGCGCCGCGAATGCCGAGCGACGTGTCGTGGCACTTTATTGGACACTTGCAGTCGAACAAGGCAAAACTCATCGTGGATAAAGTACCGAATTTAACCGCGGTGGAGACGGTGGATAGCGTCAAGTTGGCGAATAAACTCAACGGGGCGGTGGAAGCGGCGACGGAGCGAAGCGCGGGGGCCTTGCGAGTCATGGTGCAGGTGAATACTTCGGGGGAAGAGTCCAAGCACGGGCTCGCACCCGGGGCGGATGTCGTCGCTTTGGCGAAACACATTGTTGAAAACTGTCCACAGTTGGCGTTTAGCGGATTGATGACGATCGGTATGCCAGATTACACGAGCAAGCCAGAAAATTTTGAGACGCTGAAAAAGTGCCGCGCCGAAGTGTGTGCGGCGCTCGGATTGAATGAAGACGCGTGCGAGCTCAGCATGGGAATGAGCGGTGATTTTGAAGCCGCGATTGAGATGGGGAGCACTAACGTTCGCGTCGGTAGCACGATTTTCGGTGCGAGGAATTATGCATAGACTTTTAGACAAACGGATGCGCGCCCGCCCGTTGTAAAATTTTTTCATCTCCCTTGAAAAGCAGAGCACTTCTTCTCTCTCGACGCTCTCTGCACGCGGCACTCGTCGACGCGCGGTGGCTTCTCCCACGCGTCGCGCGACCCGCTCAGTGGACGAACGGATGGGGAGTCAATCGAACGCGTCCACCGCGCTCGCGCTCCTGGCGTTCGCGAGCGCGACGTTCGCCTTTCCCATCTGGTACTCGTACGCACCCTCGAAGTCGATGTGGACGCAGGAGGAGAGTTTGAGCGTCGCCGCGGTGAGACGTGGGGCGTTCATGAATAGTGGTTCTCGAGACGTGGGGTTAGACGCGAAGGATGCGTCGAAGCGTTGATGGTGTAGAGCGCGGGCAACGATAGTTTATAGCCGTTCCGAACTTTTGGCTTCGGGTAGTTGTGTTGTAGTTTTACGAGAGATCTGTACTAGGTGGTCATCGTTGATTAACGGCGGTTGATGTCGCTTTCATTCGATTTTTCACAACGATTTGGTGGCTAAACGATCGCTATTTCAACTTGAAATTCAAGGACTGACATCGCCGACCGCCGCGAGAACTCCAGAGATGACGTCTCCAACTAATCCGGCGGAGGACACACGTAATTCTGGATCGAATACGCTCTTGCCGCATTCCGCGGCTTTGGCGATGGCTGGGTCGAGAGGAACTTTTCCGAGGAACAGCGTGCCCGTGGATGCACACATGGCTTCCGCGCCTCCCTTTGATGGGGTGAAGACTTCGGTGTGCACGCTGAGTGATTCGGAGAGTTCCGGGGCGTGTTGCGCCAAAATTTCCTTCACGCGAGCAGTCTCGTCGGTTTGAGTGGACTCGTTGAAGAAACGCACTGCATTTATCGGTGCCTTCAGGCCAGACATGTTCTCCACGACACCCAAGACGCTAATGCCAGTCTTTTTGCAAAAGTTGAGCTCCTTGCGGACGTCGGCCATGGCCACCTCCTGTGGAGTGGTCACGATTAGCGCGCCGTCTACTCCCGCCTCTTTGAGGTACTGAACGATGCTCAAGTGCTCGTCCGACGTCCCGGGTGGGGCGTCGACGATCAAGTAGTCCATCTCACCCCATTCCGTGTCCGCTAAAAATTGTTTAATCAAACCGTTCTTCCTGGGGCCGCGCCAGATTACGGCGTCGTCTGGATCTGGCAACAGGAAACCGATCGACATGACGGCTAAATTATCGTCGACGTACACTGGCGACCACCCAGAGTTACTTTTGTGCACCTCCGCTCCGACTTCCCCGCACATCAACGGCACAGACGGCCCGCATATGTCGATATCGAGCAACCCGACCTCCTTTCCGCGAGATGCTAACCCGAACGCCAATTGCGCTGCAAACGTCGATTTCCCAACACCTCCTTTACCAGACAACACCAATATCTTCCGTTTCACTCCTCGAAGCCGCTCCGCGATCGCTACCGCGTCCGCATCCGTCTTTTGCGCATCCTTCGCCGCGGCACCGCTCGAGCACGCCTGACGGTTTGGGCACCCCGCACACGCCGCGTTTTGCCCAGCCGTCTCGCTCGACGGGCCGGGACACGCCTCCGGCGCCCCGGCGGGGACGTCCTCGTGCGCCATATTCGGTGTGTTCAACCCTCGAGCGTCGCGCGCTTCGCTCTGACGCGTCGGCGTCGGCGTTGGCGCCGTTGCGCATCGTCGGCGTCATCCGCGCTATCATTCACCACTTTGAATACGACGTTTGACTTCGTATTAAATGGTACCTTGAAATATTCCTGTATATTCTCAAACGTAACCGGTCATGAACCGTCAATTCGTACATGGGTGGCGATTTCGGGCGGCGCCGATTCGATGTCCCAAAACGCGTGCCAACACCCGCTCGACGCGTCAAACGTTACCCACCGCGCCGCCGACGCGCGTCGGAGCGCGGAAAACGGCGCCTAACGGCGCACGACGCGCCATGGCAGACCCACCGACGATTCACACCCGTCGCGGGTTCATGAGCGATAACGAGGTGCTCGCGACGGACGCGATGAGCCCGCCGAGAATAGTGCCTCACGCGGTAAACGCTGGCACATCTGGCGAGGCGAACGCACCGCGCTTGGGCGCGCCTGATAGCGTTGCGCCGGCGTTAACGGGTGTGCAGCGCCCGGGGGATGTCGTGATGAACGTTTCGGACGGTACTGGGTCCAGGCGGCCGACGGTGCCTGGGGCTTTTGCCCTGGCGACCAAGGCACTCGCGGAGGAGGAAAAGAGAGTCTATGAGACTCGACGAAAGTCCTGGGAAACGCTTCTCGAAGACGCCAACGAACGGTGTAAACACGGAACGTTGCGAGATGCTTGGCTCAGAGAGCGTCTCCAGGAGATTACGACCCAGAAGGCAAGCGAACGGGTCGCTGTGTTGACCGATTATTTTGCAGACACTGAAGACGCGGCAGTCGAGTGCGCTGGTGGAGAAAGGCGAGCGATGACACACAAAGAATTGCGCGCTTTCATCGAGCGCGTGAGCGATAAGGACATGCCAGAGTGGGGTGTGCGTACTCACGGAGCCAGGATCGCCGTTGTGGTGCCGAATGGACCAGAGCTGATGACGTCTCTGTTGTGCGTTATGCAGCGTCACTGTGCGGTGCCCATCAACCCGGTGACGACCCAGGAAGAGATTGAGCACGAGCTGCATGATACTCGCGCGAATGTGTTGTTGTATCAGCGAGACGGTGGAAAGGGTGACGTTAAGATGCGACGCATCTGTAAGAAGCTCGCCTTGACCCCGTTAATCATCACTCCGAGTTTGACGGTTGCGGGTGAATTCAATGTTGTTGGGGACCCTTATGGTCTCGCCACAGAAGACGGCCCCGTTCATGATGAAGAACTGACGAGTCCGGATCGTCTCGCGCTCATCTTGCACACGTCTGGCAGCACTGGGAAGAAAAAGGTGGTTCCCATTACCATGTCTCAAGTGATGATTGGCGCTGCCGCGATTTCAGCGTCCTGCGGTTTGAATGAAAAGGATATTTGCTGCAACTTCATGCCGCTTTTCCACGTCGGAGGTATTCTTCGAAATGTGTTGGCGCCAATCATGGCAGGCGGGTCCACGGTGGCGATGCGCTTCTTCGACGTCGACGGTTTCTGGGAAGTGCTTCACGCCAAGAAGTGCACCTGGTACTATGGAGCGCCTACTATGCACATGATTATCGTCAAGTCTGCCAGTGCGTTGCAAAAGTCTGGAGACAACGCGACGAAAACTTGTATTCGTTTCGTTGCCAACGCTGCGGGCCCGCTACAACCGACGACGGCGGTGGAATTGCGACAGTTGTTCAACAACGCCACAGTTCTGCCATCGTACGGTATGACTGAGTGTATGCCCATTTCGTGCCCGCCCATCGGGTACGCCTTGGAGCGGCCAGGAACTTCAGGACGGTCGATTGGACCTGAAATTGCGATTTTCGATGTCGAAGGTTCAGTTGTAGCACCTGGTACCGTCGGAAACATCATGGTTCGAGGCCCTCTCGTCATGACTGCGTACGAAGGTGGCGATGCGGCAGATGGTTTCGCTGCGGGAGGATGGTTTCACACTGGTGACATGGGACGAATGGATGCTGATGGTTATTTGTATGTCACTGGTCGCTCGAAGGAAGTGATCAACAGAGGTGGTGAAATTATTTCCCCGACTGAAGTTGAAGAAGCTCTGGTTACATACGCGGGCGTGGCGGAGTGCGTCGCTATTTCAGTACCACACGAGACGCTTCAAGAAGTGGTCGGTATCTTAATTGTTCCGACGAAGGGCGCGCAAGTGCCGGGCTTTAGGCAGTTGGTCACTCATGTTGCCAAGCGTCTTCCGCCGTCGAAATGGCCGCAAGCTGTCGTGTACTCGAATGGCATTCCAAAATCTGTAACTGGAAAGATCAGCAGAAGCGCCATTGCCAAACAGCTTCGACTTCCGGTGCTTGAAGACGGACTTAAAGAATTGGACTGTACCTTTCAAACCGAACTTTTACATGGCGTGCTTTCCGGCGCAGAGACCATTAACGTGTCTGATGGGGCACAGGAAGTCGTCAAGGCGTTGCTACGAGTTCCGGGAGTGAACGACGCTGGAGCGTGGATGGATCACACAGGGTCTATAATCGCAGTCATAACGCCGAAAACTCTCGATGCAGGGTCCGTGCTTAAGCACGCGACATGCCATTTGCCTGGATACCTCGAACCCAAGGAACTGTTCCCTGTGGCGAGCGTTCCGCGGGACGTCCACGGCGACATTGAGATTTCAAAGGTGTATGATATGATGCGAGACGATCTTGTAGACGGGCCGACCGACAAGAACCAAGAGCTGATTGTGAATTTGTGGGCCGAAGTTCTCGGAACAGATGCCAGCGTAGTTTCCATAAAAGATGATTTCTTCTTGAACGGTGGGTCGTCGCTCGCTGCCGGGCAGCTCGCTGGTTTGATCCGCAAAAAGTTCAGTGTAAACATGACTGGTGCCGATATGTTCGAACTTCGCACCGTTCAGAAAATTGCCCAGATGATAGAAAAGAAGAAAGAGTCCGAACACCAAGGTGGTAAATCTGGACACGCGCCCAGACCGGTCGGACCAGTTGACTGGGTGACTCCAAAGCCTAGCGAAGGTATCATCGCGTCTCTTGTGCAGCTGATGCCGATCTATCTCATCAAGCCGTTCTACAACATGATGCGATGGGTTCTCTTCCTGATGTGCTGGTCGCATGTGTTTCACTATCTTGGACCTGGTCTGCACTGGATGCGACGCGAGCATTTTATGGCAAAGTCGCATCAAATTGGAGTACACGAAGCTCACTCGCACTTTTATAGTACGGTGCAGCTGCTGTCATTCTTTTTTGCGATCTTCTTTGTCGCCATCATAGTTTCTATAGTATTCCCACTGAGCGCGATTGCTTTCAAGTGGGTGGTTTTGGGTCGTTTGCAGCCTGGTTCATATCCGCTCTGGGGGCAGTACTACCTTCGGTGGTGGTTGGTGGAGCAAGTCACGAAGATTGCCGGCCTTGGCTTTTTCGAGATCTCTCCTTGGATGTTCACTTGGTATATGCGGATGATGGGTTCCTCAATCGGTAAGGGTTCTTATGTGAGCTCGAAAGCGATTATCGGTGACTTTGATTTGATCACTATTGAAAAGAACACTACGATTGATGAAGGCGCAAACATTCGAGCGTTTGAAGCGCGGCGCGGGGGCATGCGTCTGTCTCCGATTTTCATCGGAGAAGGATGCACTTTGTGCGTGCACGCAGTGTGCGGTCCTGGTGCGTACATCCCGTCGGGTTCCACGCTCGCTGCCTTTACGTCGTGGAGAGAGATGGATCCGACGCAAGTGAGACCAGTGAGCACGAAGACTGCGCAGATGCACTCTGAAACACCCAATTTGTTTTCGCGACTCTTTGTCGCGCTTCCAATCGTTTTCGCGTGCACCTTCGTTCGATGGATGCCGTGGATTCTTGTTTTGCGTATCGTCCAGCAGCACTCGATTGGTGACAATCTTCTCACGCATGCGGGTATGCAAAACTGGCGCCAAGAGTTGGATACTCTCGACAACGATTACGACGCTTTAGAAGTTTTCGTAACACTACTGGGGAGATTAAGCTGGCAAGATTGCATCGTCTGGTTCATGGATCCGTTCAGATTGGGGTGTATCGCACTCGCGCGTCTGATGCACTCTACCCTTGGACCTTTCGTACAGTTGGCCGCAATCATCCTCGTCAAGCGTGTCGTCGTTGGTAAATTCAAATCTGGTCCTCTTCCGCAGAATCCCGCTGGGCGCGAATGGGAACTTACTCGAAGGTACATCATGCGAAAGCTTTGCCCTGATGGTAAATTCCATGGTGCAACCGACTTGTTAGGCAAACACTATAAGTACACAACGTACATTTATAGAGCGCTCGGTGCGACAGTAGGTGAGCGCATCTTCTGGCCGGGATCTGGAGTCGTTGTGGGTGACGGCATGTACGATCTTCTCCATATTGAAGATGATGTCGTATGGGGATCACGTTCTGCCGTGTACCCGGCTGACACTATTGGCGCGTTACCGATTCGCATTCGTCGAGGTGCAAACATCAGTGATCGATGCGTGATCTTCGGTGGTGTGACTGTGATGCCGAACGCGTGTCTTGGATCTGGAAGCGTCGCGCCGCGTAAGATGACAATCGCGAGCGGTTCTATCTGGGTTGGAAGTCGTAACGGCGTTGCTGTTCAACTCGACCCTGGCGGAGCGTCCAGTATGGTTGACGAACGTCAAAGCGCGAAACCTTTCGGTCGCGCTACATACCTCGGACAAGCAACGTATCCAGTCGTTCCGTGGTGGTTCATGCCGGTGATTTGCATAAGCGTGCAACTGTTCAAAGCGGCGACTCACATGCTCCCTATTTATGCTTCTTGGTATGCCACCGCAGCTATCACGAGCATTTATCTCGGCAAGGAGTGGCAAGAACTGTCAGCGACGCACTATCTGACAATTCTGTTTGCGGTCTTTTTAGTTTTGCGCGGTATTCACACGACGGCTCTTCTCTGGAGCTCGATTGCATTCAAATGGATCATCATCGGTAAGCGGGCACCAGGAAACTATCCGTGGGATACGAGTTCCTACTGTTTCCGATGGAAGCTTGCCGACATTATGAGTGACACATCTGATTTGATGCTGCTCGCCGGAAGCGAGCACCTGTGTCGCTACTTCCGCTCCAAGGGTGCGAAAATTGGAAAGAATGTGTGTTTGTATCCAACTGGTGCCGACCCACCCATGCCAGAGCCGGATCTTGTCACGATAGGTGATGGCGCGTGCATCAACTTCGCGCACGTCATCGCCCACACGAACACGCTCGGCGCTTTTGCGTTGAACAATATCCTTATTCGAGAACGCGCGACACTGTGCATGGAGAGCCGTGTCATGGGTGGTACTTCCGTCGGAGCGGATTCCATTTTGTTGGAGCACACGCTCGCGATGGTCGGCGATGATGTCGAAAGAGGAACCATCTGGCAAGGCTGGCCGGTTCAAATGGTTCTGTCAGACGGAACGAAAGCCAAGTCTCCTACATCGAAAGCGTATGGAGCACTGTAAAATGAAACGAAATTTCGAAGATTGAATTTGATTTGAGGTTTTTGCATGTGTTGTAAAAAAAGAGTTTCTCTTTTATCTTAAATGGTACGAGACCGCTAACGCCTCACTAGAGTGGAAACCAATCCATGTCTACTTTTTCTATAACTTCCGCATCGCTCTTTTCGATGACTTTCGCGAGCTTTTCCAATCCAAGCGGAAAGTTTGATGTTAAAACTTTCGTGATCAACTCAACTTCGTCCCAATGTGTCTGCAACGCCACCGTTCTCGCGTCGTCGTCTGCGTGCGCTTCGACGATGGACGTCGCCCACTCGTCGGCGAGAACTACTTTTGCGAGGTGTTTCCGGATCGATAGACTAAGCAATCCACGCAATTGAAGCATAGCGTCGCTACCGGGAACTTCCATCTTTCTCGGCTCTTGCATAGTGCTTGCAAAGCACCACATCGTGAACATGAAACGCTCCTTTGCGTTGCTCGGCAACACTCGGTGAAGTCCGAATTGAGAACTAAATAAGACGACGCGCCCGAATTTCGGTTCGACAGTGACCTTTTCTCGTGGAAAGGGATATAAAACCAGCTCTCCGCCGTCGCCTGGCGCCCAGTTTTCGTTCAAATAACTTAAAACGGTCAGACGTCTTGAATCTAAGCTTGCGTCCGAGTCAAAGTGTATAGGAAAGCAACCGCCGTTCCCCGCGTTGACTTGCAATTTGACGCTCATCTTCACGAGCGCACGCGTTGGTTCATCCCACCGCATCTTTAAGTTCAACCCATTCATGAATGACGCGTCGTCCGCCAACGCGGCGAACGTCGGCGCGATTTCTTTTCTCGCCGCCGAAGCGTTGTGCGCCTCGAACTCAAGCACGTTTGGTTTGACAAGCTCAAACTTCTCGCCCGCTTTTGTGAACACTGTCTTATTCTCCACGAACGCCCCGTCGGCGCGCAAGGCCTTCATCTCGTCGAGCAGAATTCTCGCGCCCTCGGGGTCGATCCCGTCGTCGACGATGGCGTATCCTTTGCTTGACAGTTGCTCAACTACTCGTGCCGAAGAGTCGAACAACGACCTGAACAATGATGACGAAGACACCGGAACCGACGATGTTGAGGACGCCCTGGACGAAGAAAACAATCGCGCAGAAGACGCGACGATCGCGCTCGCCGCACGTGACGCAAATCGCCGGGAAAGCGTCATTCTCCGAAGAACGCGAGGGCGTAACTGTGGCGTCTCCACACACCATGGCGCGGAAGAAACAACAACGCAAACGGACCGGCGCGCGCGCGCCGGAACCGGATCCCGACCTCGACGTCGATGTTGAGGCGCCGTTGCTCGCGGATGACCATCACTCCGATCGCGTTGGGTTCGACGATGAACCGACGAGCATCGGGCGGGTGAACGATCCGTTGGTAGATGAAGATTACTCAGCCGATGCCGCGCACGACACTAGGAGAAACGCGCGCGACGACGATAGAGAACTGATAATCGAAGCACCGGGTGGGGAAGACGCGCCGGAGAACGAGCGATCGGGCAAGGTTGGGGACGTGCAGACGATTTTCGCCTTGTGGAACACGATGGTGGGCGCGAGCGTGTTGGCTGTTCCGTGGGCGTTTACCGAAAGCGGTGTGGTGTTGGGAGCCGTGGTCGCGGCTTTAATGGCTGTCGTCATGGGATACACGGCGTCATTGGTGGTGAGATACGGTTCGCGGGGTAGACACGAAGATTTGGCGTCCATGGCGGGGGAGAAGCTTGGTCCGTGGGCCAAGCTTTTGTGCAACGTCGCGATGGCTTTGATGATGGCGCAGTGCGTGGTTGTTTTCGATATGATGCTGAGTACGAGCGTGTATAGCGCGGTGAAGGGGCTGGTGAGTTTGCGCGGAAGCGCTGGAGGGCATGCGCTGATGAGCGCGCTCGCGGATGCGGATTCCTCAACAAACTCCACTGGCTGGGCGACGTGTACCAACTCCATGAGGGACGCAGCCAAGTGCTGGAATCCCGAATCGGCAATCCTCGTCACGGCTACGCTGCTGCTCATCCTGGGAAGCTTTCAACATCTCGATGCGTTCGTCGCCATGAGCGTATTCGGCCCATTCTTCATGAGCTATCTCATCTGTTTCATAGTCTTCAATTCCGTCGTGGCAAATGCGCCAGTGACGCCCATCGAGCCCATCGCAAACTTTTCAACTATGCGCAAGACTGCCGGACTTTTGACGAGCTGCATGTTTTCCCATCACGCCGTGGTGCCGATTTGCAGAGCGAACCGACAGTCCAAGAATAATGCGAGAAATGTCGCCATTGCGTATGCGCTGACGTTCATCTCGTACGTCACTCCCGCGATTGCTGGTAACTTCAGTGCGTCGTATGTCGCACTCAGACGGGGCGAAAACGGCTCTTCAGAAGCGGCCAACTTCTTGCGTTCATTCCCGGCGAGTGATCTATACACGCTCTCTGCGCACTTAGCGGTGACGGTGCAGTTCTTAACCATGGTACCGCTCTTGTTGTACATTCTTCGCACTCAAGTCTTGGGACTTCTTCCGAATGTCCCCGCGTCGCTGAACAGAAGTTTATCCTTCATCATCAATGCATCCATTCTGGCGCTCGGGTCGTTCTGCGCCGCGCAGCCGAGCATCAACATCGGAATGATTCTATCCAAATGTGGCGCCATCTTTGGATTGATTTTCGCGTACATCGTGCCGATATTCACCCACTTCAAGGGCCGGAGAGGTACGGGCACGCATCCGTTGTACAACCACGTGCTCCACATCAGTATACTAGTCATTGGCGCCTCCGTCGCCGTGTGGCAGCTCATCCCTGAACCGTAAGCACGTTCTTGTTAATTTAACTGTACCATATCGCGTTGGCCCCATACCAAAACACACTCACGCACACCCTTGACGTCACTCGACGACTCTCGCGCGCGCCATGTCCACCACTTTGACGCAGTGTAAGACCGCGATCCGATCGACGGCGTCTCGCTCGGACCCGAACGACCGCGCTCGCTCGCGCGTCGTCGCCCGCGCGGCGAAAAACTCTTCCAAAGGCGACGACGAGGACGATGAGGCGAAGATAGACTTCAAAGGTTTGAAGCAGCTGATATCCATGGGTTTGGGGACGATTTCCGGCGACATCACGGAAATAAATCTCAAGGATCCGAAGCGAACCGTTGTCATGGAGCTCGGTGCGTCGTTTGCGGCTCGTTCGTGATGTAACTTTGCGAGTGAAGGCACTTCGCGGTTTTCAGGCAAAGATGCTGGCGAACAACTCTGGCAAAATAGACGAGACGAGCGACGAGACGCGCTGACTGACGATTGCTTGTAATCTTTTTATCGAATACAGAGGCTAACAACTTTGAGGACAAGGATGGCAACCCGCTCAATTTCATGAACAACGAAGGTTTTGTCGGGGATAAGGATGAAGGCGTCAACGTCTTGAACATCGCCGTGCCCGTCGTCTTGGGAGGTGTGACGATTGCCGGCGTCGTGGCGACTCTTCAAGCTTTGTGAGCACAAATTCACATGTCGTGCGTCGCGTGTTGTAATGTTATGACAAAATTATCGCTCTAATTTGGCGAGCTCCCTGCTGTCTGAACCGCGAAGACGGGATTTTGCACGAGAAGAGGTTCCTTGTTTGACGCGGCCCAGTCCACGTCGAGGAATTCCGCGTAAACGTCCTCGAGCTCGACGTGATTCCGCACCACTTGTCGACGTAACTGCACGTTTTCTTCCGTGATGACGTGTATGCGCCGATATGCATCGCTCAAATCCTTGAGCGTCCTCTGTAATCTCGCTGCCGCGTTGGCCGCCGCCGCGTCGCGCCTCTTGGCCCATTCTTCCACGAGTCTCGTCTGATTTCGCGCCTCCCTCGCCTCTTCCCTCGCTTGCTGCGCATCATGCTTTGTATCCTTTACCATTTCCCCCAACGCCTTCCTCGCCTTGGTCATCCGCTCAATCTCATCCCTCGCGCTTCGCGTCGCGTCTAAATTAAGCCTCTGCACTCTACCCAGCTCCCTCCTCAACGACTGACACGCCGCAGTCGCCGCATCCGCCCGCATCCGTTCCTTTTTCACCTTCTGTTCCAGCGTCCGCGTCGTCTCCCTCGCCTCGGCCCACCCGCGCGCGTTCTCCGTCGCTCGTCTCGCGTGATTTTCAAGTTTGGCCGTCAGCGCGCTCACTCTCGCAGCGTGCCGGTTGATCTTCACCGGCGACCCTCGTCCGGGGGCTCCGTCTCTCGCGATCGCCGCCGCGCGTTTCACGTCAATCACCACCATTCGCGTTCGGGTCGACGCGGTGCGTCGCGTCCTTTCGATCCGCGGCGTCGGTGTGTGCTCGAGAAGGCGAACAGCCACACCGTGTGTGTGTGGACTGTCGTTGGATGGAAAATGTAAATGATGAAGGCTGACACTGACGTCACAACCTAGAAACCGCGTCGATTGACGCCGCACGAAACGAACGCGCTTCACGGACGCACCGGAACTCGTTTCGGAGGCGGGGAGCGAGTACTTGTTTCGTCGCGCGTGGGAAACGCGGCGCGAAGAGACGCGACCGGGCGAGGAACACGGAGACGCGACGGACGAAGTGACGAAGTGTCGTGTGCTTTGACGCTTTTGGAAGGATGAAGACGGAGGAACCCGCGGACGAGCCGAGAAAGGATGCGGATGGGGATGGGGATCGGGAGACGAAGAATGAAGCGCCGAAGATGGTGCCGTTGTTGAGTTTGTTTCGGTTTTACGAAAAAGAGGATTTGTTGTTGCTCGTGCTTGGGATGATGTTTAGCGCTTTGGGCGGAGCGTTGTTTCCGGCGGTCAACGTCGCGTTTGGAAACTTGCTCGATAGCACCGCCGTCGGGGACGTCGAGGGTAAGATTAACTCGGCCGTCATCGCGATGGAGATTGTTGCGGTATCTCTCGGGACGTCTTTGACGCTGGGGTATTGGTTGACGTCTTGGGGTGCGGCCCGAGCGTCGCGAAACATGCGAAGCGCCTTTGTGCGAAGCATGTTGGCACAAGACATTAAATTCTTTGAGAGTAAAAAGGCGGGAGAGTTATCGACTTTGACGGCGGCGACTGTGAATGACTTCCAAGCGGGCATGTCGAAAAAGTTTGCCGAGTTGGTGCAGAGCTTCTTTTCCATGGGTGGCGGTTTCGGTGTCGGTTTTTACTTCAACGCAAAGTTGTCTGGCGTCATTATCGCATGCGTGCCGTTGCTCGGATTCGCGACGTTCTTCTTAATCAAGGCGATCCAAGATCAGCAAAAGGGCAACGTCGAGTACGAGAGCGCAGGTGCCGTGGCGACGGAGACGATTGGGGCGATTCGCGTGACGAACGCGCTCAACTACCAAAACGTCGCGACGAACCGTTTCAAGGCGAATTTAGGCAAGGCTCAGCGATACGGAGCAAAGCAAATTTGGAAGGCTTCTTTTGCCGGTGGCGGATTGTTTGCGTCCATGTTCGTGATGTACGCTTTGGGTTTGTGGTACGGAGCAAAGTTGATCGCCGACAGCAAGGTGTCGGCGCTCTCAAAGTATCCACCACCCACCGGACTAGTTGACGTCGCCGACGCAACGTGGGGTGCGCACGCGACTTTTGCGCGATCCATGTGCATGTACACGAACGACCCCAGCAAGAATTACACTGGTGACGCCCTTTTGCAGTGCGCCTGCAACATCGACTACACTATGGCGGCTTTGACGACGTCGCCCAACTGTGGTTGTGGCTATCGATTGAGCACCACCTTTGGCGACGTTCTCGATTCTGCCGCTTCTCCGTGCTTGACAGGTGGCGTCATCGTCATGGTGTTCTTCTCCATTCTCTTTGGAGGATTCGCCCTCGGTCAAGCTGCTCCCGCGTTTGAAGCCTTGGCGAAAGCTCGCATCGCCGCGTACAAGCTATACCAAGTGATTGACCGCATTCCAGAGATTGGTTACGACACTCGACTGCCAGAGGGCGTCGAGCCAAAGGCGCCGATTCGCGGTGAGATTGTCTTCCGCGACGTAGAGTTTGAGTACGCCCCGGAACGCCCGGTTTTCGACAAGTTGAACCTCACCATTGAGGGCGGATCCGTCGTCGCTCTCGTCGGAGCTTCCGGTTGTGGTAAGAGTACGATTGCCAAACTTCTCGAGCGATTCTACGATCCTACCGGCGGCGCCATCTCGCTCGACGGAGTCGACCTCAAGTCTATTCGGATCGACAAACTCCGCGCAAACATCGGCATCGTTTCTCAAGAGCCACTTCTTTTCGAAGCGACGATCGCTGAGAATATCGCCGCCGGTCGTCCTGTCGCTCTCGACGGCTCGAAACCAAGCATGAGTGAAATCATGAACGCGGCCCAAGCCGCGTGCGCGCACGAATTTATCATGTCCTTCCCGAATGGATACGACACGAAAGTCGGAGGTAAAAACTCAAAGCTATCGGGTGGGCAAAAGCAGCGAATCGCTATCGCGCGCGCGGCGTTGCGCAACCCAGCCATTTTGATTTTGGATGAGGCAACTTCGGCGCTGGACACGGAAAACGAACGATTGGTCCAATCCGCACTCGACGGTTTGGTGCACTCCACAGCTGGAGGTCAGCGCACGACGATTGTAATTGCGCACCGCTTGACGACTGTGCGCGACGCGGACAAAATCGTCGTTCTCGGTAGCAAAGATACATCCGCCGGGCTCGCCGGTGGTAGCGGTAGTGCGCACGGATCCGTCGTGCTCGAACAAGGCACGCATGACGAGCTCATGGCGCTCGGTTCAAAGGGCATGTATCGCAACTTGGTCGGTCTGACCAAGGATGACGGGAAGCGATTCAAGCGTTCTGCATCCGCGGCATCCATTGAGTCGTTCAAGACGGATTCCGTGCAGGACGACAGCGAAGGGACGCAGAAGAAGGGAAAAGACACTGACGACGAGAAGGACAAGTCGAAGGATGTTTACAAAGTGAGCACGAAACGAGTGTGGAAGTACAGCAAAGACGACCTCGGGCTGTTGCTCACTGGAGCTTTCTTCGCCGTCGCCAATGGTTGCGTCATGCCAGCCGTTGCGTTTGTTTTCGCCGAATTACTGACTGTCTTCTACATGGATGACATCGATTACGTTCGCGATCGTTCAGCCGTGTTGTCTGGAGCCATGGCTGCTGTGGCGTTTGGAGCATTCCTCGTGATGGGTATTCAAGGAGGTATCTTTGGTAACATTGGCGAACGGCTGACGACGCGTCTGCGCATCCACTTGTTTAGATCAATCATGCGCCAAGACGTTGCATTCTTTGATGAAAAAGAAAACAGCGTCGGGGCGTTGACAACCTTGCTTCAAGCTGACACAGCAAAGGTACGCACGATGACTGGTCAGAGCTTTGGCAGCGCTATTCAAGCCGCCGCCGCGCTCACATTTGGCTTGACGGTTTCTCTTACCGCGAGCTGGAAGTACGGTCTCGTTCTTTTGGCTTGTGTTCCCGTGCTGAGTATCGGAGAGATGTTAAACATGAAGAATCTCGCGGATAGCACCGCGCTAGACGAAAACGTCGCGGAAGGTTCGGCACGCGTCTCAGAAACGGTAACCATGATTAAAGACGTGCACGCGTTTGGACTCGAGCGCACCATGGCAGAGAACTACGATTCCGCTATATCTTCCACCTCGTCGGAGGAACGTCGCAAGGCGCTGCGAACTGGGGGCGCGTTCGGTCTCGCTCAAGCGCTCACCATGGGTTTCTACGGTTTCGCGTTTTGGTGGGGAGGACAATTAATCGGCAAGGGTGAGCTCAACTTTATGGACTTTATGAAGTCTCTCTGGGCTTTAGGCTTCTGCGCTGCAGGTGCGGGCCAAGCGGCTACTTTTGCGGGCGATAGCCGAGACGGTACCGCGTCCGCCGGGCGCATCTTCAAACTGATAGATCGCGTCCCGCCAGTCAAGTCACAGCCATTCGTGAAGATTTCCGACACTGAGGAGGAAGCACGCGAAGTGCCCCGCTCTACGAAGGATGCCGACGAGGCCAAGTTTGGAAAGGTTTTGGACAACTTGAAGGGTAAGATCGAGTTCCAAAACGTCTTCTTTTCGTACCCAACCCGAGACGCGCCGGTTCTCGGCGGGTTGGACATTGAGGTGAACCCGGGCCAAACGGTGGCACTCATCGGCCAGAGCGGGAGCGGCAAGTCGACGGCGATTCAACTTCTCGAACGCTTTTATCAAATCGTTCGCGTAAGCCAAGGAAAGCTCAGCGATGGAAAAGGGACCGAATTTAAGATTGCCGTTGAGGGTGGCGAAACTGCAGGCAAGATTTTGATTGATGGCGTCGACATTTCGGAGCTCGATTTGCTCTGGTTTAGAAGCAACGTCGGATTGGTTGAGCAAGAACCCACGCTCTTTTCCGGTAGCGTCCACGACAACATCGCCGCAGGCATGCCAGGTGGCGTGGCAACTCGTGAACAAGTCATGAACGCCGCTATGAAGGCGAACGCCCACGAATTCATCACCCGCATGCCAGAAGGTTACGACACCGACGTAGGCATTGGAGGCGGAAAAGTCTCTGGCGGTCAAAAGCAGCGCATCTCGATCGCCCGCGCCATCATCAACGACCCTCGCATTCTTCTCCTCGATGAGGCCACGTCCGCGCTCGACAATGAGTCCGAACGTCTCGTTCAAGCCGCTTTGGACGGTCTCCTCTCCGACGGCAGCAAGCGCAGCACCATTGTCATCGCGCACCGACTGTCCACCATTCGCAACGCCGACAAGATTTACCTTCTCGAAAACTCTGGCGAAGGCGGCGTCGTCGTCGAACACGGCACTCATGACGCCTTAATGCGCGCCGGTGGTAAATACCGCGCTCTCACCGCTGCGTACGATCAATAATCGGTTGATTCTGATTCTTTCTCTTTGCGTGCATAGTTGTAATCCATCTTTCGTAAACTTTCGCAACTGTCTCTCTTTTTTGAGAAAAAAGATTTTCTTTACTCAAACTTCACTCACGGTCGTGGCGCCGCGGTCGACGACAAACGACAGGGGTCGTCGCGCCACGGGTGGAAATTCATCAGTCGCGCTGACCTCGGACGTGGGGATGACTGTGTCGTCGCCCAACGCGACGCGGCGCGTGAATGGAATGGTACGTGAAGCTGTTGATGTTCTTAGAGTGGGTGATGTGGGTGGCGCCGATGATATGGTTATCGCGCACGTCTCTGAACCGACGACGACGAAGGCAACAGAGGCAAAGACGTCGAGAGCCGATAAAGCGGCGAAAACGGCAGAACGCGAACGGTTGAGACAGGCAAAGGAGGCGGAGAAGGAACGCGCGCGCATCGCTCAAGAAGAGCAAAAGGCAGAAAAGGAACGCTTGAAGGAAGCGGTGCGCGCAGCGAAGGAACGGGCACGTGCAGAGAAAGAGGCGGAAAGGGAACGGGTGCGTGCAGAGAAGGAGGCGGAGAAGGAACGGGCGCGTGTAGAGAAGGAAGCTGAGAAGGAGCGAGTGAGGAGTGAAAAGGAAGCCGAGAGGCAAAAGTTGCTCACCGAGAAGGAAGCGGCCAAGGCCAAGTTGTTAGCGGAGAAGGAAGCTGAACGAAACGAAAGAGAACGCATAAAGGCGGAAAAAGAAGCTGCGAAACAGGCGGCACAAGCGGAGAGGGATGCGATCAAAGCTGAAAAGGAAGCTGTGAAAGCAGCAGAGTTGGCAGAGAAGGAAGCGGCCAAGGCCAAGTTGTTAGCGGAGAAGGAAGCTGAACGAAACGAAAGAGAACGCATAAAGGCGGAAAAAGAAGCTGCGAAACAGGCGGCACAAGCGGAGAGGGATGCGATCAAAGCTGAAAAGGAAGCTGCGAAAGCAGCAGAGTTGGCAGAGAAGGAAGCTGAGCAAGCCAAGGCTGAAATATTAAAGGCAAAGCAGGCAAACGCATTCGCCAAGTTTTTCACGCCGAAGCCAAAGGCTAGGCCTGTTAAGTCACCTAGTGTGAATACTCCAGCGATTTCAGATGCCCTTAGAGATAAACTGGACTCGATCATTAAGTCAGATAAGCATGACGAAGACATTGACAACATACGCGTCGAGCTTTTAGCTCGATGGAAGCAGGACAAACGTCGTTTCGCTACTCGCTGGGGAGAGCGGAGGGTAAATGCAGACAAAGACGGTGTTGCCGTTCTGTGTTTCAACATATCACGAAAGCGCAAGCGCGGTGACTACGTAGATGGTGGATGTGCGAGACGCCGACGATTGTACGATATCGATGGAGCCGAGTACGAAAGACCCGCTTTTTGGGGCACTGGTACGTTTCCAAATAGACCATCTAAACCGGTAGTCGTGACTGCTAGAAGACCGTTTGCGAAAGAGGCGGACGTTGACTACGATTACGACTCGGCGGAGGAGTGGGAAGATGCTGGACCTGGTGAAAGTTTGTCTGACGCCGACGATGACGATGACGATGACGATGAATTAGGTGGGGAAGAAGATGACGGATTCATAGCAAACGAAGACGTGGAGATGATAGATTTTGCGACATTCGATCCTGCGTGCATTGGAGACGATGAAAGAACTGCGCGTCAGCGGAGTACGATCGCGATGTTGACAAATAAGGCAAAGAGACAACAAACGCCTCTTATCATCTCTCGCCTTGAACCAAGAACTTCCGATGCAGAAGAACCAGACGCGAGTTTGCTTGGTGTGTTCACTGGCATGACTCCCTTTGCGGCGCATGTGCGCATTTCTCTCGATGCGAGCACCTCACGGACGAGTGCGACAGCGCAGAACGACGCCCAGACCAAATCGACGAACAAGAGTTCTCACAAAATGACGAAAGATGATCTCGTGAACACGCAGCTTCGAGAATTGATCGAGTTTCTCCTGCGTCATCCCAGTTTGACCATAAACAAAGCCGCTGGGACATTCGTAGAAGACGCATCATCCAGGGTCGCTGGACTCAGTCAGGCAGCTGTGAAGCGCAAAATTCAAGAAGTCGCTACTCGTCTGAATAACAAGTGGATCATCACGGTTGATGCGCTTAATAGCGTGGATATGACTGCCGATGATGCTGATGCACTTCGAACCGCCGTCGATTCCACGAGAACAGCGGCCAAGAAGCGTAAAACCACTGCTACTACTGCCACGGCAACGAAACCTGCGCATTCACATACGTTGGAGACTTTCTTTGACACGACCGCACAGACGATACCGGGAGCGACGGACTCGCCAATATGGGTTTCTTCTCTTCAAGATGTGGCAAAGACAAAGCATCTCATGGCCCCTTTCGGCAAATACGAATTCTTATTCAATGGCTCTACCTTGGGCGCTTGTGCGCAGCAAGGCACGATGCCCAGCTTTGTTACGTCCTGGCTCATGAAGGTGGCAACCTCGAAAGAGAACGTAACATTCAGAATGCACTGCATAGTTCTGTTGTCGTCGGTGATTGAAGCTCTAGTTCACAAGACGCCAGAGTCCAAAGAGAAGCCTGTGACCCCGCCGCGTGCATCGTTGCAGTCGTTGTGCGCAGATAATCAGTTGCGCAATGCGATTGAGCACCTTACCCATAACGATGACGTTCAACTCCGAGAGACCGCGATCGGATTAGCTGGGTCACTTCTCGGCACGCAGATTAGTGAAAAAGTTGTTTCTGATTTGAAAAGTAGTTCCAGCTTCACAATGGTATTGTCGGAACGTCTACTGGTCGCGGAGTCAAAGATACAATGCGTGGAAATTTTGCGCGTCATGTTTCCCAATGCAGTCGCGGTGGAACTGTACGCTGGCTTCCATCCAGAAGAAGGTGCGAAACTGGCAGAGAACATATTGCGCGTCACACTCGAATCGAGCGCCGAAAACGAAAACACATACGCCTCTCTCGTTCGCTTATGCCATTTATTTGCGCAAGGAGCGCCAAGATTGGTTGATGCCACGGAACTCGAGAAGATCCCGGCTGACGAGAACATCTAGACTAATGGACCTACTGTTGAAATATTTACACACACCACTTGTACTTGACTAACGCATCGATCAACGTCTGGACGCCGTGTTCTGACGAAGAATGTTACTTCTACTTTTGATCGCCTTGCTGCCGCTCCCCTCGTTTGCGATGGAACCGACTTGCATGTAAGGATATTCGCCGGCAGCGCCGAGTAGTTTGGGAGGGAACTCGAGCTTTCCCAACGCAATAGTTTCGACGAATTTCAGTTTGTCTCGCGCGACGGGTGTCAGAATGTAAATATAACGCTTTTCGTAATCGACACCCCGCACAATGCCTAATCCGACACATTCCGCGTTTCCTCTATCGTTCTCACGCTGCTGCCCTTTAAGCAGACCGACCAGTGCACCGTTCAAAGCCATGAGCGTCTCTCTAGGTTTGAGTTGAGCATGTATGGTGTGCACGACGACGTCATCAAAAGACACGCGCCAAGGCCGAGCCGCCATGAGATCCCCCGCCGTCGCATTAAACGCCTCGTTTTCACCCAAGTCATCAATCTTCAATTCGCCTGCTGTCGGAACATCGTTGCATATCGCCACCGTCTGACGCGACCACGCTAACCACGCCAACGCACGCGAATCACTAGCCGAGCGTTTAGTGACAGACTTGGCAGAAGCACCCTCTACCGTATCAAACGTGTCGACACTCGTGTCGTCCCCATCAGCGTCGTGCCCTTTCAACGCCGTTCCAAGTCCTGCAGGAACTTCGTAGACACGCGGAGCGATAGATAGTTCAGTTCTGAACCACTTGACATCGGGTGCGTTACGGCTTGCTACGTGCGACCTTATGTTCACAGCGAAACACTGGCCCGCCTGCTCTCCTATCTCTCGCAGAATCTCATCCGTCAACTCCAGTCCAAGACCCTTCACCCAGCCGCTGGTATTGACGACGAGTGGCGGTTTATCCACGCCCAATTCCTTCCAAGCATCGAAACAACGAATAGCTCCAGCAACGTACGCATCTGGGTCGCTCTGAGGTGACGTATCCCCGATGAAACTCGAACAGATGGGAACGGATGGCGCGCCTGGAAATTCCGCTCCGCTCGCCTGATGCAACTGAGGAGGACCGAGTAAAGGCACGCGTAAAATCGTGAGCGACACCATTCCAGGAGCCGTGAGTTCGGGCTGGCCGCAATCCAAATCTAACCAGGCTACTGCGCCGAGTTTACTCAGAATACCGTTTGCCATGTGTCTCGACAACGTACTTTTACCGACACCCTTCGGTCCCAAACAAGCCACGACGGGACCGGTACCTCCCGTACAAATCGCGTGGACCACCGACTCAGAGACTATCTTCCACTGCGGCGAAATCATCGTCGGCAACCATCCAAACTCTCGCTGCGCCTTGCCCGCCTCGGCTATGGAGAACGACGAAATGCCGTCCACCGCTCGAAGCCGCACCGACGCTCCGCCTTCGCACGCCGTCTCAATCGTCACCACACTCGCGACTTTCGCCGACGAACGAATTACGACGTCACTCGATGACCCCGCTCGAACGACGAACCCGTGCACGTCCACCTCACCCGAGAGACAGCGCAACACGCAAGCCCCGTGGACGCAAAACGGATTCTCTCGAGTCACTTCACACGTGACGTCGAGCGTCTCATCAACCATCCCTTCCGCGATTTTCGCCCCGCTCCCGCCGCTCGTGGACTCCCCACCCGTTCTGCGTCCATCCGTTGCGCCGTCTGCGTTTGATTTGCGCCGTGCACGCTTAGCTTTGGGCGCCATTCGTCGCGAATGTTCGTTGGTCTGCGCGACGCACACTGGAGTTTTGTCTTCAGAGTACCGCGCGCGCAAACGCGCGTCAAGGACGGCAGCCGTTCGTCAGCGCATTAACGTCGACGGATAACGACGAATGTCGCACGCGCGTGCATCGTCGGCTTCGTCTTCGTCGCGATTCGCGGCGGTGACGCGCGGCAAGAGGGAGTCGCGCGAAGCTTTAGGTAAAAAGTGCTGGCGCAGAGTTCGCTCGCGCGGACGGGCGAGGGAGGGAGCGCAGACGGCGGCAGTGCGCTCGGAAGGGACAATAGAGAAGCGTACGTGCATTGTGTACGACGTAAGCGATCGATTAACGCCGTACGACGAAGCGTGGGATTGGCAAAAGGCGTTTCTCACTCGCGCGTTGGCATGCGGAGAGACTTCGACGGACGTCGCGATACTGTTGCAACACCCGCCGACAATCACGCTTGGGACGGGTTCGGCGGAGCATCACTTGAAGTTTAGCCCGGAGCGCCCGCCGGCTGGGTTTGCCTTGCGTAGATGCGAGCGAGGCGGTGAGGCAACGTATCACGGCCCTGGACAGTTGGTGCTTTATCCGATTCTCAACCTGTCGAGGCAACCTCACGAGATGGATCTACATTGGTACATGCGGACGCTCGAGACGGTTGCGCTGCAAGCGTCAGTTGCTCTGGGATTGGATGAGGAGAAATGTGGCCGGGTAGAAGGTTTGACTGGGGCTTGGTGTGACGGGCACAAGTTGGCTGCCATCGGTGTGCGCGCGAGGCGTTGGGTCACATACCACGGTATGGCGCTTAACGTCTGCCCAAATCTCGCGCATTTCGCAAATATTGTGCCTTGTGGAATAGACGATAGACCAGTCGGGAGCGTCGCGCAGATGCTGAGGGGAGAATCTGGATTGATTAGTAGCGCGTCGAGCGCGTCAATGTCCGCCGCCAGCAACCGCGAGACGGACAGCGCAGACGATGAATTATTACTGCGCGCACGGGTAGCGCTGCTGAACGCGTTCGCAGACGCATTCAGCCTTGATTTAGAACTTAGAGGGCGACCTGACATCTGCGATCGGGCCTAGGTGTATGTACAGAAAGCTTAACTGTAGAAAAGTGCAAAAAGTGCGCTCGCGTGTTAGTCAATTCATCTGCGGCACACAACTTGACTCGACTCCAATCGTTGACGCGCGACGCGCTAGCTGTCTTAGACTTCGCTCGCGCGATCGGTTTATGCGCCGAGCGTTCGCACACGTTCGCATTCCTTCGTCCTGCGGACGACAGCGGAATCACTTTGTGACTAGAGGGCACCTAAGAATCATGTCGTCTTCGACGTCTTCTTCAATCCTTCGCGCCCACGCGGTGAACATTCCCGCGCCGATGGCTACACAGGATCCGTTCCTATTTTGCGTGTATCACCGCGACATGTACCCCGAAGGAGACGAGAAGATGCAAGCGCCGGGACGCGGAAACGGCGCTGACTTTAGTGGGGACAAGCCTTGGCGCTTCTACCACGGCACTAGAGTTCCTGGCTTCCCGGCGCATCCACATGTAGGTTTCGAAACAATCACCGCGGTGATGGAGGGTACAATAGATCACACCGATAGTCTCGGCAACGCCGGTCGCTACTCGGCTGGGGATTTGCAACACATGACGGCGGGCCGGGGCATTCAGCACAGCGAAATGTTTCCGCTCGTCAAATCTGACGACGCAAACACACTGCAGCTGTTTCAAATCTGGCTCAACTTGCCGAGTAAAGACAAAATGGTTGAACCTGCGTTTGTCATGCATTGGAACGAAGACGTTCGACGTAAGGATTACGGGGAAGGCGCTCAATTAACTGTTTGGACTGGTGAATACGATGGCGTTCGAAGCTTAAAGCCGACGCCAAACTCTTGGGCCGCCAAGGAGGAAAACGATGTGGGTGTTTACTTGATCAAAATGAAAGCTGGTGCTTCTTTCACACTCAATCCGGCGCGTGGTGGTAAGGGTACGAACCGGTCTTTGTATTTTGTTGAAGGTGAATCGGTCGTCGTGGACGGCCAGCTCCTCGACAGAAAAGCCGTCCTCGATGTCGACGCGTCGCATGAAATTTCGCTCAAGAACCCTTCTGACGCAGAGATTATTGTGTTGGTTTTGCAAGGCAAACCCATCGGCGAGCCGGTGGCGCAACACGGACCATTCGTCATGAACACTCGCGAAGAAATTCAAAACTGTTTTTCTGAGTACCGCCGTACACAATTTGGCGGCTGGCCTTGGCAGGGTGACGACTTTGTGTTTCCTCGAGCAAAGGGGAGATTCGCGCTCATCGATGGAGTCGAGTACACGCCGAAATGACGTGTACAGTGTAAGTTACGACTATAAATTGCATTTAAATTACCAAACATCTTGATGATATCTAAACTCTGCTTTGAGTCGGCGTAAAATTTCCTCAGCTTCGTGAGCGGCGTAGTCGCCTTCGCGCATCAACACGCTCAAGAGAGCCTTGTTAACATCCTTCGCCATGTTTTTGGCGTCACCGCAAATGTACACGGCGCCTTCATTCTTGCCCACCGTGCCCTTGACGATGGGATAGACTGCGGACGCTTGCTCGATTATTTTATCCTGAACGTACACCTTTTTTGGACCATCGCGGCTAAATGCAACCTGAAGATCAGTAATGACGCCATCGCGCAAAGCGGTTTTCATTTCATCCTCATAGATGAAATCCTTCGACTTGTTGCGACAGCCGAAAAAGAGAAGCGCTGGTCCGAGAGTGGCACCGGACGCTTTAAGGGCGGTGCGCTCTTGCAAAAAGCCTCTGTACGGAGCGTAACCAGTGCCCGGACCAATCATAATGACGGGAGCCTCGGGGTTCTCAGGTAACCTGAAGGTACTCGTGCGGACAAACACCGGAATGCGTTGCCCTTCGACAGCGCGCTGAAGGAAGGTACTCGCGACGCCTTCGTGCACGCGTCCAGTGGCAACCTGTTCCTTAACGACTGCCACCGTCGCGGTGACGACATTCTTGTCAATCGCCGGACTGGAGCTGATGCTGTAGTATCTCGGGGCGAGTCGCGGCGCAATCGCGCCGAAAAAGAGCCCAAGATCTGGCACCGCGCTGGAATAATCCTCCATCACTTCCAACAGAGAACGATGAGGCTTGGTGATGTACTTTGCAAACTCATCCTTACCCGCCGGAGACGCCAAAAATGCGAGTTTATCCGCCTCCTTACCCGTCGCTACCGAAGCGAGAGCAGCGAGTGCTTGCTTGCGCGGCGGCGTCAAGACGTCGGCATATCGCGCCAAAGCATCGCCGACAGTCATCGGCGTGGCGAAAGGCTCTGCCAAAGACGCCGGAGCGTTGTCAGGCTTGCGCAGACGGAACACTTGCTTGACGTCGCACTTGAGGACCTTTGCGACGCGCTTGGTAATGTCCTTGCTATTTTCAGCAAACACGCCCAAATGATCACCCGTCTTGTAGTGAACACTCGAATCAGTGAGATCAAACTCGACGTGCACGCAGCTTCTGTCCGCATCCGAAGAGAAGAGTTCGCGGACAACCTTGACTTTGGCAAGGTACGGGTTCGCCGCCGTGGCGACGAGCTTTGCCCCAGAGTGCTCCTTCTCAAACTTTGACGCTTGGCTCGCCGCCGCGCGCTCACCCTCGGCGCCTTCCATCACAACGACCTCGTAGTGCGGCAACTCTTCGTCCGCGCCGTCCGAATGCAAACCAAACTTGGTTTCAAACGCCGGCCAGAAGGCTTCAATCCAATTTTCAAAATCCTGCTCCAAGCACTGGTCGTCGTCCCCGAGGTGAAGCTTGAGCAGAGGCTGAGCCCCCAACTCGACCAACGCCTTGTGAACCATCTTCGCCGCTGCGTTAAACTGTTCGTAACATCTGTTACCCAAGCCAAAGACGCTAAAGGTTAAACTTTCCAGCAAGTCTGGCATGCGTCCGTCGCTCGCCGCGTCTCGCGCCCAATACACGAAATCCGCGCTCGTATCCGTCGGTTCCCCGTCCCCGTACGTCGACTGCAAGAACACTGCGCATCCAGTCTCCTCCAACATCGCATCCTCCGCTCCGACGCCATCGATCGTTTCCAAATCCACCGCGCGCGCCGCCACGGCGTCGCCGTACCTCGCCCGCGCGTGCGCCACCACCTCTCTCGCGTACCTCTCGCTCGTCCCCGTCTGCGTCCCGTAAAACACGCTCAACCGAACCTTGCCCGCGGAATCAAACGCCGCCGTCGCTGCCCCGCCTTTACCGCCGGCACCGCTTCCAAAAAGTCCTCCCCGAAACAACCTTCCCACCACAGAGGTCGATGCAGGCGCGGACGCGGACGACGACAACTCCACCGCCCGTCTCGACGCTCGAACCGCCACGAGTCCGACCACTGATGCGCACAACACCGCCGCCGACACCGTCGTCACCGCATCGCTCGACGTCCATACGGCATCCATCGTCGTCGCCGTCGCCGTCGCCTTCACCCGCGCCCCAAGTCTCCCGCCGGCGGCGCGCACTGACGTCTCGCGCCATCACGCGTCCATCGCCATCTCATCTCATCTCATCTCATCGAAACGCGCCCGCGACGGGCAAACACTCCGCCTCCGTCGTTTCGCCCGCCCGCGCCCCCGCGGGTGGTTGGTTGGTTTCTCGACCACGGTCGACGACTCGACGTTTTTACCGCTACCGATCGGACCGTTCGCGACCCAGACTTTCCACACCCACCCCACTTTTTTCGTCACACGCACGCACCGGGACACACCGGGCTCGCTCACGTCGCGTCATCTCGCGTGGATGTCGCGTGGATGGTGTGTGACCCGTCGAAACACGTGAGGGTCCTACGACGACCACGCGCCGCCGCCAGGTCTCGCGTATCGGATATAAAATCTGATATCATCGGACATGTGATATCTGATTTCGGATATCATCGGATTCACGTACCGTTCACGAACCGTGCACACGAGGCCACGTCCATCGGTCCATCCGTCCGTCCGTCGGGGTGGGTGCGTGGGTGCGTGCGTGGACCCGACGCGTGTGGTCCGCCGTCGGTGGTCCGCGGTCATCACACGTCGACGGACGACGACGATCTCGACGACGAAGGACGACGACGATCTCGACGACGACGACGGGCTTCATCCATCGATCGATCGATTCATCGGAACGGGCGGACGACGACGACGACGTCGCGTCCAAACAATCTCATCTCATCATCTGAAGCGACGTCGCGCGCTCGTTGAGGGCGAGGAGGCGTGCCTACTAGCCTTGACTGCGGGCTTTTTTATTTTGCGTGAAAGCTGCTCCGAGGGAGACGCGGGAGACGCGGCCGGGCGTTCGCGCGAGCGAGTGGATATCGAACCGGTGAAACGGACCGGGCGTCGAGCGTCGCGTCGTTCGTTCGCTCGCGCCGAGCGGTGACGGATAAGTAATCTCAGTCTCGCGCGGCGACTGTCCCGGCGGCCGGGAGAAGGAGAAGAAGTGACGGACGGAGGGATAAAGCGAACGCCGATGGAGCCGCGAAGCGGAACGACGCCGATGGAGATCGTGGGTGGAGGTGACGGACGAGTAAACGGCGGGTTGGCGGGAAGCGGGGCGGCGTACGCGGCGTTCGCCAACGCGCAGGGCGGAGGCGTCGCGAGCAGCGCGCCGCCGGCGAGGGGGTTCCCGACGACTATCGGGTTTGCCCCGCCGGGATTTTACGCGCCGATGATGGCTGTGGGACAAGGGATGGGAGCGTACGGAGGAGGAGTGGATGGACAGAGCGGATTCGGGGCGGGTGGGATGATGGGAATGGCGCCGAATTTCTTAGCTGGCGCGGCGACGGGCGCGTTGGGGGCTTCGCCGACGGGGTACGGGTCGTCGCCGACGGCGATTCCGCAAGTGATGAGAACCAAGGCGCCGCTGGAAAGTGGGATTGGGTTTCCGGGGTTGTCATCGTCGTTGCCGAATAAACATCACATTGGGTCTCCGAACAGCGGGTTTAGCGCTTTTAGCCCGCCAGCCAATCTCAAGGCGTCGCCCGCCGCTCCAGTTTCTCGAGGGATGACGCACTTCTCATCCTCGCCGCCGGTGAAGGCTGGAGGCGTGCAAAAGCCGCCATCCAGCGCGAACAAGGTGAAAAAGATGGAAATTGCGAAAGTTGCGGTGGCAAACGAGGCTACGATCGCGGCTGCCGCTGCGGTTTCTGGAAGTAGTCCGTCGTCAGCCACCGCGTCGCCTCCGCTCAATTCCAACGGCAAGCCGCAAAAGAGCGTGTACAGAGGCGTGAGACAGCGTCCTTGGGGTAAATACGCCGCGGAAATCCGGGACCCGACGCGAGGCTCGCGACTTTGGCTCGGCACGTTCGATTCCGCCGAAGAAGCGGCGCTGGCGTACGATGCCGCGGCTCGGGCCATTCGCGGAGACGCCGCCGTGACCAACTTTGGCAAGGATGTGCCGATTCCGGCATCCGTCAAGGCGCAGTTGCCGCCTTTGCCGACTCGACCGGTTCAAGGACGCGGCGGGGGCGGCGGAGCCAGCGGTGCGGTTGAGGGCCCGAACGCGTCAAAGAACATGTCCAAGCTTTCTACCTCACAAAAGGCGATGAAGCTCGAAGAGGAGGCTGAGATGCTGTTGATGCTTCAGGGATCGGATGGCGAGACGCCAAAGACGAGCACTCCTGAAAAGTCGGAATCTCAAGACGACCAAGTCACCGGCATGGACTTTGAAGAAGAAAACGGACCGAGCTCTGTCACAGTTGGATTACAATTGCGCGCGCAGAAATCCAACGCGGCGCCTTCTGCAAAGTCAACTCCAAGATTTCCGTCGAGCAATCCATCCGACGCCATGATTTCGGCGCTTCAAGCGTCGAACAACGTCTCCGGGAGAAGGCGTCGAGGAGGCGCTTAAAAAAAAAAGCTGCAGCTGCGAATAGAAAAACAAGACAATTATTTAATAGAAATGTGCATTCTTAAAACTCTTTAATTATACCGCTACGTTGATGATCCATCCATGTAAATACCGTCGTCGCGCGCACACCTTTTCCTTCTTGCAAATAAAATTCGTCTTACATGACAGCCAATGCGGCGACTGCGCCGAGTAACACGCTGGCGTGCACGAACGACGAAGCCGCAGAGCTCGACGAATCGACCTCACCTTCTCTCGCGCTCATGTAATCATCGTAGTTTCTCAGAGTGATGTCGTTCGGGCAATCGACGCCGGCGCATGCGCTCGTGGACAAGCACAATCCGTACGTGCCGCAGCAATCGTTGCGCGTGCAAATGGACTCCAAGTAATCGACAGTCGGCGCTCCATTAGCGCATTGGAAGTCGCACGACGGCGCTTGTCGAGTGACCATCTCGCCATCGGGACAACGCAAGACGTCGGGAGGGCAGAAACCGTACCCGCTCTCTGGTCCAGAGGAAGTCTCGACACTCGGCGATGGTCCTGGAGCGACCTCTTCGCCGCCTTCTTCGCCGTCAATGTCATTCGAAAATCCGGGGCTTTCAAACATCCATTCGAGAAGCGAAGGCGCGAACTCGTTGTTGAACGTCATCGAGGTGGCGAGTTCCGTGTTCAACCCACGAATCAAGCGGAGCTCGGTTCGTCCGCCCACGTCGCACTGGCTCGTGTTGCCGAACACGACAACATCTGTGTCTGGATTGTTGGGGAAGAGCTTGTTGCGCGATGCGAGCGCATCGGGCGTCGTGGTTTTCGAAGTGGCGTCGCAACCGTTGTGGTCGGCCCAAGCGGCAATGGTTGTTTCAACGGAGGGTACCGGTTTGCCTTCGAAGCGTCCGCCATCGACGGGAACGTTGTCGAATTCGCCATGGATTGCCAGAACGTTCACCGGTGTCTTCGTGGCGGCATTGAAGGCGCCGCAGTTGGTTTGAGCGTCCGCAAACGACAATCCAGAGATGGAAACGATACCGGAAATGAGATTCGGGCGTTCACAAGCCATTCGATAAGCCATGAATCCTCCGTTTTCCCAGCCAACGACGTAGATTTTGTCATCCGCAACATTGTACTGGGACTTGACGGCAGAGATCACTTGGGCAATATGCTCCACGTCGTCGACAGGTTCCCAAACTTCGGGATCTGATGGCCTGAACGAGATTGGGTTCGCGGCGCAGCAAGAAGGAGTCGCACTCCATGAGCGGCAACCATATCGAGTGTTGAGGACACCTCCATTGCGCAAGCAGGTCGAGCACCAAAATCGATTGCGCGCTCCATCTGGAAGCGCGAGAATGAACTCTTTGGAATCAACTTGTTCCTTGAGACGCAAAATTCGATCCGTTGAGTCGCCATCCATGCATCGACCGTGGAGAAGTACGACGAGAGGAACGTCTGGAACGGTAGAGTTATCAGGCGGGACAGAAACGTCTGGAAGAAAGAGCGTGACTGGATCTCGGTCGACACCAGAGTCGTACACAATATCAACAGATTGAGACGCCAAGCCGTAGACACTCGCGGCGCCGAGCATTAAAGCGTAGTACATGGAGAGCGCGAAGGAAGTCTTCATGGATGATTTCATCTTGATTGCAGTGGAAAGTAGTCGTACGATCTGTCTATACGTGACGTCTTATGATGCCGCACGAGCGTGCACCTCGTAAATGTAAACGCGCGCCTCGATAAGCGCGATGATGAATTGTAACAACGCTTTAACATTCAAATTGGACGACACTGAGAGTAATACCGATCGAGCACCTGACACGAATCCTCGACATTGGCACAGCATCGGGGGCCATCATACAGCTCGCCACCGCACTGCGCCCATGTCGGCGCGCACGGCCAGCACTCGCTGCGATCGCTGTCGATTTCAACGCATTTCAAGCCATCCTTGCAACACGTGGGTCCGTCATACAGCTTACCTCCGCAACGCTGGAAAGCTGTGCTACAACCGACGCACACCTTTGTACCAGATTTATACGGCTGGTCTACGCACGTGCCTAACTCACAGCATCGCTCGCCGACTTTAGCAGAAGAGGGCGAGAGGCACACTTCGCCGTTCGCCGAACACCGACATGCAATCCCGAGCGATGTTCCAGTTTTTTCCGGCCAAAGTTGACACAACTCTGCGGGCTTGTCGCACTCGATATCTTTCGCTTGCTGCGTCGCGATTGGAAGAACGTCGTCGGGCGTCACCCCGCATAGCCCTGGGTTGTTTGCGAGCGAAATCGTCTTCAAATTTGGATTCGTTTGCTTGCTGAGCGCAATGGAGCCACTGAATAAGTTCCGGTCTAAGAGAACGATTTCGAGTCGCTTGAAACGCGATAAGACATTCACGCTACCAGTCAATTTATTTTCGTGGAGGTCCAAAAACGTGAGATTTCGCGGTAACGCCTCTGGCAGCGTGCCCGAAAGCAAATTCCCTTCGAGCACTAACGACTCCAACTCACTTGCCTGGGACCAATCCGCTGGAATCGGTCCGCTCATCTGATTATCATCGAGGTTGAGCTGCCTGAGCGCGGGCAACGTGGCCAATTCAGGCGGAATGGACCCGTACAGATAGTTGCCCGAGACGTCGATGTATTCTAAACGCTGAAGGTTTCCAATCGAGTGAGGCAACGCGTACGATTGGCCTCTCCGCCCGAGAGTGTTCCTGTGCAAATTGAGCACGCGCAACCGCGAGAGATTACCGATCTCCTCCGGTATTTCACCCGAGAGTTGGTTCCCAAAGTGCGTACCCGGCGTGCCGTACACGCTGCGTAAATCGGGCGGGACGAAGGGCTCGATGACGATTTGAGCTGCCGTGTAGCCGCCGTCGATGTTGAGCACTTCTAGCGATTTCAAGTTCCCAACGCTCCGCGGAAGAGGGCCATCCAGCACATTCAAGTTGAGATACAACTCGCGAAGATTTGGCATCGCCTCGAAAAACGTCTCCGGGATCTCTCCACGAATTGCGTTCGAGCTCAAGTCGAGCGTCCGAAGCGCATCCAATGAAGCGCGTTCCAAATCCCTCGGTAAGGATCCCGTTAAACCCTTTCCAGACGCCCGAATCACCTCCACCCCACACCCTCGATCACCATCGCACCGACACCAAATCCCAGGCATGCCGTCTCCATCGCACGCGTCCGCGCCTCGCGCAATCGCATCGACGACATCCGAGTATCCAATCGCTCGTGCCAAACGTTCCACGGCGCGAGTCTGCGTCGCGTGCGCGACACGTCCCATCGCAGATACGAACACAAATATCACCCGTCGTCGTCGACGTCGTCCGTCTCGCCGCATCGTCTTGCCCCGTCGTCGAATCGCGCGTGTCGCCATGGCGCACACGAACCGAACCGTCACATGTCGGTCACATGGTGCTGATGCTACCAGATCGCGCATGTTGGAACGTTGATGGATTTTGGTTTGAGGACTGCGTTTTCTCGAAGAATTCTGCAACGTTATCGAGAGAGATCGCAGCGCGCGCGGTGGAGGAAGAAAACCACCAGGTGGCGGGATGGATGAAGACGCGTCTTCTCGAGTCTACCCCGCGTGGTCGCGCGATGCGGATGAAACCGTCTCCGCGCACGGCGTGGACCCGTTGAAAGGTTTGTCTTCGAAGGATGTCGAAACGCGTCGGGCAAAACACGGGTACAACGAGCTGGAGAAGGAACCGGGGAAACCGCTGTGGGAACTGGTGCTGGAGCAGTTTGACGACGCGCTGGTGAAAATTTTGTTGCTCGCGGCGGTGGTGTCGTTCGTGTTGGCGTTTGTGGAACAGAGGGAGACGGGGGAGGGACACGGGATCACGGCGTACGTGGAACCGCTCGTCATCTTGCTAATTCTCATCTTGAATGCCATCGTCGGTGTGTGGCAAGAGAGTAACGCGGAGAACGCGTTGGAGGCGTTGAAGGAGATGCAAAGCGAACACGCCAAGTGTCTTCGGGATGGCGCGTGGGATGGGTCGCTCTCGGCTCGGGAACTCGTTCCAGGGGATGTAATCGAGTTGAAGACGGGCGACCGCGTTCCGGCGGATTGCCGCGTTTTGCGTCTTAAGACTGCGACCGTGCGCGTCGAGCAAGCTTCCCTTACTGGAGAGTCTGTCGCCGTCGACAAGCGCGTCGAAGCTGTTGCGGATGAAGACATAGAACTACAAGGAAAAACGTGCATGGTGTTTAGCGGCACCGCTGTTTCCAACGGCAGCTGCATTTGCGTCGTCAATTCAATCGGCATGTCGACGGAGATTGGCAAGATTCAATCCCAAATCAAGGCTGCTGGAGAAGAAGAAGAGGACACGCCGCTGAAGCAAAAGCTCGATAAGTTTGGGGAAAATCTAACCCTCATGATAGGTATCATCTGCTTGCTCGTCTGGGTCATCAACTACGAGCACTTTTTGAAGATCAGCTTCTCTGCTGGTTCCATGCTCCCGGACATTTCGTTCGATTTAGCAAAGTGCACCTATTACTTTAAGATCGCCGTCGCATTAGCTGTTGCGGCGATTCCGGAAGGTTTACCCGCCGTCATCACCACTTGCTTGGCTCTCGGCACGCGAAAGATGGCGAAGAAGAACGCCATTGTTCGAAAGTTGCCGAGTGTTGAAACGCTCGGATGCACGAGCGTCATCTGCAGCGACAAGACTGGCACTCTGACTACGAACCAAATGTCCGCAGTCAAGCTTCTTACTGTCAAGACGTCAACAAGACTGAGCAAGTACGAAATCGAAGGGACAACGTACGACCCGACTGAAGGCGGCATCGTCGGCTTGCCCTCCAAGCTCGACGCCAACCTGATCGCGATCGGTAAGGTTGCCGCGCTTTGCAACGGTGCGGACATTGAATTCAAGAATGGTGCTTACAAGTGCATCGGTGAACCGACCGAGGGTGCTCTCAAGGTGCTTTGCGAGAAGATTGGTCTTCAAAACATGCGAGGGGTCGAGGCAAAGAGAGAATCGCAACCGGAGAAGTACGCGCAGATTGTGTGCGACAGCATCGAGTCTCAACACAACGTCATGGCGACTCTAGAATTCGATCGTGACCGCAAGTCTATGAGCGTCATCGTGGGATCGAAGAAGACCAACGGGGCGAAGTATAGCAATGAGCTTCTCGTCAAGGGTGCCCCAGAAGTTTTGCTTGAACGTTGCGCCTACGCTCAGATGCCGGACGGTTCCAAGGTTCAAATGACGGCTACAATGCGCAAAATGATTCTCAACGAGCAGGCAATCCTCGCACGAGGTGCCCTTCGCTGCCTCGCGTTTGCCATGAAGTCGTCCCTCGGCGATTTGGATTCTTACGATGGCACTGAATCACACAAGGCTCACGTCCAGCTCAAGGATCCGTCCAAGTATGCGATGATTGAGTCCGACTTGACCTTCATTGGCTTGGCTGGTCTTCGTGATCCTCCAAGACCTGAAGTACGCGGCGCCATCGAAGCTTGCCATACCGCAGGCATCCGTGTCATCGTCATCACGGGTGACAACCAGCTCACGGCGGAGGCGATTTGCACCGAAATTGGCGTCTTCGATTCTCCATCGAGCATCAAGGGTAAATCTTACACCGGTCGCGAATTCGCTGCGATGTCGAAATCCAAGCAGCTCGAAGTTCTACTGGGATCGGGTGGACGCGTCTTTAGCCGTGCTGAGCCGAAGCACAAGCAGGATATCGTTCGCCTTCTTCGCGACAACGGCGACATTGTCGCTATGACGGGCGATGGTGTGAATGATGCCCCGGCGTTGAAGCTCGCGGATATTGGTATTGCCATGGGTATTTCGGGCACTGAGGTCGCTAAGGAAGCTTCCGATATGGTTCTCGCGGACGACAACTTCAGCACCATCGTCGAAGCTGTCTCTGAGGGAAGAAGCATCTATAATAATATGAAGGCGTTCATACGCTACATGATTTCGTCCAACGTGGGTGAAGTCGTGAGCATTTTCCTCACTGCGGCGCTCGGTTTGCCGGAGGGTTTAGTTCCGGTGCAACTTCTTTGGGTCAACCTCGTGACGGATGGTCCACCGGCCACTGCGCTCGGTTTCAACCCACCAGACAAGGGCATCATGACCAAGCCCCCGAGACGAAAGGATGAAGATTTACTTTCCAAGTGGGTCATGTTCCGATACGCAGTCATCGGATTGTACGTCGGTGTCGCCACTGTCGGCGCCTTTATTATCTGGTTCACGCGCACTAGCTTCATGGGCATCGATTTGAGCCAGGATGGACACACACCGGTGACGTTTCACCAGCTCACGCACTGGGACGAATGCATCAACTGGTCCAACTTTAAGGGTAGTAAGTTCACCGCCGGTAGCGAGACGCACTACTTCATTGGCGCCAACGCGTGCGATTACTTTGAAGGCGGTAAGATTAAGGCTTCAACTTTGTCCTTAACTGTCCTCGTGGCCATTGAAATGTTCAACGCGCTCAATGCGTTATCAGAGGATGGTTCGCTCGTGCAAATGCCACCGTGGCGCAACCCGTACTTGCTCTTAGCCATGCTCGTGTCCTTCGGGTCGCACTTCGTCATCATGTACATTCCGCAACTCGCGGAAATCTTTTCTATAGTCCCGCTCGACTTCAACGAGTGGATGCTCGTGTTACTTTGCGCGGCGCCTGTGTGTCTCATCGACGAGGTGCTCAAGGTGTTTGGCCGCATCGCCGCAGCGCGTGAACTCAAGTCGCGTCTTGGTTAAATCGCAATTCACAAAGCGATCACCGAGCGAGCAAGCGAAATCGATTTTAATTCTACTTCTTATCATAGCTCATTACATCCGCGCGTGCGCTCGCACCCACCCCAACTTAATGCCCGCCCGAAGTCGGAAATGTGTCGATCATTTCCTTGACCACGGGCGACGCGAGATTCAACACGAATCCGACGCAAGCGACGACAAAGACTCCGAACCCCGCCTGCAACGCCACCGAAAACTCCTCGGACTCGAGCAACGCGTTCTCTTCCTGTACCGGTTTCACGTACGACCTCGACGCCTCGTTCTGGTTGTCTTCGTCTCCGTTCACCGCCCGTCTCACCGATAACGACGCGCGTTTCGCCGTGTTTCGATGCGCCGCGTTTCGATGCGCCGCGTTTCGATGCGTCTTCGTGGAGGAGATGACGCGCGGGGAAACCGCGATGGGCATCGTGTTCGTCGCGACGCGCATCACTTTTTTACGGCGTCGTCGAGTGACGTTCGTGTTCGCTCGCTGTTGACCTCAATATCGCACGCACGCGGATTACTCGGCGCATGCCCGCGAGTTCGGTCGCACTGGACGCGATACAACGCGCGAGAACGACATCAAGCGCGCTGGCGAACCTCCGCGAGTGGTTTCCGGGCATCAGGGCGGAGGACGAGGCGTTGCGACGCGTTGCGAAAGAGAAAGAGGCGTCAGCGGAAGCGGCAGCGTTTATGTCGAGTGACGACGCGGAAGCTCACAGAGAGCGCGGGAACGAGGCTTTTAGACGCGGGGATTACTCGATAGCGATCGAAGCGTACGATAGGAGCGTGACGAGTCGTCCGAGCGCGGCGGCGTTGGCGAATAGAGCGATGTGTAGACTGAAGTTAGGAGAGTGGGCCGACGCCGAAGCGGATTGCACGGCGGCGCTCAAGTTGGACCCAGCATATGGTGTCAAGGCGTACATGCGGCGCGGGACCGCAAGAAGACACTTGAAGAAGTACTTGGATAGCGTGATGGATTTCGAGGAGGCGTTGAGGCTGGAGCCAACGAGTAAGATTTTACGAGAGGAACGGTTGACGAGTCAACGCATGTTTGAACTCGAAGCCAAGGTGAGACCGACGCAACCGAGAAGACGGTTGAAAATTGAGGATGAAGGCGCGGAGACGTCGGGCGGTGACGAACAATCCAAGATGAATGATGGCCAGGACGGATCTACGAGTTCTGCGCCCGCGAAATCTGAACAGGCGGAGAAGGTACCGATTCGAGTCAAACGCGAACCGCCGAAATCGGCGCCAGATGCTTTGACCACAGACTTGGTCAAACGAGCGACAGAAATCGCATCCAAGAAGCCTATCGCGACACCTACAAACGGCGCCGAATTCGAACGCGCGTACAGACGAGAGATGAAGGCGGAATCCTCCGACGAGGAGGCTTCCTTAGCCCGCCGCGCCGCCGTGATAGGCACCGTCTCTTCCGACGACCTCGTTCGCTTCTTCTCCGGCGGTCTCGATTCCGACATTCTCATCGACATCGCCCGGGTCACCGCCCTCATTCGGTTTCCATCCGACCCTCACTCCGCCCTCCGATCCCTCCGAGCGCTCCAATCGCTTCCTCGGTTTGCCGTATCCGTCGCGCTCGCCTCGGCGCCAGCCAAATCTAATCTTCGAGACGCCATCGTCGCCGCTCGAGCCGCGACGACCGATCCTTCCCATCGCGCTGGTTTAGACGACGCATCCGCCGCCTTCAAATTGTAATCTCACCCTCGTTATTTTGTCATTCCTACGCGGGAAGATGAAGTTAAAAAGAAACGACACGAAGTCGATATTACGGTGTCGAGTGACGGTTCGGTCGACATAAATATCAATCTTGAGTCAATGACTCGTCAAGGTAGAGGGGCTGTCGACCCGGGTGTGTCGTTTCGTGTTCGGTGTCGCGACGGTTGGGGAAATTCAATCTGGATGGATTAGTCGTCGTCGACGACAGAGACGGACGACGGACGACGAACGTTTGCGCGCCCGGTCCGACAGATTTCCGCGCGTACTCCGCGCGATGGGCGGCGAAACGTCGGGGTCGTCGGCGTCGGGAGCGAAACGACCGAGATGGAGCGAAAATTCAGTCAGCTGGAAACGCAGTGAAAGCGACGCGCAGGACGAAAAAGGCGACGAGCGCGTTGGGTCCTCGGTGGCGGAAGTGCGCGTGTTTCAGACGCCGGAGAGTTCGCCGGGATCGAAAGGGCGAGGGGTGTGGAAGAGCGCGGGGACGAGGAGAGGCGCGGCGACGATACCGGTGACGCCCGAGAGCGAGCGACTCCAAACGGAGGGCGCCGGCGAGTCGATTGAGAAAGTTACGGTGACGACATCGAAGAGTGAGCGTTCAAACGATTCGCTCGGCGTTAGTTATGATGATTTCATCGCCGCAGAGCTCGATGCGGAGGAGGATACGGCTGAGTGTAGGACGGCGGCGACGACGACGACGACGATGACAGAGAAGGCGGCCGAGCGCAGACGGCTTCGGGATAGACTGAATCGCGGTTGCGTCGAAGGTCGAACTCACGGTGGTTTCGCGGTGCTCGACCTGTTAGACGCGCTGGAGGAACTCGGAGTTCAGCCCGCCGAACCTCGAGTGGTTGTTTATCACTCACAATCCGGAACTGATGAAGAGGCAAACAGTTTGTCGCGAGACGCGTTCGTCGGTTCGCACCAGTCAGCGGCGAGCGTCTCGCGCGATGTACAGTAAGTCTCCTTTGACCGCAGCAAAAGTGCGCGTAGTATCCAAACGCTTAACCAACGAAAAATGATGTAATGGCATGCCAGCTTGTTGTATTGTTCTAAAAACGTTTCTAAAAGAGCACTATCGTCTAGGTGGTGGAGGAGGAGGATACGGATATCCAGCCGGCGGCGGGGGTGGATGTCGAGGCGTCTGAGGCGGTGGCATCGGTGGAAGCGGAGGGGGTGGCGGTGCTTTGTCTTGCTGAGGCAGCAATGGCCAAGCATCGCGGGCGAAAGACACTGATCCACCTTCGCCCCCACCGCGATTGACGCTTTCTGATCTCAGTGCGGAAATGTTCAACTCGCCGGCAGAGATGCCTCCGTACTGATTCCCCAGCATGGCGGCAATGTCGTCAAACTCATCGGCACCTTTTCCGTCCGCCTGTACGATTACCTTCGCGTCGGGTTGACGTTCTAAGCGTTTGTCGAATTCTTTCACTTGACGTTGAAGGGCTTCGTGTCTGTACTTGCTTATGGCTTTTCGGCCGTAAGCGGCAATGTCGTTCACGCTGAGCACTTCTCGTTTTTCCCACACGTGGAACACCTTCTGAACTGCTCTACGCCTGTGGCGCGCGTGTGCCTCTGCCTGAGTTACCCCGTCTAAAACCTCGACGTTGTGCATCTCCGATTCGCTCACCTGAATCACCGCGATGAGATTTTTTACAATCGACATGAGATGTCCTCTGACGGCTCTCGAGTACGCGGCGTGAGTAGCGCTCGATCCGCCCCTGTTATCGACGCGACTCGCCTGGAAGATGGAATCCAGCAAGTAAAACAATGTGAGTCGCTGCCGCGCGCTGGTAGATGCGTCCGAAATAGCAGCGTCGATCGCCTCGACGATCGTCTCTGGTACGCCCTCGTGGCTTGACATTTTGAGAGCGTCCTGCGTGCACTCAAACATATCCTCTCTATTCCGGGAAAGATTTGGCAGCTTTGAACGAAACATTTCAACAGCTCGCTGTGATTCCGCATCTACGGCGGGCACGCGGAGCTCCGCCGGGACGTCAGATGCCTTTCTCACATCCTTCACGATGCTCATGACGTCGAGCGATTTGCGCTTCGGTGGCGACTGCATCGCACTCTTGGCCATCTCCACGCGCTCTACAGCCTGCTGAATCGCATCCTTCACAAGAACCCGCGCCTTTGAAACTTTCATCTCCGATCCCGAGATCATAATGATCCCATCTCGCGCTTCGTCCGGCCACATCTTCGTCCCAGATTTCCACTGTAACGCTTGCAATCTGTCTCCTTTTCTTCCAACCACCGCCACACGGTGTCCGCCGCAATCAACCTCTGCGGTTATAACCTTCTCCATCGGCGGAGTCGGGACCACCAGTTCCGGTCGAGACGTCGAGGGTTCCGTCGCGACTCTGTCCCCGTCTCGTTCCTCACGTGTTTCCTCAGTCTTGCGTTTCTTTTCAACTTTCACTTCCTTTGGCGTCTCAACCTCGTCTTCGCGGCGTCTCTTTGCAGTCTCGTTCACCGCTTCAGCCGTCTTCGCTATCGCCGCGACGGCGATCCCGCGACTCGCCGCGTACTTTTTATACCCTGGGCGCTCTTCCAGCGATGGACACCGCGCGCGATCGCTCACGGGTGTCGCTCGACACGAACCACAGCCAAAGACGCCCCAACGGCATTTCGAACACCCGAGGACGTCGACATCAACGTCGTCCGCGGCGCGGTCGGCACCCATCGGTAGCGTTCGGATGCGTCTCTCGATTCGGCGCGCGTGCACGCGTCGATGGATCGTGCGAGAGGGCGCGCGCGGCAACGTGTGTGGCGTTCACTAAACTAACTTTTTTACACTGTGATTTTCGCCCAACCACTACGCAACCATGAAATGATAATTACGACGAAGACGCATGTTAAAACCAAAAGTTGATCGATACGGACGTCGTAAGTGATCGTACGTAGTGCCAAACGTTTTTTGGCATGAAGAGTGCGTCACCGGGACTGAGGATGCACTCGACGTACTCGGCTTTTACGGCGAGCGGATGCGCTTTTTGGTCGACGCGCTCGGGATCGACGGGTGAGCGCGTAAAAGTGTTCGCGTTACCCTCACGCAAGACGTCTGGATATAAATACTGCGTCGCGTCGTCGTCGTAAATTCTGACGTACTTGAAACCGCTGACTTGGCAGAGAATATTCAAGTATGGATCTCGATGAATGGACGTTCTCGTGCCGGCGGTTCCGAGCCAAATGTTGATGGCTGAAGTGTCGACGCTAATTCTCCCAAGCGTGTACAGCGGCACAGTAAATAGACTTTGCAACTCGGGAATCTCATGGAACAATTGATGTTGCGAGACATAGGCCACTCGCTCGCTTTTCGGTTCGCTGTCGTGAGCGGCGTTAGAAGGGGCAAGAAAATCTCTCGCGAACGCACCCAAAGTCGAAACTCCAGTGCCGTGGCTATCAAACGCAGTGCCGTACTCTACCGGAACGAGCTTTGATGCGTGTTTTTCAAAGACATCGAGCGACGCAAACGCCTCGAGTGCCTCCCATTCCTCTTGTTCGAGCAAGCCTTTGATGATGACTGGACGCTTCTTTGACACGTAATCGGTGTAGAAGCGTGCGGGAGTCATCGAGCTCGCGTCTTCAACCGCCATGGCGCGTGCGTTATCCAGTTTAGGAATGCCAGAACTCGGCAACGATGTAGGTATTTTACTACCGCGTGGATAAGATGCGTCATCACGGGACGAGGCCGGCGCTTTCGTCTCACCAAAGGCGCTCTCCGCGAGCTCAATGACGCCCGCCGTCCAATTCGGCACTCGTCGCGCCGACATCAACATTGCTGTCGCAGACAAATCGAGCGCCGCGCGGCCGATTCGAGTTTTGAGACTCTCAAACTCGCCTCGACCACTCGCGGCCGACGTCCCGTCCTCATTTCTGGACGTTTTACGCGCCCGAGCGTCCTCCTCGTCTGTCGCCGAAGAGCTTTTCCACGCTCTCAGTTCCGCGATAATCATCGCCCCGTGTGCGTACGCGTACAAATCCTGAAATCCCTCCGTCGGCCAATTACCACGTTCCAACTGCCCCTCACACGCCGTTTTCACCTCCTCGCACGCCTCTCGCGCGCCTTCCCAATCCTCCCTCGCGAGCGCCTCGCCCAACTTTTTCGCCGCGTCGCTCGCCTCGTCGCCTCTCGGTTTGCGCCCTCGCACCTCCACCGCCGCTCTCCGCGCCGCGCCGTCGGCATCCATCCACGACTGCGTCAACTCCATCGACATTCGCTTCATCATCCGGGACTCTCCGGATTCGTCGGCGGCGGCACCGCCGCCGCCGCCGTCGTCGTCATCCATCCTACAAAACAGCCACCTGGCGGCACTGAAAAACGCGTGCGTCGACGCCGACTCCCCCTTCCCCGCCGCCGCCGTCGCCACCGGCGGCGCGGAACCACCGCCGCCGAACAGCGCCCACGCGTCGTCGCCCGCCATGACGCGCGCGTCGGTCAGACGGAAGGACGGTCGGACGCGCCAACGACTTTTGACATCCGTGTGCGCACACTCTCGACTCGACTTGACGAGAGACACCAATGTAAATAAAATACAATCGACCGAATTCGACCGAATTCGACCGATCGTTCACGGAAGGGACGGGAAGGGACGGGAACGGGACGGGAAGGGACGGGAACGGGACGACGTCACACGCAGGAACGTGGACCGAGTGTGTGGGAACGACCGAGCGATCGAGTGTGGGAACGATCGACGCCGCGGGGATCGATCGGGTCGTCGAAACGTTCGTCTCGGTGTCTCGTCTCGTCGAGCGCGACCGATGTCGTCGAGCGTGAGCGCGGAGGCGCCGTCGGCGTCGTGCTTCGACCGCGCGATGGCGGCGACGATGACGTCGTCGGCGTTCGGCGCGGTCGTGGGGTGCGCGCGCGCGGCGCTGGGAGGCTCGGATGCGCCGGCGATCGTCCGAGCGAGAAGCGCGCCGGCGCTGGCGAGAACGATCGGTGCGGTGGGAAGCGGGGCGGCGCTGTTCGGGGCGATCGGGTGCGCGTTCGCGACGACGGCGTGCGCGAGCGAAAGCGCGCGAAACGCAAAGGATGCGTGGAACGGGGCGCTCGGGGGGTTGGCGGCGGGCGCCGTCGTCGGGTTGAGAAACGGGTCGACGACGCGAGGGGCGAGCGCGGGGGCGGCGTTCGCGGCGGCGTCGATGGCGTTGGACGCGAGCGGGAGGAAGATTGGGCGCGGGGACGAGTTTGAAGACGGCGCGACGCCGACGAGAATCGTGTATCCGTACAGAAAGAGCGCGTAAGAAGAACCGTAGTAGGGTTGTGTAAGATATGTGTCGTCGCGGTGCGCGATAATAACGGCGCAGCGACTCCAATCACCGAAGCGTTCGCGTTCCTTCCACCGAGAGTGAGCCGTGCTCACGAAATAGCAGCGACGAATCGCGCGAGTTATCCATCGAGCCTCTAGGTCCTTCCATCCCGCGCGACGCGTCGGCGTCGGCTCCCGAGCGCACAGAAACACACAAAAACGTGGAGCACCAACTTTCCGCGCGAATTCAAACGCCGATGCGACAGCCGAACGAGGCGACCGCAGTCTGCGTCGCGCTGGACGCGCGTCGTCGTCGGACGCCGAAGCGGACGACGACGAACGTCGCTCGAGGGCTATGGGTATATCTTCCCTCCTCCCGACGCTGAAATCGGTGTCGAGGCCGTGTCACGTCGGCGACGCGTACGGCGGGAAGACGGTGTGCGTCGATGGCTACGTGTGGTTGCACCGAGGCGCGTACGCGTGCTCGAGAGAGTTGTGCGAGGGCGAACGGACGCGTAAACACGTGGAATACTTTCTTAATCGCGCCCGGACGCTTCGACGGGCGAATGTGCGGGCGATATTCGTGTTTGATGGTGGGAGAATGCCGGGTAAAGCGGGAGAGGAGGAAACGAGACGAAGGACGCGAACCGAGGCGTTGGCCAAGGCGAGACAGCACGCGAGACGAGGGAACGCGAGCGCGGCGAACGAGTGTTACGCGAGAGCGGTGGATGTGACGCCAGAAATGGCGAGGGATGTTGTGGAGGCGTTGAGAAGGGAGGGGTTTGAAAGTTTGACGGCGCCGTATGAGGCGGATGCGCAAATGGCGTACTTGGCGCGAAACGGATTCGTGCAGGGCGTCGTGACGGAAGATAGCGATCTCATCGCGCACGGGTGCGCCAGCGTGTTTACGAAGATGCAACCCGACGGGACTGGGATTGAGATACGGTACGAGGATTTGGGGAAGAACCGAGGGATGAGCTTTGTCGGGTTTACGTCGGAGATGTTTTTGGAAATGTGCATTTTGAGTGGCTGCGATTATTTGCCCTCGCTCGCGGGAGTGGGGATTAAAAAGGCACACAGTCTGATTCGACGGTTCAAGACATACGCGAAAGTGTTGCGGCACATGAAGTTTGAGGGGATCTCGGTTCCAAAGGAGTACGAGGCTCGATTTCAAGACGCACTCTTGACGTTCAGATACTCTTGGGTGTTTTGTCCGCGACGACGCGAAAACGTCCATCTGAACGACCCGATCGGCGTGCTCGATGAGGCCGTGATCGCAGACTTACCCAGACTCATCGGAAAGTATCATCCGCCAGACGTGGCGATGGGCATCGCGAATAGCGCGATACATCCGATGACATTAGAAAGTTTCGCCAGCCGCCTTGGCACGCCGAGACGAGACAATAGATTATTAGCCGCGCTCGAACCCGCCGTCGCGCCTCCAGAGATGGATGCGCACGACGCGATCAACAGTCGAATTAGTAACCATCTGCTTCCGAGGAGATCGCCGAGAAAATCGACGTCACCGATGAAGAAACACGAAGCGTTTACCAGCTTTCTGCAAAACAAGCCGGAAGACGACGCTCAAGGATACAGAATGCGAATCGCGCAAACGAGAACTTCGCCGCGCGCTGCGCCGGCTCCTCGCGTCGCAAAGTCGTTCTACGCCACGCTCAAGAGCACAAAGCCGAAGACGCCGCCCGAAAAGCAGCGCAGGAGAGAGAGCATCGATTTATTTGATGTCAGTCGAGAAGACGACGCAAAGCGAGCACCTACGGTGGTGCCCGATTCTGTGGAAAAGGCGACTCCTCGGCGGTCTCCCAGGAGAGCCTCGCGAATTCCGCGCGACATTTCAAACTTGGAGCCGACACTCGTCGCGGAGACTCCACTGGCTCCGACGACGGTGAAGAAGAGTCCGTACTTTGCGAGCGTTTCCTCGCCGCAGACTCGATCGGCGACGGCGTCGTATGCGCAAGTCGCAAAGAGCGCGATTGAACGCGCCAAACGCAACGCCGAGGCGGAATTCGGAGCGTTTGAGCACAAGGGTGCACCGATTCAAACGCCCGCGCGGCTCACTCCCGCTCGCGCGGCGAAGAAGCCACGCGTCGTGCCATCCACCGCGTCTGGTTCTAAAAAATCAAAGAGCAAGTCGAAGGATGACAAATTTTGGCAAACGTCGCTCTTCGATACCTTTGCGTTTCACGGCAAAAAGTGACCCGCCTTTAGACCGCGTTAGTAAAAGCATATTATTATGAAATATTTTTTCTTCTAATTTTTACAAACTCCACACTCGCGTTACACAGCGCGTCATCCGTGGTAATCGTCGTCCAGACGAAGGAAAAAATCAACGCCGAGCGAACGCGTTCGGAATCCGCCCAGTCTTTGCGTTTCTCAACATCTCATCCGACCGAGCGTGTTTCTCGAGCAGTCTCGACCGCATGAAATCCATCGCCGACGTCGGCACCGACGCCCCGGGTCCGTCGTCTTCGCCATCCACATCGAGCGCGACGACTTCAAATCCGTCTCGCTCGTACGCGCGTCTCTTCACCTTTTTCCCCTTCAGCTTTTTTCGCTTCTTCCCACCGTTCAGGTGCGCCTCGAACGCCGCCGCGTCCTCATCGCTCTCGCTCTCCCCGGTTTCGCTCGGCTCGCCTCTCTCGCGTCTCCCCAACGCGTCCACGACGTCGTCCGGTAACTCTTCCAAATCGTCGTCCTCGTCCTCGTCCTCGTCCTCGTCCTCGTCCGCCGCCGCTTTCTTTGCATTTTCCTCATTCGTCTTCTTCTTCTTCTTCGCTTCGGCGACGCGTTCCGCCTCTCTTCGTTTCTTCGCCGCCGCAGCCGCCGCCTTGGTTTCCTCTCGTCGCGCCCGCGTCGCCTCGCGCTCCGCCCCTCGCCGCGCCGTCGCCGCCGCGCGCGCGCTCGACCCCGTCACCTCCTCTGGGGCGTCGTCGTCGCTCTCCTCGTCATCGCGACCCCGTCGCGTCCGTCGTCTCGTCGTCGTCGTCGTCGTCGGCATCCCGTCACGCGCGACGACACGACACCGTAAACAAAGCCGACGAGGCGACGCCGAAAACGAAGCCGACACCGCGCGGGCGACGCACTGACGCCGCCGCCCGACGTCGTCTCCTCTCGTCTCCTCTCGTCTCCTCTCGAGTCTCGACCGCCCGAACGTCGATCCATCGATCGATGTTTTCACCCACGATCGCGAAATGTAGCGATCGACGGTATAAAAGTAAACCACGAAAACGCTCGATCGATAGATTGATCGATCCGACGCGAAACGCGACGCGTGGCGTGACAATTACGCGCGCATGTCGACGTCGCACGAGATCACGTGCGGGTACGGCACCCCGCTTGGGTGCGGGGCGACGCTGAGGTACCCCGCCGGGGCGTCGTACGTGCGGTGCGCGGTGTGCGATCACGTCACGGCGACGGTCGGGCGACGCGCGTCGCCGAGCGGTGGTGGTGGATTGAACCACGCTCGGCGCGGGTCGGCGTCGTCGACGGCGTCGGCGACGAATGATGACGCGGCTTCGGCGTCGGCTTCGGCGGCACACTATGGAACGATGCGATGCGTTGGGTGCGACCGTCACATCTCGTTTCCGACGAACGCGACGCACGTGCGGTGCGCGGCGTGCGACACGGTGAACCTGAACGGACGGTTGGCGTCGCGAGCGTTGGCGCGGTTCGGAGGACCGGCGGCGACGGCGATGATGATTCAGGATGGGTTCATGCGAAGTGCGTCGAGAGGTGATACGGCGTACTTGCGGTGCTCTGGGTGTAGGGTGACGCTGGCGTACCCGAACGGGTCGAGTTCGGTACGGTGCGCGGCGTGCGGAACGGTTACGCTCGCGACGAGTCGCGACGTCGACGACGGGTCTTCGGCTTCGTCGTCGGGCGGCCAGGGCGGCGCGAGGAGCCCAGGTGGTGGAGGGAATAGCGTGGTGACGAGTAGGAATTTAGTCGTGATAGAGAACCCGCCGACGGTGACGTCGACTGGGAAAGTGGTTTCGAACATTGCGGTGGGCGTAAAACTGGAAAACGAATGAAACGTTCGTCGACGTAGGAGCGAAATCCTGTTTGTTGTAACTACGTACTACTACATGGTAAATCAAAAGCTTGAACAGTGCACCGGTGAAACTACTAAAATACTGCTGCTGCTGCTGCCGCCGCGGTCGCGCGCGTACAAAGTCGCGACGGACGAAATGAAACGAGTACTCCGCTCGCGGGCGGATAAGGCGTCGACGCGCGTCAAATTTTCTCGATTGCGCGAATTTTGAACCCCAACGAGATCCAATCCAACTCGAGAATTCTGATAGCCGTCGGCATATCCGCGTACTCTGGCTCTCTCGCAAACTGCACGACGAAATTCGCCCTCCAATTATCTAATTTCCGCGCGAGTCGCACGTGCGCGTCCACGTGTTCTCCCAGAAACGCCTCGTACTCTGCCCCGCCCGGTTCATACTTTTCGAACGATTCCCCGTTCGCCTTCAACCGTTCCACCGCCCGTCGCATCGCTTTCATCCGACTCTCAAACTCCCCATCGAGTTTCCCGCTCGCAGTTGCTCCGCTTTGTCGTCCTTTCGTCGCCAACCACGCGCCTCGAAACTTGTACGCCTCGGTGTCCTCCGCGCTTCGCCAGCGCTCCTCAGCCTCCTCCTCCGTCTCATCGACGACCGACGAAGACGTCTTCGACGTCGACGACGACGCGTCGTACCCGTACGTCCAATCGAACCCATTCTTTTCCCGGTGCAGCGGTCGCCGACCCTGCGTCCGCCGCAGCGCGTCCGCCCGTCGTTCCCGCGAAGCGCACGACGTGGACGCGTCGCGGGCGTCGTCACCCACCAGCTCCACTTCGCTCGTCGACGTCGACGACGCGCGCGGATGACGAAGACGAAGACGACGACGGCGCGCGCGGGCATCACACGGACGCTCGCACCGTCCGAATGACGCCGACGCCGACGTCGACGTCGACGCGCACCGCATGTTCGGTCCGTCCGTCGTCGACTGAAGCGACGCTTCGGTCGGCATCGCATCTTATTCTTGGGGACGCCACCAGGGATCTTCACTGTAAATTTATTTGTGGTTTGTTCGCCCGTCTCGAGGACGAGTCGGGAAAACGAGACGCGTCTCGACGAGTGTTCGACGAGCGTTCGACGGACGCGCCCGCGAGGTGTTGTGCGCGCGCGTGCGTGAGCGTGTTCACGCGTTTCCGTGCGTTGCGCTCGGAAGACGTCCGCGGTGAGTGAGGGGTTCGAGCCTCCGTTCAGCCTTTGGATTTTTTGAAAAATTCAAATCGCATCTGTCGCATCGACGACGGACGAGCCTTTGACGCGCGCGTGAGACGACGAGGGAGCGAGGGAGCGACGAAGAACTCGGACGGGTGATAGAGTGAAGACGGACGGGATGCCGCCGAGACGAAGAAAGAGCGGGGAGGTCACGACGTCGGAGGCGAATCCGGAACGACCGACGACGAGCGGTAACGAAAACGAAAACGAGGCGGCGAATCCGGAACCGGCGAAGAAAAAGTCTAGGAGTGGACAGAGGAAGAAGGCACCGGCGAGCGCGGAGGCGTTGAAGAAAAGGAACGAGAATGCGCCTGCGAACGCTACGGTGGAGAACGAGGGTGGTGAAGATGATGAACGCGCCGGGGACTTGTTTGATCTCTTGCAAAGCTCGGGGCAAGCTGTCGTGTTGACGGCGGGTGAGTGGCGTAAGCGGTACGGTGAGAGCGAAATTTCAGCCATTGCGGAGATTTATTCGTTGTTATGCAAAGCGTCGGGGTGCTCGACCGGGGTGACGGCGATAGAGCTGCAGAGAAGCGACTGTCTGACCATTATGAACCGCATCGTGACCGACATGGCGGCGGGAAGTTTGTACGGCGAAGATCCGTTGTCTAGACGTTCGAATGACTTCAAGGGTTTCAGAGATAACTTCTTGGATTTTATCGACAAGGCTATGCGAGAGTCTGCGGAGAGCGAGCAGCTCTACGATGGTACTCTTTTCGCTTCTTGGGCTGAAATTGTCATCACTTGCGCTGGTAGCAAGGCGCGTCCGCTTCGCATGGCTGCCACGACGATGGCGTTGCAAACCATCACGAGTCTCATCACGGTCGTGAACAACCTGCAAACGTCTCGCGACTTGAAGCAAAACCAGATTGAGATTGAGTCAAAGAAGGCGAAGAGCGATGTGGAGGTCTTGAAGAGTCTGAATCGCATCATCGACAGTGCCCAAGAGCAAATCGAATTGGTGGAGAAGTACATCCAAGAGCTGTTTACAAAGGTTTTCACGCACCGCTTTCGCGACTGCGACGAAAGTATTCGCGCCGCGTGCATGACTGCCCTGGGCAAGTGGATGATGAAGCATCAACTCGTCTTCCTCACTGACTTTTACCTCAAGTATCTCGGGTGGAGTCTCAACGACAAGAGCGCGAGTGTTCGCTTGGAAGTGCTCGTCGCTTTGAAGGGACTTGCCGGAAGCTCGTCTCACCTGGCGATGATGGACACGTTCATCGGTCGTTTCAGACCGCGCATGGCTGAAATGCTCCAAGATGTGAGCACTGAAGTCGTCGTTGAGGCAATTAGACTTGCCGCCGTTTTGCACGAGCACACTGAATTGGATCAAGAACACATGAACGTGGTCACCTCGCTCATCATGGATAAGAACCCGTCTATTAGAACTGCTGCCGCTCGCGCTACGAAGACACTCATGCCAACATTGACTGAAAAGTATCGAAGAAACCGCAAACTCCGTTACAAGAGCGGAGAGACGACTGCAGCATTGGACGAGATTCATGGCATAGCACAGCTCATGCTTGACTTTGGCGAAGAATCCAACACTCAAGGGAAGATCATCGAGGGATTGTCGGGCGTATACAAGGTGTTGAGCAATGTCCAGTTTATCGCAAAACTTCTCGACTCGGACATGGCCGTGGAAGATGCGTCGCTCTTTGCAAACATTTTGATTCTGACGATTCGAAAATCGATGGGTGAAGACATCTCAAAACCGTACAACAAGTCGAGATCGAGGCAATCTGCCAAGGTTCGTAACGCCATCAGCAAAGCGCACGAGGAGATTAGTAAGACAATGACTTCCGATAACCTGCTGGCTTCACTCATGACCAAGTATCAAGCCGAAGCAGATGTCGTCGCCCCGTTGGTTGAATGCGTGCGCTTCATCAAACTTGAACATTACGTGCTGAAACACGAAGAGCTTGCGTTCACCCTTCTATCCGAGCAGATCAGAGACTTGTTTTTCAAGCATAGCGATAAGCGGACGCTTGAGGCGTGCGGAGAAGCCTTCAACTACTTCTGTAACGAAGGTTTCGAGGCCACTGCAACTTTTGCGCAGCCGGCGCTCGACGGCGCGGTTGCCGATCTCTCCTCCAAGTTGACCGCGGCGCTTACGAAGGTCCAAAGCTTGATGTCCAAGGCTGACTCAACCGTTGCAAATGAAGACGAAGGCCACGCGTTCGAGTTGCGAATGAGTCTTGCCCGCTTGCGTGCACTCATTTCGAAATGCAACATTTCTACTAGCGTCGATGTCCTCTCCGAGCTGTCCAATTACGTCTCTACTGTGGCGCGCTCGAGCTGTGCCGGCAAGGAGTCGACCGCGATGGCGTGCTCATCGATTTCATTTTCCTTGATTTGGCAGGCTCTCGAGCTCATGGATGGCGAAACCACGACGACTGCGCAGGTAAACGATCACATTCGTGAGCGCAACGAGTTTTTATCCGACGTCATGAACATTTTGCGCCGCGCATCTGACATGTTTGAAGATGGTGATACGCTTAGACGCTCGCTCATCTCAACCATTTGCGACATGGTCTTGTACTATTACAACTCGAGCACGCTGCCCATGGCACACCCGGCTCGCGAGTTGCGCTTGAAGCTTAGCGAGACTGATAGCGCCGAAGTTTGGGAGCATTGCAGACAGCTCATCGCGCCGGAAGACGCCCACCAAGACGCAGACTTGGACGCCGCTAGACTGGCTTACCGCATGGCTGTACATGATGAGCGTATCAATGAAAACGGAAGCTTGGGCTCTGACTTTTTGTCAAACTTCAAGGTCACTGGGCCATGGATCGATGCCGCTATCCGCACATACTGCAACGATTTGCGCCGAACAGGTCCACAAATTCTCGTTCGTGCGGTGCTCACGGCGCTTCGAGGTGCCTACGTTGATATCCTCAGCTCTGATCTTGGTGAAAGACAAACGCTTCTCGAGGCGTTCACGGATCTCGCCACGAGATTGAGTGACATGTTCAGCCTCTCTTCCAAACGCGACCGCTTGCTGATGCGTATCATGTTTGACGAAGGCGTGAGATCTGTGCTCCTTCCCGAGCCAGTGTATGATCGATTCGCCTTCTTGTTGTATGGCCTTGGCCCGTTCTTACCTAAGTTTTCGGCTGTCGACGCAAAGGCTTTGAGCCCGATTGTCGACGATGCCATCGCAAAGGTTGACAGCGAAGACTCGAGAGCGGCTCCGCTCATCGACTTTGCCGACCAGCTCAGCGCGAGATCGAAGGGTGCCTCCGATCGTCGCCGAGCGCCTCCGGGGCAACCCACCGCGGAGGCCGCGCCTGTTGAGGACGATATCGAGGATGCGGATGCCGATGACTCAAAGCAGAACTTAGACGATGGCCCGACCGATCCTATGCAAGAAGGCTCAACTCGACGCCGACGATGATTAGACGCATGTACACGAACCAAACAGAATATTAGCACGGAAACGAACCATGAGTAGATTTTTGTTACACAGTGATATGATATATTACGCAATCGGCGCCGGTTGAAGCTCGTGCGCGAGTCTTCGTCGTGTGGCTACGTCACCGCCCGCTGGAAGCTCGCCCGTCGCCGGCGAAGCAGCCGGCGCGTTGATGGCTCTCTCGACGGTACCCGGAGGCGCGCGCTGTCTTTGTAAATCTAGCTCACCCATGAGACGACCCAACTTGGAGAGAGACTCTTGAAGTCGGTTTTGCAACTCGGGAAGGAGGGTGAGATTGGAATCGAGCTCCTTTCGAAGCGCTTCCATGGCTTCGCCGTCGACGCGCGCTTCCACACTCGGACCCGCCTTGTCCTCCCCATTCGCACCGTCATCCATCGGTCTCAACTCCATCAACCGATCCGCATAATTCTTAGACACTTGTCCCGGCACCGTCGCGCGCTGTTCCGCAACCTTAGCTGACAAATCCGCCACTTCAGCTTCGAGCGCGTCCAGCTCGGGATCCGCCACGTCGCGTTCGCTCACCGCCTCCGCCGGCGCCTCACCCGTCCCACAAATAACGTTCGCCCGCACGCTCCCGAGAACGCGCTCCGTCATCGCATACAAGTGTCTCTTCAACGATTTCGCCCTCTCCGAGTTCCACGACGGGTCCCGCTTCGCCGCGTCGATCGTCTCCAACACGGCTTCGCACAGTTTTTCTTCAATCTTCGCCAGCTCTTCGCTCGAGCTCACGCGAACCTTCACCATGGTTTCACGACGCGCGCGTATCGATTATTCACACTCAAGCAAACGTCGTCCGTCGTCTTTCCGTTCGTCCGTGCGTCCGTTCGTTCGTTCGTCGCGCGCGGCAGACACGCACGTCGTCGTCAGAGAGTCGCGCGTTTTTCAAAATCCTCTGTCGTTCCCCTTCCCAGCTCCTATTTTGTCACACTGGTGTCGAACAACAAGAACAAGAATGAAATGTCTTTTCGAAAAAATGGAAAGACGCGTGACGTCGACAACAACAAACGAAACGTGACGCGCGACGCGACGCGACGACACAGTGCGACGACGACGAAGCGAAGATGCTCGCGATGACGACGATGACGACGACGGTCGGAACGCGCGCGATCGGCCGCGCGGGACCGACGAAACTCGCGCGACGCGCGACGGTGAAGAGAACTGTGGTGTCGGCGCAGAAAAAGATTATTGCCGATGATGAGACGGCGAACGCGCGGGATGTCGGCGCGGCGGTGAGCGCGTTGGCGATCGCGGCGGCGACGGTGGCGATGCCAGAGATGGCGCACGCGTCTGGTGGAGAGTTTGGTATTCTCGAGGGACGGTCGGCGGCGCTGTTGCACCCGATCGGTTTGGGCTCGCTGTACGCGGTGACCCTGTACGCCGGGTACCTCGGGTTGCAGTGGAGACGCGTGCGCACGGTTGGCGATGAGATCGCTGAATTGAAGGCGACGTTGCCGACGGATGCTGAGGCGGCGGCTGGCAGCGAGGCCTCCAAGAAGATTGAAGAGTTGTCGGCGACGCGCAAGGAACTCGTGGCGGGTAAGTTCAAGGACAAGCACGCCAACTTGGGCTACCTGTTGCTCGCCATGGGCGTCACTCTCAGCGTTGAAGGCGGCATGAACACGTACTTGCGCGTCGGTAAGCTCTTCCCAGGCCCGCACCTCTACGCTGGCGCCACCATTACCGTTCTCTGGGCCATGGCGGCTGGCTTGGTGCCGATGATGGAGAAGGGCAACCAAAAGGCACGCGACTTGCACATCGCGTTGAACTGCCTCAACGTCGCGCTCTTCACCTGGCAAATCCCGACCGGCTTGGAAATCGTCGGCAAGGTTTTCCAGTTTACCTCCTGGCCGTAAATCAGCGCGGTTTGAAGCCACGAAGAAACTACTAGCTCTCTACAGTAACTTTTAAAACAACCAAATTCTTCTACGTCAATCTATAATGTCCGCTACAATGTTTACGTTCAGTTCAAGAGCTGTGCTTGTGTTGACCCGTTTTGGCGAGTTTTGAAGACGTCTCTCGCAGTATTTGACGCGCCTTGGAGGCGAAATTTTCGCCGCTATCATCCCCGATGGAAAAGGGCGACGAAGACGTGCCAGCGAGCGGAATTTCTCTAAACTCGTTACTCATTCTCGAGAAATCACCGCGCCCGGCGTTCCTTCGACCATAGTGTCGCAAACCAAAGACAAATACAACGAGTAAAAACGTGATTATACCAACTTGCGCGCCCGCACTAAGCTTTGAGACGGCGGCAGCGCGCCCAGATGCCAAAGCCTTTTTAATGTCGCTACACAACACCTTGTTTCCGCTCTGGTCGAGCAACACTAGCGATTTCCCCTCGATAGAATCCCGTCCACTCAAAGGTAAGTTGGAATCGGTATACATCGCGAGCGAGGGCGCCGATAAGGTGCCGTGCCGGGATGTAATCTCTCCCACCGGACAGTCCTCGTCGGGTAAGCCTGAGCCTCTCTCGTCGCACGCCTCTACGTCATGCGGATTGTACACCTCACCGACGCGCGAACACGCGTTTGCGATCCCAGCCGAGCCAGAAAAAATCGCCCATCGATACTCATTATTCGACTGTTGGCTCTGCGCGCGATCGACGAGCTTCACCGTCACCTTTGTGTCCGCCAAGACGTCTGAAGACGGTTGACTAAACGTAACCACACCCGACACTCGACTGAGCGTCGTCCCGATCTGCGCTTGCAAAACGGTATACTTGACGTCGCCGTCTTCTCGAATCTTCGCGCACGCCACCGGTCTCTTGTTCCCGCTAAACGTCGCGTCCGACGCGCTATCGCCTCTCCAAACTGCCAACGTCCTTCCCACGACGCTTCGTCTGCCATACAGCGGCAAATCCGAATCGACGTACTCAAACTCTCGCCCGTTCGCGTTCGCAATAATCTTATCACCCATCTTCCCGCACACATTCCCGACCGCACCGCTTCCACCGACGCCGTCCGGGTCGTACACCTCTCCCACGTCTGCGTACTCGCAACCACCCGTCCCCCTTCCACCCGAGACGCTTCCGCCTCTCTCGTGCACCGTCACGCACACCGGTCCGTCGCTATCCCCCGCCGACGACCTCCCGAGTTTCACCTTCATTTTTACATACGTGGCCGCCCCGGGATACCTCTGTGTCAGCGTCGCTTCGATTGAGCCACCACCACCGACGCCGTCCTCGTCGTTCGAGTCTACGCGAACGACGCGCGCGGACGCACCATCGATCCACACCGCCGCCACCGCGACGACGAGAAGACAGATGACGAACCCGATGATCGGTCGTCTCGCCCGACGACGACGCCTCGGTCGCATCGCGACGTAAACTAACGCTCATTGCATCGCACTGCACTGCATCGCATTGGATGGATTGCTTGGTTTTCGCAACGAAAGTGAAAAAAAATCCAAACTTTCACAAACCGCGTCGCGCGTCGCCGCCCGTTCCCGCTCCGCATCGAACACCCCATCGATGCCTTCCCGCGTCGGACACGCGATGCTCGCGTCGGCGGCGGTGTCTCGAGTCTTCGCAATCAAGCGCTCCGCGTCCGCCTTCGACGTCGACGTCGTTCGAACCCCGTTGACGACGTTAGCGCTTTCGAGAGCGGCAGCGTTCACGACTTCGACGTCGAGCGCATCGAGCACATCGAGCGCATCGGGTGCGTCATCAAGCGTGTCGTCGAGCAAGCCTGCATCGCTCGAAATCACCGCGCGCGACGCGGACGACGGAACGTCGACGCCCAAACCGACTATCCCAGAGCGTTCGCAAACGGGTTGGCGACGCGCATTGCTCTCACTCGGAGGGTATTTCAGCGACGAGTCGCGGCGCGTGCGAGGTGCAGAGCGGCTCTACGCTGAAGTCTCTCGCGCGATGGATGAAGACGCGCTGTACGCCACGCACGGGTTGGAGAAGACATTCGTCGCGCATCACTCATTGACGTGTTTACACGTTTGGGCGTGTTTGGGTCGACTGCGAAGGGAAGGGGAAGACGCCAAGGCGTTTAGTCAGATGTTTTACGACGCGTTTCAAGATGACGTGGAACGGAGAGTGTACGAAGAAGGGGTTCGGGTTCGGGTGAGGAAGTGGCTGCAGGACCTGGAGAAGACATTTTACGGAAATGCGTTGTCGTACGATAAAGCTTTGGAGCTTGGGGGTGGGGAATTGGCCAAGGCGTTGCATAGAAATGTATTCGACGGGGAAGGCGACGATCGTGCAGCCAAAGCGTTGGAGCGACACGCGAGACGCGTGTTGACGTCACTCGCACTTACGCCGACAGAAGCGATCATGGAAGGGCGAATACGGTTCAAGTCAGTCGCCAGCGAAAAGGACATTTAAGAGTTAGTTTCATAATCATTTGTACTAGTTGGATTCATCGTTTCAAAACTTTAGTATGGACGTCCGAATCGAGGGCGATCGCCGTCCCCTTTGCCCCGGCCGCCACCACCTCCAAAGCGCTTTTCGCGGTCTGGACCGCCTCGGCCACCGCCACGTCCACCGCCTCGACCACCATCACGACCACCTCGGCCGCCGCGTCCGCCGCCACGTCCACCTCGGCCGCCGCGTCCGCCGCCACGTCCGCCACCGCGTCCACCCTCGGCGTCGACGAGTCCCTTTTGTTTTTCTTCCCACTCCTTGGAAACCTTACCGACGAAGATCCACTCTTCTTTCGGCGGCGGCGCATCCGGATCATCGCCTCGAGCAATGGCTTCCTCGCGCTGCGTCGCCTTCCTCTCCTCGGCTTCCTTTCGCTTCTCCGCCAAGTAATCCGACTTGAGCTGAAGCGAGAGCGTCGCGCCTTGGAATTCCAAATCCGTTCGAGCCGACATCGCCCGAGCCTCTTCCTCCGTGGCGAACTCGACGAAAATGGAGCCACGGAAATCTTTGCTCACGGCATGACGACGCAAACGGATCGATTGCACCGGTTTACCCACAGAGGCAAAGTACTCTTGCACCTGCTCGATGGAGGTGTCCCTGGCAAACGGGCTCACAAAGACAAATCTCTTGTCCAACTCCGCCACCTTGGCTTCGCGATAGGCATTCATACCGTCTTCAGTGCCGAGATCGATGTCCGCCGGAATCCCGAAATCACGTCGTTTCACCGCGTTCCCGTCCACAACCTCTAAGAGTTCGCTCGTTTCCAACGTCTTCGCGATCTGCTCCACGTTTCTCGGATTCTCCTTGCCCCCGTACGCCTTTAACAGTTCCCGCATTCGCGAAAACCCGGCGATGAGGGGGATGGACACCGCCCCACCGCGTCCAGCCTTCATGGATTCGTGCACTTCCTCGAGCAAAAAGTTATCCCGCGGCAAGTTTGAGTCACAAAAATAAAACTCGAACTGCTTGAGAACTTGAGCCCTGGTTTCGTCGTCGAAATCGCGAACCTGAGTGTCCGCGTGGGTCGCCGCATCGCTTCGGAACGCGGCCGAGCCGAATCGCGGCGCTTCAGACATGACGATGTATTCGTCGGTGTGAACCCCTTTACTCGCTCGTTCGCGTAGTGACGCGGCCGCCGCGAGACGAGAACGACTCGACTCGCACCGCTTGGTGTGTTGCGGCGCGTGTTCGCACGGAAAAACTGATTGATAGTACTATCGCGGACACATCGTACTTAACTCACCCGCAGTCCCATCCAGGGGAAAACTTTCGAAATTCCAAGTTCGAACGCGACCGCGCGCGGAAACCTCGAGCGATCTGTCGTCACACGGCGCGCGCGCGGTTCTCGTTCCACGTCGTTCGTGCGACCATGGCGGGCACGAGACGAAGCGCGAGGTCGAACGCGACGACGGAACCGGAACCGGAAGCGAGGAAGGCGGCGGGTAAGACGTCGAGCGCGAGTGCGACCAAGAAGAGATCTTCTTCGTCTGCGGGCGCTGGGAAAGAGAAACGACGCGATGGAGAGGGGAAACCGGCGACGGCGGTGGCGAAACCGGTGACGGAGGAGAATAGATTGAAACGCGAGACGGCGTTCCTGTGTCACATGCAGTTTAAGAATGATTTGCCGCCGGTGCCGGTGGATTGGAAAATGTTGCAGACTAGGGTGGATCGAAGCGCATTGACAGAGTACTCGCACTTGTCGTTGTACGACGGGTTGAGGCGAAGAGGGGACTTTAGCGAGGATTTAGGGATTCCGTTAGATCCGTCGTTGATGCGGGCGTATCGGGTTCCGGAGCAACGGGCGACGATGGACCCGGAAGATCACGAGATTTTGATGGATTCAAGCGAACGCGAGTCGAGGCGCGCTGCGAAGGCGGGTGGTGGCGCGCACGCAGCCAACAGACCGGATGCCTCGGACGCGTTGTGGTTGATGAACACGCAGTACATCTCTGGTGGTACTATTAAGGCGAGAACTGGCTTGAGCGAGAAGGAGATGAAGCGTAGAAAGCTCGCCGCGGCGGGCGGCTTAGACTCCGCCGCTGAGGTGGAGCTGTCGCAAGTGGAGCAAATCGAAGCTTCTTTCGAAGCGGCGAAGAAGGTTCCCGTGCATCCGACGAAACCGGGTCTCAAGGTTGCCAAGGTGCTCCCGGTCTTACCCGACTTTGAACGCATGCCGATGGATTACGTCCGCATGCTCTTTGACGAGAAGCAGCACCTCGACGTTCCGTCGCTCGCTGGCAAGTCGGCCGAAGTTGTTGAAAACGCTTTGAACTGCGGCGTCGTGAAACCATTTAGCATCGTGAACGAAGATGATCAAACCGAGAGATTCTTGACGCTCATGCTCCCGCAAGATCCAGAGGCTGCCATGTCGGAGGATTACCTCGAACTGGACGGCGAGGAGAAGCCGTACGACTACGTCAGAGACTACGTGTACAAGATTCAACGCGACGATCCCAACTTGGGCGGCGGGAACATGTGTTTCTTCTTCAACGATGATTCCGTCACGTACGTCGACTTGCACACCAAACTCTCCTTGGTCAAGAAATCCAAGCACTCCAAGGGAAAGGAGGTGGTTGACTGGAAACCGAGCGCCGTTTACCTCAAGCGTCGTCGACTCAATGAGGAAGAATCCGCTGCTTTCGCCGCCAAGCGCGCGAGCATTCGCGGCTAGTTTAGCTTTTGTGTCATATTCACAACGAGTAGATAAAAAAATAAACCGGCTCGTCTTATTAATTACATCATCATCGTCGGAGCGTTTGTTCAACGTGCGCTTACTTAGACGCGTCCCGCTCGTCGTCACCGCCCAACCCCACGCTCGATCAAGCGATCCCTCGACCCTCTCACTCGAGCATCGCGCGTTCCAGCTCTTCCTTGAGCGATCCATCCTTGAACGCATCCACGGTGATGTCACACCCACCGAAAAACTCGCCGCCCACGTACAACTGCGGAAACGTCGGCCAGTTTGAGTACTCCTTCATCCCTTGTCTCAAATCCTCGTTCGCCAAAATGTCCACATCCGCGAACGGGACGTTCATGGAGTTTAAAATCTGCACGCACGTGTTTGAAAACCCACACCTCGGCGCTTCCTTCGTCCCCTTCATGAAGAGCACCACCTTGTTCTCCGCGATAAACTTATCGATCGACCCCTTCAGTTCCGGTCCCATTTCCGCCCGCGTCGTCGTCACCCTGGTGGCGCCCCGAAGAAGACCACCGCGTCGTCGTCCCTTTGTTCCCGTCGCCCCCATCACGCGCGTCGGCGTCATCGCCGTCTTAAACGTCATCGTCATCGTCGCGATAGTCTTCGTCGTTCTCCTCAAAGTGACGCGCGAAAACATCCATCCAAAACATCCACGCGTTCTTCCTTCGAGTGTGTTCGCTCTTCACTTCGCCCTTGAACCCATTTCACTCCCGGGTGTTTCCGTGCCGCGTCCATCGCCCGTGATCGCTGCCCACCATCCAGGCGGTGTAACGAGTGAAGACTCGCGGAACGTTCGAGGGGAAGATCGAGGGGAAGCTCGAGGCCTCGAAGCGTCACACGCTGGACGGAACGCGGCGACGACGAGGACGGTGAACGATGTCGTCCTCGGCCGCGGTTACCCCCGGACGGTGGGTATCTGGAACGCACGCGTCGTCGCGAAGCGCGTCGGCGTCGGCGACGTGCGGCGCGCGAGGAGGAGGAGGAGGAGGAACGATAATCATCGCGAGCGGTGCGATCGCGATGCGACGACATCCGGGCTGCGGTGCGGCGGGCGGGTTCGTGACGACGACGAGGAGGACGCGAACGGCGGCGGTGCCGGTGGGAAAAGAGGACGTCGCGGGGAACGGGACGGCCGGGCAAGGGGCGGCGTCGAACGGACGAGGAAGCACGACGAGCGGAAAGGCGGTGGCGGATCGGGCGTTGGACGCGGCGGAGGACACCGAGGAGGATGAAGTCGGGTACCGAGTCGTGGCGAGGACCGGGGCTGGGATGCGCGTGGTCGATGCGAAGGATGACGCTGCGTTTGAAATCGCGGCGCAGTTGCGGGCGACGGCGTTTTACGATGATTTGTTGGAAAGGCAAGAGTTGCCGTTTCCGCCAAGATTTACGGCGACGTTTCACAGAGAGTTTGCTCAGAGAGAACGCAAGGCGTTGAGGGAACGGACGACGCGAAAGGTGGGGTCGGCGATGGAGTCTCGGTGTTACATGGCTGAGGCGGATGAGTTCGGTTTAGTTGGATGCTTAGATGTGAGCGTGCGTGAGGGTCCGTGCGCGAGTCAAATCAACGGCGTGTGCGTGGGCGAGGGGGCGTCGTACGCGTACGTGGATAACGTCGCCGTGGACGCCGCTGCGCGGAGAAGAGGCGCGGCGAGGCTCATGCTCGAGTGCGCGAGTGATTTCGCGGTGGAGAGAGGGATGCACGAGATTTGGACGCACGTGCACTGCGATAACGTCGGCGCTCGAAAGCTCTATCACGCGTACGGCTTCCGGGCGCCCCACGGAACGTTTCCCATTGAAGGATTGGCGAGTCACTATAACGGGACGAGACTTAAGGGATTGATGCTTCTGCGAGCAGAGCTTCCGTTAGTCCATGGTCGAATCGAAGATAACGAATGCCGATGCGGCGCGTGCTTCGAGGCGGTTGAGAGGTGCGTGTGCCTTCCATCCGCGAGATGAGCCGTCTGTCGCTCGCTCGGCCGAGCGAAGACGAGACCCATCCAAAAAAAAATGTTGTACTTTTTACAGAACGGTCACAACGCAACGCACTTTTACAACAATCACCACCACCACCACTACTACTACTGTATCACGCTCGCGCGCTTCTTATCTGCCAGCATAGCGATTTAATAAAACGGTACTCAATCCGTAAAGTCTCTCATGTTACATCGCTATCTATCATTCGGCTTCTATCGGCGCCGACGATGCCACCGGCTCGCAAGTTCTAAGGCGTGGACATTTTGAATCGCGTGGCTAGTTCAACCACAAATCACCCGCTTTTCGCGGCGCCCGCTTGACCCTGCTCCCCAGAATGCACGGAAGGCTTGAGCGCTCTGTCTATTTTCTCGCCTGACTTTTTTAGCAAAGTATCCACCGTGTCGCAAATGGTCACCGGTGCGGCGATGTGATCGTCACCCATCATCGTCGACGCCGCGAGCGCCTGCGCGTACTTGGAAGCGCTTTCGCGCATCACTGCGACTCTGTCCCCAAGCGTGTTCTGTAAAAGATGCCCCAAGGCTTCGTTCACAATTTCCTGTTCGCTGAACTCGTTGTACACCTCGGGAGCTCCAGTACCCAACCGAGACATGGGCACACCCGTCACGTCTCTCACCCCGAGAATAAACGCGTGCGCATCCAAAAGAGTCTTCAATATCATCTTCGGCGCTTCGACTCCAAACTTATCCGCTTCCACGCACAGGTCCGCCAACGCGTCCAGCGTCTCTTTACAAACGTAAATCCTCACCTTCTCCCCTTCCAGTTGCGTCACGTACACCCCATACAAAGCATACAACCCGGACACCCGCGTACCAAACGTCGTCCCCGTCCGAACGTACTTGATCGCGGCGTCGAACGCGAGCTGACAGTACCCGTTGTACACTTGCTGCATCGGTTTTCCAAGGTGCACGTTTGAAAACGACTTTGGAATCCAACCTTCGGTTTTAAACGCGTTGAAGCTCGCCGCGGCGACGAACGCATCGCTCGCAACGTCCTCGACGGCGTCGACGCGTTTTGCGTTCGCCTCGACGAGTTCCATCATGTCAATTTCGACGCCGTGCAGCTGGCGCTCTTCGCTGATTCCCATTGTGTTTCCCAAGAGGCCAACTTTCGGTGCGCGTCGTCGAGTGAAGCGCGTCACACGAGTGCGCGCGCGTTTCGACGACATGCACGCCACCGACGCGTGATCGTGAGCCAGCGTAAGATAACGAAGATGGAGGCGCGAACGCGCGCGCTGCTCGCGTCGCAACGGTTCCGGACGCTTCGAGCGTCGGGACGCGCGTTCGGTGGGTCGACGGCTCTGAAAGTGTTGGCAGACTGGTCAACCTCGACGCTCAGAGAGATCGAAGCGGCGCGCGCGTTGGCACACGAAGCGTTGCACATCGGGAATTGGAAAGATGTGCAGAGAGAGTGGCGTGATACGTACGGCGTCGCCACACTGGTTTGGTTGCAGAAGCGAGAGGGCGAGGGCGAAGCCGACGAAGAAGGAGCAACGACGCGGGAAAAATTGTTACGTGAGTTGGACTTGGCGGCGATGCTCAGTGGGCCGACGTTCTTGCCCGAGATACGCGAAGCGATAGAGGATGTTCGATTGCGTTATCCGACGCGTAAGCGCGCGAAGTGTGAAGAGGGTGAATATAGAATTCGCTACGATGAGTTTTCGTCGACGGCGGACGATACAGTTAACCGTCGAACGGACGTATCGATGGAGACATTTTATGGCGATTACATGGCGAAATTTTCTGAGAAGAATGGTGAACGATCTGTTACTAATCAAGGGACGCCAGTGGTGTTGGAACGGGCCGTGAGTCATTGGGAAGCGACGCGTAAGTGGAGTAGCAAAGAGTACTTGCGCACAACTCTCGGCGATAGGACGGTTCCGATCGAGCTCGGCGGTTCGTACATGGATGACAAATGGTCTCAGCAGCTGATGACTGTGGGAGAATTCATGGATAAATACTTTGATGAAGGTACCGATAACACAGAAGAAGCTGACACGCATCGTGACAAGTCTGTGGGATACCTCGCGCAACACGAATTGTTTGAGCAGTGTCCGGAATTAAAGCTCGATGTGGAAGAACCGATGTACTGCGCGCTCGGGACAGGCACACCCTGCGCCGTGAACGCGTGGTTCGGCCCGGCAAATACTATATCTCCGGCGCACACGGATCCCCATCACAATCTCCTGTGTCAGGTTGTTGGAGTGAAACGGGTCAGACTGTTTTCGCCGGAACAAACGCCACGCATGTATCCACACGACGGAAAGATGTCAAACACGTCTCAAGTGGACGTCATCAATCCCGATCACGATAAGTTCCCACTCTTCACGGATGCCAAATTCGTCGAGGCCACTTTATCCCCGGGAGACGCGCTCTACATTCCGCCCGGATGGTGGCACCATGTCGTCGCCAAGACTACTTCGTTTAGTGTATCCTACTGGTGGGACTGATCTCACCCGTTCGGCACGCGTAGCTTAGCCCGAATCACTTTAGAAATAATAGTCGCGCCTAGTTAGATCATCCGCAACGTAACACCGATCAGTTTACTCATCGCGCACCGAGTCTCGAGCGGTGGGCACTTTGAGGCCTAAACCCAAATGTACCGGTATTACCGGTCCGGTAATATTCAAAAATCCATCCACGTCATCAACCGTCGCAACAGCGTCAGTCGTCGTCGCGCGCACGCTCATTCACCTCTCGATCGACCCCGCCGAAACCACGAGCACACATCCAAAGATGAGATTCGCGCGTCTCACCGTCATCACTTTCGCGCTCTTCCTCGCCGTCGTCGCGCCGGCGTCCGCTCGGTCTATACCGGTCGACCAACTCGAAAAGACGCTCGAGAATCTCATGTCGCGAATGCACCTTGGAAACGCGCCACCGAAGCGTTTTAACGAGTACAAAATCATGCCAGGGCACGATAAGCGTTCGGTCGTCCTGTCGGCGCAACCACACGAGTATGTCAAGACTGATACGCTACCGAAAACGTTCGTGTGGAGCAACGTGAAGGGTCACAACTTTTTGAGCAAGTCACTCAACCAACACATTCCGCAATATTGTGGGTCTTGCTGGGCACACGGTGCGATGAGCGCGCTCGCGGATCGCATTCAGATCGCGAGCGGTAAGCACAGAGCTCAAGATGTGAATCTTGCGATTCAGCACATTCTGAACTGCGGAACTGAGATTGCGGGTTCGTGTCATGGCGGTAGTCACACGGGTGCATATCAATTTGTTCACGATACTGGATTCGTTCCGTTTGACACCTGCTTGCCGTACGAAGCATGTAGCGCTGAATCTACGGAGGGCAACTGCGCTCGAGGCGGTGATTACACGTGCACAGCGATGAATACGTGCCGCACGTGCAGCACGTTTGCCGAGTTTGGCGGTTTCTGCAGCGCTTTGAGTACTTTCCCGAACGCCACGGTTGCCGAATACGGCATGATTTCCGGTGAAGACGCCATCATGGCTGAAATTTACGCCCGAGGTCCGGTTTCTGCCGGTATCGACGCGGATGGTCTTCGAGGCTACGTTGGCGGCATTTACTCGGACACCCCTGACTTTGAAATCAACCATATCGTCTCCATCGTCGGCTGGGGCACCGCTGAAGACGGTACCAAGTACTGGGTGGTGCGCAACTCCTGGGGCCAGTACTGGGGCGAGATGGGCTACTTCCGAATCATCCGCGGTGTTAACTCTCTCGGCATCGAGGATGAAGTCGCATGGGCCACCCCAGGCGTGTGGACTCACATGAATGTGGCGTGCTACGAAGACGGTTCCAACTGCATCAAGAAGAAGGAGTACGTCGATCCGTCTACGCCAGGTCGCAAGCCGTATGGCCAGTACCACATGGAGAGCTAACTACCTCCGACTGTATCATATTTCTTCTCTCTCACTTGCATGTAATACAATTGAACATTTCATCGAATCTCGTTCAACGAGGATGTGACGCTTCACATCACTCCTCGCGATGATACACAAAACGGCGAATAAAACCAAAGAACGCGTCCGGATAAAGAGGTCAATCCTACAAGCATCTTTGTTTTCGACCGCACTCATTCTTTGTTCGCTCATCGATGTCGTCCGTCGAGAGAAGCATGGCGTTTTCATCCCGACCAGGGGATGCCAGCCGTATGGCACACCGGTCAAACGATTCGAAGTTCTTCCGATCTTCAGTTTACTGAAGAGTGGGCGCTCGACGACGCCCGAATCCGGTTTCTGTTTGTGCTCGAGTCATGGACACTTACCGTACACCACCAAGCACGTGGCGTGTCCAAAACTGTTTGTCGATTGCAACGCGGAATGCGCAAAGCCTCATGATTTTCGCGAAGACGCGTTCGTGCAACCATCGATGAAGCAGCAGTCGCCAGAGTGCATTGCGTCGCGTTTGGAGCCCGATATAGAGAGAAAAATGAGTAAGCTCGCGGATGATTTGCTGTCAGCCGCTCGTCGTGCGACGATGCCGGCAAAATTAATCGGTTCGCGTAGACGGCTGAAGACAGATTTCACTCTCGTGCGAGGGCGACTTCCAACTGTCCTAGTCAACCGATTGAGACGCGGCGTGGATAAATTTAGGAGCACAGTTCCTACATTGCCACCAGAAGGGCTTTTTCGTGGGTGCGGTATCGTCATTGTAGGCTCCACGAGAAATGTTGATATTTCTTCTGGGCTTTGGATCAATATTCACTCGCTACGTCGCGGTGGTTCCAACCTCCCCGTCGAAGTGTGGTTCCCGAAACACGATTACCCATCTTGCACCCAAGTACACGCACTGCAGAAACTCGGTGCTACGGCGCGTTCTTTCGCAGAGCTTCGGCAACACGATCGAATCATGCGCACAAGCCGTTTTACGTTCAAGCTATTCGCGGTTCTCTTCAGCGGTTTCGCCAAAATATTATATCTCGATGCTGATAACATTGCGTTATCGAACGTCACGAAGCTATTTCAAGGATCTGAAACCACTGGGGTAATGCTGTGGAAAGACTTTTGGATCAACTCAGCCGCGCCAGATCTCTTTGACGTACTGCCAGATTTGCGCCGAAACTTTTGGAATCGCAATACATCGCATGAAGCGGGACAAATGCTCATCGATAAGACTCGCGAAGGACCCTGGAGAGCCTTACTTTTATCATATCTCTTCAACGTACACTTTGACGTGTTTGCAGATTTAACGAATGGATATCTCGGATGGGGCGACAAGGAACTACTCCCCACAGCGCTTCGAGCCGAAGGCGTTCCGTATTCCCTCGTCCAAATCGGCCCCGACGAAGTCGGCGTGACATCGCCCCAACGCATCTCTGTGTTCGGCAACTCAATGCTACATTTCGACGACGACGGCGCCCCGATCTTTCTCCACGCCAACATTGGCAAAATCGATTGCCTCTCCTTTCCGTCTCGGTTTGAGCGATACAACCGTCGATGGCTCGCGAGCGACGGCTTCGGCGCATCCGTGCGCGACAAACTCGCATTTGCGACGGGCGAGAGTGATTTCGAGCGCTGGATATACGACACGTGCGCCGAAATCGCCCCGATACTCCTCCCTCCTTCGTCATCCAATCGTCGACGACGACGGCGACGCTGGTGGGCAACCATCCGACTTTGCAGAGCCCCGCTCCTTGATGGGCTCTTCATCGATGATCATTACGCCGGAACTCACAATACACAAGCAACAAAACGCAGTAGTATTTAGAAAAACACCAAAAGTCCGAAACACCACCGCGATGACGTCATCAGCGACACGAAAAAGGTCCTTCGCGCGCGAAGGACGCCCATCGACGTCGTCGAGCCCGACGCCCAGGTCGCGGCGTCACAGCGCGGACGCGACCTTTCCGAACGCACATCACCGAGCCCGAGCGCACCGAATGGCGTTCGCGACTACTGCCGTCAAGGCGACCCGCGCGCCGACGCTCGCGTCGACGCGTGTTCAACGCAGAAAACCGACGATCCGATGCGTGCGCGCGAGCGCGAACAAGGTGCGTGGAAGGCGTCGACGTAAGCGAGGGCGTGGTTTGATTTACGGGGGCGAGGGCGACGACGCGACGACGCAACGCGCGATGCGTTGGGGCGTGGAATGGAATGAATTTCTTCGCGCTCGATCGCGGGATGGACTCGGCAGGGTGACGGGCGACGCCGCGCCTGGGCGCGGATAGAGCGAGACGTGGGCGAGGGCGAGGGCACGCGCCTCGGTCGCTTTGAAGGATGCGATGTCACGCATCTTTCGTGTCGTTGACTGCGGGTGAAAACGTGGACTGGGTCCCGGCGAGCCGGGGTGGAGGAAACGCGAGAAGAGAAGACAGTGTCGACGATGGCGGTTCGTGCGATTCGTATGGTGACTGACGTAGACTGCGCGCGCGGTGTTTTACAATCTCGACAGAAAGAAGAGGCTCCGAGCCGCCGCGAAGCACTCAAGGCGGCGATGCTCGCGGCTGCGGCGACCCTTCCGGGCGCCATGAACGCGGCCAAGGCTGCGGATGACGTTGCATCGTCTCGCATGTCTTACTCTCGCTTCCTCGAGTACCTCGATATGGGTCGCGTCAAGAAGGTTGACCTCTACGAGAACGGCACGATAGCGATCGTCGAAGCCGTCTCTCCGGAGCTCGGTAACCGCGTGCAACGCGTGCGCGTTCAGCTTCCGGGTACTTCCTCTGAGCTTCTCAAGAAGTTTCGTGAGAAGAACGTTGACTTTGCCGCGCATACCAACACTGAAGACAACGGCCAAGTCTTCCTCAACTTGCTCGGCAACTTGGCCTTCCCGCTTCTCCTCGTAGGCGGCTTGTTCCTTCTCACCCGCCGTCAACAAGGTGGTGGTGGCATGCCGGGAGGCATGGGCGGCCCGAACAACCCCATGGCGTTCGGTAAGTCTAAGGCCAAGTTCCAAATGGAACCGAACACGGGCGTCACCTTTGACGACGTTGCCGGTGTGAACGAAGCCAAGAATGACTTCATGGAAATTGTTGAATTCTTGAAGCGCCCGGAGCGCTTCACCGCTGTTGGTGCCAAGATTCCGAAGGGTTGCTTGTTGGTTGGTCCGCCGGGTACTGGTAAGACCCTCCTTGCCAAGGCTATCGCTGGTGAAGCTGGCGTGCCGTTCTTCTCCATTTCTGGTTCCGAGTTCGTTGAAATGTTTGTCGGTGTCGGCGCGTCCCGCGTCCGCGACCTTTTCAAGAAGGCCAAGGAGAACGCCCCGTGCATTGTTTTCGTCGATGAAATCGATGCCGTCGGTCGCTCCCGTGGTACCGGTGTCGGTGGTGGTAACGATGAACGTGAGCAAACCTTGAACCAGCTTCTTACCGAGATGGATGGTTTCGAGGGGAACACGGGTATCATCGTCATTGCGGCGACGAACCGCGCTGACATTCTTGATCCGGCGCTTCTCCGCCCGGGTCGCTTCGACCGTCAAGTTACCGTTGACGTTCCAGACCTCAAGGGCCGCGTCGAAATCCTCGGCGTTCACGCTCGCAACAAGCGCTTCGAAGAAGAAGTTGATCTTGAAATGATTGCCAAGCGTACCCCGGGCTTCTCTGGCGCTGATTTGTCCAACCTTCTCAACGAAGCCGCGATCCTCTGCGGTCGTCGCGGTAAGACCGCCATCAGCATCACTGAAGTTGATGACTCTGTCGACCGCATCGTCGCCGGTATGGAAGGCACCCGCCTCAATGATGGCAAGGCGAAGAGCCTCGTCGCCTACCACGAAGTTGGCCACGCCATTTGCGGTACGCTCACTCCGGGCCACGACCCGGTCCAAAAGGTGACCCTCATCCCGCGTGGTCAAGCGAAGGGTTTGACGTGGTTTATCCCGGGTGAAGATCCGTCTTTAATCTCCAAGCAACAGATCTTTGCTCGCGTTGTCGGCGCGCTCGGCGGTCGCGCGGCGGAGGAAGTGATTTTTGGTGAGGCGGAAGTGACTACTGGTGCGAGCAGCGATCTCGCCCAAGTTGCCTCCATGGCGAAGCAGATGGTTACTACTTTCGGTATGTCCGATGTTGGTCCCTGGGCGCTCCAAGATCCGAGCGCTCAAGGTGGTGACATGATTATGCGCATGATGGCTCGCAACTCCATGTCTGAGAAGCTCGCCAACGACATTGACGTCGCTACCAAGCGCATTGCCGACGAAGCCTACGAAGTTGCCGTCAGCCAAATTAGGGACAACCGTGAAGCGATCGACGCCGTCGTCGAGGAACTCCTTGAAGTCGAAACGATGACTGGTGAACGCTTCCGCGAGATCCTCTCTAAGTACGTCACCATTCCGGAGGAAAACATCCCGAAGGAAATCGCCATGGCGACGGTGAACTAAATCATCACGACAGTAGAACAAACTTTAGAGTGGGTGAATCCCGGAGCGAAGCGAACGTTGCTTGGATTTGTTGTTGACGCGACGGGTGTAATATCTGAACACAGCGAAAAAAAACTTGAACAATTCTTCTCTTAAAACGCGAGTCGACCGACTCGTTCCTACTAGCTACTAATCTTATCCTAGGCGCACGCTCTACTCGATCACTTCTTCGTCATGCGGGCTAAACGATTCAAGTGGTGGTTGATCGTGTTCATCTTTTTCGGCGCCTTCGCGCGCACATCTAGACAGGCGTCCAGCGCCTTTCTGGCGCTGGCGCACTTGCCCTCTTCAAAGCTATTCGCCTTGTAACACGTCAAGAGCGTGAACATCTCGTTCAAGCACGCCACGTCGCGCTTACCCTTACCCTTGGAGTTCGGATTGATCCGAATCTTGGGCTCACCCTTGGACCGTCCCATGTCTCTCGCCGTTTCCGAGCGTCTCTGGTCCCTTTCTTCTGGTCGAGGTCAAGCCGTCGCTCGGCTCGCTCAAACTAACCTCGCGCGTCGCGCTGCGTGCGATACAGTCGACGTCGCGCGATTAAGCGACGACGGATAGCGTTTCTCTACGTCGAGCGTGAGTTAGCCGCTTATCGCCGCCGCGAATACACGTCGTAGAGTGACGTGATGCGCCTGGGACCTATCTCGTTGGAGAGGAGCGCGCGACGTTCGTCAGCCGACGAGTCGAATGTGGAAAGACATGGACGGCTTTGAGCGCGCACGCTTTTGTAAACATGATTGCGCGTTAGGAATCGACGAGCGAGGCGTTCGGCGGGAAGCATTTGAAATCATTCTGTTCCGATATCACACGCGCTCGCGAGCTAATAAGAGTCTATGCGAGTTGAGACCAAATCTAGAGCGAGAGAGCGGTGAAGCTGCTTCTCATTGGTTACGAGCTTAGTAGAAGCCGAAACCCTTGGCCGCATTGGTGAGGACGTTGGAGTGAACCGGGTCCGCAACGTGGGATTGCCAGTTGGCGATCGGGCCTTCTTGGGTGGCGAGGGCTTGGAAGATGCAGCCCAACCACGCAAACATGGAGAGGCGGGAGTGCTTAAGTTCCTTGATCTTGAGCTCTTCGAGGTCACCGGCTTCGGCGAAGCCAAGCGGGTCAAAGCGGCCACCCGGGGTGACGTCACCTTGGGTGAGTTCCGGGAACGGGTTTTCGAAGATACCGGTACGGTAAGCTTCGGCGGAGCCGACGAGGAAGATTTCGATGGCGAGCACCGCCCAGAAGGACGGGTAGCCAGAGCCTTCCGGAGCAAGCGGGGCGACGGCGCCCGGGAACTTGTCCGCGACGGCGGTACAGTCATCCGGAGTGCAGAGGGTACCCGCGGTGAACCACGGAATACCAGTACCGTTTTCAGCAGCCCACGCGCCGGTGACGCCGAGCATCGCCCAGCGGCCGTGGATGATTTCGCGTTCGGCGTTCTTCTCGTCACCGAACGGAACGATCGGGGATTCACCACCGCCCGGGTAGGTGCCGAATTCCGGGTACAAGTCCGGCGGCGCGATGGAGCCGAACTTGGCAGCCTGCGGCGCGGCGAACGCGACACCAAAAAAGTGGTGAAAATATCGTCAGTCTCTTCCTTCTCCTCCGCACTGTATGCATGTAGCCAGTCTGGTTTGGCTGGCTTTTCCCAATCGAATGACGGCTGCTCGATTTCCAAATCAACCGGTGCCGTTCGAGCCGCCGTCGACGCGTTTCACGAACGCTCGCGCGCCATTAGATCAGCGTCGCGATGTGTGCGCGTCGTTCCGCATCGAACAGCTTCCTTCGACCGCGTCAGAGCCATCCTCAAAGTCACTAGAGAACGCATCAACCAGCATATCGGCAAGATACGATCGGTAGCGCTGCCGCAGTCTCGCCTCGCGATCTCGAGCGCGTCGCATTTCCGCGTACCTTGAACGCAGACTTCTTCGCCGGCGCGGACGCCTTGGTACGGCGAGCCTCGACGGTGGTGTTGATCTTTTGCGCCTTTTGCGTCGTCTTGGACGCGACGCGGACGCCGGTAAAGCTGGAGGTGAGCATGGTTATCTCTTCGTGTGCAGGAATGCCGACGACGATATCGCGCCGCTCCCGGGTGTGACTTTTTGGTTGCGCGTGTCACGTCGGTGTGTCGGTACGCGTGTGATGACGGTTCGTTACTCGAAGAAATCGTAGGGAGTCCCAGACCCCGACCCGTTTCGTTGAATGGTGATTCGATCGATGAAGATGCTTTTTTTAACTATTGTCGCCGTGCGGTATTACAAAACGAGCGCTTAGTTTTGAAGCGCGAGACGACTCGGTTGTGATGTGTGAAAACGAACAAATGCTAAGACGTCGGCGTGAACGACGAAAACTAGTTGTACTGCATGTATTTCGCGGTGGAGGAGAACTTTTGGTACCCCTTGATGACTTTGTTGATGGCGTCCAAAAAGTCCTTTTCGCCGACGGTTTTGCGTCGTTGGCGAATGGCAAACATGCCCGCCTCGGTACACACGGAGTGAATTTCGGCGCCTGTGGCGTTGGGACAAAGTCTGGCGAGAAGTTCGTAGCGAATGTCTCGCTCGACAGCCATGGAACGGGTGTGAATCTTGAAGATTTGAGTGCGTGACTCGAGATCGGGCAAACCAAACTCCACCTTTCTATCGAGACGACCCGGACGCAAGAGCGCCGGATCGAGGGTATCGGGACGGTTCGTCGCCATCAAAACCTTGATGTTCCCGCGAGCGTCGAACCCATCGAGTTGGTTGACGATTTCGAGCATCGTACGCTGCACCTCGTTGTCTCCACCTTGACCGTCGTCAAAACGCGCGCCTCCGATGGCGTCCACCTCATCAAAGAAAATGAGGCACGCCTTTTTACTTCTCGCCATTTGAAACAATTCACGCACTAATCTAGCCCCTTCACCGACGTACTTTTGCACCAACTCGCTACCGATGACGCGAATGAAGCACGCGTCGGTTCTGTTGGCCACCGCGCGCGCCGAAAGCGTCTTCCCCGTCCCTGGCGGGCCGTAACACAGCACCCCCTTTGGCGGATCAATCCCAAGCTTGACAAACTTTTCAGGATGCAACAACGGGAGCTCCACCACCTCTCTCAGCTTCTCAATCTGTTCCTTTGACCCCCCGACGTCGCCGTACGTCACGTCGGGCTTCTCCTCAACCGTCATCATCGTCACGCTAGGATCAATCTTTGGCGGCAAAGGAAGCTGTATAAAGTACTTGTTCCGATCAACACCCACCCGCATACCTTCTTCAATGTCCGTCGGCGCCACCTCGTTCCCCAACCCGACGACAAACTTTGCGATTTGCTTGACGTTAATCACGTATTGCGCATCATCCGTCCCCGGGTTGATGATCTTCGTACACCGCGCCACCTGCAACGGCTGCTGCTCCTGCATCGCCTGTTTATCCGCCGTCAAGTCCCACTGCGACGGCGGCGCCAGTCCCGTATCGCTCTCCTTGATCCCGCACAGGTCGTTCACGCGCTTCGAGATCGTCTTCAGGTCATTCTCGAGATCCTTGATGGCGTCGTTATACGCCCCGAGTCCGTACGTCTTGAGCAGCGCGATGTCGTCCTCATCCAACGGTACGATGGGTTTCCCACCATCTTCGCCGAACTCTATGTCTTCCGCCGAGGGGACCCCCATGACGCGTTCGTCGTCCTCGTCGTCGTCGTCTTCGTCGTCGTCGTCTTCGTCGAGCACTCACGTCGGGCGCCTTCAACCGACCGCGCCACGCCTTCCCCCTGGCGACGGGAAGGCGCCAGTGTGTTTATGACGACTTTTCTTTCCCAGCCTTTGATGGCTTTCTGGAGTGTCAGAATAGTACAATGTTCCAACGACCGGACATATGGAACATACACGTTTCATACATTGAGATTCAAAAGCCCGTGTGTAATTCAAAATGACCCACGCGTTTGACCGTTGTTTTTTCAAACCCGTGTGGGCGCATTGACACTGTTTACACATACAGATGCGCGTTCGAGCGACAGCTCCGCGGGCGTTGACCGCGCGCCCCGCACACGCCGACGTGCACGGACGAACCGCGCGGAGCGGACCGATGTTGACGAACGAGTGCGTGGACGAAGCGGAGCGTGAATCCCGCCGACGCGCCGCGGAACTCTTCGCCGAACTCGCGAGCGGATCGACGAACTTTTCCGCAGTCGTCTCGACGAGGTACGCCGAGTGGAGAAATTTGTTTCGCGTGTTGAAAGAACTTCGAGACGACGAGACGTCGGCGCTGCGAGGATGCGCGGCGGACGGAAGCGCGCCGACGGATTTCGAGAGTTGGGGACGAGAACGAAGTCCGATGTTTGCGGATGAGTTTGGGAAGTTTTTGAGGCACGAAGGGTGCGTTGCGGCGGTTGAGGTTGACTTGGGGTGCGAGGCGTCGGCGGGCGCCAGGGCGAAGAGCGTCGAGACGCCGGCCGGGAAAGGCGGCGGGACGCCGGTGGGGCGTCACGCGACGAATGGGGCAGCGATGGATAGTGGTGTTGTTGAGGTTGAAAAGTCATTTCGTAGGATGAAGACACCGTCGAGAGCGTCGGAGGCATTGGAGACGGATTACGCGCGAGACAAGCCGGCGGCGCGAACGGGGCTCGGCGGCGCCGCCAGGGTCGCCGTGGCGCTAGAGCCGACGAATGGGACGCCTCAGATGCGTGCACAAGCTGCGCAAAAGTCTCCGCCGCCGACGCCTCGACCGGCGCAATTGTCGCCGCCGGCGAACGAGTACGCAGATCATGCCGCCACGACGCCGCAACCTTCAGTCGCGTCGAACAAGGCGCATGTCGAACATCTCATGTCCTACTTGACGGGTTTTCATGGGTTGCTCTTCGGGCTCAAGGATCACGTCGAGCGCATTCGCGGGGCGACAATTGAGAATGTGGCGCACGAGTTGGCGCGCACAGACGCGCGTCTCGACACCGCCATCGCGCGGCTTGAAGCAGCTATGGGCGTAGAATCTGGCAAACATCCCAATTAGACACGCGTATTGATAAAATAAACTTCCTTAACCTCTGAAAAGCGTGTTCTATTAGTACAAACAATTCTTCATCTACTTTCTCGAGCGCATCGATCGACTCGTCGGTACTGCCGCCGGCTCTGGCGCCAACGCAACCGCCTTTGTTTTGTCTTTGGCCTTCGCCTTGGGTGCTTCTTGGTCCGCCTTCTTCGGACTCGGCGCAGCCGGTTCGGGGTCACTCGATGCATCTTCCTTACTGTCTCCGTCCAAAACAACTCGCGCGTCGATATCCTCCTTGGCGGGCTCAGCCTCGGCCGCTTGGGCTTTGAGCACGGCGATCAAATTCTTGTACAACGCCGGATCTTGGTCTCTGTTTTGGATGGCTGCCTCAACCCGCCTGGGATCGGCTCGGTCTTCGATCAGGTACTTTCTCTTGACTTGACGACGAGTACGACCAGGGAAGAGCCTCGCGATGAGTGAAAAGTCGGTGCCGAACTGAGTCATGGCGCGGTAGAAGAGCTCCGTGTCCTCCTTGCTCCATTTCTCCGCCTTGACTCGGCGCGAATAGCTGGCTGCATTGAGACGGTTACCGTTCTCTTCCACGTGTCTAAACTCAGAGGCGTGGACTTTCTTCTCCACCGATGCGTTCACAGTCAGCGACTGCGGGTTGATGACGATGTTACCGTCGATAACCTGCACTTGAGGAGCCATGATGGGTTTGACTCCGGATAGTGGGGCTTGGGGTGGTTGCGAGGCTGACAATTTCGCCGCCGCTTCCGCCTTCTTCTTCGCCGCAAACTCCGGAATGGGCTTGGGTGTCTTCTTAAGGACGCGCTCCTTTGCATCGTTGATCTTTTCCTCGGCTGTTTTGCGGCGAATGATATCGCGAATCGTCATTGCCGGATCGTCCGCAAAGGACGCCGTCGCTTCCAACACGTCTCTTTTGCTGCTATCTCCGACGCGTCCACCGCGCGTGGAGCCCGCTGAGCGAACCCATCTGTGCGCAGGAATCGCCATCGGCGGCGGAGACGGCGAGACGAGCGCCAATCCCACGGGCGAACCGATCCCTGCTACCACCGGACTTCCCGGCTGCGTTGCGAATGGTTGCGGCGGTTGCGGCGGTTGCGGCGTGAGTTTCGCCTCTAGTCTCGCAACCGCGGGAACCAACTGCTTCGCTGCCCGGCTCGGCGCGGGCGAACGAAAACCCAACGGCGTCGCCGCACGCGGCGGCACCGCTCCCACCCCTGGCGAACCCACTGGTCGCTTCCCCGCCGAACCTCTCGCGTCCGTCGCCTTTCCGCCCGCGTCCGCCGTCGCGCGCGCAGTCCTCAACCGACTCGCCGATCCCGCCGGCGATGCCGACGTCGCGCCCGCCAGCCGACTCTTCTTCCTCGTCTCCCCCGCATTTTCCGTCACGCTCCGTCCCAACCTCGAGCTCGGCCTCGCCGGCGTCGTCGTCGTCGTCGTCGCCGCTTCGCCCGTCGTCGGTTCCGCCCGTTTCGCTTCGCTCGCGGCCGCGTCTTCCACCGCCGGCTCCGCCGGCTCCCTCGCCCCTCTCTTCGCCTTGCCCCCCGTCGTCGACGGCACCAACCTCGACCTCGACGCCGACTTCTTCACGTTCGGCGCGAACGCGCTCTCCCGTCGTCCCGGTCGCGTCGTCTGCGGCGAATCCTTGGGTGCGTCGCTCGCATTCGACGACATGTTTCTCTCTCGCGCGCGCCCGTCGATCCGCCCCTCACCCCGTCGTCTTTCGCGTCCACCGGTGGCTCGTTCAAGGGGCACTCTCGGGGTTGTTTTCGCTCGTCCTCGCCCTCGTCGCGTCCGTCTCTGTCGCTCGCGCCCGCGCGAGATCCATCCATTCCGTTCGGCTCCACGCACGCACGCACGCACGCACGCACGCACTCCATCGAGGGTGAGGGTGAGGGGGTCAATTGACGGTTCGTGATTCTTGAAAACGCGCGCGTACATACATTAAAGTCACATTCGCCTAATAAATGGGAAGGACCGACCGGCGGCGCGAACCGAACGACGCGTGGACGCGTGGACGCTCGCTCGGCGGTGGTCGCGACAGAACGGCGCGGCGCGGCGCGGCGCGGCGACGGACGGATGGAGACGATCGAACCCTCGGATGCGTCGGCGTCGGCGTCGAGCGTCGGGGCGTGGACGGCGCTGGGCCTGGATGAGGGCGTCGCGAGAGCGTTGACGCTGAAAAAGTGCGCGGCGCCGACGGCGGTGCAACGCGCGGTGCTTCCGGCGGCGCTGGCGGGACGAGACGTCGTCGCGAGAGCGAGCACGGGGTCGGGGAAGACGTACGCGTACTTGGCGCCGACGTTGCACAAGATTCTCGCGCGCGGGAAGAGCGGTGGGAACGCGGTCGTCGGACCGAGGGCGATCGTGTTGGCGCCGACGCGCGAGTTGGCGCACCAAGTGCGAAGAGCGTGCGCGGCGCTGTTGAAGGTTGTCGCGCCGGCGATGCGGTGCGGGGAACTCCCGGCGGCGAACGTTGGGACGAATGTTTTGCGAGAAACCGCGGGGTCGCCGCCGGATGTGTTGGTGGCGACGCCGTCGAGGGTGGCGGAGTGCGCGAGAGGCGGGTACTTTCCGCCGGGTGCGTTGAAGGACGGGCTGGAGATGGTTGTCCTGGATGAGGCGGATTTGTTGTTGTCGTTCGGGTACGTGGACGATATCAAGGTGGTAATGAAGGCGGTGAAGCGTGGAACCCAAGTGATGATGCTGAGCGCGACCATGAGCAAGGAGATTGAGGAGTTGAGAGACGTCGTCGCGCACAAGCCGACGACGCTCGACGTCGAAGACGACGCCGCAGATGCCGCGGGACAAGGCGATGACGCGTCTTTGGTCGGTAAAAGCGGTCCAAACATCGCGCACTACTCGTTGAAAATACCCAAGGCGGTCGATCGATTGCTATATTGCATGGCGTTGCTTCGATTGGGCTTGTGTAAGAAGAAGGTGCTCGTCTTTGTCTCCAACGCCGATGCGGCTGTGCGTTTGCGACTCTTCTTGCACAAGTTTGGCGTGCCGACGTGTGCATTGCACGGAGAGCTTCCGGCAAATTCGCGCACGCACATTTTGCAAGAGTTTAACCGGGGTGTGTACGATTTCATGGTGGCTGCCGCCGACGACGCCAACATGAAGGATCAAAATGAAGCGCAACTCGACGAAGACGCCGAGGAGCCAGAAGACAAGGCGCCGACTAGGGAGAGCAAAAAGAAAAAGAAGGATCGCAGAGATAAGGAATTCGGTGTCGTTCGAGGGATTGACTTTCAGGCGGTGCACACCGTCATCAACTTTGACGTCCCTTTGACGGCGGCGGCGTACGTCCATCGCGTTGGACGCACTGGCAGAGCGGGCAAATCTGGCACTGCCATTACTCTGGTCGCGCCTTCGGACGAGCTCGCGTTTTCTGTCATTCAAGAAAAACTTGCGAGCGAGGTTGGTGAAACCGTCGCCGCGACGCAGGTGGTCAAAGAGTTTGACCGTCTTCCGAAGGAAGCCGTGGATGCTTTGCGGTACAGAGCCGAAGACGCCGCTCGCGCGGTGGGGAAGAATGCCGTCAAGGAGGCTCGCGTGAGAGAGCTGAGACAGGAACTGCTTAATTCTGAACGTCTCGCGGCGCACTTTGAAGACAATGCGGAAGATTTGGCGTTACTGAAACACGATACCAGCCTTTCAAAGCACCCCGATGCGAAACACCTAAGTCACTTGCCGGGATATCTCAGAGGGAAGAAGAATTCCAAGGCTAGAGAGGTGGAGCCGGATTCGCGACAAACAAAAGCGGCGGCGAATTACCACTTGGACGTCGAAGTTGCGGAGTTTGGATCAAAGAAGAAGCGTAAACGCAACGATAAGCGGGAGACTGGACCCGATTTGCGTGTGAAAAAGTTCAAAAAGGCTTTCGTCAAGAAGAAAGCTGGACGCAAGCGCTCGCGGTGATAGATGTGACAACAACAAATAGTAGAGTACAAATCAATACACAGACAGACTATAGATGCGACGCGACGAAAAAATATTCACAGCTCATCTTTACCCGGCGTACATGCTCCGTCAGCAGCAATTTTGTCGCAAGTTCTGCGCGCCGACAAATCTGACATTGGACGCACGTCGTTGAAAGCGGCTAACGAAGCTGACAACCAATTGCTGACTTGTGTGTCGTTCCGTAAGAGCTCGCACACGTTCGCGAGCATTTCCGCTGATTTCGCGTCGACGACGTCGTCACCCGCTATTCTAGCTTCAGTCGGATTAGTAATCTCCGACTCTCTTGTGTCGGCTCGTAAATCAACGAGCCGTCCTTCCCGATCCCTCCTGAGCGCTGTTACGTTTTTAAATCGAGCGCACGTGAACTCGGTCCACACCAACCGCACCACTTCTCCTCGCATTTCTTCGTCCAACGCCTTCCAGCTCGACTGCGGCATTGTCCTCGAAGCGTCCACCGCGTCGGCGTGCACCCCTCTCACTGTCAACTTGCACGCATCACACACCAACGCATCTGGAACATCATCCAACGCGTCCCATCTCGCGTGATCTCCAACGTCTCCAACGTCTTCGTACTCAGCATCCAACTCTCGAAGCCGACGTCGCCTAAAGTCATTCAACGCGCCCTTTTCGTCCCGCGCCCGTTCCATCCTCTCTCGCAATCGCTGCCTCGACGCCTCATCCAGCTCTGCCGCGCTCAGTTTCATCTCCGAATTTCTCTTCGGTGTCGTTTTCGTCCTCTTCACCGGGACGTGATCCCGCGCGCGTCCCTTCTTCGCACCGAACGCGCCGTGTGGAGGCTTAAACTGTCTTCGTCTCCCGGGCGACGCGCCGAGCGCACGCCCGCTGTGTCGCGATCGCGGTCGTACGTGAATCGCCTCGGAGACGCTCGCGCAAGTCGCGAGCATCGCGAGGAGGAGCAGGACGACGCGGGAGAACGCGCGAGGAGACATCGCGCGCACTCCGTACAGCCGGCAGACTGTGACGCAACGATTTCCGCGCTCGTTCAGCTTTAGCGCGACCATGCGGGCGACGGCGTCGGTGAAACCGCCGGCGGTCGCCGCGCAGTCCTCTCGACGTCGACGACATCGACGGGCGACGCGCGGCACCACCGGTCGCAAACCCGCGCGTGCGGTGTCGGCGTTGAGAGAAGATGCTGACTCTGAAAGCGAAGAGCAGAATTCGCAACTGGAATCAAACGCGTGTCGCACAATCGTAAAGTTCGTGCGCGCGCGCGCGCTCGCAGTGGCGCTCGCGTCGACGTCGGCGATGACATCTCTGGGATTGGTGATGCCTCCGGATGCGCACGCGCAACGCGCGCAACCGGCGTCGACGACGGCGGGCGGAGGCTTTGACTTTCACGAAAGAATGATGCTGGGAAACGAACGAGGACGGAACCGAAGACGCGAGAAGAGAAACTCGTTCGTCAGAGACGCGGCGAATGCCATCGGTCCGGCGGTTGTGCGCATCGATAGCGAGTCGATGTCTCTCAAACGACCGATGCCCGTGAGTAACGGGACGAATGGAGGGAACGTGAGCGGAAAGTCGTCAAATGCGCGAGCCGGACTCCTTCGCGGAACCGGTTGCGGTCTCGTCATAGACGCGAATGAAGGGTACGTGGTGACGAATAGCCACGTGGTGAGGAGTGAAGGGAGTGTCAAGGTTACGTTCATCGACGGTAACGTGTACGACGGTGAGGTGAGAGGTGTGGATCCGTTGACGGATATCGCGCTCATACAATTGAAACCGCGTTCCGGACACAAGTTTCCCGCTGCCAACCTCGGTGACAGCGATCAGATGGAGGTAGGTGATTACGCCATCGCACTAGGAAATCCACTCGGTTTAGATAACTCGGTCACCCTCGGTATCATCAGTAACGTGCACCGTACATCCGCAGAACTCGGGATCACAGACCGACGAGTGGATTTCGTGCAAACCGACTGCGCCATCAATCCAGGGAATTCAGGTGGTCCGCTCGTGAACGAGTTCAGCGAAGTAGTGGCACTTAATACTGCCATTCGAGCTGACGCCGAGGGCATCGGATTTGCCATCCCTATCAACACTGTCAAGCGAGTGGTGAGTCTTTTGGCGGCGGGAGAGAAGGTGCCTCATCCATTCATCGGTATTCGTATGGTTGATAATTTCACCGCCAACTCGGCGTTTGGAGAACGCGCGAACGAGTTACCCGTCGGAACGGTCATTGTCGATATTATTGAAAAGTCCCCGGCCGCTCTCGCCGGCTTGGCTGTCGGTGACGTGATTACGGCAGTCAACGGGGTGGTGATGAACGGTGCTGAAATTCTTGAACGCGTCAAGATTACGCCCCCGGGAGAATCATACGAATTCACGGTATTCCGCCCATCTGCAGAGCTATCCCACATGCATAGGCGTTTTATTATTCGCGTCGGTGACTTGGCTGAACACAACAACCGCTCCAAAAACGTAGGCACCGAGGACCAAAATGTGAGTCCGCCAGGAGTAGGCGTCCGGCCACCAAGGATTCCGCGCACGTTCGGGGCTTAATCAACCACCCGCACGTCCCATACACGCGTGCTCGACCATCTGCGTGCGTCTCGCACACACACGATAACAATTGTAATTTATACTGTACAGTGCTGTATCGCGACAACTCTCGAAAACTGGTGCTAGAGCTCGCAAAAGCTGTTGACCTCTCTCCACAGTGCGACGCCTGGGTACCACCGCCACCGCGACGCATAATAACGCGGGAAAGGCACGACGGGACGACTCGCATCGCACGCCGTTCGCGCGCACCGCTTTTGAACACAGAGGCAACTGACTGGGAAGATCTAGAAACGACGGTTAGAACGTAACCATGCCGTACGATAGCGCCATCACCGTCTTCTCTCCTGACGGTCATCTCTTCCAGGTACACCTATCCGACGAAATATACTCTTTCGCGTGTGTTCGACTCGTTCGTGACGATGGAAACGCAGTTTGTGCGCGCTCGTGGGCGAAGTGAACCAAACCTAATCGATCTCGCTTCGTTCGCCCTTGCAGGTTGAGTACGCTATGGAGGCGGTCCGAAAGGGCACGCTCGCTGTGGGCGTGAGAGGGGAAGACATTGTCGTTCTCGGAGTCGAGCGAAAGGCGGTGCCTAAGCTCCAGGACTCTAGGACGCTGAAAAAGATCCAGCTGTTGGATGATCACATCGCGGTCGCCTTCGCCGGTTTGACGGCGGACGCTCGTATTCTGATCAATCGAGCGCGCACTGAGTGCCAGAGCCACCGTTTGACGCTCGAAGACGCAGCTTCCGTCGAGTACATCACTCGTTACGTAGGCGGGGTGCAACAAAAATATACGCAGAGTGGTGGGGTGAGACCCTTTGGTCTGAGTACGCTGATCGCCGGTTTCTCGCCGGAGGGCAAGCCGCAGCTGTTTCACACCGACCCGAGCGGTACGTACAGTCAGTGGAAAGCTAATGCGACCGGGCGCAACTCCAAGTCTGTCCGAGAGTGGCTTGAGAAGCACTACGACAACTTTAGCGGCGAGGAGGCCATCAAGTTTACCCTTAAGGCTCTTCTCGAGGTAGTTGAACCGGGTTCAAAGAACATAGAAATAGGCGTCATTCGTTCGCCTACAAGCGGCTTAGAGATGCTCAGTGCTGATACGATCGACACGATGGTGAAGGCTATCGAAGACGAGAAGGCCGAGGCGGATAAGGCTAAGAAGGAGAAGGCGAGAGCGGCGGCCGAGGCTGCTGCGGCGGCCGCGACTCAGCAATAGTCGTCCAAAAGCTGCAACTGCAGCGCGATACAAGTAGTCTTTTTACCGTTCGTTGTAACTTCAGCTCCCCTCATTAGTCGACACGCAGATCCATGCGGGGGGCTCCGCACGGCGGTTTCAATAACACGCCGCGTCGTATGGTCGTCGTGCGGTCCTTTTCGTCCTTTTCCGGCCGTGGTTCCGCATCAAAACCGCAACCGGGGGTGTCTTCACTAGCAGTTAGCTTTTTCTTAGGAGTCACGGCGGGCGCAACCGTCGCTTACACGCACGCTCGCAACTCGCTCAAGCGATACAATCAACCAACAGCGTCCGAATCCGCGCCTGCCGCTGGCGCGACAAAGGTTGCGGCGGTTGTAGAACATGAAGCGTTGACACACGGTTGGCCGTTGGACTCGAGTTCGATTATTCACGAAAAATCTTCGTACGCGTGCGCTTTCGACGGTCGAACTCGGAATCCGAGATGGGTCATAGAAAAGATTACGCCGGAGACGCTGAACGGGCCGGGGACGAGGAAGCGGTCTGACTTTCACGAGGATAATGAAGTGTCGTGGAAGCACAGGAGCGCTCTATCGGACTATCGAGGCTCCGGATACGACAGAGGGCATTTGGTCGCTGCTGCCGATCAAAAAGGAAGTCAAGAGGATATGGATTCAACATTCTCTCTTTCAAACATCTCGCCGCAAGTTGGCGATGGATTTAATCGAGACTACTGGGCTAAGTTGGAACAGTTTGTTCGGGATGTCGTTCAAGAAAAATCTGGACGAGCCGCGTACGTAGCCACGGGTCCTCTTTTTCTGCCGGCGAAAAACGAAACGGCGCGAGAAGAAGGAGCCCAGAGTCCCAATGATGGCGACATCGTGAGATTTAAGCAGCCAAAGCCGACCCAATGGCAAATGCGCCATCCTGTTCTTGGAACGCCGCCGGCCATGATGCATGTGCCGACACACTTTTTCAAAGTCGTACTCGTCGAAGATGATGGTGCGCGCGTCGCCTGTGCTGCGTTTGTGCTTCCAAACGCCCCCATCCCAAACGAAATACCGCTTCAGCGCTTCGTAGTTCCGTTGACGGCTCTTGAAATGGTGAGCGGACTTGAATTTTTCAAGCGCGGACTCGTTAGCAGCGATCGAGTCGCGTTCGAGAAAGAAGAGCTCGTCTTCATGGAAAAGATAGCGCATCAATTGCCAGATGTAGACAAGAAACCAGCTCTACCACCGACGTTGATGGTAGGGTCACTCCCCCAAAAGATTTCACGCTCTGATGCTGAGACGAGGAACGCGGGTAAGCGCTGGTCGAGCGTTCATCACCTTTGCTCAGTCACGAGCTGCGAAATCAAGCCGAGCAAGTGGGACAAGAAGTAGTTTAAACGTTCATACTGTATGATGTGAAATTAGCAATAACGGTAGCTTTGATATTTATAATGTGACAATGCTGTGTGGCGCAGTCGAGCGCTATAATAGAGGTCTCCAACTACACCGCAAATGAGCTTAGCACCCGTACTCAGACTCCGGGTAGGTGTCGAGGAAGAGCAACTCCGGGTAAGTGGCGAGAGTCCAGTCCTCCGGCGGGCAGCGAGCTTCAAAGTCATCGACAATCCCACGGATGTCGCCCATGGTGTTGAGGCGCAAGTTGCGCGCAAGTTGGGCTTGCTTGACCTCATCTTCAGTCTTGTGAATTTCCGCAATCGCACCCTTGATCGTCTTGACGGCGTCGACAAGCTTGTTCGGGTTACCCAAATCAGCCTTTTTGACGGACGGGATAACGTGTTGGTTGATCATGTCAATCATGGTCATCGCCTCCATCTCGACGGTGCCAACGTAGTGGCCGAGGAGAACAGACTTGCGAGCGGTGACTTCCTTGGCGGAGAACACATTCATCTCTTCGAAGAGCTTGACGTTCTTGTCGTCATCGAAGCGAGCGATGGCGTCACAGCCGGCATCAATACGCCAGATACCGCGCTTGACGGCTTCATCAGGCCATTCCGGATCGTAACCGTTACCGTTGAAGACAACCTTGTCGTGCTTGGTCAACAAGTCTTGCGCAATGGCGAGCGGCTTTTCGCCGGCTTCGAGGCGGTCGGCGACAATCTTGAACGCTTCAGCAGAGATGGTGTTCAAAACGGTGTTGACGAGGGACACGTTTTGGGAGGAGCCGGCGGCGCGGAACTCGAAGCGGTTACCACCGTACGGGAACGGAGAGGTACGGTTGCGGTCTTCCGCCGGGACTTGAATGGACGGAATAGTTTCAGTACCGAACGCAAGATCCTTCTTTTGCGGAGTGTAGTCACCGAGGGAACCGTTCTTGACGGTGTTGAGGTAGTCGGTGATCGACGGGCCGAGGTAAGTGGACATGACAGCCGGTGGGGCCTCCATGGCACCGAGGCGGAAGTCGTTACCCGGGGACGCGATGGCAAGGCGCATCAAATCACCGTGCTTGTCGACCGCGGAGACGATGGCGGACATGACCAACGGGAAAATTTCTGAGTTGCCAGTGACCGCCTTGACTTGCTTCGGGTTCATCAAGTTGAGACCATCAGAGGTACCGATGGACCAGTTGTTGTGCTTACCAGAGCCGTTGACACCAGCGAACGGCTTTTCTTGAAGCAGTGCGGCGAGGCCGTGTTCAGACGCAACTTCTTCAATGATTTGCATGATCATCAAGTTTTGGTCAACTTGAGTGATGGCGTTACCGAACATCGGCGCGAACTCGTATTGGTTCGGGGCGACCTCGCGGTGACGCGTCTTGAGCGGGATGCCCATCTTGAAGCACTCTTGCTGGATTTGGCGCATGCACTCAAAAGCCGCCGTCGCTCTGGAGATCGGGGCCATGTAGTGGTCGCTCATCTCTTGACCGCGGGCCGGGAGCTTACCGGTGATGGTACGGCCGGTGAACTGAAGATCCGGACGGCGATAGAAGGCATGGCGCGGAACCAAGAAGATTTCTTGTTCCAAACCAATGTTGGCGTACACGGACGCAGAGCCGACGTCGTGACCCATCGCCTTGAGCAAACGCTTGGTTTGCTTGTTCAACGCCGCGGTAGCGCGGTGAAGCGGGGTCTTTTCATCGAGGGCATCACCGTTGTAAGAGACAAAGGCGGCCGGGATGAAGACGGTGTCTTCGCGAAGGAAGATCGGCGAGTACGGGTCGACGGAGAGGTAACCGCCCGCAGTGTGGGTCGCACGCATGCCACCGTTCGGGTAGGAGGAACCGTCAGTCTCACCTTGGAGCAATTGCTCACCGGTGAAGGAATAGTACGGGGTACCATCCTTGGCAAAGTCAAACATGGACTGGTGGACTTGACCAGAGTTACCGTGACGAACACCCGAGGAGCCCATCGGTTGGAACCAGTGGCAGTACACAGAGGCACCGTTATCGACAGCCCAGTCGAGGACAGCCTTGGCGATGATGTCAGCCTTGGCCATATCCTTGGTCCAGGCCGGGTTTTCGAGCAAAGCTGCGGATTCTCCGTACTTGCTGAGGTACTTGTCTGCGACGGCACCCTTGAAGCAGCACGAGCCGAAACCTTCGGTCGTCGCTGGGCCAGAGCTCATGGAGAGCATCGCGTTCGTCTTGGCGACGCGCGCGCTCTTAACGACGCGCGCCGCGGACTTCTTCGCGTTACCGCGAAGGGCCGCGGACTGCGCCCCGAGGAAAGTACTTTGAGACAAGTTGGTGGACTGCGTAATAACGCGTAAAACCAAACGAAAGTTGCATGTCGTCAGTCACATTTCTTCACGGTTCACGACTCGATAATTCGACCCCCAGAGACGGACGAAAAATATTCCTCTACGTCGCGCGGTGATCGGACGACGCCGACGATCAAACGAACCCTCCTTTATCGAAGGTCCCTCTTCACCGCTGCCGACGACGAAGACGACGACGACGACGACGACGACGAAGACGACGACGACGAAGGCTACCGCGAAAGATCCGACGCGTCGCGATCCACCTCCTCGCACCGCCCCCACCCCCCCGATCGCGCGCGTGATCGCGAAGGTGCGTCTCGGAAAAGGTTTCGATTGGTGACGGAGAGGGTCGGTCGTCGGGTTCTTTCTCGTTCACGTCGCCGCGCGCATCCGTCGTTCGTCGCGTCGAGCTCGCGTTCGATTCGATTCGGTATCATCGTTCAAACGGACGTACCTGCATGATGCTTCGCGTGTGGAGCGACCGCGATGCGCCGTCGTATGTCGCAAGGCGCACGCAGCGGTGGTGCTTCGGGTTCGCGACGCGTCGGGTTGAACGCGGTGAAAGGTCGCGGTGTCGACAACGTATGGGCATGTAGTATAACATCGCGTGGTGTCTTTGAAAACTTTTTCTGGGGGGCTCACACGCGGGTGTTCGTTACTCGTCGTAAGTACTTTGGATAATTTCCGGGCATGTCTGGATGAATCTTTTAATGAAAAAATTACAAATGATACTCTTGTTTTATGTTTTATACATGTATCGAGTCGTGCGTGCGTGCAATGGATACACGCGTCCACTCGAGCGCTCACGGCGTCGTCGCGCTCGAGGCGGCGATACCGTTGGATGAGGAAGACGCGGACGGAGAAGACGAGCCTGTTCGAGTGGAGAGTTCACATTCGTACACAGCCAAGGGTAAGCCGGGAAAGGTGACGGTGACGTATGAAGCGAAGAGCGCGCGGCGTTGCTTTCTGGTGAGACGTCGATGCGCGCCTTCGGGATCGACACCCTCTGGAAGGAAGGAACGTTCGCCTCCTGCGGCTTCGATGAGCTTGGTGATGATTGGAGCGATTTCCTTATCCACCGGTGGGTGCTCGTAGACATTTCTGCAAAAGCGCAAGAGATCGGCGAAACCAGAACCGTACGGTTTGAGGTTGTTTTCGACACCGCCCTTTGCCTTTTTTGTCGATTTGCCTTCGGCGGCGCCGTTTGACGGCAGCGACGCGGCTGTTCTCTGCGAGTGCGAAAACACGCGCGAGAGCAACGTCGGGTCGACTTGACGTTGCCAGTCCTGTAAATCCATCGAAACGGCAGCCAATAGGGCGCCGCGTTCGTTGCCTCCGCCGTTTAACAAAGCCTTGGTACTCACGTTTTGCAAAATGTTTGTCAGGCTGCTCTTGAGGCTCGCTGACGACGCATGCAGCTCGCTCACGCGGATCATGGCCACATCGTCGTCCCAGAGCAGCGGGTGCCTCAGCACTTCTTCTGCGGTAGGTCTGCGAGACGGATCCGGGGAGAGCATGGCTGAGAGCAAGTGTCGAGCCTCGATGGCTCGTCTTGGCGTCATGCCGTGAGTCGTCATGAGTCGCTGCAAGTTGTAGCGCCCGTTGAGAATCTCATCGTCACTCGGTTTGATGGACGGATCCTCGCCGAACGGGGAATTCAATCCAGTGAGCACATAGTAGAAGACGACACCCATGGCCCAAATATCAGCGGCGGGTGTCAGTGGCTTCCGCGCGAGGATTTCAGGCGCTCGACCCGCGAGAATGATGGACACGCCGTACTTGCTAAAAGTACCCAGCGAGTACTGATTATCGTCGCTCTCCTTGCGAAGACGCACCCCGAGGCCAACGTCGGCGATTTTAACTTGGCCGTTCGACGTGACCAGAAGGTTCTCTGGCTTCAAATCGTTGTGTGTGATGCAACCTTGCGTTTTTGACCCATCGTGTAGCCAAGCGATGCCTTCCGCAACTCCTTGAAGTAGCTTGATTCTCTTTGTCGGCGCGAGTTTCGGTTGACGCGCGATGTGTTCCCGGAGAGACTCGGGACACAGCTCTTGCGCGATGAACACGTTTGAGCTAGTGATTCCCCAGCAATGAAAGAATGGAACGAGAGGTGACTGATTCAACGCCGTCATGAGCTCTACTTCCCGCTCGACGAGCTGCACCAGGTCTCGCCCCTTCTCACCCGGTGGACGCACGATGCGTTTTACAGCGACGGCATGTCGAGCTCGAGACGTGTGCTTGACGTAGCCACGGAAGACGTACGTCCCGGCGCTTCCAATCCCAATGACTTCTTCTTCGTTGTAAATGATGCTTTCACCCACGCGCCTCCATCCGCTGGATGCGTCGCCCGTCATTTCACCAACTCCGTCCTCATCGGGAACTGCGTTCGACCACGCTAGCTGTGCTTCTTCGAACTCTTCTACACTCGTCGTTTCCGAGGGAACCATATCAACATCCTCGACGACGTCGGATTCGAACAGAGGGCCACGAATGACATCATCTCGCCCCGAAAACGTAACCGGCGCCTTTGATTTCACCAATTTCTGCGCGGGCGCCGGTTTACTCGGTTTCACGGTATCACTCGCAGCGGTCGCCATGCGTTGAATCTGTTCGTGTTCAGCTTGGGTAATATCCAAGCTCTCTCGCAGTGTAAGCAGCATTCGGGCGCTTTCAGGAGTCACAGTTCCGCTCGCCCAAGCAACTTTACTCGCCGCAAAATACGCGCGCAAACGCTGATCGCCGCCTTCCAAGGCAGACTCCGCTTCGAGCTCACTAAGCACCTTTCTGGCGCGGCGAGTATCCAAGTCTAAAGAGTCGTTACCTCGCTCAGCTTCTGCGAGCGCCAAGCGAAGCTCAGTCTTGCTTCTACTCGTTATGGCAGTCTCTAAACGCTCGAGCTGGCGCCAGCGCACGAGCACGCGTTCTGCTTTTTCCATCAATTCATCTAATTGCCAAGGCCACGCAGAGGAGCGCGCTCGAGAGATGGCAGCCTCTAACGTTTTGACATCTTCGGCGTCGATTCCACCGACAGCCTGATCGATTCCGTTCGTTGAAGGCGTCATCGCGGCAAGGAGAGCCGCACGCGCGCCTTCCATGTCTTGCAAAGCAGTGGCGCGGCTCTGCACGCGACTCACCAACGTGTTTAATTTGGCGGCACCTTCTTGGGTGAGCGGAGGCGCGTTCGCGGCGAGTTTTGCTGCCCGCAGGAGCAACTCTTCAAGTCGTGGGACGGACTCAACAGACCTACTAGATTCGTCTGTGAGGGCTGCTCTTAAATCAGCCTCGAGAGTCGCAGCGCGCAAAGCTCTCTCTGCACCAATCACTGCTTGCGTGAGTGCGCTCCTCGCGTTGCGCTTCTTCACGCCATCACTCGAAACAGTGTCGTTTGCAGCTGCGAAAGGATCTGGATCGTACGACTGCGAAGCCATGTCTTCATCGAATGAGCTATCGAGCTCATCCATGCTAGCTTGCACTTCCGCAGCCGTGTCACGTTGATCTTCCAAGTACTGTTGCGCGCGAGAATACGTGGATTCTAGAGCCTGGACGTCGAGTGGAACTTGTATGCACGCGGCGCGTAATGCATTCGCCAAGGCAAGTTCTTCCGCCGCGACTGCTTTCGTTCGAACCTCTCTCATCATCTTTTCGCCTTCGTCCGCCATGGCGCCCAGAGCTCGAGCTTCTTGAAGCGATTCCTCGAGCACGACGAGCGCGCGTCCTTGAGGATCAGATTGTGCCGCCTCGAACGCTCGAAGTACGTTTTTCCTAGCCTGCACACGTTTCACTGATCGTCCCAGAAGGATCTTTGTTCGATTCTCCATGAGCGTCTTGAGCCTTTCTTTCTCGGCACTGCGGGGCTTTCCCGATTTGACGGAAACGGCGAGCGAGTTATCTAACCACAGGGTGAGCTGAACGAAAGCGACTTCCTTCTCCAACAGTAATTCGACGGTGTTCACCATCGCCTCGCCATCAGATTCAGCCGCCTCTTCGTCTCCTGGGGCGGAAATGTTCACCACGAGAACGAGCTTCTTGTGTCCTTTCCTACGTGCCGCAAACAGCTCGTCCGCGCGTTCATCAATCACACCGTCTCGCGAATACGTCATCAGTTCGTATGGATTATCTGGCCACAAGTTATCGAAGAACTCTGCGATGTCTCCCATCGGCGCGCCGTTGGGCAAGAGAATATAAATTCTATTCTTAGCCGCCTGCTCATCCATGGCGTTCGCGTTCCCGATCCGCATCCCACCAGCCGCCGCGAGCGCGCTCGTCACCATGAGCACGCCGCGCAGTGCTAACGCACTCGTCGGCTGCGACCAATTCGCCCACACGGGCACATCCACGGGCATCGCTGCCTGCTCGCTTCCTTTGTTATCCGTCGACCGACCCCTCGCTAGCTCTTGTACTGAACCTGGGAAGCTCGTCGTCGCTCGCAGCGCCGGGACCGGCACGTGCATAGCCACGCTCGGCGTCTCCCCGACAACCAATTTATTCGCCGGAAAGCTCGTCACCTCGCCAATGATGACGTCCGTCACCTCTTTCAACACGAGCGTCGCCGACGTCTCGCTTCCCAAGTGCCAACGCGTCACCGCCTCCAACGCGTCGTACTTTGACCCGGGCGCCGCGGGCGGCGGTGCCGGCGCTTGATACACCGTCACCAATCCCGCTGCTTTTCGCATCAAACCCTCGATCGGTCGCGTCCATCGCTGCGCTGCGTCGTCGTCCGCGCTGTCAATTTTGTTATTCGAGTCCTCGTTCGGTGTCGCTCGCACGCGTCGCGTCTGTCGTCGACATCCACGTCGTCGTCCGCCTCCATCACCGACGGATGGACATCGCAGGCGCGTCCACGCCGACGTCGACGTCGCGCCCGTTCTCGACGCCGCGCTCGACATGTTGACGACTACGGCGACGGCGCGCGCGTGACTGGCGTGGCTGAAGGCGTGACGTGGGCGTTCGGGTGTATGTATGAGTAAACAACCTGTAGGGTTTTGTAAACCTGAACTAGAACTGGAGAACGAACGAACGAACGAACGAACGAACGAACGAACGAACGGACGGCGACGCCGCACACCGACGCGCTGAGAAACATGCGAAGAAACGCGACGAGAGCGGTGAAGAGAGCCGCGGATGCGGTTCGATCGGCGACACCGCGAGCGAGCAAGGTACGCATAGAAGACGTTGGGAGACGTGACGCAAGGTGATTTGTTGTTGACTGCTTGACGAGTGGTTTCGTGGATGGAACAAACGTAAAGCGGAGTCGCGTGGAAGGATGGTACATGCGTGACAATCCTTTGACGCGCGAGACTGAGAATGTTTTAGTGACGCGTTCGTCGCTCGGTGACGAGGTTTGCGGAGTGATGCTGGCAGAGTGACTGACGTACGCGCGCATGAATGACGTGTAGGAGACGATCGCTTCGCTCGCGGACGCGACTACGAGCGCGACTCGCGGAGGCAACGTGAACTTCGTGAGAGCGGCGAGAAACTTTGCGGCAACGTCAGTGACGTTTGCGGCGACGTTTGCGGCGACGGCGACGTCGGCGGCGTGCATGGGTGCGCGTGAGAGTAAGAGCGCCGGTATGGTCGCGAACGCATCGACCAAGGCGAACGCCGGAAAGCACCCGACTGTCGTATTCGTTCTCGGAGGACCGGGTGCGGGTAAGGGCACGCAGTGCGCGAACATTGTGCGGGATTACGAGTTTGTGCACCTTTCTGCGGGTGATTTGTTGCGCGCACACATGAAGAGCGGTAGCCCAGAAGGGAACATGGTAGCCGACATGATTAAGCAAGGACAAATCGTTCCGAGCGAGGTCACCGTGAACTTGTTGTTAGATGCCATGAAGGCGAGCGGTAAGGAAAGGTTTCTCATCGATGGATTTCCCAGGAACAAAGAAAACAGAGACGCCTGGGAGCGCACCGCCGGATATGATTGCGACTTTGTCCTCTTCTTTGACTGCCCGGAGGACGTGATGACAAAGCGCTTACTCGGGCGAAACGAAGGCCGCACGGATGACAACATTGAAACCATCAAGAAGAGGTTCAAGACTTTCCGCGACAGCTCCATGCCCGTCATCGACTATTACAAGAAAATGGACAAGGTTCGCGACGTCAACAGCGATCAAACTCCGGAGGAAGTGTACGCGCAAACCAAGGGCCACTTTGGACGGTTCGCGTAAGGAATAATAGATAAATCAATATCTTAATCAACTTAATTCATCAGCGTGCAATTTTACAACGTAAATCGAGTGTCAAACGTACCGTGTGCGTGATTTCGACCGACTAGTTGACCACGCGAGCCGATCGTAACCCAGTCGTACCCAGTTTATCCTTGAAACGAAGTTCAGCCGCCGGATCAAACTTAATCGTCTTCTCCTTTTCATCAACGACTTCGCAAAGGGGTCCATTCTCCCATCTTGACTGCCTTTCATCGTCCAACTTCCAACCGGCCGCAATGAAAGCGCGCAGTTCAGGACCAGTAAAATTTGCGCGAAGCCGACCCGCTTTACCAGATTGCAGCTCACCGAGAGCGTTGCGTCCGTCGTCATCGCCCTCGAGAGTTTGGACTCGTTGCTTGAGATTATCGACGAGCGAATCTCGTAGCGCCAGTTGACGATGCAGACTCTCTTCAGTGTATCGACTGGAGAGCTGAAGTGATTTAAGGTTGGCTTTCAGCTCGGAAATTTCCTTCTCCCGAATCAGGGCTACGTTTCGCGCCTGTTCAAGTTCTGCGGTAGTCGTCTCTTTCATCAACGCAAGTTTGCTCTCAATCTCCGACTCCTTCGAGTCCGCTCGCGCCTTGCTGGCCTGGACTTTAAGATCAGTCATCTCTTCCAAAGTTTTCGCTTTTGCTCGCCATTCAATCAAACTTTTGTTGCTGTTTTCGAGCGCTTTTTCATTGGCTTTGAGCTGTGCATCCTGCGCGCTCAAGCTTTCTTGTAGCTCCACAATGTGCCGTGCAGACTTCGTATACGCCTCGTTGAGCGCTGCAAACTCTTCGAGGATTTCATTTTGTCGATAAAGCTGCGCCTCGGCTGTCTCTGCGCGAATCACTGCGGCTGAAATGAGCTGCTTGCTCATTCGTTCTTGTTCATCCGCTCTCGCTTCGGCAGCCTTCCTCGCCATGACGGCGTTTTGCACCTTTGTCTCGGCATCACGAAGGCGGTCTTGGACCTTTGATTGAAACGACTCTTCGACTGCCTTTAGCTTGGCTTTCAAAGCATTCGCCCGCCTCTGCGCAACGATCATTTCCTCTTCCGTCGCATCGACTCGGTTCGCCAGATTCGAAATTTGTTCATCCTTGTCAATCAAATCAACCTTCAACTTTTCGTTTGCAGCCGAAAGGGCGTCGTATGCCGCCACGCGTTCGTGCAGCATCGCAATTTGCTTCTCCAAAGTCTCACTCTTGTCGTTTGCAGCCGAAGCTTTGGCTTCAGCGCTATCCAGCGCGCTCACATACGAGGTCTCGAGTGCCTTCGCGCTCTGCTTGACCTCTTTCGCAAACTTTTTTTCAAAGTCCTTCACGATAACGCTCGCCTGTTCAATCTTCGTTCTTGCGGAGTTTTGAGTCTGTGACAGCTCGTTTCTCAGCTTGCCTGATTGGAGTCTTTCTTCCCTCGCTAGCGCCGCTCGCATTCGCTTCTCCACGTCCTTCTCCACTTTCGCATACAGCTTTGCCACCTCACCATCGACTCTCTTCGCCATCACATCCTCTCTCGCATCAATCGCGTCACGCAAAGACACATTTTGGTCCTCGAGCGCCTTCAACGTGGCTTCGAAACTCTTTTCCATCTGTTTCTTTTCCTTCACCAACGAGTCCAACAACGCCGACAACGCCTCGTTCTGACACACCAACGCGCTCTCGCTCCCGCCACACATCGCATCCACCGCCCCCCGCGCGCCATCACTCTCACCGAAATCCTCCACCGCAGATATCTCCCACATCTCATCCTCCTCATCCGCGCGAGCCTCTGCGTCACCACCCTCGACTTCACGCGTCGTAGGCTCTGGCGTCGAACGCCGAAGAACGCCCCGACGTGCAACACGCCTCATCGCCGACACCGCCGACGTCTCCGACATCCACCCTCGCATCGTCTCGGCGTTCATTCGCGACGGATGCGCCATCCCCACGACGTTTTCGCTCGTCCTAAGTTGTTAGTTGACCGATTCGTGAAAGCACTGTTCGGAGTCAATTCGACAGCTGCGCTGATGAGTGAAAAATCGAAACGTCGGTTCGTTCGTTTCTCGTTGTTCGATCTTCTGGATGATTTCAAAGGATTTTTCAATCGCCGGCGTCCACGCGTCGCGATGCGCGCGCGTGCGATGATCTGTGCGGGTCGTGCGAACGCGTCGGTTGTTTCGTTAAACTGCCGCCAGAGTCATCAATAATCAGTCAAATCAGTTCAACCACCATGACCCACTTTTGGAATGGAAATGTTTTCTGAATCAAAAGTGTATTACAAAATTACTCTGGAAGGCGCGCAACGTCCGCGCACGACGACGACGACGACGACGAGGTTGATTGCACCCATCAATCGATCGATCGAACGATGGATGGACGGACGGATGGATAGATGGATGGACCAGGGCGTCGAAGGGATCGGGCGGGTCGGGTTGGATTTCGCGTCCGTCCGTCTAGAGGACGGACGCGACAGTCCCGCGTTTCGTTTAGACAACCTGTCGATGCGCGTGAAAGAATGAAGTAACCGAGGTTAGAGCCCGGAGACGTTGAAATCTAGCAGCTAAATTGCGTGCGTTCCTGAACGCCGAACGACGCGGAATGAAATAATGGTTTGGTTCGTTCAGTGCGCGCCGCGTTCGGTAAAAAAATTAATCCCCTTGCCGACGACGTCTGAGAGCACGTAAACCCCGAGGAGGGCCGGAATCAAGGGCGAGCTGAAGATACCCATCGCGCTCGAGACGACGTTTCCATCCACTACCTTGGACTCTTCGGCATTCATATTCTCCGGAATGTATTTAACCGACACAGAGTTGACGCAGTGACGCTCCATAGTCGCCGAAAAGCCTTCGTTTTCAAACACGTGACCCAAATGGCCATCACACGCCGCGCACATGATTTCAATCCGTCGCATCCCAAAGCTGTTATCAATCTCCGTCTTCACCGCGCCGGTGTAACACTTATCAAACGCCGGCCATCCGCATCCACTGTCAAATTTAGCCTTGGCGCTGTACAACGGCGTTCCACAGCATCGGCACACAAAGTGGCCCTCTGACGGGTAAAACTTATCGTACTCCCCCGTGCGCGCCGGTTCCGTGCCTTTTTTACGAAGCACTTGAAACTCTTGTTTGTTCAGTTGCTTGGACCACTCCGCGTCGGACTTTTCGACGCGTTGGACGTCGACGCGTTCCGCCATGACGACGACGACGCGGCGGTCGCGACCTCGGCGATCACGACGAAGACGGTTGGACGACGCGAGTCCGAGTCCGAGTCCAACGCGGGGTTCGGATCGGGCGACGGTTTGAGGCGTCGAGCGCGTCGCGATCGTTCGCGTGGACGACGCGGTGGCGTGCATTCGCCGATGCGTGCGTACGCGCGCGAACGAATGAGGAGGAATGAGGTTTGGATTAGACCTTAGGTTGTTATCAACAACGCCAGGGGGAGCTATTAAGCGAGAACACCACGTTACAGATTGGATGCGAAAATAAATGTGACGCACACGATCAAGAAGAACGCGGAAGCATCGATGAAACGGCGTGATGTGGCGCTGTGATGATAGACGCACGCCTCGACGCTCGAACTTCCGGGAGTGCTGTTGAAATGGTACAGCGGACAGCGTTCGCACAAGGCGACGGAGTCGGCGCCCGAAATCAAACCGTAGGTTCCGTGGGGACAGAGCGTGCAGTTTAGGAGCCCGATCTCGTCGGCGTAGGTACCCGGAAGGCAGTTGGTACAGGCAGAGACACCACCGAGGGAAAATGTACCCAATGGACAGGGAATGCAGACGGTTTCGTCGCCAATGTCTGCGCCCTCAATAACGCCGTACGTGCCGCCGCCGCACGGTTTGCAGGCGGCCAAGCCGGTTTCGTCGTTGAACGTACCCGCTGGGCACTGCGTGCAGACTTGCGCCCCGGTGGTATCGCCATAGGTTCCGGTCGCGCATGGAAGACATGTTGCGGCGCTCGTCGCGCCTTGCTCGTTACCATACGTACCAATTGGACATCCGGTGCAAAATTCAGTCCCTGGCGTGTCCGCGTACGTGCCCGCCTCGCAGTTCGTACACGTGACGGCCGCGACAAACGAATACTGGCCTACAGCACACAGTTTGCAATTATTCAGGCTGTCGCTCGCTTCGGAAACCGAGAATGTGCCCGCAGGACAGTCTGTACAACCGGTACTTGCCGACACATCTGAAAACGTACCTGCGACGCAATTGAGACAAACCGACAGTCCTTCAACGTCGGAATACGTTCCAGGCGCACATGCCGTAACGTCTGCTGCGGACGTCGCTCCCTCTCCGGCTAAATAATATCCTACCGGGGCGGGCTTACATGCAAGCAAACCAACCTCATCGCCGTAGGTGCCGGCAGGGCACGCCTCACACACTTCATTTCCTTCTCCTTCCGCAAACGTACCGAGTGGACATTTCTGGCAGTCAGATTCGGCGATCGAACCCTCAACCGCAGAAAATGAGCCCGCAGGACACGCTGTACATACTTGCGCACCAGTTGTATCCGAATACGAACCCGCGGGACAAAGCGTACACGTGGCTGATCCCGCCGCGGCGGCAAAAGATCCCGCCGCGCACGGTGTACAATCAGCGGCGTTCGCGCTCCCTGTCGCCGACAATGCAGTACCCGCTGGACAAGCTGTACATTGCGCCAATCCCTCCTGATCTGCGTACGTACCAACTGGACACGCCTCGCAAACCGTGTTTCCGATGCCTGCAGCTTCGTTTTCCGCAGTTAACGCTGCGAAAGTTCCGATGGAACACAGGGTGCACGCCGCGGCGCTGTCGCCGCCAGTTTGAGTCAGGAACGTGCCGGCTGGGCAAGCCTTACATTTTCCCGCTCCGATTTCGTCTTGGTAGGACCCGGCAGCACAGTCTTGACACGGATCGCCAGCTGCCGCAAATTTTCCAGCCGGGCAAGCTGTGCATTCTGTCACTGTGACAGCCTTGAATGCGTCCACGTATGTGCCAGCTGGACACGCCTTGCACGCGTCCCGACCTGTCTCGTCCTGATAAGTTCCTAGTGGACAGTGCAGACATTCGGACATTCCTTCTGTCGGAGCGTAAAGCCCTTCGCCGCATGCGACGCACGCGCTCACATCGGTCGAGCCCACGCTCGCGGAACTTGTTCCTGATGGACAAGGCGTGCATTCGCTCGCCCCTTGTGCATCCTGGTAGGTTCCAGCGGCGCAAAGTTTACACGAATCTTCTCCATCAATGTCTTGAAACGATCCAGCGGGACAATCGCTACACGAAGCCTGTTTCGAACTTCGAATCTGGACTGGATCCGTACCTTTAGTTCCCGCAGGACATTTCGTGCACTCGATGGCTCCGAGAGCGGCGCTAAAGGTTCCGACAGGACATGCTGTACAAGCCACGCTTCCTGCGCTTGATGCGTATGTCCCGAGCTCGCACGGTACGCAATCGCTTACCGATGCCATTGTGACGGTTGCGTCGCTGTGCGTGCCAACAGGACACGGCAAACATTCTGCCAGTCCGCCTGGAGAATAATAACCAGCACTACACGCCGTGCACGTAGAGGCGCCGACATCCGACACCTCACCGGCGGGACAATCAGCACACGTTGAGGAGCCTTGATTCTCTGCATATTTGCCCGCAGGACACTTGACACAATCTGTTTCTAACGTGGCTCCCTCTTTATCGTTGAACGTGCCGACTGGACAAGAATCACACGAACTTTGACCCGAGTTTCTTTGGTAAGTTCCAGCCTGACATGGCGTGCATTTGGCGCTCGCCGCCTGTGCGCTTGCGGTCCCTTTTGGGCAGTCTTCGCACAAAGACTGCGAGTCAGCGCCGTCAAACGGACAGAAAGTACCGGCAGCGCACGTCGAGCACGAGGATAATCTTTCTGTTTCGGCGTAGTATCCTGGTGTGCAGAATTTACACGACGCCTGTCCAGCTTGATCTTGGTATTGACCACGAGGACACGGATAACAGTCAAACGAAGTGAAATCGTTCGTGAACTCACCTGGCGAGCACTGCGTACACTCGCCCGTGATCTCGTCTCGCGCAGAACCAACATTACATGAGATTCTTAGCGCATAGCTTGACCCTCCGACAGCGACAACCATAGTCACCTGCTGCATGGCGGCAACAATGACTGGAGTCGCAATGTACTCCACGTCACCGTAAATACCAACATCAGTCGCGTCGAGGTAACCTTCTTTGTATGGTCTAGCTACTGCCATGACCATTGCCTCGAATTCGGCGTGACTACCGCCATATCTCCCACTCATGTCGGGAGTGTCTACGAAAATACTAGTTAACGACTCGGCTGAAGAGGACGTGGAGCCGTACACGGCGAGTAAACGCCGCCGACGAGCGGAATTCTCTTCCCAACCTCGCAATGTGAGTGTCCAATTACGCGATGTGTCATCGGGCCTGGACTCTATTCCTAATTGTCCAAACTCGTTGGATCCCCACGTGAAGACTTCACCGTAGTCGCTCACAGCGATGGTGTGAGATCGCCCACATGACACCTGCGCTATTTTTACAGCCGCATCGGCGAGCGTCTGAACCTTGGTGGGTGTGTTCCTATTTTGTCTATCACCATGGCCCAGCTGCCCGTACGAATTCATCCCCCAAGTAAACACTTCGCCGTTTGCACTCACAGCAGCCGCATGAAATTCACCGGCGGCGACGGCGACAATCTCAACACCAACCAACGCTTCCACCACAGCAGGATATATTGAATGAAGCGCGGTACCTAGGCCAAGCTGGCCCACGTCTCCGTGACCCCAGGTGTATAACACGCCACCACTCGCACCTCCGTCCGGCGCACTGATTGCCATCGAATACCGCGCACTCGCTGCGACGGCGGAGAACTTGACCGACGGCTTAAGACCAGCGCCTTCCAACACAGAGGGAAGTATCATCGGCGAATCCGTCGACGGCATCTCTGGAGCCTCTGGGAACGACGAGCACGCGCCATTACCGTCACCGTACTTGCTAATTTCGCACGGGATGAGGCCTAACTGACCGTCGACATTGCTCCCCCATGCCCAGATGTACCCGTCAGACGCGAGCGCGAGCGTGTGCGCCGCTCCCACTGCTACATCTATAATCGTCTTCCCACGGAGACCATTGTTCACGACTTGAGCGGGCGCCGCCTTGCGCTTTGATCTATCACCCGACGGGGCGTACTGCAACATCCCCGGGGTCCAACCTCTACCCAACTGACCGAACGTATCGCCACCCCACGTGAAGACTCGCCCATTCTTGTCCATGGCAATCGCATGCGACGGACCTGCGGCGACCCGAACGATGCCAGTGAGACCTTGAATCTGAACGGGATCGCGAGCGATATCGGAAGTAACCGCTAATGTTGTATCCAATCCTAAGATACCATCCGCGTTGTAGCCCCATCCCCACACGTAGCCAGTCTCAAATTCTGCACCAAATCCAGTCTGCTCCGTGGCGGACATGTGCGTAAACTGCTTGACAAGCTCGAAATTGGCGTTCGTCAGCGGACTGAACGTAGCACTCGTATCTCCAAGCGCGAGTTGTGCCATGGAGTTATCGCCCCAACCGTACACGACAGCGCTCGAACCGTACACTTTCGGAAACTGGCCTTCTCCTGCCGGAAGTGGACTTGGTATGGTTGTGGGTGACCACCAATTCACCGCGTCAGACGTGCTCACGTCGTCGCTGCGAAACGTCCACTTTGCTTCACATGCGCGCACAAACCTGGACAACGACGGCTCGAAAATCTTAATCGTAATCGTCATTTGTCTCCTCGAGCTACACGCGTTGTCGTCGTCCATGAGCACGTATTCAAAAGTCGCGTTCACCTCCCTCGCTGTCTCAGTCAAATCACACGGCGGCACGTACGACGCCTTCGTCGATCCGCTCAACGCGATCGCCGTCACGGCAACCTCCCCACCAGACGCGCAGTACGTCGCAGATGCACCCAACGCCGTGTTATCCGCATCCTGATACATCGTCCCAGTTGTCGGCACGCTCAACAACAACGTCGTCAACGCGTGCGTCGGGTCCGCGTCGCTTCCCTCAAATAACACCTCCGCTTGCGTTCCCGCCACCGCTCGCACGACACCTTCCGTCGTCGGTACCGTCGGAGTCGCCGCGTGTCCTAGCGTCACCCACGACGTCGCACACGCGACGACGAAGACGCACACGATGCGCAACCATGATGATGTCCGCGGCCCACACGCACCGGCGGCGTCGTCGCCGTGTCTCCGTCGTCCCGGGCGCCGCGCGCGCGTCTCAATCATCGCGCTCGATCATGCATATCATCTCGCATCTGTATTCCACGCGCGGGCGTCCAACGCGGCGTCGCGCGTCGCCGTATAGCGCCGCGTGTCGCTCTGGCGTTGGCGTGGTTTTTCAACGAATTTTCACATTTCAGATTGTTGGTTGGACGTGTACGCGCGGCATTTGGTGAGATTATTGGCTCATCTATGTTGTGAAACTCACACTTCTCTCTACTAAGCCGGTGGAACGCACCCGGCAACCTTACATGACCACTTGCAATTTTCAAGCATAAACGTCGGGTTCTTTTCACACTCGTCCGTGTTGGCCCAGCCGCGACACTGCGCATGTTTGTCCTCACATCCAGGCGGAGCTTTTGGCGCCGGAGGAGCCTTCCATCGGTACGGCGTCGCATGCACCCAAATCGTCGCCGTCCACTTGACCCCACGGACGACGGGACAACCGGTGTGCAACGCGCGATGGTCGATCGATCCATCTGGTGCGACGGACCAAAACAACAACCCGTCTCCCTTTTTCGGTTTCATCGCCACGCGTCCTTCGGCACATTTGGACCACGTCTCGCCCGACGCCATCGTCGCGTCAATCCACTCACTATCCGGAAATGCCGTCTCCCCACCTTCTTCCGGTTCGTTCAAATATAGTAACACCGTTGCGACTCGTTTCCCACCTTCGCTCGCTAGCTGTTGCCCGCTCTTCGAATCGTCGTCGCCCACGTCTTCGTGCGCTCCGTACTTCTCCCCGACTCCGTACTCCAACACTTGCATATCCTCGTTGTGCGTCCACGGCAGCATCGTCACCGTCGATATCCTCGCGAAAATCTTCTGCACGATCGGCGCCTGTCGCAACAAGAATGTCTGTTTACTCGTCCGTATCTCATCGACTTTCGACTCCCCCGTAGCCGAGTCAAGCACCGTGCTTCTCGACACGCGGTGCTTTGCCTCCTTGATGACGTCGTCGCACTCTCGCTCCGTCAAGACGTTTCGCAACGCGAACGCGCGCGGAGCCCACGACAGTGGTTCAACCGTAAACGTCGGATCGGCGTGCGTCGTCGCGTCGGACGGGTACCCCGCCCGCCGCATCGCTAAAGATGATGATTCTGACGCATCCAACGACCCGAGTCGTCGATTCGTACCGGTACCTTTATCGTTCGTCCGACGTCGCGACGAAACCAGAGCGACGAGGGCGAAAACCACGAGCGCGGCATACGGCGTCAACGCACGTTTCTTCGTCGATACCGACGCGCGGCGCGCGCGACGTCGATACGGTAACGACGACGAAGCTGCGAGCATCCGCGCGACCAACAATAACAACCAAGAAGCAAACTATAAGTGCATCACCAGCACACGTTGACGCGACGCATCAGCGCGCGTGACGATCCCCGAACGACGATTCGAGCCCCACTCGTTTCGAATTCGCAAAGAACTTGGATACTTCCGGTGAGGAGTGGACGCGACGCGCGAAGATTACAATGCGAGTGTCAGACGATAACGAACGATCGACACCGACGCCGGCGACGTGCGAAGTCGCCTCGCTCGCGCTGTGCGGTGAAACTGCATCGGGGCGGGGGAAATTGAAGAAACGTTTAAAGGCGTTGTCTTCGCTCCCGGCGTTGCGACCGGATGCGGCGACGCGGGCGAGCGCGGGTGAACCGTTGAATTGTTTGAGCGTGATTGGACGCCAGAGCGAACACGAGCGAAAGGTGAAGCGGATGCTCGTCGTCGCGAACGGCGCCAAGGTTCGCTCGACGAAGAAGGGTAAAGACGATGTTGAACGCGTGAAACGCGAAGCGAAACGCGCCGGGGTGGAGGTTGTGTTGGTGGAGACGGATGCGCCCGGACACGCGATAGACATTGTCAAAAACGCCGACTTGACGAGCGTGGACGCCGTCGGCGTCATCGGCGGCGACGGAACGTTTCGAGAGTGCGTGCAAGGGTGGATTGAGCGCGGGGAGGATGTATCAAAGGGAGAGGCGACGCCGGTTCTGGCGTTTCCGTGTGGAACTGGGAATAATTACGCGAGAGATTTAGGTGTGTTCACCGTTGAAGACGCGATGGAGAAAGTTAAACGCGGAAAGTGTCGAGCGATGGACGCCGTCGAGGTGGTACACGGGGATGATATGACAAAGAAGACGATATCTATTAACGTCGTGACGTGGGGGATGGCTAGAGACGCCGCGGAAACTGCAGAAAAGATGCGATGGGCTGGTCCGCTGCGTTACGATTTTGCTGGTCTCTGGCACATCATACAAAATAAGACGAACCGCGGCACGCTCGGCGTGAGTAGGGAGGCGTCCGGGAAGATGGATGAAAACACGGAGGATTATTTGATGATGTTCGCGCAGACGACGCGATGCAGCGGCAGAGCCTTTACGTTTGCACCGCTCGCGCAACTAGACGATGGCGAATTCGACGTTGTCGTGTGCGCGAAGAATGGACCGCTGCATACAAAGGGGCTATTCGACGCGACGAAGAATGGGGGTGCGCACGTCGAGGATCCTGCGGTTGCGTACGTCAAAGCGAAGCGTCTTAGCCTCAAGACGGAGACCCCGGAACGCGTCGGCATCGACGGCGAAGTCACCGTGTCGACGCCAATCAGTCTCTCAACGCTTCCGGGCGCGTTCGTGACGTTTGTCTAATTGTTTTCTTGTTCTTGTCCACTACAGTCAATCACTACCTATTTCATTCTGTCTTACACGCACACAGCCACGACTCGTCCTCTTGCGGAAACGCCCACCACGAACCGTCCGGTGCCTCTTGCATGCACGTCGTAAACGTTGGCGGGAAAAAGAGCTCGACAGCACCGGCGCTGATGTCAAAGCGCACCTGATGTCGCTCCTTCCAACGGTAAAACAGTTTTGGCGCGGGAAGCATTTGAAACACGTGGTCTCGACACTCATCGTTGGTGACGAGGTACACCGAATCGCCGCCGTGCACCGCCGCGTACAACCAGTACCAATCGTCGTTTGATCCGTGCGCCGTGGTGAAGAGCTCGCCAGCGCTGTCCCACTTTTCCAAGAGCTTTTGGTTTTGAGGCTTGCGCGCCGGCCCACTTTCGACTCTGCGCTGATGCAAAAATGCCATAGGCGGCGCGTCTCCCTCTCGGCGACGTTTACGCAACTCGTCGAGCACTTTTTCCACTTGAGAGAAATTCATCCCAGACTTCGAAAAGTTTTGATTGTACATCCCCACGTTGGCGCCGTCGACAATGGCGTTCATGCCATCCTTCTTTGTGTCGAGCCACTTCGTAAACATGTCAAACTCTGCCTGTGCTTCGCGTTCGCACGCGAGCTTTGCGATGCCCGCGAGCAAATCGGCGCGTTCCTCCTCTGTCAGACTAATCGCGGCGAGCTGAAACTCGACGCGCTTTTCATCCATCGCCAACACGGCGACGCCGGCACCATCGTCGTCGACGGTCGCCTCATCGGCGACGATCCACCCCGGGGCGGTGTTGAACCACGCCCGAAGCTCTTCGCTCATCTCATCGCTCGGACTACGAATCTCCGTTCGCATTTGCCTCAACATGCCAAAACCGCCGTCGAAATCCTCGGCAACTCTGTACGCTCGCAACATAGCCATAAACTCGAGCTCCGTCGGCAACAGCCCACACGCACGCATCAACCCATCGACGTGTGCCATCTTCACCACGTCACCGCTTCTCGCACACGCGTGCAAAGCGCACGAATACGACCGAACCTTTGGCGTAAACTTTGCCTTTTGCATTTCCTCAACCGCGGCCAACGCCCCGTCCACGTCCCCGCTCGCCGCTTTCACCCTCGCCAACGCCGTGTACGTCATCTCATTCATCACCACACCGCGTTCCTTCATGTACGCTTCAATCTCACCCGCTCTCCCTTCTCGCACGCACTCCACCGGCGCTAACCCATTCGTCCACGCGCCGACGCCGCCCGCGCACATGTGCAACAACACGTTGCACGAGTGCTGCGCCAGGGTAAAGCTCTCTTCCCTTTTCGCCTCCTCGAACGCCGTCATCGCCGCGTCGAATTCGTCTCGCTGACACGCCCCATCGATCGCCCGTCTCGCTCGCGCCGCCGGCCCGAACGGGTCGTCAGATCGTCGCGATTTTCGTTCTCGGCCCGAGTTTTTCACGCCGCCGCCAGCGCGTGCGCCGCCGCCACCACCACCGTGGTGATGGTGTCTTCGCACGTCATCATCATCGTCGTCGTCGCGTCCGCGTTTGCGTTTCGCCGCATCGTCGCGCGCGCTCTTGGCGAGATCGTCCTCGGCACCGGATTCGATCCTCCCCCGGGTTTCTTCGTCGAGCGGCATGTCGATCTCGGGCGCGTCGCGCACTGACGAACTCGACGAATCGAGTGAAAAAGCGAGCGAAATCGTCAGACGCTACAACTGGGAAACCGTGGATGATTACAAAACGAGAGGCGCGCGCGCGGTAAAGAACGACGCTCTCAGTGTCGATGACGAAATTAATGGATGTTCTAGTGAGTGATGTCGTCGCGCCGACGAAGCATGGACTGGGTGAATAAGAGGGAAGACGACGAACGGGGCGGAGGGGATGGCTCGCCGTCTGATTTCTTTTCGGCGGCTCGCCCAGCCTTGACTTTTTCGTCAATTTGACGCTCGAGCGCTTCGATTTGCGCGCTCTGACGCTTGATGACGGCCATAATTTTCATCTTTTGATCGTCGGTGAGCTGAACTTCGTCCGCGGGGGCGATGGGGTGCTGTAATCGCGCCGCGGCGGCGAGAGCTTCGGCTCGACGGGGGAGAGAGGCGGCGGATCGGTTCACCTTGGAGCTCAACGCCTTGAAGTCGTTCAAGAGCTGAATTTCCTCGGGGGACATTGCTGGAATGGCCCCACCGTTTGCGTCGGCGTACATCTTTGTCTCCGCGCGATGAAGCAATCGGAACGCCTTGATGAGACGGTGTTGTTGCTCCATGCTCTTATTCTTAATGCCTTGCATGCGCTTTTCCAATTCGGTGGCGCACCACTGCGTGATTTGACGCATCGACGAGAGGGCGGCTTCAATGAATTCATTCTGCGCCTTAATCTCCGCCTCCGCTTCGCGCTTGCGGCGGAGCAGACCGTCGAATCCATCGTACTGCACTGGCCACAAGTACTGTGGGTTGTTTTCTCCCCCAACGGCGTCCAAGAGTTCTCGCCACTTGCGTTCGCTCACGTTTTGAGGCTTGACGCGCAGCCGCGGATCCTTGACGACGTTGTAAAAGTACGCCCTAAATCTGTAATCCGGATGGTTTGGGTTGTACGCGTTGATGAGCTCTTGAATCTCGCGCGATGGATCGAGCGAGGACGGGTGCTGCGGCTGTTGCTGTTGTTGCTGCGCCGCGTACAAACTGACTTGTTGAGACGGCTGCGTCGTCAACGCGCCAGGCGCAGGAGAACCAAACAAACCGCCCGGTGTCGACGCACCGGTCGCTGGAACGAGAGCTGTCGACGTGGAGGGCGCGCCGAAAGGGTTTGACGCCGCCGGTGTGCTCGCAGCGCCGAACAACCCACTGCTCGGCGTGGGAGAAGCCGCGGGCGCGCTCGAGCCGAAAAGACCGCCTGAAGTCGTCGCCGCCGTAGACGCGCCGAAGAGTCCGCCCGAAGTCGTCGCCGCCGGGGCGGCGCTCGAGCCGAACAATCCACCAGACGCGACCGACGCAGGAGCGCTCGCACCGAACAATCCACCAGACGCGGCCGACGCAGGAGCGCTTGCACCGAAGAGTCCCCCAGCTGCGCTCGAAGCCGCCGGCGTCGCCGCGCCAAACAACCCACCCGCCGCGCTGGAAGCCGCCGGCGTCGCACTCCCAAATAGTCCACCACCCGTACTCGGTGCTGCCGTGCTCGCTCCGAAGAGTCCGCCGCTCGTGGACGCCGCGGGAGCGGCGCTCCCGAAGAGACCGCCCGCGGCGCTCGAAGTCGGTGCGGCGCTTCCAAACAATCCACCACCCGCACTGGACGCCCCCGGAGCGGCACCGAGTGCTAGTGCCGGCGTGCTCGACGCCGCTGGCGCACCGAACAACCCACCCGTCGTCGTCGCCGGCGTAGACGCCGCTGGAGTCGTTGGCGCACCGAACAATCCTCCACCCGTCGTCGTCGCCGCCGGCGTCAATGCGGGCGCGGCGCTTCCAAACAAGCCAGCTCCTGCTGCGCTCGACGCCGCAGACGCCGACACGGCACCGCCGAACAACCCACCACCACTCGCACTCGACGCCGCCACCGGGGTCCCGAACAACCCTCCAACGGCGGCACCGCCCGATGCTGTCGCTGGCGTTCCGAACAACCCTCCGCCTGAAGACGCCGCCGGCGCGCTCGCCGTCGCCGGAGTCGCCCCGAAACTAAACCCACCACCGCTCGACGCCGCCGCTGACGTCGCTGGCGCACCAAACAACCCTCCACTCGCCGCGGGCGCCGTCACCGAACTCGCCGGTGCGCCGAACAACCCTCCGCCTGAAGACGCCGCCGGCGCGCTCGCCGTCGCCGGAGTCGCCCCGAAACTAAACCCACCACCGCTCGACGCCGCCGCCGGCGTCGCGCCCCCGAAACTAAACCCACCGCCGCTCGCACCTCCACTCGCGGCTCCGCTCGCGGGCGTCGCCCCGAAACTAAACCCACCGGGGGCGGAAGAACCAAACATGATCGTTCGATCTCTGCCTTCACGCCCGTGACTCACTCACCGACTGACCGCCTCGATTGACTCGTACACCAACGCTGCGACGTGCGCGCGTCGTTTCCCGCCGCGACACCCTCGCGCGTTTTCCGTCGTGTGTCCGTCGTCAACCGGCGCGCGCGCGTTGAAGTGCGGGAGACGAGTTCGAACCCAAATCCTCACAGCGCGACGCTGCGAGATCGCTCAAACTTTGTTTTCGTTCCCGATGAAACCGACGTCGGTGCCGCCGCCGGCGCCGCTTCGCGCGGGCCCGCCGAGAATCGTCGACGCGTCGTGGACGGTGGACGTCACGCTCGGCACGTCGGAGGGAGGCGGGGACATGCGACCGAGCGTGACGATGCGATTGAAGACGGAGGATGGACAAGTGGTGGCGTTTGAGTGTTCGCTGGAGAGGTTCCACGAGTTGCGAGAGGCGACGGCGACGATGGTGAACGAGATGGATTGGGTAGGGAAGGATGTGGATGCAGTGCGGGAGATTGGGGCGCGGGCGCGGGCGGGATGGGACCGGGTGAAGACGGATGCGTACGCGGCGTGAGCGCGAGCCGGTTGTCTGTTGCTGTTGCGTACCGAGTAGCGCGTTGTTGTCATATTGTAAATTGAATGAAGAGCAAACTCGAGCGTGGTCACGTATATTAATAACTTACTTTTTGTAACGTTCATCCTCGGCGTAGTACTCTGGGAACCCGACGGAGGCTTGGAGGTCGACAAAGGTTGGTAACGTCGCGTCGGATGGGTAACCGTCGGATTTGATTTCGCGCAACGCGCGTTCCATCGCCTTGACGCTCACCGCGAGAAGGCTGAGAGGGTAGGCGACGATGCTGAACCCCATGTCTTGGAGTTCTTCCGGGCTACAAATGGGCGTCGATCCGCCGCCTTCGAGCATATTGGCCATCTTCGGAACGCCCGGAGCGATTTTGCAAAACGCGCGCATTTCCTCCTTGCTTCGCAGCGCGTCGATGAACAGCGCATCCGCCCCTTCATCAGCGAACGCCGCCGCGCGCCATAAAGCCTCATCCAAATCAACGGCGCTTCTCGAATCACTCCGCGCGAAGACAACGATCCCGCTCCCGCTCTCATCCCGGGCGTCGCACGCCGCTCTCACCCGCGTCCTCGCCTCTTCCCGCGACACCACCCGTCTATTCTTCGTGTGTCCACACGCCTTGGGCGCCACCTGATCCTCTATCAACACCCCCGCGAACCCAGCCTTTGCGTACCCTTTCACCGTGCGCTTCGTACTCATCGCATTCCCGTATCCATCATCCCCATCACCGATGATTGGAAAACTCGCGCTCGTCGCGTCGTTCACCGTTCTCCCGACGTCCACCATCTCCCCGTAAGAAATCAACCCCGTATCCGGGAGCGCCAACCTCGACGCGCTCACACAAAACCCAGACATGAACGCCGCGTCGAACCCGGCGCGCTCAATCAATCGCGCGCTCAACGCATCGTGCGCACACGGCGCTTGGATGATTTTATCGCTGCGTAAGAGGTGTCTCAAGACGTCGCTCGGTTTCGTTGAGGAATCGCCACTCACCGCGCGGGTGACGATCGAGACGCGCGATGATTCGCCGTGTCGCGCCCGCGTTCCGCGCGTCGTCGTCGGTCTCGTCGCCGTCGTCGGTCTCGTCGTCGTCGCGGGTGTCATGTTTCTGTGTCGGAACGAAAGGGTGCGATTGCGAGGCAGAGTGTGCGGATACAAGCGCGCGTCGTTCGGGTTTGTCTTTAATCTATAATCTGGCGAGGGAAATCACCGTCGCGCGTGGTACGCGTGCCATCCATTCCGTGCGCGGTGTCGTTTTTGTTGTCGTCGATGTCGTCTAGGGCGTCGTCAAAGACTTGTTTCCCCGACATATGCGCGTTGAGAAGCTGTTCCAATGCGTCGCGCGGCGAACTCGGCCAATCCGCTCTGGCATAGTCGTCGTCGTCGTCGTCAATGTCGTCGTCGTCGTCGGTCTCTCTTCCGACGTCGAGCGAATCGGTAAAACCTTCTGGGATGACGAAGAAGCCCCCGTCCCGATCGCTCCGTTCCTCGGGCGTCGTTCCTCGGGCGTGGACAGGGACGTCGGACGTAAACTGCAGCAATCCATCCTTAGTGAATGGCGAGCAGAGCCAGTGAAACGTGGGCGAGAGTAATTCCATGCCTTCCGGTGGAAGCACGAGCGGGGCCTCGTTCTCGTCGACGAGGATCGCCATGTCGCCCAATGAAGTGTACCTGGCGTATCCCTCGAGATCCGTCGCGCCGGATGACGTGCCGGGTTCGTCGCCGCGCAGCGGTCGCGACGCTCGAAGCATTTGACCCAACGCCGCGTCGTGATCGTCTGCGGCTTGAATGACGCGGCGACGCGATTTCTTGTCCCTTGCTCCCAAGCGTCCGCGAGAAGGATTCCTAGATTTCTGTTCCAACGCCTTATCGCGCTTCGCGCGCGCGTGCGAGTGAAATAACGACGACCGTGTCTCATTCATCATCGGTTGTTTTCCGTAGTAGGATTGCATTTCGGCGCGCGCGCGTTTATTCCAGCACGTCGGCGTCTTGCCTTTTCTTGCGCGGGAAGTTCCCGCCGTGTATTTATCACTCACATTTCGTGCATCATCCTCTACGTCATCCACCTCATCGTCGGCATCCTCATCGTCGACATCCTCTTCCTCCTCGTACTCCTCTTCGTTCGCGTACGCCCTCCAATCTTCCTCCACCCTTCCCGACGCGTCGCGTCCACCATTCCCGTCACCCATCCTCACCTTCCCCGTCGCCCCCCACCCCCGCCCCTCTTGATTTGAGAAATGTTGCGCAAACAAATCCGCGTTGTTCCTCTTCTCCTGCGCCTCCCCTCGCTCCTCCCTAAACCGTCGCAACACCCCGTCGATGTCCCCGGACGAGTACTGGTACAGCTTCGCGTTTGAGTTGTAAATGACCATTGCGATTTCGCAATCGCACAACACGCTTAGCTCCATCGCCTTTTTCATCAGACCGTTTTTACGCTTCGTAAACGTCACCTGTCGGTTGCGTTCATCCGCGATTCGTTCAATCTTTATCTTCTTCCGTCCCATTCCGTCGCGGTCGTCGTCCGCTTTGACTCTCCTTCTTCACTAAAGTCAGCACAGCACCCGAGTCGCCTCTTCGCTCGCGCCGTTTCGTCGTCTCGCTCGTCTCGCCGTCCGTCTGCGACGACGAACCCGACGGTACAAAAGAGAGGCGACGAGGACGAGGACGAGGACGACGACGACGTCCCTTCCTCCGTCGCGATCTCCCGCGTCGTCGTCTTCGTCTATGCCGTCGTCCTCGTTTTGACCGAGACCGAGGCGAACAACGAACGAGAAGACGAAACGCCGTGCGAGACCCCATATACGATTTGACGGGTTATGACCCGTGGTGGTTGGATTTGATTGTTCATGACTCTTAAATTGGATAATAGGGGTCTCTTTCGACTCGGACGTGGATTTCAACCTCTCGACAGTGCGCGACGAACCGGAAAACGAACGAACGAACGCGCGCGCGCGCGTGTGTGTGTGAAAAAGAGAGAGTCACAACGCGTGGGGACACACCGTCGACGCCGAGCTCGTTTCTGAGGACGATCGCGCGGCGACCCGAACGAAATGGCGCGAGGAAGCGCGAGATTCGTGGCGTATCGAAGCGAGTTTTTGCAAAGTAAAACGGGCCGAGGACGATCGGCCAAGTACTTCTTGATCGAAGAGAGCGGGGAGGAAACGCTGGCGGCGTACGCGGACGAGAGCACGCCCGGGGATTCGCACTACACGTACAAGAATCACGATGATTTTACGAGCTACGGGACGCTGACGTGTCATAATAGAAAGGCGTTGCACGCGTGGTTGGACGAAATCGTTCGAGCGACGAGCGGACGGGTGACGAATGGACCGATCGGGGCGCAGAATCCGAAGGGTGCTTCGACGAAGAACAAAAAGAAGAAGAACGTGATGCGGAATACGGGGCTGGTGTTGACGCACGAGGCGGCGACGGACGTCGGGTCGGCTGGGGTGACGTCGTCGACGACAAAGGCGGATGGGTCGGCAAAGTTTGTGAATTATTCTCAAGAAAAGTTTACGTTTCCGGACGGCAGGCGAGGGATGCGGTTTTACGTCATAGATGAGGCGGGCGCGCCGACGTTGGCGGTACTGGGTGAGGAGCGGGAGACGCGCGATGGGCACTATCAATACAAGAGGGTGGACACGTTTACGGCGGGCGCACCGTTGCGGTGCGGAAACCTGAGCGGCGTGCACAAGTGGCTCAAGGATCACATTGCCGGTGGGCAACTCGTGGGTGTCAACTTTCCTTTCGCTGGTGCTGTGGGCGGTGGCAAGGAAAAAGGAGGCGGGGCGAGTGCGGCGGCGCTCGCGCGCAAGAAGCGAGGCGACATCGCGGATGGCGTGAGTCTCATCGATCCTATGATCGCGTTTCAAGCCAAGGTTGAGGAACGAGAGGCGCAGTGGGCGATCGCCCGTCGGGCGTCGCTCGCGTACGTGCGTGAACCAACGCATCCGGATCACTTAGCTGAATTAGACGTCATCATCCCCGTTCTCAAGAGCGTGAAGAATGAGAACAAGGGAACAGTGAAGAATATGCTCGCCGCCATTGACGCGTTCAAAGCGTTGAGTTCAATTTACGTTTCGCTTCATACTTTGGATGAGCTGGAGATCAAGGACGTAGTGGTCGCGTTGCAAAAGCACCCGAACGAGACGATCGCTCTCTTGGCAAAGAAGAGCGTGCAACAGTGGCTCGGTTCTCTGTACAGTCATGTGGGCACGCTCGCGAGCGTGTACCACAGACCGATTACTCAACCTCCTAGGCACAAGGTTGGCTATGGTCCGCCCAAGGAAGAAGTGAAAACAGAACCGAGCGCAAAGTCACCGCCAGCATCTCGACAGCGCGCTCAAGCGGCGGCACAGACGCCGAACGCTGCTGGAAGCAAACGCGCTGCTGACACCTTGCCAGGAAGCGCTTCAAAACACACGCCGGCGGCAAAGGTGCAAAGAAATAGCGCCGGCTTGCCGGGCAGTACTCCGATAGGTAAAGGTCACAAACTCTGTCCGCAGTGCAACGGTACATGCGGGTCGCCTACTCGCGTTTGCCCGCACTGCGGGTCGACGTTGCCGTACAAACAGTCGCCAAAGGTGCGAGACGCGCACAAAGGTGGTAAGAAGTAGATTCTTTTAGCTCGAAACGATGTGGAATTTAACGTCTAATCTCTAGTACACCGTCTCTGCGTTCATCTTTGCCCACTTTACGACGTGTCGACCCTTAATCGCGAGTAGATTGGCGCCCCCGACTTCACCCACCTCGAATTTGAGGTCAGCGGCTCGCAAGCATGTCTCAATCGCCAACATACGACGCTGCGCGCCACCCTTACCGGGCTTCCCTTTGCCCGCGTACAAGAAGGAAACCGTCGGGATATTTTCCTCCTTGAGCTTTTCGAGTCTTTCTAACAATACGAGCGTCGCGACCACAGATTCTGTTCTAGAGAGGGTGTTCATGTTGATGGTGCATGAGGCGGAATCTGGATCTCTCACAGCAAGGGCTCCGTCCAAGTCTTCGTAAACGCCTTCGGCGACACCTTCCGCGTACACCGAGCGCAGAGTAGCCACCTTTGGGCTGTGTACAAACGAGACGCCGTTGCCAGATTCGAGAGAGTGCTTCGCGACGGCCAGCTCGACTCCACCGGAACCGATTATGGCGTCAAAGACAGTCGTGTACGTCTCTCGGTTTGGTTTGAGCGCCGAATTCTTCTTGGCCTTCTCCTTCAGAATGGCAAAGTACTTCAGCGCATCATCTCTACGGTCAGCGCGCCCGAGCGCGCTAATCAAGACGTTGAAAAGAATTCGATTCGGTTCGATACCGTTTGCGAGCATTTCCTTGTACATCTTGACAGCCGTGGCGGCGTCGCGCGCCTTGGCGCAAGTGGAGATGATGCTGCCGTACGTAATGACATCGGGAGTGACATTCAGTCGCTTCATCGCCTCGTACAGCTCGAGTGATGCTTGCACAGACGTCTCGTCGTGTTTGGCGTTCAACCCAGCAGCATGAATCAGCCTGTTAAGCGTCGCAACTTCGACCTCTACCCCAGACTCGCGCATCTTGGCAAAGGCTTCAAAAGCCATTTCGGGCTTACCCGCCTTGCACGCTGTGTCGATGAGCAACGTGAAGGTTGTCTTATCGAGGCTGACGTTATCGTTCGCTTGCATCTCTTCGAAAATTTCAAACGCTTCTTCCACTCGCGGCTGTGGAGCGTGAACACACGCGCTCAAGAGCATGTTATAAGTAGCCTTTCGCGGCGCAAGACCGTTCTTCTTCATATCCAGAAAAACGTCGAGTGCGCGGCCAATCAATCCGCTCTTCGCCATTGACTCGAGCGCTGTCTCGCACGTCACTCTCGTCGGGGTCACGCCAGTCTCGATAAGTTCTTCGTACGTGCGAATCGCCAGATCGTGCTGGTTGGCGCGATGCGCGGCGACGATGAGGGTGTGATACGCGGCGGGCGGCGGGTTGACGCCTTCGCCGAGCATCTCCTCGAAAAGTCTACACGCGCGAATGAGTCTGTCTTGCGGACCTTTACGCTTACCCATGTCGGTGTTCGCCAACGCACGCAACAGGTCTGTGTACAGCTTGGCGCCGACGCGCAAACCCATGTACTTCATATCATCTTTGATGCGTAAGGCTTCCTTGATGGCGCCCGCCTTGAGCGCGAGCTCGATGACCAAGTAAAATGTCCTCGCGCTCATACTCACCTCAGCCTCAACCATGGCATCGTAAACCTGAATCGCGCGCTCCGGCGCGCCGATTTTCCTGCATACGAGCATAACCGCTACGTACGTACTCTCAACCGGCTCCACGCCCGCGTCTCGCATCTCTCGCACCACATCAAGCACTTCCTCCATGCTCTCGCACAGTCGCACCACGTCATTACACTTTGTCACCGTCGTCGCGTCATCCTCATCCGTCTCCGCGTCGTACAAAAACGCCAACCGCGCGTTCTTCGCCCCACTTTCTCCGGATCCACGCGCGCTTTGCTGCGCTCGACGCACCGCGGTTCGCTTCTCTCGTCTTCGCGCCTTTTGTTTATCCACGCGCTCGAACACGTCCTCCTCATCCATGGTTCCTTTGAAAACGTCGTCGCGTTCTTTCCTCGCCGCCGTCTTCGCGTCGAACCGAGCGATCTCATCCTCGTGAAAACTCTCCATCGCCGAGAGCACGTCCGCGGCGTCGAGATCATCCGCCGCGGACGCGCGTATCGCCGCGCACCTACGCGGTGTTCGTGTCGGTCTTTTGCCGGCGACCCAGCGCCGACGAGGCGCCGACGTCGATGCCGTCGGCGGCCCCGTCGGCTGCACGGAGACGACGCGGTACGTCGATGGCATCATCGCGGGCGTTCGCGCGGGGGATCAGTCTGTACGCGCGCGGAACTTAGTGCGCGCGCGCAAGTTCGCGAGGCGGTGTGGCGTCCGTGCGCTTTTTCGGTGGGGGGTGACGTCACTGGTTTGTTTGGATTGCCAAGAGTCGCAGTTTTAGTTTTATATCGACGAGGGCGGGGCACGCGGGCGGCCGGGCGGCCGGGCGATCTCGGGTCGGTGATTGGTGAAAGAATGATGGGCTATTCGTTAGTGTTACATGCGACGAGAGGCACCGACGAGTTTTGGAATCAACGGTCTTTGGTGGTTTTCTTTGTCGATTTATCCGAAGTGACGTAGCCACTTCGAGTCGAGTAGAGGGATGTGTCTCGGGCGACGACGGCATCCTTGGCGGTGGTGATTTGCGCATTGCGTCCCTTTTCACCGTAGGCGTGCGTAAGCATGGATTTCCAGGTGCGGGTGTCGGAGTCTTGCGCGCGCCAGCCGTCAGAGTTGCCCAGATCCTTGCCGTCGCCGAGCATGAGCGCCGGGACTGCGTTGTCAATCTTACCGACACGTGCCTCAGCTTTGAGGAGTTCCTCTTTGTCACTACCGTTGATACCCGAGTTAAAGTTCAAAGACAAAGACGGCGTGGTCGGGTAGGCTCTTTGGGCGTACGTCATCAAGCGCTTGATGCTTTGCAAAAACTTTCTCGTCTCTTCGTCATGCATGGCGTGCGCTTGCGATTGCGCTCCAATCTTTTCTCTCGCACTGCGAGCGTGAATACCAACCATGGTGACACCGATTGGCCATGCGGCGTTGCCGATGGCAATCCCGACGTACGCATCCATGGCCTTTTTGTAGTTTCGTTGTTTCATAGCTTGCATAATGAGATACAACGCGCGCTCCAAATCCCCCGGAAGCAGTCTACGCTTGATTCTCTTGAATAACGGTTTCAAGTGCTGCTTGGTCGTCTGGAAGGTTGAAATTGTCTGCCGTCCTTCGGTTGTGTAGCACCACGCCTCAGACTTGGCGTCAATCTCCGCCTCCCACTCGGTAATGAGCATCTTGAGGTACGCGGCGACTTGATCGATGGGTTCAGCGTCCTCCGCTGCACGTTGCTTTTTTATCTTCGCCGCAGCTTTCGCGAATGAATCGAAAAGGGCTTTTTGCTCTGCCGCAGCTTCATCTTCAGGTTCCTCATCCTTACCCGACTCACCCTTCGACTTGGCTACCGCTGCCGCCGCCGCCGCGAGCTCCTTCTTCTTCCTCGCGAACGCCTCTACGTGCTCGGCGTCCAACAACTTTTCATTCACCTGCGTCGCCGTCGTCGTCGTCTCATCCTCGATTGAAATATTATTCGTCGCCACCTTTAACCGAAGTATCCTGTCCTCCCGATTCTCCCCGAACAACGTCGCCGGTTGTCCGAGCGAACGCAGTCTACGAATCGTTTCCTCAACCGTGAGCGCGTTCATCGCCTCATCCGCCTCGGCGTCCTCGAGCACCCGCGCAATCGTTACCGCCGTCGAGTCCGCACCTCGCCGCGCGGAAGATTCCTCGTCCTCTCGCCCCCGCTTCGTCCCCGCGATCGCCCCGCGCCCTCCCGCGTCGCTCGCGTCGCCCACGCCCGTCTCTTCCACGTTCGTCTCTCGCCGCTCAGCCGCGCGCGCGTCGCCTCGTCGAACGTACTTGCTCTTCGTCCCGTTCCCCGCGCTCGACGACGCCGCCGCCTGTCGCGCCGCGCGTTCCGCCTTCATTCGCGCCATCTCAGCCGCGAGGTCCATCGTCGTCCGTCGTCGGCGCGAACGAGTCGAGTCGAGTCGAGTCGAGTCGAGTCGAGTCGTCCGTCGGCGTGCGTGCGTGTGACGCCCGCGGGACGACGTCGAGCACCCTCGATGTCGACCTTACGTATGGGTATTTAGTATCACTTTGTTTTTTCCCGCCAAAAACAAAAGTTTCAACTTGGTCGAACGCGCCTCGCGACGCCGGTGACATTCGCCGCCTTGCATGTCTCGCGTGGCGACGAGAGTGACCTCGCAGCTCGCCAGAAACACGACCGAAGCGATGATGACGATGATCGCGTCCTGCGCGTCTGTGAGCGGCGGAAACGCGACGAGACACGCGGTGAGTAATGGGAGAGAAGGTGGAGGAATGATGCTGCGCAGGATTATCGCGACGCGAGAGATCTCGAACGGAGGGATGCGCGCGCGGAGAAGTGGGAGCGCGCAGCGCGCGACGCGTGGACGGAGAGGATTTGCGGCGCAAGCGCAGTTCGCTGGACGCGGCTCTTACACGCCGGCGGGACCGCGGTCGACGCGGGCGCAGTCTTACGGAGGAGATCCGCAGGCGCAGACGACGGTGCCGCCGAGCACGGTTTCTTGGACGCCAGATTTGGCCAACAGCGTCACCATCATCGGTAACGTTGGAGCAGATCCGGAAATCAGACACTTCTCCAGCGGTACATGCGTCGCGAACGTCCGCTTGGCGGTGAACGGTGGCCGTAAGCAGGATATGAAGGATGGCGTCATCGAGGAGGACAAGACGAGCTGGTTCGCCGTCGACATCTGGGGTGAGGAGGCGATGCGTATGGTGGAGCACGTGAGCAAAGGTCGGACGATTTGTGTTCAGGGTCAGTTGAAGACGGACACTTGGACGGATAAGGACACCGGCGCCCCTCGTTCTAGAGTCAAGATCGTCGCCAAGAACTTTTCCTTTGTCCAGAGCTCCAAGGCTGCGGGTAACGGCATGGGTGGCGGTGGAGGCTACCAGGCTTCGAATGGCGGTTACGCTCAGCAGCAACAACAAGCGCCGCGACAAGCGCCCCAAGAGCAGATGGGCATGCCCGTGGGAGCATCGCCCAAGGAATCCTTGTGGCGATCTCTCGCCGAGGAGCCGGACACGTGGTGGGACAACCGCGAGCGCAAAGCTCAGCCGGGCGCCAACCCGAGGTCTCCGGACTTCAAGCACAAAGAAACGGGTGAGGCGCTCTGGATCGAAAGCCGCGATACTCCAGCCTGGGTGCTGGAGACTCTCGGCACGTCCGCCGCCCCGCAACAACAACAACAGCAACAGCAGCAGAACGCCGGAGGGGATTCAGATGGCTACTACGGCGCCTCAAACCCGGGTGCGTACGAGCCAGATTACAACCAGCCGTACGGTCAGCAGCAGTACGCCGGCGGTTATCAACCGTTGGATGACGGCTACGCTCCCGCGCAACCTTTCAACCCCGACGACCCGCCGTTTTAACTACGAGAACATGTTTTTACAGTAAGACTTTGAAATGTGACAGATGAAAGAACATCCAATTAATAATAAATTTTGCCTACCGCTGATCCTACGCCTACTTGCCAGCTTCCATGCGTTTGCCTCTGTGCATCTTGATAGCCCCATCGATGTCGCTTTGCGCGCATCCGGCTTCAGTGAAGATCTTGAGCGAAACGTCGAACAAAGGCTTCCATTCCTTTCCTAAGCGCGCGAGCATTTGCGAGTGTTCAAAGTGCGTGTTACCAAGCATCACCTTCACTTGGGACTTCAAAGATGGCTCCTCATCAGACGGCGGCTCCTCGCCGCGCGCGACAGCCTCTTCGACCATCTTTTGGAATTGGGCCTTCTCCTCCTCCGTCTTCTCTTTCTTACCTTCCTCCGGCAACTCGTTGAGTATTTTGAGCACCGCTTCGTAATCCGCAGACGCACCAGCGAACTCAGCCTCAGCCTCGGCGGTGCGCTTCGCGACATCGTGCCCAGCCGCCACTTTACCTCCTTCTCCACTCAACCCAGCAGCGGCGGCAAGGAGACGAGCGCGCTCGTAGCGTCGCTGCGCGAGCGCGATGAGGGAATCGTGATGATCCGGCTTGATGGAGAGAGCCTTTTCAAAGCGATCTTTTGCGAGGTTGAAGAGTTCTTCGACTTCATCGAAAGAATCTGCGATTGCGATCGCCGCGCCTAGCGGGCCGTCTTCTTCAATAGGCGGTTCGCGGCCACCATCCATCTTCTTGCGGCCTCGGCACATGTACACGTTACCCCAGTTGAACATGGAGATAGCGGCGGCAGTTTGGAACTTGGAGATAGATTCATCCAAGAGTTCCTTGGCGCGAGAAACCGTTTCGTCAGCAAAGTCCATCGGCAAGGACACGGCCAAGTCGTTGGACAAGTTCAAGCCCTGCGTGGTGTTCAAAAGTAGAGAGTGAATGCGTTGTTAGTCGTCAGCACGTCGGGTATCGGGTTTTGGTCCCTCCACGAAAAAAAAGGCTGTTTCATTCTCTCACTAAAGAAGCTCACGATAGGAGCGAAAGACATTTCAAAACAATCAACATCACCAAAATCAGGAAGTAGTAGTAAGTTTTGTTCATCGTCATTGCTTCGCTTGGAGAGAGCGCGTCGAGTAGTCGCCATCGCGAGTCGAGTCCAGTAAAGTGTTGTACGCACCTCTTGGTGAGGGTCCAGGTGACCTTCAGCATCGATGCCGAGGTGTTCGCGGAAGAGAGAGGCAAAGTCCAAGATCCATTCATCAATCTCAACCACTTCGTTCGGCGCGAGGCCGGCGTGCTTGCCATCCTCGTCGACGAGAGCGATGTCTTCAATCTTTGGCAAATCGGCAATGAAAAGCTTCACGTGCGGGATGAGCGGCGGCTTTTCAAGCTGTTGCAAGCGCATAGAGGTGATGAGAATGGACTTTTGGAAGTCGCTCTTGCTCTGAATGCTTTTCAATTTGCCGTCTTCATCTTCGTACTTGATGGAGAATTGGCCGGTGTGCGCAAACTTATTCGAGATGCACGTCACCAAGTCTCTAAAGCTGATGTTGGAGAAAACTTGGAACATGCGAGTGTCTTCACCGTAAACAGCCTTGACATTGATGGCATGACCGTAAGAGTTTTCTTGCGTCTGCGCTTGCGCCTGGGCTTGGGCTTGCGCTTGGGCTTGCGCGTCGCCAGCCGCCGCTCCGCCCTTCTTCTTTGACCTCTGAAGGTTCATGCCTCCCAAACCCGCCGGCGCGTTCGGCTTCGCCACCCCGTTCATCTCATCGAGCACCGCTCGCGCGTCACTGTTCGTTTCATCCTGCGCCAAAAGGCTGTTCAAGTCCCGCTTCGCCTTGGCCGCTTGTCCCAGCGACCTGTACGCGTTGGCTCGGTGAAAGAGCGCCTTTGAGAACCTCTGGTCCACCTTGAGCGCCGCCGACGCCTCCGCCACGACGTCCGCGAAGCACTGCAACTGGTAAAAGCAAGCCGCACGGTTACTATGAATCATCGCTCGCACCGAGTCCTTCTCCGGAAGCAACGCGAGCGCTTGTTCGTACACCGCCAGAGCATCCTTGAAGCGCTTTTTCGTGTACAACTCGTTCCCTTCATCCTTGAGTTCGATGGCTCGCTGTTGGAACACGGCATCGTCCGGGTCTTCCGTGCGTTTCGCCGTCATCGTCGATCGCTTCCCTCCTTCTCCCGTTATCTCTCGTGCCGTCGTGCGGTCCTTCGCCCGCGCGCGTCGCAGTACCGCACGTGCGTCCAGGCGCGCGCGTCGTGCGAAAACCTCAAAATACGGAGGGCTCTTTCCCCATTATTATTATCACTATTTACCCATATATACATTTCACACACACCCACGCCCGCGCGCGCCCCATCTGGGTTCTCCCGAGCGACCCGACCCGACCCAGAACGAGCGATCGACCACTCTTGGGGATGTTTTTTCTTTGAGTCATGAACGGTGACACGCCCCCGACACCCCCCTGTAAACGGGCAGGGTCCCAGCGGGCGCGGCGCCGTGACGTGTCCGTGCCGTGCCGCGCCGGTGCCGTGCCGTCGGGTCGGCGTCGAGTGATTGGCGCTCCACGAAGTCGTGTCGCGTGACGACACGGAGTACCGACAGACGAACGGAATGGATGGAATGGAATGGATGGAATGGAACGGAATGGATGGGTGACGCGCCAGACGCGCGAGTGATTGGGACATGGAAACACCGACGGCGACGGCGTCGACGCGACGAGGGCGGCGGCGACACCGACGGTGCGTGCGAGCGTCGATACGATGCGCCACGGTGATCGCGATGATCGGGTTCGCGTACGGGCTGGTGACGCGATTGGCGCGAGGGGACGGGGAGTGGGACGGGGTCGGGGTGTTCGATGGAGTGGATGATTCGTTCGAGACGTCGGCGTCGACGCGACGACGACACCGCGGGATGGATGCGATGGATCGCGTGCGAGGTGGACGGAGAAACGTCGTCGACGGTGGTGGTGGTGGTGATGGTGCGTCGCGAGGACGAGGCGACGGCGGGAACCCGACGAGACGCGTGGACGCCGCGCATTCGGCGTTCGAGTCGTGCGGACCGGGCGCGACGGCGTTTGGTGAGCGTCGGTGCCCGTCGGAGCGGGAATATCCGGATTTAGACGTCGTGAGCGTGGCGGTGAAACCGTCTTGTGTGAACGCGGTGGCGGTGGCGGCGTTGAACCAGTACGTCGGGCCGAGGAGAATCATCGTGGTCGCCCCGGGGGAGGCGCAGTGTCGGCTCTATCGCGCGATGGCGAGCAACGTGGAGTGTCACGCGGAGGATGCGTTCGTGCCTGGGGTGACCAAAGCTGAGGTTGCGGCGACGCTGGAACAGTTGTACGATAAAGGACTCGGGGACGGTGGGGCGAGATCGACGTACGTCGGTCGACAGCTCGGCGGGTGGTACTTGCAACAGTTGCTCAAGTTGGGCGCGTCGAGGACGACGGCGATTTCCAATCCGCCGCTGAGCAGAAAGTTTTTGATTTGGGATTTAGACATGATACCGCTTCGCCCACTCGATCTCTTCACCGATGCGGGGTTGACTGGGGAAGTCAAGGCGATTCGCCAAATCGGAGGTAACGTCATCAAATCGTACGAGTCGAGTTACGAGGCGCTCATCGGCAACTCGTTGTCGTACGCCAAGGATGAGACGTCGTACGTCACGCATCAAATGGTTGTCGACGCGGACATTATGGATGAGATGTTGGACGCGTTCGTCACCAACGTCGTGAGAACGATGGAGAATCGACTTCCTGATTGGGCGCAAGCCATTTTGCAGAGCTTGGACAAGAAGGATTTAATTCTCGGATTTAGCGAATACGCGACGTACGCGTCCTACGTGGCGCAGTTTCATCCAGAGGCGGTTCAGGATGAGACTCGCAAAAACTGGGCCCGAGCGAGCGGAGGCAAGCTTGGGATTTCCATTCAGCGCCTCATCAATCACGACGGTTTGTGCTGTCCGGGACCGGGAGTGCTCGGGCTCATGAAATCGCGTCACTTTGATTACGTAGGCCACGAAATTGGTCACGTCGACGCGTGTCGGTACAACGCGCCCGAGCACGCCGTTTCATACGGCTTGCCTCTCCGTGTACCGGCGTCTTCTTAGCTTATTCTAGATGTGTAGTTTCTTATTGCAATTTCGGCACGCCAACATTCCAAAATCGGAGCTTGCCGTCGTCGCCACCGGACGCGAGACGATCTCCTCCGTGGTAATCGACGGCAAAGTTTTTCCCTTTGTGCGTCGTGACGCTGTGAAGCGGGAGCTTACCTCGAATATCCCACATTTTTATCGTGCCATCGTACCCACTACTAACCAAATGGTTCACGTTCGAAGGACTCCAACGGACGCTCGATATCCAGCCCTGTGATGCGTTGTATTCGTTAGTCTTTGTTTCGGCGCAAATTGCGCAGAAAATGGGAAAAGTCTTCGTTCGCGGCGAGTCTCAGTAAAAAATTAGAGTGATTGATTTGACCCTCACTCACGTGTGTCGGGAATCAAGAAAAGTTTTCATCAACGACTCGCGCGCATCGAATGTCATGGAAACATTCACGCTGGCCCCGGTAAAGCTTCTACATACCTCGTGTGATTTGAGCTTGAGACACGCTTTCGACGTCGTCTCTCTCGGGTCCCAAACACTCACAATCCTATCGGCTCCCCCCCAAGCCATCTTGTTACCGTCTTCTGCCACGGCCAAACAGTGTACGCCGCTGCTTGTGCTGTGTTTTTCCTTCTCTTCCCCAGTCTCGACATCCCAAGAACGCACGGTGCAGTCAAACGATCCTGTCCACACCGCTTGCGCGCTCTCCCACGCAACCGCTTGCACTCGATCAGTGTGACCGCGCAGCACGAGCTCTTCTCCAAGACCAGTTTTCTTCTCGGTACTGTCTTCGTCGTTCTCGTCGTCGTTCTCGTTCTCTTTCGAGCTCTTCTTGGACGTCTTGCGCTTCTTTGTCACCTTTTCTTCGACGATTTCGCCGCCGCCGATTTTCCAGAGTCGCGCAGTGCGATCGACGGAAGTCGTCGCAAAGATTTGCGCCACATAGCACGCGGCAACATCCGTTACCGTCGCTTCGTGACCTTTAAACACGCGCTGCTCACCGAACGAGCACTTCTTACCGTCGACAGTCACGGCGTGGGAGCGAACTGTGCAATCGGCGGACGCCGTGAGAACAACGCACGTGTCTTCAGCCGATGAAGTCGACGGAGACAAACTTACCGCGCATAAGTGCGCTTCGTGTCCCTCAAGCTCACACAAGAGCTTACCTTTAGGCGTCCACAATCGAGCTTTCCCATCGAATGAACCCGTCGCCACCGCTTTCGCCCAGCTTCCATCCACCGAACTCACCCATTCTTGGCACGGAGACTCCTCCGCCGGCGTCGGCGGACCCAACGCCGGCATGTACTCCACCACCATCGTCGCCTCCGCGCTCTTCCCCAACCTGAGCGCTAACTTGGCCAATGACGTTCTCAAAAGGTTTCCATCCACCAAAAAATCAAACGGCACCGGCGTTTCCCTTCCAAGCAAGTGGTTCACCACCTCGGACAATCCGTAACGCGTAAGCTTCCCTGGCACCGCGATCGCCGCGTCCGCGACGCGGAACTCCTCGGGCAATCGCGTCACAAAACTCACCGCAATCTCAACATCGTTCCCATCGTTTGCGCTCATCGTCAATCTTCGCTCCGGTTCCGTTCGTCGCGTTCAATCGAATTCTTTTTGCGCGTCCAAGCCAGCCGCCGCTTTTTCCACCTATCGCACTTTTCCCACGTTCGCGCTCGTCGTCGCGCCTTTTCAGTATACGACCGTCTCGAAAAATGGCGCACGTCGCGTTTGAGTTCTCCGTCTCCTTCGCGTCGTCGTCCTTCCGCGACTCTTCTGCGGCGACGGCGGCGTCAAACTCTCGCGCGTCGCGAGCACCGAAAAAACGAGTCGTCGCCGAAACCCGCACTGAAAACTGCGATGGATGATTCCACCGATCGATCCTTCGCATCCATCGACTTTTTAATCCGATTATTCAATATCGCGCCTTTAACCTTTTCGCCGAAAAGTTTTCGGTCGGTCGCGCTCGCACACTGCGCTGGAAGACGAGCGAGGGTGAGACGACGACGCGGACGACGCCGCGCGTTCGGTCGAAGACGACGCCGACTCGACGCGAAAGAGACGAAAGACTGACTGAGCGCGTCTCGCGTCCCGCGCGAGGAGCGGCGTGAGGAACGGCGTTCGAAGAGCGAACGAAGAGCGCGAGCGCGAACGGTTGGAACCGATCGACACGCGTCGCGCGGCGCGAACGCTCGTCGGGAGGCGCGCGGGATTGAACGCGGGTGAACGCGTCGCGGACGTGCACACGTGGTAGAGCACGCGGAGAGCGCTCGCGTGGGGTGCTCGCGCGGGATCGCGCACGCGAGAGAGGGGGGTGTAGAGATGTTCATAGCGCGTCGGCGGGAAGGCAAAAGCGGAGGCGGAGGCGACACGGAGGGCGCGACGCCGCCTGGGATTGCTCCGCAGGTAGTTCCGAAAGGTTCGAGCTATGGTGATGATGTGAAGACGCCGCCGGGGAGCGTTCGGGTAGGTCACGCACAGTGGATAGGTGATGATTTCGACGCCACCGAGGTGTCTCTGAGTGCCCGTCAGTCGCGTGCCAGCTTGGGCACGTCCACGAGCAGGAGGACGAGCCAGAACCGTAAAGAGGACATGGTCAGCGCTCTGCTCGAGAAGATGTGTATCGCGAATAAGGATGAAACGAGCGATGGGCTGGATGACGACGAGGCGCTCAGGGATCAGGTGGAGCAGGAGCTGCGCAATGCTAACCCAGCGGAGTTTCTCAAATACAGAAACAACATGCTTGATCGCGTCCAGACGCTGATTACCAGCGAAGACGTGAGCAAGAAGCTCGTCGGTTTGAAAGCGATCAATCAATTGATAGATTTGGAATTTGGCGAAGACGTCGATAAGGTGAAGAAGTTTGCATTCTTTTTGCTTAATGTGATGAGTACGAGTCCCGCCAAAAATTTGGGAACGCTGTCAGTGGCGGATCACAATCAACATCCAGTCAATGTCAACGCGACGCTATGGATCAATCCGCGAACGGTTGAGCTGGTAGAGATGTCCAGCAAAGTTCTCGGGAAATTGATATTGCACAGCGGGGCTCTGACGGCTGAGGTTGTTGACTCGCAAGTACAACAAGCGATTGAACTACTTAACGCACAAGAAGAAAATCCTATCGTGCTCAGCACGAAACATTACGCGGCAGCCTTGACGTTGTCTGAGCTCGCACACAACGCGCCAACGATTTTTAACGTTCACGTGCCTGTATTTGTGTCGACGATTTGGTCTGCTTTGAGGGATAAATCGTTGTCTGTGAGAGAGGCAGCCGTGACTGCGGTGCGAGAATGTTTGCTAGTGACGGAGCGGAGAGAAACTCGGTATCGCGTCCAGTGGTACTATCAACTGTACCAAGCCTGTCGCGGTGGCCTGAAACAGAACTCGAAAGTTGAAGAAATACACGGATCTTTGTTGGTCTTTGGTGAGTTGCTAAGACACACGGGTGAATTTATGCTCAGCCGCTATCGAGAAGTGGCTTTGACCATTTTGAGACTTCAAGATTTAAAAGAGTCCATCATCCGGCGAACGATCGTCAGCTTGATTCCGAAGCTCGCGGCGTTCAGTCCGCAGCGATTCGCCGAGTCTTACTTAGTCGAATCTTGCGCGCTTATCCTGAACACGATTCGTTCAGCGGATAGCGGAGCAGGATTCAAGGCGTTGAGTCAACTCGCTGAAGTCATGTCGCCTTTCATCGACCTCTCGGCAAACGTCGATAACAGGCAGAGCGCGATCGGTCGATCGCTCGTTAGATACCTTCCGGAAATCAGCGCTGTCATGTATGATTTATTCACCACTCGCGGGCGGGGCCCGAAAGCATGTCCCGAGGCGTTGGAGTGCGCCGGTGCATTGATGACTTCGTTGAACCAGGCTTGGAAGCCACACTTTATCAACTTGATGCCGACGATGTTCACAGGTGGGTTGACCGACTCACTTGTCATGGGTTTGGAAAGCGCTGCGAAAGGTTGCCCTGAGTTAATGCCTGCGATTCAGCAAAAGTTGGCAGGTGCGATAGCCACTGCGATGTACCAAGAACCAGCGACGGAGCAAAGTTGTCCAAGACAACCGAATAAGAAAACGGTGCGTGTCGCGCTCAGAACAATGAGAACCTTCCCATTCGATCCGGTAGTCTTGCTACGATCGATACGGAAAAGTGCTATAGCTTATTTGGACGATACGTCAGCCGAAACTAGGCTTGAAGCTGCTTTGACGTGTTGCAGTGCTCTTCGCTTGAGAGTATGCACTAGCAAGGGCACGGCAAGCGCCGTGGAACAAATCATGGACGCTCTGATTCCGGTCGCCGTTGGGGACACAGAGATACCAATCAGGAACGCTCTGCTGACTGAGTTCTGCAGGCCAAGCTCTTCGATGGATTCATATCTTTCTCAAGCCAAGTCCCTGCGAGCGCTGTTTGTCACCGTAAACGACGAGAGTGTCACCATAAGAATGTTGGGCATTGAACTCCTCGGACGACTTTCGACTCGAAACCCTGCATACGTGTTACCGTCTCTGAGAGCTCACCTGATCCAACTCATATCTGAGCTCGAGTACAGCAGCGAATCGTTACATCGTCAAGAAAGCGCACAGGTCATGGCGGTCCTCATCAGAAGTTGTCCAAAACTTGTCGCGCCATACCTTTCTCCAGTGTTGCGATGTCTGATGACGACGCTCAGAGCTGAAGAAGGTGGCGCGGGGGCCAAGGGATCCAAGTCAACACGAGCCAGTGGGACTAGTTCAGAACAAGTTGGGAAACTGATTTCGCAAGGTTCGCGTGTGCTGGGATCGTCTGCTCAAGCATCAACGTCTTCAAACAGCATGAGGCGCGATTTCACGGGAAGAGAGAAGGCTGCAGCGCTCGGTACGATTGGTGAACTCGCGAAAGTGAGTGGGTACGGCATTAAACCATTTGTACAAGAATTGTTGATCCTTTTGATGATGGCGCTCAAATCCGCAAGCACGAGAGATCATGCGGTCGTCACTCTTGGGAAGCTAATCGAAAGCTCTGGTTACGTTTCGGAGCCATTTATGGCTCATCCTCAGCTATTACCTCAGCTTTTGAGAATGCTTGCCAATGAACGTGGCCATGTGAGAAGTGAAGTTCTACGCACGCTCGGTATTCTAGGCGCATTGGACCCACACGCTCACAAGGGTAACGAAATCCGTTTACACGGCGAAGGCGTGCTCAGCGATGAAGGTGTGAGAGGCGTGCGACACGTTCAATTGAACATCAATATTGACTCTGGCGCTGGGACTGGTGATACCACGAATAGCGCTGGTGGTGACGACGATGACGGCGACGAGCTTGATATCTTGCCTACTCTCCATTTGACGTCGCTTTCAGATGATTACTATCCGACCATTGCGCTCAATTCTCTCTTACGCGTTCTTAGAGATCCGTCTCGCACGAGTCACCGTCACATGGTCGTGAGAAGTATTGTGTACATCTTCCAAGTGTTGGGAAACGCGAGCGTACCGTATCTCGCAAACGTCGTTCCAGTCATGCTCAATGTCATGAAGACTAGTGATGACGGCTTGCGAGAGACGATGTTCGCAGAGCTGGCGACACTGGTCGACGTCGTCAAGGCTCATATCAGATTGTACTTGGACGATATCTTTGAACTCATGCGGCTGTCGTGGAACACGAAGCGCATGTCCAAGAATACCTTGCTCTTGTGCGAGGAACTGGCGGTGGCGCTAAATGATGAATTCAGACAATATCTTCCAGTCATCATTCCGCGAATAGTGTCAACCCTTACACTCGCGGAGCGTACCAGGAAGTACGAGTCTGTCCCATACATTCTCCACGCGTTGGAATCATTTGGAAACTGTTTGACTGAGCACCTTCACCTCTTACTTCCGACACTCGTGCGCTTGTTCAAACCGAGTGTGCTCGCTGTCCCAGTAGCTGTTCGACGTGCTGCGTTGCAAATGTTGCACCGCATGCTGCCTCGAATGCGTCTGACCGGACAGGTCGGGATCATCATTCATCCGTTGACAAGAGTCTTGGAAGCGCAAAATTTTGACCTTCGTTTAGACGCCCTCAAAGTTCTCATCGCACTTGAAGTCTGCATCGGGATGGAGTACGCTGTGTTCCTTCCGGTGGTGAAGCGTGCAGTGCTCAAGAGCGGAATCAGCGATCCAGCTTTTGAAGAAATGGTGCAGAGGATCGAAGCCGGGTCTCCCTTGCTTTTCAACGATGACGATCTCGACTCTCTTCATGGGGGTATCCAATCTCGAGCACCGCGACCCGAGATACAGAAACGTCTCTCCGTCAATCAGCTTGCGGTGCGACGCGCCTGGGAGAGTAGTCAGCGCTCGACAAAAGAAGATTGGCTTGAATGGATGAGAAAGCTATCAGTGGAGTTACTACGAAGCTCTCCTTTGCCTTCTCTTCGAGCCTGTAGTGAGCTTGCGCAAGTGCAACCAAACCTTGCGCGTGATTTGTTCTGCGCTTCTTTCGTATCATGCTGGGCAGAGATGAATGAAGCTCATCGAGAAATACTTGTTCGCTCACTTGAGGCTGCACTAGGTAGTCCCACCATTCCGCCCGAAATCGTCTCCATTCTTCTCAACTTATGCGAATTCATGGAGCACGACGAAAAGCCTATCCCAGTTGATGTAAGAACTCTTGGGATGATCGCCGAACGTTCTAGGGCGTACGCAAAGGCGTTACACTACAAAGAACTTGAATTCACATCCAATCCGGGAGACTGCGTTGCGGCTATCATCGCCATCAACAACCAACTTCAACTACCTGAAGCGGCTCGCGGTGTTCTCGTATACGCTCAAGCCAACTTGAATGTCGAGATTAAAGAGGGGTGGTACGAAAAGCTTGAACAGTGGGACGATGCCCTTGACGCGTACAGACGAAAACTGGAAGAGCTCGTCGATGTGAATACGCCACAAGCGGCGGAGGAACGTCGTGACGCTATGGTTGGACAATTACGATGCTTGAACGCCCTCGCAGAGTGGGAAGAGATACAGAGCATCTACGATGCGGGGAGTCAAGCGCGCGTTGATTGGGATGGATACCTAAACGATGTCACGGCGATCGCTGCGAAAGCTGCCTGGCACCTCGGCGACTGGGAGCAGATGGAAGACTGCACTAATCTTCTGGCTTTGTGCCAACGGGACGGAAATAGACGGCCAACCGCCGATCGCATCGAATCCATCAGCAAACACCAAGTTAGCGTCGTGCAAAGTACCGACTGCGACTTTTATCGTTCAATTTTGGCTGTTCGTCGAGGTGATCAGGATGAGGCGAGGCAATTTTTGGCGTCGGCTAGGGAGTCTCTCGGTACAGAATTGGCCGCTCTCGTGAGCGAATCCTACGACCGGTCGTACGGCGCACTCATACGCGCGCAACAATTGACTGAGCTTGAAGAAGTCATCGAGTACGCACAACTCATGGCCATCGCTTCTTCTGATCCTGCCGCTTCTAGTCGGCAGGGAGTCATCCGAAAAATGTGGAGGGACAGAATTTACTTGATCAAGCGCGACGTGCAAGTCTGGCAAGCTGTGCTGCAAGTACGATCTCTCGTTCTGCCAATGTCCGATGAGACCGACATTTGGCTCAAGTTTGCGTCGTTGAACAGAAACCAGGGACGCGATAGACAGTCACGCCGAACGCTGCTACGACTACTCGAATACGATCCAGCCTTATGTTCGGAAGGCACACCAGGCTACGGCGCGGGATCCGGTCGACCAAAAGTGATGTTCGCTTACGTGAAACATCTTTGGCATACTGGTCAGAAGAAACAGGCTTTCATGCGGTTACAATCGCTTGCTCACGAGCTACGAGAGCAATCAGAGCAGATCACATCGAGTGGTCAACCACAAACGGAAGACCACGAAAAGATAGTCGCACAAGCATTTTTGAAGCTTGGGAAATGGCGTTGGGCTCTGGCTGACGGTATGAATGAAGAGACACTCACCGATGTCCTGATGGCTTTCCGCACGGCAACAATGACAAATCGACAATGGGCCAAAGCATGGCATCATTGGGCGCTTTTCAACGCGACTGCGATGGAGCACTACAACCGACAAGCATCAAGTCGAGACAACGGCACGAGCGAAGACGCCATGAGGCACGTCGCGCCAGCAATCAGTGGATTCTTCCGATCCATCGCTCTCGATGGCTCACAAAACGGAAACCAAGGTAGATCCCTCCAAGATATTCTGCGTCTACTGACGTTATGGTTCAACCACGGGGCTATGCCCGAAGTTGAAGCGGCGCTCATTGAGGGTTTTGGACACGTCAACATTGACATGTGGCTCGCTGTCATTCCGCAAATTGTGGCTCGAATTCACACCCACGTTCTCCCAGTGCGAAGTTTGATCTACCAATTGCTCGTCAGAGTAGGTAGACAGCATCCGCAAGCAGTGTTGTATCCATTGCTCGTCGCTTGCAAGAGCCAAAGTACGTCTAGACGCGTCGCGGCGCTCGCCATCTTGGACAATGTTCGACAACACAGCGCGCTTCTCGTCGAGCAAGCGCAAGTGGTTTCCTTGGAACTCATCCGAGTCGCCATCGTGTGGCATGAAGCATGGCACGAAGCTCTGGAAGAAGCCTCACGGTTGTACTTCGGTGAGCAGAATGTGGAAGGCATGATGGCAGTGCTGACGCCTTTGCATCACATTTTGGAGAGGCAAGGCGCCGAGACTTTACAAGAGATGGGATTCGTGCAAAACTATGGTCGCGAACTACAGGAAGCACACGATCTCTGCCGTAAGTACCGGAAGAGCGGGCGAGAAGAAGAGCTCAACCAAGCTTGGGATCTTTACTACCACGTCTTCAAGCTCATCAATAAACAATTGCCGACGTTGACCACTCTCGAGCTGCAGTACGTATCTCCGCGCTTGCTAAATGCGCGAGACCTCGAGCTGTGCGTGCCAGGTAATTACATACCGGGCCAGGTCGAGCAAGCACGTATTCGAGCCTTCGCGCCGACGATGCACGTCATCGCCTCGAAGCAAAGACCGAGGCGGCTACAGATCCATGGCTCTGACGGCAAGGACTACGGTTACCTCCTGAAGGGCCATGAAGATTTGAGACAAGACGAGCGCGTCATGCAACTGTTTGGTTTGGTGAACACTCTTCTGAATAGTGAAATGGCTACCGCTCAACGGGATCTGGGCATTGCTCGCTACGCTGTCGTCCCGCTTTCGCCGAATAGCGGCTTGATTGGCTGGGTTCCAAACTGCGATACTTTGCACGCGCTCATTCGCGAGTACAGAGATGCGCACAAAGTTCCTCTCAACCTGGAGCACAGGATGATGTTAGCCATGGCTCCGGATTACGACCACTTGCCGCTCGTTAACAAGGTGGAGATCTTCCAGCACGCGCTCGAAAATACGTCGGGAAGTGACCTCGCTCGCGTTCTTTGGCTCAAGAGTCGCAGTAGCGAACAGTGGCTCGAGCGCAGAACGACGTACACGAGATCCCTGGCGGTGATGTCTATGGTCGGCTATTTGCTCGGTCTCGGCGATCGTCACCCGTCCAACCTGATGGTGGATCGCTATAGCGGTAAAGTGCTTCACATCGATTTCGGTGACTGCTTTGAGGCTTCCATGTACCGAGAAAAGTTCCCTGAAAAGGTGCCGTTCCGTCTAACGCGCATGCTCGTGCGTGCCATGGAGGTGAGCGGTATCGAAGGCAACTTCCGAAGCACGTGCGAAAGCGTCATCACCGTGTTGAGAGATAACAAAGACTCCGTTATGGCGATGTTAGAAGCGTTCGTACACGACCCTTTGATCAACTGGCGTCTTTTGACGAACAAGGCTACAGTGCCGAACAATGCAGAGGCAGCTGAGGCGGTGAGTCCTCAATCGACGACGCCGTCCGCGTCACCGCGTCCATCGAGCACTTCGCTAAAGAACAGCGATATGATCGACACCCCTACGGGTCCAATTCCCCCATCAACATCTGTCGTGGGCGTTGAAGCGACTCACGCCATGGCGACTTACGGTGGTGTGCACGACGAGGGACCGCTACCGGGAGCCGTACCGCAACTGTTGAGGCGTACTGATTTGGTTAATGCGATAGAGACGTACGGTATGGAGGATGAGACGAACGAAGCGCTCAACGAAAGAGCAGTGAGCGTTATGCAGCGCATGAGCGCAAAGCTCACTGGACGAGACGGCGAACATCATCACGTGGATTCCATGTTGCCAGATTCCGTCGAGGTGCAAGTGCAACGTTTGATTGTGGAGGCGACAAGCGCCGAGAATTTGAGTGTTTCTTATGTTGGCTGGTGTCCGTGGTGGTAACGGCCTCGGAAGAAGATACTCATCATTAGAAAATTGGGAGATTCGATTCTTCTTGTACAATACAATTGATACTACTTCATACGAACACTCGTTTCGCTTACGCTCAGATTTCTAATCGGCCGTTGACGTTGGCGTTTCCTTCAACTTTTTGATCGACGCTTCGTCGCGGGGATGTTTTCGATATCGACATCATGCTAGACAGCGACGGAGCTGGGGGTGGTGTCCACGGAGATGAAGGCGACCCTCTCTCACCAGCTACGCGCTTTACGATGGGGACTTGCGTCACTTCGCCTTCGTCCTCATCGCCGCCTCGCTTGGCTTCCCACGGCTTGCCCGGTCTAGAGCCACTCGATCTAGGAATGGATGCGTTCGGGTTCGGAGGCGCGTCATCGATATCCTTGATACCCGGTGGTGTTTGACCGTTTTCGATCATTTGCAGTATGTCCATAAAGTTCGATGGATGCGGCGGATCGTCGAGAGTTTGCTTGCCGTTCATCCTCGGCGAGTCACCGACGGAGACTTGTGAGACTTGTGACGTCTCTCGAACTGCGTTGTTGAGCGTAAACTCATCCGACGCCGCCGGATGCTGACGTGATGGTTTCGGTGGAGAGTACACCAAGCTCTCCCCAGACTCACTCCCTTGCGGACTCGTCGCCAGCGGCCACTCTCTCAGCTTTGAGGATTCCGCTTCGCGAGAGAGGTACGATTTCGGACTCGTCGCGTCTCTCGCTGCCAACTCGGTGTGCAACGTCTCCTTCAACTCACGCATCTCAGCCTTGAGCTCCGCCTCCAAAAGTTTCTTCACATCGCTAATACTCTCGCGAAGCGTCGTCGAAACCTCTAGCTTAATCTCCTCGCGCAAAGACTTGGCTTCCTCAGTCGCTCGCTCGGCTCGCTCGGCGGCGCGCTCCGCCGCTCGTGCCACTGCGAAACTCTCCGGCGTCGCCGCGATAGACTCCCCAGGACTCACCAACGTCACAGTTGCATCGGGAATCACCTTGACATCCCGTCCATTGTCTGTCGTCTTCTTCTTGTTCGCCAACGCTCTGTCCGCCAGCCGGTCCGCCGCTCGCTCTAACGCCGAGCGCGCGCTCGGATACGCCAAGTACGCCGCTCCTGAAACCGCCGCCAGACGCGCCAACGACCCGAAGAACCCATACGACGACGATGACGACGACGACGGTTTCGTCACCATCATCACACCACCCCGATTTCCATCGAACGTCGCCGCCGCGTTCGTCGCCGTCGACCCACCGCTCTCCCCGACTCGTTGAAACGCTTCATCGATCTCCTCCTTTGTCAAACCTTTCCCTTCCAAAAACCCACGTTTCGCCGAGACATCGCTCGATTCCCGCACGTTTGGGTGGCGCAAAAAACTCGTCGCGTTCTCAATCTCGGATTCCCGCATCGTCCCGTCGCCGCGTCGCCGCTTCTGACGTCTCGTCCATCCGTTCAGGCGCACGACCAGCCGTCGTCTCGATTATTCAAAACAACAAAACTTTCAGTAAACAGACTCAAAAACAGTCTGAGTACACATCTACATAATGTACATAAACGTAATAAACCCTGTACGAGACCAACAAGAAACGTCGATGGATTTCGGATGTCACCCATATTTTTTAAATGCACATTCCACGGTTCAAAAACCAGGAAATGACATGGGGGTCACCTCAATCCTATTTTTGTGTGTGTGTGTGTTTGTTTTTGAAAGCCACGTGTATGTGTAAATACAGTGTAGGGTTTTGGATCCAGGGTAACAGCGAGGAGGAGGGAAGAGACGCGTCGCGACGACGACGACGCGCGACGAACGCGGCGTCGACGGCCGACCGGCAGAGCGCGACGCGACTCGCGAGCGACTGTGTGAACGCGCGATTGATCGATCCCACGCGCTCGCGTGACAGTCATGCGGTGCGGAACGATGCACGCGACGACGACGACGACCAAGGCTACGCATGGACGAACGAAGCCGACCCGCGGCGGCGCTCGACGCGGTGTGGTGACGATGATGCGCGCTACGCCGACGGCGAAACGCGTCGTGCGATCGGTGACGTCGAAGAAGACGCGGACGGGGGTTGCGAGCGCGGCGGAAGCGACGAACGGCGGCGAAAACGGAGCGGACGCGGCGGTGGTGCGGGCGCCGAGACCGGCGTACGTGCCCGGGGTGATCTCGGACCCAAACTACGTGCGCGTGTTCGATACGACGCTGCGGGACGGTGAACAAAGCCCGGGGGCGACGCTGACGAGTAAGGAGAAGCTCGATATCGCGACGAATTTGGCCAAGCTTGGGGTGGATATCATCGAGGCTGGGTTCCCGATTGCGAGCCCGGATGACTTGGAGGCCGTTCGAGGCATCGCGAAAAAGGTGGGTAACGAGGTGTACGAGGACGGATACGTGCCCGTGATCTGCGGTTTGTCTCGGGCGAACAAGAAGGACATCGACGCCGCGTGGGAAGGGGTTCGTCACGCGCTGAGACCGAGAATTCACACCTTCATCGCGACGTCGCCGATTCACATGGAGAGCAAGTTGAGAAAAACCCCGGATGAGGTTGTGCAAATCGCCGTGGACGCCGTCAAGTACGCGCGATCCCTCGGTTGCGAAGACATTGAGTTCTCCCCGGAAGACGCGGGTAGATCCGAACCGGAATTCTTGTACAGAATTTTGGGCGCGGTTATCGAAGCGGGTGCGACGACGGTGAACATTCCGGACACCGTCGGCTTTTGCTTGCCGGATGAGTTTGGCGCGCTCATCGCGGGTATCAAGGCGAACGTGAAGGGCATCGACAACGCTGTCATCTCCACGCATTGCCAAAACGATTTAGGTTTGTCCACGGCCAACTCCTTGGCCGGTGTCGCCAACGGGGCGCGCCAAGTCGAATGTACCATCAATGGCATCGGCGAGCGCGCGGGTAACGCATCCTTGGAGGAGGTTGCCATGTCCATCTTCATGCGTGGGCAGTCGCGATTGGGCGGGGCGTACACGGGTATCAACCCGATTTACATTTATCCGACGTCGCAAATGGTGAAGAACTTTAGCGGTATGGCGATCCAGCCTCATAAGGCGATTGTCGGCGCCAACGCCTTTGCGCACGAATCCGGTATCCACCAAGACGGCATGTTGAAGAACAAGCTCACTTACGAGATTATCGCTCCGGAGACGATTGGTTATTTCCGTGGTGAGGACGAATGCGGTGTGGTTATGGGTAAGCACTCTGGTCGCCATGCCTTGTCGTCCAAGCTCAAGTCTTTGGGGATCCCTATGGAGGGCGCCGCTTTGGATGAAGTTTTCGCTCGCTTCAAGCTCGTCGCGGAGACGAAGCTTGGTGGGGTCAACGACGACGAATTGTTGGCCATCGTGCGTGATGGCGAGTCTGTTCAAGACCCGGCGTGGTCCTTGGAATCTGTGCAAGTCGTCTGCGGCACCATGGGTCTACCGACGGCGACCGTCAAGATGCTCTCCAAGGATGGCACAGCGCACATTTCCGCCGTCGTCGGCACGGGTCCAGTCGACGCCGCTTTCAAGGCGATCGATGCTCTCGTCGGCTTGGATGTCGTCTTGACCGAGTACAGAGTGACCGCAGTGACCAAGGGTATCAACTCCTTGGCTGAGACTACGATTACGATCAAGCCGAGAGAGGGTGCGGAGCAAAAGCTCGGCGCCGAGGTCTTCAAGACCAACTTGCAAACGGGTGAAACCGCCGTGCGCTCCTTCACTGCCACCGGTGCCGACACCGATATTGTTGTTTCGTCTGCGCGCGCATACGTCATTGCGCTGAACCGCATGGTCGAGTACGTTGCCAAGTCTGGCAAGTACACCAGCCTGCCCCCGCAAGCCGTCTCTCGCTAAACGCCGACGAGCATCGACACCTAGCCAGTCGCAAGCCAACTACTAGTAGGACAGAATATACCAATAATTATATACCGTCGTTTCTTTCATCATCGTCTCTCGTCTCTCGCTCACGCCGTAAACCGAGTACACGATCGAACGAACGAACGAACGAACGAATGTCCCGGCAGCCGTGTATTCGCCCTAAAACTCTTCACCAGCTCCCCAGCGGCTGTGAACCGCGATCGTCACAACCACGCTCGCTGCAGTGCTGCGGAGATGTCTACGTACGTCTACGTCGACACGGACGGCACGAATGACCGCAAGGCTGTTCAACGTCGCACTGTGGACTACACAGCGACGACGGTGCGTTACGTCGAGGAGCGCGTGTACGCCAAAGATCCATGGAACTCGCCGCATCCACGTCCGCTTCCCGGCGCGCTCTTAGACTTCATGCCGCCGGTTGCATACCCACACCTGCCGGCGTCGTCGTTCGCCACAAAGTTTGTCCACGTCTCGAGCAATAAAATCAGAACGAGCGTGAACAAGGTGATGTTCATGCCGGACGGAAGGCGGTTGCTCACGTGTTCGCAAAATGGCGAATTCACGCTTTGGAATGGAATGTCGTTCAACTTTGAAACCATTCTTCAAGCGCACAACGGGCCGATTCGATGCGCGACGTTTAGTAATAACGATAATTGGTTACTCACTGGGGATGATGAAGGGAACGTCAAGTACTTTCAGACGACATTTAACAACTTGAGGTCGTTTCAGGTGCACAAGGAACCGGTGACGGACATCTCGTTTGCGCGTTCGGATCTCAAATTCGCGACGGCAAGCGACGACGCGACGGTTAGGATTGTAGATTTCGCTCGCGCAGAGACGGAGCACACGCTGAGCGGGCACACGGGGGATGTGAAGACGGCGCAGTGGCATCCTTACCTCGGACTCGTCGCGTCTGGAGGCAAGGATGGCGCGGTGAAACTCTGGGACGCCAAGAGCGGCCACTGCGCGACGACAATGCACGGGCACAAGAATGCGGTGACGTGCTCGCAGTGGAACAAGAATGGAAACTGGCTCGTGACGGGGTCGAAGGATCAAACGCTCAAGGTTTGGGATTTGAGAATGTTAAAGGAAATTGGCACGTACAGAGGTCACGGCAAGGATGTCACCGAGGTTGTTTGGCATCCAGTGCACGAAGCCTTGTTCACCTCGGGCGCGTTCGACGGCTCCATCAACTACTGGCTCGTGGGTGCCGGCGAGACCCCGCACGCCGAAATCAAGGGTGGTCACGAAATGGCCATTTTGAGCTTGGCGTGGCACCCCTCGGGGCACATTCTCGTCAGCGGTTCCATGGACAACACGACAAAATTCTGGTGTCGCAACCGACCCGGGGAGGTTGCGCGCGACACAGCCGCCGGACGTCAACCCGCCGGTGGCGCTGTCGAAGCTGTGATCCCGACAACCGTGCCCAAACCGAGCGCTCCACCTGGTTTACCGCCGGGACTCAATCAAATGGGTGCCAAGCGCTCTCGACCGCCGCCGCCGGCGCCGCCATCCGGCGCGCCGTCCAGAAGTCGCGCTCCCCCACCAGCACCGCCTCCTGGCGCGCCCAGAGGCGCTCCACCATCTGGACGAGGCGTATCTAGAAGTGGTCCACCACCACCCGCACCCCCTCGCGGCGCACCTCCTCCCAGAGGGTCCGCTCCTCCGCCTCGCGGTCGGGGCAGGAGACCTCCTGGATTGTAAACGCCGAACCGAACAGGCAGTCCGTGTCTGTCCGGTCTATCCGCAACCTAGTTAGAAACCGTGCGTTAGGCACATCGATGAGAATGAAAGTAGCGACGACGATTAGCACGACGTTCTCCGTGAATACAAAGACGCGGAAAAGTTTCCTTTTTGCTCCGCACCCGGTTTCTGTGGATAACAAACAGTCCATCCATCGTCGACACATCGCGACCGTCAAAGCGAACCTCGCATATAATGTCTGCTCAGCTCTCCACCGCTCGCGTCGCGCTCAACACGAGATCCAGCCCCGTCGCGTCCAAGTTCGGTGTCGCGCGTCGCGCCGCCGTTCGCGCCGCCGCGGGTAAAGCGGCGCCGGGAAGTGGTCTCGGTGATCTTCCGACAGTCACGCTCAAGGGTGCCAACGGAGGCGAAGCGGAAGTGTACCTCTTCGGTGGTGTCGTCACGAGCTTCAAGCCGTCCAACTTGAACGGTACCGACGTGCTCTACGTGCGACCGGACGCAAAGTTCGATAAGAGCAAGCCGATCAGTGGTGGTCTTCCGCACTGTGCGTACTCGCGACGCGTTTTTTCGTTGTCGAGGTTTCTTTGTTGAGGTTGATTAGTGGACGTGTTCGAGAGGCCGTAGGTTGTTCATAGAACACGGTGGTGAATATGAATGATTGAGAATCATGACTGAGTATTTTGATTTTGACGCGCGTAGGCTGGCCGCAATTCGGCCCGGGTGCGATCCAAGTGCACGGTTTCGCGCGCAACGTCGACTGGAAGCTTCTCAGCACCACCGATGGTGACGAGCCGTCCATGACCATGGAACTCACCCCGAACGATTACACCAAGGCTATGTGGGATAAAAACTTTGTCGTGACTGAAACCGTCACTCTCGTTGACGGTGGTAAGGCGCTCAAGGTTGACATGAAGGTTGAAAACAAGGGCTCCGAGGAATTTGATTTCACTGGTTCCTTCCACACCTACTTCAGCGCCGACATCAACGCAGCTAAGGTTGGCGGCCTCAACGGCTGCAAGACCTTTGACCGTTTGGCTTCTGCCGAATCGACCGTTTCTGGTGACATTTCCTTCACCGGCCCAATCGACAGCGTCTACTACGGCGTTCCGGAAACGCTCACGCTCGCCACCGGCAAGCACACCGTCAGCATCAAGTCTGACAAGGCTTGGACTGAAGCTGTCGTCTGGACCCCGTGGACCGACATGGAGGCTTGCTACAAGGAGTTCGCCTGCGTCGAATCCGCCGCGTGCACGCCGGTCGTCGTCGCTCCGGGTGGCTCTTGGGAAACCTCCACGACGATTTCCGCCGCGTAAACAAAGCGAGGGATACATCGACGCATTTTTTACTTCAAGCGCAGCATACGGGCATTCAATTTTGCAACATAATATCTCTGGTATAGAACTACATTCGAATCGGCGAGTCCTTCCGTCGGTAACCGCGAACGGCAACCAAATTAAAAATATCTATTCTTGAACACCTTGGCATCGTGCTCCTTCTTAAAATCGTCGCGAGTCTGCGTCCCAGCGACGTGTCCCTGGTCATCTAAAGTCGTTCGGTCGAGTCGAACGTGGTGTGGGGGCTGTAAAACAGCCAGCTGTGCGTCTGTCATGCCGTCAACGGTTCCTTCGGGCCACGTCGGGTAGTACGATCGGCCGTACGCATACGTGGACGGTGCGAATCGATAAAGCACGGCTCGACGAGTGTGCTTTGCAGTCCATGCCTGCGTCCCGTGCGTGGCTGCTTCAGTGAAGAAGAGCACGTCCCCGGCTTTAATGCGCGGATTGACGACGAGATGTTGTTGAGATTTGTACTCCAACACTGCCTGCGGACACGGAAAGGCTGATTTATGCGAACCCGGCAAAATTGCAAATCCACCATCTCCAGGCTCCGTATCGCTCAACGCGACGCTCACCGCGAGCAATTGGTTGTACATTTTCCCACCCTCGCACGTGTACGCGAGCTCTTGGCACCAGCTACCGTCTGGATTCATGCGTCCGCCGTGAAACACAAAACCGTCGGCTCCCGTCTTTTGCTGAATCATCAACGGTAGGTGATCCATGCGATACCCCTCACCCACGAGCTCGTGATAATACGGTACCAACTTTTCGTGCGCCAATACCGATCTGAACAAATCAGCATCCCCGTTTTCCCACGTGAGCATCCCTCCTAAATCGGCGCGTCCCGTGCTCCCGTCGCCCGCCAACGGGTCCCCGGCTTCTCCTCCCAACCGCAGCCGACCCTTGCGTTCTATGATCTCATCCGCCCGCGCATCGATCGCCGCGTTCATTTTCGCCACCTCGCTCTCACTGTACACGCCTCGCGCGATGAAGAACCCTTGCAAGTCGAACGCGAACCGCTCTTCTTCAGTCATCCTCGCTTTGTGAAAATCACGAGCCATCGACGCTTCGGTTCTCGTCGTCGAGCCGCGCGCGCGTCGACTCGACGTCGACGGGTATCTTCCGCGTTCACGACGCGTCGAGTGTCTTCCGCTCGCGGGGCGGTGCGCGACGGCGGCGACGGCGGTGGGCGGGTGCGGCGCGAGGGCACTCGTCGGCGTCATGCGCAGAGTGACGTCGGTTGCTGTTTGGACAGTTGGTCGAACAGTTGGTTGGAGCTGCTTTGGACCAGCCAGACGATCACAAATTTTGTGAACAAACAAGCGCGAAAGCGCACCGATCGCGGCGGAATAACGTGGGAAGAAGAATGCGACGTACGCTCGGGTGTACTCTTTTTCGATGCTATGACAACGACGCGGAGCGAGGTCTAATGAAGGCTAAAAAAACAAACGTGTGTGTGTTCTCGCTCATCGGCGTCTTGTCGCGTGACTAGTCCATTCTGCCCTTGAGCGTGCGGGTAAAGCTGCCGTTATCCTTTGTGATGACCGTGACGGTACCGCCCCAACCGCTCAAACAATCGCGGTTCACGCCCGAGAGCAAGCACGACGAAATAATGTCAAACAAAGCCTCGGGATCGGCGTCTCGCTTGTAAAAGGTTTCGCACACGCCGAGCAGAGACTCGGTGTTGTCCCCGGCGACGACGAAATCATCCGTCGACGCGTCCGCACCGATGAGATCCATGCTCGTGATGTACGGTTTCCCTTCCTTATCTAACCCCGCAATCACGGGTTCGGTGTAATACGGCGTGAATCTCTTCTCGTACAACGTCGAACTCACCACGGACGCAAACACCTTTGGCGACATGACTCTATTCTCCCTCAGCTCGTACATATCGTGCTTAAACCGCAGCTTTTGCGCGAGCGTGAGCTGATCCGTAATCAAACCCGTGAGTCCAATGTACAAACGATCGTGAATCTTGTGAATCTTTGAGTAATCCACCGCCGCGGTTTGGTTTTGGTTGATGCCCAACCTCAGATCGGACGCGATCGCCACGCAGTCCTTCCCCGTCATCGCTACACGTTCGAAAGATTCGCGCGTTGTTCGTTCACACCCGTCAGTCTTCGAGTCCATTCATTGATACGTCGCCTCTCACATCGCCGTATTCACCGTTCATTCATCACGCCGTCGTCGTCGCTGTCGACGACGTGCCAATCAAAAAAGTCGTTCGTTCGTTCAATCATTCGATCGAACGTTCCGTCGCCGTCGTCGTCGTCGTCGTCGTCGTCGCGCACGCACCAATGACGGCGGCGCCGTTATAACTCATGATACTCATTGCGCCTGCCCCTCTCGCGCGCGCCGACGTCGGTCGATCGTCGTCCCTCTGACGTAACCCGAGTCAAAGTCTGCAGTGACGTCGCAACGCTCGAGCAAACCTCACTCTTTGTAAGCCACGATGCGTCGACGTTTCGCATCGAGGGTTTTCACGTCGACAAGCGGCGATTCCGCGTTGGGAGTTTTTATCCGCGATGGGTGGTTGGCGCGCGCGCGCACCCACGCGTTCGCATCGACGTCAGCGTCGTCGACATCTTCTTCAACTTTAGCATCTGTAGCGGCGAAAGACTCTACACCGAACGAGTCACCCGACGCCCGACGTCACCGTCCGCCGCCGACGACGACGTTCACACCACCAGAGATTGATCCCGACGACCCATCGCGACCGCGTCGTCCGCGACCCCGCGCGCGGGTCGACGTCGCCGACGTATTCAAAGCCAAAACGTCAACCTCGGTTGTTTCAGACGCCGAAACTAAAGCCGCCGACGCGGACGAAGAGGAAGACCGCGCGCGTCGCCGACGCGCTTTCCACGCCGCCCGCGGCATGGACGTCCCCGAACACGGCGGACCGAGCGGCCTCGAACCGACGAGGTACGGGGATTGGGAACGCGCCGGCCGAGTCTCGGATTTCTAGTCTCGTTATTGAAGTTGTTAAGGCTCACACGTCAGCGCGTTCGAAATCCTTTGAAAATCGTCACACGTCGACTCGCGCGCGCGCACGGAACGCGAAAACGAACACCGAATGATGCGCAGTGGACGGAAAATGGTGCGTCAAATCGCGTCGTCGCGCGTCCCGCGCGTCGTCTCGAACGTCGTCGATGGAAACGCCGTCGAACACATCGCGACTTGGAGAATTCCCACTCGATGCGTAACGGTTTCGTCCGTGCGTAATCGTAACGCGACGACGACGGTTACGCCAGTGACGACGACGAGGCAACCGCGAAGAGCGCGTTCAACGTCGGCGACGGAAGCGAGGGAAAATCTAAGCTTTGCTGCGAATGGTTTGCTCGCGGAAACGACGGTGTTCGCGCCGATGGACGTGCCGAGCACGGGCGGAACGCGAGCGACGGGAGCCGCCGGAAGAGACGCACGAAACGCTCGGGGGTTCTCGGTCGATGGGCTACCGACGCCGAAAGAGATGGTGAGAGTATTAGATGAGTACATTGTCGGCCAAGACCACGCGAAAAAGGTGTTGTCGGTGGCGGTGTATAATCATTACAAGAGAATCAGCGACGACGGGAGGGGGGCGTGCGCTTCGGCGCTGTTCGCTCCGTATGAGGGGAGCGGCAAGGACGAAGACGAAGGACGAGTGGGATCGTCGACGTCGTCAACTCGAGACGGTGATGAAATCCGTGCGACGAAAGAGAGCTTTGAAGACGTCGCTTTGGAAAAGTCAAACATTTTACTCTGCGGACCGACGGGTTCGGGCAAGACGCTCTTGGCCAAGACGTTGGCGAAATTCGCAAACGTGCCCTTTGCCATTGCCGACTCCACGACGCTCACGCAGGCGGGTTACGTCGGTGAAGACGTCGAGTCCATTCTACACAAGCTGTTGCAAAACGCAAACTTTGACGTGCAAGCCGCGCAAAGGGGAATCGTGTACATCGATGAGATTGACAAGCTCTCTCGCAAGAGCGATACGGTGAGCATCACCAGAGATGTCTCTGGAGAGGGCGTGCAGCAAGCGCTGCTCAAGATGGTTGAAGGTACCGTCGTTAACGTCCCGGAGAAAGGAGGTAGAAAGAACCCAAACTCACAGTTTGTCGCGTTGGATACCTCGAACATATTGTTCATCTGTGGAGGCGCGTTCACGGGACTCGAAAACGTCATTCAGCAGCGGTTGTCCAAGAGCTCCATCGGCTTTGGTAAACCCGTCGTTGCGAGCGACGAGCCGAACAGCGCCCAAGCGCGAGAGACGGCGAAAAAAGCCCTCAGAGAGGTCGAAACCGGTGATATCGTCGCGTATGGACTCATCCCAGAGTTTGTCGGTCGTTTTCCGGTGTGCGTTCCCCTCCAAGCCTTGGGTGAGGAGGAACTCGTCGACATTTTGATGAAGCCGAAAGACGCCGTGGGGAAGCAGTTTCAAAAACTCATGGACATGCACGGGGTTGATTTAACCTACACGGACGACGCTCTCTCGCGCATCGCGAAAGCTGCGGTGGCGAGAGGTACCGGTGCGCGTGGCCTGAGGACTCTGCTCGAACGCCTGCTCACCGACGCCATGTTTGACGTCCCAGATGACGCGTCCATCACCGAGGTGCTTATCGACGGGGAGAGCGCAGAGGCGGGGTTGGCACGACGTGGTGTCCCCGGCGCCAAACTGGTTCGATCCAAAGGAAGACTCGCGCGAGGACGGCGCGCGAGGACGATCTCGAAGGAGGACGACGCCGCGGACGAGGCGTGAAGTAAATTTTCGAAGAGAGCGAAACGCATGATGCAGTTGACGCCGCTTCTTATTACAAATTGCATTACGCCAACGCTGCACTCATGCATGATCCGCCTCGGCGAGAGCGGAGAGAAGAGCGATTAATGTAACATTTACCGTGTAAAGTGTACCCATATTAGAGGCACACAGTGACTCTGTTTTAATGGAAAGTTTAGATTTTATTTGACCTGCTGCGCGTCGAAGACCAGCCATAAAACCACGGAATGACCAAGGTAAACTTGACCGCCAAGTGGTTCAAAAATTGTTTTTGTACAATGCCATCCTGAAACAGAGTGAGAACGTTTTCTTGATAGACCATCACCACCAGGCACAAGATCTCGACGCCGAAATTCGTCAAGCAGTATAGCGCTTGCAAATCCGAGGGAAACGACGCCATGGCGGTGGTGATGCTGAGAACGCAGCCCCAGACGTGAATCCCTAAAAACGTCGCCACCCTGTGCTCCAAAAGCGTCCCACTCTTAAAGTAGTAAAGACGCACGGGGTTCTCAAACGCAAACGTGAGCCCGTACATTACCAACAAAACCCAGTGTAGGAGCATGACGCAGTGCGCCTGAGATGTGGGCACCAAAAACATCCGCGCAGAAGGCACACCTTTTGCCAACGCAGAGCGAAACGTGAACGCCATCAGAAACGACAGCGCCAAAAGACTGTGCCGAATCGTCGGATTCATCGACGCTCCCACGTACGCCCCGTGGGAATTACTGTACCCACCCTCGAAGAGCAACGCCCCGATGCGTAGATAGTTCACGCAACTTGCCCGTTGCGCCCACCTCACCCGCACCGCCTCGTTCCCTCGCATCAAAACCAACACCGTCTCCACCGCATCTCTCAACGACGCCACGCCACACCACATGGCCATTGAGAAGAACTCCCGCGTCGCCGTCTTCGCACCGAATATCAACTGCGCTGCGTTTTTCTCCTCCCACACCAAAAACGGAGCCCCCGCGACGAGTGCCGTTGCCGCCGCCGTCGCCGCGTACACCCACAGACTCACCGCCGTCATCCTCGTTCCGCGCGCCCGCTCGCCCTTCGTCGTCGTCGTCGTCGTCGCCGTCCAAACCATCGACCCGGACCGGCTTCGACTCGTGCGTCGTCCAGACATCGGTCGTTCCGCACCGACAACGTCGTTTCCACCTTTTCCGCTCCGCGACGGCGTCGACGTAGACGTTGCCATCGCACTCGTCTTCCCCTCCGTCACCGCGTCGTTCGTCCGAGCGCGCGAGCGCGGGTGGGCACGCGTGGGAATGAGTGAGCGTTCGATCGAGCGCGTGACGAGGCGTCAATCCGAGTCACGTCGAGCGAGGCGGCGGCAAACCCCGACGCGCCGACGGACGTACGACGGACGACCACGCGACGTCGCGACGACGGCGACGAGAGGCGAATCGGACGAAGGAAAAAACAATCCGCCCGGATACGCGGATCGGGCGATCGGCGACGAACGGGCGCGCGACGCGAAGGCGGGGGGGAGGACCGGACGGGAGACATGGTGCTGTATGAAGCGATGATCCTCGTGAGCGCGCGGGCGCCGAAGAGCGCGTGTGCGGACGTGTTGAGACGGTTGGGAACGAGCGTGATGGAAAAGGGTGGAGTGGTGACGAATGTGACGAGTTATGGGGCGAGGACGCTGGCGTATGAGTTTAAGAGACCGGGAGAGAGACACTTTGAGGTGGGTTTGCGAAACGTTCGAAACGACGCGACACGAATCGGGCGAGTGTTCTAAGTACTTTCGGATGCGGGTTTGGGCTTGGGCTTCGTCTATGGGGTTCCGAACGATGTAGTTGGGACTCGTGGACGGACTCGTGGACGGACTCGTGGACGGGGGCGTCTGGCGGCGAGATCGGGCGCCTGGCGCGCGCGGGAACGCCGAGGGTTTTTGCGTAGACTGAACGAGACTGACTGACAGTTTATGTTTGCCTTGTAAACGCACAGGCGCAATTCGTAAAGATGGGGTTCAACGCACCGCCGAGTCTCATTGCCGATGTGGAACACACGCTGAGGATTGATGAGCGGGTGTTGCGGTGGATGTTTACGAAGAAGCGAGCGCTCAAGAGGTTGAACGACTTCAAGGCGAGCGACCCGAGAAACCCGAACTCTATGCAGAGTTACGACGGTGGTCGCGGCTCGATGTGAGCGTTCGTGTACGATATAGGTAAGGATTCGTTTCAATCTTTTGCATCGCCTCATTCTTTTCGCCTCGTCGTTGGTTTTAACGTCGAGAAGATGCATCGTGAAGACGCGCTGTCTCGAGGATTCGGCTCGCGCGCATCGAAGACGTTTGAAGAGCGTTCTTCGGTTGATCTTTGCGGATGACGATCAACCTTAGTTATCCCTGTCCTACGCGCCAAGGCCGGCGTTAGTATGACGATCAAGTTATTAGCTCTAGCCGACGCAAAGTCGCTGGGCGAACACCGAGAGGTGGCTTGTTTTCACGCATTCGTCTTTTTTTCGTCTTTTCGAACGTTGCCGATGAGGATGAAATCTTATCTTAGCGGATTTCTCTGATTTTTCGTGAGGAAAACAAAGACACTGTTACACACTGCCAAGGCAACACAACAATCTTGGCCAGACGGAGTGTCAGGAACGTGAACGATGACAATCATACATATTCGGATTCCCTCAGAGCGCTGAGCAGTGATCGAACATGTAAACACCTGACACGTGTTCCGCTCGCCGTTTTTTTTCTTTTCGATGACGCACGCAATCTCCTATGATGAAGACAGCAAGGGCGTTTCTCAAAGAAACCATTCGCAGTGCCCGAACTTTAGAGTTTTCGCTACCGATTCGTCGGATGCCTAGCTTGAGAACTTGTGCAGGCTTTTCTTCCTTGGATGTCTGAGGAGACTTTTGCGACGTCGCTCGCATCGAGTCGAGTCTTGTTTTGAAACGAATCCCGTCTGACGATGATGTTTTTCTTTTTGAACGACGTGCAGGCTCTAGCGGTATAACAGAATTAGCGTTGCGTAAACATAGTGCGTAGTTTTAAATTGAATGGATCAATAATGCTAAATCTTTTTGTGTGCGGCGCGTAAAGTGGTCACCAGTGTATCTTCTCACCCGCGTAATCGTAGAGGTTACCGGAATGTTCCTCCACTGTCGCGCTTCCGATCACCTCGAGAAGTCGACGAATGGAATACTCAGATGTGAACAACTTTTCCGGCGGTACGTTCTTCTTGAACGGCTCGCTGAGCTTGGTATCAACGGTACCCGGATGCACGCACATTGCGACGATGGGCGTCTTTTTACGCGCGAATTCAATCGCCGCGTTTCTCGTCAGTTGATTGAGCGCCGTCTTCGACGCGCGGTACGAGTGCCACCCACCCAACCCGTTGTCACCGATGCTGCTCACCCGCGCGCTCCAGTTCGCAATCACCGGCGTCCCAGATTTCCCTTCGCTCGCGTACGCTCCCGCCGTTTTAAGCATCAACGGCGAAAAGTGCTTCATCATCATCGTCGGTCCGACCGCGTTGGTCCTATACGCCAACATCATATTCTCCGCCTCACACCTCGCGATCGACGTTTCTGGTCGCATACTCTCCGTGCTCAGCACCGCCGATACGTTCGCCATAAAATCCAACCGTCCGTACTCCTCCGCGACCGTCTTCGCCGCCGCGATAATGCTCTCTTCATCCGTCGCGTCCACTCGAAGCACCCGCAGCCGCGCTCCGTGCTTCGCCGCGAGCGCGTCCAACCCTTCCGCTCGAGACGGATCGCGGCACGTCGCGACGACGACGCCGCCTTCCGCGCGTCCGGAGAATATTTCCCCGTCGCGCTCGAGCATTTGTCGCGCGAGTTCGAGCCCTTGTCCCATCCGCGCCCCTTGCACCAGCGTCACGTGGGCGCACGTCGACACCGAAGCGTTCGCGGACGACGTCGACGCCATCGTTCGTCCGCGCGCCGTCGGCGCGCCGCGCGTCGCGAGCGCCCGCGTCGACGCGGGCCGAGAGAGCGCCGATCGCATCGTCGAGGCGCATCGTCGAAGCGCGGTCGACATCGTCGGCGTCGTTCGCGCGTTCGTTCGTCGATGAGTGACGTCACGGTCGATGCGCGCGCTTTTTGACGTTTCGTGTCTTTGGGTGGTGGTACCGATATTACAAGTCGTTCGCGCGGACGAGGAGACGACGCGCGCGATAAATGTATGACGACGACGACCGAAGACGGCGACGGTGACGATGAAGACGCGGCCCTGAGCATCGCGCGCGCTCACGACGACGCCTCGGTGGGGGTTTTCGTCTTGAGCTGCAACGCGTGCACCGTCTCCTTCAACTCGCTATCCAAGAGCTCGTACACCCGTCTGTGTCTCTGCACCTGACGCATCCCCGCGAACGCTTCGCTGACGATTTCCACCTTGAAGTGGGTCTCCGCGGATGGGTCTCCGCGTCCCGGGTTTCCGACGTGCCCGGCGTGCATGGCGGACTCGTCGATGACGTTGAGCGTCGTCGGGGCCAGAGCTTGGGTGAGCTTTTGGGTGATTCTGTTGTAGATTGGACGACCGACGTTCATGGGTGCGCCGGCGGTTTCTTGGCACGCGTTGCCGTCGGGTTGGACGCGTCGTGCGTGCGTTGAACCTCGGCGGGGGTGGGTGAGCGCGGGGATGGGCGTCGGGGCGGTGCGCGCGAGCATGGAGCGTCAGCGTCTGAAGGGGGTTGCGCGCGGGCGCTCGCTCTGGACGACTTCGCGGGTTTTGCGTTGACGCGAAAGTGCACGCGACGGAGGGCAAAGACGAGACGTTTCGTTGATTGTGTGAATATAAGGGTGCGCTCGTCGATCTTTTTACAAAAAAGAAGAGTACGCGCGGCGGATTTGAACCGATGTCGTTGCGTCTCGACGTATACGCGAGGAGACGCTTCGATCGAGCGTCAGAGCTTGGCTCTCCCGTTCGCTGGATTTCATTTGATGTACATGGCGCACATATCATCGAGCGCGTGGTCCAAGTGACAGCAAAAGTCAGTATCGGTATTTTGCTTGCACTTCATCGCGTTTTGCATCACCGCGTGATGCGCCTTGAGCGCTTGGACGTACTCGGCGTCGTTCGCGAACACCTCCGTCTTGACGCGTTGGCACAGACAGTACTCGGCGACGGTGGTGATGATCTTCGAGCAGTGTTCCTCCTTGGTCATCACCCATCGCATCGACTGGTTCAACTTGACCGGATCGGAGAGTCCCCCCGCGGCGATTTCGTTAATCTGCGTCATCGCTTTACGAACGGTGGCGCTCATCTCGCGAAGGCTCGCCACCATGGCCGGGTCGTCGAAAATCCCGCAAGGCACTTGGCAGTGCCCGCCCAACACGCGCGCTCTCGCGTGCACCGTCGATCCATCGACCACGCCAAAAGCGTCCAAAGATGTTTCCTCATCCAGTCGCGTCATCGCCACCCCGCGAGCGGTGGTGAGATAATCGAACGCGACGCCGCGTTCGCGAAGCGCGCGGCCGAGCGCTCCCGCCGTGCGCCGCGTCGCGTCCAGTCGAGTCACCAAAGTTTGACCATCCACTGCGCGCGCGCGTGCGTACGTACGTGTGGTCAGTAGAGTTTTCGCGTTTAAAACAGAGAGAAAATAATCCCGCATCGGCGATGCGTCGACGGATTCGCGACGCCGCGCGAAACGCGTCAAACTTGATTAAAAACAGCCTCTTCGCGCCCAATCCAATTCAATCCAATCCACGACCAATCCACGACCAATTCTAGCCCGTCACGCGGTTTCGCGCGCGACTGGAGGACGATTTCACCCACGTCGCCGTCGCGAGCGACGGTTTCGCGCGCTCGTCGCACCCCTACGCACCGGTTCTCGTGAAGATTTGCATGATTCGTGACAGTGTCGAGAGTTGCAGAGTGACGACACACCGCGACGCTCGCGCGCGTTTCAACCACGACCGATCGGTCGTCATGCGCACCGCCGTCGCGAAGGTATCGGTGACGGCGACGGGGGCGAACGCTCGAGCGCGCGGGAGACCCCGCGGGTTCGAGCCGTCGCCGCGGTCGCGCGTCGTCGTCGGTGACCGACGGCGGTTCGTCGCGGTCGTTGGTGCGTGGTCGCCTCGGTCGGTTGTCAGTGAAAGTAGTCGGACGACGACGGGCGGGGACGGGCGGAGGATGCGAGGCGTGATCGGTGATGTCGGTGGAGGCGGTGGGGCGCGCGCGATGGCGCGCGCGATGCGCGTCGGTGACGGGTCTGGGGATGACGGGAAAGAGATACGGCGCGCCGGCGGCAGCGGGCGGGGCAAGCTGTATAAACTCTCGAGGTCGAGTTTTGGTGATGATTCCGCCGCGGACGCGGCGATCGCGGTCGTGCGTAAAGTGTTGGGGTCAGAGAGTCCGGAGATGACAACCAAGGAGTGGAATTTTGCGCTTCGGGCGGTGGGATACGCCTCGGACGGGGCCAAGGCGGCGGCGCTGTGCGCGGAGGTGTGGAACGCGATGTTGACGTCGATGACCAGGCCGGACTCAATGACGCTCAGCGCGCTCGCGAGAGGGATGTGTCGACATCACGAAGATGTTCAGCACACGCTCAAGGAGCTTCGTCGGGGTGTCGAGGCAGGTGCTGAGATGGACGACTACGTGCTCAATATTCTGTTATCCGTCTGCAGTAGAGATGCGAAGCGGTTTTCGGGACGCGACGCGAACGAGCGAGATCGACCGCAGATGGAAGCGATCACGCGGGTGTTGGAGGAGATTTGGAACGCGGGCGAGGGTTATCACAACGAGTACACGCTCACGAGCACGATGCGCGGACTAAATGCTTGTGGCAGAGCGGACAAGGCGTTGGAGATCTTCACAGAAGTCGCGTGGCAAGATAGAACCGACAAGACGAGAAGACGGGTACATTTAGATAGCAAGGCGGTTGTCGTTGCTATGGAGTGCTGCGCGCGCGTTCGAAGTGCAAAGCAAGTGTACAAAATATATCGCCGCGCAGAGGCGGAGAACAAGGGGCTCAAATTTGACACAAGAGACATCAACGTTCTACTATCGGCGTGCGGTCGAAAAGGAAACGTAGCGATAGCAACTGAAGTTTTCGATATGATGCTTCAAACCAATTCGCCGCCGCCAGATAAAGCTTCGCTCACTGCTTTGATTCTTGCTTGCGCAAAGGTGGGCGACTCGGAAACCGCAATGAAGTATTTCAATATTGGGCGGCAAGTTGGCGTCGAGTTTGACACCGTCACCGTCAACAGTCTGTTAAAGGTTTGCTCAAAGGCGTCCAAGCCGGACGAAGCGCTCGAAATCTTTATGGATGCGATTGAACAGCAGATTCCATTGGATTCTCTAACTTTTGCATTCCTCCTCGGCTCGTTCAATGAGATAGCTTCTCAACCTGGACAGTTACGGCAGGCGCTCGATATCATGAACATGAGCGAGTTCCTCAATATTGAACCCACCACAGCGACGCTCAACGCGTTATTACGCGTGTGCGTCGCTGCGGGCGATTTTTCACGCGGTCGCGAAGAATTGCAAAGAGCCGTCGAGCGCGGAGTGCCGGTCACGCCGACATCCGTCGCAATTTTAGCGGAGAGTCTCGCCTCGAACGAAGACACGGACGGGGCGCTCGGAACGATTAGGTTTGCGGCAAAGTTGGGCATTGAACCCACGGCGGGGATATTTATCCAATGCGTGAGCGCTTGTAAGGCTCGAGGGGACGCCACCACCGCGCTGACGTTTTATAACGTCGCAAGAAACGAGTTCCACATCGCGCCGGTGACTCGTATGGTGAACGAGCTTTTCGACGCCCTTTCGCGTCGCGGCATGTGGCAAGACGCCCTTCGCATTCTTAGCGACGACGTTCTCTCCAGCGTCGGACAAACGAACGCAGAAATAGCCTGTGACGACATGACCATCGCCCATCTCATTCGGGCCCTTGCATCCGCCGGAGAGCTCGAACAAGGCGCCGCCGCTCTCGAGCTCGGCAAGTTTCTCACCGGTAAGGAGAGCAAGCTTGCTCGCGAGCGTTTACAATCCGCCATTCGGCGCGAACAAGATAAAACCAAATCGAATCAGTAGCGCGTGCGGAAACTCGAGGAGCACTTAGAAATTTTGTCAGTCTTAGCGTGTGAACTGCAAATTGTTTGTGTGCGACCGCCCACACTTCGCGTCGCGTCTCACGCATGCCCGGTTCTAACGCGCCGGCGAACGGCGATGCGAAACCGGATGCTCCCGAAGCGGCGCCCGGCGATTGGTTGATGGCGATGCCCGGGCCGCCGCCTCCAAAACCGAAAAAGCGGAAGATTTTGGAACACGAATCCGTCTATCTCGACGCTCTCCCTTCGGCGTCGATGTACGAGCGATCGTTCATGCACCGAGACACGGTGACGCACGTCGTGTTCGCGCCGACGCACGACTTTTTCATCACGGCGAGCGTGGATGGGCACTTGAAGTTTTGGAAGAAGAGACACGAGGGCGTGGAGTTTGTGAAACACTTTCGAGCGCACGGGGATGAAATCATCGGTTTGTGCGTGAGCGCGGATGGTGGAATGTGCGCGACGATTGGAAAGGATAATACGGCGAAGATTTTTGACGTCATCAACTTTGACATGGTGATGATGATGAAGTTGGACTTTGAGCCGACGGCGTGCGACTTTGTCTATCGCAAAGGCGACGCGGTGCACGCCATCGCAATTGGAGATGATAAGGGTGTGATCAGAGTGTACGACGCGCTTTCGTCGAGCACTACGCCGTTGAGGACGTTAGATAAGGTACACAGGACCGCCGTGACGGCTATTCGTTACAATTCTGCAAAAGAATGCGTCATCTCCGCAGAGGCAAAGGGCGTGTTGGAGTACTGGTCGTCGAGACTCGAAGATGATTACGCCGCGCTCACGAGCTCGAATCACCCCGGTGTAGAATTTAGTTACAAGTTAGATACAGACTTATACGCTATCGCGAAGAAGGGAGCGTGCGCGTTGACGATCGAGGTGAGCGCGAGCGGGGATAAGTTCAGCACAACGGGCCTCGATCGCAGAGTAAGGGTATTTCGGTGGAAGACTGGCAAGCTGATGAAAGACATTGACGAATCTTTGGAAGGCGCGGAAGAGATCCAGCGCTCTGGAAACGAAAAGTACGAGCTCGAAGATATCGATTTTGGACGTCGTCTCGCCGTCGAACGCGAAATGTCAAAGTCGCTCGAGCACTACGCCTGGCCGAATGCGATTTTCGACGAGAGCGGCAACTTTTTGATATATTCAACCCATCTCGGCATCAAAGTGGTGAATTTGGTGACAAACCAGTGCCCTAGAATAATCGGTAAAGTGGAAAATACCGAACGTTTCACGCGCTTGGCGTTGTTCCAAGGAATTCCGCAAAAGGACAAGCGCGCACGGGGTTCTGGAAAGGATGTCAAAGTCGCCACAAAGGATCCCACGATCGTCGCGTGCGCCTTTAACAAGGTTCGCATGTACATCTTTTCCAGTCGAGAACCAGCGGAGAGCGACGATGCAGCGACGGGCCGTGACGTATTCAACGAGAAGCCACGCGTGGAAGAAGTTTTAGCGTCTTCTTCCTTGCCTTCGGCAAGCACTGGTTTGGCGACGAGCGCCATCATCCACACGACTCTCGGAGACATTCACGTGCAGTTTTTCCCTAACGAGTGTCCGAAGACGTGCGAAAACTTCACCACACACGCGCGTAATGGCTATTACGACGGCATCGTGTTCCACCGCGTCATCAGAAACTTTATGATTCAGACTGGGGATCCGTTGGGAGACGGGACGGGTGGACAGTCCATCTGGGGAGGTGAGTTTGAGGATGAAATCACTCGAGATTTACGTCACGATCGCCCTTTCACCGTCTCGATGGCGAACGCCGGGCCAAACACGAATGGGTCTCAGTTTTTCATCACGACGGTCGCGACGCCGTGGCTCGACGGGAAACACACAGTCTTCGGACGCGTTACGAAGGGTTCGGATGTCGTACAAGCCATAGAGAGGCTCAAGTGCAACAAGTTCGACCGACCCGACGAAGACGTCTCGATGTTGAGCATTACTTTGAAGTACAATTGATTGGTGCTTGTAGTTACAGAACAATCCCTAAAACTTAGCGCTGCAGTTCGTCGTAGATGTTCGACGCTATGTTTTTGAAAGCGTTTACACCGCGACTTGCGACGTTTTTCACTTCCTGCTTTAATCGCATGCGCGACAAATCTATGTCGAAATCATCGACGGGTTGGGGCAAGGAACTGCTCTGCGAACCGTACCGATCCGTCGGTGCCCCACCGTACATCGAAGAAGAGTACCCCGGCGAAGCCTGGGACTGAGACGCACCACCCTGCGTATTATGCAAACCGTATCTCGGATCTGGGTTGGTGTAATAGTTTGGCTTGTAAGTACCGGACGGCGCCGACTTTTCCTTTTGCGTTGACGAAGTAGAAAACGACTTGTTGAGAATGGTAACGTGACCGTCCGCGGATCGTCCAACGTTTGAAGTCTTCACCGGCACCTGAGAAACCGTCGTCGGCGCGGGCGATTTCACCACTGGAGACTTTTCGACAGCTGGTGGCGGTGGAGATGGCGCAGCTTCCTCAGCGAGCTCCTTAGCCTCTTCCGGCGCCTCTTGAAATGGTTTCTCGATTGGCTTTGTCGGCGTCGGCGTGGCAGCGGTCTGCGGCAACGTCTTCGTCTTCGGAAGGCTCATCGCCGGCCGTTTGCCAAAGATGGAACTCCTCGGTTTCGACGGCAAAGGCTGCTTCACGACGGTCGTCGCCGGTTTCTTAACCTCCACGGCTGCCGGTTTTGCTGCGGGCGGTTGCTGCGCCTGCGATTTAACGGTGGCTTCCTTCTCTGCCATCTTGAAAAAGTCATCCTCCTCCACCGGCCCTGTCGGCGACCTCGGAGACGTCGGTCCTTCCGTCGCGCCATTCGCATGCATCACTTCCACTTCCTTTGCGATTTCTCGCGCGTACATCATCGCCGCTCGGCTCGTATACTTTTGCCCGATCCGTCCACGTTCAGCAGAGTTCCATCCGTGCTTGCTAAAAAACGTTCTCGCCCGGTCGTTACCCTTCGTCACCCGAAACACATCCAGTTCCGCCTCGGTCCATCGATCCATGTTCGCCGACTTGACCATGCTCACGTGCACGCCGAGCGAGCGGTGAATCCCAGAGCAGTCGAGGCACACGAAGACGCCAAAGTTTTTCGAAGTCCACTTTGGACACGGAGACGCGCAGTCGAAACAGCTTCGGTTCCCAGTCTTCCGCAGGAGCGCGGAGAAGAGCGCGTCGCGCGCGGCGTTATCCACCGCTTTCACGTCTCGAGACGCCATCGTCGGCTTCGACTCGGTCGTCGTCGCGTTGTCGCGTCGGCAGTTTTCCAGATGACTTCGCCACAGGCACCCGCGCGCGTTCGAACGAAATGTGTCGCCGTACTTAACGCTTCGGATTACTATGTTATGTTTATCTTATAAACCATCGTCTATATTGCGTGATCACCATGTCATCATTAATGTACGAGTGAATTGACGATCGGACAAATGGGTCGCGCGTGGCTTTTAAAGAAATTTCAAAAAACGAACTCGAACGACAGACGCATTCGACGACGCGCGAAACCACGGCGACGATGGGTTCGACGACGTGCGAGACGCTCGCCGATCGGTTGAAAACGCTCATCGGTGATAATGGCAAGGGTGGGAAAAGAAAACCCGGGACGTCGGGGGCGTTGGAGGAGACGCTCGAGGTGCGTGAAACGAATGATGCACCTGTTTTTTTTGAAAATTTTGGATGACGACGCGCGGGAGAACCGGGTTCGAACCCATCGCGCAGACGGGTGAAAGCGACGGATGGTGTCGGATACCTTGGCGTTCGTGCGCGGGACGACAAGTTTGAGGTTGGTGATGAACGACGCGACTGACGTGATGTTTCTCGGTGTTTGTTTCGAGCAGGCGTTGGCGGATGCCTTGAGCGGCGTCGACCAAGGCGAAGGCGAGTCGTTGCGCGGGTTGACAGAGACTCTCACGGCGCGTTCGGTGATGACGCACGAGAGTAAAAAGGTTAGAACGCTCGCGGCGTTGTGTTTGTCGGATTTGATGAGAGTTTACGCGCCGGAAGCGCCGATTGAGGGCGACGCGGCGATGAGAGACGTCTACGAGCTCTTTCTGGACGCGCTTTCAAACTTGAAGTCACTCGAGAGCGAAGAGTTTGAATCCGCGAAGAGCTTGTTGTTGAACGTGGCGAATATTGGGTTGTGTGTGCCGATGTTGGATTTGGATTGCGACGGTGCGGAGACGTTGGTGCAGGATTTGTTCAAGGTGCTTTTGGACGCCGTCAACGCGACCAACGCGACGACAGTTTCTGAGGAGATTGTCAAGGTTTTGTCCACCATGATTGAAGAGAGCTCGGACGAGGATACCCCCGTCCCAACGGATATTCTCTTTGAGTTGCTTTCGCGGCTCATCGATCCCGTTCGAACGGAGAATCCTGCGGCGTTCAAGGTGGCGACAGAGTTGGTTCAAAAGTGCGAACATCAGCTGCACGCGCCGATTCAAACCTTTTTGACTCAAGCAATGCACGGGACGGTGGATGAAGAAGACGCGCTCGCACCACTCAGTAAGAGGCACGTCGATATCATTGAGGAGATTGCTGTGTGTGATCCGACGGCACTCGTCACCGTCTGGCCGGCTGTCATCGATGATTTGCAAGCCGACGATTTGAGCATGCGTTTGCGCGCGGCGAAACTCTTTGGTAGAGTCTTCTCCTTCAAAGATTCTTTCGTCGCCGAAGAGTATCCGCATTTGCTCTTGGAGTTTGTTCGGCGTTTCAACGATAAATCGCCGGAGATCCGTATGGAGATGATCAAGTGGAGCTCAAAGTTTTTGCGCACTCGCATCGATCCTTCCGCGGGCTTGACGTCTGTCCCGGCTGCCACGGTTGTCAAGCAAGTTCGCGAGCGGTTGCATGACTTTGATGATCAAATTCGTTGCGCGGCGATCAATGCGCTGTGTGACAACCTTGATAAGCCCACTTCGGCTGAACTGTTCCCACATGACCTCGTGCAAGACATCGGCGAACGCATCAAGGACAAAAAGGTGAGCGTTCGAAAGACGGCGTTGAAGCGGTTGTGCATCGCTTACCGCGCTTACGCGCAACGGTGCGCTGAAGACGCCCCGGCGTGGGAAGCAAATCGTTTCGACTGGATCCCGTGTGCCTTTTTGCGCGCTATTACCATTCCAGATGTGCGATTACATACCATCGAGCCGGTGTTGGCTGAGATTTTCCCGGCGAAAATGTCCGCCGAGTTGCGAAGCACTTTCTGGTTGCGCGCGCTCAACTTGGCTGATCCGTTCACCGTGCGCTGCCTTCAGCACTTGTTGGTCTCAAAGTCTCGCATTCAAGCGGACATGCGCGAGTACATGCTCCTCCGCGCGCGACTGAGCAAGATGAACAAAGACGAAGGAACAGCCGCGTTGGCCAAGGTTGTAGACTCGATCAAAGTACACTTTCCAGATCAACAAAAGGCGAAAAACGCAATTATGGCTCTGCACAACCAGAAGGATGGAAACATTTTCAGATGCATACAAACTATTTTGAATCCTGAAACAACGTTTAGTGCGGCGATTAAAGCTGAAGATGATGCGCTCAAACGATCAAAGGCGAGCTCTCAAGCTGTGGATAATGATTTCATCAAGTCGCTCATGTTGAAGATTCAATCCGCTCCTTTCGGCCGCGAGCACGTTCGCGGAACGCTCAAGGCGGCGTGCAAGGCTACTCGAGAGGCTTCTAGGTCATCGACCAGACCACAAGCTGTGGTAGTCGCGTTGGAGCACTTGGTCATTCTCGCAGAATCCTTCCCGAAGCTCTTTTCCGGCTGCGGAGAGGAAATCAACGAGCTGTTGGACGCGAGCGACGAGAGCACTGTGACTTCGACGTGCAAAGTCGCGTCTGAGGCTGCGTTGGCTCTGAAATTGACTCCTCGTAGAAGTACCATATGGCAAAAGTTAAAGGACAAGTGCGCAAGTGGAAGTAGAAAACAATCAAAACTCGCCTTAAAGGCTCTCGGAATGTTACAACTAGAAGAAGGGGAACAGATTGACGCCTCCGACATGATGTCTGGAGCGCATGCGGGCAAACTCGTCGACGTGTATGATGAATTGGTAGAATCTTTGGCTGAAGAGACGTGCATCGACTCTGATCTCCCCGCTGTCTTGGGTGCGATTGCCATGGTCGGCTCGCTTCATCAAAAAGTGTTCATGTCTCGCATTTCTGATGTTGAACAATACGTGACGCACACACTGTTGACTCGTCCGCTGCCGACGCGACGCGTCGCTGTCGGTGTCGTGAGTGATGTTGCAGAGCTGCAAGCGTATGGGCTGAAGGCGCTCGCAAAGGCGGCGGCGCATCGCGCTGTCGCCAACACGCCTGAATACGCCTTCTCGTTGCGCGTGTTGGAGCTTCTTCACACGTATGCCGAACCCTCCGCTTACCAAGAAGACGGTTTGTTTGCCGGCTACTCGGTGGCGGATAGCGCGCACTTGCAATTCACCGCGTGCAAGGCGATTCTTGCGATTTCCCGAGGTGTCGCCGTCGGTCTCATTAAACCTGCGACTTGGGTGTGCGTTTCGCTGTTCTTGCATCAGTGCGAGTCGTCGACCATGAGATTTGAGTTTGTTCAAAAACTCAAGAGAGGCCTCTGCGTTCGGCCGAGCGAACGCGCCATGCCAATGATGTGGGCCGCCACCTTGGCCATGAGTTTGGTAGACAAGGAAAAACGCGTTCGCGACGCTGCAACTGAAACTTTTGCTTCGTGGGTGTCATCTCAGCGTCAGCGATCTTCAGCGTACGCGGCGCAGGAAGCGACAAAGGGCTCGGGCAGCGACGCGTCCAAGTTTTTGCTCGTGCACATGCCTGAGTACGTTCTTGTCTACCTCATCTTCTTGCTCGTTCGTCACCCGCTCGCGCCAAAGACTGCGGAAGACGGCATGCTCGATCGAGGTCAGCAGTGGAGACAGGTTCAGCTCATCTTGTCAGCCGTCGTCGGTGCGCTCACTCAAGGTGCCAACGGTGACGCCATTCCCATGACGTGCAAAATGCTTCGACGATTGAAAACCACGCTCGACAAGGTGGATCCCAACAAGTCTGATTTGATTTACTCTCTCAGTGATTTGACTCTCTACCTAGTCGTCGATCAAGCCGGATCCAAGGGTTGGGACACGAGTAAGTTTCCAGGTCACGTCGTCTATCCCACGCAATTGTACCAAACGACGCAGTTCATGGCGAGCGGTCCTCCCATCAAGGAGGGCGCGCAGCCGGGTCTCGGCGACTACAGCCACTTGCCGAGAGGCTACGTCATCGTACGATCGGTACCGATTGCGTCGACGACGACGGCGACGGCGGCGAGCGCCAAGGCGAACGCAAAGCCGGCGCAAAAGCGTACCAGAGGGAAACCAACCTCCAACGCCGCTTCCGGCGCCGGCAAGAAGAACCTCAAACAGACCAAGTTGAATTTTACCGCTGGTACGCGCGCCATGCCAGGACGCGCTGCGCGTCGCGACGCCATCGTCGATATCGATGCGCGGGACATTGAAAACGAGTTCGACGATTACGACAGCGAAGAGGATTACGACCAAGTGGATGAGACGAACAACAACGCGCTCGTCGTCGTTTCGTCTCCGCCGACTTCACCCGAACCTTTGAAGGAAAACACGCCGACGGATAACAGAGCTCTGAAGCGAAAATCTCAACAAAAGTCTGCGCCGCCGTCAGCATCTAATGCCGGCATCGAAGTAGACCCAGAAGAAAATAGATCGAGACGCAGAAGACGTTGATGATTTGTCGAGAAATGTATACAACCACACGAAAAGAAACGGAACGCGCGATGAATCAATGAAACAGTGTACCACCGAAACGCGCCGCGATAGCAAGGAATTTTGAAATATCTACTGTAGATGGAACATCATCAGTCGTGCGGTTACTAGGTTATCATTAAAATTAACGCACTTTTACTCTCTGGCGTACTTTTTACTCTTGCTGCAAGACATGACGATACACACGACCGCCGTGATGATGCAAATTGACCCGTCGAGGAAGTATAACGCCGGTAACACGAGATTCTTTCCACCCACCCACCCGTTCGTCGCCAAGACGATCGACTTGGTGCCGTCAAACTTGTACGTGTTGTACCTGTTATCGATGGTTATCCTAACTCGCGCCCCTTTCGGAATGTCCGTGTCGATTTTGCCCCAGAGCTTGCGGAACTTGCTCAAAGCCGCCGTGCGCATCCACGTTACAAAGTGTTCATCCTCATCAATGTTCCCCGATACCGGGCTCCCACCTCGCGTCGCCGCGTCGTCATTCAAGTTTTCCGCCGCATAGCTCCCGAACCGATACTTACGATCGCTCTTCCACGAAATATTCGTCTCGTCGATATCCACAGCCGCTCCGTCGAGCGCCACCGCGTACGAGTCATTGAAATAACTCCAAGCCTGCACCCCGCACGGCTTAATCTCGCCGCCGCTCTCCGTCGACGTGTGCGTCGTGCACAAACTCCCACTCCTCGACGAGCTTCCCATGAGCTCAAAGTAATCCAAATCCCTCACAAACGCCCGATGATTTTGAAAAAAGTTACTCAGTTCATAGTACACGTACACCGGTTTCTCCAACGTCGTCTCCGCGTCAAACTCAATCGAGCACGTCGTCCCCGCCCCATCGTTCGACATTTTAAGCTCCCGCTCCGCCTCGGTCGGGAAAAACCCACTCGTGCATTCCACGACGTCGTCGTATCGCTTCACGACGGTGTGTAAACTCTTCACCCCAGTGTACGTCCACGCGCCCAAAGCCATGAAGATCGTTCCGACGATCAAGCACAATTTCGCCGTGAGTTCCAGCGTGAGCGCCGGTCGCAGCGCGCGCAGTTGCTGCTGAGAAAACCGCGTGTACTTTGGTTTACGACTCTTCGGTCGCCTCGTCGGTTCGCCGTCGGCGCCCATGGTGGCTGGGCGCTGTGACGCGGCGCGATGTGACGCGACGCGACGCAACGTTCAAAACGTCTCCGGGTGTGTTCGTTTTTGGTGGAGTGTATCCCCAAAAGACGGGTCATGACTCGTCAAATGTGTTCACAAAAACGCGTCCGTCGTCTCTCTGTAAAGGATGCGCGGAACGCTCGGTCGGCACTTCGCGTCTCGCGCGTCTCGCGCGAGCGCCGCGTCGGTCGAACATGTCGGAGCATAAAAAACTCATGCGAATGACGGTTCGCGCGTTTTACGCCACGTCGTACGCCAAGGAACGGTTAAACCGCGCGACGACGACGACGACGACGGGACAACCGTCCAGGACGGGTTCGGTCGCTGACCTCGCGCACGCGAACGACGCGACGGCGGCGACGACGCCGGTGACGGTCGGACCGAAAGCGCCGACGGTGGATAAGAAGACGAAACTCGATGATCCGCGAATCGTCGAAGTCGTCGTCGACGCGTTGACGCGAAGAACGTGGACCCGGGAGGATGATCTCGCGTCGGATCTAAAGTTGAGCTTCAAGCAGTGCCGCAAGCTGTTGACGTACCTCGAACGGGAGAAATTGGTCACGAGAGCGCACGTGCGGGAGAAGGATCGGGCTCGAGCGGCGGCGTTAGCAGAACGGGGTATCACGGATGCGCCCGAGGTAAAGAAGACGGTGTCGTGGTGTTCGTTGAATTACGGACGGTTGTTGGACGTGGTGCGGTTTCGGTTGTTGTTGGTAAAGAAGCGAGCGCGGGCGGCGGTGGATAAAGGGAAAGTACACGAGGTGTACGTGTGTGTGGGACCGGAAGAGGAGTGCGGGAGGACGTATTCGTCGCTCGATGCGGCGGCGTTGTTGGATCCGATGGAGATGGTGTTTAAATGTGCAAACTGCGGGTGCGAGGTGAAGCAAGCGGGAAGGGACGGGGCGCCGGAACCAGAGGGCGCGGCGAGAGAAACCAAGGAGAGCTTGCAGAGACGATACGACGAGCTGGAAAAACAGTTTAAACCCCTTGAGGCGCAATTGGCCAAGGCGATGAAAACGCCCGCGCCGTTGTACGGAACGTTGACGGAGTGGGCGGTGGCGAGAAAGAGGTACGCGCAGAACAAAGGCGGAGGAGGAGGCGCGGGTGGGCGTAGAGGAGGCGCCGCGCTCGACGCGCACTTGGAGGAAACTAAGTTTGTGGTTGAGCTCGGATCGACGGCGGAGGAACAGGAGAAACAAGCCGAACTCGATGCGATCAAGGTTCAACCGGAGTGGGTGACGAGGAACCAATTTGAAAAGGAGGACGCGGCGGCGGCGGATGGCGCCGATGCCGACGCCAAAGTCGCCAAGGATGGCAAGACGGATGGAAAATCCGCCGCGGATTCCGCCATGCAAGAACAATACTTGCAAGCTCTGCTCTCTGCGCTGCAAAAACAACAATCAGAAGTCAAGGTGGAGGAGGACGCGACCGCAAAGGAGGCAGAGGCGGAAGAAATTGCGCAAGCCGTGGATGACTTGTTTGGAGACGACATGGATGAATGGGAAGACGCGTGATAAAAACACGTTTAGTACTTTATATAGCTACACATTGAAAATTCAAGAAGAACGTCTACTTGTAGAACCGACGAAGCGCCTTTGATACGTTTTCTGGAGCCACGGGGGCGGTTGACGCGGCGCCAGCCGTCTCACCCGGTGCCGCGACGCCGCCTCTCTTTTCCGTGATGCCCGCCTCTCGCAACCGCTTGGCCTCCATCTTGGCGAGTTTTTTATCGTCGATAACGTTGAGCTGTTTCTTTCTATATCTCTTCGACGTCCTATTCTTACCCTTCATCTTCGTTTTGGCTTCATTCTTGTCGCGTTGAGCCTTTCTCGACGCCAACTCAGCCTCCATCGCTTGTTGGCGGCGTTCGGCTTGAATCTCCTTTGGAACGGCGCGAACCTTACCGATGGCGTCTGGGTCGAGTTGAATCGTCTCGGACGGAAGCTTGTCCAACAACCTCGCCACTTCGTTCTCGCGTCTTTGGTTCTTCGTTTCAAAGGGATTGGCCACGTAAGAGTCAAAGTTAGGCTCACCGGCGCCCGGAATGATGAGACTGGAAAAACCTCTCGAGTGACCGACGCCCAAAATGTCGTCGTACGGACAAAATTTGATCGAGTTGATTTTTTGCCCGTGCGAAAATTGATGCTTCATGTAAGGGGAGTTTTGTTTCACCGCCAAGGCATCCTTCCAAATCTGCACCGTGCTGCCCCAACCCACGGCGAGCATGCCGCGCTGAGAGATTTGCAAGTGTTCGGACGGTTGTGCCGAGTAGTAGGCGTGCACCTGTTGGTACGTGCGCAAATCCCAAACCTTGACTTGCGCGTCCGCGCCCGAGGTCACCATGTACTTGCCAGTTCTGTCGATGGCAACACCCTTCACGGCGCCATGATGACAGAGCATCTTCACGAGCGGCGTTCCTTGGTTCGGGCTCCACAGCGTCACCGTACCGTTTTTGTGTCCGCAGTGCACGACGGCGTTGTAATCGCTCTGCGTCATGGCGTGACACTCGCCGAGCTTTGTTCTGTACTGCGCGACAATCTTCCCGTACGTCGTGTCTTGCCAGCGCAAGATGCCTTGATTACCAATCGAACAGAGCAAAAAGTGTTTCGGTAAAAACGTCAGCTTGTTGACGTGCATGTGTTCATCCAAGCAGTGCACCTCGGCGCTTCGCTTGTCGTAAATGTACGTGTACCGATCCTGCGCCGCTGCGTAAAATTGCTCGTTGTGTAGAAACGTCACGTCACGAATCGTCTCCCTCGCATCTGTCTCACTAATTAACCGCTGTTTTCCCCACTCCATCATCGTCAGCGCCCCTTCGCTCGATCCCAACAGCAACTCTCTACCGTTGCGCGAGTAATCGACGTAATATCTCCCAGTTCCCGGCACGTCTAAATCAAAAGCCTTCTTCGCCGCATTCATATCCACGTTATTGACGATATCCCTCTGTTGGTACTGATACGTCTTTTCCCCTTCATCCGCCTCCAACACACCCGGCTCTTCGTTCGCCAGCCATCTCTCGTGCTTCGCCGCCGCTCTCGCCGCTTCCTCTGCCAAATTTTGCGTCTCCTTGAGCGCCGCCTTGACTTTTTTATCGCTCACGTGTTTCGTCGACACCCGTTCACCGACCCGGTACTTTTTCGTCCGTTCCTTGATATCCTTATCGTAAGCCTTTTGCGCCTCCGCGCTCGCCTCCGCGCGTCGTTTCGCCCGCGTCTTTCCGTCGTCTTCAGCTCCCTCTTCGTCTGCAGCCGCCAATCGGTGCGCTTTTTTACTCTTCTTCGTCTTCGTCTTCGTCGCACCCGCCGTCGTGGGTTCGTCCAATCCGGCGAGAATACCCGACCCGAATCCCGCGTCGTCGCCGTCACCGTCGCCGTCGCCGCTCAATCCCCGCGTCGACGCGGCGAGCTCGGCGAGCGCGTCGTCGAGACTCGCGCCGGTGCGCGTCGCGCGCCGGCGGCTCATGACTGATGGCTGACGCTGTTGCGAGTCGTTCCTCCGTCCTAGAGCGACGTCACGGCGATCGATGCGATCGATGCGATCGAAGAGACGATGCGAACGCGCGTCTCGCTCTCGCTCGCGCGCGCGCGGTCGGTTCGGATGCGCGACGTCGTCGTGTGCGGCGCGCGCTCGGGGGACGCGCGACACGCCGTCGTCTGGGGAAAGTTACACTGTTTACCTATACACTATTTTTTATGTGGGTGTTTTCAAACGAGTGCGCGACGCATCGTCTGAAACTGTTCGCGTCACACGACGACGACGAACGGACGGGCGGACGACGAGATGGACGGCTCGCAACAAAATCCAGAGGCGGTGATGCACCAAGTCAAGGCGGAACTCGCGAACGCGTACGCGCAAGAGTTCTTCTCGACGGTGAGGGATAAGTGTTTCGCCAAGTGCGTCACGAAACCTGGACGAGGCATGTCGAGCGGGGAATCGGATTGCCTGGGGAAGTGCGCGGATAGGTACGTGGAGGCGACAAAGATGATTTCGCAAGTGGTGCTTCGGGCGTACTCGGAGGGTGGGGTGTGAGGGAACGAGACGAGACGGGTGGAGTTGTTTTGAGACGTTGAGCGCGACGACGGGCGGGGGGCGTTCGTTCGGCGTTCGGTGGACAAACGCGTGTATTACAGAAAGAGAAATAGAGAGAGTATTTCACGTTACCGTTAATTGTAATGAAATGAATGGATTGCATCAACTATGCTACGCTGCGAATGATTAATGTGCCGTAATAAGTAATGTTCAATACGAGTAGTTATGGTTAAAGGTTACCGGCGGGCATATTGTTGTGTTATCGGTCACGCGACCCGCTGTTGGACCAGTCTTCAAAGAACCAGGCGGAACCACCCCTCACCGTAAGGTCGGACGGTTCGGTTTGGCTCATTTGCTCGAGCTTTTGTAAATCATACGCACTCAAGCCTCTGGACATCATCGAGCGGACCATTTCGGCGTGAGCGCCAGAATTCAAAGTGACTCGCGAGCCATCCACGGCGCTCAATTCGGTTACATCGAGCGTGTGCGATTTGGTCGGTGATTCTTTCGCCGCCTTGTCGTGTGCGAACGAGGAGAAGACGTGCATGTGACGCTCGTGCATAGAGTCTAGGCCACTGAGCACTTGAATATCGACCGAAAGAGATTCAGCATCCATCTCGGTCAAACGGCGAGCCAATTCGAGCTGAGTAAACACTTCCATCGCGCCGACTTGCTTAGCCGCGTTCTCCAACGCTTCAGACGTGCACCAGGTGTGTTCCGTCAAGTCATTCTGTTTCCCGTTTTCGATTTCTTTGCGAAGATGCATGAGAATTTCATGCAACTCAGTTGGAGATGCCATGACGCTGAGCATGTCGACGACGTATCGCTGATATGCGATCACTTTGTGCGCGTCGACGACGTGTCCCACCAAGTCCAGCTCGGCAGTGCTAGACGAGTCACCTCGCTCGTCAATCTGCAAGTCGAGCTGCCAGCTATTGCCCTTGTGCACCGAAATGTCTTCCTCCTCTTGACTACCTTTGAAGCTGATGTCTTCGACAGACGATTTGCGAGCTTGCTTCACGTTTTCATAGCTGATTTCGCCATGGAGTTGAAGCGTATCGTTGAAATTCTTTGGAATCGCTAGCTTGCGCGCGGCGCGAAGTTGTTGTGGACTGGCCAAGATGCTATTATTCGTGTAAGCCGCGCCGAGCCAACTGTCGGCTGCCCTCAGAATACTCGAGCAAGACGGACGCCTGGTTTGATCAAAGGTGAGACACGCGTGAATAAGCTTCACAAAGTGACGAGGAATTTGCGCAGAAAATGTTGGCGCCAAACCTTGTTGCAACGCTTTCCATTGACCTTCGACTGCGATGCCCGAGGGGTATCCCTTGAGTAGCGTCATGAGAAGAACGCCGACGGACCAAACGTCGCACTTTTTTGTATATGGCTTTCGCTTCAGCACCTCCGGCGCGCTGAAGAATTTGGTGCCCGCGTGCCCGCGCAGGGTTTCGTGAGCCATACAAAACGTCGCGCTTCCAAAATCTATGACTTTCAAAGTTGGGATGCTGCCGGCCTTGTTCGACCAAGGCTTGTCGAGCATAATATTATCTGGCTTCAAGTCTCGATGGCACACACCCAAGCTGTGCATGAAAGACACGGCGCCTAAGAGCTGGTTCGCGATGACGCACCAATCTCCTTCGTCGAAACGACCTCGTTTCTGAATCGCTTCTAGTAAGGTGCCTCCCTCGTACAAGTCTGTTACGATGTGCGTCACTTCGCCCTTAAAAACCGCCGCGTCCTCGTACACGGAGAATATGGATGGAAAGTTTGGATGGTGTCCACAGAGCACTTGGAGCGCGTCGCATTCGTCCTTGATTGCGTGCTCTTGCACCTTCTGGCGCAGAATGGATTTGACAGCGACGATTTCCCCGGATTTTCTATCCACGGCTCGACGCACCGAACCGTATACGCCGCGTCCGAGGAGTTCCTTAACGTCAAAGTCTCGGTCAAGCTTTTCCGATGAAAAGTCGCCGTAAACTCTCTTGGGATGCACGGTGACGTCTTCCGAATCATCATCGACGACGAGCGTCGCTTTCTCCTTCGAGTCCAACTGCTTCGTCTTCAAGTTGTGTAGAGTGACGCACGCCACGTCTCCGTCGAACGGCGCGAGCTGTTTAATGTGCGACGTCAGCTGTTCGGGTCCTGGTACATCGACGATGAGGGCTGTTATATCGTCATGCAAACCTCGCACCTGCAAGACTCTATCGACGACGCCTTCCACGACGGCTTTCAAGTCGTCGTACTTGGAGCACTCGGTCGCCACGGTGGTGTCGGACAACGCTCCGTACACGCCGTCGCTCGCCATGAAGAGCCGACACCCACTCCGAGGAATCTTCACTCGCGTAAACTCCGCCTCGCATATCAGCGCCGGACAGTCAAAATCTCCAAACGCGCGCGAGATGGCGTACCCTCCCGGGAACACGCGCAAGGGGCCAACTTCGGCTCCGCCGGGTCCTCGCAAACGCGCGAGTCTGCACTCCGCCGCGAGCAAACGTCTCGCCTCGAACGGATCATCCGGCCCGTGATCTCTCGTGAGCCTCAAGTGTGCACCCTTCTCGTTCGCCCCTGGACCATCGAAATCCTTGGCACACGGAAGCAATAACGCCCCGGAATCCCCGACGTTCGCCGTCATGATTTCGTACGCCGGCGCCCCATCCTTATCGTCTTCTACTCGCTGCAAACACGAAATCGTCACCGTCGCCCCGCCCTCGGGGGCGGCGCTCCAACACAAAAAGCACCCAGTGTTATTGCTCCGTCCGTACTCCCGCTCGGTGGTATCCAACGCCCTTTGCACCGCCCGTTCGAGCCCTTGCCTACGCGTACGGTTCGACGCCCCTTGGACGCTTCCGCCCTCTGACTCTTCCTCCTCGCGCCCGAGCCCGCGAAACTCCCGCTCTAAATTCCTCCCCAAATTCGCCTCGAGAAACGCCATCGCGCTCGCGTCCTTGTGTCCGTCGAACACGCAGTACACCGCGACGACGGCACCGACCCGCACGCCCCGTCCATCGCTCGCCGACCCGAACCAATCCTTCCCCGTGAATGGCAAGACGAGCGCGCCGTCTTGCGACCGTTTCTTCGCCGCGCACCGCGCGTAGTCCGCCGCGGACGACGTCGACGGGTTGGGGAGCGCTCGCGGGGGCGGCGTCGCGGACATTTTCGTCCGCGGCGCGCTTCGGCTCGAGCGGGCGAGTGCGGGATAACGGCCGATGTCTCTCTCTCTCGTTCGCTCTGTGTCGACACCCGGTCGCGACGTTTCGCATCGTTTCGCATCGTTATCATTAAAAGACGGTTCATGACTCGTCACTCGTCGTTTGGGTCCTTCGTCGCTGACTCGGATGTTTTGGATGTTTTGGATGGATGTTTTGGATGGATGTTTTGGATGGATGTTTTGGATGGATGTTTTGGATGGGCAAACGGGGACTCGAACTAACTATCGATCAATCGGCGACGACCCAGCGAGGAAGACCGGTAAATGGATCGGGGCGAAGGGACTCGACGAGCACGTCGTCGAGAAGGGCGAACGGGTGGGACTCGGGCCAGACGGAGAGGGTGGATACGGCGGCGGCTCCGCGGGAGACGGCGTCGACGTCGCCTCGAGGAGACTCGTCGGCGACGACGACGCCGGTGGAGAGGGTGAAAGCGCGTGGGAGCGGGCGCGCTTCGTCTTTGTCGGCGTCGTCAGATGCCTCGGCGTCGCTGGGGCGTCTGTCTGCGATGAGTTTTTCAGTGGCGAGCTGACGGACGAAGCGCGCGCCGGATTGGTCCGCTCGATCGACGCCGTCGAGGTTTTGAGACGGGAGAGAACGTCCGAAAACGTCCGGTTTTGAGGCGTCGGATTCGTCTGCGCCGTCGTGGTAAATCGCCTTGACGCGCTCTTGGCGCCACAGGACTCCAGGTTTCGTCGCTACGAATTTACCAGGAGACCATTTCGGCGGCACGCTGAGTTGCAGCATCGCGTCGGCTTCCCGAAACGCTTCGCGGAGAGTTCTTCGACGCTCATCTGGCGAAAGAGACGACTTGGCGGTTCCATCGCGCGTTGTGTGAGAAACCACGCCGGCGCCACCGAGAGACCAACAATCAGCGTCGGCGAAATCGTTCGTGGATGTCGACAAGACGCTCGCCGCGAGTTCATCGTCCATGGGCAGTTGCGCCGTGCCTAAACTCGCCCAACGTCCGCGCGTAGGAAACGGAAAGTGTGACCGCGGACAGTTCGACGCTTTATCCAGCGACACGATGCTCCCGTGTTTGAGCGCGCGCAACAGCGCGCCGAGCGCCGCGGCGCACGGTTCGATCGGCGCCGTCGCCGACGTCGTCGGCACGCTTGCCACAACCGTCGGCACGCCCACCACGCTCGCTCGCCTTCCCGCTCGAACAACCCTGCTTCCGTTCCCATCCTCCCCGAGCGCGGTTTCTCTACTAATCCCCACAACGCACAACACCGGTTCTAATCCCAAGACTTTGGCGCAAAGCCCTCCGGTGGGGTCGCAACAGACGACCGCCGCGTCTTCGCCCGACGCGCCCGAGAGCGCGAATGCTCTTCGTCCACCCTTTTTCAGCGCGCGTTCCTCGCACGCAAGTTCGCGCCCATCGCGCGAGAGCCCATCGCGCGCGTCATGAAGCACGGGCACGACGCGCACGCCGTCGAACGCGTCCTCGACGACGGTTGACGTCGCGTCGAGCGCGTCTTCGTCGTCGCACAAGATGACCACACAAGGCGCAGAAGACGTCGACGCGCGAAGACCCGAGCGAGCACGCGCGAAGTCGCGAAAGGGTCGGCGGCGCGCGCGCGTAAAGTGCGTCGACGCCGCTGCCGACGACGCGCGAGCGAGGTGAGACGCCATGCGTCGCGGTATATCGTGAGTGTGCGTTTTGCGCGAGGTTGGTACAGATGCAAGAGTGTATGATTGTTGAAACAAAACTAAGTACGTACAACACGGGCGCGAAAGCGAAAGCGAAACGAATCACGCACCCATATAGAGCTTTTGCCGTCGAGTAATCGTGATGCGGCAGATGGGGCAGCGACGCATGCGACGAGAACACTTTCGGCACATGCATGCGTGGCCGCACGGAATGAGGACGCATTGCACGGGAAGCGTCATGCACACGGCGCATTCGCTGTCCGGAACACCGCTGCGCTGCTTGGGCTTGTTGATCACCGGCTCGCCGTGTTCGTCTTCCGATACCTCGGCGGAGGATGCGGATGAAATCTCGCCGTTATCCACTCGCTCGTCTTCAGAGCCGTCGGAGAGCTGCCGCGCGATTTGCACCGTCGCGGTTCTGTTCTCGTCGGCGTCGGCGTCACCGGCTTGTTCGCCATCCGAGGTAAACTCTTCATCTGAAGTGCTCAGATCGCTCGCCTCTTCCCACTCATCCATCACGGTTGTTTCCGCGCGGCGTCTCATCAGCGGTTCTTGCATCATCAGGCGTTGCGCTCGAATCATGTTTACGTGCTCGACGTGTCTGCACAACACGGCGCGCATGCAGCATCCAAGAATGACCCCACTCAACATCACGGCGTACTGCCAAGTTTCCCCATAAGCGCCGTTCGTGCCGTCGTCAATCATCCCGCAGTCATCACCCGTCCAACCCACGTGACACTCGCAGTGTCCATCGATGACGCAGTCTCCGTGCGAGCTACAATAATTCAAGTGCGAACACTTGTCGCTCAACGGTTGCGGCTCTGCATCCTCGCGAACGCACGCCCGACAGCACGTCAACGGCGTCGACGGCACGCGCATCGGCGATCCTAACGCACCCATGGCATCGATGACGGAATCGAACCCACCGATCACGGCGCCATTCTTTCTCACCGCCTCGGGCTCGTTTGTCTGCCCGCACGAGACGTCGTATCCCTCCTCCTCGGCGCAGTCGCACGCATCCACCCCGATTGCGTTCCCGCTCGGAAGCACAAACTTCACTTTGCAACACTCCCCGCCGTCTTTTGGGTAAAAGTAATACCTCCCACCGCTCGCGGACGCCCGATTCACTCGCTTGAACCCTTGCAAAAACGTCCCCGCCGGACACGTCGCGCCTTTACCGCTCGCCCCGCGACTCGTCGGCACGCAATCCACGCTCATCGTCCGCAACGTCCCGAACACCGCCGAACCATCCTCATCATCGACAACACTCGGAAACATCTCCCGCACCGTCTTCCCTCGGTCCTCTTCCCGCGCGCACGGCGAACAACAGATGGCTCTCGACAGCGGTACCAAACCGCTTTCGTCCGAGCCTCGTCCGGCGTACTCCCCGCTCGCCTCGAACCCGGCGATCACCGCCCCTTCCCTCGCGCACTCCAACCCGCTCGATCCGGTGGCGTACTCGCATTCGCACAGCTCCAACCCGCGCGGTCCGACCCCCGCGGCGTCGTCCGTCACCGCCCCGGTTCCTCCGCGCGTTCGCGCGGGTGCCGACGCGTGCGTCTTGACGACGACGACGTCAAAATTAAAAACGCGCGCGCTCGCGACGCCGACGAGGAGACACGACGCGAGCGCGACGCTCGCGGCGACGCGCGCCATCGTCATCTCGCCCCCTCCTCGTCGTCGTACTCGGTCGGGTATCATCGCGTCGGGGTGTGTCGGTACCGTTCGATTCGGTCGTTGCGTGCGCCAGCGGTCGGTCGGTCGGTTGACGCGAATGGAATGAATGGTACCGACGTGGAGCCGGTTTTCCTATTAAAAACAAACGTCAAATCTACTACAGCGCTAACGACGCTCGCGCGATGATGAAAACGCGACGACGAAGACGTCGTTTCGATCGTCGCCCCCGGTTCGGGGACTGGATTTCGCGACGGATGAAACCCGGAATCGAAGCGACGAAGCGTCTTTGTTCTTCGCCCGCGCGAGCGAAAACTATGATACCCTTTGGATGGAAGGAACCCTCCCTCATCGGTGTTCTACGGCGTGACTACGGCGACGATTCCACGTACGGCGCCCCGGGACCGAACGTGAAAGGCGTCCACTGTCCCTGTACGCTCGGACGTTTCGTAAAATGCCTCCGTTTCATCGGCGCCCCGCCCGGCTTGCCCTTTTCGCTCCGCAGCCACTCGCACTGCTTCTCCGCGTCTAGCGCCGACGCGTTCTTCAGCCCCACCGTTTTCGTCCGTCCGTTTGCGTACGTCGCCGTGACGTGCGGATCGCCCCCGCGACGGACTTCCGCGACGACGTCCGCGGTGGCGGCGCCGACGCGCGCTCGAAACGCATCGAATCGACCAGACGCGATGAAGTCGACCGCGCCCTTGCTCGAGCCCGTGTGGTCGCAGTACACGAGACGGAGCGCGCGGAGCTGCGTGAGGCCTCGGATGGACATGCGTTCTTTCGTTCGCGGGCGTCGGAGGTTCTTTTCGTCGTCGGCGGACGCGTCGACGGTCGACGGCGTGTGGGGAATGGCTGAGGTTTTGTGCTCGCAGGTGACGTGCGTGCGTTTACGAGTTCCAGCCTTCGCGACACTCGGACGCGCGTCGCGCGTCGGTCGTCCCGGTATCGTCGTCGGCGTTGAAAGCAAAAGCATCGGCGACAATGTCGGCGACGGCGTCTTCACGCCCGGCGGCGGTGCCGACGCGTGAGAGCCGACTTAAGTTTCACGCTGCGCGACAAAGGATGAGAAAGATGACGACAACAGTCGTTCGCGCGTCGTCGACGCCGACGCGAATCAACGTCCCGGACGACGCACCGGTGGACGCGCACGCGGCACTTAGAAATGTCAACGTCCGCGCCGCGATCGATGGACGCGCGACGGACCTGCCGTCGCTGTGGAAGGATGACGAGACGGTCGTGGTGACGTTTCTCAGAAGCTTTGGGTGATTTTTCGCGTCGGAACGCGCCGTCGAGTTGAATCGCGACGCCGTTCCGGCGCTAGATGCCGCTGGGGTGAAACTTTTGGTGGTTTCCATCGGTACGCTCGAGAGATCGAGGGATTTCGTTGAGGAGAACGCGTTTCCGATTGAGAAATTGTACGCCGACGAGACGAGCGCGACGTACGAGGCGCTCGGCTTGCGCAAGGGCGTCAAGGAAACGTTCATGGAGAAATCCACGCCAGAGTCCATCCTCGCGAGGTGGAATAAAGACGGGGCGAAGACGTTGTTGGGAGTATTGAAACGATGGAAACCTTGGTTGCCGCCAAAGCCCGATCAGGGGTATCAGCAAGGTGGAAGCTTTGTTTTTAGAGGATCTGAGACGCTCTACGCCAGTTACGACGTGAGCACCGGCGCGCACGCGCCTCTCGAGGACATTCTCAAAGCTGCCGGCGTGCAAATCCCGAGTCCAAATTAAGTGACAGGATTCATTGATTGACCGATCCGGTGACGCGCGTTTCATAGTAGTTTTCGGAGCGACGTTTTCGTTGAACGAATCACGTGACTTTGCGTCGATCAAGCCGCCGAACGCCGTTTCGGCGACGCGACGCAAACGATACCGTCGACAAAAACGTCATTCCGCACCACCCATCGCCGCGCGCTCGCTCTACGAATTTGTAACATACGTGCATTTACACGCACTTCCCACTAGTTCGATTTTCCAGATAATTTACACCGCTCTACTAAAAATTAAGCGCAACTAAGTCTTCTCCTTCGCGCCTTTGCCGCGAGGAAAAACGCGAATTCACTTTGACTCCTTCATCGCCGCGACCCGCTTCATGTACCTGCGCCGTTTCGCAATCGCGTCATCACACATTGTCAGTCAACGCGCTTGTCGACATTCACACGCGCTCAAACCGCGTATCGATCGATCAAACATCTATCAAAACCGACAAAACCCAACCATCCAGGAGCGTTGATCGGACGACGATCTCCCTCTTCTCCCTCGCTCGCGCATCGTCTCCGACGCGCACCGCGAAAACGAAACCACGCGAGAAATCTAGTCCACACGCACTCTTTGTATTGACACTTTTCGTACACGTGTCGCTCGTGTTCGCACTTCCACGGAAGGTAGAAGGATTTGCGGCGACACTCGTTGAGCGGTATGAGCAAGTGCGCGCAAAAGTCTCTGTACGCCACGTCGAGCTTGGCGCGTTTCATCTCCTCGCGCGTCGCCACCATTTCCGAAGCATCGCTCGCGCCCGCCATGATGTTTCTACCGTTCGTCCGTTTCCTTTCCTTGGTGGAACCGGCGTCGGCGTTTGACGATCGACGCGAAAGGGTGAGTGTGTTTGAGACGTCGAACGTGAGTGAGTTTTGTGGTGTGATTTGAGTGGATGAAAATACAAAACGACTATTATTTGCGAAGCTTGACGCGCATGGGGAGACCTTCGGCGGTGTGAATGGTGGCACCCATGGTCATCCCGACGTTGGCCGGGTCCTTGGCGAGCTCAAAGTCGTACCGGCGAAGAACCATGGCCATGGCGATGGTGGCTTCGAGCATGGCGAATTGGTCGCCGATGCACTTGCGAGCGCCGGCGCCAAAGGGAATAAATGCGTAATCAGAGGCAATCTCGTTGGGGTAGAGGCCGTTGATGAGCTCGGGGTTGTAACCTGCCCAATCCTTGACGCCCGGGTTGGTGAAGGGGCGCTTGAAACGGAACGGGTCAAAGACGTCGGGGTTCTCCCAGCACTCGGGAGAGCGATGGAGGTTCCAGACGCTGATGAAAATGTCCATCCCCTTGATAAGGGTCACCTCGACGTCTCCGGCACCCTTGGGCAAGGTGACGTCCTCGAGGCAGCGACGGATGAGGATCGGTGGCTCTGGGTAGAGGCGAAGAGCCTCGGCGATGCAGAGACGCACCGACTCGAGCTTTTGAATGTCGTCATACGTCGGCGTTCGGTCGTCGTCGCCAAAGACTTCGTCAATGTCGGCTTGGATTCGCTTCATCAGTTCTGGTTGTTGGACGAGGCAGAACAACCCCCAGGTGAGGACCGCTGCGGTGGTCTCATGACCAGCGATAAGCATCGTCATCAAATCATCGCGAAGCTGCGCGTCGGTGACGTCGGCGCCGCGAATGTCAACCAAGAAGCGCAACAAGGATGGATCCTTGACGTTGCTGTAATCTCTGTTTTGCAACTCCTCGAGGTCTTCCGTGCCTTCAAACTGTTGCGCCTTTTTAATCAATCCGTTCAACGTTTCGTTGATAATGCCCATGTTTTCCTTAAACTCGCGTTGTCTCGGGACGACAACGTCGGCAAAAGGCAAGTTCCAATACGGCACGTAAAACGTGCTGCGATGCGCCGCCTCTTGCAAGCAATTATACACGGCGCGAATGATCGGTGACTCCTTCGTCACCGAGCCAAAGTCGTAGTTGAACACGGCAAGACCAATAATATCTAAACTCACCGAGCAGAATCGCTCCTCCATGTCCACAACCTCGCCCGCCGCCGCGACTTTATCCAAGTTTCGAATCAACTCGTTGGAGCAGTGACCAAACAAACCAACCATATGATCCAACCACGCCTTGTGGAATCCCGGCACGAGCTGACGTCTGCGGTTCTTCCACACCGCGTACGGCGCCGGAATCAACCCTTGACCCATGATGGGTTCTAGAATCTCGGCCAACACACCCTTATCGAACGAAAAGGGCTTCTCCTTGAGCACTTCTCTTACGATTACGGGATCGCTGAGCACCATGAAAACCTTGGGCCCAAACGCGAGCTTAAACACCCCACCGTACCGACGGAAATACGGGTACAGCGCCAAGAAAATCGGTCCACCGACCAAATCGTCAATCACGCCCTCGCACACTGGCGCGTTATCCTTGCTTTCCTTGTCGCCGTACGTCTGAAGAATCTGCGTCACCCACAGGCTCACGATATCCTGAAACTTGAGTTCGCTCGGCTTGAAGTCATCGTCCGGAAGCGCCTCCTCGTCCGTGCCCGGTTCGCGAACCGCACGCGCGATCGTCGAGCACTCCTTCGACCGCGCGACGCGGGTTTCACGACGAAGATTGGAAGACGCGCCGCAGACGCGCGCGGGCGCCGAACGGCGCGTGGAAAAGCGAACCGCTACTCCTCGAGTCTTCGTCGTGTGTGCGGACGCTCTCTTCGTCGGTGCCTTGAGAGACGACGCGCTCGTCATCATCATCGTCGTCGTCGTCATCGTCGTCACCATCGTCGTCGTCGTCGCGAGCGCACGGCACAACGCCGTTCCGAGATACGCCGAGGTCTGCCGTATTGAGTGCTGCTCTCTCTTATCCAAACATTCGTCACACGCGCGCGCCGCGAGCGCTGCGACGCCGCGATCGCCGGCGTTCGTGCGCACCGCGCGTGTAATCTGATTCTTCCCGCCGTCGAGTCGATCGAACGGCCGAACACTCGCGCGCGATGACGGCGGTGAACAAGCGGGCGAGACGGTTACCAGCGAGCGTGCTCAATGCCGCGAAACCACCGCCGACAAAGGCGCGTAAAGGCGGTCGAGCGGTGCCAAAACCGCCAGCCGTGGTCGAGGACGATGAAATCCCGATGTACGACGTGGTTTCGGACTCTGGGTCGGACGGGGAGACGGCGCGGTTGTTGAAGAGGGCGAAGGAAGAGGGACCGAGCGAGAAGCGTCGAGGAGACAAAGGGACGACATGCGTGTTGACCGAGACGGCTTCCCGGTGCGTTCGAGACGTGACGGATGACGGGCTGGTTGATGCCGCAAAGGGAATCGTCGGTAAGAGAACGCTCGCGCGGACGTTAGCCGTGGAACGACAACCAGAGGTTGAGACCGAGTCGGCGGAAGCGCGGGGAACGCCCGAAGCTGTGAAATCGGCGCCGATAGAAACCTTTCCAACGCCTTCACCGCCAAAGATCGTCGAGCCGTCGCCCGAACGGAAACCAAAGTCGCCCGCAAAACTCGAAACTTTCGACGACATGTTTAGCATGTTCACCGGCGGCTCGCGACAATCTGTTTTGGCGCCCGTCGAGCCGAGAATCCGGTCGCCGAAGCGGGCAAATCTGCCCCCGCGCGTCACCGCATCGCCGTCATCGCGACGCCCACCAACCGGCAAACCCAAACTCTCGTTTGCCGAGCTCATGTCGAGCGTCGGTGGCGGCGACGACGACGTTCCGAGCGATTAGCGTTCGGGTTCGGTCGACGACGCGGCGTCGAAAAATAGCACTCTAGGTCAATTGTATGAGCAATCAGTGTAATATATCTTCACACGCGGGTTTTTCGGGTTTTCGATTCTCTTCAACCGCCGATTCGCGCGATAACGACGCGCGCGAGACGACGGAGGCGATGTTGAGGACGTGCGCGAGACGCGTGGCGTCGAGGGTTACGGTACGTTCGCGACGCGACGAGCGAACGCGACGAGCGAACGCGACGAGCGAACGCGACGAGCGACGCGGGTCGGATTGGAATAGACTGGAACGCGTTCGAACGGCGAATCTTTTGTCGTTCGTGCGTCGACGCGTGCGCGAGCGCGGCGGACGCGAGACGGAACGAAAGCGAGTCGATGATGATGCATTGATTTCGTGACGCCCGCATGCGATGAGACTGACGACGACGGTTGTTTCATACGCGCGATAGGTGACTGCCCGCGCGAGCGCCAACCGCGGTTTCGCGGCGGCGAGCGACGAAAAGTTTACGGTGGAAACTCCGGTGCCATTCGAGGGACACAGGATTGAGCCGCCGTCTCAAGTCGTCGAGACGTCAAAGTCTGAGATTGTGGACATGTTCACGCAGGCGTACATGATGCGTCGACTCGAAATCGCGGCGGACGTATTGTACAAGGGAAAGTTTATCAGAGGCTTTTGCCACTTGTACGACGGACAGGAAGCCGTATGCGTCGGAATGGAGGCCGCGTTGACCAAGGAAGACGCCGTCGTGACGTCGTATCGCGATCACTGCATTCACCTCGGCCGTGGAGGCACGCCGTTGGAGGTTATGGCGGAGTTGATGGGTCGAGTGGACGGCGCCGCGAAGGGCATCGGCGGTTCCATGCACATGTACCGCAGAGAGGCGAACTTTTTCGGCGGTAACGGTATCGTGGGCGCACAGACGGCGATTGGTGCTGGTTTAGCGTTTGCGTTCAAGTACAACAAACAGCCGAACGTGGCTGTAACGATGTACGGTGACGGTGCGGCGAACCAAGGACAGTTGTTTGAGGCGCTCAACATGGCGGCGCTTTGGGATTTGCCAGTCATCTTCATGTGCGAGAACAACCACTACGGCATGGGTACGGCCCAAGACAGAAGCGCCAAAAGCCCGGTGTACTATAAGCGTGGTGACTACGTTCCGGGTTTGAAGGTGGACGGCATGGATGCCCTCGCGGTGAAGCAAGCGATCAAGTTTGCCAAAGAGTACTGCGTCTCTGGCAAGGGACCGATTGTTCTTGAGATGGACACGTATCGCTACCACGGACACTCCATGAGCGACCCGGGCAGCACGTACCGTACCCGCGATGAGATTAGTGGTATTCGTCAAGAGCGCGACCCGGTCGAGCGCTTGCGCAAGCTCATCATCGAGCGTAACCTCCTCGATGCGGCGGAGATCAAGCAAATCGAAAAGGAGCAGCGTCGCATCGTTGACGAGGCTGTCGAGCAAGCCAAGTTGAGCCCGCTCCCGCCGTCCGAAAACTTGACCAAGAACATGAACCTTAACTTGGACAACATTGTTGTTCGTGGCGTCGATTCTCAAACCTTCCACCCGTTAGTTTAAACAAAAAAAGCCGCGATGACGTAAATTGTGCGCTTCCCCGTAGAGTCCCTTGTGATGAGATAAAAATTAAAACAAACAATGCACTACTTGCTCAAAGCCTCGACGAGAGTACCGACGGCGAATAAGATGAAGAGCGAGCCACCAGCGTAGGCGACGACGCGCTCAGAGATGTATTCGCCGACGACGTCGCCGAGAACCACGGCGCCCGCCGTTGCGATGAAGTGCCCCGCCGCCGCTCCTCCGACAACTTGAAGTGGATCGGCAGCCGCACTAAGCGCAATGGTGGCGAAGAAAGACTTATCACCCCACTCCGCGGCGAAAACGAGCGCGAAAACGCTCGCAATCAACGCCATTTCATCGCTAAAGTTGCTACCCATCTCCGCCACGGCTTCCTTGGCGTCCTCCTCCTCTTCCTCCGCCTTGCTCTCCTCGGCAGATTTTATCGTCTGCACGCCGAAATAGAGCAACAACGCCGCCGCGAGAAAGTCATCCCACGGGAAATCCGTCTCAAACGGCAGGCTCTCGTCCGCGAGGTGCAAAACCTGTCCCAAGAGCACCGAAATCACAGTCATAGCTACCAGGGCCCCGTACGTTCCGGCGAACACGCTCTTCTTATCCTGCTGCGTCGCCAACAACACGGCGATGAAGAACGTCTTATCACCAATCTCGCTGAACAAAATCAGCAACAAACCCTGGATGAAGCCGCTCGTTTGATCCGGGTCGACATCGGCGACAGCCTCGACCGCCGCCTTCGCGTGTTCCGGAGCTAAAAGCGCCGCGCCCAACGCCGCCGCGCCCAACGCCGCGCCCTTCCACGCACCGACGACGACGCCATCAGCTTCGACACCGCGCGGCGCTATCATCGACGACGTTGGCGCCAATGCGACCTCAGAGCGTCCCGAAGCGACGACGGCGCGCCTCATCGTCGTGTTCACAGACTCGCTTCGACGAAGATGGATAACGCCGCCCGTCACGGCCGCGCCGACACCGCGTCCGCAGACTCCGCGTCGCGCCGACGGTACCGCCCGCGCCCCGATCGCGCACGTCGAAAGCATCGCGTTCGTCTCCGTGATTCTTCACCGATTTCGTGTCCCCGTGTCCGAGATGAGCGCGACGGTACGTTCGCGCGTGCGACTGTGCAGAGTGCGCATCTTAAAAACATCGGACTCGAGTCGCTCCAATCGAACGACAGATGACGACGCGGGACGTCATCTTCGGCGCGTTCGCGCGCGTCGGGTGGTACGCCCTCAGCGTCCCGTGCGCGTGGTGCTTACGCGAGGATGAACGCGCGGCGTGCGCGTGGAAGGAGGAGGATGGCGACGAAGTAGCGGGTGAGGATTACGAAACGTCTCTGTCGTTGAGCGAGAACGCGGACGCGAACGACGCGGCGATGCGTGAGATTATAGAGGGTGGACGGGCGAAAAGGGTGCGGCACATGAACGGAAAGACGTTCGACGCTCATCTGGAGGAGGTGGCGGCGCTTTTACGCGCGTGGGGCGCGCCGGAATGCGTCGCGACCGCGGGTCTCGGCCACACCGTGTACGGGAGTGAAGCGTTTCCGGTGCGTCTGAAGAGGTTTGGCGATAGAAAATCGACGAGAGCGGCGGTGGGGACTTGGACGGAGAGACTCATGTTTGTGTACGCGACGACGAGTCAGAGAAAGTGGTACCGGGCGATGGTTTCGGAAGATTTCGATGGAGGCCGAGGCGAGACGCTGCCGCCAAAATTTGTCGCGACGAATTTTTACAGCGGCGAACGGCGTGAAATGTCCGATTTGGAAGGGGCAATGCTGACGCTCATGCACGCCGCGGACGTGTACTCCGTGTTGAAGCGCGATGTCGTGGATGAGATGAGCGTGGCGGTTGGGTTCGTTTTGCGTTTGATCGTCGCAGCTTCGGAAGGTGTTCAGAGAGCCGCGAGACAAACGGCAAACGTGGACGTCCAAAATGCGCTGACGAAGCTGCATCGCCATCTGGACGAGACGGTCGTGCGCGATATCGTGTCGTCTTCGGTGCGTGGGGCGTCGAGCTCTGACCTATTGTCGATTCGAGACTCTGGGATTGAAGCCGCGACAAAGACTCTTCGGCGCGCGCGAACCGACGCGGGACTTGTTTTGCGAGCCACCGGCGTCGTCTGACCCCGCTCAAGGTGCGACGGTGAATTTCATTCAGGCATCTTGTCGCGTGTACACTTCATGTAGGCTATAGCTTTCACGGATCCGAGCCGGTCCGTCATTTGTAAAGGTTGCGTTGTTATGTTTTCGTACATCCGACGATACGAATAGACACGATACGATGCCTCGGGCACATCACCACTGCGCGCCTCGATGAGCGCGAGTGGGTTACTCGACTCATGCGTGAGCGAGCTTCGCGCGCTCATATTGGAACTCGACGCGAACGTGCGCGATGAGGCGCGAAGCAGTACGTGGCCGAGCGTTCGGACCTTCTTCGTCGCTGGAAGCGAGACGATTGGAGTTGGAGGAAGCGCAGCGCGAGCGGCGGATTGTCTTCGCGACTTGGAAGCGGGATTTCTAATCACGGCGCAAACAGACGAATGGCTCGAAAATGGCCGCACTGAATGGTTGGATATTGTGCGATCGTTGAGCCGAGTGGAGAGCGCCTTGGCGTCGTTTAGCTGCGTTCGCTTGTTTGGCAATTTGCTCAAGGAACTGGGTGGAAGCTTGCTGCACGAAGCCTTCGTGTCAACGTTCGTCGCTCGGGATCGAGAACGCGTCATCTCAGCTAAAACGAGCTGGTACCTTCGCATCGACGCGCTCACGTCGCCTCTGCCCGAGCTTTCGTCCTTGAGACGCGTCGACACTTTTAACCATGGTACCGACTCCATCGTGAGAGCGTATCGACACCAACGCTGCAGTCGTCGGAATCGAGCAGATTTGGGCTTGGTGCGTGTGGACAGAGACTCGGCCCGGTCTTCAGATAATTTAGAAAACGACAGCGATGATCCGTATCACGACGAGATTGAAGCACTTCGCAACGAGGTTGAGTCGCTGCGCCTGAAGGCTGAACACGCCGAACTCGCCGTTCACGACACGCTGTGCTCGATTTGTTACACGGCGAAGCGCGATACGATCGTGGCGCCGTGTTTACACATGCTGTATTGTTCAAAGTGTATCACACGCGTGCGCGATTGTCAGGGCGACAACGCGACGTGTCCGCATTGCCGCGTAAAAATTAGCGGCATGATGAGAGTCTTCGTATGAATTTCGATCGATGTTATGTTACACGCACGCCTACTGTACTAAACTTAGAAGATCTACTTAATCTGCCAATACCTTGCTGGACCAGCTGAGCGCGAATTTACGCGCCAAGTCAGGCCCGTTTGATACTGCGTTATTGAGCACGCGGTCAAATTTGACCTCCTTTTGCAGCACTGATACTAATCTTGCCACCTCGTCCACTTGAAGTCTATTGTCCTCCGTGAGCGCCAAGATGAGCTGGTTGCGCAGTTTCGCGTCAGTGATGAGCAATCCCGCCCCGTCGGTTGCCGTTTCAGTCAAATCGAGATCTCCACCGCTTTCTCTCGCCAAATCAATCAAATTTTCAAGACGACGCCACTGGAACTTATCTTGTTTGAATAGCACTTGAATAAGACGCTCTCGAAGCGACACGTCGCGATCGGTGAGTAGGCGCTTCGCCACATACGGATACGCAACCTCCAAGAACTTGAATTCAGGGTTTAACGTCATGCAGATGCCCTCTTGCGTAAGAAGAGAGCGAATGACGAGGGAGAAGCGTTCTGGGATGCGAATCGGGTACTGGTACACGAGCTTGTTGAAGCTCGAAGTGACGGTGCGAAAGTTGAAGTTGGCGAGCGAGGCTGTTCTCGCATCTTGCCATATATCCTGCAAAGCAGGTACGATGGGTGTCACGTCCGTACCCGGCGACAAGAAACCGAGGCGAATGAAGTCGCCCGCCATGGCGTCGTAATCCTCGTTCACCGCGTGCACCACCGCGTCGATGAGCACCTCCTTGTTCGTTTGCGTCAACTGCGCGACGTTGCCGAAATCGACGTACGCAATGCGACCGTCACGCATGGCGAAAATGTTACCCGGGTGAGGGTCACCGTGGAACAACCCGAACTCGAGCAACTGTCTCAACCCGCTCACGACGCCAACCTTGATGAACTCCTCCACGTTGATTCCCTCCCTGATGATCCCTTGTGGGTCCGTGCACCGAATCCCGTCGATCCACTCCATCGTAAGCACTTTGGACCCAGAGTACGCCTGATAAAACTTGGGAATCTTCACGATAGGATCGCCCTCAAAGTTGTCGTAAAAGTCACGAAGGTTACGACCCTCCTGCACGTAGTCAAGCTCCTCCAATAGCTTCTCCCCAAACTCATCGACAATTAGCTGCGCGTTGCACCCGAGCTGGCGTATCGAGTATCCATTGATAAACCACGCCAAGGTTCTGAAGAGCAGCAAATCCCTGTAGATGATTGGCTCGATACCTGGACGTTGCACCTTGACGGCGACTTCGTCTCCATTCTCCTTGAGCGTCGCTCGATACACTTGTCCCAGCGACGCCGCCGCGATCGGCTCCTTGGATATCGTCGAAAACACCTCATCAATCGGTCTTCCCAATTCCTTTTCGATTATCTCAAACGCCGTCGCGTTATCGAACGCCGGGACGTCATCCTGAAGCTTACACAACTCCTCCATGTAGTCGCTCCGAACGATATCCGGTCTATTCGCCAGCACCTGCCCGGCCTTTACAAAACTCGGTCCGAGTTGCGCCAGCTGCACCCTCAACTGTTCCGAACGGCTCACAACCTTCTCCGTCTCATTCATCTTATCCATCACCAACCCACTCGCGAACGACGCGGCGTTCCACACGATCTCTCCGCACCGAAGCGCCGTCGCCAACGTTTCCCCGGGTCCCGCCAACGCGCGCTCCCGCACCACCTCGGGCGAGTACTTGGGCGCGATGACGCACGCGCCGTTTTGTAGCGCGAGCTCCTGAATATCCTTTGCGTCTGGTTGCGCCTGCCGCGTCGCGCGAACCACCGTCGTCGTCGTCGTCGTCGTCGAGCCACGGCGGTTTACACTCAAAGCCGCCGGCGCCACGCGACGCAGCGCACCCGCACCCGCGCCGCAGCGTCTCGTCGTCGTCGTCGTCGTCGTCGTCGTCGTCGTCGTCGTCGCGTGCACCCGCATCGCGCGGAACCGTATCAAGTATTTATTTCCCTTTCGTTCACTCGCGGTTCGCGTCGCTCGCGGTTCGCGCGCGTCGACGCGTGACGATCGGTGCGTCCAGCAGGAGTGACGTCGTCAGTGCGCGACTGGACGAAATGCGACATCGACACCGACACTGGCGCGCATTCACCCTCCGCGTCGTCGTTTTGGTGGTTTTGACGCACGCGCTCGACGATAGAAAATTCGCCCGAGCGTCGAGCGCGTCGATCCCGGCGGACGACGCGACGCTGGACACGCTGCCGGCGGTGGAGGATGCGTCGACGAAGCGACGGTTGCGTTGCAACGCGTGCGTCGCGGCGGTGGATGCACTTCGGGAGGCGATGATGACGGCGAACGCGAAGCGTGGGAGCGTTGGGATGGGGAGAGTGGAGGCGAATGCGGTGATGGATCGCGCGTGCGACGAGGTGAGCGCGGAATTCGGGCTGCAGATGCGGGAGAATAGGGTGACGGAGACGTTTTCGACGGACGCGCGCGTGAGTAGAGCGAGAGGACGTTGGATCACGCTGTACGCACAGGAGGCGTGTGGGAGGTTGGTGGACGATGAGAATGATGAGAAAATGTATACGCTGATGCGAGAGGGTAAGGACTCGACTGAGTGGAGAAGGGTGATGTGCCAGGTCGCCGATGGACCGTGCGACAGCGCGAGGAGCTCAGAACCAGGAAACGCGGCGCCGACGGTGAATCTCGGCGCTCGTGGCGAGGAGCTGTGAGTAGGTAAGTTGTAGCGGAAATTCTAGACAACTTTAGACGTCTCCTATTTTGTGTTTCGTTTTACATAATAGTGTGCAAGGAGACAGGTTTGGAATTCGCGCCGCGTTTATGAAATCGTATTCTGCGTCGACGGGTGTTCGCGACGCTGACTCGGTAGCGCCGGTTGATCGTCCCAAATGGACGAGCGGTTCGATTCATGTAGCATGCCGTCGCTTCTGTGTGTCTCTTGCACGTTTTCGTCGCTCAATATAGAATCGGGCAGTGAATCACTCGTCAGCTGTGTGCGAGGATCGTCAATGACTTCTTCGTTCTCAAACAGCGGACGCGGTCGCTCGAGCTGGAGCGAAAGGCGGCGCTGCGGCGAACGAGGTGCTGAGCCGATCGACGCTGAACCAATCTCTATATCTCCGGCATCGATGGCGACACCCTCTAACGTGCCGCTCGGCTCTGGGCGAAGCGTCTTTGAGCTGAGTTGAGCACGTCTGGAGAGACTCTGGAGAAATTCCTTCTTCCTCTCCGATTTGGCGGAGCGTCGTCGAGTGCTGCTGTGGAGTGTCGTCGTCATGAGTTTCTCAACCTTTGTTGGGATGACGTACAAAAGCATATCCGTCGCACACTCGTACGAACAAGTCGTGTTATCTTCTTCGAAATGTGCCTTCTTCACCGGCGTTTTATCCGACTCTTCCGCCGCCGCCAACGCGACGAGATTCTGAGAAGAGCCGCGAACGAGACCATTCTTGCCGAATTTGATGGAAGCCAGTTTGGACTCAAGTTTACGCTCCAGTTGACGTTCGGGCGTCGACGACGACACGGAAGCCATGGATGTGCGCTTAAAGTCCACGACACGTGGTCCAGACAGCGTCCCACACGTTTCGTTGTACAGCGATCCCGTCAATACGACGACCACGTCCCGTTCATCGTATTCGAGTTTGAACCCCTTGGATAACTTGACGAGTTTGCCAGCGAGAGAAAGCTTGCCGACGGGTGCTTCCGGGAACGCGACCGAGATCGCGGGTTGCAAGACAGTTTCCGCAAGCACGGCGAAAATGTTGCGCCACAAGTGTTCAATGGTCGAGTGTTCACGCTCATCGTTTTTGATTTCGTTGAGCAGGCTATAAGGAATGACAAAGCCGAACATTGCCGTCTGCGCGATGGCGCGCACGCCGCTACGTAAAAGTTCGTCTTCAGCTTGTTCATCAGAGTTTGCGAGCGCCTCATACACCGCCAGAGCCCAGGCATGTGGATGAGATTTGCAACCGGCGGTGATACATTTCTCTGTATCATTCGCATCTTCGATTTGAACCACCCCATTCCCGACGAGCAGCAAGCCGGTGCTTGGCTTCGTGTCTGGATCAACGATGATATCCCCAGTCTTATATTCTACCACTTCAGCCTCGCGAAGGAACTGTTTACGGATATCCCGATTCTTGATGCCGCAATTTCGAGTGGGATCAAACAATGGGATCGCCGCGAGAATGCGACCAGGCGAAGTGCGAGACGGTGGCAACGGTCGAGCTATCAGTCGTTGCAGATACATGTCGTGCTCCGCGGCGAGCATCGACCCCTCTGACTCGTCTAGCAGGCCAGTGTGAGTCAGAAGCTTGGTCTCCGCCATCGTCACTTCAAGAATCTCGCGTGCGAGTGCTTCGGATCGAAGAGATCGAGAAATCGCGTTGTGAGCTTGCTGCATCTCTTTGAGCTGCTCGACTGCTCGCTCAACTTCTTGTTCAGACTCCCAAATCACGTCTCGTACGTGATTCGTCTTCATCGACGTCTCGTTTGCCAAGTTCTCCCCGATACCACCCACTTTTTTTATCGTAAACGATTTTGCAAACTCATCGATTTCCGACGCTTCGGCTGGCGCTTCTTCGTCATCTTTACCGAGCAAAGTTTTAAACTGATTAGACGTTATTCGATGTACGCTAATCAAAGCTTGTAAACCTTGCATTTGCCTTCGCGTGGGCATCCAAGGTTCTTCTGCTAGCCTAATGTACCGCATGATGTGCAAAAGCCGTTGCCCAAGTTTTCGCTTCTGTAACCAAGCCAAGACACGACTCTTCACTCGGCTTTGTCGCATAAATCGATTGAACTCTTCGAAATCGCACAATTCTTGATGTGCTTTATCCGTTGCTCTTTCACACGCGAGAAGAAGACCATGGGCAACTTTGGCGTCAATCAAATCATCCTCCAACATTGACCACACTTCTTTGCATAAACCAGCCAAGAATCTCGTGCGCATCTCCCCCTTTAACTGTGCATCCATTTTCGCAATCTCCATAGTGAACTCTACTTCAGTTTCTTGCTGCGTTCGCAAAAATGGAACCAACTGTTTGATTGCGGTGAAATCTGGGGCACCAAGGTATTGCGCACCCGTCTCTTCCAGCCTCTCTTCGTAGTGTGAGAGCGCGCGCTCGTGAATGGCTTTACGCGCCGCCATGATGGTGCGCTCGTGACTGAGACCGGGCGTCAAGAGACCAACGATTCGCAGCATGGCCGCTGCCGTCGACGCGTTGATGAGGAGCGTCCCGATGACGGCGGATGAAACCATCGCCAACGTGGCGCCACGTTCTCTCGATGTGAAGGATTCCTCTTCGAGTACGACGAGCACAAGCGCTAGACCGACAGCTCCTCGCAAGCCACTCCAAACACAAATGAAAGACTCCCGAAGCGTCAACTCGTGGCCCTTGTACACGTTCATCCAAGGGTACAAAATTGTGACGACGACGAGACGGATGAGATTGAGCAAGACATAGAGAAGGATACCCCAGCCGAGATCTTCCGGTTTAATGTCTAATTCACCGAGCAAGATGTCAGCGACGATGAGGAAGCCAGCCAACACGAAGATGATTGTGTTGGCGGCGTACGTCAAGACCTCCCAGAAGTGGTGCATGGAATGCTGAATGTGACCCTTGAAGAAGGTTCTCCCGTTGGCGCTCATGTAACAGCCCAAGACGACGACAGCCAACACGCCGCTGCAATGAACGACATTCTCAGCCAACATGAAGGAAATGTAACCGGCAAAGAGCGTGATCGTGATATCCACTAAGTGATCGTTATGCGAGTGAGTGAGCCAGATTAAGCAAACCTGACCGACGACGACGCCGATGAGCACAGATTCGAGCGGCTGCAAAATCAAATCTGCAATAACCGATCCGAACGTCTTTTCCTCACCCTTGGCGATGGCCAAAAAGACGTTGAACACGACAATGGCCGTACCATCGTTCACCAGAGATTCACCTTCGATGAGATGACCCAAAATTTTGCTCGCACCAACCTCCTTCAGAATGGCCACCACGGCGACTGGATCCGTCGCCGCCAAAATCGATCCCACCATCATGCAAAAACCCCAGCTCCAATTCAACGGAAACACGCGCAAGACGCACCCGGTGAGCCCCATTGAGATCAACACCCCGGGACCGGCGAGAATGAGCACTTTCGGCAACACCTTCCTCAGCGTGTGCCACTCCATCGAAAACGAAGACTCAAAAATCAACGCCGGAAGGAAAACCGCCAACAACAAGTGCGGATTAATCCCACTCCACGCATCTAGCGACGCCTCGAGCATGCCCAAATCCGCGTAGTAATACACCAACGCCACGAGCATCCCGATGACAAACAGCACGACGGTGTACGGCACCGAGGATCCGTGCAACGCCGTTCTCGCGAACGAACCCAACGCCAGCGATATAAAGATGAACCACAACGGCGCCGTTTGATCCGTGTGTCCACCCGCGTGCGCATCCTCCGTCGTTTGCAACAACGCCCGCGTCATCGCTTCGCCGTCACGCATCTTCATTGTCTTTTTCGCGACGCTCTCGTCGCCGTCAACCGTGAATCACGCGCGCGCTTTCTCTTCACGCGTTTTCTTCAGTCGACGTTCGTTACCGCCCTCGACGACGACACCGGCGTCGTGAACGACGCGCCGTCCGTTCGTTCGAATCAAAGACGTGCGCGATTGTTTACTCGCGCGCGCGACCGCGAGGGGTCTCACGGCGTGAGACGCGCGCGAGTGACGCCGAAGCGGTTGGGCAGCTCGGCACCAGCGCCGCCGCACGCGGGTGTCTATATTTTTTCTTCCTGTTGCCAACTAGCCCCAAGGGATTTCGTGGTTCCTGAACCGTGAAATGAGTCAGATTTAGTAGCGCCCGAACGGCGGCGACGCGGGGTTTGATTCAATGGAGCGCGACGCGGGATGAATATAAGAGAATGAACAAAAGAAAGAATGGTGTTGTCATGGATTTAATAATGATTCTAGCCGGCAAAGGTGACTCCGGCGATGCCGGCGTAGTCGTTGAGAGCCTTTTGAGCGTCGGGCGGAAGGGTCTGGACGAAACCGGCGATGGGTCTAGAGGCGGAGAATTGCGCGAGGCATCGGGCGAGGTGGGCGCGGTAGTCGGTGACTTCCGGAACCGGATCGACCTCCTTAATGGCGCCTTGGGTAAGGCGGGAGTAAGAGGCGGCGTACCCGGCGTTGGCTTCCATCTCTTCGAGCAAAGCGTCGTCGTCCTCGGCGGCGGCGTCCGCTTCGTCGGGCTTCATGCACAAGGCAATGACGCCGGCTCCGAGCTTGTTCCAGGCGGAAGGACGATCGATGATGGATTGAACTTCCGTGAGAAACTTGATACCGGCGACGCACGCGAGCTTACGCTCAGTTTTGCCGATGACGCCCGGGATTTCCGCGGCGACTACGTTTTCTAAAATCATGTCAAAGATGCCCGGTTGCACCTTGTTCATGCTATCGATGACGCTCGATGGGCCGTGCTTGACGCACAGAGCGCACGTAAAGACAACCAACGATCTACTGAATTTGGGAGTCTTGCTGGTTTGCTGACGTTGAAACAAGATGCTCCAAATGGTCGGTAAGAATTGAGCCCAAGCGTCTAAGGCCAGCGACTCGATGAAAGAATTCAAAATGTAGAACCCTTGGTGATCTTGCGCCTTGCTAGAGACGAGTTTCTGGAAAACCCCGAGCACACCTTGCAAGTGTCCTCCGGAGATGACCTCTTGCGGTGCCTTGGTCAAGTAAGCCTTCAACAAACGAACCAGCGGCGTGACGTTGGCACGGCGATCCCACATGAGCGGAGTCAGCAACGCCGGGAAGATGGACATGTACGACGGCGGAAGCTGTGCTCCAGTCTGGTAGCCCTCAATCATTTGCGCCAAGAGTTGGAAAACGTACGGCGTGAACTCGACGACGTCAGCCGTGAGCACGTGTTGATAAGCGGGGAACAGGAGCTGTTCAAACGAAGCCATGAGAGCTGCGTCGCCTCCGGCATTCTTCACCAACGAAGCGACAGATTCGAACAAGTAGTGCGCGAACGTCGGATTCCTAGGGTTCTTGCACAGTTCGAGCAACATACCGCTCAGATGCTGCAAGCAAATCGTCGCTACTGGTTTGACGTCAGCGCCACTAAAGGCGATAACACGCATGACACACTTCATGACGTACTCATTCTCCGCGCTATCGGGCATTGTGAACGCCTGGAACATGTTCGTGTAGAGTTGCTGACTCAACGGCGCGATATCAGCCGATGTATAGCGCATCACTCCAGGTCCGTCACGCACCGTCAGCAATCGTTCAAAGCAGTTGGCGGCGTACGAGTGCACTACGTTCTCCTCTGCGGCGAGCAACTGAATCAAAGCTGGAAGAAGCGGAGCGACGACAGCCTTCGGAATCTGCGAACGGAACATCGTCAAAAACTTCAGGGCATCCGCGCGAACAACCGGACTCGCGGTGCTCTTGGCGGCCGCGATCTCCGGCGCAATATGTTGGTTGAAAAAGTCGACGATGTTGACGAGATCATTCGTTTCAGTCGCACCCTTAACCAAGGACTTCGACTTGACAGTCAAAGCCATGACTAAATAAATTGCGGCATCTTTCGCCTTCCAAAAGTTCCGTGGATCTGACGAGTACTGTCCCAGAAGCGATTGCACGTAGCCGGTGACGGCACCGGTGACGTGCTGAGGAAACTTAGCCGTGAGAGCCTTGACGAGTTCGCACGCGCCTCGTCGACGAGTATCCGCATCGCTTCCTTCCAAATCTCTTCGGATGTACTCAACAAAGTTGTCGTTGAACAATTCTTCGTCGTCATCTCTAAACTGCAAGTTCGGAATGATGATGTTTTCGCACACCTGCTTCAGCGTATCCGGAGACTCGAAGAGCTTGTGATGCACGCTGCTCGCAACCGTTGTAAGGAATTTAACACCACTCGTCACGAGGTGATCTCGATTCGTCGCCAAATCGGTCGACATGAGTAGCGTCCAGACGGCTTGTACGAAAGTCTGGAGGTATGTCGCAAACTCTTCTTCGCTCTTTTCCATGTACAAGTTGATGTTGTCACACACCGCCGCCTTGACTTGGTCCACCTCGCTCGCCTTTTCGGAATCAGAGCTCGACGCCAGCTCAGCCGGTGCTTGGAAGCCCAAAAGCTTGTGGAAAATTTCCATCCATTGCGGCATGCGGTCTTCGAAAACCTCGGGCAACTCTTGGCTATTCAAACTAAAGAAGACTCTACAAACCAGCCGCATGCACTGAAGCAACTCCCGAGCGAGCTCCGCGTTTCCAGAGCTTGTTTCCAACAGCCCCATCACCTCGAGCGCGAGCTCCGTGAGCGGTTTGGTGAAAGAATCCAAAACGTACTTCATCTCGGCGTATAATTCCTGCGTCTTGGTGGCGCCGCGATATCGCTTAAAAATCGCGTTCGCCGTCGTCAGCACGCCTCTCACGTCCACCCAGTTCCGACTCCCCGGCCTTCCCAACCTCTGCACCAACTCTGGCAACAACCCCTCCCATTTCGCCGGAAAGTCCGCCGTACACATGATGCTCATCGCTTCGCTCAACTGCGCGCTCACCAACTTCGGCGCTCGAAGCATCAATCCCACGATCGCTCCTCGGCATCTCCCCTTTTCGCCCTCGGGCGTCTGAAACGGTGCCGGCGCCCCGACTTCATCCGGTTCCGCCGGGTCCCAGTTCTTCTTCACCAAGTTTTTAAACGTCACCGCCGCGCTCTGTCGCGTCATTGCATCCGCGCTCTCGTTCGCCGCGAGTTCGAGCACAGAGAGCGAAAAGTTTTCCATCTGCGACCGGGACGCCAAGTACTCTTCAGCCGCGCGTCTCGCCGCCGCGTCCGCGCTCAACGTCGCCTGCAGCGCCGCGATCAATCGCTGCGTTTCGTCCGACATTCTCCTCTGTATCGCCTCGTCGCGTCGCGCGATGACGCGCGCGTGTCTGAGTGGCGATCTATCGCGAAGTCTGTGGTGTCAGTGTCTTCTTTTGCCTTCTGAAAAGGGGAATTTGAGGTGTCGCCGCGCTCAACGCCGAAAGTATTATGATGATGATCATAACGGAATGAATTGACAAATGATACTACGTACGGAACAAACAATGCACAAAGTTTCGAAAATTAGGTGAGCTTCTTTTTATACCGCGTCATCGTCGACATCGATGCGATTGGCTCTAACTCGGCCCCATTGAAATCGGAACGCCGTTACCGCCTCGAGGACCAAATTTATCCTTGAGATCGTTGGCGGTGGAGCCCGGGAGGTCTTTGTAGTTGCCGAGAAAACGAGATCGAAGCTCGCGGAACATGGCGTCCGCCTTGTTGGAGCTCGTGGCGATGCCGTCCTTGGTGCGGGAGACTCCGGAGAGGAGGTCTTCGATGCTGACGAGTTCTCTACCGTCGCGAACGCTGAGGAGTGCCGCTTCGTTACAGACGTTGGCGAGCTCAGCGCCGGTGAAACCAGGGGTCGCGCGAGCAACGACGTCGCAGATGACGTCGATGTCTTCGTCCAAGTCAATGTCTCGGAGATGGACACCGAGAATTTGAGCTCTGCCTTGCTGAGACGGCGGGCCAACGAAGACGCGTCTTGTGAGTCGTCCCGGGCGCAAGAGCGCCGGGTCGAGAGCGTCTGGTCGGTTCGTCGCCGCGAGGATGAGGATGCCACTGTCCTTGGCGAACCCATCCATCTCGACCAAGAGTTGGTTGAGGGTTTGATCGCGTTCTTCGTTGAGCCCGGCGCCTCGTCTCGATCCGACGGCGTCGAGTTCGTCAATGAAGATGATGGCCGGTCTCGCCTTTCGCGCCTCGGCGAAGAGCTCTCGCACGCGCGCAGCGCCGCGGCCGACGAATAATTCCACGAATTCCGAGGCAGCTACGGGGAAGAAGGCGACGCCGGACTCTCCGGCGACGGCTCGAGCGAGAAGCGTCTTACCCGTACCTGGAGGACCCACAAGCAAACATCCAGTGGGAAGTCGGCCGCGCACGTTCTTGTACTGGTCGGCGTTCTTCATAATTTGCACAAGCTCAAAGAGCTCAGCCTTAGCTTCTTCGACGCCCGCAACATCTTTGAATGAAACTCTATTTGCTTCGTCCACTGGCGCCGCCTTCTTGCGCTTCTTCCCACCCCCACTTTGCCTATTGATGGCGTTTCTCATAAAGATCATGAGCGGGATGATCGGAAGCCACATGGCGAGCATTGTGAAGACGCCTCGAGAGGCGAGTCTAGACACAGCCGCCGGCACTGCGCCGAATTCGACACCCGCGTTCTCGAGCTTCTTCATCAACTCCATGTCGCCGACCAAACGCTTCGTCTGATACGTCTTCACGTCCGCCGCCGCCGCCGCCGCCGCACCGTCTGCAGCCTTCGCCTTCGCCTTGACGTTAAGTTTGACATCATACAACAACCGCGTCGATCCCTCCTCGAATCGCACGCTCGTGATTTTGCCCTGCTTCAAGTCCTTCAAAAACGCACTGTACATCGCCGTCGGCGGCGGAGGCATCTTAGCCTTTCGCATCGTCGTAATCTTATACCCAATCCCCGACGCCACCGTAAGAAGCGTGAAGAACAAAATCCTCCCAACCCCGTGTCGCATCGTCGCCCCGAGCGTGCGCAACACACCGCCAAAGATAAACCACAAAAACATCGACGTCGCCCTACGCGCCACCAGCGCCACCAAAAGCGTCCGCGTCACCACCCATCGCCACAACGAAAACGGTTTACGCTCCACGGGACCGAGATCATCCTCGCCTTCCCCACTGGTTTCGTTCCCACCCTGCGCGTCCTCGCCTTCGAACGCGTCCTCGCCTACGACGTCGTCCTTTTTCTTTTCGCGCACGTTCGAGTCCGCGTGCTCCACCCTTCGCTTTCCACCCGACGTCGCCGTCGATGTTTCATCCGCATCGACGATCGCCCGGACCACCGCTCCACCCCGCGCGACGTCACCGACCACCCTTCCGCGCGCCGTCGTCGTCTTCATCGTCGCCCGACACCGTCCACGCAACTGCATCTTAACCGCACCCGTGACGCGCACGGAAGCGACCGTCGGCGTCTTCATCGTCGACAGCATCGCGATTCACGCGCCGTCCGCCGTCCGTCGGTCCGTCCGTGCGCTCTCCCACGCTTCGTCGTCGTCGTCGTCGTCGCCGCCGCCGCCGTCGCCGTCGTCGCGCACTGAGGATGGGCCAGCGCTCGCAGTCGCAGCGGTGACGTCGCCGGCGTTTTCGTGCGCTTTTTCGACTCGGCTTCAGACACCGAAGCGACTCGACGGACGACGACGACGAGGAGGAGGCGCGAGAAGGCGCGCGCGTTCCGCTGCGCTTTGAACGGTCGCATCGAATCAACCGCGGGTGAGTGATCGGGATTCCGAGCGACGACGATGGAGCGTCGACGCGACGAAGACGTTGCCGATGACGCGGCGGCGGCGCGTCAAGGCGTCCGCCCTGACGCGGAAACGATGCTGGAACGCGTGCGAAGAGACGTTGTCGGTCACGGAACGCGGATAACGACGGCGTATGGGCGTAAGGTGATGGTGTACGCGGATTGGACGGCGTCTGGACGGGCGTTGAGGTCGATCGAGGGGATGATTCGAGAAGAGGTGTTGCCGACGTATGCGAACACGCACACGACGACGTCGACGACTGGGGCGCAGTCGACGTGTTTTAGACAAGAAGCGAGACAGGTGGTGGCGCAGTGTGTGAATGCGAGGGTTGGGTACGCGGATAAACACGCGGATGTGGTCATGTTTGCGGGGAGTGGAAGCACGAGCGCGATTGATCGGTTGGCTCGAGCGTTGGGAGTGCACGTGCCGTTGCCGGCGAACGCGCCAAAAGAGGCGAGACCAGTCGTCTTCGTCGGTCCTCACGAGCATCACAGTAATATATTGCCTTGGAGAGAGAGCTGTGCGATCGTGGTTGAGATTCCAGAGGATCCAGAGAGTGGGAACGTCGACGCGACGGCGCTTCGAGCGGCGTTGGAGCGGTATTCGTCGCATGCGACGCTCATCGGGAGTTTTAGCGCGGCGAGCAACGTGACGGGAGTGAGAGCGGACGTGGATCTCATCACGGAGATATTACATCGCGCCGGGGCGTTGGCGTTTTGGGATTACGCCGCCGCGGCGCCGTATCTCAACGTGGATATGAATCCAGTCGTCTTTGATAAATTAACAAACGAGCTGAACCCATACGTTTACAAGGATGCGGTGTTCATCTCGCCGCACAAACTTCCCGGCGGTCCCGGGGCGCCGGGGATTCTCGTGGCAAAGCGCGCGCTGTTCACGAACGAGGTTCCGAGCGAACCTGGCGGAGGAACTGTGTTTTACGTCACCGGCGACGATCACCGGTATCTGAGTAATCGTGTGGAACGCGAGGAAGGCGGTACGCAAGACATCGTCGGTAGTATTCGAGCCGGATTGGCGTTTCAAGTCAAAGCTGCCATCGGCACGACGACGATCGAAGCTGCTGAAGATCGGTTACAAGAACGCCTGTTCTCGGCGTTGTCCACCAACGAGAACATTTGCCTGCTCGGACCAGCGGTCAGGGAGAAGACGAAACGGCTTCCCATTGTTTCGTTTCTCATTCGTGCTCCGGCGGTGAGCGCACCCGATGGAGGCGCGGTCAAGTCTAGGTTTCTGCATTATTCGTTCACGTGCGCTTTGTTGAACGACGTGTTCGGCATCCAAGCTCGGGGAGGATGCGCGTGCGCCGGACCTTACGCACATCGATTATTAGGCATTTCGGCTGAAGACGCCGCGGCGATCGAGGCGCATTTGCTCGACAAGGCGGAAGTGCTTCGTCCAGGATTCGCGCGCGTGAGCTTACCTTACTTTGCGTCAGATGCCGAGATTGAGTATACCGTTGCGGCGCTTCATGCCATCGCAACGCATGGATGGCGCATGCTGCCAATGTACCGAATGGATGCGAAAACGGGAGAGTGGCGACACGTCTCTCGCGCGCGAAGCTTCCCGGAGCGCAAGTGGCTCGCGCACATGAAATTTCCTTTTGAAGATAAGGCTCAGTGCGAGTCGAGTGCGATGGATGAAGAAGAAATCAGAGTTGCGCTCACTGAACAACTTGAAGCGGGAATGCGCATTTTGGAGACGTGCGGTCAGCAACGCGGCGAAGGCGATCAGACAATCAGGGTGAAGAAGGGGCAACTAAAGTTATCTAACACTGGCGGTCTCGCCACGGATGAACGCATGATGCTCGCTGGTGTCCGCGATGATGACGACGCCAGACTATCGTACGTGGCGGAGGAGGAACACGATGTGCAGCGCGATTCGGCAACAAACGTCGAACGCGGAGACGCCTTGCGATGGTTCATGTTCCCATCGGAGGCGTCAGCGCTACTCACTAGCGCACTTCCAGAGTACTCAGTGAACGGCATTCTTCCGCTCGATTTCAAGCCACAAGTTGGGGAAATCACCGGTGCGCTACGTCCGCCAAACATGTGCGGCGCGCGCAAACTCTCGCCGAACGCGCACGGACAAAATTATCGAACGGAAAGTCGCAAACATCCGTTACGCGTGACGGAGAAGATGGGTAACATTCGTTCAGGGTATGTCCACCAGCGCGCAGCCCCGCTGTGCACCGGAGACGCACCGATGGAGATCAAGGATGAGTCGCCGACGAAAATGAGTGATTCCGCAAAGGAAATGGAAAACGACACGCGTATCATCGAGCTCAAGCAGCCCGTCGAGCCGGAACCTGCTGAAAACGCGCCTAAATCAACAAATGTTGGTCAAAACGTCGGGAAAGAGGTTGCCGGCGACCAAGTTGAAGCGAAAAAGTCGAAGAAGCAGAAAGGGATCAAACCGCCTCCAAAGCTCATGCGTTCCATATGCCAAGCCATGGCGGACTTCGACATGATTCAGCCCGGCGATCGCATTCTCTTAGGTCTTTCCGGTGGCAAAGATTCGTTGGCAATGTTACACATTCTTAGGACGGTTCAGGCGCGCCATCCTCCAGGAACGTTCACCATTGCCTGCGCGACGGTCGATCCGGGCACGGAGGCTTTCAACCCTCGTCCACTCATTCCGTACGTCGAATCCCTCGGCATGACTTACCATTACCTAGAGGAGGAAATCATGGCGATGGCTGACGCACACATGAGTGGGGACAGCATTTGCGCATTTTGCGCTCGAATGAAGCGTGGGGCGTTGTACACGTGCTGCCGCAAGTATGGATATAACAAACTTGTTTTGGCGCAACATCTCGACGATTGCGTTGAAAGCTTCTTGATGAGTACGATGTACAACGGCATGATGCGTACGATGAAGGCTTCGTACGTGATCGATGAGGGTGATATCACCGTCATTCGGCCCGCCATTTACGTACGAGAAAAAGCGCTTCGAGACTTTTCGTACGAGGCAGGTTTGCCCGTCATCAACGAAAACTGCCCCGCGTGCTTTGAAGCGCCAAAGGAGAGAAATCACATCAAAAAGCTTCTCGCGCGCGAGGAGAGCGTGTTTCCCACTCTCTACTCAAGCATGCGTAGTGCTCTAACTCCATTGTTTGATCCAGCTGCCATGGACATGTTGTCGATGATTCGCGAACAGATTGAGTCGAGGAACAAGTATCGTGAACGCGCAAAAATTCAGCGAGCCGAGGCTCTCGCCGCGGGCAAGTGCGAACCGAAACGCGGCGAGGTTGTCGGTGATGCATCGACGCAAAATGAACATGAAGCCACTTACGACGCCACTAGCGTCGATTTGTCGACCGCGACCGAGTTACAACTCTTGGCAGAGCTGAGTAATCGTCGCCGAGAGCGTTTGCGGCGCATTGGACACGCAAGAGTGGATACAGAGTTGGACTCTGACCTGACCGAAAAACAAGTATTCTGCACCGCAGACGGGTGCAAACGAGAGTGATGATTATTAGTGTAACCTAGAAAGTTGTATTTCAATACGTGATAGCAGAATTTAAATCGTTGTTTCGGTCTACACGAGCAGGTCTGGCTCTTCGTCCATTGCCGTAATGTCAATCTCCTCGTAACCTTGAGAAAGCTGCACCGGATCACTCGACTTGTCCTTCTTCGCTGGTGCTTCTTCAGCCACAAGCCCTTCAGCGGAAGCCTTTTCAGCGCGCTGCTTACGGATTTCTTCCGACTTTGCGCAAGATTCCGCGTAGGGGACGTAATCCTTGCACGCGTCGGCGCCCGGTAGACTTTCAATCATCAGTCGCAAGTTTGGTAAACTGTAACCAAAGAATTCCGGTCCAGAGATGGCAGTCTTCTTCGCAACTTCACCCCTGGCTTCCCGAGCAGCCTTGGCACGCTTAAGCACGTCTGCCCACGCCGCTGTCGCACTTTTCGCCTCAATCTTCTCGCACCCCTCCTCGGGAGTGAGGACGAACATCGGCTCCCCCTTTGGACCTTCGACGATTTCCTGCGTCCACCGAGTCCTCTCATCGAGGTTGTCTAAGCGAGGGTACATTCGCGACGTTCTGAAACCGACCGGTAGAATATACTGCGCCGTGACAAAGTCCTTGTTGTTCTTGATCACGCCGAGAGATTCAATCGTCACGCCACCTATTGGACCGACTGGCAACACAATGTTTCCGTTTTCATCGCGCTTCAATTCCTTCATGAACTCTTGCGCTTTTTCGAGCTTCTCCATAGTCGAACCGGAACCACTTCTTGGCGTACCCTTTGGTTTCTTCTCCTTCGGTACTTTCGGTGGCTTTGGTTTCTTTTCCTTGACGGGACGCTCAATTTTTGGCGGCGGCGCGTATGACTTACCGCCGAGGACGTTGAAAATACGCTTCACGCGGTCTGCCAAGCGCCGGTGCTGAATCCACTCAAGTGGCTTGTCGGTATCTCCGTCCTCGACCTTGGGTTCAGATCCCTTTTTTACCGGCTCGGGCGGGTTGACACCGGCAAAATTTGCCGCGAATGGAAGTTCCTCGTCATCGCGGATTTCGGCATATTTGCCATATCCGTGTTTCAGAGTCCCGACGACGAGCGCTCTATCGTGATCATCCGTCCACCACTCAGCTGGAGCTTCTAGATACAGCGGAGGTATCTGCATGCCTTCCTCGGTCAGCGCGTTTTCCATTCCGCCGGCCTTCTCCACAGCAACGACGCCGCCTTGTAACATTTCTAATCGAATCAAGTCATCACCCGCTCGCCCCCGTAAAAAGTTGCTAAAACCTTGTTCCGCCATCATATACTTCAGATAGTCTCTTCCTTCGTCCACAGGGAGAGCTTTCTCATCGTCGTCCTCACCCTTGGTCAACATTTCAATCAAGTTGGGATACAACTCGGCGTGAAGTGTCTTCAGCGCCTCTTCAATGTACACTCTGCAGAATATCTTAATGTGTGCGATCGTCTTGTTTTCCTTGAGCGACGATCGCTCCAACATCCTCTGCCAGTTGCCCCAACCTAAAAGGGCGAACGAGGCGACGAGGCGCTTGCCTTCACCCCACGACCATTGAAAAGCGTCAATAGCATTTCTCTTCGCAGTGGCGATGCGCTCCGCCTCTTGAAGTTTTGCCATCAATTGTTCTGCTTCAGCCTTTCGTTCCTCTTCAGCGGCAGCCGCTTCCGGCATTAGTTTTTGCCAAAAGTCTGGGTCGTCGAGCGAAACGCCGTCTGTCGCACCATCACCTTCGACGAACGTCGCCGTCGCGAACGTACTAGGTCTGTCAGGGGATGCGTTTTCGTTCTCAGAACCGCTGATTAGCTTTCTTTCAGATTTGGCGAGGATATCGACGATACTCTCGTTGTTCCACTCTTGTGCGCGACCGTCGTCTTCCTTGAACAAGCCGTACGCACCGTGTTTCAACAAATCTTCAATTTCTTTGCGAGAAGCCGCGGCAGATTTCTCCTCCTTATCTGTCGAACCAAAGATGGCTTGTTCCAAACCGAGTTTCATCGACGCTCTCGTAAACATTTCTTTTTCATACGTGGCGCGCATCACTAGACGATAGACTTGAACTTGCCGAGTTTGTCCGATGCGATGAGCTCGCGCCAGCGCTTGTGCGTCGTTCTGCGGGTTCCAATCGCTATCGAACATGATCACTGTGTCGGCTTGCACGAGGTTGATGCCTTGGCCGCCGGCGCGCGTGGAAAGAAGAAACAAAAAAGTGTCCGAGTCATCGTTGCAGTATTTATCGATCGCCTCTTGTCGCGCCTTTCCAGTGATGCTTCCATCGAGACGCACGTACGTGTGACCTCTCGCTCGGCAGTAATCCTCGAGAACGTCGAGAACTCGCGTCATTTGGCTAAAGATGAGCGCGCGATGATCGCCCTCTTTGAGATGCGGCAAAAGTTTGTCCAACAGTTGCAACTTTCCAGCGCTCGAAACGAGAAAATTCGGATCGGCACCCTCTGGGGCGACGGCAGCTTCTACGCCGTCGAGCAAAAATGGGTGCTGACAGCATTTTCTAACTTCCATCATGATGTTTGCAAAGTTTGCAAAGTTTTCGCGAGAATCGCACCCTTGTCGCAGAAAGCTAAAGTTGCGCTCAAAGAGGGCGCGGTAGCATTTCTTTTGCAGAGGCGCGAGCTCGCACTCGACGAGGGTTTCGCTTCGCGGTGGCAACTTTTGTTCCACGTCGCACTTCAATCGCCTGAGCAAGTAAGGTCCGAGCACGTTTTGCAGACGTTCAACCTGCGCAGCCTTGGCCATGCCGCCGAACGCCGCTTCGAAGTCGTCGGCGTTTGAAAAATGCTTTGCGTCGATAAAGTTGAGAAGAGACCACAACTCAGCCGTGTTGTTTTGTAAAGGTGTCCCCGTGAGAAGACACGTGCGCTCGACGGAAAGAGAGTTCAAATCGTTTCCGAGTTTCCCACCCACTCGCTTGAGTCGGTGCGCCTCGTCAATCACCATCGAGCTCCACTTCACCTTGGCAAAGTGCGCTCTATCCGCGGTGACGGTTTCATACGTCGTGAGCACAATGTTCGCCTTGATACCTCTCGGTGCGTCTTCATCCGCCGGGTCCTTTTCGTGATACCACTCGTGCTCGCGTGCGAAATCGCGACCGGCTTGTTTGCCGACGTATGTCACCAAGTGCGCGTCCGGAACCCATCGTTTCGCCTCGCGTTCCCAGTTGACGATTGTTGAAAGAGGAACGACGATTAAAGCCGGCGCTCCAGGGCGAACTTGGAGGGTATAGTCGATGAGCGCGAGCGCTTGCGCCGTCTTTCCGAGTCCCATTTCGTCCGCCAAGATACAACCGCGACCAGCTTGAAAGTTGAACGCCATCCACTTGACGCCCTCCTCTTGGTACGAACGCAATCGATAGGAATGTCCGTAACGCTCGCGCACCGCGTCGGCAGTCGCAGACTTCCACGCCTCCTTGACTTGGTCCGTAGTCTCCGCCTCGATGACGCGTTGTCGCGCCCTGGCCGCCGCCGCTCCGGATCTTATCGTTTCAAAGCGTTCCAAAGCCACCGCACCGCCTTCCAGAGAATTACGAACGTAGCTCTCCTCTTCCCAAGTCGTCTCGTCGTACCCCAATGACGCCCACTTCACGCACACCAGCGTTCGCTCTTGCTCTTCAAATTTTGAAAACACCCTATCCACGACGACGTAATCCGGTTTCACACTCACGAACGGCCCGGCTTCCATCGGGTGCTTATCGAAAAACCTCCCCACTCGCGCCTTACCGTGCGGTCCGGACGCGATATCCGTCTCGATCGCCTCGACGCTCACCCACGAGCAGTGCACGTGCGACGCCCCGCGCCACTTCACCAACATCTCCACCCCACTCGTCGTCTGACTCATTTGACTCGGATTCGCGTTCGTCGTCGTCTCGGCATTTTCTTCGTTTCCTTCTTCACTGCGCTCCTCCCGCACGGTGGTCTCCACGCGTCGCCAACCGACCAACGCCTCGCACTCGCTCAGCCGAACGCTCTCCTTTGGTTCTCTCGCCCACATCGCGTCGTCCCACTCGTACGTCGCCCAACCAATCACTCCCGGACTCATCGTTCGCCCGTCGTTTCTCCCATCGCTCGACGCATCCTCCGACGATCCATCCACCATCATCGCCTCGCCATCGTCGTCACGGTCGCCATCCTTTGCGTCTCCTCGTTCTAAAACGCTTCCCCAATACGCGGCGTCGCCGCCCGAACCCTCCGTCCTCGCCCTCTTCCCGTCCGAACCACCGACGAACTTACACCCCCCGGGCGTTTTCACCGTCCCCGGGCTCGTCGCTTTCATCTCCAACAAGTCCGCCGCCGCCAGGTCCGCGTTTCCGTTTCTCCGTTCCAACACGGATGCGATCACGTTCGAATCCAGTTCGCTAAACGCCGTCTCGAGACTTCGCTGTTCGGCGCGAAACGCCCCCGTCGCGACGCCCGTGAACGCGCGGGGCGGCGCGCGGCGTCGGCGCGACGACGCTCTGTGCGCGGACGGCGGCGTCGACATCGCGGCTCGGTCGCGCGCCCGTGTGTGCGGTGAGGGGTCTCGAATCGGTCGGGGAGTCTCGGTCGCGCTCGACAGCCACATTTGAAATTTTTTTCCTCAAACAGAGCGCCAAGCGAACCGATCCGACGCGTGGGAAACGAACGGAATGCCGTCGTGCTGTATTAAAAAATCGATGCGCGCCGCCGGGCGCTTTGAAAAGAATCTACGGCGTCGGGGATTGTTTGGCGGCGGTGATGACTTGGTTGACGACGGCGAGTTGGTCGGGCGGGGTTAAGGATTTGGCTTTGCGAAACGCGACTTCGGCGGCGTCGGGTTTGCCGGCGCCGGTGCGATAAAAGACACCCTGTGCGAGGTAGCCGCGGAAATCAGAGGGGTTCTCGGTGACGATGCGGTCGTAAGCGGCTTCGGCGTCTTTGCCGTGACCTTTCCAAGAGGAGTAGACGCGGGCTTGGAGGAGTTGAGCGTCGATTTCGTCGACCCATCCTTTTTTGGAAAACGTATTGGCGTACTCGAGCGCCAAGCCGTTTCTTCCATCCTTGCCGAGAGCGTCGAGGTAGCCGCGGAGAATGTTGGAAGAAGGGATGGTGGTTTGACCATCCTTGTCGAGAACGCCGGCGTCGATGAGGGAGCGGTAGACGTCGACTGCGCGTCGGGGTTGGCCGTCCGCGATCCAAGTTTCGGCGAGCGCGCTCACGTTTTCCTCCGATCCATCCACGGCTACGAGACGTTCGAGAAACGGCAAGGCCTTGGGGTAATCATCGAGGGCGAGGTAAGATTGCGCGGCTTGCTTGAGCTTGTCAATGTCATCAGGCGTCGACGCCAGGGCTTCTTCCACCGCCTCGGCTTGCTTTTGCACCTCCTCCTTGACGCTATCGCTGAGCTTGTTTCCGCTCGAAGGCAACGGAGCGTTGAACGTCAAATCCGTAGGAATGAAGACGACGACGAGCGCGCACGCGGCCAGAAAGGCGACGACTCGAATCGCGAGTCCATTTCCTTCGTCTTCGTCGCTCGAGCTCGCCTTGGAGGTTTCATCCGCCATCGTTCTCGCCATCGGACCCGAAGGTTGCGAAGCCGCCGGAGCGCCGAAATCGACCTTGGCGTTCATATCGAAACCGCCACCACTCTCACCACCCGTCGATCCCGTCGCTCCGCTCGCCTTGGCCGCCGCACCTTCCGCGCGAACTGCTTTAAGCTTTTCTTCGAAACTCACCCCGGCTCCGCTCGTCGACGCCCGCGCGTCTCGCGCGTCGTTCGCCCCGCCCGGCGCCGAGTTGTTCGCGTCCAACCCAACCGACCCAGCCCTCGCGTTCGCCCGCGACACCGCCTCGGCAAACTCGCGCTGTTTCCGATCACCATCATCCTCGGCAAACTCCTGCCTGCGGTTCCTCCCCGCGCGCTCCTTCGCCGCCCGTCCCGGTCCGTTGGTTTTCTTTCTGTTGTTCCCACCGCCTCGTCTCGCTCGCGTCAGCGCTCTCGACCCCCGCGGTGTGGTTTCCACGCCTCGCGCCGCCATCCACGTCGCGCGCGGGGCGCATCGCATCGCGCGAGTCGCCATCGTCTCGACCGTCCTCGTCCCTCTCCGTCTCGCGCGTCGACGACGACGACGGGCGCGAGTGACGCCCGCGGCGTGCGCGACCCGCGTCGCGGCCCTAGTCTAATCGCGCACGCGGTCGACCCGTCTCATCCAAATCGATCGAGTGTTCCAACGATACACGCTCGACGTGAAAGCCTGAAAATCACCGATTAGCGAATGCGTCATCGATTAAAAAATTAAACGCGAAAATCGTTTTCTGGTGCGTCTCGGCACCCGTTTGAACGGCACACCCGAGCGTTCGCTTCCGACGTCCGCGCTCTCAACGCGGCCCGGCCCGATCCCGCGCGCGCAGTCGACCGAACCGAATTCTTTCTACCCGGTTTCCCGTCCCCGTTCCGTCGTCCATCCATGAGCGCGACAAAGTTTGCGTTTAAACAAGAGCATCCGTTCGGTGCGTGCGTGGCATCTCAACCGTCGTCCCCGTCCGCGGTACCGCGTCGCAATCGCGTCGGTGCGAACGCGACGCGAGCGCGAGCGCCGACGCGATTCGGTGGAGAGAATTTCGCTTGATTTTTTTGGGTTTCGTTTCGTTTCGTTCGTCGGGCGTGGTCGACCCGGTGGGGAAACGAACGACGATCGCTCGTGAAGAGTCAGTCGTCGACCGAGAACCGTTGACGAGAAGCATCGTCTCGTCATCGTCAGCATCGTATCGGATTTGTTTGGTTTGCGCGAGACGAGTGATCGCGCGTCGGAATTACTGACGATGCATTTTTTAAAATCGCAGACAAACGCGCGGCTGAGTCGGCGCGCATTCGCGGCAAGTACGGCGACCGAGTCCCGGTCATCGTCGAGCGCGCGGAAAAGTCTGACATTCCGACGCTGGATAAGAAGAAGTACCTCGTCCCCGCCGATCTCACCGTCGGGCAGTTCGTGTACGTCATTCGAAAGCGCATTAAATTGAGCGCTGAAAAGGCGATTTTCATCTTTGTCAACAACACGCTTCCGCCGACGGCGGCTTTGATGTCGGCCATTTACGAGGAGCACAAGGATGAAGATGGATTTCTGTACGTCACCTTTAGCGGGGAGAATACGTTTGGTTCTGAGGAAGAGATGTCGGCGGCGTGAGTCCGACGACGAATGAAACGTACACGTCTTTAGGCTGCTGAATCGGTTACGAGTTACTACGATTCACTTTGGCGTCGGTAATCCACGACGCACACACGGAGAGACGAGAGAAAACGACGAGCGCATCGTCGTTGTCACCGACACGCATTCGCGCACAAATCATCATCAACACTTAGCGTGTACAGTAATATGTTGTTGTAGCATCATCAGGCATTTCGATTGATTTCGGATCACGCGAGTCCACGCAGTCCCCGTCTCGATCTCGATCGATCGATCTCTTTCCTCGGCTTTGTGTCGGCGCCGCGCGCTAGAGAAAGAGACTCTGCTCGACATCTGAATTTGTGGCGGCGTCAGACGGCGGCGGCGGTATCTCGTTCAACGCGACGGTGGCAAAACAGCTATAAAACATGAGCGGGGACATGATGGATGAACTCGCGAGGTTCCAGGCGGAGATGGCGGCGCTGGAGGCGGACGCCGACAAATCGAAGAAGGAGACGGCGACCGAGGAACCCACACACACGACGAATGATTCGGCGCCGACAGCGGCGGTCGGACCCGCGCCTCGAATCGGACCGGCATCCGCGCCCGTGCCCGCGGTGGGACCGTCCGCGAGGCCGATGCCCGGGCGGGTCGTCGCCGGTCCGACGTCTCGAGCGACGATTGCGCGCGAAGCGGAGCGCGTTCCGGTGGGACCGAGCGCGCGGCCCAACGTCGCCCCGACGACAATGGTGACGACGTACGACGCGCAAGGGCAGCCGGTGGGCATGGTTGCGGCGGTGGCGCACGGCGGTGGATCGCTCAAGAGGAACTTTAAGCCGATCGGTAAGGCGCTCGCGCGGTCGGCGGGTGGAGATAAGTGGGACGACGCAACGTTGGCCGAGTGGCCAGAGAACGACCACAGAATTTTCGTGGGTAATCTCGGGAACGAGTGCTCGGATGACATGCTCGGACGCGCGTTCGCAAAGTATCCGAGCTTCGCCAAGGCGAAAGTGGTCAAGGATAAGATGAACCCGGGTAAGAATAAGGGGTACGGGTTCGTGTCGTTTCTCGAGCTCGCCGATTTCGCAAGCGCCATGAAGGAAATGGAGGGTAAATTCATTGGAAATCGACCCGTCAAGCTTCGCAAATCGACGTGGAACGAGAGAACAGACGATGCACGCAAAGTGAAGGGGCTCGGGGCGAAGAAGTTTCAACCCATGCACAAACGGAAGCACATCGCCGTTGAGCCGTCTGTGCTCGGCGTGCACAAAAAGTAGGAAATTTGTTAGAACAACCACAATTTGTATGTACAGTCCATTCGAAGGCGTCTGATTAAACTTTAAAACCGAGGCGAACGCGTGATTCTTTTCTTCTTGCTAGGATATTATTACTCTGAAATTGCTACTTTCTGAAGCGTCATCGCTCTTCGTGCCGCACGCCACTCTGGCGTTTAAATCTGTTGCGAGGTGCGTGAAAAGACGCTTCGTCGTCAGTCTCCCTGGTACACGAATCAAATCTACTCTTGGCGCGTCGCGAAAGCGGAATGTCGTCGTCGAGCATCAGTAAACTTGTTCCTCTACACGGAGTTTCAGTTGGAACTTGTGCATTTTTAGAAAACAAGAAGATTGACATCTTTTGCTCAACGACGACGACGACGACGACGAGGAAGATTTTTTCATCATCGCGCGTCGCGAAAGCTCTTCAACGCGTCAAACACGCACCATTCCCTGTTGCGCCGCGAGCTGACGCAAGTATTCCACCTGCTGCCGCTGATCCGGCGGTAAAATGGCAATCTGATCGGGCGTCATCGCGAGCACTTGTCGAAGCAGCGCCTGCTGCTGGTCTGCTGCCGGCGCCGGCGCTGCAGCCACCGGAGCAGGCGGGGGCGGCGCAGCTTGACGGACCGGCGGAGGCGGAGGAGGCACACTACCTCGTCCTCTCACAGGTTGCTGGTGCATCATGTGCGGCGCCACCGGCGCAGCCTGGTGCGCTGGCGGCGGAGGCACCGCCGCGGGCGCGCGCGCCGGTGCAGGCGCCGCGGGCGCCGCCGAGCTCGGCGGCTTCACCATCCCCAACACGAGCTGCGCTTGAAACAATGCCAACGCCAACTGCGGATTCTGAGTCAAAAGCGTCCGCGCCTGCGTCGGGTCGCTCTGCTGCATCTGTTTCATCTGAGACATGATCTCATACATCTGCGTCGGCGTGAGATCGGCGACGCGTTTTGTCAACAAATCCATCGCCGCACCCGTCGGCGTCATCGACCCACCCTCAAACGCGTGCGCCATCCCCGTCGTCTGCGCGTACTTGGCGTGTTCCGTTCCGATCGGCGCATCCGCTCGCATCGTTCCTCTCGCCGGCGCCGCCACCGTTTCCGCCCCGCCGCCCGCCTGCGTCGATTGTTTCCCTCCTCCCATCGCCATCGTCTCCGCGTGATCCACCCTAAGCGCTCGTCCGTTGTACTCTCGCCCGTTCAAATTTCTCACCGCGCTCATGGCTGTCGCGTAATCGTCGTACTCGACGAACCCGTACCCGCGCAGCTTACCGCTGTCTCTGTCCGCCACCAGCCGCAGTTCGCGCACTGGACCAGCCTCGGCGAAGAGTTCACCCAGCGTCGCCTCCGTCGCGTCGTACGGAATGTTCCCCACGAACACCGATCCCGCCGGCATCGCGAAGTCTTCGTCGTTCGGTGCGGGGTTCTCGCCTCCCTCGCGTTCGCGTTCGCGTTCGCGCGCGGGTGAGTGTGACGACGAGCGGTTCGTTTTGGATCGAAAATGAAAATGAAAATTCATCCTCAGAGGGCGACGCGCGACCGCGACCGCGATCGTCGATGGGTGTCTCTTCGCGTAAACGCGATCGGGAAGATGACGTCGGTGATGCCGCGGATGACGACGCGACGGATGCGAAGATTGCGCAGTGGAAGAGAGACGCGACGACGACGACATCGCCGTCAACCTCATCTAAAGATGCCGAGACGTTCGATGCGGTCGACGCGGACGAGGACGCGTTGATCGAAGCGAGACGGAAGAGACGGGCGGAAATCATGGCGAAACACGGGGCGAGTAAACCGGTGAAACCGGTGACGGAAGGGGTGAGGATGGTGGATGCGAGGACGGGAAGGGTGGTGGCGGCTTCGACTCGGACGAGCGCGGTCGCCGTGGGCGCGAGCGGGGCGAATGGGACGCGTGGTGGTACAGAAACGGCGAGCGGGGCGGTGGTAAAGTCTGGGTCGATGGGAGACATGTTTGGGGAAGATTCGGACGAGGAGGCGCTGTATATGAATGGAGAGACGAAGGACGGCGCGGGTGGTGCGACGAAGAAGACGGCGGGCGCCGTGGACATGTCGCGCGGTTTGGCTGATAATTGGGACGATGCGGAGGGGTATTACTGCGCGCGTATCGGAGAAATATTGGATAAGAGGTACACGATCACGGCGCATCTCGGTAAAGGGGTTTTCTCGAACGTGCTGAGAGCGGTGGACTCGACCAAGGAGGAGGGGGAAAACAAAGTCGCCATTAAAGTGATTCGTTGCAACGAAACCATGTACAAGGCGGCGCAGTTGGAGATTGATATATTGCAGAAGTTGAGCGGTAGCGATCCGGAAAATAAGCGACACTGCGTCAAGTTTCTCCGACACTTTGAATACCGCAATCATATCTTCATGGTGTTTGAGTCTCTGTCGATGAACTTGCGCGAGGTGATTAAAAAGTTTGGCCGGAACATCGGCATTAACATCAAGGCGGTACAATCGTACGCGCGACAGATGCTCATATCTCTGCGTCACTTGAAGAATAATGGGGTTGTGCACGCGGATATTAAGCCGGATAACATTCTAGTGAACGAGAAGCACAACGTATTGAAATTATGTGACTTTGGTAGCGCCATGTTTGACGGCGACAACGAGTTGACGCCGTACCTAGTCTCGCGATTCTATCGCGCGCCAGAGGTGATTTTAGGCTTGCCGTACTCGCATCCGATGGATCTCTGGTCCGTTGGTTGCTGTCTGTACGAGATTTTCACTGGTAACGTCGCCTTTCCCGGTCGATCAAACAACCACATGCTCAAGCTCATGCTCGAGCTCAAGGGACCAGTGCCGAAAAAGTTGCTTCGAAGAGCGTTATTTAAGGATAATCACTACGACGTCACGGATACTTTTTCCGTGCTTGAGGAAGATCCGGTGACGAAGAAGAGCATCAGACGGCTCATCCGCGACGCTAAACCGTCGAGAGACTTGGCGAAAATATTCACTCGCGACTCGGACATGAGCGACGCCGAGAAGAAAAAGGCGCTGCAGCTCGCAGATCTTCTCGACAAGATGTTCAACATGGACCCGGAGAAGCGCATCACCGCCGCCGAGGCGCTGCAGCACCCATTCATCGTGGATCGCGTCGATTAGTTTTGCCGAAATACGAAGGTTAGTATAAACGTGTGTATTGGGACAAAAGCAAAGGATCTCAATTGTTGTAAGTAGATGAAATTCAGAATGTAGTACCTAACGGCCCGGCAAACCAGACCAAGCTCCAGCCTTTTTCTTCGGCTCCTCCTTCGGCTTCGCAGCTTCCTTTGGCTTCTCCGGCTCCGGAGCCTTGATGCCTTCGGCCATGGCTTCGTCAAAGTTGAGCATGGCGCTTCCCTTGAAGATTTTGTTGTACGCAAGCGTGACCTTGAATCCACCATCCATGGTGTCCGTGACATCCTTTCTCAAGCGGTGGCTGAGGCACGGGCCGATGATGCGGCCGATGTCCTCCGCCGTGACTTCGGTGCGTCCTTCAAAGGCGACGAGTGCCTTGGCTGCGCGAGTGACGACGATGTCGCCGCGCAAGCCGTCGACGTTGACCAACGCGCAGACGCCAGAAATCTTCAAGGCGAGATCGCGGTCCATCGTCACCTTGGGCAAGAGTTCGCGAGCCTTGACAATCTTGGCGCGCAACTCATCAGTCTCCGCCTTGCATTCTTCCGTGTAACCCTTCGGATCGGCTTCGTACGCGAGCTTGTTCATCACCAACTCGGTGCGCTGATCTTGGTCGTAAATGGTTCTGATGTTCACAGCCATACCGAAGCGATCCAAAAGCTGCGGACGCAACTCACCCTCCTCCGGGTTACCGCTACCAATCATGATGAACTTGGCCGGGTGCGTCAAAGAGATACCTTCACGCTCAACCGTGTTCCAGCCACCCGCAGCGGAATCGAGGACGACGTCGACGAGCGAGTCATCCAACAGATTCACCTCATCAATGTACAGCAAGCCCCGGTTCGCCTTGGCGAGAAGACCCGGATCGTACGCCTTGGTACCTTCCGCCAACGCCTTTTCAATGTCAATCGTACCACAAATGCGATCCTCCGTCGTACCGAGCGGAACCTCAACCATGGGCACGCGCATGGTCGTCGTCTCGAGCGCCTCTCCCTTCTGAAACTTTTCCCGCACATCCGGTCCCATGAGCTCCGGGTTCGTCGGCGAAGAGTTGAACGGATCGTTCTTCACCACATCGATATCCGGAAGCAACTGCACGAGCGACCGCACGCTCACGCTCTTCGCCGTACCCCGGTCACCCATGATCAACACCCCGCCGATGGCGGCATCCACCACGTTGAGCGTGAGCGCCAACTTTAACTCTTCTTGCGCGACAATCTTGACAAACGGAAACGTCGTCGCCTCGGCGTTCGCTCGCGCGACGACACCGTCCCGTCTCACGCCGCATCGCGTCGTCGTCGTCGTCCGCGTCACCGCTCGCGCGACCGCCGCTCTACCCGTCGGGACCGCGCGTCTCTTATCCACAACCAGCGTTGGCGTTGGCGTCGCTCGCATCGCTCGCATCGCGCTCGTCGTCGTCGTCGCGAAGACGTGAGAGAGTGACGGTGACGAAGATCCTTCGCGTCGTCGTCGATCGGACGGGCGAACGGACGGAGCGGGCCGTCGTCGTGTGTCGTCGTCGTCGTCGCGTCGTCGTCGTCATCGTCGCGACCGAGTTCGCCGGGTTCCACAACCCTGATGTCCATATTGACGGTTCACGACCCAGAAATTACCACATGGGTACCGAAAATCCGAAAGGGGGTCAATCGCGTTTCCATGAGTCATGACTCGTCGAAACTGAATCGATATGGAAAGAGCCCAGGGTCTCGACGTCACGCGCGGGCGAGGTCGGTCGTCGCTCCACACAGCGCGACGCGTCCACACATGCCGACGACGTGCGGACGATCCTTGACGGCGACGTCGTCCCGAGGTGTCCGTCCCTCGAGCGGCGACCGACGCGAGCGACGAGGACGAGCGACGACGCGGATGCGACCGACGCGTGCCGCCGCTGCGGCTGGAGCCTCCGCGACGACGACGAGTTTTGACATGAAGACGTACGTCGAACGCGATCTCACCGATGAAGAGCGGGTGGAGGTGATGCGAAGACCGCGGGTGGACTTTACGTCCATCTTGGACACGGTGAAACCGATCGTGAGCGCGGTGGAGACGAGAGGGGACGACGCGGTGCGCGAGTACACGAAGAAGTTTGACGGGGTGGATTTGGACGCGACGACGGTTGTGGTGGCGGATTTACCCGAGCCGGAGCTGGATGCGGACGTGAAGAAGGCGTTTGATGTGGCGTACGAAAACATCAAGGCGTTTCACGCGGCGCAGGCGGGTAAGGGTGACGTGGACGTGACCACGATGCCGGGGGTTCGGTGCCGAAGGGTGTCGCGACCCATCGGAGCGGTGGGTTTGTACGTTCCAGGGGGTACCGCGGTGTTGCCGTCGACGGCGTTGATGCTCGCGGTGCCGGCGGCGATCGCTGGGTGTGAACGCGTCGTTTTGGCGACGCCGCCGCGCAAGGATGGGACGATTGTTCCTGAGGTTTTGTACGTCGCGAAGAAGGCTGGGGTGACGCACATTCTCAAGGCGGGCGGGGCGCAAGCCATCGCAGCCATGGGTTTCGGCACCGAAACCTGCCCAAAGGTGGATAAGCTCTTCGGTCCGGGTAACCAGTTTGTCACGGCGGCGAAGATGTCGCTTCAAAACTCTGACGCGATGGTTTCCATTGACATGCCGGCGGGGCCGAGCGAAGTGCTCGTCATCGCCGACAAGGATGCGCCGCCGGCGCACGTCGCGGCTGACCTCTTGTCCCAAGCCGAACACGGGCCAGATAGCCAAGTCGTTTTGGTCACCTTCCCGGATGTCGATCTCAAGGCGATCACGGACGCCGTGGCGGATCAAGCGAGCAAATTGCCGCGCGCAGAGATCACCTCCAAAGCGCTCGGCCACTCTTACGCCGTCGTCGTCGACGACATGGCGGCTGCGTGTGACTTTAGCAACAGATACGCCCCGGAGCATTTGATTGTGAACGTGGAGAACGCGGAATCGTACCTCCCGATGCTCGACAATGCGGGCTCCATTTTCCTCGGTCGCTGGACTCCAGAATCCGTCGGCGACTACGCCAGCGGCACCAACCACGTTTTGCCAACCTACGGCTACTCGCGCATGTACTCTGGCGTTTCCCTCGATTCGTTCTGCAAGTATATGACGGTGCAAGAGCTCACCAAGGAAGGTTTGGATAACCTCGGCCCACACGTCGCTCGCATGGCTGCCGTGGAGGGACTCGACGCTCACCGCAGCGCCGTGACGCTTCGCTTGGGCATCGACTAGGAACATGAAAAAAACGCGCGTCCCGCGTTGTTTCGCCCCATCCGTCGCGAGGGACGAACGACGCTCTCGGCATTGTTATACACAGTTTATAAAATCACCATCTTCATCCTTCGTGACGAATCCTCCGTTTGCGGTCGAGTCGCGCGCGCGCGCGTTTCTCGTCGTCCACTCGACCGCTCGCGCGCAGTCGCACAGCGGCACGCTCGCGCGAAGTGAGTAAAGTGAGTGACACACATTCACGCACACATTCAGTACATTGACCACAACCTCAACGCTAGTTCCCCACGCGGCGTGCGACGCGCGAACACCGCTCGTCGTCGACGCGATGAACGGAGACGAAGCCCTGCGATGCTGCGACATCGCGCGAAACGCGCTCAACTCGGCGACGAAAACGGAAGATCTCGACAAGGCTGAGAGGTTCGCATCCAAGGCGCTCAAACTCGATCCATCGTGTGGCGCAGCGACGGCGCTTCGCGAACTGATTGACGCCAAGCGTAAGGCTGGATTTAGCGGTGGTGGTGGTGGTGGTGGTACGAACGGGACGGCGTCGAGCGGAGGTCGATCGAACGGCGGTTCGGGGGGCGGTTCGCGCGGAGGATCTGGCGAAGCCGCGGCGAACGACGCTTCGAGCGCGCCACCGCCAAAGAAGAAAGGGACGCCAGAGCAAGAGAAGCTGATTGCAAAGATTAAAAAGGCTGGGTCGGACTATTACGAGGTCTTGGGACTGAGCCGCGGCGCGAACGACGCGGAGGTGAAAAAGGCGTACAGGAAACTCGCGCTCAAGCTGCACCCGGACAAGTGCCAAGCGGCGGGCGCGGAGGAGTGCTTCAAGACGGTGAGCCGAGCGTTCGCGTGTCTGAGCGACCCGAACAAGAGAGCGGCGTTCGATCGATACGGAAGCGAAGAGCCGTCGGCGGCGGGATTCGGGCCCGGGATGCGTAGAAGAAACGGCGGGGCGGGTATGAATGGTTTTGGTTTTGAAGACGACATCGACCCGGCGGACATTTTCAACATGTTCTTCAACGGTGGCATGCCCGGAGGCATGGGTGGTTTTGGTGGTCCGGGATTTAGAGTGCACACCTTTGGTGGTAACCCGTTCACGCATCAGCATCGAGCGAGGGCGCACGCTCGGCACGATCCGCGAGTGGACGACAGCGCGACGGTGATTCGAAACATTCTTCACCTCCTTCCGCTGCTCATCCCACTCTTGATGTACTTCCTTAGCCCGGGCGAAGAAGTGTACTCTATGATTCGGACAAAGGAGCATCCGAATCTTCTCAAGACTCAGAGGATGGAACTACCCTTTTATGCGAACGAGAAGACGTTTCGCGAACGATACTCAAGCGGTAGAGAGCTCGAAGCCATGGAACGACGCATCGAGAATGAGTTTGTCATGTATCGACGTCGACAGTGCGATTACGAACGTTCTCGATGGATGGGAAAGCGACCCAACTGCGAATACCTTCAGGAACTTCAGAAGAAATACCCACAACTCAACGTTTACTCGCCCTGGTAGCTCTCCATCGACAAAGTCGACGTCGTTTGGATTTCTCTGTACAGTATCATAGTTCGACTTTACGAATAGAGGAGTTGTAGTGTCTTAAATTAGTTCTTGTCTACTTTAAATGATTGCGGTGCTTGGACGCGTGGGCCTGACTCACGTCGGAAGCCTTCCGAATGCAACAAACGAGAGAATTCTGAGAACGACCCACAGTGTGACAGAGCTCATCGCAAACACCACGGCCAATATCCAGTATTGGATATGCATTCTGTGTCCCGCAAACGTGCCTTTGAAAACCAAATCGTAAGCTCCGCTGGCGAAACCTCGAAGGGCAGCCGACGTCGCTGTGCCTGTGGTGGCGAGGAAGAGACGTCGATTCTCACGGCTTTGGGTCGCCACCGCGAAGAGTTCCTTCCAACTACCGATCATCACGGGCGAGTGTATTTCCGAGTCGGAATGTCCAACATCGTTCTCTTGGGGTTCCCCGCCGTTTGCTCTCTCTGGCGTGCGTAACGATGCTCGATCAAAGTGGCTCACCAACGGACTCGTGGGAGAGTCATCCTTGTCCATGCTCACGCGTTCGCTCGCCGAGATTCGAGGGCTTCTGAGGACTGAGCCCGGATCCATCGTGATTTCGGTGCCGGCGACGACGTAGGTTCGCACGCTAGTCTCCACCATGGCTTTCATCACGTCGAGGAACAGGCGTTTATTCTCCTCGCTCTTGATAGCTTTGAACAAATCCGCGTAGGTGTTGTCTTCACCCATCGAACGGACGTAACTTTCCGTCGCCGCGTCAGCGATTTCTCGACCGATTTCAATCACAGCGCGTCTGTTTCTTGGCTCTTCCAAAAACGTCAGGGCACGATCCGCCATGCTCGGATTGGCGCTCGTGTCTCGTTCGCCAGCGTCATATCCCGTGAGAGTCTTCAACACCTCGGCGTTATCCTTTGCGACGCACACAAAGGACTGCATCAAGCTTTTACTCGTCGAACCGACGAAATCACTCACCGCTCGCAATCTTCTGGGTTCAAGCAACACGTCCACGAGCGACTCCAACAAGTTCTCCGGAGCGGCACCCGTCTCACCGCTCGTCGTCGCCTCGCCGCTTTCCTCCGCCCTCCTCGCGTTCGCCCCCCGAGCGGCGCCGTGCGCCAGCGCGCTCGCAACTTTCGCCACGGCCGACGTCACTTGTTCGCTCTCCATCAGCGCGCACGCTCTCGCGAGCGACTCTGGAGGTCGCGCGTCTGGAACGCCCTCCGTCACGTACTCCTTCACGTCCGCGCTCACCGTCTGTAAAATCTCCCCGAACGCCACCACCGCGGCGTAATACGACACGGACGCTCGCACCATCTTTTTATACGTATCCGTCGTCTGCGCTTGTTCGTACGCTGTTCGTTCGTTCGCGCGCTCATTACACGAGTCGTCAGTCTCGCAATCAAACTTTTCGCATTGAGAATTGAATGCATGCAGTCCGTCAAACGATGCGTCGGGGGCGTGCATCGTCGCCACGTCTCGCGCTCGCGCGGTTCGGTCCCAGCATCGCGTTAGCTCAACCGTCGTCGATCATCACGCACCGTAATACCCCAGGGCGAGCGCCGTCGCGCCGACGGCGACGCGTTTGCCAAACGTGGTCATGGTGTTTGCGCCACAGACTGGCGTTGAGACGAATGAGCGGCGCGTCGTCTCGACTCGACCTTCTCGCGCGAAGGTCGCTCGAGCGCGCGCGGAAACTCGAGTGGGCAAAGAGCGCGACGCCGTTCGCGCTTCGGCGCGAAGGACTCGGGATCGACGGAGACGACGACGGGAGTGACGGCGGCAGTGAACACCGAAGAACTGTTCGAACGCTCTACCGCGATGGACTTCGCGCGGGGCGGCGGTTACCGGACCCGTGCGCGCGACACTTTGTGCACAATAGACTCGGGGAGCAGTTTCGGCGGTTTCGCAATCTGACGAGCGAGAAGGAGACGGATCAGAGGTTGAGAGAGGCGAGGCGTTGGACGCGTCGGTTGCGTAGGTGTTCGTACGACGACGGGGATTACATCGCAGTGTTGGAGAGGGCGTATGGATTGCGAGGGCGGATGAAGCATTTGATTCGTGCGTGCGATGTGGAGTGCGCCGAGGGGGCGCCGCAGAAGACGAAGAGACCGGCACGTTTTATTTTGCCGGCGGTGAGCGAGAGGACGGGTGAAACGTTTACGTTGAGGTACCTCTTTCAAACGTTCGAGAAGAGCGTCGAAGAGACGAAGATTGACGAGAAGGAGAAGGCGGCGCTGAATGCGAGCCTAGAACAGCAGATGCGCATGTTGCGCTTGAGGGTTCCGAGATATTTTCACCCGAACGGAGTCGTTGCGCGTGTTTTGGAAGCTGACTCGACAGAGGACGAACGTAAATCTGGAGAAGTTGGCGATGAAAACGGCGACGGCGACGGCGACGATAGGGGCGATGTCGATGATCTGTTGAAATACGTGCGCGCCTGGCCTTGGGAGGTAACCACAGAGGACGACGCAAATCCTGGCCCGTCGTACGGAGCGGGAGCGCTTCCGAGCAGAGCAAAATGGGAAACTCTCCACTTGGCACTTTTGAAGACGACGTTCGTGCCAGCCATGATGGATCAAGTGTCTCAGATGCCGCGCCGTCTTCGTCGTGTGTATGAGCGCACATTTAAACTGGAAAAGGAGTACGCTCGTATTCGAGGCAGCATGGCGGAAGCGAATGCCATGGACGTTGTTGACGGCGAGATTGTTGCACGCACGTCTTCGAATTAGACTCAAACAACGTATAGGAACAAAGTAGCTAGCTTAGGTGTTTCGTCTTTTTAGGTAGAACGAACGTGCGGTAGACGCAATAGTCATTTTGTGATTCACTCAGGCACTTACATAAGTTAGAAAGCAATACGTCTTCACATTCCCATTTGCTCGAACGCCTCCGCGGACCATTCGACTCCCTGCTTGGCAATTTCCGGCACAGTACCACCTAAACGGAGGATTTCATCGCTCAAGGCTTCGATCGTTTTCGTTTTCGCCTTGTCAGATTCGGCCAGCATCTCTATGACGTGCCGCGCCTTGTTGACGCCGCCGACCATGTCTTCCTTCTCCTTGAGCGAATCCATCCACTGTTGCGCCAGCGCCCCGACGAAAGGATCAGAAGGAGCGGCCCCGGCTGTGAGAAACGCCGTCCACTGTCCAAACATTTCTTCTCGCACCCGCTCGACGAATCTGGCATCCTCTTCGACCCGTTTGCTCGCTCTCACGTGCGCGCTCCACTCCTGCAGACGCTGCGTCTCGGTGACGTCGGATTCCATCGGAGGCGCTGTCGCCGCCACCGCCACCGGCTCTCTCACTACCCTGGCGTTCGGAGACGACGCCGGCACCCGCTGTGCAGGCCCAATCGGCGACATTGACCGACGAATACCGCTCGGGCTAACTATCCTCGGACTCGTTCGCTCCCCGCCAAACGCCGCCGGCGAGCTCATCTTGAGCGGGGTCGGTCGCGTCGTCCCTCCCCCAGCGGGCGTCCCCGTCTCTCCGGACGTCCCGACAGTGGACGACAACTCTCTCAACGCCTCCGCCGCGCGCGCGAAGCTCTCCACGGTGACCCGTCCATCCGGCCCGCGTCGGATCATTTCCAAAACTTCCCGCACCGCCGGCACGGTTTCGCTCAACGTCTCGAGCTGCGCCAGCGCCGCGTCCACGTCCGCGTGATCATCACCACCGCCGGCACTGCGTCCAGTCGGCGACTGCGGCGACGCGCTCGTTCCATCGACGCGTCGTCGCGCGCCGCTCGCGGGGGAAGAGGAAGATTCGAGAGGAACCGTTACTCGTTCATCAAATTTGAAAACATTCGTCGCGTTTCTCGGCAGCGGCGGCGGCGCTTTCGGCGATCGCGCACGGAGAGACTCGATACGGCGACGCAAGTCATCAATCTTCGCGTCGTCGGACGGCATGTTGCGATGACAGGTGCGCGCGAGTCGTCGTGTGCGGCGCGGTTGTGTGTGTGTGTGTACAGTACGTATTGTGTATTAGATAGTCAAAAAGCCAAGGGCGAGAGCGTCACTTGCGCTTCTTCCCATCCGCGGCAACCGGCGCAGACTTATTGAGGTTGAGACTCAAAATGACGTTCCAAACGATCGAGCACGCGGACATGTACAAAACCTGGTGCTTGGTTGGAATGAACATAAAGTTGACGCTCGACGCAGGAACCCAAAAGCTCCAACCGGCCCGAAGCGTCGGAAGCGCGTCGCGCTTCACCTTGCCCGGATAATTCGCGACGTCGTTGGACCACACGGCGCCCCATAAGAAGAACGTGGTGACGACCAACGGACCGAGCACGGCTTGATTAAGGAAAACCTTGGCGCCGAAAGGGGCGAGCGACTCGGCGGTGAACGCGAACGCCTTGGCCGGGAACCGCTTGGCGAGCTCGATGTACCAGTAGTGCTGCACCGGACCGTAAAAGAAAAAGTTATACAACGCTTGCTTGAGCGTGCGTTCATAACTGTGCCCGACATCCGCCGGAGCCGCGGCGGCTTTTTTCTTATTCGCCGCGGCGCGTCCATCCGCCGCGCGTTTCGACGCCTCGCGTCTCTGCGCCACGGTATCGCCCACGCACCCGAGCGCCGCGCACACGAGCGCGGATTTTAGCAACGGTTTCCCCTCGATCGTCTTCGCCAACGATCCGAGACCCGATCCCCCGCCGTTCGCGCGCGTCCGCGAGCCCCGCGTCGCGCGTCGTCCGTCGACGCGTCGGCGTCCGAATCGTTCGTTACCCTGAGCGTTCCCACGGCCGAACGGGAACCGTCCATCGCCGATCGCGCCACCGAATCCAACCATCGCGAGCGATTCGCGCAGTCACCGAGTCTCGTCGTCGACCGCTCGGCGTCCTTCGTCGGTCGCGGAGGCGCGCACCGGGCGAGGGAAAGCGGCTGATTGTGACGAATTGGGAAAACGGTTACGCCAACAGGCGAGAAGGTGTACTTTTTCACTCGGGTTAAAATTACAATCGACGTTTCCGAACGCCGAGGACGACGCCGCGGTGACCGCTCGGGTGAACTATCCACCGCTGATTGGTGGAACGATGGCGAGCTCGTCGCCGGTTTTGACGACGGTCGAAGCCTCGGCGTCGACGGCGACGTAGGATTGGTTCAGGGCGAAGATTGCGGTGGTGAGCACAGAGGCGAGCGCTGGGACGTCGAGGACGAGTTTGGAGCGAACATCGGCGACGGTGGAGCCGTCGGGGAGGGTGAGGGTGGATGCGGACGTCCCGGCGAGCTCGCGGGCGCGGGCGAAGAAGAGAACTTTGACGCTCGCCATTGCGAACGCCTCGAGGTGTGAAGGGTTGCTACAAAGCGACTACACGTTTTATATTACACCAATCGCGAATCGAGGACACGCTGCGCGATATCCATCCGACGCGATGAAATGATGAAGCTATGATGAATTTTCTAGATGTCGTCTAGTGTTTGGTGCGGGTGAATCCCGGTGTCTCACTTTGTTGGAGCGTTGTCCAATTTGGCGTCGCCGCCGGCGCCGTATGAAGAACCTTCCTCCGCGTTTAGCAAGGACGAGCCGACGCTCGGTTTACCCGGGGAACTGGCGTCTTCGTCTTCAACGTCCCCAGATTCAAGCTCGGGGAATATACAGAAATAAATCTCAATGAGTATCAGTACGAAGCAGAGAGAAAAACAGAACATGGCTGCCATTTGGAGCGTCGACGTCAAGTCGAAACCAAAGATTTGAAACTTGAACGGCGTAATCAAACCCTGTCCATTGGGGAGGATGAGCACATCGTCGGGTTCGAGATAGACGTCGTCGCCTCTCTGGATGCTCCATTTCTTCGTTGCACCAGAGGTGCAAGCCTTGCCGTCCGTGAGAGGGAAGTTTTGCTCCGTGTACAAGCCGCACGTGCCGTAACCGCCCTCGCCAATCTCCATGGAGAGCTTTGCGTAACCATCTTCACCCCAATCGGTATCGTACGAGTTCTTCATGATCCAGTACCCTTGGTCGGTTTCTTCGTCGTAGCCCCAGCCGATGAGCACCGCGGCGTGATTGATCGCGAGCAATGGATCCGTGCTCGCCGGCGGGCAATCCGCTATGCGAACGATGCCGCCACCGTACAGCTGCAACGGCTTGATGTTCACTCCAACTGCGACGGATTGTTGTTTGAGCGCGCGCATGATGTTCATGACCGTCGCCGAGCCTTCGAGCGGGGTGATTTCGCAGTAACCTTCAATCTTCACGCCCACCGTCGACGGGTTGTTGACGACGGAACAGCTGCTGCCTTCCGGAAAGTCGCTCGCTCGCAGCACACCCTTTGGCTGGATGTTGATCCAAGCGTACGCGGTCGCCATGTTACCCGTGTTACACGCGGAATCCAGTTCATCACACGCCAACAGGTGATACGGACTGACGTTGGTTCGAGCCCCAGACGAGATGGCTCGACTATCGGCGACGACTTGAGCAGTCGAAAAGGCCCAACACCCTGAACACGTTCCTTGGCTATACACTGGACCAATATCAATCTTCTTCCGCCAATCGAAAGAGCGGTCGAAGCCGGCAGACTCGTACTGGAAGACTCCGAGTCCAGTCGTCCTCGCCTCAGTGACGACTTGATGAGTCGCTCCATGGTGTTTGCTGTGCGCTCGGCGGGGTACCTGCCTTCTAGTGTGCAACGCGGCAATGTCCGCTTGCGAGAGGTCGCCCAACGTCGGGAGCTTTGTCACCGACGCCGCCGTGGAGTGATCGTGCGCCGCGGGATTTTGCACGACTTGAGGGATCTGCGTCAAGTTCGAGTACGTCGCGTGACGTGCAGCAAACTCACTTGCATCCAAGTCTGCGAAGCGCGTCACGCGCTTCTTCATTCCACCTGAAGCCACGTTTGCATTCGCCGCTTCGATCTCCGCGAGGTTTCGCAAGAAAATATTTTGACGTTCAAAGGCTTGAGGACACGGGAACGTGTCCGGGCAGTACTGATTCGTCTTGCCGTATCTGCGCGCAAACTGGATAAATCTTGGATCCAACTCATCTTCGGTTTCTGTCTTCTGCTCGTTCTTCGTTTGCGCCTTGCGCCCATCCTTTCCGACAACCATCGCTCTCTTTGCGTCTTCACCCAATAATTTATGCTCTTTGATGGGGTGCGGGTCGTCTGTCTCGACTTTCTCCTCGCCGTCGCGCGTCGCGTCGCGTCGATGTGCCTTACTCTTTGGCGACTTTGACGGAGTCTCCTCGCTCAAAGTCTCTTCGCTGTGCTTGGCCTCTTCTTGTTTCCTGGTGGTGCCCAGGCTCGCCACCGCATCGGCGCCGCTCTCCGGAGAAGATCCATCGGACGGTTTTGCCGCACTCTGTTTCTCGAACGCCGTGTGTCGACTCGCAAACTCCGCCTCGGTGAGATCGGCAAACTTGCCGACACGCATGCGCATGCCACCCTTGCGCTGCCGCCTGTTGTGCTCGTCCACCTTGGCTACGTTTTCGTTAAAAATCTCCTCCCTCCGACGGCTCTCAGCGCACGGCGGCGCTTCTTCTCCACAATACCGCTTCAACTTGCCCGGGTACTTGCTCAACCAGTTCTTGAAACGCTCGCCGTGCGGCGGCGACACGCGCACGTTGCGCAACACCCTTTGCCGCAGCTCCTCGAAACCGCCAGCCCCCAACGACCCTTCTTTCGCCGCGGCCGCTTTTTCCGTGTCCTGCTCCACCCGCGACGATGACGACGATGCAGCCGGCGACGTTTTCGTCGTCGCCGCGTCGCCATCAGCCCTCACCGCTCGCGACAACTCCCGATCGATCATCATCTCGTCGATCACCCCGGGTTGAAAACTAAACGCATTCTCCTCCGCCGCCGCGTCGAGATCGGCTTCGACCCGCGCCGCTTTTTTCGAACCGAGAGACGCTTCGAGCATCCCGTCATCACCGTCACCGGTTCTGTCGACGTCACCGTCGTCGTTCGCGCGCGTGGGGACGGCTTCGCCTCGACCAAAGTCAAAGGCGTCTTCGGACACGTCGAAGAACCGCGACGTCGTCGCGACCGACGCCGACGCCGACGCCTCGGACGCGAACGCCGACGTAGACGCGACAGTCA